>Ga0070741_10000152_pt1 | contig 263984 bp, 227 predicted proteins | sample Coa_R1_4_FD_66440 | JGI IMG/M metagenome (GOLD analysis project Ga0070741, IMG submission 66440) | Surface soil microbial communities from Centralia Pennsylvania, which are recovering from an underground coalmine fire - Coalmine... | ecosystem: Environmental > Terrestrial > Soil >... | reverse complement strand
GCGAAAGTAGCAAACCGTATCCGAAATCACATCCCGGCGAAGTTGCTGCTCGATGAAACCCATCTGTAACGCTTCGCACCAGGCTTGTCATCGAACGCGTTATTTTGCACCGGAAAGTAGCTACTTAGCAGGATTTTTTGAAATCGATGGTTCGTTTTCGCCGCTTCGTGTGCTACGCTTTGGCAGGCTCGGACGAGGCATCCCTCGCTCCGGGCCTTTTTATATATGGCCACCAACGCTCAACTCAATGCCAATCGTGCGAATGCGCAACGATCCACCGGTCCAACATCGGACGCGGGTAAATCCACATCTTCCAGGAACGCCCTCAAAACGGGTCTGACGGGTCGCACGGTCCTGCTCCCTGCTGAAGACGCCGCGCTCTACGAATCCCACGTCGCCAGCTTCCACGAACGCTATCAGCCCTCGGGCGAAGCCGAACAAAATCTCGTGCAATCTTTGGCGGACACCGAATGGCGCCTCCAGCGCATTCCTTCGCTCGAAGCCGGAATTTACGCCATCGGCCGTCTGGAACTCGCCGAACTCTTCCCCAACGAAGAAGAATCCGTCCGCAAACAACTCATCGAAGCGAAAATCTTCCTCACCTACCAGCGCCAGCTCAACAATCTGAGCGTTCAGGAGAACCGCCTGCGTCGCCAGCGCGAAAAGGACACCGCCGCGCTCCAGCAACTCCAGGAATCCCGGAAAGGCCAGGCGCAAGCGCGTCTCGACCAGGCCGCCCGTCAATACATCAAAGCCTTCCGCGAAAACTGCCACGAACAGTTCAACCCGGCCGACTTTGGCTTCGAATTTTCACGCGATCAAATCAAGCGTCACGCCTGGATGATCGACACGCGTTTCTACTGCGATTACCGGCGCTGGCTGGAAAAAGCCGCCTAGGATTATGACGCAAATGCATGCTCCACAACCTTCTTTGTCTTTAATCCGTGTGTATCCGTGTCCATCCGTGGCCAATTGCTTTTCCGCAACTTCCTGCGATCCACGTTCCCGCCACTCCTGTAAGTAACACTAGAGAGAAGGACCGGGTCTACTGAACGGTGGCTTCGATCGGCCTAACCTCTGGGAGCCCGTCCCTTATTCATTCTCCAGGTCAGCGTGACAGAAGAAAAAACAGAAAACAAAGATCAGGTCTTCCTCTCGGCCTGGCGCGAGCGTCTAACCGCGCTAAAAAACGTACCGGCCGTACTGCGCATCGTGTGGGATTCGGGCCCTTATGTCGTATTGCTGGGACTCTTCTGCCGCGTGGTCATCTCGCTGATTCCCGTTTTTACCTTTTGGGTGAACGGCCGCATTGTTCAGACGGCAACAGGCATCTTCTATCGCCAGTCGCCGTATCCCGGCAATCTCTGGTGGCTCGCCGCCCTGGAATTTGCGCTGGCGATCATCGCCGGCATTTTCGGCCGCATCAGTGATTACTACGATTCCGTTTTAGCGGACCGCTACACGCGCCACGTCAGCGTTCAGGTCATGGAGCACGCCTCGGCGCTCGATCTGAAAGCATACGAGGATCCGGTGTACTACGACCGGCTCGAGCGGGCCCGCGTTCAGGCCACCGACCGCCTCGGGATGATTCAGTCCATCGGCCGTCTATTTCAACAGGCAATTACAACCATTTCTCTATCGGTCGGTATTCTCTTGTTCTCCCCGTGGCTGCTGCTCGTGCTCATTGCCTGCCTCCTGCCGGCGTTTCTCGGTGAGAGCCATTTTGCGTTCTTGAGCTATGCGAAAAACTTCCGCCAGACTCCAGCCAAACGGCAGCTCGATTATCTCCGTCAGGTCGGCGGCAGCAAGGAAGCCGCCAAGGAGCTGAAACTCTTTGGGCTGAGCGGCTTTTTTACCAACCGGTTCACCACCATTTCCAATCAGATCCTGGATGAGAATCTAGCCCTCTCCCGCCGTCGTCTGATTGCGGTCTCATTTCTTTCCATGCTCAGCACGGCCGGATACTACGGCTGTTATGTCTGGGTGATTTATAAGACCGCCACGCACGTCTTCAACATTGGGAATCTCGTGTTCCTGACCCAGACCATCATGAACGCGTCGAATCAGATCTCGCAATTGTTTTCGACGCTGTCGAGCATCGCCGATCAGGCGCTCTTCCTCACCGATCTGCTGGCTTTCTTTAAAATGAAGCCGGAGGTAGTCTCGAAGCCGAACGCGTTGCCCGCACCCCGTCCCATCCGGCAGGGGTTCGAGTTCCGTGATGTCTCGTTTGTCTATCCCGGCACCGAGCGGGTCATTCTGAAAGACCTGAATTTTCGCGTCGAACCGGGCGAGCGGATCGCCCTAATCGGCCAGAACGGCCAGGGCAAAACGACAATTGTCAAGCTGATGACGCGGCTCTACGATCCAACCGGCGGGAAGGTCCTCCTCGATGGGATCGACCTGCGCGAGTACGATATCGAAGACCTCTGTAGTCAAATCGGCGTCATCTTTCAGGATTTCATGCGCTACGAAATGACCGCGCGCGAAAACATCGCGGTCGGCCGCATCGAGTACCTGTGGGATGACCCGCGAATTTACAGCGCTGCCGAAAAGAGCCTGGCCGACGGAGTGGTCGAACGCCTGGCCCGAGGCTACGAGCAGATGCTGGGCCGCCGCTTCGAAGGTGGCGTCGATCTCTCTGGCGGAGAATGGCAGAAGATGGCGTTGGCCCGCGCCTATCTCCGCGAAGCGCAGGTTCTCATTCTGGACGAGCCCACCGCGGCTCTGGACGCCCGCGCGGAGTACGAAGTGTTCGAACGTTTCAACGAATTGACCGAAAGCAAGATGGCCCTGTTTATCTCGCACCGCTTCTCCACCGTCCGCATGGCCGAGAGAATCATCGTGCTCGAAAACGGCGCCATCGTGGAGGAAGGGAGTCACGATCAACTGATGGCCTACGGAGGGCGATACGCTGAAATGTTCGAGCTGCAAGCGTCCAGTTACCGGTAAGAGCCCCGTCTATGTCTGAGCCATCCGTCCAAATGCGCGTAGAACCGGAGCAAGCCGAACGTTTTAAGCTTACGAACACCGAGCAGGCGGAGTTGCGCGAGCAAGCCTCACGGGCGGCGCGATCCTGCGGCTGGCTTCCCGGCAAACGCCGCTCCGGTCGCCCGCGCGAAATCTTCCGGACCGAAGCGCGTGCCCTCGCTGCCTTAGAGCGCGATCTGTACAATCTGAAATCCGACACGCCCACCGACGATCTCCAGTGGCTCTATGACAATGTCCGGCTGGTCCGGACCGATATCCAGGATCTGACCGATTCTACGAAAATTTTGGCGAAACTGCCGCTAGTCCGCACCTCGGACGAAGAAGCCATTCCGCGTTGCGTCGTGCTGGCAAGAGCGCTTCTCGCCGCCACCAATTACCGCCTCACCGAGGCCGCGTTTTCGATATTTCTCGAAGCTGTCCAGGAAACCGAGCCGCTGCGCCTTTCCGAACTCGCGGGATTGCTTCCGGCTATCAAACTGGCGCTTCTCGAAACCATTGCCGACCGCGGCCGCCGGGCATATGACGCATTTCGAGCCCAAGGACTCGAAGCCCCCTCTTACGATATCGGAAGTCTCATCCAGAGTCTGCGTCTTATCGGCGAAATCGATTGGAAAGAGACGCTCGAGCAGCTTGCCATCGTTCACCGTGTCCTGCTTCTCGATCCCGCCGGCGTTTATGGCCGCATGGATTTCATCAGCCGCGAATACTATCGCAAGGCTGTCGCGAAGATCGCGGCTCGCTCCGATGTGAGCGAGATCGAGTTGGCCCGCCTGGCCGTCACCATGGCCGAGGAAGCCAAAATTGAGCGGACCACTCCGGAGGCGCTGCGCGACCGCCTCCGGCACGTCGGCTATTACCTGGTAGACGACATCGGCCGTCAGGAGTTGCTGAACCGGGTCGGGTATCGCCCCTCTGTCGGCACCTACATACAGGGACTCTTCCGGCGCTATCCGGACGAAGTCTACATCATCGGAATCGAATTCGTCACGCTCATCACCGTCGTCGCCCTGATCATGAGCATCGTCCGCACCCACACCGGGTTCGGTGTGATCGCCGGCGCCATTTTGCTGATTCTGCCCGCTACGCAAGCCGCCGTCGAGTTGATGAATTATCTCGTTACGACGGTTCTGACCCCACGAATTCTGCCGAAGCTCGATTTCTCGAAGGGCGTCGATCCAAGCTGCGCCACCATGGTCGCCATCCCGACCCTGCTGCTCAACGAAAAGCAGATCCGTGGCCTGGTGGACGATCTCGAAGTCCGTTACCTCGTCAATCACGATCGCAACATTTGCTTCGCTCTGTTGACGGATCTGCCCGATACGGCCGAACCGGTGGGCGAGCACGATGCGCGCGTGGATCTCGCCATCCGTCTTATCGACGAACTCAATCGGAAGTATGCAGGCCAGCCCTATGGAGGCTTTTACCTGTTCCATCGTCATCGCGTCTACAACCCGCGCGAAGGAGCGTGGATGGGTTGGGAGCGCAAACGCGGCAAGCTGCTCGATCTGAACCAGATGCTTCGCAAGGTCTTCGATCCGTTTCCGGTCAAGGCCGGCGATCTCTCCCGGCTGCCCCACATCCGTTACGTCCTCACGCTCGATTCCGATACGCAGTTGCCGCGCGGCTCGGCGCAGCGTATGATCGGCGCGATGGCTCATCCCCTGAACCGGCCTCTAATCGATCCCGACTTGAACATCGTGACGCAGGGCTATGGCATTCTGCAGCCGCGCGTCGGCATCAGCGTCCAGTCCGCCACGCGTTCGCGGCTCGCCAGCATTTACTCCGGACAAACCGGATTCGACATCTATTCCCGCGCGATTTCCGACGTTTATCAGGACCTCTATAGCGAGGGCATTTTCACCGGCAAAGGAATTTACGATGTCGACGCCCTCCGGCAGGTCCTGGAACATCGCTTCCCACGCAATGCGCTGCTCAGCCATGACCTGATCGAAGGCGCTTATGCGCGCGCCGGCCTCGCCTCCGATATCGAAGTGATCGACGACTATCCGTCGCACTACAGCGCCTATAACCGCCGCAAGCACCGCTGGCTGCGCGGAGACTGGCAAATCGTGCGCTGGGTGTTCAATCGTGTTCCGAACGAAAGCCGGCGTCTGGTGCAGAATCCCATCTCGCTGGTTTCGCGCTGGAAAATTGTCGATAATTTGCGCCGCAGTATGATGGAGCCGGCCACCTTTGCTCTGCTGGTCGCGGGCTGGTTCTTTTTACCCGGCGGGCCGCGTTTCTGGACCCTGGTGACCGTTGCGTTGTTATTTTTGCCCATTTATTTCCGCCTGGTGTTTGCGCTGATTCGCGCCATTTCGGAAAAGTCACGGAACGTCGCGCGGGAAGCCTTCGGCGACTTCATCACTTCGCACGTCAACATCGCGCTGAACATCGCGTTCCTGGCGCACCAGACGCTGGTGGCGCTCGACGCCATCATCCGCACCATTATTCGCAGCACCATCACGCACAGCCGCCTGCTCGAATGGGAAACCGCCACCGAGGCGGAACTTGGTCTGAAGAAGCGAACGCCCGTAGATGTCTATTTAACCTGGGTACCGGTGATCGCGATTTGTCTTGGGCTCTGCCTGTATTTCCGCCCCGGCGCGGCGGGTTACGCGCTGCCCTTCATCATTGCCTGGATCTGTTCCACTCTTATTTCTAACTGGTTAAACCGTTCGCCACTGCCGGAAGACTACGCGCTTTCGAAGAGCGACCTGCGCTTTGTTCGAGAAGTGGCCCTGCGTACCTGGCGCTATTTCTCTGAATTCAGCAATGAGAAAAACAACTGGCTGATACCGGACAATGTTCAGGAAGAACCCTACCGAGTCGCGGAACGCATCTCACCCACGAATCTGGGTCTGCTGTTCAACTCACGTCAGGTTGCGCTCGAATTCGGCTACGTCACGATATCCGAGTTCGTTAAAAAGACCGAGCTGACGCTGGCATCGATATTGAAGCTCCCGCGCTTTTTCGGGCATTTCGTCAATTGGTACGACACCGTCACGATGCGGCCCATCGATCCGCTGTTCATTTCGAGCGTGGATAGCGGCAATCTGATTGCATCTCTATGGAGCTTGAAGCAAGGCTGTCTCGAACTGTTGCACCGCCCGCTGATTCGCAAGAGCCTGCTGGATGGCCTCTCAGACCACTGCTGCCTGGCCGGCATCAAACGCTCCAACTGGGATTCCAAAGACGCCACCACCTGGATCCCGAGAGTCTTGGCCGAGCCGCGACCGCCAGGGAGCGGTTCTTCCGACGAACGCTCCTATTGGAGCTCCGAATTTCATACCCGCATCGACGCCATCCGCGAAGATGTCCGCAGCTTCATGCCTTGGTATCTCCCCGAATTCGAGCCGCTCCGCAACCTGGAAGATTTCGACTTGCCCACTGCGTCCCTGACTCCGGAAAATGCCGCCGGGTATTACCAGGATCTCGACCGGAAATTACAAACACTCGCCGGTATTTCGGGCATTCCGCCGGAAGCCCTCGCCGCGGCGGAACGGCTTCGTGCCGAGCTCCCGGTCTGCCGCGCGCGCGTCAATGCCCTGGCGTCCCGCATTCAGGCGCTCGCGAAGGGTGTCGGCGATCTGGCGGACGAAATGGATTTCACGATGCTTGCCGATAAGCGCCGCAACCTGCTCTCGATCGGCTATGACGTTAACGCTAAAGAACTCGCCAAGTCCTGCTATGATCTGCTCGCCTCCGAAGCGCGCACCGCTGCGTTTATCGCGGTCGCGAGAGGAGAAATCGCCGAAGAGTGCTGGTTCCGCCTGGGCCGGCAGCATACGGTCTGCGAAGGCGAAACCGTCCTCATCTCCTGGACCGGCACCATGTTCGAATACTTAATGCCAGCCATCTGGATGAAATCGCATCCGAACACGCTGCTCGACCGGGCCGTGCGCTCGGCTGTTCGGGCGCAGCAATCATACGCCAAATATCACGGCGTGCCTTGGGGCATTTCCGAAGCTGCTTATAGCAAGCGCGATCTGGAAGGCAATTATCAATACGCGGCATTTGGCGTTCCGGGCCTGGCGCTCAATGTGGCGCGCGCGGGATCGCTCGTCATCTCGCCTTATTCAAGCTGTCTCGCGCTCACCGTCGACGCCGCGACGGCGGTTGAAAACCTGATCCGGATGAAGAACAAGCACTGGCTCTCCGCCTACGGCTTCTACGAATCCATCGACTTCACCGGGGCCCCGGCCCGCAAACTCCTGCCGCGCAAAGGCGAACTGGTGCGCTGCTGGATGGCCCACCATCAGGGCATGAGTCTCGCGACCATCTGCAACCTCCTGCACGATTCCCCGTTCCAGCGCTGGTTTATGGCCGAGCCCGTCGCGCTGGCCAATGAACTGATTCTGCAGGAGCGTCCACTGCGTGTGCGGCCCATCACCGACACGCAGCCGCGCCGCGTAATTTCGTTTTCGCGGCGGCAGAAAGGAATCGCCGCCAGAGCCCGCGCTTCCGCTTAAGAATTGTCCAGAAGCTGCCGGGCAACCCGAATCCCGGAAGCAATCGCCCCATGTACCGTGGCGCTATGGCCATTCAATTCGGTCGCTTCCCCGGCGAAATAGAGCGTGCTCTCAACCGGCTCGGCCAGCGTTTCGCGGGCTTGCATGGCTCCTGCCGGAACGTAACTGTATGCTCCGCGGGTGAACGGGTCGGCGGCCCAATCATGAAAGTACGCCGCTTCCAATAGCTCGTTCAGATTACCGGTGTTCGTAATGCGCGCCAAAGCGTCGAGGGCGTACCGGATCACGGTTTCACGGCTTTGCCCGATCAGGGCGTCAGTGTGTGGTCCGGCGCTCCAGCCCGTCATCAGCGGCGCATGCATGGGAAGCGGCGTCCACCAGGTTGGGAAATGCTGCGCATCCGAGAGCAGAAAGCCCGCATCGGAGAGCTCTGAGTTCTTTTCCCAGAACGGGCTCCGGAACCGCAGGATGACGCGAACGACATGGCCGAAAGCGAGCGCCCGCGCCGCCTCCAGCGTTTGAGCGGGTTCGGGGTCGAACTTCAGATCGCCGTTCTGCAATACGCCGAGCGGCACTGTGACAATCACGCGGCGGCATCGAATCGTCTGGACATGTCCGGTGACCGCCGAACGGAAGCGAATCTCCGCGGATCCGTGCCGCCAGCTTACGCGCTCCACAATGGAGTTCAGCCGCACCGTGCCGGTCACGATCTCGCGCAGGAGAGCATCGTAGCCGTCGCGCCAGCGCAGCGATTGATCGCCGCCGATTTCGTCGGCCGCCTTCGCGTCGTTCGTGAGCGATGCGATCCCGACGATCTCTTTACGAGCCGCGTTAAAGCCTTCGACGTAAGAAGTCGCGAGTTGCTTGACCTCCGCCGGATAGGATGTTTCGTCCAGAAAGGCCTGGAAGGAACGATCCGGTCCGGTTTCCGCCGCCCGCTCCATGTCTTTTGTGACCTGGCTGACCAGTTCCCAGGAATCGGCATGGTGTTGCACAACTCCTCTTTGGATGTGAACGGCCCGTTCCGCGATGTCGTACGCGGCAAGATTGCCTGACTCGACGAACTGCCAAACTTCGGGTGGCCGCCCGTGAATGAACTCGGCCCCCAACTCAATGGGAATGGGAGAAAGCGGGTCGTGCAGCGTGAGAATGCGTCCTCCGATCCGGTCGCGTGCTTCGAGACACAGGACCTTGCACCCGGCGCGATCCAGTACTCGCAAGGCCGTCAGTCCCGCCGCGCCGGCGCCCACAATGGCTACATCCATGTCCACGGTGGTATTGTCATATGGACCTGCTAGAGAATATGGCGTACAACAATATTCTTTTCACCCAAGAAGGAACCACGGCTGTGGTTACACTGAACCGGCCGAACCGGAGAAATGCACTCTCCCGCCAAATGATGCAGGAGCTGATCGGTTGCTTGGAGGATATTGGGAAGAAGCCCGAAGTCCGGGCCGTAATCCTGGCGGCCGCGGGACCGGTGTTCTGCTCCGGTCACGATCTGAGCGAGATGACCGGCTGCGCGGTGGGCGACTACCGCGAACTGTTCGATCTGTGTACGAAGCTGATGCAGACCATCCAATCCATTCCCCAGCCGGTGATCGCGGAAGTGCAAGGGACGGCAACGGCTGCCGGCTGTCAATTAGTTGCAAGCTGCGATTTGGCTGTTGCGTCGGTAAATGCTCGGTTTACTACTCCCGGCGTGCGGATTGGCCTGTTCTGCTCGACGCCCATGGTAGCCTTAAGCCGCGCGATCGGCCGCAAGCGGGCCATGGAGATGCTGCTTACGGGCGAACCGATCGAGGCGTATGCCGCAGCCGATTGGGGCTTGGTCAATAAGGCAGTGCCCGCCGCCGAACTGCAGGCCGCGACACGCGCTCTGGCTGAACGTATCGCCGAAGCGAGCCCGCTCACCGTCGCGATCGGCAAGCAGGCGTACTACAACCAGATCGATCTTGATCAGGCCCGGGCCTATACCTACGCCAAGGAAGTAATGACCACGAATGCGGTCGCTCGGGACGCCCAGGAAGGCATCTCGGCATTTCTCGAAAAACGCGCCGCCACCTGGTCCGGGAAATGAGGGTTATACGCCGCGCATGTTACGGTAGGCTACCAGGCAGCGGTCCGCTGTCTCTAGCTCCGAATACTCGCTACCCTCTTGCTCGATGAGGTAGTATTCGACTCCGCCCTTCGATTCCGCCGCGGCGAACAGCTTCTTCCATGGCACCACGCCCTCGCCGAACAGCACCCGGTAGCCCTTTTGCGGCGACCAGTCCTTTAAGTGCATGGACTTGATGCGGCCGGGATTGCTGTTGACCCAGGCGACTGGATCGGCTCCAGCCTCGACACAGGTGCCAACATCGAGCTGAAGCATGATGCTCTTATTGGTGTTCTTCGCCAGAATGTCCATCGGCCTTTGTCCGTCGATGGGCTTCCATTCGAGGTCGTGGTTGTGATAGCCCGCGTGTAACCCGTGCGAGACCATCTTGTGATTCGCCTCGTTCAGAGTATCGGCGACCTTTTTCCACCCATCAACGGTTGAGATATTCCCTGCGCTCGCTAACACAATGTAACGGGCGCCCAGAATGTTATTAAGGTCAATCGCTTTGCCGATTCCGTCCGGCGTGAACGATGGCGGGCCGTTATGGGTGGAATAGCAGCGCAGCTTTAGATCGTCCAGTTGCTTGCGCACCTGCTTGGCGTACTCGGGAGTCCATTCGTAATACGGAGCGAAAAACTCGACGCACTCATAGCCCATCTTGGCGACGGCTTCGAGCGTCCCCATCGCGTCCTTTTTCAACTCGTCTCGCACGGAGTAGAGTTCTAACCCGATGGGGATACGCTTACCGGAAGCGGCCAGCAGCGGCACCGCCGAAACAGCGCCCAGGAACCCGCGTCGGGAGAATTTTTCGCGAGCAGACATAGCAGTGGAACAATACCACAGGTACTTCCGTACGTGTTGTGAAATACGCCCAGCAGACTTATGCTTCAATGAATGACTGTCTCTTGCCCGGTTACAAGACCGGCAGGACGCTATGGATACACCCAGTATTGAAGTTGGAGAGCCAATAAGCCAAGCGGTGGAGCGGCAGCTTACGCTTCTGATTGAAGCGTCGGCTACGCTGCTCGGTTCTCCCGATTCAGCGGATGTTTTGAACCGGCTGCTTCGGCTGGCTCGCCAGTTGCTCGAAGCGGACGCCTATACCGTTTGGCGCAAGCGGAGCAGCGACGAATGGCAGATTGAGGCCAAAGAAGGTTTATCGGAGGCATACACCAGCAGGCTTCTTGATTCCGGTGGAGGGGCTCAGCGGCTGCTGCATGAACCGCTTGCGATTGAGGAGGTGGAGCAAAGCGGGTTTCTGGATCACCGGATCGTAGCCTATCGAGAAGAAGGCATTCGCTCGCTGCTGATCGTCCCGCTCTTTATACATGGTGAAGCGGCCGGTACAATCGTGTTCTATTATCGAAGTCCGCGCAGATTCAGCCCGGTGGAGAACCGGCTCGCCGCTGCACTGGGCAATCTGGCCACGGCTGCGCTAAGCACAGCGGACCTCTACGAACGCGAGATCAAGCTGCGGCAGGTAGCGGAAGCGGAACGGCGCCGCGCGGCCTTTCTGGCGGAAGCCGGTCAGGTCCTGTCCTCATCGCTCGACTATGAATCGACGCTTGCGTCGGTAGTCGATCTGGCGGTTCCGGCGTTTGCCGATTGGGCTAGTGTGTCGATTCTGGACGAACGAGGACAAATCCGCCCGGTATCGTTGAAGCACGTCGATCCGGCAAAATTGCAGCTTTTGGAGGAGTATCGCAGGCGCTTCCCGTCGCTCGAGAACGATGCGGACCGCATCGCTCTTCGGACGGGAGAGTCCATTCTGGTCGAAGAAGTTCCGGATGAAGCGCTAGTCGCTCGCGCGGAAAGTCCGGAGCACCTCCACTTTCTCCGAAGGATGGAGCTGCGATCGATCATCTTTGCGCCGCTCGTCGCAAACGGCAGAACCTTCGGCATACTCAGCTTCTTTACGGGCGAATCCGGCCGGCGCTACACACAAGAGGATCTCTCGTTTGCCAAGGAACTCGCCAGGCGCGCGGCCACGGCGATGGACAACGCGCGACTGTTTGCTGAGAGCCACGCGGCGCAGGAGGCTTTAAAACGATCGAACGAGGATCTGAATCAGTTTGCCTACTCGGCTTCGCACGATCTTCAGGAGCCGCTGCGCATTATCGCGATCTATACCGAACTCCTGAAGCGCAAGTACAGCGGCCGCTTCGATGCCGACGCGCGCGAATATATGGAACTGGTGGTGCAGAGCGCACGCCGGATGGACATGCTGCTGCGCGATCTGCTTGCATACGTCCAGGCAGCGAACATTGGTTCCGAGAACGTCCCCTACATCGATGCCAATGAGGTGGCAGAAAAGGTCCGCGCGAATCTTCAGGCAGCCATCGCCGAGAGCGGCGCAACTCTTACCTGGGATGAATTACCGAAACTCAGGGTTCAAGAGTCTCATCTTGTACAACTGCTCCAGAACCTGATCGGCAATGCGATCAAGTACCGGAGTGCGAGGCCTCCCGCGATTCACGTCAGTGCGCAGCAGAAAGGCAACGAGTGGAAAATCGGAGTGCAAGATAACGGAATCGGCATTGCACCCCAATATCGTGAACAGGTGTTCGGATTATTTAAGCGCCTCCACACGCAAAAGCAGTTCCCGGGAACCGGAATCGGATTAGCGCTTTGCCAGAAGATTGTGGAGCGCTATGGCGGTCGCATCTGGGTGGAATCGGAAGAGGGAATAGGGTCGACGTTCTATTTCACGCTTCCGGGGTAAGCACAGCCCTCCGCATCGCCAATCTGGGCTTGACACGCGTAATCTCGCCGGCGTAAGCTAAGAATTCTTGGTATGGGACGCAAGGCGCAAAAGAACGATTCGTTGCCCGGTTCACTGGACATGTTGATTCTGCGGACGCTGTCGCTGCGCGACCTCCATGGATACGGCATAGTCCAGTTCATTCAGCAATCATCCGACAATGAACTCCTCATCGAGGAGGGCTCGCTGTACCCCGCTCTCCAACGGCTGGAGCTAAACGGCTGGATCGAGGGTGTCTGGGGCGTGACGTCGAACAACCGGCGGGCGAGGATCTACAAGATCACGGGGGCTGGCCGCAAACAGTTGGCAGTTGAAACCCGGAAATACGCCAAACTTACGCTAGCGATCGCGCGCGTGATGGGAGCGGAGTGACGGACGTGTTGCGAAGGCTGAGGTATTGGATAAAAAGCGCCGGCCGGGGCGAGGCGCTGCGCGAGGAAATGGAACTCCACCTCGCGGAGAAAGCTGCGGAACTCGAAGCAGACGGTATGACGCCGGAGGGCGCCCGAGCTGAAGCGCGCCGGCGATTTGGCAACGTCGGACAGAAGCAAGAAGAGTCACGGGAGATTTGGATGACACGGTTTTGGTCGGAAGTTGGCCAGGATGTCCGTTACGGCTGTCGCACCATGCTCGCGAACAAAGCATTCAGCGCCCTGGCGGTCTTGTTGCTGGCGCTCGGGATCGGGGCCAGTACTGCGGTCTACAGCTTAATGGAGTCGGTTCTGTTGCGCTCGCTGCCGGTAGCCGATCCCGAGTCACTGGTGGTATTGAATTGGCATAGCCCGCCTCCCTTCAACGCCAGCAAACAATGGGTCCATGTCATGCACGGGATACAAGGCCTTGCCTGGCCGGGCGACAAAGGCACCATGTTCATGGGGACATTCCCGTACGGCGCGTTCGAGATGCTTCGCGCGGAGGATCCTGTCTTTTCCACGCTCTTCGGATACTGCAACGGGCTGAAGCATAACCTGGCCATCCACGGGCAGGCCGCCACGAGCGTCAGCACGGAGTACGTCAGCGGCGACTATTTTCGCGGCCTGGCAGTGTCGCCGGCGGCGGGACGCCTGATCGGTTCCGAAGACGACCGTCCAGGCGCAGCGCCGGTCGCCGTAATCAGTTTTGCAACAAGCGAGAATCGCTTTGGAGGACCGCCGAATGCGATTGGCCAGTCGATTCTCGTCGATAACACTCCCTTCACGGTGATCGGCGTCGCGCCGCCGGAATTCTTCGGAGTAGACCCTGCGGAGTCGCCGGACCTCTACCTTCCGTTGCACACGAATGTGCTCCTGGGCGGCGCCAGAGCGGCTCGTATGTATAGGGACGAAAACTTCTACTGGATTGAAATGATGGGCCGCCTGCGTCCTGGCGTCAGCATAGCCCAGGCGCAGGCAGCACTGGCCCCTCGTTTCCATCAATGGGTTGCCACGACCGCGACAACCGATGGCGAGCGAGCCAAACTGCCCGCGCTGGTGCTGAGTCCCGGCGCCGCCGGTCTGGGCAGCTTGCGCCGCAGGTATTCCAAGCCTCTGTACGTGCTCCTGACGATGGTGGGATTGATCCTGGCGATGGTGTGCGCGAATATCGCCAATCTGCTGCTGGCAAGGGCCGCCGCGCGGCGCTCCGAAATGGCTGTCCGGCTCAGCCTGGGAGCGGGACGGTACCGCGTCGTGCGGCAGTTGCTTACCGAGAGTGTGATGCTGGCGTCGCTCGGCGGAGCATGCGGCATCTTGTTTGCGATCTGGGGCGTGCGAACGCTGACGTTTCTGCTCTCCAGAGGGCAGGAGAACTTTACGCTGCATACGGAATTGAACTGGAATGTGCTGTGCGTGACGGCGGCGCTCTCCGTGGTTTGCGGCCTGTTATTTGGCCTTGCACCTGCGATTCAGTCGACGCGTGCGGATGTCATGCCCGCGCTCAAGAATGGCCGCGGGGGCGGACCGCGCCGCCGCGCGCAGCAGGCTCTGGTGGTCGCCCAAATCGCGATCTCCTTTCTCCTCCTGGTCGCCGCTGGTCTGTTTGTCCGGACACTTAACAAGCTGCAGTCCATCCAACTGGGGTACACCCGCGAGCACATCCTTCTGTTCTCGTTGAATGCGCGCCAGGCCGGACATCGCGACCCGGAGATCACTACTTTTTACGAGGACCTGCGCAAGCGCTTTGAATCGATCCCCGGAGTGCGCAGCGCGTCGTTTTCGCAATCCTCGATCATCAGCGCCGGCCATGCTGGGGCGACATACAGAGGCACAATCAAGATCGGCGCTGTCACCATCCAGGGCGCAGGCGTCCTGACCGTCGGACCGCGTTTCCTCACGACGATGCAGATTCCGATTCTGGCCGGGCGTGAGATTGACGAGCACGATCAACCGGGCTCCACGCCGGTTGCAGTGATCAGTGAGCGGCTGGCGCGAACTTACTTCGGGAGCGAGAATCCACTGGGCCGGCGCATCACGTTCGTGGACGAGAACCGGGATCTCGAAATCGCCGGCGTGTCGGGTAACGTGCGGTATGGCGGTTTGAACGAGGACGGGAGTCCAATGACCGTGTTCGTAGCGGCCAGCCAGTTTTCTCCCGAGGGAATGACCTACGCGCTCCGCACTGTGGGTGACCCGCTGCGGTATGTCAAGAGCGTGTATGAGATCGTGCGGAAGGCAGATTCCCGCATACCCGTCACACACGTGGGCACACAGGCGGCGGAAATCGATCGGACAATCAGCCAGGAAGTCATGTTCGCGAAATTGTGTACGGGTTTCGCTGTTCTCGCTCTCCTGATCGCGTGCGTCGGGCTGTATGGAACGATGTCCTACAGCGTCGCGCGGCAGGTCGGTGAGATTGGAATTCGTATGGCGCTGGGCGCCCAACGCGGCGCTGTGGTCTGGATGATTCTGCGCCGGGTTCTACTACTCGCGGCAGTGGGACTCGCGATTAGCGTGCCTGCCACGCTAATCGGTTCCCGGCTTGTCAAATCGTTTCTCTTCGAGACCCAGCCCAACGATCCGAGAACCCTGGCGCTGGCCGGTGTCGTCCTCATAAGCGCCGCGATTCTCGCCGGCTATGCGCCGGCAAGGCGAGCGTCCCGAATCGATCCGGTGGCGGCTCTGCGGCAGGAATAAGACATGGTCCTTCGTGCCGGATCATTTGGATTGAGACCTCATACTGACCCAGCCAGACCGTCTTGAAGCATCCGCTAAATTTATGATGACGGCCGGGGCTCGTGCAGACCCTATGCTGATGCCGTGTGGCCGCTACTTTCGTACCTCATAGCGAAGCTCCACCATGCCGCTTTTGTACGCATTTACCTCCCGGAGGTGGAGGGCAATCTCCCGCTCGAGCCCATCGAAAAATGAAATCCCGTCGCCGATCAATATAGGCATAATCGAATACCGCACTTCGTCCGCCAGCCCGAGGCGAAGGCACGCGCCGGACACGGAGCCTCCGCCCACGAACCAGATGTTACGGAAGCTGGGTCGTAGCCGCTCATTCACAAGCTGCGTGAGATCTCCTGAGTAGAATTTGACGGAACTTCGCCTGCACGGAAGAACGCGGCTGGTGAGGACAATTGTCGGCGTCTCACCGTAGGCCCATCCGAAGCCCTTGGCCTCAAAAGCCAATGCTGTCTCATAGGTCCGCGAACCCATAACATAGCAGCCGATGGTGGTGAGAAATTGTCTGACCTGTTCGGGATCCATGCCCTTCCCGTCGTCGAACGTGTCGGTGGTTTCAAGCCAGTCCACACTTCCGTCCCTTCGAGCGATGAAGCCGTCGAGGCTGGCCACCATGTGGATGGTTACGTGCGATTCTGTCTGCTCCATACGGCAACCTGAGAGGACGTTGGCATTGCTCCAGTGTAACGGTTAGCGCGGCGCCGGAAGTGTGTTACGAGCGCATTCCGGTAGAACCGTTCCGTGCACCACGTGGCGCCGAGGCCCCGGCAAGGGACTCTCCCGCCGACGCCAATGCGATTGATGAGCCGCCGGTCAAGCCAGGGAGGAGAATAGATACTTTGTCATGTATTTTCAGCGAGTTATGTTATCCTACGCATTCAGTTTGCGACCGCTTTAGCGACAGCATTCTCTCTGCAGTAATTCAGACACATATATGAAGCTCACGTGGACCAAGACCGACGAGGCACCTGCGCTCGCGTCGTACGCGCTGCTGCCCATCCTGCGAGCGTACTTCAAAGGGACGGGGGTGGAGATCGAAACGGCCGACATTTCGCTCGCTGGCCGTATTGTTGCCGCCTTCCCTGAGCGTCTTAGGCCAAACCAAAGAATTTCCGACGAATTGACGCGCCTGGGGGAACTGGCCAAGACACCGGAGGCCAACATCATCAAGCTGCCCAACATCAGCGCCTCGATTCCACAGCTCCGAGCTGCCATTGCGGAACTTCGCGGGAAGGGCTACGACATTCCCGATTATCCAGACGCCCCCTCTACGGAGGAGGAGCGTGCGGTGCAGGCCCGTTTTGCCGGGATTCTGGGCTCGGCTGTTAATCCCGTCTTGCGCGAAGGCAATTCTGATCGACGCGCTTCCCCGGCTGTGAAAGCGTTCGCGCGGAAGCATCCACACAAGATGATGAAGCCCTGGCCGACGTCCGGCTCGGTGACGCGTGTCGCCCATATGAGCAACAAGGACTTTTACGGCACTGAGAAATCGGTGACGGTGAGCGCTGCGACCGAGGCGCGTATCGAATTCGTGGATTCCGCCGGCGCGGTGAAAGTTTTGAAGCAAAGAGTGCCGCTGACCAAGGGCGAAGTTGTCGATTGCGCGGTGATGAATGCGGCGGCGCTGCGGAAATTCTATGCGGAGCAGATCGCTGCCGCTAAGGCTGACAATGCGCTGTTCTCGCTTCATCTAAAGTGCACGATGATGAAGGTCTCCGACCCAATCATGTTCGGGCACTGTGTCGCAGAGTTCTTCGCCGATGCCCTGCAGAAACATGCCGGGGTTCTCACCGAGATCGGCGCTAATGTAAACAACGGACTGGCCGACGTGCTCAGCAAACTCGACCAGCTTCCAGCCGCGAAGAAGGCTGAGATCGAAGCCGATATCGCAGCTTGCTACCAAAAGCGTCCCGGTTTGGCGATGGTGGATTCGCGTGCCGGCAGGACCAATCTGCATGTTCCGAGTGACGTGATCATCGACGCATCTATGCCAGTGGTGATTCGCGATGGCGGCAAGATGTGGAACAAAGAAGATGCGCTGCAAGACACGGTTGCGGTGATCCCGGACCGCTGCTACGCCACGATGTATCAAGCCGTAATTGAGGACTGCAAGCAGAACGGACAATTCGATCCGGCGACCATGGGCAGCGTGTCAAACGTTGGACTCATGGCTCAGAAGGCCGAAGAGTACGGTTCGCACGACAAGACGTTTGTCGCACCCGGCAACGGAACGATTCGCATCGTAGAGGCCGGCGGAAAGACCCTGCTCGAACAGAGCGTCGAGCGTGGCGATATCTTCCGCGCCTGCCAGACGAAAGATGAGCCTATTCGCGATTGGGTGAAGCTTGGCGTGACACGGGCCCGGGCAACGGGCACACCCGCGGTGTTCTGGCTCGACCCGGGTCGAGCCCACGATGCGCAAATCATTCAGAAGGTGAAGACTTATCTAGCCGAGCACGACCTTTCCGGCCTGGAAATCAAAATCCTGAAGCCCGTGGATGCGATGAAGTTCTCGCTCGAGCGAATTCGCCGCGGCGAGGACACCATCTCCATCACGGGTAACGTGCTTCGTGACTATCTTACGGACCTGTTCCCGATTCTCGAGTTGGGGACGAGCGCCCGTATGCTCTCGATCGTGCCGCTGCTCCAAGGCGGCCAGTTGTTCGAAACCGGAGCCGGCGGTTCGGCGCCCAGGCATGTGCAGCAATTTTTGAAAGAAGGTCATCTGCGCTGGGACTCGCTCGGGGAGTACTGTGCGCTGGCGCCATCTCTGGAACTGATGGGAACAAAAACCGGCAACCCGTGCGCGAACGTTCTTTCGAAAACGCTGGACGAGGGCATCGGCCGGTACCTCGAAGAGGCCCGCTACCCCTCGCAGAAGGTGAACGAGATCGACAACCGCGGTTCAACGTACTATCTCGCGTTGGCGTGGGCAAAGGCACTCGCCGCACAGGACGAGGATGAAGATTTAAAACAACGCTTCACTCCAGTAGCCGCCGCGCTGGCGGCCGCGGAGGGCAAGATTACGCAGGAGTTGTTGGCGGCGCAGGGCAAAGCAGTGGACATCGGGGGGTATTATTTCCCGGATGAGGATAAGTGCGTCGCAGCGATGCGGCCTAGCGCCACACTGAACGCGATCATAGATCGGATGTAGTGGTCGCGGGCTACCCGCGGCGAGGCCTGGACACCGAAGCTCTATTACAAGACGCGAATATCCATAACAGTAATGTCATCGTCCTGATCGCCGAAATCGGCGGCGGTTGATGCCAGCAGTCCCGCCAAACCTTCGAGACGGCCGCGCCCCAATTCCTTGATCACGTCCAGCGGCCAGCCGTCGTTCTCGTCGTCCATTCCGGCCTCGGAGAAGCCGTCGGAGAAAAGCACAAGACGGTCGCCTGCGTTGAGTTGGACGCTTTGCTCATCGAACTTGGAGCCGGTGAAAGCGCCCAGCACCATCGCGGTCGGATCCAATAGCTCTGTATCGCCGGCGCCACGAAGTACAACCGGAGAGGGATGGCCGCAGTTCACGTAACGTACTGTCCGGCTGTCGCTCTCATAGATGCCGAAGAACAGCGTGGCGAAGTGCTCCGGGCGAGTGGATTGGAAGAAGAGTTGGTTAACGCGGTCCATCAGCTTCGCCGGAGAGCGTGCCAGTTCGTGCTGCCCCCGGATGGTGGCTTGCAGATTGGCGACCAGCAGAGCCGCGCCGATTCCCTTCCCGCAGACATCGCCCAGCAGAAAGGCCATCATGCCGGAATCGACCTCGAAGAAGTCGTACAAATCGCCGCTGATCTCCCCGACCGGCAACGAAGCGCACTCGCATTCCAGACCATAGGCGTTGAAATGCGGAAGCGGAAGCAGTTTCCGTTGGACTTTGCGCGCAATTGCGAGTTCCGCGTCCACCGGATGGCGGTTCTCGCGAGGCGCATCCAGGTGTTTGCTGACGACTTTGAGGAACTGGCGGTTATCCCAGGGCTTCGGCACGAAGTCGCATGCTCCGCGCTGCATGGCATCCACGGCCAGCTCGATCGTGCTCCAACCCGTCATGGCGATGATAGGGACGTCGCAGTGTTGCGCGCGTAAGCGATCCAACAGGCGTAAGCCCTCTTCGCCGGACGTGGTGTCCCAGTCGAAGTTCATGTCCATCACGATCAGGTCGTGATCGTGGTAGGCTGCCGCGGCGAGCGCTTCGCCGGGCGAATCGGCCGTCTGAATGAGATAGCCCGCGCTTTTCAATAAGAGCCGGAGCGCTTCGCGTACATCAGGCTGGTCATCAACCACCAGAATCTTCCTCGCGGCTCTCTCGGTATTGGGAACGGGACCTGCCAACGTCATGGAATGCCTATGCGGTTCCATATGCAACCCTGAGTCCACACACCAGGTGGACCAAAGGCGCATGATTTCAGCGAGTTACGGATTCCTGATCGAATTTGGTGTTCATTTCCGGACAGCCATCGTTCCCAAGTGAGCCGCCTAGGGGCCAGATCGCAGGATTTCCACGTTTCCGTTGTTGTCGGTCAGCCGCATTTCACAGCGGCCGGACCCGATTGTTCCACTCAGGCTGTCGGTGGAAATAGACCCGGAGACGCTCAGCGGGAAATCCGTGCGAATCTTGCCGAACGAAGTCCGGGCGGAAACCCGGTAACTGGGTTCGCCTTGCAACCGGACGCGCAGCGTCGAAAAAGACGTTTTGATGATGATGGGCTGGCAATTCGCCTTAGCGATGGCGCCAACGTCCACCGCGCCGTTCTGACTTTCGATCTGAATCGGGCCGGAAATCCCGTCGAGAATCACGGGGCCGAAGCTAGTGACCACCTGCGCGCCGCGCGCATTCTCAGCTCGTACGCCCCCGTTTTGGTTCTCTACGGTAAGCAGGCCGTCGACATCAGTGGCATGAACGGTTGCAAAGCTGGTTTTCAGATTCGCCGGCCCATGGACGTTCGCCACAGAAACTTCCCCGTTGCCGGATTGCACGCGCACGCTTTGTTGGACGTTGGCGACAGTCACGGCGCCAAACGAGTTCTGAATCGTTAACGGACCGCCCACGCGTTCGCCTTGAATCCGGGAGTTATTAGCGTGAACCGACAACTGCTGCTTGATGTCAGCAAAGCGCAGTTCGCCGAAGGTGGTCTCAAGGGACGCCTGCCCATCCACTCCGGTGGCCTGCACTTTGCCGTTGCTGTCGTTTATGGTGAGATCGCCGTGAAATGTTTGAACGTTTACGCCGCCGAAGGCGTTGCGAACCGTACCGATGCCGCCTGAATTCGTTAAATCCACCGAACCGTTGCTGTTAGTGATGGAGACCCCTTTGGAGATTCGGTCGGCTTTCACATTCCCAAAGCGGTTTCGCAAGTTGAGCGCCCCGGTGATACCGGCGACGTCCACCGATGCATTGGTGTCCTCCACTGTTACGTCACCTGCGTTGTTCATAACGTGGATAGCGGCGAAAGAATTCTCGAGCCGCTGCGTTCCCTTTCCATCGCGGAAATCGAGCGCTCCATGCGAGGTAACAATATCGCTATTCGCTTTGATTCCCGCCACCGAAACCGCGCCGAAAGAATTCCGAATATCCAACGGGCAGGTCTCGGGCATGCCGATGTCATACCGGACGTAATAGGACGTATTGTGCATGCCGAAGAAGTTTCGAGTCTGCGGATACCGAGTGCGAATCGCGAGCAACGACGAAGAGGGTTCGATGCGGATCTCGATCCGGTCCGCGTAGGATTTGGCTTCATCCGCCGATGGCGCCGAGACGCGGATATCGGCATGAATGGTCACTTCCGGCTTGGACTGGGTGTGAATCACAATATCGCCCATCTGGTGTTCGATCGAGATTCTCTCGCCGGCCGATACCGGTATGGTCTTATCGAACGTGCGCGTATATTCTTCCCGCGCGAATAGATTTACCGCAAGGAAAACGAAGATGAGAGCGAACTTAATTTTTCTGGTCACGGGTAAGTAACTCCTCGAGAGTTTGCTGTTTTTCACGGTACAGGCCGGCGAGATCCATCTGCAAGCGAAGGTTGAAACGGTTGTGGTCGAGGCTGGCGCGCGTATCGGAGATGGCGCTATCGAGCATGAGCAATTTTTCGCGGTAGTTCACGGCGGTCGCCGGGTTCAAGTTTTTGAGCTTCGATTGCGCGAGCTGCGAGAGCTTTTCGATAGATCGCCGGTACGCCGCTTCATTGGCCTCCACCTCATGCAGTGCCTGCTCGGTGAGAAAATCCCGGTTGCCGGATGTGGCGGTCTCGGGCGCAGGCGTTTTGGGCCGCGCGAAGAACAGCGCCGCGGCGAGCACAAGAGTCGCCGCAACGGCCCAGATTTGCCACTTCGTCCACACGGGGCGCGAGCGCGGTTGGGCTTCCGCTTCTATAGCCTTGCGGATGTTGGGCCACAGATCTGGCGTTTCCCAATCTTCATGGAGGAGTTTCGCCGTGTTCGAGATCTCATTCCAAAGGCGGTATTCCCGGCGGCAGGCAGCACAATGTTTTAGGTGTTCGCGCGCTTCGGGCATGAGCTCCGAAACGGCGAGCGCGCGCTCCAGATCGCCACATTCGAACTTCATGTCGCGGTCTCCATCAACATTCGTTTCAACTCACGTTTGGCCTCGAATAGCCAGCTCCGCGAGGTTCCTTCGGGAACTTCGAGGACGGCGGCAATTTCGGAGTGTTTCAGGCCCTCCACTTCGAACATCAGAAACACGATCCGCTGGCGATCGTTCAGGCGGGAGAGCGCGGCTTTGAGCGCGAGTTTCAAATTCGGCTTTTCACCCGGAGCCGCCATTTCGCGGCGCGCCGGCTGCTCGGCCAGTCGCTGCTGTTTCCGCATCGCGTCGTAGCAGCAGTTAATCAGAATCCGGTAAATCCAGGTGGACAGCGAAGATTGGCCCTCGAACCCGTTCAGCGCTTTATAGACTTTGAGGAATGCCTCCTGAACCGTATCTTCCGCATCGGCCCGGCTCCCCAACAAATGAAATGCGATGCTCTTCATGCGGGCGGCATGGAGTTCGTAGAGACGCTCGTAGGCGCGCAGATTGCCGCGCCGGCACTCGCCTACGAGTTCGGCGTCGGTTGGATTTTGCGGCAGGTTAGCAGCAAACCGGAGCGGCAATCCAATCTCCCAAACCATGTTCCTCGGTTTCGCGCTTTAGACGATCCCGGAATGGCGAACGTTGGAGAAGAACGGAAAATCTCTTCATGGCAGGAAAACGCAAGCGGCGCGAAATATGTTTGGAGAATTTCACTTCGGGTCTTGGGCGCAGAAACTCAAACTGGTACGATTACCTGAAAGATCACTCCGAATCTTATGGTGCTTGCGAGATATTCTCTGGTCCGCCCGCATCCCGAGCATGACAAGTCCGTGGGGGGGAGTCGATTGGCGCTGATTGCGGCGGCAGTATCGGCCCTATGCGCGGCCGCGGTGTTTTCGATGATGGTGGTGCATGGAGACGCGTTTGGGGCACGTGCGGTGGAGACGCTGCCCAAAAGCGCCGCTTCCCTGCCCGCCACGCCGGCTCCGCCCGTTGCAACAAATGCGGTCGCGACAAGTACGACGCCGGCGCAGAAGGAGATTCAAAGCGGACGTCGTCTGGTGTTTAGTTTGACGCCCTCGCGGCATTTCCAACATCTGGGCACGGTTGGCGTACAGGTGCGCCGCATTGACGCCAGGCACGGAAATTACGATGTGACCTTGCTCGTAAATAGACGCCGGACCACCAAGCGGCGCGTAAGGTTGAACGAACCGATCGCGCTGAAGTCTACCAAGGCCGGAGTGGTTTCAGAGCTGGTCGTGAACGAAATCGAAAGAGATCGCGTTTCGGGCTATATCAAAGAGCAAAGCAATTGAAGCGTACCTCCGGCCCACATTCAGCCGCCCCCTGATGAGCTGGATAAGAAACTCAGCGCGGGCCGCCTCGTGTTGACGCGCGATCGACTTCTCTCGTGGACTCTGCTGCTGGGGACAGCGATCTTCCTTGCGCTGTCCATCGGAATCGTTCTTCCGTTTGTTCCTGGATTGACATGGGCGGTGGTCTTCGCCATTCTGGGCCGCCGGATGCATGTCTGGATCGAACGGCACATTGCAAATCGGAACCTTGCCGCGCTCCTGAGCGTGATCGTCGTTGCCATTGTGATCATCGGGCCGTTTGTTTGGATCAGCATTCAAGTGTCCCAAGAGATCAGAGCCGGAATAAAGCAGATTGATTCAGGTGTGAAATCAGGCGCGTGGGAGGCGGAGTGGGGCCGACATCCCAAGTTGGTGCACGCTTATCATTGGCTGGACGAACGCGTGGATCTCGCGGGCGCGGCAGCCCAGATTGCGAGATTTGTACAGGCGCAAATTGCGCGGCTGGTTGGAAAAACAATTGAAACATTGATGCAGGGCTTTATCAGCCTATTCGCGCTGTTCTTCTTTTTTCGAGATCGGCGCGAGATGTTGCAGGCCATCCGTTTCCGGCTGCCGTTTTCCGAATCTGAAATCCGGCTGCTTTTGACGCGAATCAGGAACATGGTGCGGGCGACGATCTTCGGCAGGTTCTTGACATCTCTGGTACAGGGCGTGCTGGGCGGAGTCATGTTCTGGATTCTGGGGATTAACGCAGCGCTGGTCTGGGGCGTGGTTATGGCCGTGCTCTCCGTGATTCCAGCGGTCGGGTCCGTCTTTATCTGGGCGCCGGCGGCGGCGTGGCTGGCGATTTCAGGACACTGGGTGAAGGCGATTATTCTGGTCGTTTGGGGAAGCGCTGTGATCGGCACCATCGACAATATTCTTTATCCGCTGTTTGTCGGGCGAGACGTTAAGATTCACACGCTCCTGCTCTTTTTCGCTTTGCTGGGAGGCGTTCTGCTGTTCGGCGCGACCGGCCTTGTGCTAGGCCCGGTCATCATGGAAACGAGCTTGAGCCTGCTCGAAATCCTGCGCGAACGCACCCGCGCGGGCCGCCCGGTTGAGCAGACAACCTGAAGAATCGCCGCTATTTTTTGCCGGAATTCCCGTGGAAGAGATTGAGTCCGAATTTCGGCTCCGAACGAGTGCCGCTGATCTTAACCGGAATTTCCGCGCCGACACCGTTTTTGCTGAAAAAAGGAGATATCGGCGTAAGCAGCCAGGACTTCCACCACGAGGAGACCATGTTGCGGAGGGTGGCTTTCGTCAACACTTTCCCGCTGAAATCGAATTGCTGCCCGTCCATGGAATAGACGCCGGCGAGATCCACCTGCGCGCCCGGAAGCGTGTAGGTGAGACGGCTAAAAACAATTTTGCCGCCGGCAATTGAGAAATTGCCTTTCAGCAACGAATTCACATCTTCGGCGCCGGGCTTGGCTTTTTCCGGCTCGCCGCGCGCACGGAGGCTGAGCATGTCGACTTTGTCCTGCACTTTCGGATTGGTGAAATGAATTCGCCGAACCTCAAATGAGCCGTTCGACTTCAGTTTGCGAGTGACGCTTTCCTTCCCGGGCTCAATGAGGAGCTTGAATTTTGTTTTGATGATACCGGTGAGTACAGGAGGCTGTGTCTTCACCGCGAGATTCAGGAAATCCTCGATGTGACCAGACGGGACATCGGCGTCGAGGTCTTCCCGGTGTCCCTGCCCCTTAATGTTAATGACAGCTCCCCGCACGGTCAGATCGGTTTGGCCGAGTTTTCCTTGCACGGATTGAAGATACGTATCTCCACTCGTGCCATCGACAATCACCTCGAATTTCGTTTCCAGCGGCACCCCGTGATTGGCGGTGTCGAGGGAAAAATCCGGCGTCTTGGTGGCGCCGTGGACCACAATTCGGTCGAGCTGCCCTTTGAATTCGCCAACCGAGGAAAGAATGCCGCCAAGGCCCTTAATGGTGTTCAGATCGGCGTGATCGAACGTGTAATGGCCCGTGACGGAAGAATCACCCGGGCTTTGAGTCTGCCACGGTCCGAATGTGCCCGTGGCATGGATGTCCCCGCGCGGAACTGCATTGATCAGAATGGCGGCGTACTGCCAAGGGGCATTAGGACCAACATTCTGAAGCTCGATGTGCCGGAGGGCGAAGGTCTTTGGATCTTTATCAGGCTTATCGGTTCCGATAACCAACCGGGAATCGTCACAAATGATTTTATCGACGACAATCTTGATTTTGCCGTGATGCTTGGAATTGCGCTTGGGGGCTTGCTGTCGCATGGAACGGGGAGGAACGTCGATGGACATCCCGGAGACGTTCACGGCAGCAACGTGCATCGGCTTCAGAAAGAGACCCAGAACACCGGAGTGAAAATGAAAGTCCCGAACCGCAATTAACGGCTCATGAGCGCCTGCCGCTACCACTGCGTCGGGCGGAAAAATGCGCAGACCCTGGCCGGAGACTTCTAAGCCACGGCCCAAGGACACACTGAGATTGTCGAGTTGCACGTTACTGTCGAAACGCGTGCTAAGCGTTTCAATCACGCGGCCCTTGAGAATAGGACCTGCACGGTGAAGTACGATCTCGACCACGATGAAGAGAACCACGGCCGAGAGCAGCCCCGCGATCCCGATGCGTCTCCAGATACGGCGCGCGCGTTCAGTCATCTATTCCAACCGTATCAACCCCGGTGGCCGGTGTACCCTTGCGATAGACATGCTTGCAATGCGCTCGTATTCGATTTGTGCCTGTGCCTGCGTTTCGCTGATCGCGCTGGGGCTGCCTTGCTCCGCCGCAGTCGCATCCTGCGAAAGCCTCTCCGGCTTGAAGCTGCCGGATGGAAAAGTCACCACGGCCGTACAGGTGGCGGCTGGCGCATTTACTCCGCCGCGCGGCAAGCCGAGCAAGCTGGATACAGACCGTTTCCAAAAGACGCCGGCGTTCTGCCGGGTCGTCGCGGAGGTCGAGCCCGCGCAGGATTCGCATATCGCGATCGAAGTGTGGATGCCGCTCGCAGGTTGGAACCGCAAGTATCGCGGGCAAGGCAATGGAGGATTTGCGGGCAGCGTCGCGTACGGGTTGATGGCGCTCGCGGTGACACGCGGATATGCGACTTCCGGGAGCGATACCGGACATCAGGGAGATGCCACAGAGGCAAGCTGGGCGCTGGGGCACCCGCAGCAAATCATCGATTTTGGGTATCGCGCCGTTCATGAAACGGCAGAGCGGGCCAAGACCATCATTCAAGCGTTCTACGATGAGGGCGCGCAGCGTTCGTACTTTGAAAGCTGCTCCGATGGTGGGCGCGAGGCTTTGATGGAGGCGCAGCGTTTCCCCGAGGATTACGACGGCATTATCGCCGGCGCTCCGGCGAATTATTGGACGCACCTGCTGACGGGCGGACTGGATGTAGAACAGACGATGCTTGCCAAGCCTGCCAATTACATTCCGGCGTCGAAAATTCCAGCCATTGCTTCAGCAGTGAATCGTGCCTGCGATGCGCTGGATGGGGTGAAGGATAGCATTTTGAATGACCCCAGGCAGTGCCACTTCGATCCCGCCGCCATTCAGTGCAAAGGAAGTGATTCGGATGCGTGTCTTACGCCGGACCAAGTCACGACCCTCCGCAAGATCTATGCGGGAGGGAAGCTTCCCGACGGCACGCAGATCTTTCCTGGACTGATGCCGGGCGGCGAGGATGGCGATGGCGGCTGGAAGAACTGGGTAATGGGTCCGGCGCCAGGGGAGGCGGACATCAGCAAGTACGTCAACCACTACTTCCAAGACATGGTGTTCGACAATCCACAATGGAATTTCCACCAGGCGAATGTGGCGAAAGCTCTCCGCGCGGCCGACAAAAGGACCGCCAAGATGTTAAATTCAACCAATCCCGATCTGAGCGCGTTTCAGAAGCGCGGAGGGAAATTGATCCTGTATCACGGCTGGAACGATCCGGCGATTGCTCCGTTGAATACGATCCATTACTACAACACCGTGATTGGCAAAATGAACGCCAGCACGGTCAGCCAGTTTGTCCGGTTATACATGGTTCCCGGCATGCAGCATTGCGCTCGAGGGCCGGGACCGAGCTATTTCGGGCAGGTTGGCACGCCAGCGGAACATGACCCCCAGCACGATGTGTACAGCGCTCTCGAAGAATGGGTGGAGCAAGACCGCGCGCCCGGTGCGATCGTCGCGACCAAGTATACGGATGATGATCCGGATAAGGGTGTGCAGATGACACGGCCATTGTGCGTGTATCCCGAAGTGGCGAAATACAAGGGCAGCGGGGATACGAATGACGCAGCGAATTTTAGCTGCGCGGTAGAGAAGGAATAGAATCAAGCCACGTTATATCGTCATGCGGTATAGTGAGAGGCATGATAGAAGCCGCGGATTTGCTGCCGCTGAGTCCTCAGGTATTTCACATTCTGGTCGCCCTGGCAGACCGCGACCAGCACGGTTACGCCATCATGCAAGACGTGGAGGCGCGCACGGGCGGAAAGCTGCGGCTGAGCGCGGGCACGCTGTACGGGTCCATTAAACGGATGCTCGAACAAGGGCTCGTCGTGGAGTTGCGGGAACGGGAACGTCCCAAGACTCCTGATGATGACGAGCGGCGCAGATACTACCGGCTGACGCCATTCGGGCGAAAGGTGGCCAGAGCTGAGGCGGCGCGATTAGCCGAACTGTTGGAGCAAGCAAAGGTTTATGGCCTGGCGCCCAAACGCAATTAAGATCTACCGCGGCCTGCTATTTGCGTTTCCAACCGAGTTCCGTCACGAGTATGGGGCCGAGATGGAGCAGTGCTTTCGAGACCGGCTCGAAAACGAGCCTGGCTGGCGCTTGTGGCTGGACACCGTCGCAGACGTCGCGGTCAGTGCGGTTCGGGAGCATTGGCATATTCTGTGGGCGGATGTGCGTTACGGGTTCCGGATGCTTGCCGCGGACCTTAGTTTTACGCTCGCAGCTCTTCTGGCGCTCGCGTTAGGAATTGGGGCTACAACAGCAGTCTTCAGCGTAGTCAATGCCGTACTGATCCGTTCGCTGCCGTATGGGGATCCCGGGCGGCTGGTCTATCTCTGGACGCCAAACCGGAATTTTCAAGGCATTCCGGACGAGATGTCGCCTAGCTATGCTGATTTCTATTCATGGAGAAAGATGAGCCGATCGTTTTCCTCGCTGGCCATGGTGGGGGCGCGCAGGCCGAGTCTGGAGAGCGATGCCGGAGTAGAAAAGGTGGCGGGCGCCGCGGTCACGGCGAATTTCTTTCGGACGCTTGAAGCGCAACCGGAAATCGGCCATACGTTCGATGCAGATGATGATGAACCGGGCCATGAACATGTAGCGGTGATTAGCGATGCGCTATGGCGAGGGCAATTCGGCGGCAGGGCCGATGTAATTGGGAAAGAAATTGAACTGGACTCGCATAAATACACGATGATCGGCGTGATGCCGGCGGCGTTCGGCTATCCGCATCAGGGGGATATCCCGTATGCACACACCAGCGGGCGAACCGAAATCTGGATTCCGATGACGATCACGCCGCAAGAGAAAACAGACCGGCAGAACTGGGGTGGAGCCGACGCGGCGATTGGCCGGCTCAAGCCGGGCGTCGGGTTACGGCAGGCGCAACGCGAGATGAGCGCAATCGAGGCCCGCTTGAATCCGCTCTATCCACCAATGTTCCGCGACTTTCGGGCGCTCGTGAAACCGTTCTCGGACACCATTTTCGGGCCGGTCCGGCAGATATTGTGGCTGCTGCTAGGCGCGGTGGGTCTGGTGTTGCTGATTGCATGCACGAATGTCGCAACCCTGCTAATGGCGCGAATTACACGCCGGATTCACGAGATGGGCGTCCGCACTGCGCTCGGCGCAGAACGCGCGCGGCTGATGCGTCAAATCTTAACCGAAGCAGTGTTGCTCTCCTGTGCGGGAGGCTCTTTGGGCATCCTACTCGCATTTGCATCGGTTCGCATTCTTGGGCACATCAATCCAGGCGATATACCGCGATTCGGTGAAACGTCCGTGGATACGCAGGTTCTTCTGGTGAGCCTGGCGGTATCCATCGGCACAGGGCTGTTATTTGGAATATTGCCGGCCCTGTCCGCCTCACGCGTCAACATCGCTGACCTATTGAAGCAGGGCGGCAGCGCCCGAGGCGTTGCTGGAACATCGAACCGGCTGCGGCAAGCGCTGGTGACGATTCAGGTGGCGCTATCGGTTGTCCTCCTGGTCGGGGCCGGATTGCTCATCCGAAGTTATCTGAAGCTGGCCGGGGAAAACCCAGGGTTTTCGTCCTCCAGCTTGACGTTTAGTCTTCCAGTGGATGAGCATTACCGGACACCAGAACAACGAGGCGAGCTTTATCAGCGTTTGCTCGAACAAGTTCGGCGGCTGCCGGGGGTCCAGGCGGTGGGCGCAGCAAGTGGAATACCGCTCGATCACTACGAGAGCGTGAGTTGGTTTCAGGTGGAAGGATACTCCAACAAACCATCGCAGACCGTGAACACACGAACAGTGACGCCCGGCTATTTCAATGCCATCGGTATTTCCATGAAAAAAGGGCGCGCTTTCGGTCAATACGATGTAAGCGCGCGGGCGGGAGTTGTGATTGTGAACCAAGCCTTTGCCCGCACCTATTTTCCGGGACGTGACGCTATCGGCGGGCACATTCGCTTTGAGCTGAGCAATCATCCCGGTGGGTGGTCTACGGTGGTGGGCGTAGTCAACGATGTCCGGCATAGCTCGCTCGAAGAGGCGCCGCGGCCTGCCGTGTTTCAACCAGCCTGGGTTGGCTTAAACAATCACACCATGTTTGCAGTTCGTGCCGCCGTTCCGTCCGGCCAGCTTTTGCGATCACTCCGGAGCGTTCTGCGGAGGCTCGATCCGGCGCTGGCGTTCGATGATGTACACACGATGGGCGAACGAATCTGGGAAGCCGATGCGCGCCGGCGCTTCGAGACGTTTTTGCTCGCGGCATTCGCGGGTCTCGCGGTGTTTTTGGCCGCAATCGGATTGTATGGGCTGATGTCTTATTCGGTCCGGCAGCGAACCTCGGAACTCGGAGTGCGGATGGCGCTCGGCGCGACCCGGCCAACTCTGTTGTTGATGGTTCTGCGCGAGGGGATCGTGCTGGTGGGAAGTGGGCTTGTCTTGGGCTTGGCCACCGCATTCGGGTTGACAAGATTGATTGGAAGCTGGTTGTACGGCGTGGCGCCTACCGACCCCGTTACTTTTCTGTTCGTTCTAGTATTTCTCGTTTTGCTGACGGTTTGCGCCTGTCTGATTCCGGGATGCAATGCGACAAGGGTCGATCCCGCGAGTGCTTTGAGATACGAGTAAGCGGCTCGCGTCATGCGAACGATCGTGAGTCTACTCGCGCCGCTTGCTGCCACCTCCTCGGGGCTTCGGCTTGTTCTTGCCCTCGAGATTGAGCGCCACTGCCGCGCGGATGAGGTCCTTCAACGCCGCCTCATTAATTTTGTCGCCTTCGTGAATGTCGATGGCGCGCCTGACGTTCCCGTCGAGGCTGGAGTTGAAGAGGCGGGCAGGGTCCTTCAACGCAGCGCCCTTAGCAAATGTCATCTTGACGGCGTTCTTGTACGTCTCTCCTGTACAGACGATGCCACCGCGGGACCAGACGGGAACCCCCGGCGATGTCGGTTTGACCCACTTCCACTCTTCGACGATCTCAGGGTCTGCCGCATGTATGATTTCGCGCACTCTCCCAAGGGCCTTCGCGCGCCAGTCCCCAAGCTCCTTGATCTTCTCGTCCATCAATGCAGAGGCAGTTTCCGCCGGAATGGGCTTTTTCCTGTTCATTTATTGATACCCCCTCGATCGCAACTGCTCCGCCTTTGCAGCATCCTGTTGGGCCGGCTTTTTCGCAACAAGTTTTCGAACGACGTGGCCTTTCCACATCCAGAGTCCCGAAAGGACAAGGACCGGAACGAAGATAAACCGGACAAGCGGGGCGTAGTTTGGAATCTGGTCAAACGGGCTATAAACGTAACCGATGATCGGAATCGCAAAGATGAGATGAATCCAGCGAAAAATTGTGCGCGAGCGTGGTCGGTGCATGGTTTGCGATCCTCCTCGATTCACTGCTTTTGGACCGCCTGAGCCCGCCAGTTGGGTTTTTGAAGACCGAACTGATTTGCGTACTCCGCGTTCAGCCGCTGCCAGCCCTCGAACTTCATGGCCTCGGCCCCAGCAATGCGGCCAATGGGAGTTCCACTGAGAAGGCGATCCAGAACATCGAAGCAGATGTGCCAGCCCGCGGCGCCCCACGAGACGAAGCGGCGATCGATGTTGTGCCAGAGCTTCAGGCGTGTACCGCCGCTAAAAGCCTCGAGCTCAAACCGGATATCGTTGTATTCAAGCACCTTGGGAGCGTCGGCCCGCGCCACTCTTGTTTCGACTGGCCTGGGATTTCCCATCCAGGTCAGCCGCACGGTGTTTCCAGCCGTATCCAGTCTTCCATCGGAATCGAAGGGAGCCCACTCGCGCAGATGCGCCGGATCGGTGAGCGCCTGCCAGACTTTTTCCGGCGAGTGGCGCAAATCTCTGACGAGAATGAGCGTCCACTTTTCTCCGTCCTTTCGAACCTGCGCCCCGCTGGCCGGGCCTGGTGTGTACTGCTCGCGATCGGTCATGCTTCTTCTCCCTAGCGTGAGGGGCGTGTCAACTGCACGATCTGAATGAGATTGCCGCAGGTGTCCTTCAAGAGGGCGATCTTGGAGGCCGTCACGTCCGTCGGCGGCATGGTGAACTCGGCGCCGCGCGCTTTCATGCTCTCGTAATCGGCTTGCACATCGTCGGTATAGAACATGGCCGCGGGCTGACCTTGCTGGAATATGGCCTGCTGATAGGCTTTGGCCGCCGGGTTGTTGTTAAGCGCAAGCTGCAGCTCCGTGCCATCCGGCTCCTCGGGCGAGGCCACCGTCAGCCACCGAAACGGCCCCTGGCTGAAATCTGCCTTCTTCACGAAGCCCAGCACTTCGGTATAGAAGCGCAGGGCTTTGTCCTGGTCATCCACGTACACGCTGCTCAATTTGATCTTCATTTTGTTTCCTTTGTTACGTTCGCGGTTTGGGCCGCGTCTTCTTCTTTTTTTTCGTTGGTATTGACGAGCGCACAGGGCGTTTGGTGCCCGTTGTGCGCGACTCAAAATCCTTCATGCGATCGAGGTGCCGTTCGAGGGCATCTACGTGCGCGGACCAGAATCTACGGAACGGAGTCAGCCAGGCATCCACCTCCTGAAGCGGCTCTGGCTTCAGCCGGTAGAGCCGGCGCTGCGCGTCCACGGTGGATTCGACGAAACCGGCCTCGCGCAGCACTCGCAGGTGCTTTGACACCGCCGGCTGCGGCATTCCGAGCTGGCGCTCGATCTCTCCCACCGACTGTTCGGACGACACCAGGAGGCTCAATATCGCGCGGCGGTTCGGCTCCGCGATGACTTCGAACACAGAGTCCACTCTCTTGATATACCTCTAAAAGTATATGCTTGTCAAGGTATATGAAGGCGCAGATAACAATTTTAATCGGCGTGGGGGGAACCAATCCCGCAGGTTTCGGCTGGCTCAGCCTGCGGAACCCTGAGCGCTAGCGAGGGGAACGGGTGATGCTATCACTCGTACCGTAATGCTATTGCCGGATCTACTTGTAGCGCGCGCCGCGCCGGAATGAGCATCGCCGCGAACGCAACGGCAATCAAGATCCCAGTGACAAAGATAAGCGTCACTGGATCACCTGGCTGCACTTCAAAGAGCAGGCTTTTCAATAATCGTGTGAGCAGGAGTGTTGTCGCCAATCCGGTACCGGCTCCGATTGCCAGCAGAAGCATTCCCTCCTTCAGAATCAAATAAAGTACATCTGTTGCCGTAGCGCCGACGGCGACCCGGATGCCGATCTCTTGCATCCGTTGTACGACCGAGTAAGACAGGACTCCATAGACGCCCAGCGCCGCGAGCAGCACGGCGATAGCCGCGAACGTCGCAAGCAGGATGAGTTGCAACCGGGGCCGCGCGACAGAGTTCGATAGAACGTCGTCCATAGTTCGGAGATTCGAGACAGCCTGATCCGGATTGATGCGGTGAATTGCCGCCACTACGGATCGCGTCATCCGATGCGGGTCCTCGCGCGTCCGCACCGTCAGATTAGCGAAGTACATGGCGGCTTGCGAGTTATCCAGCATGATTGTGGGTTGAGGCTGAGTCTGCAGATCCGTTTGACGCGCATCGGAGACAACGCCGACGATTGTTGCGGGGCTTTTCACGGTCCAGCAAATATTCAGCTTCTGTCCGATCGGATTTTGTTTGGCGAAGTATTTGGCTGCAAAAGCGTGATTGATGAGCGCAACACTCCGAGAGTCAAACGTGTCCCGCGGTTCAAAGTCACGGCCCGCCAGCAACGGAATTCGCATAGCGCCAAGGTAGCCCGAGGTGACGACCAGAAAATTGGCCCCTGGAGAAGAACTCGGAACCAGCGGGTCTCCCAAACGAGAGAAACAGGAGCCGGACATCATGCCGGTCATGGGAAGGAAATGCACCGAACCTGCGGCCCGTACACCAGGCACATTTCGGATCTCATTAAGAAGCTGATCCACATAGCGGCCTCGTTTCGCTGGTTCGTTGAACTTGGCCGGTGAGAGGAAAAGATTCATGGTGAGGACATGATCCGTTGCGAAGCCAGGATTTACGGCGAGCAGATGAGCGAAGCTGCGCAACATCAGACCAGCGCCAGCGAGTAGCAGAAGCGACAGCCCAATTTCCGTAATCACAAAAGCGTATCGAAACCCGCGGTTGACCCCAACTCCAGTGCGCGAGGAACCGGACTTCAGATCCCCTTGCATATTTCCCCGCGCGACACGTAATGCGGGAATCACGCCGAACAAAAGCGTGGTAAGAAGCGCAATCGCAAATGAGAATAAAAACACGCGAGCGTCCAGATGAATGGCCTCCATACGGGGCAAGGCATTATCCGCAGGAACGATCGCAAGAAGGCCCCTCAGCGCAGCATACGCCACGAGAATTCCGGCAACCCAACCGGCCATTGCTAGCACCAGCGCTTCCGAGAGAAGCTGCTGTATCAAGCGGATTCTACCCGCCCCAAGCGCCGCGCGTACGGCAATCTCGGGTAGACGTTGCGTGCCGCGCATTAGGAGCAGATTTGCCAGATTCGCACAGGCGACCAGTAGAACAAATCCGACGGCAATCAAGAGAACCAGTAGTGGAGCGCGGACGCTCGCCGTCGCGTCTTCCAGGAAAGGAACGACCTCGGCAGTCCAACCCTTGTCGTAGTCAGGGCGATCCTCGGCAAGTTGGGCGGCGACACGCGTCATATCCTCTTGCGCCTTTTCCACCGATATGCCGGGCTTCAAACGTGCGATGACACCTAAAAAGCGGCCGGTCTCCCATTCTTTGGAGCGAGCCAGGGGAAGGGGTGTCCAGATATCGGCTTCGATATTGGGAAATGCGAAACCGGGCGGCATCACGCCCACGACGGTACAGGGAGACCCATCGACGGTGATTATCCTGCCTAAAACGCCGCGATCGCCGCCGAAATGCGTTTGCCACAAGGGATAGCTCAAAATGACGCTATCTGAATGTTCTGGCCTGCCCTCTTCGGGCACAAAGGTGCGTCCGAAATAGGCGGAGATACCGAGAATCGAAAAGAATTCCGGCGAGACTCGCATATCGGGGACAGCCACCGGACCGCCCGCGCCGGTGAGATTGGAACTGCCGCTATCGATCGCCGCCATTTGCATAAAGCTTTGGCTCCGGTTTCGCCAATCGAGAAAGTTGAATGGGTTAACGACATTGCGCGAAAACCCTTTGCTCGGCTTGTCCTCCCAGACACGCACGAGGCGGTCCGGATGCGGGTAAGGCAGAGGCCGCAACAACACCCCGTCCACCACGCTAAAGATCGCCGTATTCGCGCCAATACCGATAGCGAGCGTTCCGACCACAATCGCGGAAAAACCGGGCCTGCGTATGAGCAGCCGCATGCCGTAACGCGCATCTTGCCAGATGGAGGCGAGCCATGCTGCGCCGCGTATATCGTGGCGCCTCCAAAACTGCGATAACCGTCTCACCGCGCACCCTCCTCGGCCGGGCTTAGGATCAGACGCACTGCTTCGACTGACCGCCATCGACCGCGGCCTGCGCCTCTAATTTACCCCGGCCGAATTGGTACTAGTCCAATCTCGCTTGCAAACACCCGGACTAAATGAGAGCATTTAGGCGGATTTCGGGCGGCCCCTCAGCTGTTATCTCGTTGCTCGGTCAAACCGATTCCGACAGACGCAAACAGATGCGGGAGGCAGGCATGGGCAAGCGAGTTACGGCGTTACTGGCACTATGTTTCTTGGCGTGGAGTACGGCTTGGGCTCAACCGGGCAGTGCGGAAAAAGCGCCAATGTATACCTATGTTTCTACTTGGACAGTCCCGCGTGCGATGTGGGCAGATTATCAAAAGGTAGAGAATAGCGACGATGAGGTCATGAGTAAGGCGGTAGCCGATGGAACGCTCATGGCCTTCGGCAGCTACTCCGTCTTGAACCACCAAGACGGTGAAGCGACACATGGTTCCTGGTTTTCGGCGAGCTCAATGGCGAATTTGATGAAGATGCTCGAAGGACTCCGGTCGGCTCCCGATGCCACAGGCCAAGTCTTCGCGGCCTCGAAACACTGGGACTACATCCTGGTAAGTCACGACTACAATGCTCATTCGGGCACATTTAAGAACGGCTATTTGCGAGTGGGCCAGTGGAATTACAAGGCTGGTGCCGGCGATCAGGGCGGCAAGGTCTTAAAGGCAACGCTGGTTACTGTGCTTGAAAAATTGTTGAGCGAGGGCGCGCTACATGCTTATCAAATCGATGAAGAAACAGTGCACTCGTCCGACCCCAACTCAGTTAACATCGCGATCATTGCAAATGGCGCCGAAGGGATCGACAAGTTCGATGCGGCCATTCACGAGATGGAAGTGAGCAACCCGGTAGCCGAGGCCGCGCTGCAGTCTGTGCTCGATTCGCACGGGCACCGGGACTTTCTAGCGCACGTGGATGCTATGGCGCACAAATAGCTGAATTACAGAACCACGCGCGCAAGCAGTGGCCAGTCTTGCCCGTTTGCACAGCTTCTTACGTTCCGACCGCGAGTCGAGAGTTCTACCCGAATTCCGTCAGCGTGTGTTATTCCTGGATGGAACGCAACAAAAATCGACCCCGTCAGTGCTTTGAGATATGAGTGACCGGATGGGGAGTTGTGGTTTCATCCATCCAGCATAAGGGGACAGAGTAGTATGAACTTGCGTAAAATCAGCAGCGTTTCCTGCGCGTTAGCCCTGGGCTTTCTGGCAGGCAGCCTGGAGGCCCAGACCGGTACAGCAGCAGCCGCTTCCGGCACCAAAGTAGCCATCATCAGTGTGCAAGGGGTGATTGCCGGCACCAAGGAAGGCCAAACCGCCTCCCAGGAGTTGAACACGAAATATGGGCCGAAACAGAAGGAAATGCAGGCCAAGCAAGCCGAAATTCAACAGTTAAACGATCAATTACAAAAGGGCGGTAATCTGCTCACAACCGAAAAACGCGACGAACTGAATCGGGAAATCGACACAAAGACCAAGCGTTATCAACGAGATATGCAGGACGCCCAGGAAGAGGTCCAACAGGATCAGCAGCGCCTGTTCGGCGGTATTTCGCAAAAACTACTGCCGATTATTGAAAAATACGCCAAAGATCACGGCTACTCGCTGGTGCTTGATGTGAGCAATCCTAACACGCCGGTCCTGTACGCGTCGACCTCCGCGGATATCACAAAGGACATCATCGCGCTGTACGATCAGGCCGCGCCCGCCACTCCAACCAGCGGTACGGGAACCGGGCAGAAAGTACCAGGAAGTACTACGAAGTCGCCCAACGGCCTCCGCTAGGGGGGGATTCCACTATCCCGATAGACATTGCCATGTTAAGGTAATGTCTGATGGCACAGTACGCGCACCCTGAAGTTCTTGTAGAAACAGACTGGCTGGCGGGAAAACTCGGCGACCCCTCTATACGGACCGTCGAGGTGGATGTCGACACGGCCGCATACGATTTGGGACATATCCCCGGAGCGATTGCTTGGGCCTGGAACACCCAGCTCTGCGATACTGTGCGGCGGGACATCCTCCCCAAAGCCGAATTGGAGGCGCTGCTGTCCAAAGCGGGGGTGACACCCCAGACGACCATCATTCTGTACGGCGACAGCAACAACTGGTTTGCTGCGTGGGCCTTCTGGCAACTGAAAATATACGGCCATAAGGATGTCCGGTTGCTGAACGGCGGCCGGAAGAAATGGCTGGCCGAGGGACGCGAACTCACGCAGGATGTGCCGTCCTATGCGGCGAGTCAGTACCGTGCCCAGGAGCCGGATCTCTCGATTCGGGCGTTTTTGCCGCAAGTGCAGGAAGCCGTTCGCAACCATTCGGCTTCGCTGATCGATGTGCGCAGCCCCCAGGAATTTACGGGCGAAATTCTCGCGCCTCCGGGATTGCCCGAAACCTGCCAGCGGGGCGGGCATATTCCAGGGGCGCGCAATGTGCCTTGGGGTAAAGCCTGCAACGAGGATGGCACGTTCAAATCGTTTGACGAATTGAAAGCGCTGTACGGGGCCGAGGGCGTGGATGCCGCGCGGCAGACCATCGCGTACTGCCGTATTGGCGAGCGCTCGAGCCATACCTGGTTCGTTTTGAAGTATTTGCTGGGATTGCCCGATGTGGTGAACTATGACGGTTCGTGGACGGAATGGGGCAACCTGGTAGGAGCTCCGGTAGAGCGAGGAGCGGCTAAATCGATCGGAGCGTAAGAATTTTCAGATGCAAACAATGCAAACAGAACAATTTCAAGAGCGGCAGCTTGATGTCAATGGCTGGCAGGTCCGGCTAACCAGCTATCGCATAGGCGACAAATATGTGTGCCAGGCGGATAACGTCTCGCCGGGCGCATGTCTGGCGCGATTCTCCGGGGCCACCTTGGAAGAAGCCGAGTCTCAGGCGTTATCGAAAGCGAAGCATCTGCTCGGAAAGACCCACCGGCGCGCAGTTTAGTCCACAAAGGCCACTCTCAGACCAGCACTTTTCCGTTTCCGGCGTAGCGCATCATTGAGAAATGCCGCTGATTTCACGGCGCAATCTCGTCGCCGGGTCGCTGGGAGTTCTGTGCTTACAAGCACAGCCGGGAGCCTCAAACAAACCCAAAATTGTCGTGACCGGAGGCCATCCGGGGGACCCGGAGTACGGATGCGGGGGCACCGTCGCGCGATACACCGCGCTCGGGCATCCCGTCACCTTGCTCTATCTGAACCAGGGCGAGAAAGGGTGTCCGGGCAAGACTGGGGCTGAGTGCGCGGGCATAAGAACGGCGGAGGCGCGCAAGGCCTGCTCGATTCTGGGCGCGCAGCCACGCTTCGCATCGCAGATCGACGGCGAGGCAGTCGTCTCCAATCCAACTTACGAAGACTTCCGGCAACTGCTTAAGCGCGAAAAGCCGGACGTGTTGTTTACGCATTGGCCGGTAGACCGGCACCCCGATCACCGCGCCATCTCAAACCTCGCCTATGATGCCTGGCTGAGCATGGGAAAGCGAGCCGGGTTCTACTATTACGAAGTGTCCGATGGAGAAGATACGGCGATGTTCTCTCCCACGGATTACGTCGACATTTCAACCGTGGAGAATCGCAAACGAGCCGCTTGCTTCGCGCATGCTTCGCAATCACCGCAAAAATTCTACGAACTGCAATCGCAGGTCACCCGTTTTCGGGGCATCGAGAGCGGCTACTCGCAAGCCGAAGCGTTCATCCGGCACGTCGACAGCCCGAAGTATTGGCTTCCCGGAAAGTGATTGGATGCTATTATCCTCCGGCGAGTAATTCTTTCAGTTACTATTTACACGTGCACTTACTAACTATGGTTTAGCCTCGCCAGTCATATTAGTGGAGGTTTTGAAATGACGAAACGAGCGAAGCTCTTGGGGATTCCAGTATTGGCGTTGTTCTTGACGGTTGCCGGCGCGCCGTTGCTCGATGCGCAAATTGCGAATCCGGTCAGGGCAACCATCAACCACTCGTTCATTGTTGGAAATACAACCTTGCCGCCCGGACAATACACATTCCGAATGCTGCAAGGTAGCGACCTGACTGCCATGATCGCAACCAACGATAAGAAGGATACATCTGTCGAGTTTCTTGTGCGAGAATCGATAGATCCCAATACGCCGCACCATTCGGAACTGGTCTTTAACCGGTATGGCAATAAAGAGTTCCTCACCAAGATCTACGAGGCCGGGTCGCGCGCAGGCGTGGCCGTCATGGAGCCCTCGCGGCAGGAATTGAGGTTGCAGCACCAGGGACAGCATCCCGTGGAGCATACGGAGGAACAGCACGATTAACTCTCGGGCGAGTTCTCACAACCGGAGGCAGTGGATTCGGGACTGGGCTTCGCTGGCGGCATCCGCGTCGATTGCACAGTCAAAACTGCTTGCAGATTCACGATCCGCAATCGTTATCGATCCGGCGCCCCTGTTTGAGATCTCGCCTCTGCTTTACATGCAATTTATGGAGCCGCTCGGAACAACGGACAGTTCCGTGGAGGCTTCGTGGGATTACCGAGCCGGCAACTGGCGCAAGGATTTCGTGACAATTACGCGCGATCTTGCGCCGGGGGTGGTTCGTTTCGGAGGAAATTTTAGCCGGTATTACAAATGGCGTGAAGGCGTTGGACCGGTCCGAAGCCGCCCTTGGACGCGTAACTACGATTGGGGCGGAAAAGAAACTAATCGGGTTGGAACACAGGAATTCGTCGACTTTTGCCGGAGCGTTGGAGCGGAGCCGCTCTATTGCGTGAACTTCGAGAGCGACGGGATTGCGTGGTACAAGAACACTCCGGAAGGCAATCGCAGTGGGACGGCGCAAGAAGCTGCGGATTGGGTCAGTTATGCGAATGATCCAGACAATCACGGCCGTAAAGTAAACGGCTCACCGGAGCCATACAGTATTAAACTCTGGCAGATCGGGAATGAGACATCTTACCTGAAAAACGGCTTCACAAAGGACCAGGCAATCGCCAAAACCGTCGAGTTTGCAAAGGCTATGCACGGACGCGATCCCTCCCTTCAGTTGATTGGCTGGGGTGACCGGTCGTCCGGCAATGGCGAGCTGTGGGCGAAGAACCTAGTACACCGCGCGGGCGAATATCTCAGCTATGTAGCCATCCATATGATGGGCCAAAGCCCGAGAAGACGCGACACGGTCTTGTGGGGGCGGCGATATGAGCAGGACCCGGAGCGGGCTTGGCAGGAGTTGTTGGAGCTTTCGAATAACGTCGAGAGCCGTGTATCGGAACTCGAGTCGGCTCTAACCAGCCAGGGATCGAAGGCAGGGATCGCAATTACCGAAGGCCATTTGAGTCTGCGGCCCCATAACATCAATCCGATTCTCTATGAATGGTTGTCCGCGGTGTATCATGCCCGCTCCTTGAATATTTATCAACGGCACGGCGCGCGCGTCAGGATCGCTACGGCAGCGGACTTTCAAGGGACTCGCTGGACTGTGCTGGGGGTGCAAATTCCGGTCCCGAGCGGCGACAGTTTTCTGATGCCGGTGGCCTCCATCATGCGGCTGTTCAAGCGGTATAACGGCACACAGGGAACTAAGGTTGTGTCCGCGCCTTCGGGTCTCGATATCGCAGCATCCCGGACTCAAAATAAGATGTATCTTCACGTCTTGAACACGCAGTTCCACCAGCCAGTCACGGCGAGTTTCGCCGTGAAGGATATGACCATTTCGGACGGAACGGTTTGGGAGATTGCACCGGACAATTTGCGCGAGTACGTCAGCGCAGATCAGCCGGACGTGTTCGCGCCGGAAGAACGCAAAATTGCGCCTGGATCAATTTTGAGTTGGAGCTTCCCAGCGGGTTCCGTCAGCGCGGTTGAGCTGAATATGCAATCGCCGAGCTGAGTTCAGATATGCTCCTCCAGCAACAATTCATGGATCAACTCGACTACTCCGCTGCCATCTTCACCTGTCATCACAAGATCGGCGTGACCTTTCAAGGACGGAAGCGCGTTACCCACGGCTACTGCGAGACCACACTTACTGAAAAACGCGAGATCGTTTTCGGCGTCTCCGACCCCAACTGTTTGATCGAAGGAAAGTTCGAGTCGCCCCAAGGCCGCTGCGAGGCCCGTTGCTTTATCGATGCCGGCGGGCAGAAGCATCAAGTTGCCCTTGTTCAGCGTGATCTGGAGATGCATGCCGAGCTCTTGCATCGTGTGCAGAACAATCTGTTCGTGATCTCGCGTGGTAGCCACGATAACTTGGCCCTGAGAAAGAGGAGTTACGTTCTTCGTTTGCAACACATGAACAAACCGGTCAGGAATGGGATCGCAGAGAAGCACCTGCTGTCCGCTGGAAGGATTGAAAAGAATTGCGCCGTTTTCCGCCACGATCAAATCGAAAATGTCGAGCTCGGGAAATACATGCATGAGGTCGGGCACTTGCCTTCCCGTCACGAGAATCAAACGCCAGCCCCGGCGTTTGAGCTGTTCCAGGGCCCGATATGTGTCGTTGGCGACGATAGCCGCCGCGGCCAGAGTGCCGTCGTAGTCGGTGGCGAATGCGCCGTATCGCATTTGTAGTTAGAGAGCCGGCGTGGAGATGCCGGTTACATCCGGTTTTCCTGAAGCCAACTCGCTATACCGCAATAGGTTTTCCGCTTGCCGCTGCTGATCCGGGCTGGCGGCCAGGCGGAGAGCCTGCCGGCCTTGCTTGCGGGCTATATCGAATCTTTTTAAGCGGGCTTGGCAATACGCCAGGGTGTAGAAGTAGGTGAAAGCGTCTTCGGGCGAAACGGATTGCATAGCGGAGAGAGCGGAAACGGCTCGGCCATAGTCTTGCTCCCGCGCTGCCAAAACGGCCAGGTTCAGACGCGCGCTCTCATTTTGAGGCTGAATGGCCAGCAGACGTTCGAGCAGATCCATCACCTGCAAATCGGGCGCTCCGGCGGCCTGCTGCAGGCGGGCAGCTTGATACAAAACATTCGGATTGGTTGAGTTGCGCTCGGCCGCCTTCACGAAATGAAGCCGCGCCTGCTCCGGATCATTCCGGCGCAGCGCCAAATCGGCCAGCGATTCTTCCGGTCGAGGATCGTTTGGAAACCGTTGCGAAAGCGTAGCGAGCCGGGTCTCGGCTTCCGCTTGGCGAGCGGGACTGGCCGCCAACACATTCGCGAGCATGATCTCGATTTGACCATCCGTGGCCGGTAATTGCTCGGGAGTTGGTTGCATATCAGAAGGGGCGAGCGGATACAGCCGCGTCGTCATCCTCCGCTGAATGTGATGTGAAAGATCCCTCATCACCTGGTCCACACTCTTCCCGTAAATCCTCTGGAGGCACTCGGTAGCGGGCACGCCAGCCGAGATACCGGTCGCAAATCGAGGAAAGCCGCGAGAATATCCATCATCGAACAACAGCATGTGGACAAGGGCCCAGCTCTCCGCATAAAAGAGATACGCCGGCTCGGCAGAATTGTAGAAAGCCGAATGCCGGTCTATAGAAAACAACGTTTCTAAAGCGAGCATCCTGCCCGCCCCTAAGGATTCGAGCCGCCCTGATGGGGCCGATCCGATAACGAACTCCTGCCGGCGGAACTCGATCGAAGAGTACGCGTCGGCAAGCCCTTCGTTCAACCACAACGGCAGCTTGAGGCCCGAGTGTGCAACCAGGGAATGGACGTACTCGTGCACCGCGGCCGGATAATTCTGGGGAGCGAGGCTTTGCAGCACAATGAGATCGCCGGCGCGATTATGCTGAAACAAAGCCAAAACGCCCGGCTGGGGTCGGTATGGAGCAAATTCCGCTTCCGACCTGAAAGCCACTATCGTAACCGGACTTTGGGCCTCTACCGAAAAGAGTTCTGTTTTCGTGAGCGCATCGTGGGTTCGTTCCAAAAAACCGAGCGCCTGCGTCGCGGTTACCGCATCCTCCGCCGTTAACAGATGAAAATGCAAGCTGTTGAACACCGACCATCCATCCGAACCCGGCGCAGCGGAACCAACAGCACTCGAAAGAAAGCACCCGATCGCAAGAGACCGCCAGACTTGTTTCATGTGTCTGGGCTAGTAATCGGCGTTTTCCGAAGCCGGCTGCAGAGTCAGAAAAATCTGATGGTTAGCTGATGGTTTAAATCGACGGTTTTCACGTTATACTACTCTCACCATGGGTCATAAAAGGGCCTAAGTGAGCACGGTTTGCACAATCAGATACGGCTCACCTGGGTTGGCACTGCGCTCGCCGCTCTAGCACTCTGCGCTTGTTCACGCGTAAGTCACGATTCAAAAAAACAATTCGTTGCTAACAGCTCTACGGCAAAGCCTGAGCTAGCGCCGCGGAACGTGTATCGTTTTTCGGTAATACCGGGCGGTGCCTATTCATCGAAAGAACTAGCTCGTGCCCGGCGTGTGGATACAGTTGTTCGCACGCACTATGCCGGCTTCGGCGAACTAGTTTCCAGTCATCGTATGCAGAGCGATACCTACTTATACGTTTCCTATCGTAAGGCAGATCGCGTGTTTTGGAGTGTCAAAAAGCATCGCATTCCGAAAGGCGAACTGGTCTTAACAGATGGGAAGCACTTGGCGCGCGCACGTTGCGGGAATCGTCTTTCGATAACGCCTCAGCAGCCCACCCTGCCGGACAAGCCGATGCCCGAGGAGACTCTGGATGAATTGGAAGCGCCGCAGAACATTGCGCTCGCAACGCCACCGCCGCCGGTGTTTGACACGGAGTATGATGTTGCGCCTCCGCCATTTGCGGCACAGCCGGTCGCGCCGCCCGCCTTCGCTTCCGGTGGTTCCAATCTTCCGGCAGCAGTGCCGGCCGGTATGAACAACCTCCTGTCAGCCTATCCATTCAATCCAGGATTTCTTTACCCCGTCGGCGGTGCCGCCCCTAAATCGAGTTCCTCCACTACTGGCAGTTCCGGCGGCGTGCCGGCCGGAGTTGTTATTCCGGGCATCATTGTTCCCGAACCGCGCAGCGCAGGAATGTTTTTTGCCGGTCTGGTGAGTATGTTGGTTTTTGCCGTCGGCCGAAAGCGCGCATTGCGGTAATCACGCAACGTAAGCAACCCCACATCCTACACCTGACACCTTTCGGGCCGCACCGCAATCTTACAGGATGTGCGGGCGGTTTTGCCAATACATCGTTTTCAGGGTTCCTTGAAAACGTTTCTGATTTTCTTTCTTCTGGCGTGTACGCCGTTGTTTGCGCGTCACCGCCGGTTAGACGGAACGTACATTGCTACTGCGTACTCCCAAACGGGAATTACCGCGTCCGGCCAATACACACATCGTCACATTGTGGCTGCCGATCCTGACATCCTGCCGATCGGAACTCGTATATTGATCCGGCACGCCGGTAAGTATTCAGGTGAATATGTAGTAGCCGATACAGGCGGCAAAATTCAAGGCCACCGGCTCGATCTCTATTTTCCAAGCACTCGGGAATGCAGGAATTTCGGCGTCAAGCGTGTGGAAGTCCAAGTCATTGAGCTCGGCAATGGAACACACCTTTCCGCAAAACAGGCGGACCGGCAAGTCAAGCAGGATGTTGCGTCCGACATCGCCAAAGGAGCTGTCGGAGGTGCCGCGAGCGAGGTGGACTGGGCACTCGCAATGGCGCCAAAGCGCTAACTATCGCGACACGGCGGAATAAAAAACGCCACGCCCGCTGTTCAGATTCCAGCCGTACACAAAACGGAATTCCACGCCGCCGGCTGTTCGTACCTTTGCTTCCAGGCCGCTCGCATACAGCCATTTCTGCGATCCGAACAGTCCTGATGGCGTACTAATTTTTCCCGAATCAAAAAAGGAATCGGCATCCAAACGAACAAAAGGAAACTCGAATACTTTGCGATCTACGTCCGCGCGAGCGAGACCGTATTGAGTTCCCATGGGTGCAGCGCCCTTCCTTCCATTGCGATCAGCCGACATGCCGCGGAACCAGAGCTCAAACGCATTATCGCGCTCCATCCCGAGCGTGAACCACTCATCGAGAGGCAGATTTCCGTAACTAGCGCCGGATTGAGCCGAAAGACTGACTGTGTACCGGTCACCTGCGGATTGTGGATACCACGTGGCGTGCATACCGCCCTGCATTGTGATCAGACGCGATGGCAGCGATGTAAGTACCCGGCCGGTGTGCAGCGCAGCCCAGCTACTTACACTCGCTCTCCGGTCCGGCCAATCGAACAAAAGATAATCCAGACGATTTCTAAGTTCCGCTGTCCAGCCATTCAAAAAGTAACTACTGTGATCTCCATGCCGGAATTGACGGTAAGCCGCGGTTACTCCCGTGGTCCACTGAAGCCGGCTACTCAGTCCAATCTCCGCGTAACCTCCAGCTTCTGTCCTGCGAAGGCCTAACTCAGTAAGTTGTGGCGACGCGGTGTGGTATGTTCCTTGCAAATTCCACTGTTCGTCTCGCGCGTCGACAAAATAGTGATACTCAATCTTTGGGTGCATCCGGAGCGGTCCCGATACATCCAAGGACAGGCGCCGTTTGTTTGGGTCCCATCTCTCCAGGGAAGCGAAATTGATTCCGCGCCTCTGAATGTTGAAGAAGTCAATATCGATGCCTTGATACGGCAGGCTTCGCAACATGGGAAGGAAACGGCCCGGCCATCCCCGGAGCGCTTGCGACGTCCCAGCCGATCGAACCGTCAAATCAAATCGTTCGCCTGCCGGAGCAAGATCCAGTTTGACATCGCTCAGGACGCGAAGTCGCGCCAGATTCGCGCGCATCATGCGAACCTGCTCCAGCGTGAGAACCTGGCCGGGGGAAAAATCGAAGACGCGCTCCCGCAGAATCGGACTCAGCACGGGCTCAGGCTGAAATTGAACGTTAGCCAGAAAGGGTTTGTGGATTCGATTCCAATGCTGGAGCGCTGCGCGCAGGTTGCCATCCAGAAGGTAGAGAGTGGCCAGGAAATCGTTCCCATACGAGTCCTTCGGGTCAAGGCGAAGAGCTCGATGAAGCAGTAGCTTGGCTCGTTTGAAGTTCTTTTCCCGATAGGCAATTCCGGCCGATTCCAGTGGAAACCGCTGGTCTCGGGGGAACATCCGGCTGGCTTGTCGAAACAGCGCAGATGCGCGCGAGAGCTGATCCAGACGCGCCAGCGCGAGCCCTTCGTATAGCATGATTGAAGCCGTAGGCGCCGGTGCGCTAGAGGCGAGTGCGGCAGCATCCGCCCAACGGCCTTCATCGTAGAGAGCGCGAACCCGCGCTTCCAGTGCATTCCCGGAGCCCGTTTGGCCCCACAGAACGGAAGAAAGGAGTAAAGCGGCGAACCTGCGAAGGAGACGCTGAAACCTCACTGAACCTGCCGCGGCACAGCCAGCAAGGCCCAGTTTGCGGTAACTTTCCACTCCTCGAGAAACCGGCTTGTGTCTTCACGAATGAGTTTGCCGCGGGCGGAGTCGTTCATCCAGACGTTACGCGCATCCACACCTACAATCACCGCATAGTGAAGCGGTGCATGCGGGCCTTTCGGGGCGAAGCAAACAATAACTGGCCTTCCTTTTTCGAAATGATGCTCCAGATCGGCCAGCTCGCCGTCGAATACGAAAGCGCGAAAGCCGCAACGGTCCAGATATCGTCGAAGCGCCTCGCCGCGGATGCCCCGGCGCGAAGCGGGCAGCAACCGGTCGATTTCCGCGGTATCTTCCGCCGCGTATTGAAGTGAAGGGTAGCGGTAAGCCCAGTACTCAATCACCATCGCCACCGCCGCGGATCCGCAGCCAGCCTTCACTTGCGGTACAAACGGTACGTCCAACCAACCAGCCGCTCCCGAACCACGTCCTAACAGTAACGGCCACACTGTCAAAATTAGTCCAAGTACATAGAACCGTGAGACACGATTTCGAACCGGCATCTGAAACCAATTTATCCATTCAAGCGCTTTTGCTCAGGAGGTACTGGAAAAGACGGCGCCGGCAAGGCGGCCTTTTATGTCTGGCCTGTACTTTCGCGCTCACGTCCCTGGCGGCCGGCCGGGGGGATGCTTCCACCGTCGATCAGGCCTGGTCTATCCTGCACGACGGAATGAGCGACAACAGTTCGGACCAGCGCATGAAGGCGGTCCACGCGCTCGGCTTGCTGGATAGGAACAGAAGAGCCGCCGAAATGGCGGAGAAATCGCTCTCCGATGAAAATGCCGATGTAAGGACCGCGAGTGCTACCACGCTGGGCCAAATCGGCTTGGAGTCTTCGCGCCGCAAGCTTCGAGAAGCGCTGAACGATAAAGAAATCAAAGTGGTGTTGGCCGCAGCCAACGCGCTGTATGCGCTTAAGGACCCGGCCGCTTACGACGTCTACTACGCCATCCTGACCGGCCAGCGAAAAGGTACACCGGGATTGATTCAATCGCAATTGGACATGCTCCGAACCCGTAAAGGAATCGAAAAGATGGCGTTTCAGGCGGGACTTGGCTTCGTTCCGTACGGGGGCATGGGTTACGAGGCATGGAAAACGATCAGTCAAAACGGCGACATAGCCGTGCGAGTCGACTCAGCCGCCAAGTTGGCGCGGGATCCCGATCCGAAGAGCGGTCAGGCGCTCGCCGAAGCCTGTCTCGACAATAAATGGCAGATCCGGGTCGCCGTCATCGACGCCATTGCGAAGCGGGGCGATCCCGGATTGCTCTATGCCGTGATCCCGCTGATGCAGGACAACAGCGATACGGTCCGGTATCAAGCGGCGGCAGCCGTCTTACAGTTGACGTACCACCCCGACCGCCGCTATCGATCCAGAACCCGCGCGGAACACTAGCCGCATAGCTCACATCGAGGCTGCAGCCGAGCGGCTCTCGCCCGCAGGCACGACGTCCTCGATATCCTCGAACCGCTGCGCGCGGTGCAGGAAATAGTACACGCACAAGAGGACGAGCATAAACAGCGCCAGGGCCACCATAATCACGGCGAAGTGCTCTAATCCGCGAATGGGCGCAGCCGCCTGGTGCTCATCCTGGCTGATCATCACGAACCAGCCGAGCTTGTCGTACGCCTGCTTTAGCCCGGTACCCGCAAACGCAACAATGTAAGATCCGTTCGCCAGGGACGTAAGCTGCCAGCCGGATTGGCGCCCTTCGAGCGAACCGAGCGAATCGCGAACCGCATCGAATTCGACGGATTTCACGTGAGCAAACACGTCGGAGCTGGGCCCGCTCACAATCAGGCCGTTGTCGTTCACCAGCACCGCCCGGGCTCCGCTCGACATCGGCGCCTGAAACATGGCAAGCAACTGGGTCATGTTCACGGCGGCGTTCAGGACGCCTACCGAGCGGCCCGAAGCAGTGTCGAGTATTGGAAATCCAATGTTGGCGTAGTACGATTTCGTGAAATCGTCGTACAAAATATCGCTGACCATGGCGGATTGGCCTTTATTGAGCGAAACGGACTGCCAAAACTCGTCGTGGCTGTAGGACGGCATGGGCGGCCGTTGCGAAGCCGCGACCACGTCGCCATTTGCGTTCGTCGCGACCACCCATAAAAAGCGAGGATCCAGATCTTTTTGCTGCCGCAGCAACTGCGAGGCGCTGGAGCCCAGCACGGCTGGCGTGACAACGGTGCCTGCCGGCGCCGTCTTTGCTGCGCCCGCCCCCGTACTGGCTGGCTGCGGCTCCAAATTGGGTTTCGCATTTGCACCAGCGCGCTTTGTGCCGGCTGCCGCGGCAATGACCAGCGGGTCCGCGGACAGACGCTTCACGTCGGAAACGCGTTCGGTCACGAATTGCGAGACTTGGTTGCTATACAACTGCGCCATTGTCTTGAAATTGTTCCCAATGCTATCGTCCAGAGACTTGTCTGCGCGCTCGGTCAAGATCAGGCCGATGACGCTCAGGGGGACGATTACGATTAGCAGGCTGACCAAAAGTTTCGTGATGGAAACTTTCACTTCGAGTCGATCCATGTCACACCTCCACGCAAGCTTCTCTCGCGAGGCGTGCCACGAGCCCGGGTCGCGGCGCCACGGACGTGCGTTCGGCCCTGGGCCAATAGTGGCCGCTTCCCGACTAGATCATACTCCAATTTGAGTAGGCCGTGATGGTGTGCTATGTTGCGAAGAGAAACGCTCGCATCTGGCGCGGTAGCCAAGTGGTAAGGCAGAGGTCTGCAAAACCTTTATTCGGCGGTTCGATCCCGCCCCGCGCCTCCAAACTCGAGATGTCCGAAATCGTCATAGATTTTGGGCACACCGTAGCCTGAGCAACTGAATCACTTAGAAAGCCGAATCTTGCGGAAGGCATGTCTACTTTGCCGGCTTCCTCTCCGGCTCGATCCACTTCTGAAAGAGCGCAGGATCAAAGTCCTTCAGTTCGATAATGCCGTTTAACTGGCTTGTCGCCACCCAGGGGAGCCAGAGACGGTGGAGGCCAAAGCCGCGAACCGGAGCGAAACTGAAATGCTCCTGCTGCCAGCCTGGCCCTTTGAGGTCGAACGTCCGGCCCGGAATGGCCACCATATTTTTTGTGTCGTGCAGCAGCAGCTTTGCAATAGAAAGATAGTGGCTGTCGCCGGTCCAGCGGCCGAGCTTGGCGTATTCATCGACATCGTAGGACATGTACTCGTCGACTAGCGAGTGGCCGGTCGCAATCAGTTGCGTTCCATAGGTCGGCACGCCTTTCTTCCAGTGCAGCAGCCGGTTGTCGGCGTCCACGGGCATGGGCACATTCCAAAGGTAAATCCAGGTTTCGGCATAATCGCCGGCAGCGCGGGCATGCGACAGCCATTTCGGATCGTGTGTTGCGTTGTAAAGAGCAAGATAAGCCTCGAGCGAAAGCGCGCCTGCCTCTTTATCGAGCACGTCGGGATTGTCAATGGTGCCACCCACGAACCGGCCGCTTGATTGTCCATGCGCCCAGACAAAGTCCGCAGCGCGTTCGGCAGCGCGTAAATATCTGGTCTCAGCCGTTTCCTGTGCCAGCAGCACCAGAAACGGGACCGGATTGTAACTGGATTGTGGCGATGAATCTGCAATTTCTCCCGTGCCCGGTTTCCACGATCGGGGAAATCCACCGTCTGCATTCTGCTGAGCCAGCAGCCATGTCCCAAATCGGCGGGCCCATTCCAGCCAGTCCTTGTGAACGATGCCTTTGGCGCGTTCCCGTCGGTAGGCGCGCAAGGTGGCCTTCATATCATCACCGAAAGAACGTAGAAAAACGCAATGATCGCGAGGAATGGCCAACGCCAGTTCGCCGGTGTCAATGAGGAATCCTTCGCCCACCGGAGGATCCATTTTGAGGCGGATGAAAGATGCGAAGATGGCCAACCCGAGCTGGCGGTTCTTCTGTGCACGGCTCTTATCGGAATCGGCTTGCGCGTCCGCTAACAGAAATTCGGCGGCTTCCAGATTTTTGCCGGTGAAGCCCATGACGGCCTGGCGGCTCGGCGGCCGGCCAGACGCGGGCACGGCTGGAACGGCGTTCGGAATGCCCGCGCGATCGCCGCGAACTTCTACTTGGCTCGCCAGAACATCGGTAATACATTGCCGAATGACGGGAATGTTTTGCCAACTCACTGGTGGGTTCAAGATGGAGTAAGCCCAGCGCCACACGTTCTTGAGATACGTCGGAAATTCTTCGTTCGTGGAAAATCGAAAGTCGACCCGATACTGCTGAAGGAAGCCATCGCGGATGGGATGATACCGCCGCCGCCATTGTTGGACCTGACCTCCCGGATATGTGTTCCCGCGATAGGTGACTTCTCCTTCACTGCCGGGAAACCAGAATCCTTGCGCGTGGTGACCCTCGCCGAGGTCCGCGCCGATAGCGCCAAATCGGAAACGTTCGTCAATCATCGTTTCGATTTCGGTGTCGTGCGAATCCGCGCGAGTGGTTTGCCCATTCGGCGCCGGATCAAGAACGGTCAACGAAGATCCGTCCGGAAAACGAACTCCGAACAAGGGTGCCGGCAGACGGTCTTCGCGGATGCGGACCTGGCCGTGGCCGCCATTTTGGTACGTGAGACTGCCGCCGATGGCGGCCGCCGAAAGGTGTGCGGTGCCGCCGTAGATTATCCCCGGAGCGAAGTAATCCACTTGGGACCGGGAGTGCACTTCCGGGTGAGTAAGCGTAATCGCGGATAGAAAACCGCCTGGGCTGTTCCCCGCGACGCGCACCGTTCGGAATAGTTCGACACTTGAACCGCGCATGGACCATTCATCCCGAAAAATAAGTTGCGATCCAGCGGGACCGGCAATATGGGCGATACCGAGCAACTTGCCTGCTGTTGCCTGAAGTGTGTCATAGCCGCTTGATTCCTGTTCGATCTGACCGGAGGGCTCGTAGAACTCGAGCTGAGCAGGCTTGCTCTGTTGGGCCGAGGCAGAGCCGGCCCCAGTAATAGAGATCCCGCGGGTGCCGTTCGAGGCGAAAGGTTCAACCCGTGCACCGGTCCGCAATTCACTGATCTGGCTGATAGCAGTAAGTTGCCACGGCGAAAGGGATGCCAAGAGGAAAATGGCAACGAAACTCGCAGCTGGATATTTCATAGGGACGAATCAGTTCCGTATGATGCCATAAAGATTTCTTCCAGATTTTTCTTGACTTGCCCAATGGCCTTTGATAAAGATTGCTGCACTGACAGAAAATGTCAGAACATTTATGCCGCGAAAAATCCACAGCATTCCGATTCCGTTGCTCGTTTTGCTCTTAGCGGCCTCGGGCGTCCAGGTATGGGGGCAGGCTGACCGTGGCATCATTACCGGTATTGTTACGGACCCGCAGGGGGCGCCGGTGGCCAATGCCGTCGTCGCGGTGAAGGATTCCAGAACGGGAGTGGTCACGAACGTGACAACGACCGCTTCCGGCAATTACAGCACGCCGCCGCTCATTATCGGGACGTATGAGGTCAGCGTGGCGATGCCCGGCTTCATGGCGTTCCACGCTTCGGGTATCAATTTGGCTTCCGGGCAGACGTTCCGGCAGGATATTCCGCTCCAAGTTGGAGAGGTGCACCAGTCCGTAGAAGTGAGCGGTCAGATCGAGCAGTTGAATGCCGACAATCCGCAAATGTCAGCCTCGGTCAACCAAGTAGAATACGAATCGCTTCCCGCGATTATGGGTGCGGGCGAGAATCGGGTACCTGAAGCTCAGCTCTATACCTTTCCAACTTTCGTCGCACCCACCCAAGGCAACATCTATCCAGGCAGCGCCTTTGGAGCACGCATTAACGGGGGCCAGCGCAGTGCGTTCGAGAATTTCTTAGATGGCGCTTCCTACGGAGAAGTAAGCGGACATAACGGAACGCAAGAACGTTCTGCACCCTATGAATCTATCGCCGAAGCGCGAATTATCGACAACACGTTTAGCGCTCAGTATGGACACACGAGTGGTGGGTTCGTAGAATATACCACCAAGAGCGGGACCGATAAGTATCACGGGGAAGCTTACGAATATTTTGACAATGACAAGCTCCAGGCCCGTGGCGAGATTGCGCCGGTCCGCCCGCCTGTCCGCCAGAATCAGTATGGGTTCACATTGGGAGGCCCGATCTCAATTCCCAAGGTTTACAACGGCAAGAACAAGAGCTTCTTCTTTTTTAATTTCGACCAGTTCAAGTACACGAACGCCGGAGCCGGAAGCGGCTTTGGGACTGTTCCCGACAGCCAAATCCGCAATGGCGATTTTTCTCAGTGGTTGACGGGCAAACAGATTGGAACCGATGCCTGTGGTCGGCCTATTCTTCAAGGGCAGATCTTCGATCCATCCACGACCAGGGATGCTTCTACGTGCGGAGGGCCGACCGGCCTGGTGGTGCGTGATCCGTTTCCCGGCAACAAGATCACCAGCGGCTTCTCAAAAGTGGCGACCAACATACAGGCATACCTTCCGAATCCCATCAACAACGCTCTCTCCAACAATTATTTGTTAGGGCCGCCGCAGCAGTTTCTGAATGCGAGGACGATGCTGACGCGCATCGATCACAACATAACGGCCAACCTCAGGCTGTCGCTCACTTACAACTACGACGACCGTCCGAGAGAACTCGACTGCAACAACATCGGAGGTTGTGGGGGGCCTATCGGCCATCCGCGCATGCAAGACATTTCGACCCACACGGCGCACCTGCAATTGACGGATGTCATCAGCCCCAGTCTGTTTACCCATGCGGTGCTTTCCTATGATCGTTGGGTTCTTCCGGACAGCTATCCGCTGATTGTCGACAAGGGTTGGGCCTCGAAGGTTGGCATCACGGGCATTCCGTACGCCGATGCAGGCGGTTTCCCGAACATCAATTTCGATGAACGTTATTACGGTTTTGGCGTGAATGGCACCGGCGGATTGCAGGGGACAGATCGATGGCAAATTCTGGACGATACAACCAAAATCATCGGAAAACACACGGTGAAGGCTGGTTTCGAATACCGCTGGGAACGATGGTTCACGGGGGCGTTCATCGGAGATGCAGGCTCGTTTAACTTCGTGGCGGCGAATACGGGCACGTTCGATTCGAGCGGGAAGGTGGTCAGCGGCACCGGCGACCCGTACGCCTCATTCCTGCTTGGACAGGTGAGCCGGGCCGGATTTAGCATTCCATCGTTCTCCGATTACCGGCGCCCGTATTTCGCTCCCTGGGTCAACGATGACTGGAAGGTCACGGATAAGTTGACGCTCAGCTTTGGGTTCCGCTTCGATCTGCAATACCCACGGCACGAGCGTCACAATCAGTACTCCTCGTTCGAGCCGTATCTGCCGAACCCTGGCGCAGGTGGGCGTCTGGGAGCATTGGCCTTTGCCGGTGTCAATGGCGCGTCCACAACGTTTGAGCAGCTTCAGGCTGATACTTACGGACCTCGCTTCGGATTTGCTTATCGGATCACCGATAAAACAGTCGTGCGTGGTGGATACGGCATTTATTACTCCGGCGTGACAATGAACGGCTTCAATGCCAATCCGAATTACGGATACAGTGCAAACCCGTCGGTTACCGACCTGACCAATGGCAGACAAGCAGTATTTTATCTGGACAGCGGCTTCCCGCAAAGCGCCGTGGCGCTTCCACCTCTGCTCAGCCCGACGCTTCAGAACGGCAGCAGCATTCAATACATGAACCCGAAAGGGATCACGCTGCCGCGCTACCAGAACTGGACGCTTTCCGTAGAACGCGAGATTTCAAACAGCATGGTGCTGGACGTGGCGTATGTAGCGAATCACGGCACGCGGCTGATCAGCGGCCCCCAATTGAACGGGCTGAACCAGAACAATCCGCTGATTCTTCGACAGTTCCCAGCGTCTATGCTGAGCGCGCAGATCGGGACTTCCCAGGCGAACGGCTTTCCGGCTCCTTATCCAGGCTTCAAAGGAACCGTGGCGCAAGCGCTTCGACCGTATCCTCAATATCAGTCCGTTCCGCAGTTCAACGGGGCAAACGGCTGGAGCGGTTATAACTCGCTCCAGGCCAGCCTGCGAAAGAACTTCACCAACGGCATACAACTCGATGTGGGGTGGGTTTGGTCGAAGCTGCTCGATAACGGCGCCGAGTCCGGACTTACGCAGGGTTTCGGCGGCTCCGAGCCCATCAGCGTTTATCTACCAACCAAAGCAGTGTCGATCGACAACGTGCCGAACGTCCTTACGATCACTTTTGTAGATCAGCTCCCGTTCGGAAAAGGAAGAGCTTTCCTGAACCGCGGAGGCATTCTCAACGCAGTGCTGGGCGGCTGGACGATTGCTGGTAATCTGCGGTACGAAAACGGGCGGCCCCTGGGCATTTACTATTCGAGCAATCCGTACTCTGGCGTGCTATTCAACACGGGGTACCTTCCAGACAGGGTTGCCGGAGTCAGTGGATATCTGGATACCAACAATGGCAACATCGTCGTCGGCTCGAGCCATTACATCAGCTCGAGCGCTTTTTTACAGCCGGCACCCGGCAGCCTTGGCAACGAGGGGCGGTTGGATTCCGTCTTGCGCGGCTGGGCGAATTACAACGAAAACCTCTCGCTGTTCAAGGACTTTGTGTTCGCCGAGAAGCTGACGTGGCGGATTGGCGGCAACGGATCCAATGTATTCAATCGTCATCAGTGGTGCGACCCGGACACGAATCTCAGCGATGGAACCGCATTCGGGACAATTACCGGGCAGTGCAACCTTCCGCGCGCGTTTCAGCTCTATATGAAGCTGAGCTTTTGAGCGGGATGTCGGGCAAGCAGTATTGGATCAGTTTCGCTTTCGGCCTTGCGATTTTGCTATGGGGCAATCCAGCGTGGTCGCAGGACCAAGCCTTCACACAGGCTTTCTCTCTTTATAGGCAAGGATCGATTGCAGAAGCTCGCGAACTGCTCCTTGATAGTGTCACGCACAGTCCCACGGCGCTCGATTTCAGCCTTCTGGGAAGTCTCGAATTCCAGCAGATGGAGTTCCGTCAGGCTGAGGAACATCTCAAGCGTGCCTTAAAGATGGAGCCGGGGCTCGCCGGTACGCGATTCACCCTTGCGAACCTTCTGGAAACGAACGGACGAATGGTTGAGGCGAAACGTGAGTTACAGCAGCTTCTCGCTGAGGATCCTCGTCATCTGGAAGCGATGCTGATGCTGGCTCGTATCGAGACACAGGAACGGCAGTTCGCAGACGCCACAACACTCCTCAATTCCGCGACGAGCATGGCTCCGTCCGATATTCGCCCGCTCATTGCGTTGGCGCGCGTTAGAAATTTGCAAGGTAAACCGGAGGCAGCCCTTGCTCTTCTGCTCAAGGCCAAAACGATCTCGCCCTCCGATCCCGCGGTTCTTTATGCGTTGGGAGTGCTCTGTTTGCAGATGGATTTGTTCAAGGATGCAACCGAGAACCTTGCACGCGCGGCGGAATTGGATCCCGGCAATTCTGCAACGCAGTATGCGCTTGCCTCGGCCCGGATTGCAAATCGCGACTTCCAGGCCTCCATTGAGATTTATGAGAAGTTACTCAAAGCAGATCCAGGCAATGCGCAGGTGAGCTATGCCTTAGGCGCGACGTACTTTTTGAAAGGGGATAACGACGCTGCCAGGCCGTATTTTGAGCAGAGCATTCGTGTTCAGCCCGAGCAGGTGGAATCGTACTACTATCTGGGTGTGATTGCGGGTCAGGAAGGGAACGCGCAGACTTCAATCGATCTACTGGAGCGTGTGATCCAGCGCCAACCGGATCACGCGCGGGCCCATCTTGCCCTCGGGCTGGAATACCGCTCCTTGGGCCGGCTGCAGAAGGCAAAGGACGAATTAGAAACAAGCGTGCGGCTCGATCCAGGTTCGCAGAAGGCACATTATCAGCTTGGACTCCTTCTGAATGCTCTCAAGCAGCAGGATGCAGCGAAAGCACAGCTTGATATGGCTGGCCGGCTGCGTGCCCGTTCGGACGATAAGGTGGCGTGGGAATTGGCATCCCCTCCGTTTGAGGTACACCATGGGAAGGGAACGCGCGGCAATTAAAGGGTTAGCCGTTCTTGCGCTCTTGCTGGGCACAACAAATCTTCGCGCCCAAACTGATCCGGAGATCGGGCGCTATGAATCGCTCATCAAGGCTGAGCGGTATGAGGAAGCGCGCGCTGCCCTGGAATCTTATGTGTCCACGCATCCACAGGCATGGCAAGCGCTGTACCAGTTGGGGTATGTGGATTTCCGGCTACATCGCATTCGGCAATCCTTGACCATGCTGTGCAAGAGCCTTGTGCTGCATCCGCAATTTGCCGAGTCTCACAAAATCCTGGCCTACGATCTGAATATACTTAGCCGGCAGGACCTTGCAATCCGCGAGCTCGAGTTGGCCATCCGCTATGATCCACAATCCGCGGAGAGCCATTACGAGTTGGGCCGCATCTACTACGAACGCGGCTCCTATTTGAGCGCCGTTCAGCATCTGGAAAAGGCTAAGTTGCTCGCGCCCGGATTCGTGAGGGTATATCACAATCTGGGGCTTGCATATTGGGGAGTCGGGGATAACGTCAAGGCGACCGCAAATTTTGAGACAGGGCTCCGGCTGAATGCGCAGCAGAGCAAACCTTCGGCGTGGCCGCTGATCGATTACGCCACTTACTTTAATTTTCAGGGTGAGTTTGCAGAGGCACGCGACATGCTGCTCCAGGCGGTTAAGATCGATCCGACCTGGGATCGCGAATTCGAGGAATTATCGAAGGCGTATCGCGGCTTGGGACAAGTCGCCGATGCGATTGAAACTCTAAAGCAGGCGGTTGCGCTGAATCCAAGGAAGTCTGAATATCATTACGTGCTCGCACAGCTTTACAGGCAGATGCATCGATTGACTGAGGCCAAGGAGCAATTGACGGAATACGAACGCAACAGGCCGCCGCAGTAGCGGTGAACTTCCGCCTGCGATGTGTTGCGTCGCTAGCGCGATTCCTGGCAGATGCGGCTGAATGAGAGAATCTAATTCTCGAAGTTCTCTTTTAAACAGCTTTAAAGAGGAATCAGCGGGGCGCCGCCCTGAACCGGCATCCGGTCGATACTGTTAGACGGAACCGACACATGGCTATAAGCGATGATTTGCTGAGAATTGCGCAACAGGAACGGATTCTCCAGTTCCCGGCGTTCGCTGAGAACGATGCCTGGATACTGGGATGCCGCTTGCGTGATGCGGCGGCCGCGCGCAATATGCGGGTCGTAATCGATATTCGGCGCTTCGGCCAACCTCTTTTCTTCTCCGCGCTCACCGGAAGCACTCCCGATAATGTCGAATGGGCACGCCGCAAATCCAATGTGGTGGCGCGCTTCCATCGGAGTTCTTACGGAATGGGCCTCGACTTGGAAGAGAAGAAAGTCACTCTACTCGAGCGCTTTGGGTTGCCGTTGACAGAATTTGCGGCGCACGGCGGCGCATTTCCGCTGGCTGTTTCTGGTACGGGAGTGATTGGTTCTATAGCCGTCTCCGGCTTGCCGCAGCGGGAGGATCACGAATTCGTCGTCGAGATGCTCTGCGCCGAGCTGCATCGAGACTACGAACAACTCAGGTTGCGGTAATCCCGATGAACAACAAGTGAGGATTCATGAAAAGCGCTTGGATGTTGGCGCCAGCCCTCTTACTTACAGTGACAGCGCGCTCTCCTCAGAACACAACGCGCCATTTGACTCTGCGCTCGCGGGTGGAGCTGTTTCGAGGCAGCAATCAATGGAGCGAAGTGCACGTAGATTATGCGTTTGATCCGGCCAGGAGCGCCCTGATCGTCTGCGATATGTGGGATAGGCATTGGTGCAGCGGAGCGAACGCGCGCGTGGCCGCGCTAGTCAAAAAGCTCGAACCGGTTATCGAGACCGCGCGAAATAAGGGAATAATCATTGTGCACGCGCCGTCTGAAACGATGCCGTTTTATGCTAATGCGCCGCAACGGCAACGCATGCTCTCTTTGCCGGCATTTACGCCGCCGAAAGAAACTAACATCACCGCCCCTCCCTTGCCCATCGACGATTCCGATGGCGGCTGCGATACTCCCGGCGAAAGGGAGCATCGCGTATGGACCTGCGAAAATCCAGGCCTGAAGATTGCGCCTCAGGACTATATCTCAGATAGCGGACGCGAAATCTATAATCTCTTGCGTGCGCGCGGTGTGCAGACCGTATTCTACGTAGGCGTTCATGCCAACATGTGCATTCTGAATCGCTCGTTTGCCATAAAGCAAATGACCAGGTGGGGCGTGCGCTGTATTCTGTTGCGCGACTTGACCGATGCCATGTACGGCCCGCAGGATGCGCCACACGTTAGCCACTCGCAGGGCACGGAATTGGTTGTGGAATACATCGAGAAATATTGGAGTCCGACTGCGTTATCCAATGATTTGACTCGGGCCCTGCAGTAAACACGGGGCAGCGCCTCCGTAAGAAACAATCTGGGGTAGGCGCTACCGCCGTGAATACCGGAAATCCAAGCGGAACGTCGGGACCTGTGAACACAAAATAGGAGGCGGGACCGCTGTAACTTTCGCAAGTCAGCACGCCAAAATACAGCGAAGGATAATTAATTAATGCCATCGGTGGTGCCGGAACCGGCGTAAGGCCGCACCCGAGTGCCCAGCGATGGCGGGTCAAGCGGACTTCCCAATGCAGAAAGGGCAGAGGGGTGAAGATAGGCTCCTCTTCAGCGTTGATTGAACTAACCCGAAGTGTCGAAGCTGTCACTCACCAAATGGAACGATCCCGAGAGATTTCCTGTGATGACAATCGACCCGCTGTAGTGGCAACTCCGGCCAAGTCAATCTGTACTTTTGTGCCAGAACTGGCAGAACTCAATTGTGTTGGCCGTGCTACGAATATACGGACTAGCTCCGATGCAAGCGCGCAGGACACGTACGCCGCGCCCGCCAGACATAGGCGAGGGTTTCTCCAAACACCCAGCCGCTTATGGTCAGATTTTTTCTTGACGACGCGCATTTCGAGATGCATGATTGAGTTGCCAAGGTCGATATGTGACGTAGGTCAGGAGGCGCAATCATGAAGAGCGCATCAGCTTTTCTAGTCCCCTTAGTTCTTCTCGTCAGCCCAGTGGCCGGGTACTCCTACGAGGCCGTGGTTCCTGCCGGCACGCTTGTTCAATGCACAGTGTCGGAGCCGAATTTCTCTTCGAAAACCGCGGCTGTTGGCGACCCCGTGCTTTGCCAGGCGAGCCCTATCGGAAGTTTCGGCCGTTCGGTTCTTCCGTATGGAACCTATATGGTCGGTTTGTTTACGGAATACAAGGACCCGGGGCATTTAGTTGGCAAGGGCTGGATGGAGCTGAAATTCGACCGCATGGTGGTCCCGCCTGGGCAGATAATTCCCTTCCCGGCCAAAGTGGTGTACGTACAAGGCATGCCGGTGGACCGCTTGGGGCGGATCCATGGTAAAGGTCACCCCGTGCGGGATGCGATTGCCTGGTCCATTCCGATACTGTGGCCCATTGACCTTTTAAACCTGCCGAGACGTGGTCCGCGGCCGCGCCTGAAAGGCGAGACGCGCCTGATGTTGAAAGTCATGGACGACGTCGCCGTAAATATCGATCAACCGGCGCCGAGGACTCTGATGCCGCGTTCCAGCCTTGAACCCAGCCAGTCAACCGAGTTTGGGTTCGCGACGCGGCCTCCAGTGGAGGCTGTTCCGGGAATCGGCTTTACCGGGCATCCAACCGTAACCGCGGCTCCTGCATACCGGCAACCGGTTGTCAGCGTGAGCCAGCCATCGCGCATGCAGAGCCTTACGGTTCTCATGCTCAAAGATGGAAACGGACGCCTCGCAACTGATTACTGGTTTGAGGGAAACCGGCAGTTGCGGTTTATCTCGACGGACGGCAAATCGATCATCATCCCCGTGGAGAGTTTAGACCTCCCAGCCACTGTGGACATCAATCGCCGCCGCGGCGTGGGATTCATCGTTCGTTCTGAAGAACTGGGCAGCGGATCCTAACGTGCTATATCTGTTGTCGGGATGCGGGAAATCGCTCGCGACGTCGCCGCAATTAAGACGCTCATTTCGAACGCGTATTTAGTCGGGGAGCCAGGCTCCTGGATCTTGCTGGACACGCTAACGCCCGGGAACGCCCGCCGGATCAAAGAAGCTGCGGAGGCGCGCTTCGGGCCGGGAGCGAAGCCGCAGTGCATCGTCTTAACTCACGGGCACTTCGACCATGCCGGGTCGGCGCGTTCCCTCGCGGATTATTGGGGCGTGAACGTCTACGCCCATCGCCTCGAGCTGCCTTATCTGACGGGCCGCTCTGGATACCCTCCGCTGGATCCTACGGCTCCGGGCTTCTTTTCCGCTATGAGCCGGCTGTTTCCTTCCAGTACCGTGAACTTGGGCAGCCGCGTGATGATTCTCGACACGGATCGTCCACTACCCTGGGTCCATGGATGGGACTGCCACTTCACTCCGGGGCATTCCCCTGGACATTTGTCGTTTTTCAAGAAAGAGGAACGCATTTTGTTGGCAGGCGATGCCGTGACCACCATGAATCTCGACAGCCTCTTCGACACGCTGGCCACACGGCAACAGATCTGCCGGCCTCCCGTGCCCGGTACCACCAATTGGATACAGGCACGCGAGTCGGTACGAAAGTTAGCGGCGTTGCGGCCGGATGTCATCGGCGCGGGGCACGGTAAACCTATGTTTCACACCGCAAACGAATTGGAAACATTCGCGCAGTACTTTACAATTCCCGCGAGTGGCCGGTATGTCAACGAACCGGTACTCGCGGACGAGAGCGGCATCAAGTATGTTCCGCCCCCAGCTCCGGATTTGGTGCCCAAGATTGCCGGCGGTGTGTTCGCCGCCGCTATCGGAGCCGCGCTGCTTCGCAAGCGCCGCAGTTAACTGAGTTTATTCTCCTGCTACACCTTGGTCCCTTTTCAGCCTGGCTGTTTGGGCCTCCGGGCGCGCGAGATTGTCTCCTGTCGTAGAAGATTTCGACTTCAATAGGTCAACGCCGCGGGTCCAATCGGGCTTGTGCACGGTCGTGTCGACGGAGGAGGGTGGCCATTCGCTAATCCTGCGACCGACAAGCCGTATTAGCGAGGAAACCAGAAGCCACTGCTGAATGTTGCCTTCAATGGTCTTTGAATTTCGTCTGGAAGCTCGGAACTTGTTGAGGGGATTGGTTGCGGGGGCAAGATTTGAACTTGCGACCTTTGGGTTATGAGTTCGCCGGGCGCTGGTAACTAACAGAAAACCAAAGGCACGAGTGGCGCTAAAAAGGCCTTTTGGAGCTGTAAACCACCGTTATTGTGGTCCTAAAATGGTCCTGGTTCGGGCGCATTTTTCTTCCCAAAGATTGCCAAGGGTCTGGATCTGCTAGGACCATTTGCGGACCAGTTCGAGATGGTCGGACAATGAAAGCATGACAATCACTCTGCCCCTGCAGCCGCAGAAGGAAGCGAAGCTCAATGCAGTTGCGAAGGCGAAGGGTGTGAACCCCGGCGAGCTGGTGACGCAGGCCATCGATCAGATCATCGCAGAAGCGCCAGACTCGACCACCGGCAAAGAGCCGACCCGGTCCCTACGCGGATTGCTGGCGAAATACGGTCCTGCACCATCGGCCGAGGAGATCGATTGCAACCGGGCTGAGATGTTCCAGAACTTCCCGCGTACCGATATCTGATGATCGTCGCTATACCCGATACGCACGCGACTGTCTGGTATCTCTTCTCCGATCCGCGGCTAGGAAGCGCTGCATCCGCCTTCATCGACGACACAGTGAAAAGGGCGATTATATCGGCGTTTCGGCTATCAGTGTTGTCGAAATGGTCTATCTCATCGAGAAAGGCCGAATTCCAGCATCCGCCCTCGACGACTTACGCGCCGCAACGGCCGATACGAAATCTGTACTGCGGTACATAACAATCAACGAAGAGATTGCTATGAAGATGGCCGAGGTGCCGCGTGAGGATATTCCCGATCTCCCCGATCGCGTGATTGCCGCCACTGCATTGTTTTATGGTATTCCGGTCCTGAGCCGAGATGGGCGGATACGTTCTTCCAATATCAACACCATCTGGTGAGCTCGGCGTTCAGCGGACCCTTTGCGCATTCGCGATTGAATGACATTTTTCTCGCAGAGTCCATGGGTCCCGCCTCCAGTTCTTTATTTGCTCACCTGCTCGCGAAAGACATTCTTGGATTATTGCGCTGCGGCGGTTTATCTTCGTGTTGTGACTGCTTATCTCCGGCATGCCTGCAAGAGAGTTTCTTTGCTGCGATCTCATAACAGGTCTGCTGATCCGGTCATTCAGCCCAGGAGGTGACATCACGGTGTCTGGGCAAGTTGCAAGACCCGCATTTCTCGCCGGAACCGAAGCGCCAGCCGCACCGAGGGCACTTAAGCAAAAAAGTCAAATAGAACGTGTACACCGCGACGGCAAAGGCCCACACTAATGTCGCCCCGATCAGAACGAGCCAAAGCCGGTTGTCAGAATAACCAAAGAATTTGATATCGATGAATAGGACAGCAGCGAACGGAGCGAGGGCAATAGCGTGGTACCACTTTGCTAGCAACTGTTGGTGGGCAGCTAGTCGGGCCACAGGTGCAACGTCGTCCAGGCAGCTGACTTTGTCGCCCGCCGAATGCGTTTGCTCGTGACAGTCCATTCGATGAAAGTTTCGCACAGATCGCCCATTCTGTTACAGCAGCAGCACTCTACTTTTGGGCATGTTCCAGACCCGGCGATCCGGACAGAACGTTTCTTGTGGGCCGAGTAATCGGCGCGGTCTTTCATTTTACGTTGGATCGGCAACTTTCGCGAGGCGCGGCTGGAACTCCCGCGTCTTACCCTTCGCCACTCATAACCAGATCCTGCATCGCGAGCTTGGCATCCCCGACCATCGCACGCCCAGCATCTTGAGCAGCCGGTCGTATCGTTCCTTGGCACGTGCCACGGCCTGCGGCTTAGCGTCTGCAGGCGGCTCGGGCACACAGGTCAAAATCGTTTTTGCTAACGTATCCACGTATGCGAACAAAGCTTGCTGCACACGCATGAGCCGGTAAAGGTCTTTTCGGACCTGCTCGATGCTCGCGGCCAGGCGCTCCTCTGCACCGGTCAGGCCATCCTGACGCCCGGACAATTCTTGTTCAACCGCATAGCGGATGAAGGCACTCGCCGAGGCGAACCCCTGGTCCTTTGCTGCGGCCTCAATTTGTTTCGTTATCGTTTCGGAAAACCTGATTGCGCGCGGATTCATCTGGCCCTCTAATTACTAAGAGCCTGCGGCGGCCAATTAGGGACGCTCTGCGCGGCAATCGATGGCGTATCACGCGACGAATACACAACGCGCAAAACGTATCCGCACAAAACGCCGTTGAAGTCAAACACTTAAGGCATCCGAAGCGCGGCGGCGTATCGGGTTTCCTTTATGTTCCACTACCAGCATTTGGCGGGAGCAATGCGGGCGTTTGCCCCCGGGCTTGCCGCAAATTGTCGCAATCTGTCGCAAACTTTCGTCAGCCCACCGAGAAGCCGTAGCCTGCCGCATTCAGTCGCGATCCGTCGCAAATCGCCGTCTAATTCGACAATAAAGCTGTTACCAAAGCGTCCCCGCGCCCGTCTGAAAATCTCTTAGTACATAGAGGAGCTTTTCTTGCAAAGCAGTAACGACCGCAACGAGACGCAAACCTGGATGCCCGAAGCACGATCACGCCTGGCGCAGCGGCGCAGTGAAAAACCGGCGACGAAGGCAGGTCAGGTTCGCGCGCTATGGCCGGAGATAGCAGCCGCGATTGCAGGGGGACAGAGCCTAAAAAGCATCTGCAAGTGGCTGGAAGAAGATGCTGGAATCAGGATCGGCCTGACTAGTCTAACTTCCTACATCAGCCGAATCCGACGCCGTGAAAATCACCCAAGGAAGCTGAAGCCCATCTGACGATCCTACCGCCAACCCCGGCAAAGCCAACCGAACCCAAGGCGACACCAAGATTCGATCCACTCGCGAATATTCGTGCGTGTCAAGCGAAGCGGCCCGGCTTTGATTGGGAAACCGGCGACCGCAGAAGATTTGAAAGACCTGGTTTGAGAAGCATGACACCGACTCTCGAATCCTCACGATTTGAGCCTTTGCTCGACACGGAAAAAGCCGCAGCATTGCTTGGCATTCATCCCAAAACGCTGCAGAAACTCGCCCGCGCGGGAATAGTACCGTCCCACCGAATTGGGGATCTCTGGCGATTCCGCGCGTCCGAACTGGACACGTGGCTTCGCACCGGGCTAAACTCGAAACCGCCACTCGTGCCGTAACAGGAGAAACCCTTGTTTACGCGCACGCAATATCAGAACGGAAGTCTTCGAGTGAAGAAGAGAGGAAACGGTTTAAAAGTATGGGAATTTAGGTATTACGAACCCCTGCCCGAGAGGAAAGGGCGAGCTCTGCGCGCCGTCACGGTGGGCACGCTTCAGGAGTATCCGACTGAAGCCGCGGCCCGCAAATCGGATGCCGTGCAATCGATGATTCTGCGAATCAACGCGGAGCACACACTCGGGTCGGTGACGGCCTCGAATGTGGCGGCGTTGATCGCGTGCTACGAAGAGGAAGAGCTGCCAGCACGCTACTCAACGCGGGTATCCTACCAGTCGTATCTGGACAATTACATCCGTCCGCGTTGGGGAGAAGCGGCTATCGCCAGCGTGAAGGCGATGGCGGTTGAGGATTGGTTGAAGCACTTAAGGCTGGCGCCCAAAACCCGCGGGCATATCAGATCGCTGATGTCCACGCTGTTCAAATGCGCTCAGCGTTGGGAACTCGTCGAGGCCAATCCGATGCAGCTAGTGAGGGTGAAGAATGTCAGCAAGCGTTTGGAAAGGCCGTCCGTGCTCACTGCGGAGGAATTTCACAAATTGCTGCCGCACATTCGGGAGCCGTACCGGACCATGGTCTTGATCGCAGGTTGCCTTGGGTTTCGCGCCAGCGAGATCGTCGGCCTGCAGTGCGGCGATTTCGATTTTGAAAAATCGACGCTGCTGGTTGAACGAGGCGTCGTGCATGGTCGCGTGGACGACGTGAAGACCGAGTATTCTCGCGATGCAGTGCCGATCGCTCCGGAGCTGGCGAAGGAGTTGTTGGCGTATCGGGATCGCTGCTACTCGACGAAAGAGGGCTGGCTATTCGCGAATCCCGCGACGGAGAAGCCGTACCATCAGGAGGGAATTCAGAAGAAGCACACTCGACCGGCGGCGAAGGCGGCAGGCATCAGCTCCAAAGTCGGCTGGAAAACGTTCCGGCACAGCTTCCGATCCTGGCTCGATCAGACGGAAGCGCCAATGGGAGTCCAGCGCGAGTTGATGCGTCACGCCAGCATTCAAACCACGATGAATGTGTACGGGAGGGCAATGACCGATAGCAAAAGGGAAGCACATCAGAACGTTGTTCAGATGGTCCTGATAGTGGAACCGCAGCCAACCGCCGCGGCCTCCGCGGAGAAAAACCACGAGAGAACTGCTTAATGTGGTCCTGGGATTTGCGCCGGAAGCTCGTAACCAATTGAGGGAATTGGTTGCGGGGGCAAGATTTGAACTTGCGACCTTTGGGTTATGAGCCCAACGAGCTACCTGACTGCTCCACCCCGCACTCTGATGGTAGCAATCCAGGTGATTTTGGTCAACCGATCGCATTGGGTCGCGTAAACTGTCACCGAAGCGGAGGCTGTTGGGTCAGGAAAAGAGTCACCGAAACGGGGGAGACTGCCCTTTCCTCGAAACGGCAGATACAGCGCGACGCGGCCACCCGTCAAGCCTACCCTCCGGGGCGCTGCGCGCGGGCTTGACAGGGCCTGTCCGCGTTGCCAATAAGACGACGGACAAGACGCGGGCCGGCTCAGGGGCGGCATCTTCCGAGCGTGGACGGCTTGTGACTCACTCACCCCGCGGGACAATGTGGGTCGTTATGTTCATCCTCCTCGCATTCGCGCTTTCGATCCATTGGAACTTCGAAGGCGGCAGTCTCCAACGAATCGAGCAATTGGGCCCGAATCACTACCGCTGTCATGTGAAGGGTCAGACCGATCAGGACGGAAGGAACCGGCAGGCGAGCTGGTATTACTTCCGCGTGGACGGCGCCCGTAACCAGAACCTGACGTTTGAGATGGTAGATTTAGCGGGTGAATACAATTACCAGCCGACCCGCGGCTCCATCACAAAGGACACGCTGCCGTTTTATAGTTCCGATCAAGTTACGTGGCATCCCGTGGAGGAAGGCACTTATGATCCAGCCATCCCCAAGCTGCAATTCGAGATCAAGGCGCCTGCTGACCGCTTCTGGATCGGGCACGTGCCGCCCTACACGACGGTCAATTTTCGCGAGTTGCTGCACGCTGTCTCGTCCAGCTCCTACGTGCGTGTGACGAGTGTTGGGAAAAGCGTCGAAGGCCGTGAAATTTCGCTCGTTACGATTACTGATTCCGCCGTACCGGATAACGCAAAGAAAGTAATCTGGCTGATGTTCCGGCAGCATGCATGGGAAGCGGGCAGTTCGTGGACCGCCGATGGATTAATACGGTTTGTCATCTCGTCCAATCCGGCTGCGGTCGGCATTCGCCGGGGCGCCATCCTCAAAATTCTTCCGCTGTGCGACCCGGATGGCGTGGTCCACGGCGGGGTGCGCTTCAATCAATACGGTTACGATCTGAATCGCAATTGGGATGTAGTCGATCCGGTGAAGATGCCCGAGATTACGGCCGAGCGGCGCGCCATTCTCGATTCGGTGGATTCCGGGAAACGGCTCGATTTTTTTCTGACGCTACATAACGACGAGTACAACGAATACCTGAACGGTCCGCCCGATAAAACGCATAGTCTTCGACCGCTTCTGAACCGTGTGTTTGAAGATTGGTCAGCAGGAACGACGTTTGCGGCTTCTCATCCACCTTTGTTCATGGAGGCCACCACGACCGCCGGAAAGGCGGGCCGAATGGACGTGGTACAAGGTCTGTACCATGAGCGCCATTTGCCGGCATTCGAAGTGGAGATGCGTATTGTGAAGCATCCTAAGCTGGGGCATCGTCCGAATATTCAGGACCGGCAGCGCGCAGGCGAAGAACTGATCCAAGCGATATACAAAGGCCTTACTGCACCATAGTGACGGGCGAGCCGTTTTGCGCTTTACTGCGTTGCGCAGCATCGAGAAACTGCATGATATCGAGTGTTTCCGCGTTTGCTACCGGCGGCTGGCGGGTGGACATAAACTTTACGATTTCGCGCACAAGCGGGATGTAGTCGACCTTGATGTCCGGCAGACAATCTACAGCATTGTTGGACCGAAACGCCACCGCGCCGAATTTGCTATACGGCCGGTCAACTCGCATCGTGCCGAGCCGCCCGTCCTTCCATTTGCACGTGACCACATCAGCGCTTTCCGATGAAACACGGCTCACGACCGAGCAGCCGGAGCCCAGGAGTGTATACAGCATTTCGGCGGCGTGGATGCCATACCAGGAGAGGTCTAACTGCTGGTGCGGCTCGGTTGGGCCGGGTCCCCAGACAATGGCTCCCTTCACCGGCTTTTGCTTGAGCGACTCGATATCGCTGAAGCGCAGCGAGGAGGCGCTGAACCAGGGGACCTGCGCGTCAGCGGCCACGCGTGCGATCGCCTTCGCATCTTCTAAGGACGATGCGAGGGGTTTATCGATGAAGACCGGTTTGCCGCAGGTGACAGCTTGCTTCATCTCCGGAAGATGTGCGCGAGAATCGACGCTTTCAAGCAGAATCCCATCGACAGAGCCGCACATGGCGGGAATCGTGTCGACGAATCGCACGTGCCATTTGTCGTGCAACTCGCGGGAGAATCCCTCAATCCGGTTACGGCTCTCTTCGACCTCGGGGCTGCCGCCTTTATACGCGATTTCTACTCGCGCGCCGGAGACATGATTAGGCGCGGATGGATCATTTAAGGCACGCGTGAAGGCAATGACGTGCGACGTGTCCGTGCCGATGATGCCCAGGCGGAGGTCAGCGGCTTGTGCCCGAAGAAGGGCGGCGGAGAGAGTTAGGAGTAAGAGGAAATGGCGTTTCAACTGAGTGATGTTTCAGTGTTGCATGAGCGGGTATATACTGGCCCTCCAAGGATGGAGGAATGGGAATTACAAAATCTGACAACCGCTCCCTCGCGGTCGCGGCTCTGCTGCTGGTTCTTGCTGGGAACTTGGCTGCGCAACAGGTCAAGAATGATGAGATTGGCGGTGTAGTTTCCAGCGCCAAGGGACCGGAAGCCGGTGTCTGGGTGATTGCGGAAACCACCGATCTGCCGACGCGCTATATCAAAGAGGTTGTTACCAACGATCAGGGGCGCTTTCTGATTCCGGCGCTTCCGCAGGCGACATACACGGTTTGGGCGCGCGGCTATGGACTGGTGGATTCCCCCAAGGTGCAGACGCGGCCCGGAAAGCAGATCGATCTGAAACCCTCCGTCGCGCCGGATGCAAAAACTGCCGCGCAGTATTATCCGGCGAATTACTGGTACGCGCTGCTGAACGTGCCGAAACAAAGCGAGTTTCCGGGTACCGGCCCACAGGGGAACGGGATCTCACCCAACATCAAGACACAGGGCCAATGGATCCATCTCATTAAGACAGATAGCTGCGAATCGTGCCATCAATTGGGCAATGCCTATACGCGCACAATTCCCGCTTTGTTCAGCCACTTCGATTCGCCGGCTGCCGCGTGGATGCGGCGCCTGCAATCGGGACAAGCCGGACGGGCGATGATGGGCGGACTCGCGCAACTCGGGCCAGAGCGGGCCACAGCGGAGTTCGGCGATTGGACCACGCGCATTGCCCATGGTGAAATTCCCACCGAAGCGCCGCCGCGCCCGCAGGGCGTCGAGCGTAATCTCGTGATCACGCAATGGGATTGGGCCGATCCGAAAGCGTATCTGCACGACGAGATCTCGACCGACAAGCGCGACCCGCGAGTAAATGCCAATGGATCTATCTACGGCTCTGCTGAGGAGAGCCGGGACTACATGCCCGTGCTCGATCCTGTGCACAACGCCGCCAGCCGGGTGAACGTGCCATATCGCGATCCGGACACGCCCGGACAGCCGAAGCCGATGCAGCCCTCAGCATTCTGGGGCGATGAAGCGATTTGGGACAGCCACACAACGGTTCACAATCCGATGTTCGATGGGCGCGGACGAGTCTGGATCACATCGCGAATCCGCGCCAGCCAAAACCCGGCATTCTGCAAGGCGGGCTCGGACCTGATTTCCGCAAAACTCACGCCGACGGCGACTTCCGGGCGGCAATTGGCTGTCTACGATCCGGCAACCAAGCAAACGTCTTTGATCGACACCTGCTTCGGCACACACCACCTGGTGTTCGCCTCCGATGCGAATAATACGCTTTGGACTAGCAGCGGCGGGGGCGGAGGCGTGGTGGGATGGCTGAACACGCGGATATGGGACCAGACGCATGATGCAGCAAAGTCCCAAGGCTGGACGGCGCTCGTGCTGGATACGAACGGGAACGGCAAGCGTGATCCGTACATCGATTCCGCGCAAAAAGTGGTGACCGCGCCCAGCGGAGAGAGTTTAGGAATTTCCGCCGCGCTGAATGGCAAGGGCGACGCCACTCACGACACCCGGCTGAATGCAGCGTTCTATGGAATCACCGTAGGACCGGACGGCATGATTTGGGGCAGCGTGCTGGGGTTTCCAGGCGGGATCGTGCGGCTCAATCCAGGATCAAACCCGCCGGAGACCGCGCTGGCGGAATACTATGAGGTCCCCTGGCACAATCCGAAGGCGGCAGTAGAGGGATTTTCACCGCGCGGTTTGGATATTGACGGCAACAATGTGGTCTGGGTGGCGCTCGCAAGCGGGCATTTCGCCAGCTTCGATCGGAGCAAGTGCAAAGGCCCGCTGAACGGCCCGCAAGCAACGGGGCAACACTGCCCGGAAGGGTGGACGCTCTACCAGACGCCGGGACCGAATTTCCAAAACGTGACCGGTTCCGGAAGCGCCGATTCGCATTACTACGATTGGGTGGACCGGTTCGATACTCTGGGGCTGGGCAAGGACACGCCCATCATCACCGGCAATGGGTCTGATTCGCTAATAGCTCTGGTGAATGGCAAATTCGTCATCATGCGCGTTCCGTATCCGCTCGGGTTTTACGCCAAAGGCATGGATGGCCGGATCGACGATGCGAACGCGGGCTGGAAAGGAAAGGGGCTCTGGACGACCTGGGGCACGCGGACACCGTTCCACAGCGAGACCGGCAAAGGGACAACGAGTAAAGTGGTGCATTTCCAGATGCGGCCGAATCCGCTGGTGGATTAGATAGTGAGTAATTCGATGAAACGGCTTCTCTTCCTCGCATTCATTGCCTGCCTCCCTCTGTTCGCTCAGGAAAAGAAAATCCTGCTTGCGTATAGGAACGCCGAGTTACTCCAGCAATTGCAAAGCGTCACGCCACGGGCGAGAATTGTTCCCGTGACCGACAGTAATGTGATGCAGGAGATTCCGGATGCAGACGCTTTTATCGGTGACATTACGTCGGCGGAGGTTCGGGCCGCGAAGAACCTGAAGTGGGTCCAGGTGATGAGCGCCGGCGTCGAGCGAGTGCTTTTTCCAAAAGATGGCAGCAGCGATCTCCGCCGCAGCAACATTATTCTGACGAATAACAAGATTGTCCAGGGGCCGGAGATCGCGGACCACGCGCTCGCGATGCTCCTGATGCTATCCCGCAATCTGTATATCCTCTACAGGAACGATCAGGAGGAGAACTGGGACCCTCAATCGTTTCATGGGATTGAACTGAACGGGAAGACGGCTGTCGTCGTGGGAGTAGGCGGAATCGGCACACAAATCGCGGTACGCGCGAACGCATTCGGAATGAAAGTAATTGGTGTGGATCCGGAGGACAAACCGTTCATGCCATTTTTGCAACGAGTAGTAAAGCCCGATCAGTTCGACGATGTTATTCCTCAGGCGGACGTGGTTTTTCTTTCCGTTCCCGATACTCCCAAGAGCCATAAGATGATGGGCTCCCATGAGTTTGAGTTGATGAAAAAGAATTCGTATTTCATTGCCGTCAGCCGGGGCGCCATTTACGATATGAACGGATTAGTGAAAGCGCTCGATGAAAAGCGGCTAGCAGGGGCGGGAGTGGACGTGACCGATCCGGAGCCCTTGCCGAAGGGTCATGCGCTTTGGAAGTTCCAAAATGTCGTCATCACGCCTCACATTGCGGGGCATTCCGATCAGAGCGTCGCTCGGATGAGCGCGACCATTCGGGAGAACGTTCGCCGTTTTGTGGAAGGCAAGCCCTTGCTTAATGTGGTGAATAAAGAGAAAGGATATTGACAGATGCGCAGAAGAGCTTTCCTCGAAACCCTGGCGGCATTGCCTGTCGCATTCGGCGAAACAGCCAAGGCGCGCCACTTTTTATATGTCGCGAGCCCCGGCATACGGAACTACACCGAGTGGGGCGGAGTCGGGATTCTGGTGTTCGACATCGATCGCGGCTATAAGCTGGTGAAGCGCATTCCGACCTGGACCTATGCTCCAGGACAACATGTCGAGAACGTAAAGGGCTTCGCGGCGAGCGCCGCGACAGGGAAGATGTATGTCACCAATCTGAGCCGGACGATGGCGCTCGACATTGTTACGGGAAAGAAATTGTGGGATAGAGAATACGAAGCTGGCTGCGACCGGCTCGCAATCTCGCCGGACGGCAAAACGCTGTACATCCCTGAACTGGAGGGCCCGGCGTGGCACGTCGCCGGGGCCGCAAATGGGGATCTCGTCGCAACCATTGAGACGCAATCCGGTTCGCACAATACCATCTGGGCGCCCGATGGTTCGCGCGTGTATCTCGCGGGGTTGAAGTCTCCCCTGCTCCGTATCGCCGATCCGAAAACGAATACCGTAACCGGTACCGTTGGGCCGTTCGCTGCCGGTATTCGCCCGTTCACAGTGAACGGCAGCAATACGCTGGTTTTTGTGAACGTGAACGGGTTGCTGGGCTTTGAAGTGGGCGATGTGCAAAGCGGAAAGAAGCTGTACCGAGTGGAGGTTCAGGGATACAAGCAAGGACCGGTGAAGCGCCATGGCTGCCCGAGCCACGGAATCGCGCTAACTCCCGACGAAAAAGAATTGTGGGTGGCCGACGGAGCGAATTGCGCGATTCACGTATTCGATGCCACGGTGATGCCGCCGCGCCAGGCGACCACCATTCACCTGAAAGAATTTCCGGGCTGGCTCAGTTTCAGCATGGATGGCCGTTATGCGTATATCTCGACAGGAGACATCATCGATTCGGCAACCAAGCAGATTGTGGCAACACTGCACGACGAAACCGGGCACCTAGTACAGAGCGAAAAGCTGCTGGATTTGGAGATCGCAAGCGGTAAAGTGATTCGCGCCGGGAACCAGTTTGGCATCGGAATGAAGAGGAACTGACTTCGATAAACTTTAATCGAGGGGCATCATGCAGACAAGTTTGGAGAACCCGGCGCGCAGGGACTTCCTGAAAACAGCCGCCGCAGCGGGCATGGCAACCGCCGCTTCCGCAAAAAAGGTCTTAGGAGCGAATGACCGGATTCGCATCGCAGTGATCGGGCTGCGCGGACGCGGTTGGGACCACGTGAAAGGGTATCATCCGATTCCGGGCGTCGAGATCGCTTATTTCTGCGATGTCGACGAGAACGTTCTCCGCAAGCGATGCGCGGACGCCGAAGCGATGGGCATCAAGCCGCAGACTTATGTCGATGTTCGCAAACTGCTCGAGAACAAAGAGGTCGATGCCGTTTCCATTGCCACGCCGAACCACTGGCACTCTCTCATCGGCATTTGGGCCGCTCAGGCGCAAAAGGACATCTACATTGAGAAGCCTTGTTCGCACAACTGGTGGGAAGGCCGCCAACTGGTTCGGGCGATCAATAAATATAAGGTGATCTGTGAGCACGGCAGTCAATGCCGTTCGAGCGCGGCAATTGTGGATGCCATGAACCGGATGAAGGACGGTCTTCTTGGCGACGTCTATATGTCCCGCGGGCTCTGCTACAAATGGCGCGACACGATCGGCCATGCGCCGGTGGAACCCGTTCCGCCCGGTGTGCATTACGATTTGTGGACCGGACCCGCGCCTCTGAAGCCTTTCACCAAAAACCGGTTTCACTACAACTGGCACTGGATCTGGGACACGGGCAATGGCGACCTTGGCAATCAAGGCATCCATGAGCTCGACTTGGCGCGCTGGGGCCTGGGTGTTGGCCTGCCGACGAAGATTACCGCCATCGGCGGGCATTTCATGTTCGATGACGACCAGCAGACGCCGAATGTCTTGACCGTTGCCTATGAATTCAAATCGCCCGGCGCCAAAGCGAAGATGATGAACTTTGAAGTCCGCGGCTGGATGACGAATCACGAAGCCGGTATCGGCACGCACGAGTTTTCCAGCAGCGGCGTGCCCGCAGCCGGATTGCAGGCAGAAGCAAAACCCAAGAGCCAGCCGGCGAAGACGATGGGCCCGGCGAGCGGGAAACCGTCGACCATCGGCAACCTGTATTACGGCTCCAAGGGATACTTGGCGATTTCCGATTACAATTCCTACAAATCATTTCTGGGCGACCACAACGAACCGGGCCCGGCCATGCACGCCCCGGTCAGAAACGAACATTTTGTGAACTTCATCGAGTGTGTTCGCAGTCGTAACGCCGACAATCTGCACGCCCCCATCTATGAGGGCTATTTATCGACAACGCTGGTCCACCTGGCCAATGCATCTTACCGGCTTGGGCGCACGATCAACTTCGATCCGGAGAAAGAAGAGGTTCTGCACGATTCGGAAGCCACCGTACTTCTGAAGGGAACCTACCGGGCGCCGTATATCGTTCCAGAAAAGGTCTGAGCTGATAACTAAAGTCGCTTACACCTCCAGCTCCGTTTCGGCTTTTGAATTGCATCGGAGCGTCCCAAGGAGTGCGCCATGAAGGAGACCATTCGGGACGTGGTAACCGGTGAACTGACCTTGGACTATTTCATGAAGAGGTCGGCGGAGGGCTGGAAGCTTGCGAGCGTAGAGTGGACACGGGAGTCCGAAAAGGCACAACCAGCGACTGCCCTCCCTCAAGTGTTGACTAACTGGGCTGACCTCCCCTACGGATTGCAAGTTGCGCGGGACGGCGTGCACCTGGAAGAAAATCCGCTGGAAACCGCTGTTCTGCTGCTGATCCTGGAGCAGATTGTGAAAGAGAAGCGCATCCATGAGATCGCCTGGCAGCTCAATATGCAGGGCTACTCCACACGTCACGGAAGGGCCTGGAGCGCGAGCGATGTCTTCGAAATGCTGCCGCGTCTGATCGAGGCAGGACCGACTCTGCTGAAGAGCGCCGTGTGGCAGCAGCGCCGTCCGGCTCCTCAAACGACTCACTGACGCGAAATCAAACAGATCAGTCCCAAAAGCGAACAGGTACAGCAGCGGAAGCTCGGCTTCAGCGGCGTTTGAGAAGCGAACTCCTGGACCGCTGCATGCGTCTGTTCGTAAGTCTTCTGTCATCATGACCGAGCTTGCAGCGCCGTACACGATCTCGCCTTCCAACGACTCCACCCTCGCCATTGAAGTGTTCAAGACCGGTCTCTACCGCCGCAAGAAACACATTCTGTTTTTTGAAAAATACAACGGGGAACTCTGGTTCACGCCAGATCGGCCGGAAGCGTCACAAGTCAGGCTCGTCGTCGAGGCCGCCAGCGTGGTATGCCGGGATATCTGGCTCTCCGAAAAGAAACGCCAGGCCGTCAGTCAATTTGTGCGTAAAGAGGCGTTAGATGCGAGCACCTATCCGCTAATCGAGTTCACGTCCACTCGCCTTTGCGCGAAGCAACTCCGCGGATTTACTGTGGAGGGCGTGCTGAAGATTCGCGGTGTGACCCGTGTGGTGAAAGTGAATGTCGTCTTGAGCCCGCGAAAGAACGACCGTTTCCAAGTGGATGGAGATGCGACCTTACGGCTCAGCGATTTCAGCGTGCCGAGGCCGGCTGCGCTATTCGGCTTGGCCGGGACGAAGAACGAGGCGCTGATCCGGCTATTGCTGTGGGCGCTTCCAAGAACGCATCCGTCAAATTGAAAACGGATGCAACGGCTTCGGCCACTTCTCGCGCACAACCATGAAGGCCTCCGCACGGGTTTTGCCTGCTTCCGAGCCGCGCCGGCGTTCCATCTCTTCGTGATACGAATAGAAGCGATCTGGCCGCTGGCTCGCGTGTTCGTAAATCGCCGACCGTTTTACGTCGCAAAACGACCCGATATCCACGTAGTAATTGGGAAAGAAGTGATGCGTCTGAATGCCCGTCATTACTTCGTAGTAGACAAGCGTGAAGCCCTCTCCAGCCGCCTGCCAGGCTTGATACGCAAGCGTTGCCGCAGTCCGGTGGTCGTGATGCGTGTCGATGGGCCAATGCGTGAAGACGATGTCCGGTTCCAGGGAGAGCAGTAACCGTGTGAATGCCTCGCACCGCTCGGGATCGGCAGCCGTTTCTCCATCGACCTGACCGCCGAAGGCGGCTTCGACGCGCAGCAGACGGCAGGCGTTCCGGGCTTCGGCCGAACGGCGAACTCCGGTGGAATGTCGCTCGCCGTCTTTTATGCCGGCCTCTCCGCGGGTGAGATACAAAATCGTAACGCGATGCCCTTGATCGGCCAATTTGGCGAGTGTTCCGCCGCAGCCGCTTTCGGGATCATCCGGGTGCGCACCGATGCAGACCACGTTCAGCGGCCGCGAAGCCGCTTCGATGTCCGCGGTGAACGGAAAATGTCCTGTACTTGTGGTTGGCAGATACGGCTGCGCAAGGCCACTGCTCATCATCAATCTACCTATTCTATATAGAGAATAGGGGTTTGGCTCGGACTTGTCAAGTGACAGGCTTGCCGTCTTCGAGAACAACCGCAACTGCCTGCCCGCCGGCTTTCACCGAGCGTGCTGTCTGGAGCGGTGAGTTCCCCGCGTAGACGACAACCATGTGAGCCGGGTCGAGAGGGTTCTTCGCCGCGTAGACCAACGCGTTTCGCTCAGAGGCATACGTCTCCCCGTTTACTTTGAACACGGCACCCTGGTAATCGAGACCGATTTTGGCGCGCCAGGCGGAGAGCGCCGAATTCGTTTCGGGGCGCCCGACAAAGATCACGTCCTTTTGGGCAAGCAAAGCATCCGAAGCTTCGAAATCTTTATAGATGGGAACATTGCGCTGGTTGCGTTCACGATAATGCGCCTGCAGCTGCTCGGCGACATAACGGTTGGTTCCGGCCTCGCGCGCGGTTCCGTAAACAATCACCGCCGAAGCTAGTCTCTGCGCGATATCGTGCGGCACATACGCAGGCCCGTCTCCTGGATCGGGAGCAACATATCGCGTATGCGCCATATCGAGAAACGACTGCGCCGTAACCGTCTTGGTGGTGTTGGCATCGAAGTACCTCTTCATCAGCTCCAGGAATGCATCGTCGCCCATTTTGCGCCGCAGCGAATCGAGAAAGAGCACGCCCGCCGTTTGCTCCAGTTCGAAGCGAGTCTCCGGATTGTCCGGCGAAAGCTTCAGCCCGCGGTAATGAATCTTTTCGGCATCGAGGGCTTGCGCTACATCGGGCGATTGCAGCAGGCGATAGTAAGCGGCAGAACCCGCCACAAACCAGCTATCGCCATCCGCGGCAGGCAGCACCCAGCCGTTCCACAACTGGTCCGTGTGCTCGTTCCAGGTAACAGGCTTCGGCTTCGCCGCCTGTTTCTCTTTCTTCGCAGCAGAAGAAGCAGCGGCCGGCGCCGGCTGCTCGGCGTCTAACAAATAATAGCCGCCCGGGAACAATCCATAGTTGGAATCGTGCGGCGGTGCAACGCTCTCGTTTGGCCGGCCGAACTCGGCCCACACCATCATGTGCTTCGCCATGTCGGATGTGACCACCTTGGCGTCCATGGTGCTGGCGGAAACAAGCGGCGCGCTGTCATAAGCTTTGAAGCCGAACTGCTCGTCGATTTGCCCTTTGTATTTGTTGTAGAGATCCATCCAGGCGAGATCGCGAACACGCGGCACATATGGAATGTACTCGGGCGCGCCGTGCGGATCGGGCAGATACTCCTGCTTCACAGCGAGATCCTTTGCGTTATTGTCTCCCCAGTAGAAGCCGGGCGTGCCGCCGAACCATTCGTTGTTCGAACTGCGCCACAGCTTCGTATGATCCGTGCCAAGCTCGTACATGGCAATCTCGTTCGTCTTGGCGTCGCCGATAATCCATTCATTCGTGTAGAGCCCGTTATTGCGGGTGCTCAGCTCGTTAATCACTTCATCGATGTTGCCGCCGTATTGAATGGCCCGGCGGGCACGAAACGCAACGGGCGTGCCTTGAATATTGAACGGTGTCTGCCGGATGGTGGTCTCGGTCAGCACGACGCCCGCATCGTTCTGATACCAGTCGGTCCCGCTTTCGATGCCGCCGGGATAGCTTTGGATCAGGACGCGATGCCCGGTCTCCGGCTTGATATCGAGCAGGACATTCGTCTGCTCGGCAAGGGTCTGCGACCACCAGGTCACATGGCCGATCACCATTTTGCCGTCGCGCGTGGCAGGCCCGGTGGCGGCGAAGGCGCTGCAGTGATCGGTGGGAGAATCGAGCCGCGTGGGATAGCGCGGAACTTCGAAGCGCAGACCCTCAATCCCGGTCGGAGTCATGGGCATGGCGGAGGCGAGCTCGCCCATTTCCACCGTTGTATTGGCCAGCACGATATCGATGAGATCAAGCCTGCGGCCCAGAAACGTTGCTCCGGCAGCGTCGGCGCCATCGGCGATGCCGCGCATCTCTTCCAGCAGTTCGCGATCGAATCCTCGCAGGAATAGCGCATTCGCAGCCGTCCGGTAGCTATCCCAACTCTCCCTGTCAGCCTTTCCCGCAAGGTCGATCGCGCAACGTGTCAGATACTCGGGAATTTCCTTCGCCATCAGATAGCCGTGCTGGTAGCCGCGGTCGTATGGCTTGCCCTCGATATGCAGATAGATCCAACCCGCGGCCGGGTAACGATAAGCAGGGCCAAACGTACGCACAGCCTCGGGCGCAGGCCAGTTTCCGGCAGGCGAGACTTCCTCAATGGTGACGTCTTCAAACCACGCTTTGCCCTGAAGCGTACCGCCTCGCCCGGCGGTCAGCAGGATGTGATCGTCGGCGCGGCTCGCCACAAAGCGCAACGAAAGCCGCGCCCAGTCGTGATTTCCGCCAATAGAGGGAGAGTGCACATCGAAGGGCATGGATTCCATCGTGAGCGCCGCGCCCGAAGCAATGGGCGAGCGGTCTAGATCGGGAGCAGCAAGATTTTCCGTCCGCACCCATCCGGTGAGTTCGTAGGTCTTGCCGATCGTGAGATGGACATCTCCGGAGCGCGCTTCGGCATCGGAACCCGAAGACGACGCTTCCAGGCGCACCGATGCGTTTCCGCCGTGGCGGACCGCGGCGTCCACCGTAGCCGAGCCGTGCACAGGGGTCCACGTTTTGTCCGCTTGATCCTGAAAGAGCGCGGTCGCCGCCTGAAGACTCAGCGCGGCGGCACCGAGGCAGAGAATAGCCCGAATCACGACGTTTCTCCTCATGTGTTTAAGGATAGAATTTCCGAAACGATAATAAGGCGTCCCGGCATTCGCAGACGCAGTTCATACTATCGCGGTATACCGAGATGAAAGTCTATCTTGATGCTTGCTGCATCAATCGCTTTACAGACGATCAGTCTCAGGAGCGCATTCGACGGGAGACAGCGGCTATTGAAATGATCCTGAAGCGCGTCCGGCGCGGGTCGATCCAGTGGGTGTCCAGCGAGCCGCTGTCAGATGAGATCCATAGAAATCCTGATGTGGACAGAAGATTGGAAACTGCCGCCCTGCTGACTCGTGCATCCGACGTCGTCGAAATGAATGCTGCAATCGCGGAGCGGGCCTCGAGGCTTGAAAGCGCTGGTTACGAACCTTATGACGCACTGCATCTGGCGTGCGCAGAAGTGGCCCATGTCGATGTCTTACTTACGACGGATGATGGATTTGTTCGACGAGCTTCGCGAGGGTCGGCAGTCCAAAGGTGACCGTGCAAAATCCGGTATCCTGGAGTGAGAGAGCTTTGTCGTGAACAGCCTCGACAGCATGACCGACGAACAATTTGAGCGTCACGCGCTGGACGTTCTTCGGCGTGAATTGGGCGCCGACGGTTTTGCACGCTATTTGCGCTTATTTCGCTCCGGCTCCGGCGATTACACCAAAGACCGGATGCAATGGCAGAAGGATCTGACAGTTGACGAAATTGTCGAATCAATTAAGCGCCAGCGAAAAGCGTAGCTCTGGACTGGAGTAGACGTTTTTTACGCGCTCCGTATTCCTCGACTGCCATTTGCGCTATAATTTCCAAACAGGGTTTCGCACCCGCACTTCCATGAAAGTCGAAGCACACAGCACCATCGCCATTCCGGTTGACCCACGTGCTGTCCTCCTGTGCTTTGCTGCCGTCCCGGCGCCCGTTACCCGCTAACTTCCGCCGCGCGTCAGCGCAATAGAACACAACAAAAAAGTTTCATCAGGCGTTAGGGAGACGCCATTCAATGGGTACAGCTACTGCCCAACAGTCCGTGACTACCGGCTTCTGGAAATCGGTCCTGGAGGCGATCCGCGGCACGCACCAGGACTTCACGGAAGGTTCCATCAGCCGCGCCGTGTTCCTCCTGGCCACGCCGATGGTCCTCGAGATGTGCATGGAATCGCTTTTCGCCGTCGTGGACGTGTTCTGGGTCACGCGCCTGGGCTCGAACGCCATCGCTACGGTCGGGTTGACTGAATCGGTGTTGACGCTAGTCTATTCCGTTGCCTTCGGCGTCAGCATGTCCGTCACCGCCATGGTGGCCCGCCGCGTTGGCGAGAAGGACCGCCATGGCGCAAGCATTGCCGCTTCTCAGGCCATCTTCCTCGGCATCCTTCTGTCTATCGCGATGGGCTGGCCGGGGTTGTGGTTCTCGTCGGACATTCTGCGCCTCATGGGCGGCGCGCCGGACCTGGTCGCCAGCGGCCAACATTACACAGCGATTGCATTTGGCGGCTGTATAAGCGTCTTGCTGCTGTTCCTGAATAACGCCATTTTTCGCGGGGCAGGCGATGCGGCCATTGCCATGCGTGTTCTGTGGCTATCGAACCTGATCAATCTGGCGCTCGATCCGTGTTTTATCTTCGGACTCGGTCCATTCCCGCGGCTGGGCGTGACAGGGGCCGCTGTCGCCACGCTCACCGGCCGTAGTATCGGTGTCGTTTATCAGCTTTGGGTGCTCGGGCGCGGTACAGAGCGCATTCAGGTCCGCTTGCGGGATTTCCGTCTGGTTCCCCGAGTAATCCTCTCGCTCATACGCGTTTCGAGCACCGGAGTGATGCAGTTCGTCGTCGCGCACACGAGCTGGATCTTACTGGTGCGGATCATCAGCGCCTTCGGTAGTTTCGCGGTCGCCGGATACACCATCGGCATTCGCATTTTCGTGTTCGTGATTCTTCCGTCGTGGGGTTTGAGCGGCGCTGCCGCGACCATGGTCGGACAGAATCTCGGAGCGAAGAAGCCGCAGCGCGCGGAACGCGCCGTCTATTTGACCGGCTTTTACAATATGATCTTCCTTGCCATCGTAGCGGTTGCGTTCATTTTCATGCCGCGGACGATCGTGGGCGTGTTTACGGATGATCCGGCCATTACGGCCGTCGCTTCCGACTGCTTGCGCATCGTGGCTTTCGGCAATGTCGCGTACGCTTTCGGCATGGTAATGGTGCAGGCGTTTAACGGGGCCGGCGACACGATCACCCCGACCGTCATCAACGTCTTCGGCTTCTGGTTTTGCGAAATCCCGCTGGCCTGGTTTTTGGCGCTTCATGCGCACTGGCGAGTGCGCGGCGTGTTCGCATCCATACCGGTCGCCGAAGCGCTCATTACCATTGCCGGCTTGGTTGTCTTCACGCGCGGCAAATGGAAACGCAGTCAGATTTAACAACAGCGCGCTGAATGGAACCTTTGAAATTCGGCGCGCTTACTATTTCGATGTATTTTGCAGCACTCCCGAACGCGGCACGCCGTAAAAATAGTAATCGGCTTCGTAAGGAACCGCCGTTTCCTCATTCCTGTTGGCTGCGCCACAGCTGGCGCTGGGCGCGACACCGCCTTTCGTATCCAGGCGTTGAATACTTTGAACCCGGGCCATAATTCCCTTGTCGTCATGCCCTATCGCTGTGAGCAGCAGCCAAGGAATCGAACCAGAAGCGGGAGACGGCACGCTCGCCGCCACCCTCGCAATCACGCGGCTCCCGTCGTTGCCTTCCCACGTCGGTCCCGCAAAGTGCCTGCCTGCCAATTCACCGCTCTCTCCAAACAGCTCGGCCTCAGGCGCTTTGAATTTCCACGCAAACACTCCGGCAGAGCTTTCGCAGACGTAAATCTGGGTTCCTCGGCCGTGCAAGTGAATTAGCAAAGCCTGACCTTTCGGCGGCCGAAGTGCCTTGGGCGCCTGAGGAGGATCGGGAGCAAACTGTGCCCAAGCAATTTCTGTCCCCAGAAGCAGAAACGCGCTGGTTAATAACACGCCTTGAAGAATAATCCTCTGGCACATCGTCGGCATGACAAACAGCTTATCCAAACAACCCTGGCATTCGAAATCTTACAATTCGTTGATCTGATATCACGCTAGACTCAGCTCTCCTCCCGGCGCGATTTCAGCTTCTGGAGCGCCTCGGCCAAGGCGGATTTGGAGCCGTGTTCAAGGCATATGATCGGGAACTCGAAACTACCGTAGCGCTCAACATATTGCAGCGAATGGACCGGATGCGCTGTATCGCTTCAAACAGGAATTTCGTTCGCTGGTGGATTCCCATCACCCCAACCTTTCGCCTCTACGACTTGTTTCAACACCGGGAAACGCATTTGCGTATTGCCAAGGCACTCGCGGAAATCGCATTCGCCGATGCGGGCGTGATCGCAGAACACTATGCGCAAGGTGGGGACGCCAAGAACGCCGCCTCATACGCAATCCAAGGGGCTGCGCAGGCCGAAACCGTCTTTGCGTTCGATCGCGCAGTACGCCGGTATCAGATCGCGCTTAAAAAAGGTCCGTTGAACCGCAACCCGCTGATTGGAAGCAGCGCCCAGGCGCGCTACCCTGATCTTGTGATCCTTGCTCCTGCGTGTTGAGCATTTCAGGACAATCACCTTTATCCAGGAAGGCGCGTTCTGCGTGGCGGCTGCCGTCGAGGCTTCTTCGGATACCAAAACACGAAACCAGATGCTGGCACGCAGCGCCGAAGCCGTGTTTCGCGACGAACGAACGTTGCGCCGGAGCGCCTGGCCGCAGCGCTGGTGCCGGGAGCTTCGGGCCGTTGAAGTGTATTGCTGGAGAACAATCGGTACGTAACTATCGATAGGTGCGTGCCACACGCCCAGGAAATAATGCGGCTCAAAGCTGTGCGCGTCGTACGATCAGCGCGGATTTCTGTCAATGCAAGAAATCAGCAGAATGCTGAAACGGAGCCGGAAGCGTGAGCGACCCCAATTTGGCTTCCTGGAGAGTCGAGAACAGAAACGCCGGCGCAGAGTGGAGGTCCATCCCAACCCGAGTAGGCACCATCGGATTGTCAGCGCCAGGTGAGAGCGAGTTCAATGCCCAGTACTCGCTCCACCCCAGCTTCTGATGCCGGATCCGCACGCACGCAAGAGCGGAAATCAGAATAACGGAACAGATGATCGCAACCGGCCGCCGCACATCTCAATAATCACTCATTTAGCGTAAGCCGCCCGAGGCCAGCAGCGTCTCACCCGTCAGCCATCCCGAATCGTCCGAAGCAAGGAACACGGCAATCGGCGCTATATCTCCAGGTTGCGCGATGCGGCCCAGGGGCGTTTGCGCTTCGGTCTGCTTTTGAAAATCGCTCCCCAAGATTCCAGCCGCATGGACTCCTTCGGTCTCGACCATGCCGGGGTTGATGGAGTTCACCCGGATCTTCTTCGGGCCGAGTTCCTTCGCAAGAACGCGCGTCACTGCGTCCACCGCGCCTTTCGTGGCCGTGTAAACGGCGGAAGCGGGCGGGGTAACGCTGCTCGCAACCGAACCGATGTTGATGACGGTCCCGCCGTCCGGCCCAAAGTGTCTGGCCGCTTGCTGTGTGGCGAGAATCAATCCCAACACATTGGTATCGAATTGACGGTGGAACTGTTCTTCGGTGATCTCCTCGAGTGGGGCGAATTGATAAACACCTGCATTGTTCACCAGCACGTCGATTTTTCCATACGCCTGCGTTGTCTTATCGAAAATTCGCTGCACATCGGAGGACTTGGCCACATCGCCCTGGACCGCAATGGCTTTACCTCCATCCTTCTCAATGTCGGCTACCACGCGCTCAGCACCCTCCTTGCTGGAGGCATAGTTCACCACCACCGCTGCGCCCTCGGAGGCCAAAGCTTTTGCGATACCTGCTCCAATGCCCTTGGAAGCTCCTGTTATTAAGGCAACTTTACCCTTTAGCTTGCTCATGATTCCTTTCTCCTGTTCCGAATCGCCCAAATCGACGTTTCGACAACTGTCTAAATGATGTGGGATGATTCCGCCAGGGTTCAGATTTGGAGTTAGATCGTTTTCAGATAATTAAGGTAGGCTTCGAGAACGTCGCGCTGAAGGGTGATCTCGGCAAACTTGCCTTTGCGGGCGATCGAGATCAGGCCGGCGATTTCTAATTCCTTGAGGTGATGGGACAGCGTGGCCGCGCTAATGGCCTGGCATTCGCGCAGGTCCGCGCACGGAGTTTCATGATGCGCGCCGATCTGTTTCAGAATCTCGTGGCGTCGCGGTTCGGCTAGGGCTTTGGCGATGAGCCGTATCTGCTTTTCAGAGAGTGAATTACGCTTGGCCACTATTCCGTGTACTGAGCCGTCAGCACTGCTTCTTCCTCGAACTGCCACTCGCGCCAGGCATCGAGCAGCGGGAAATACAGCCCCAGCCAAACCGGCTTTTTGCCTAGTTTCGACAGCAGAGCGGCGTAGTTGTCGAGCTGCGTTCGATAGCGCCGCTGTTCTTCGTTCAAGAACGCTTCGAGACCGCTGCCCTGGTGCTCGCTTGTTTTGTAGTCGACAATCCAGTAGCGGCCCTCTTCGTCGCGAAATGCGCGATCAACAACGCCCGCAATCAACTTATCCCCGAGCCGCCCGCCAATGGCCCATTCCGAACGTGCTTCGGCATGAGCGTGTAACACCCAGCGGCCTCGCTCACTCGCTAGCGTGTTCGCCACGGCCCGGATCACTTCGCCAACCGCCTTCGCTTCCTCCGTTCTCGGAACACCCAAACGCCGCAACTCGGAAACAATCACCGGCGCAAGAGCCGCAACACGGTCGCGATTCCACGCGCCCATCCCTTCACGCGCAGCGCGCTTCAGCAGTTCATGCACAATCGTGCCCACGTGCCTGCCTGTGTCGCTGACCCACTCGTATGTCACTTTGCGAGCCGAAGCAGCCACCCGTTGTAGCTCCGGCTCCCATCGCACCGATGGTTCGAGGCGCGGCGAGTGCCAGCTCGCCGGCAGCCGGCGCAGGATCGTGGCCGGAGTCCCCGCATTGCCGTTCGCAAAAAGGCTGGCTTGCACCGGAACGCGCCGCCGGAGCAGGCCCGCAAATTCGGGCTCGAACTGGCCCCAGGCGAGGCCCAAAAAGGTATTGCTCTTCGGCTTCTGATAGCTTTTGCCATCTTTCTTGAATTCGACATTGCCAAGCAGATAAAGCTCGTTTTTAGCCCGCGTGCACGCAACATAGAAGAGGCGCTTCAGTTCCTCTGTCTCCTTGAGCTTGATCTCGTCTGAGATGAATTGATACGCCTGGTCGTCGGCGCCCTTCTGCGGCTGCGGGGCGACGTAGAAGGCAGTTGTCCCGTCTTCCTGAAGAACTTCCGTCCAGATCAGCAGATCGTTTTCGCGCGGCCGCGGGGGCGCGCCGAGTTTCGGCACAATCACGGTATCGAACTCCAGCCCTTTGGCGCCGTGGATGGTCATGACCCGCACGCAATCGGCGCCAGGCGCGGGTTTCGCATACAGACATTCCAGCCGCTGCTGGAGCAGGCTGAAATCGCGAATGATTCCGCCTTCTTCCAAACTCTCGATCAGATTCAGGAACGTGTCGACATCATCCTGCTGGTTCGGCTCGCCGAGAATCGCAGGGCCGCCCAGCGCGATCCAGGTCTGCTCTACTAGATCGCGCAGCAGCATCCTTCCCACGTTGGCAATGGCAGCGCTCAGGATCTCCTGCACACGAAGAGCCCGGCTCCGGCCATCCGGCGTGAGACTGGCGATCCGGTCCGGATCGGAAAGCAGGTCGAAAATCGTGCGCTGCGGCTGCCCCTCAGCCAGCGCAGAAAGATCCGCTAGCGTCAGCCCGCACCACGGCGCCCGCAGACAGGCGAGCCACGCCAGGCGGTCTCCCGCATGCACCAGTGCACGAGTGAGCGACACGAGATCGAAAATGTGTTGCTCGTTCCCCAGTTCGTCGATCTCGACCGCTTCGTACCGAATGCCCGCTCTTCTCAGCGCAGGAAGGATGGCCGTAATGTGCGAGCGGCTGCGAACCAGAATCGCAACCGTGCCCTTGCCGCGGGCTTCGTTGATGATCTCCACAATCGCGCGCGCTTCTTCCTGGCCGTTGTCGCCCAGAAACGGAATAAGCTGCGGGTCAACTTTGCCGCGCGGCCGGGCCGCTTCCGCCGGCCGCAGCTTTACGGCCGAGTGCTGCCAGTTGTCTTCGCACATAATCGGCGCAAAGGTTTTCTGCGTCCATTCCACGATCTCCGGACGGGAACGGAAATTCGTCGTCAGCCGTACCGAAACCAGCCGCACCGAGCCGAGTTGCCGCTTTTCCCAACAACGCAGGAACAGCGACACCTCGGCTTCGCGAAAGCGGTAGATGCTCTGCATCGGATCGCCGACCAGAAATAGCGTACGGTCGTCGCCTTCAGACCATTGCCCCGTTAAATGCTCGATCAGATCGTACTGCGCCCGCGACGTGTCCTGAAATTCGTCAACTAGCAAATGCTCGATGCGGTAGTCGAGCCAATAAAGCAAATCGCTCGGCTGCTCCGGCGTACCGAGCGCCTTGATCGCAGCGCGCGTCACCTCCGTGAAATCGACTGTGGAGCGCTGCCGGAACACATCGCGGAGCGTCCGTTCCGCCCGGTGCAGCAGTTCGCAAAAGCAACCCGCCAATCCATCTTGCTGCTCGCTAACCAGCCACCGCCACTGGTCGCGTTGCGCGAGCATCCGCGCGATTTGTCTTTCCACCGCCGCAAGGTCGTTGTCGAAATGAAGTGAAATGCGATGCAGTAACTGTCTATCTTGCTCTTCGCTTTCCGCCAGCACACGCAGCGTGTTACGGGCAGCTATCCGGTATAACTCAGTCGCGTCTTCCACCACATCCGCCGCTCCGCCGAACTCGGAGACTACCGGCATCTGGCGCGTCAGCATCGCACAAAGTGAATCGATCGTTTGAATCTGAAGCCTGCTGCCGTCCGCAAGCAAGTTCCAGCTATGCTTCGAATCCTGCTTCAGTGCCGCAAGGGCCAGCTCCCGCGTACGCTGTTCATAGCCGTTCGGCGTCGGAGTGTTTTTCGCGGCCTGCTCTAATGCCTGCTGCACCCGTTCCCGCATCTCGGCCGCTGCTTTTCGAGTGAACGTCATGGCGACGACCGATTCGGGCCGCTCGACCACACTCAATAATCGAAGAATGCGCTGCACCAACAAACCGGTCTTGCCAGACCCGGCGGGAGCCTCCACGATAAACGATCGCCCCGGATCGAGCGCCAACTGGCGTTCTTTGTCATCGCTGATTGCGAGACTAGATTTCTTCATTCTCGTCTCCGGTGAATGCTCCCCGTTCCCGAATCCGGCATAGCGGCATCACCGCGCAGTATTCGCACGCTCCTTTGATCGGATCGATCCCCGCCTGCCCCGCCATAAATCCCGCCGCAATCGCTTCGATGCTGGCGCGCGAATCGTAAAGAAACTCATCCCAATCTCTGATCACCTTCACGGCGTTTCCTGAGAATTGCGGATCGCGCGAAAAACCAATCGCCCGCAATTCGCGCGGCTTCAGTTGCGCGAAGAAAATGCCGTCGACATCCTGTCCCAGGCAGGCCGTATAAACAAGCAATTGCGGCTCGGCCGGACGCACTCCTTCCAGTTTCGTCCGGGTCTGCTTTCCGCTCTTGTAATCGATCAGAATAAGACGTCCGTTCTCCAACCGGTCCACCCGGTCGACGCGCAGCCGCAAACGCAATCCGGAGATCTCGTAGTATCGCTCCTGTTCAACGGTCTCAACCGTGAACGGCTGTTTCCGGTATCGCTCGAGTTCCAGCCATTCGAGAATCAATCCTTCCAACCGCTCGCGCTCGGCCGCGGCGGCAAGCTGCTGAAACGGTGTTTTGTCTGCTCCCACCGCATTCGTTACGGCCTCGTGAACAAGCGCGCGGAGCTCTGCATCGTCTATGGAGCATAGCCGCTGATGCGTGCGCAGTTCCTGCCACACCCGCTGAAGAGCCTCGTGAAGAAATCCCCCGCGCTGCCGTCCATCGAAGCCGAAGCTGGCGTCCTCGGGAGATTGAGCCGCAAGCCGGAACTCCGCAAACGCCCGAAAAGGGCAGAGCGATTGGGATTTAATGATGCTCGTGCCGCCCCGCGCAGATTCGCTCGCCACATATCGCGGCGCAGTGCCGTCTACGACTTCTTCCAACACTGCGGGCACGTACGATTCGCGCGCGAGCTTCCCGGACCACGCGGGGACTTTGACAGCACCGCTATCCACAAATTGTTCCGCTTGCGGAGAGAGCCGCCCCGAATACGTCGCACACACAACCGGAGCGCTCCGGAACAGCCACTCCGTAGCGCGCTCGCGCTCGCTTTGAAGGCTCTCGCGGTACGCGCGCTGCAGTTTCAATGGCACAAGCGGCGAAATGTTCACGCGCGGCGGCCATGTCTCTTCCGACAATCCGGTCACAATGGCGCAGTCGAACTGCAAGCCACGCGCATGCGAGGCGTCCAGCACCTGAACCGGTGAATTCAAATCGCCCGTTTCGATTCCGCTCGTTCTCAAGATTCCGCGGAGCCGGGCCAGTGCAGTATCGAGCGGAAGGGAGCCAGACACCATCCCGATGGCGGCCAGCGTCGAAAGCGCCTCCTTCCAGGCTTCGACAATTTCTTGCTCTTCGCCGCTCAGATCGGAGTCTCCAGGCCAGCCCGCGGCTTCGAGCAGATCTCCGAAAAATTCGCTCCAGGCCGGCAATTCGTTCAGCTTGCGCCTGTCTCTGAATACTCGCCGGACCTTCTGCCACACGGCCATCAAGCCGGGACACTTCGCTGACGCAAATTCCAGTTCCTGCAGAGTGAAATCGAGCGCGCGCCGCCTGCGAAGCTCGATATCCGCCAGCGCGCGAGCGTTGCGCTCGGTTTCCGCTCCCGCCAGAAATGGCGAGCGCAGCAAGGCGCCTGCATCGGCGTGATGAATACGCGGCCGGGCAAGTTCCAGAATCAGCAGCGCTCCCGTAACCAACGGATGCGTTTCGAGCGGTTGCTTCAGATTGAGGTGAACGGCTTCGTTGCTGGTCCTGAGCCTCGAAGCCGGATAGAAAACCTGTCGAAAAACGCGCTCCACCAGCACCCGGTGCGTGGCTAGTTCGGGAACAAATACACCGATAGACTGTCGCGGGTTCCGCTCGAATGCCGCGCGCGCCCAGCGTGCCGCATATTCAATCTCTTGCTCAAACGCGAGGAACTCCTCAGCAGGGGCCCGTTCCCGTATCTGCGCGTCGAATGGCAAATCGGCGCCGCTCCCCACTGCAGCTTTGAGGCGTTCGAGAGCCGGCATAGGGCGATCGAATCCAACCCATATAGCGGGTATCTGCACACTCAAATCAGGAACAAGAGTCCACAATTGGGCGCGCGTGACCCAGCCATTTTCGCGGCATTTGGCCTGGAACAGCTCGTGCCAGTGCTGAAAGTGCTGGGCGTCGATGTGCTCGCTCCAAGCCTCGCCTTCGAACGGAATGTGCCACTCATGGAGAATTCGCGCGGCGCGCGCTGCCAGGCGTGCAGCGGCGCCCACGTCAAACAGCTTCGAGTCTTGCCGTTCGATAATGCCGCGCCAAAGTTCATGCTCCTGTGCGGCAGAAAGCAGTGAGGGCGCGTTGCGGTCGTTATACCGTGCTTCCTGCCAGCAGACCGCAAGCCAGGCATCTATGTTGTAGATCGCGGGCCGCTCCCAGCTTTCCAGGCCGCCATTGATCTGGGCGCGAGCAAATTGCTCCGCCGCCACAGATGCCAGCAGCGGCGTGGGCGTCAAGAGCGCAACTTGGCGATCAAAATGGGAAAGCAGGTTGGAGCAAGCTAGGCGCATGAAGAAAGCCCGGTACTCTTCCCATTATGAAGAGTGAGGCGGAATACGCCCGTGTCTTACGCTCCCTTGGCCATCGCCCGAGGTTTTGTCGGCGTATGGGTCTCGGGCGCCTTGGCGCCGTCCGTCACTTCGTGTATCCGGAAGAAGCGAACGTGACAATACTCGCAACGATACGGAAGAACGACATCACTGATGGCGCGCTCCAGAAAATTGCGGCGGCGCGACCGGACCAGATCAGCCGAGCCACACTTCGGGCAGCGGTCTGTTCTCTTCGCTAAATGCGTCGTAAGCAGCAGATTGCGCAGCAAAGTGGGGCTGAGTACAAACGGTTTCCTCATCGTAGGAACAACATCAGTGGGAGGAACTTGTCAAGCCCTATTATGGCACTTCGGGCATCCGACATAAATGTGGAATTCAGCCATACAGAACCCCGCGCGTAAGCAAGGGGACGTTGACCCAGCCTCCATTTATGTCGTGCATCTTCGTCTGACGCGCTACTGACTCAGCGTGTAATTAATCTGTATATCGGTAACCACCTCCACCGGCTCGCCGTTTAACAGCGTCGGACGATAGCGCCACTGTCTGACTGCCTCGAGCGCGGATTCCGATAAATCATCGCTGGGCGACGAGAGAACGTCGAGTGATGCTGGCGTCCCATCTTTCAGAATGACGGCCTCTATGGTGACGGTGCCTTGCACTCCGGCAGCTTTAGCGGAAGGGGGATAGACGGGCTGCACCTTCCGGATTAGATTCGATTCCGCAACATTGCCGCCAACCCGGATCGGCTTGCTGTTGGCTGCGGGTGCGGCGTTCGCTTTGCCAGTGCCCTGCACGCTCACGTTTTCCTCGATATGCCCAAGCTGCATCACTAATGCGCGCGCCACATTCGCATCGGCCTTGACCGTGTATTCGCGAAACAGAGCCGCGAAGCCAGGCTTCTCCACTCGCAAAATATATTGCCCGGCGGGCAAATTGTCGAACGAAAATTTACCGTCGGCTGCCGATGCAGTTTGTTGTTGCGTTGAAGTATCCGGGTTGATCAACAGCACATTTGCATTGGGAATTACGGCCCCGCTCGGATCCAGCACCGTGCCGCCGATCGTCGCAGCCGATAGGCTTGCCGAAGCCAGCAAGCCTGAAAAGAGTGTTCGTTTCATTGGTGATCCTCCTAAATCGATTGCCGGTACGGTGATCCCGAACGCGGCCAAAAGCAACATTGCGGCGAGCCCGCGCATTCGCGCTGCCGATTTCTGAGGGCGCAGGATCGCTTCTATTCGTTCTTCGAGCCGCGCGCTCGCCATTCCGATGGCGGCGCAGGAAGCAATCGGGGTCAGCCGTGCCTCTCGCGCGATTGCGACCAGTTCTGACGCGTAATCGGATGCCCGCATTCCAAACGAAAGCGCAAACGCATCGCAGGCCCGTTCGCTTGATTGCCGTATTTGCCGGCGCACGATCCACGCGAGCGGCTGGAACCACCAGAAGGCGCAAACCGTGTGGACAAAAAACTGCGCCGCCACATCCCGCCGCAGGATGTGCGCCAGCTCATGCAACAGAACCATCCGCCAGCGGCGTTCACTCCACTCCATGCATTCCACCGGCAACACGATGCGCGGATGAAAGATTCCGAACGTGGCCGGCATCGTGCGCGGTGCCCCAACCAGCATTTGCGGCCTCCGGCGCAGACCCATCGCCCCGCTTAGTTCATTTGCGAGTTCCAGCCGCTCTGCATCCTGCAGAGCCGTAGCGTGGCGGCTCATTCGCCAGATGGCGATACGCCCCATCACGAGCCAACCCAGTGCAAACACCACGCCCGCGCTCCACGCCAAAAGAAACCAATCCACCTGCCATCTGGTACTGGACGTTCCGGCAGCAGGGTCTGCGATTAATGGGCCCATGCTGATCGTTACGAACGCGCGCCGATGATGCAGCCAGTTTCCGAAAGGCAAGGGCGGCAGTACCGCCGAAAACGCCGGTAATAACGCCAGCAACAAGAAGCCGAACAGAGCAATCCTGTACTGCTGCGCCGCATCCGTTCGCCTCGGCACGAAATGTACCGCTTGACACACCAGCAGCACGAGACCGGACTGAACCAGAAGTTGCGCCCAAAACGCGTAATTCATCAGCGTCCCTCCTTTCGCGCTTTCTCAATCAGCGCGGTGAGCCGGTCAAAATCTTCGTCCGATAACTCTCCGGACGAAAGATCCAGAAGGGTCGCGATGGCCTGCTCGGCCGAGCCGTCGAAGAACGTTTCCAGCATGTGCACCGCCGCCGACCGCCGCGCTTTTTCCCGCGGCACTACGGGAAGATACACATAACGCAGGTCTTTCTCCTCATGCCGCACGTGCTTTTTCTCTTCCAATACACGCAGCATGGCGCGAACAGCGGAATAACTGGGCGGGTCGGGAAGCTCGCGATGGATTTCAGCGGCAGTGGCGCGCCCCCGGCGATACAGAACATCCATCATCTGCCGTTCCCGGCGGCTGAGTGCATGCTGCTTTCCTAGCACCATGCTGAAAATCTAGCATGGTTTGGCGGAACCGTCAAGTGGGCAGTTCATCGAGTGGGCGAGATAAATGTGGAACTCAGGTACCGACAGAACCCCGCGCGTAAGCAAGGGGCCTCTGCGGCCCCAAGCTCCCACATATCTCGCAAACCCGTTCACGCTGGTTTTCAGCAGGCAAAATGCTTCGGCAGTTATTTCCAACCGACATCGCGGTCGCGGATGGTAGCCTGTTTTAACTGCTTCCGGACGGAACTCATGAAAACCAATGCGATACGGCTCCTTGACACTCTCCAGATCTCTTATGAGCTCCGCGAATACGAAGTAGATCCGGGAGATTTGAGCGCCGAGACGGTGGCTCGAAAGATCAGCTTGCCACCCGAGCAGGTTTTCAAAACGCTCGTGGCGAAAGGCGACCGTAACGGCGTCTGCCTCGCAGTAATTCCTGGGAATGCAGAGCTCGATGTGAAAGCGCTCGCCAAGATGTCGGGGCACCGAAAAATAGAACTCGCCCCGTTGAAGGAAGTGCAGCCGCTGACCGGGTATATTCGCGGCAGCGTTACAGCGCTTGCATGTAAGAAAGAGTATCCGGTCTATTTGGACGAGACTGCGTGGCTTTTCGATGTGATTTCTATTTCGGCCGGAGCGCGTGGAATGCAGATTCTGTTGAAGCCGGAAGACTATGTTCGAGCGGTGATGGCTACGGTTGGCGAGATTGCGACGGCGAAGTAGCAGGAAAATTCTAGCTCTTGGATTGCATGCGCACTAGTCCACAGATGCACAGCACAGTACCAACTGCCCCGGCAGCGATAAAGCCCATCATGAACAGCGGACCTCCATCGTCCCTTCCAATTTTGAAAACGACAGCAGAACCGAGGATCGCTCCCGCGGCAACCAAGAACAGTAGACCGATCCAGAATAATCGATCCACTTTGGTGTGTGTGAGGCTTTGCTTGCCCTCCCCAAACTGAGCATGCTCGAGGAACTCTTTCTGTTCATCAGCGGGTCGCATCGGCTAGCCTTCTACAGAGTCCCAGAACAGTGGTATGAAATCAATGGTCAGGCTCGCTAACGCTCCCGGCTCCGTTCAGCGCTTTCGACAAAAGGAACGGTATCGAGATTCAGGGCTACGGGGTTTCTTACCCGCCTTTATTCCGGCCGAAAATCGACTTCAACTGCTTCACCGCTTCCCCAACGGCCACATATATATTCAGCAGTCCCAGTCCACTGAGTGCGCCGCGGAAATAGCGGCTCATCCAAATATCTGCCAAACGCTGCGAATGCAGAGGCACCCAGCTCAGATCCCATCTACTATTCCATGGAAAGATCAATAGAAACAACCCAAGCTCAAACGCAAACACCACCAGGCAAAAACCCAGCACGCGGCGATGCCACTTCAGGAACCGGCTGGGTTTCGAAGGAGGCGCTGAAATCGGTGTCGGCATGCTCGCGGTCAGACGGTCGCCCCATTCACCATGCATTCGTCAAATAACTCTCCCTGCTCGGGCGCATCCGTCAGGTATCCGGTCCAGTGCACAGTCCGGCTGCTTTCCCTCACCGGTTCAAAACTGAAGCGGTGTAGCAACGTGGGTCCGTGCTCGCGCAAGGCGCGCTTGTGATCGGGAGTCGAATAGCCTTTGTTGGATGCGAGGTTGTATTGCGGGTACACGCGATCCCATTCGGCAAGGCACGCGTCGCGATGGACTTTCGCGATGATCGAGGCCGCCGCGATGGCCTGACAGCGCGCATCCCCGTCAATAAGCGCCATCTGTTCTATCGGCAAATCGATCTTGACCGCATCGATCAGCAGGAAGTCCGGAGCTGCGGCAAGCGCCTCAACGGCACGTCGCATGGCTAAGCGCGATGCCTGATAGATATTGATCTGATCGATCTCAAACACGTCCGCTCCGCCCACGGCCCAGCTTAGGCATCGTTTCTTAATCTGCTTCGAAAGCAGTTCGCGCTGTTCGGCATCGAGCATCTTGCTATCGTGTAGCCCGCGCACCGGGCGTAGCGGATCGAGCACAACCGCCGCGGCGAAAACGGGTCCAAAGAGGCACCCTCGCCCGACTTCATCCACGCCCGCAATCACGCAAAAACCCCGTTCCCGGGCCTGCCGTTCATACGAGCTGACGCAGCGGATACACGGCGCCCGCTTACCATCGGCAGAGGCCTTGCGGCGGGCGGGTGCGCTTTGGTCAGCGGCAGTCAAAGAAACTTGCTTTATGCCTACAATTATCAGGCTGCCCGCGCGTCGAGGCTGTCGGCCTGATCGGCGAGCTACTCGCGCTCGCGCAGACGCGCAGCTTTGCCTTTCAGACCGCGAAGATAATACAGCTTCGCGCGGCGGACGCGGCCGGTCCGGACCAGATCGATATGGTCAATGACCGGAGCATGCAACGGGAAAATGCGCTCCACGCCCTGGCCAAAGCTGACCTTGCGCACGGTAATGGTCTCACCCATTCCCGTATTCTTGCGGGCGATTACCGTTCCTTCGAACGCCTGCAGACGCTCCTTGTCGCCTTCCCGGATCTTTACGTGAACGCGGATGGTATCGCCTGGCCGGAATTCCGGGTGCGGGTTCTTTCGCGCGTTTTTGCTAATGAATTTGCTAACAAGTGCGTTTTGCATTCTAGTTCTGCCTCGTGTCGCGGCCGGAGGTCAAATCCGGCCGGAGCCGCTCGGTTTTTTCGCGGGACGCCGCGCGGCGCCACCGCTTGATCTCCTCATGATTTCCACCCAACAGCACGTCGGGCACCCGCCAGCCGCGGAACTCCGCCGGTCTCGTATATTGCGGGCAATCCAATAAACCTTCATTTTCCTCGCTGAAACTTTCGTTCCGCGAGGAATCCTCATTGCCGAGCACGCCCGGCAGCAACCGGGCCACGGCGTCAACCACCAGCGCCGCCGCCAGTTCCCCGCCGCTCAGCACAAAATCTCCGACCGAGATCTCGTCATCGGCGAGATGCTCGGATACGCGCTCATCCACGCCCTCGTAACGGCCGCAGATCAGCAGCAAATCGTCCAACTGCGCGTACTCTCGGGCCACTGCCTGCGTAAATCGCCTCCCCTGCGCCGAGAGCAGAACAACACATTGCTCCGGTCCCCGCTCCGGCAGAATCGACTCCACAGCTTCAAATACCGGCTGCGCTTTCAGCAACATCCCTTCGCCTCCGCCGAACGGCCGGTCGTCTACGGTCCGGTGACGATCGTATGTCCAGTTTCTCAGATCGTGAATCCGAATCTCCAGCCTGCCGCTCGCCTTGGCTTTCGCGACCACCCCGTGATCGAACGGTCCGGCAAAGAATTCCGGAAAAATCGTAACAATGTGGAACCGCATGCTGCCGCTACAAATCGAGCAGACCTTCCGGAAGCTCCACCCCGATCTGCCGGGCCTCTAAATCCACCCTCCGGCAAATCGAATCGACAAACGGAATCAGCTTTTCCTTTCCCTGAACCGTCACCTCCAGGAGCAACGGCCCGCCGTACTCCTGCCATCCTTCCACTGCGCCCAACCGCTCCCCGGTTCGTAAATCCAAAACATCGCAGCCGATCAGATCCGAACGAAAATAGCCGCCGTCCTTCAGTTCACCGCGCTGTGTCAGCGGAATCCAAAGGTCGCCGCCCCGGAACCGTTCCGCCGCCTCGATGCTCTCCACTCCCGCAAGTTGGAGCACCCAATCGCCTTTGTGAGCCCAGGCGTTCACCACCTCAACCGGAACATCTTCCCCGCTCTTCAGCCGGATAACGGCGTTCTTCAACCCTTCGAAACGCCCCGGAACATCGGTTTGGGATTTGACAAGGATCTCACCGCGAATACCGCGAGGACGAAGAATTTCTCCGACGACCACACGTTCCCGATCCATGGCCGCGATTCGCTCGAAAACGCCTCTATCTATTCCAGGATTTCGAGGGAGAAACGCCGGTTCAGTTTCGTCCCCACCGCGCCCAGCAGCGTCCGTATCGAACGTGCTGTGCGTCCTTGCTTTCCAATCACTTTTCCGAGATCGCCTTCGGCCACGCGCAATTCAAACACAGTGGCATGCTCGCCTGCAACTTCGTTCACGCTCACGCCGGCCGGCGTGTCGACGAGTGCCTTGGCAATCTCTTCTACCAGCGCTTTCACGCCGTTGCTGTCGCTCATTTTGGACCTAACTCAAGCCCACAGATTCACATCGATGTACACAGATAAATTCTTTTCTTAATCTGCGTGTGTCCGTGTGCATCCGTGGCTAATCATTCTTCCTGAAACTGCCTTACGCGGTCGCCGCGGGCGCTGCCGGATTCGTCTTCAATAACCGGCTGACCGTCTCCGACGGTTGCGCTCCATGCTTCATCCAGTAGTCGATCCGCTCATGGTCCAGTTGCACCTGTGCGGGCTTCGCTATCGGATTATAGTGGCCGACCACTTCCACCGAGCGGCTGTTCCGGGCGCGCTCCTTTTCAATCACAACCACCCGATAGGTTGGTTTCTTCTTAGCGCCAAAACGCGCCAGACGAATAGCTAACATTGGTATCTTTTCTTTCTATATTGTTACAGAAACTCGGTTTAGCTGCATCCGGCGGCGCCGGATGGGACGCTTTAAAGTCCCGGAAGCCCGGGCAGCTTCATTTTGCTGAGCCGTTTGCCCAGCATTCCAAACTGGCCGGTGAAGCTCTTCATCATTTTACGCGCTTGGGCGTATTGTCTCAGGAGATTATTGACGTCCTGCACCGTTGTCCCACTCCCCTTGGCGATACGGCGGCGCCGTGACCCGTTCACCAGCATGTGGTTCCGGCGCTCCTGGGGCGTCATGGAATCGATGATCGCGATGATCCGGTTGATCTCTTTGTCGCTGATCTGGTCGTCCAATTTCGCGTCTTTGAGATCTTTTAGCGGCCCCACCTTCGGCATCAGGTCTAACAGACCGCCCAAAGAGCCGAGCTTCCGAATCTGCTTAATCTGGTCGCGAAAGTCTTCAAGCGTAAAATCGTCCCCGAGAAGTTTCTCCTGCATCTTCTCGGCGGTCTTTTGATCGATGTTTTCCTGAACCTTATCGATCAGCGAGAGCACGTCGCCCATACCCAGGATTCGGGAGGCGACCCGGTCCGGATAAAAGGCTTCCAGCGCATCGGTCTTTTCGCCGACGCCCACAAATTTGAGCGGCTGCCCGGTAATGCTTCGAATGGAAAGCGCGGCGCCACCTCGCGCATCCCCGTCCATCTTGGTCAGAATCACACCGGTGATCCCAAGCCGCTTATGGAACTCGTCGGCTGACCGCACCGCGTCCTGGCCGGTCATGGCATCGGCCACAAACAGAATTTCTGTCGGGTCGAGGGCCTCTTTCAGCTCGTGCAGCTCCTGCATGAGCTGGTCATCGATATGCTGCCGTCCGGCGGTATCCACCAGAAGCACATCGCGGCCGGCCTGCATGGCTTCCCTTCGCGCCGACCGCGCCAGTTCGAGCGGCTTGGTCTCCTCCGAGGTGCCTTCATAAATGGGCGTGTTGACCGTCTTCGCCAGCACGCTCAACTGGTGGCGTGCGGCGGGTCGGTAGACGTCCACCGATACCAGTTGCGGCTTGTTGTCTTGCTTCGAAAGAAACCGGGCTAGTTTCGCGGCGCTGGTCGTCTTACCGGACCCTTGCAGCCCGACGATGAGCACCACCGTGGGAGGCTCGTTCGCGAAGCGCAGGCGGGACTGGTGGCTGCCAAGCATCTTCACCATCTCGTCGCGAACAATCTTGACCACCTGCTGGCCGGGAGAAAGCGCCGTCAGCACCTCTTCGCCCATGGCCTTCTCTTTCACCTGTTCGATGAACTGCTTGACAACTTTGAAATGGACGTCAGCTTCGAGCAGTGCTACGCGGATTTCGCGCAGCGCCTCTTCCATATTGGCGGCCGTTAATTTCCCTTCGCCGCGCAAGTTTTTGAAAACTCGCTGCAGCTTCTCGGATAGGTTGTCGAACATGATAAGCGCTGAGTTGGGGGCCGGGACGGCCCGGAAGGCAGTCTACTTAATGAGTATAGCGGAGGCTGGGTTCGCGCTTCAGCGTTGGGTTTCCGCCTCGGTCAGATTTTGACTTTCGGAAGACGACGTTACCCGCTCCTCTTTGCGCGCCAGCCGCTTGGCCATTTTTTCCTGCTGCCGTTCTCGGCGCTGTTGCTCTTTCTGACGCTTCTTGAACGTTTGTGGCCCACGGCCTGACATTGCTTCTCCCTTCGGAAATGATCGCACCTGCGGCCGCAAGGCACTTGAGGTTAGTTGGATGCGGGCAAAGACAACATCAGAATAGCACGAGTTGCCGTGGGGCGGACGCCCGCGTCCACGCCGGACCCGGTCCGGTGCTCTCTAATCAATGCGGCTCTACTGTTGTGAAGACCCGGCGCTGCGGCCGGATCCCCGCGGCCGATTGCGCAGCCTGCAAGATCTCCCGCGCATCCTTTTGCAGAGCGGCCGTTTCGCTATTCGATGCGCCTGGGCAACTCAGATCCGGCGAACGTTCGCCTTGATACTCGACAAACAGAGACGAGCCAAAGGAAATGCTTTTGAAACAATGAGCCACGGGGAGCTTGTTCAACGGAACGGCGCTTGTAACCTCGTCCAGAAATGCCCTGCACGTCGGCGCTGGCAGCTCCACGTGATGCGTCTCGCCATTCTTTTCAACAACAGTTGCATGCCCTTCACGATCGACCGTTACGCGTAATCCTGCACGGTTCGTCGAGCCCGAATCGATGATGCTAGCCTGCGGTTCCCTGGCCGAGAGCGGCCACAACGCCAAAAGCATCAACCCGCTGCAGAAGCCGCGCACGCCTCCATTATCTCGCTGTTTGCAGAGAGCCGGCCCAGCGATTGGCCAGCACTTTGATGCGCTCAACCGCTTCCATCAAATTCTCGAACGAGTTTGCGTAACTGAAACGGATGTAACCAGCCCCGTACCGCCCGAACGAAGCGCCATTCAAGCAAGCAACGCCGGCCTCTTCGAGGAGCAGATCCGCCAGCTCTTTCGAATCGATGCCGGTCTCTTGAACGTTCGCGAACGCGTAGAACGCTCCCCCCGGCATCGCGCAGCGGAAACCCGGCACTTCGTTCAATGCCGCGCAGAACGCATCCCGGCGGCGCCGGAACTCGCGCACCATATTATCCACTTCCGTTTGCGGCCCGGTCAGAGCGGTGATCGCCGCGCGCTGCGTGAAACTCGCGGTGCAGGAGTTCGAATTGACCATCAGCTTGTTGACCGCATCCACCAGCCATTCCGGCATCACACCGTAACCAATCCGCCAGCCCGTCATGGCGTAGGTTTTTGAAAAACCGTCGAGGATGATCGTTTTGTCCAGCATTCCGGGGACACTCGCGATAGAAAACGGCGGAGTGGAGCTGTAATAGATGCGCGAGTAAATTTCGTCCGAAAGCACAATCAAATCGCGATCGCGGACCATCTCCGCGATCGCGCGGATCTCTTCTTCCGGAATCAGGCCGCCCGTCGGGTTCTGCGGCGAATTGAGAATCAGCATTCGTGTGCGATCCGAGAGGCTGCCTTCCAGCAGATTCAGATCCATCGAAAATCCGCGGCTCTCGACCAGCGGAATCGGGACCGGTTTCGCGCCTAAAAAGCCGATCATCGATTGGTAAATCGGAAAGCCGGGATCAGGATAGATCACTTCATCGCCAGGCCCCAGCAGCGCGAGCATAGGGAAAAAAATGATTGGCTTGCCGCCCGGAACCACGCACACATGCTGCGGACCCACCTCGATACTGCGCGTCCGGCCGGTGTAGCTCGCGATGACGTCCCGTAGTTCGGGAAAGCCTTGCGTCGGTCCATAGTGCGTCCAGCCCTCATCGAGCGCGCGCTTGGCAGCTTCTACCACGCCGGCAGGAGTCGGAAAGTCCGGCTCGCCAATTTCGAGATGAATGACATGGCGGCCCGAAGCTTCCAACGCCCGCGCTTTCACCAGCACATCGAAAGCCGACTCGACTCCGATCCGTTGCATTCGCTCAGCAAGCTTCATCGCTCTCCTATTGTCCCCAAATGCGAAAAGGGAGCCTGGAAGGCTCCCTTTCGTCGCGTCGATCGTATTCGACCCTAGAGTTGTGACTATATGGTCCCCTTCTAATCGGGGCACTTAAAAGTATACCGGACGACTGGATTTCACGTGGCGCGCGCACTCATGCGTGCTGCTCTCCTGTGGGGCAGGTGCAAACCTGCGGCCCATTACGAAACCGGCCACGCGCCGGCAGCCGGCGCGCAACTTCCCGCTACCCGATCTTCTCCGCTATCGATTTCGCTTGCACAAACTGAAGCAGATAATCCGGACCGCCCGCTTTCGAATCCGTTCCGGACATGTTAAATCCGCCGAACGGATGAGCGCCCACCATCGCCCCGGTGCATTTGCGATTGATATAGAGATTCCCTACGAAGAACTGCTTTTTCGCTTTGTCAGCTTTGGCTGGATTTGTCGTGAACACCGCGCCCGTGAGGCCGTATTCCGAATCGTTCGCCAGCCGCAGGGCGTCGTCGAAATCCTTCGCTTTGGTGACAGCCAAAACCGGACCGAAAATTTCCTCCTGAAAGATGCGCGCTTTGGAATCCACATCGGCAATAATCGTGGGCCTGATGAAATAGCCCTCGCCTTCCGCGGGCACGCCGCCCGTAATTAGGCGCCCTTCCTGCTTCCCGGTTTCGATATAGCGGAGAATGCTCTCCTTCGCGCGGCCATTGATCACCGGCCCCATGTAATTCTTGTCGTCATCTGACGGACCCACGCTTAGCGCCTCGGCTTTGGCTTTGAGTTTTTCAAGAAACTCTTCGTAAACGGCTTCGTCGACAATCGCCCGCGAGCAAGCCGAGCACTTCTGCCCTTGATACCCAAAAGCCGAATAGAGCACGCCGAGCACAGCCTGATCCAGGTTCGTCTCCCGATCCACAATAACTGCGTCCTTGCCGCCCATCTCGGCAATCACGCGCTTAATCCAAAGCTGTCCTCTCGGCGTCTTCGCGGCCAGTTCATTAATATGCAGGCCGACATCGCGCGACCCGGTAAACGAAACGAACCGCGTCTTCGGGTGAGACACCAGCACATCGCCGATTGCGCCTCCGCTCCCGGTCAGAAGCGAAAAACTCTTCGGCGGAAAACCTGCTTCGAGCAGCGCCTCAGCAAACTTTGCGGCGATCGTCGGCGTATCGCTTGACGGCTTAATCACTACCGTGTTGCCTGTGACGAGCGCCGCCGTAGTCATCCCCACCAGAATCGCCAGCGGGAAGTTCCACGGCGGAATGATAATCCCCACTCCTAGCGGCACGTACACCATTTCGTCGCGCTCGCCGGAAAGCTGAACCACCGGCTCCGGCTTCGCGAGCTTCAAAGCCTGACGCGCGTAGTATTCGCAAAAGTCGATCGCTTCCGAAACATCGGCCTCTGCCTCCGCCCACGTCTTCCCTGCCTCGTATACCAGCCATGCATCGAATTCGTACTTTCGTTTGCGGAAGATTTCGGCAAGCTGGAGGAGATACTCCACCCTCTGCTCGACGGGAACTTCGCTCCAGACTGGAAAGTAGCGAAACGCAGCCTCTACCGCGTCTTTCGCATCCTGCTCGGAGGCTTTGCGATGAATGCCAACGATCTCGGACGGCTTTGAGGGGTTGAGAGATTCGAACTTCTCAGCAGGCTTGCGGCGCTCGCCGGCAATCAGCAGGTCGTATTCTTTGCCGAACTGCGAGCGCGCTTCCGCCAGTGCGGCTCGCATCGCCCGCGCCTGTTCCGGCTGCTGGAAATCGGTGTATGGCTCGTTTCGAAATGGGGCGAGTTGAGAGGGTGAAAGAACAGCCGGCATAGCTTTTTATTGGATGAACGCCGCAGCCGGTTAGACGCGTTCGTCGATCTGCTTTTCGGCGATGCGGCGGCCGCGCTCAAACAGCTCGGCTGCATCTTCGGCGATTTCGCGCCCGCGCTCGTAAAGTTCGCGGCCCTTTTCCAAAATCTCCTGGCCGGATTCCATGATTGTCTTGCGGCTACGTTCGGCCTGCTTCGCCAGCTTACGCCTGGTCCGCGTGCCCGGCGCCGGCGCGAGAAGCAGTGCGACCGCCGCTCCCAAAATGGCCCCGCCAATGAACCATCCAACCGCGCTTCCCTTGTTCTCCATAACACCTCGTTCTCATTCTATGCTTGGATCGCCTCCTACTTGTAGGTTTCGATTTTGACCTTATCGCCATCCGTGCGGAATGTAAGCAAGCCGTGTTGATCGGTTCTAAAAACAGCCGTATGGTGCTCGGCAAGTCTCGCAAGCACATCGGGATGCGGATGGTGAAACTGATTCTTATAGCCGTCGGAAATGAACGCAAACCGGGCGTTCACCTGATCCAGAAACTCCTCCGACGAAGATGTTCTGCTGCCGTGATGGCCCACTTTCAGCAGAGTGACGGGACCGAGTTCCCCGCTCTGCGCCAGGTCATCTTCCACCGGGCGCTCCGCGTCGCCAGTCAGCAGCACCTTGCGGTGCCCATAGGTGATTTCGAGCACGAGCGAGTCGTTGTTGCTGGCCGATTCGCCCGCAACGTAATCGGTGGAGGGCGCGAGCACGCGCACGCGGGCGCCCCCAATGTTCACAGCCGGTGATGCCCGGTTGAGCGGTAGGACACGCACATGATCCGCTGCGGCGTGCTGTTCCACGACGCGCCACTCCGCGCTATCCGGTTCCGCGCCAATCCACAGCGATGCCGGCCGGAAATTATCCAGGATCGAAGCCAGCCCGCCCATGTGATCCGAATGGCCGTGACTCAGCACCGCGTAATCGAGGCGCCGGATGCGGCGGCCCCACAGATAAGGCGAAACCACGTCTTCTCCGATATCGATTTGCGGCTTGCGCTTCATCCGCTCCATTCCCGGAAATCCGCCCGCATCCACCAGCATGGTCTCTCCATCGGGAAAGACAACCAGCAGAGAATCGCCCTGGTTGACGTCAATCGCAGTCAACTCCAGCTTGTGTAACTCTATCTCCGGACGCCATGGCTGCCAGCAGATCGTGACAAATAGGGCCAGCGAGCAGACGAGCGCCGGCGCAATCCAGCGGCGGCTGTGGCGAACGGCAATTGCGAGCAGAACCAGCGAAACCGCGAATGCAATCGAAATCCAGAGCGGCAGAGGCCCCATGCGCCAGGCCGGCTCGAACTGCACGTGCCAGCTTGCCACTGCTTCCGCCAGGTTCAAAAGAATCTTCGTAAGCCAGGCCAGGGCATGCCAGCCGGTGAGAATAGACGCAAAACCAAACGGAACCACCAGCGAAAGCAGCGGGATGACGACAATGTTCGCCGAGAGGCCGGTTATTGAGAGCCGGTGAAAATAACTCACCATCGGGAGCGCCAGCCCGAACTGAACGCAGGCCGAGATAATGACGGTTTCGAGAATAAAGCTGCTCACAATAACGGCTTTCGAAACGAGCCAGCGCGCCGCGTTCTCCGAAAGTCCACTGATGCTGCGAACGGTTTCTGCGAGTAACCGGAATTCGACCCGCCACTGAGCGGCCCGCTGCTCAACCTGTGGGTCATAGCCGGTCTGATCGAACCGCTTTACTGACGCACGCAGCGGTTCCGTAAAGCGCTCCATCACTGGAATCGCAAGCGCCGCGATCGCCGCAGCCGAAAGAAACGAGAGCTGAAAGCTGGGGTCGAACAGTTGATCGGGGCTTAGGGCCACGTACACGATTCCGACCACAGCCAGTGTGTTGAGAATGCGCGTCCGCCGGAAACAGTAACTCGCAACCAGAAATAGCGTGAATCCCCCGGCCGCCCGGACGACAGGCGAAGAGAAACCGGAAATAAACGCGTATAGCCAGCACGCTAACGTTGCAACACCCATCGCGGGAAACCGGCGAAATTGCAGGAACCGCAGAATCAGCAGGATGGTGACCGCTAACACTGAAACGTGCTGCCCGGAAATGACCAAAGCATGGTAAGTCCCGGTAATTCGAAAGTCACTCGTCCAACGGCGTTCGACCCCGCTCGTTTCGCCAAGCAGCGTGGCTTCGAGTAGCGCTGCCGTTTGCCGGTCATCCGGATAAAGAGACGTTAATCTGTCCAGCGCCCAAGTGCGGATACGATAAAGCCAGCCAATTAACCTGGACCCGCACTGGCCCGGGACAATCTGGATGTCGGATGGCGTGGAAACCGAACCAGTCCAGTAAATGTGCTGAGCGGCGAGATACCCTGCGTAGTCGAAAGATCCCGGATTCTGAAAATTCCGCGGATACCGGATCTTCGCCGCTGCTTCCACCCGCCGGCCATAATCGAGAGCGAGTTTCTGATCGCCCTTAAGCATTACTGAAATTCGCGCCGCCGCTTGAGGCGCGAGTTCCAGAGTGAATTGCTCCCGATCCGGCGAAAAAACCGGCGGATTTACCACGCAGCCGGCCAGCAGTACGGTCTCGCCGTCTTCGGCGTTCAGCTTGGGAGTATGCCCTTGCCGGTGAATTACCTGCGTCGCAATTCCGCCCAAAGCCAGTAGCATGCAAGCCATCGGAAAGCGAAGCCGCCGCCCGGTCGGGAATGCAATTGCAAAAACGAACCCAACCACACCCAACAGCGCGGGGGTTAACAGGTCCGAAAGCGTGAAATAATAGAAGTGTGCGACCAGAACACCGCTGGCCAGTGCGCAAAAGGGCAATAAGAGCGGTTCACGCCGCACATGGCAGTAGTGCCCGGGTACTACGCTCCGCTCTCACCCCGATTCAGACTAGGCCGGGGAGTACTGGTATCGGGTCAATTTAATCTTGACAGTACCGTACATGCTGGCCCATACTGAAGAAAATTTAATAGCGGAACGCATTTATTCTGGCAGGTTTTGTAGCCTGTCCGTCGGCTTTGTCTGGGCGGTTTGGATCGCCAAGTTTCGTCAATACTTCTCCTCCAACCCAAATTAAGTGGCTGATCGGGGTAGCCCGGTCAGCCGGTTTTTTTTTGAACCCACCTGTGGCGCACGCACTCGTGCGTGCCGCGTTGACACTTCATGTCGACGCTTGGTTGTTCACCTCGATCCCGACATCGCCACTCTCTTACGTACATCCCGGTCCACAGCCCGGTCAAAAATAGCCTTCCAGGGCGGGTTCGTTTTTAGCAGTGCCTCGGCTTCGGTCGGCGAAAGAGCGTCCGAAAGGAACAACCCTTGCGCGTAAGCGGCGCCGGACTGCCGTAGATATTCCAACTGCTCCGCCGTTTCTACGCCTTCAGCCGTGACTTCCAAATGCAGTTCGTGGGCCAGCGCGACGATGGCGTCGAAAATCTCGGGCTTGCCTTCGCTGATGCCGCTCACGAAAGAAGCGTCCGCTTTCAAACTCGAAATCGGGAAATCCTGAAGCCGCGCCAGGGCCGAGTACCCTGTTCCAAAATCGTCAACGGCGAGTTCGATGCCCAGTTCCCGAAGCAGGCGCAGCTTTTCGAGCGCAAGCTGCCGGTCTTCCATGATGATGCTTTCAGTGAGCTCGACGATCAGGGCATCGCCGCTCAACTGGGTCTGTTCGAGCGTCTGACGAAACGTATCGGCGATCAGTGGATCGGCGAACTCCTTTCCGGACACGTTCACGCCGAGCCTGAGCCCCCGGCCCAAAGCGCGAGACCGCCAGGCTTGCAACTGCCGGCAGGCTTGCCGCAGCACGAGTTGACCGAGCGCGAGGACCAGACCCGCTTCTTCAGCGACCGCCAAAAATTGCCCAGGTAGCAGAACGCCTCTTTGCGGATGGTGCCAGCGAAGCAGCGCCTCGAAGCTGGCGATCTCGCCCGTCCGGAGCGAGATGATCGGCTGGTAGTACACCCGAAATGCGTCCTGCTGAATGCCCTGCCGGAGATCGGTTTCGATCTGCAGTTGCCCCATGGCATGCGTGTCGACTGCGGGTTCGAAGACCTCACAGCGCGCTTTTCCTCCGCTCTTCGCGCGATGCATAGCGACTCCGGCGTGGCGCAACGCCGCTTCGGGCTTGTCAACATCCACCAGTGCGATTCCAATACTCACAGTAACCACAATGTCGTGACCGCGAATCGCAATTGGCGTGGAAATAGCGCTCTTGATGCGCTCAGCGATTTGCCTGGCATCCTCTACGGATTCGACGCCGTCCAGCAACACCGCAAATTCGTCTCCTGCGAAACGGGCAGCCATATCACCCGCCCGAAGGCATTCCGCCAAGGAAGTTGCTACGCGTGCCAGCAGTTCGTCTCCGACTCTGTGCCCCAGACTTTCGTTGATCACTTTGAAACGATCGATGTCGATGATGAGCAGCGCGAGGTGGCGCGTAGTTCCAGCCTGGCTCCAGGAAGCGGCGCGCTCCAGCCGGTCGAGAAACGCTTCACGATTCGGCAAACCGATCAAAGAATCGTAGGATGCCGGAGTTTTTCCCTCCCATTTCCTCCTGAGCAGTACGGCGATTGTCCCGATAACGAGAAATAAAGCAAGGCTAAATAGATCGATGGCGCGAACCGGAGTTTCGACCGGACGCGCAATAAATAAAAAAATCGCAGCCGAGGCAATTAGTTGCGACAGTAAAGCAGGCCAGATGCCCGCGCAAGCCGCGCTGATGAGAGCAGCCAGCAAAGGCGGCAGATAAACACCGGCATTTCCCAGTTGGCCGCGGAATGCATCGCTGGCGTAAAGCGCGATTCCCGTCGCCGCAAGCGCTAGGCTGTAGCGGCTTATCGCGCCAGCGATGCCGAAATGGCTGATGGAGAGTCGCTTGCTCTGGTCCATGCCACTACCTGCTCGGAGCGAGCTGGGCGCCTGCCCCAACTACGACGTTACCCATAATATCGCGCAATGTCACTTGAATTGCAGATTTATTGTCGAATTTCGGGATTTAATCGCTTCGCCGCGTCGAATTCTGCTTGTGCTCCGGCAGAATCGCCGATTTTTAGCAGCGCTAGTCCCAGGTTGTAATGCGCGGCTGCATAGCGCGGATTGCGATTGATCGCCTGCAGGAATTCTCCCTTTGCCTCGGCAAATTTGCCGGCTCCTAGCCACAACAAGCCCAGATTGTTATACGCCTCCGCCATGCCCGGCGACCGCCGAATCAGCTCGCGATATACGTCCGCAGCCCGTTCAGTTTCCCCCTGCTCTGCCAGGACATTCCCCAGCAGAATGCGCGCTTCCGGATAGGCGGGTCGCAACGCCACCGCGTCCCGCAGTTCGCGAATCGCCTCATCTGGTTTGCCGGTGCGCGCCAGCAACAGCGCCAGATCGTAGTGCGCTTCGGCCAGATCCGGATTGCTCAACACGGCCTCCCCAAGCTGCTCCAAAGCAGCTTGCGCGTTGCCCTCGCGGGCGTAGAGGACGCCCAAACTCATGTGCGCTTCGGCATAGTCGGGCTTCAATTCGAGAGCCTTCTGGTAAGCCGTCATAGCTTTCTCCGGCTCGTTCAATCTTTCGTGAGCCACGCCGAGATAGTAGAAACTGCTCGGCAGCTCGGGAGTTTTTGCAGCCGATTGCTCGAAGCGCTCCAGGGCCTCGCGCCATTGCTGGCCTCTCAATTTCTCAATTCCATCCAGAATCAGCTTTTTGCTCTCGTCCGACTGCAGCCGCGATTGATGTAGATCCCGGATCTGCCGCATCTCCGCCGACGCTTGCGCCGTCTGTCCCTGCATTCGCATCGCAATGCCCAGCGCATATCTCGCACGCTCGAAATCGGGCTTCAGCGCGATCGCTTTCTGAAGCGCGGCAATTGCTCCTGCTATCTCGCCCGCTTCTTTCAGCGCCATCCCGAGGTCGCACAAAGCCACCGGATTCTCCGGCATCAGCCGGGCGGCTTCGCGGAATTCGCGCAGTGCCCCCTGGTTATCTCCTAGCCTGCGCAAAGCAATGCCGCTGCTCTCGCGCGCTGGCCCGAAATTGGGCGATATCGCGGCCGCCCGGCGGAATTCAACAAGCGCAGCCGCCGTCTCACCGTTCTGTCCGAGTGCCGTGCCCAGATAATAATGAGCTTCAGCGTTCTTCGGATTTGCGGCCAGATACTTCCGCAACTGCGAAATGGCTTCAGCCGGTTCAGCGTTATCCAGGTAGGCGCGGCCCAGCAACCTGCGCGATTCCATGTCGCCTGGCTGCAAGCCGGTGACCGCTCTGAGCTGCTCGATCGCGCGCGCCGGCTCGTTGCTAGCGAGCAGCACGCTCGCGTAGTAACGGCGCGCGCCGGCGTCCTTCGGATCCAAATCGATGGCCCGCCGTAGCTCGGCTCTACATTCGGCAGTCTTGCCCCGATCGCAATACGCTGCTCCCAATCCGTAGTGCGCGGCAGCCCAATCTGGGCGAATTCGGATTGCCTCCTGAAACTCCCGAATGGCGCCCGCGGCGTCGCCTTTGTGTTTCAACGAGAGCGCCAGATTGTAATGAGCGCCGGCGTCGTCCCTCGTTTGCGCAAACGCACCCATCGACAGCAAAATCGCAAAGCTCGCGAACCCGCGCATCACCAGAGAAACTTCACGCTGAATTGCCCGATGCGCGGCGCGCGCGCTGTGGTCACCACGCCGAACGTGCTGCTGCTGTAATCGCCGCTCGGATTCATAAACTGCGTGTGATTGAAAATGTTAAAGAACTCCGCTCGAAACTGAATCGCCATGCTCTCTGTCAGGCGTGTGTTCTTCTCCACCGCAAAGTCGGTGTTCAGAATACCGGGACCATGAAAGAAGCGCCGGTTCGCGGTTCCAAAGCTTCCGTATGTTTCGGACGCGAACGCATCGGGGAAGAAATACGTATTCGGGCCATTCGGACCCGGATTGTGCGCGTTTTGCGTTTTCACCGGACCAATCAGGTCCGGCGTATCGTTTGCGCTATCGCCCGTCAATGATTGGTCGCCCGCCGATTGATGCATCGTGATCGGGAACCCTGTGGAGAACCGGCTAATGCCCACCAGATTCCAGCCCTGTGTCAGCCGTTTCGGCGCGCCTGAGAAAAGCCGGTCGAAAGGAACCGCCCAGTTGTAACTCGCGACGAAGTTATGCGTGACATCGTAAGAAGAAAGCGCGCGAGTCAAATGATAGTTACTGAAATTCACCCAATCGCCGAACCCCGAGGCATTATCAATCGCCTTGGCGTAAGTATAGGCCAGCAGAAACGTTACATCCGCAGCCTTGCGCTCCGCCGAAATCTGCAATGAGTTGAAGTTCGAATTGGCAATGTTGGCCGTGAACGTGTTCCCTGCCCCGAAAGCCGGCCCTAGAAATGTTCTGGTTCCCTGCACCAGTTGTCCGTTCGGCAGAGTATAGGTTTGTTGCTCCCCGTACGGGCCGCAACTCGGCGTGGCGCCCATCTGATTCAGTTGCATGCAAAGCGCGGCGTTTCCCGGATTCGCATCGTATTGCGAGATCAGTTTGTGCCCTTGCGTCCCTACATACGACAGCGTCAGAACAGTGGCTCTGGATAACTCGCGCTGGAAACTGAAATTGTAGTCTTCGCCATATGGCAGCCGGTTGTGGATGGAATATCCGGGAGAATAAGAAATCGGTAGATAGACTGAATAATCGAGAGTCTTATTGGCCGGACTACCTGGGATGGGAAACGTGAACGGAAAACGCTGTCCTTGCGAACTGCCGTCCGCCCGCGTTTGAAATGGCAGATCGAACATAGGCGGCTCGGGGCTTACCCAATAGAGGCCAAAGGGAGCATCTCCGACTTCGTAGAAAAGGTTCAGGTCTTCGATCGACGTGTAGAAGATTCCGTAACCGGCCCGGATACTGCTCTTCCCCGGTCCCCCAAAAATTTTCCCTAACAAGCCGTCCTGAAAATCCGGCGAGTACGCAATCCCGGCGCGCGGCGCAAAATTGTTGTAGCGCGTGGGAGCGAGCGTGCTCGGAATTCCCGGATCGCCCGGCACCACCCATCCGCGCGGAGCGGTCGGAAACTGGGTAGATTGCTCGCCCGGCACAATCGTCTCAATCTTGCCTTGCGTGTCGTACCACGGCATGCTCACTTCCCACCGCAGTCCCAGGTTGAAGGTCAGATTCGGTTTTGCTTTGTACGAATCCTGTATATAGAGCGCCCCGTAGCGCGTGCGCGAATCCAGAAATTGCTGGCTGCACTGGTTGTAACTCACAGGTGCGCCAATCAGGAAATCGGCGAAATCGACGCCGGTCTCGCTGCCATTGAACGTGAAGTCTCCGTTGGGAGCGCACGTATTGCGCTCGTTAATCTGCAGATAGCGGAACTCGCCCCCGAATTTGATCGAATGCGCGCCCGCGATCTTGGAGAACCCGTCCGAGACCGCGTACGTATTGTCGGGCTGAAACGTGGTCAGTGTCGGAACGCCGATCGAGAAACTATTGAAAGCGACGGGCGGCACCGTCTGCGGGAAATTGGCCGGGCCGGAGGGAATAATACCCAGCGTCCCGGGACCGGTGACAAATCCCAGGCTGGATAGTTTGGCGAAGCTTCCTTCGGGCACATTGGTCCTGGTGGCCGTGCGGAAAAAGCTCAGCCGGAATTCGTTTACCTGGGTGGGGCCGAACGTCTTCGTGTTACTCATCACCGCCATTTGCGCGCGCGTCGGAGTGGTTGCCGGGAAACCGGGCACGCTGGCCCCGCTATTCGGAAGAGCATCGTTGACGGTCGAATCGTCGTAGCTGTAATAAAACGACCAGTTGCCGGTTTTCTGATTGATGAAATCTACCCGCTGGCCCATCTTGTCGTCATTCACCGCATTCTTCTCGCTGGCGTTGGCATAAAAGCCGTTCGCCTGGTTCGGCAGCGGAATGTAGGGCAGGATTCCAATCGCTGGCTTCGCAAAAGCGCTCCGCGGAATCACGCCATTGGGAAATACGCAGTCCGCGGTGCTCGCGCAGCCGGTGAAGCTGTAGGGTTCGCCGTTCTGCACCGCATAGCCCAGACGCTGAGAGAGTGTTTGGGCCCAGTAATCGCCATTCACGGCCGTCGGATTTCCGCTGGAATCGACAAACGTGCTGGGGTCGAAAATACCGGCCCGCTGATCGGCAGACGGCACGGGAACCAAACCGGTACTCGCGCCTTGCACCTGCCGCGTTCCTTGGTAATCGGTAAACCAGAACAGTTTGTTCTTGATAAACGGACCGCCCATCGCATACCCGAATTGATTCCGCCGGAGTTCCGCCTTAGCGGGGTCGAAAAAGTTGCGCGCGTCGAACTTGTCATTTCGCAGGAACTCGAATACGTCTCCGTGGAAGCTGTTGGTTCCCGATTTCGTGATCGCATTCATAATGCTGCCGCTGAATTTCCCGTACTCGGCATCGAAGCTGTTGGTGATCAAACGGAATTCTTGAATGGAATCGAGATTCGGAATCAGCCCGGCTCCTTCATTGCGGCCTTCGCTCACATCCCCGCCATTCACCAGGAACGCATTTGCCGTTTCGCGCTGCCCATTAACCGAGATATTGCCAGGATCCAGAAACCCGGAGACCGGGCGGTCCTGCTGCATCGATCCGGAGGTAGTCGGGGCAACGCCGGCCTGTAATCCGAGCAGGTCAATAAAACTGCGCCCGTTCAAAGGCAGCGAGAGGATCTGTTTCGTCCCGACCACCTGGCCGAGTTGCGTGCTCTCCGTTTCCACCTGAACTGCATTCGCTTCCACGGTGACCGATTGCTGGACTGCTCCCACCTCCAACACCGGATCGATACGCAGTTCGTCGTTCACTTGCAGGTTGATGCCGGTCGTCACAAACTGCTGAAATCCCCGCGCAGTGGCTGTCACACGATACGGCCCGGGCGGCAGAGCCAGCAGGCGATATTCGCCGTTTGAATCCGATACAGCTTGCCGGGTGAAATTTGTGGCTGTATTCGTCGCCGCAACTTGCGCGCCAACAACGATGGCGTGCGAGCTATCGCGGACAGTGCCCAGAATGGATCCGGTCACATCGGCCCGGACACTCGGAGTGAGGCAAGCGGCCGCCAACACGGCTGCGAATAACTGGTAACGCACTTAGACCTCCCCTGAACAGCAATGGGATGAATATTATCGGAGAAACGTGAATTGTGTCAATAGGAAAGTATATAAGGAAAATGTGAAATGATTTTCGGCCCTAATGGCCCGTCTCGTTCGCCATTCCGGGATACCAGGACCGCACCGCCAGGACGCGGCTCTTTACACCTGGAGCGCTATAGTAGCCAACTGTGCAATTTGGGCGAAAGAAATAAGCGTCGCCCCGTTTAGCTGGATGCCGGCCCTCGATCCCGTCCATTCCGCCGCCTGCGATCATATCGCCGTGCCCTTCCAACACCAGGTAAATTTCTTCTTCGCGGGGATGATGATGCGGAAAATTCGTTCCTCCCGGCGCGATTTCCATCAGGAAAAGACTTGTTACTGCTCGTCCGGCAGCGATCCGGTCCCGTTTGCTATTCACATCACCCAGCAGCAGCCGGTACAAGGTCGATGACGGATGTCCGCTGACCGTTTGCAGTGGGGCATCTTCGATGTTGGCCTTTAGCGGATGTTGCGGAGCGGGAGCCGGCTTCAATCCTTTCGTATGAAAGCCCATGACAATCACGCGCATACCCTGCTCGGACGCATTGCTCAACGCGTGCCGCGTTCCCTCGGGAATGTAGACATAATCTTCCCGCTCCAGCGCGACCGTATCAGCGCCGTAAGTTAGCTTGCCGCTCCCTTCGAGCACTACATAAATCTGGTCGTCCTGGGGAAGACTGACGGCGGAGCACGCGCCCTTTGGATCCAGCATGACTTCCCCATAACGCGCAATGCCCGCGACAGCAGACTTGTCCGCGTCGCCTTCCCCGAATAAAGCCTTGTAGTGGCAGCCGCTGCCCAAATTGATTTCGCGCGCGCTCGACAGATCCCGATGCAGCCACGTCGGATCGATACGACCCGCAATGGCCAACAGAACCCCGACCGTCAGGGAGAGGATTTTATTTCTGAAACACCAGCGTTCCAAAATGTTCCGGCACATGATTGGGGTCACGATCTTTGACGCAGGTGGGCTGCCAGCACAGAAACTTGCGCTGTGTATCCGGCCCGAGCCCCGCAATCCGATATAGATTCATACGCCACTTGGCGCCGCTCTGAACGCGCGCTTTGCTCACCGCGGATAAGGGAATGCGAGCCGCCGCATACCACACTTTGTGTGCCTCATCGATGCGCGCCATCGTCTTCCAACCCGATCGCCAGTGGTAATCGTAGCTCTGGCGATCCAGATCGATCGCCAGGTCGATCCAATCGCCCGTCGGCGCAATCTCAAATTCCCGGTAATGACGAATGTTTTTCCAGTCGTCGCCCAGAAACATCTCGACCACATCCCGGTCCCATAAACCCACATGCGGAGCGCTGTTATTCGCCGGTAGAAACAGATTCAGAACCTTGTAAGGGCAGCGGAATAAAAAGTACAAATCGGAATCCGTCCAGAAGGCGCGTATTTCCGTTCCGAGATTCGGGTAATCGATCTGGCGGCTACAGTCTTTAAACATCTGCTGCGACGCAGCGTGCTTCCAAACGCCTGCGTCCGGATTCAATGTGAGATCCGGGTGCCCGTCAACATGGCGAATCGTGAATGTCGCCGTGGGGTGCGTCACCACGCACGGTTCTTGCGCCAGCGCGGTCGCTGCAAAAAAAAGAATCAGTGTAAATCGCATGTGTTAAGGAAGTGCGAACGTGAACAAATCGCTGCCCGCCGCGACAGCGACATATTGCTTTCCGTTCACGGCATAGCTCATCGGGGACGCGTGCATCGATTGTCCCGTATTGAAGTGCCAGAGCGATTTGCCGGTTGCGGCGTCCACCGCCTCGAACGCATCCGAATCGTTCCCGAAGAACACGAGGCCGCCCGCGGTGGTCATGGTCCCGCCCCAGGACTCGCCGTCCCCCGCTTGCGGATAGCGCCACGCAAATTGACAGGTTTCCGGATTATAGGCCAGCAGAATCTTTTCGCCGCGTTCCCCATGGTTGCGTTTGGCGCCGGTTGCGTAGTACTCGCGTCCTTGCGCGAACTGCTGCGGTTTCACAAACAACGTGTCGCAATCTTCCAGCGCCATGAAATACAAAAGGTGCGTATTGGGATTGTAGGACGGCGAAAACCAGTTCGTCGCGCCCGTGAAGCCGGGACACACGAGCGTGCCTTCTGGCGAAGGCTCTACACCCGTTCGAATGGGCCTTCCAGTGGAGTCAACGCCCTTCGCCCAATTCAGCTTCTGCACAAACGGCGTCGCGGAAAGAAACTTGCCCGTGGTTCGATCGAGCACATAAACGAATCCGTTCCGGTTGGCTTCCACCAGCAGCTTTCGCCGCGCGCCGTGATACTGCGCATCGATGACTACGGCAGTTTCCGTGGAATCGTAGTCGAACAGATCGTGCGGCGTGAATTGAAAATGCCACTTCAGCTTTCCGCTATCGGGATCGATCGCGAGGGCGCAAGCAGTATACAGATCATCGCCCGGCCGCACGCTCCCATCGAAATCCGGAGCGGCGTTGCTCGTTCCCCAAAACAGCGTGTTCGATTCCCGGTCGTACGTGCCGGGCATCCATGTCGTCGCGCCGCCGCGCCGGTATAGATCGCCGGGCCAACTCTCCGCGCCCGGTTCACCTGGCGCAGGAATGGTCCAGAGCCGCCACGCTGGGTTGCCGGTCAGCGGATCGAATGCAGCAATGAAGCCGCGAACTCCATCATCTCCTCCTGACGTGCCCACCACCACCTTATCTTTGACCACCAGCGGAACGCTGGTGGCGCCGTAATTCTTGTTCTCGGCGGGCGCATAAGCTACATCCCACAGCAAGTGCCCGGAGCGAGCGTCCAGACAGAGCAGGTGCGCGTTATCGGTCTCCATGAATACGCGCGAGTGCCAGATCGCGACTCCGCGATTGTGATGAGCCGAAGCATCGTCGATCAAACCTTGCGTCACTGGCCGCGAGTAGCGCCAGACCACACGCCCCGTTCGTGCATCCAGCGCGAAGGTGTCGTTTGCGGACGTCATGAACATCAATCCGCGATACACGATGGGCGTTGCTTCGAGCGCGTTGGAATTCGGCGCATGAAACACCCATTGCGCCCGCAACTGGCTCACGTTTCGCGTGTTGATTTCGGACAGGTCAATATACCGCCGTCCGGTATAGTCGCCGTTGTACGAGAGCCAATCGCCGGCCGGGGGTTGAACCAACAAATCGGAAGGCGCGACATCGGGCAGCACCGAAATCGGACCCTCCGCCCGGCACAGCGGGACGAGCAGGACGTACGCGAGCAAGCGTGCGGAGTTCATCAGCTTAGATTTTGATGTAGCATACACTCGATGACCTTCGGGCGAACTCTGTGCATTGCCATGTTATTGTCGGCTCTTGCTCAGGCTCAGGATAACCCGCGGTTAGGTGAGTCTCTATTCAATTCCAGTTGCGCCGGTTGCCACGGCTTGGATGGGCGCGGCGGCGAACATGCTCCCGATATCGCCGCAAATACCCGCGTTCAGCAGTTAAGCGACCGCGATCTGCTTCGTACAATCCGCAATGGCATTCCGTCCGCCGGCATGCCCGCTTTCCGCTCTGCCTTTACTGAGCAGCAGTTGAACGCCGTCATCAATTATTTACGTGGACTTCAAGGTCACGGGCATGTCGCTTCAACTCAAGGCGATCCAGCGAAAGGACGCGCGCTGTTCTTCGGTTCTGCGCAGTGCGCACGCTGCCACACGATCAACGGCCAAGGCGGATTTCTGGGCGCCGATCTCTCAGGCTACGGCAAAACGCATAGCGCCGCAGCAATTCGCGAAGCCATCCTAAACCCCGGCAAAGCTGCACCTGCCACCACAGTCACTACACAGAGCGGCGCTAAATTCACCGGAATTCTTCGCAACGAGGACAATTTCTCGCTCCAATTACAGACGCCGGATGGCGCGTTCCATTTCTTTGAAAAATCGGCTGTGGCGCGAATTGAGCGCAACGGCACACCACTCATGCCAGGCGACTACGGCCAGAAATTATCAAAGAGCGACATTGACAATCTGGTCAGCTATTTGACCCGCGGCTTCTAACTGGCTGCTGTTCACTGCGCTCCTTAGTGTGGCGGGCGCAAGCCTGCGCGGCCTCTCAGGCCGCCCGGCGTAGCTATTTCCGCGCCAACCCCGTCGAACTCCGCAACACAAACTCCGGATCGATCGTGATCTCCCTGCCGGGCGGCCGCTGTTTCGCATCGGGAACCAGAAGCTGAAACACCAGATGACCGATGGTGTCTCTCGGAATGTGCATCGTCGTCAGCGCCGGATAGCAATATTCCGACAATTTGATGTTGTCGAATCCGGTTACGGAAACATCCTGCGGCACGCGCAATCCTTGTTCCCGCAACTCGCGCAATACGCCGATCGCCATGAAGTCGTTCACACACACGATCGCAGTGGGATCGAAGCCCGAGGCTAGAATTTCCCTCGTGGCTAGGCGCCCGCCTTCCAATCCGTCGGCGCTGGCGGCGCTCATCCACTGCACCTCGGGTTCGTACTTTTCGACAGTCTGCCGAAATGCTTTTTCCCGGACGCTCAGCGGGCCCAGTGTTGCATGATGGCTGACAAACGCCATTCTGCGGTGTCCCAGGTCGTGCAGATACTCAACCGCTTTCTGAATGCCGCGCCCATAATCCACACGAATGTTCGAGATGTTTTGCGCCGGCGTGCCGACGTCATAAAAAACGACCGGCACCTTATTCTGCGACAGTTCTTCTGTCAACCGCGGGTCCGTTTCCGACACGATCACGGCCAGTCCCGCCACACGGCGGCCGATCATCAGCCGGATGCTCTTCACAAGCTGATCGGCTTGATAATTCGTATTCGCCACCACCATCTCAAAACCGGCGGCGTGGGCCTCTCCTTCGGCCACCCGGCAGATGTCCAGGAAAAACGGATTCTCCAGGTTGGAGACGATCATCCCCAACGTCTGGCTCCTGCCTCCAGCGAGGCTTCGCGCGTGAAGATTGGGGTGATACTTCAGTTCCGTGATGGCCTTCATCACGCGCGCGCGAGTGGACGACTTCACCGGTCCCACGTTATTCAGGACTCTCGAAACTGTTGCGGTCGAGACCTTGGCGCGCTTCGCCACTTCTTCAAGCTTCATGGAAACAAAAGCGCGCGTTCACGTTCGATGCTGCGCGCCGAATTACTTAATTTTATGACCTTCAGCCCTTACTATCTCACGTGAGCCCAGCGCCGAAGGCGTGCGCAACTTTATGAAACTCCGTGGCGCACGCTTTCAGCGTGCCGCCGTGGCCTTTAGGCTACGGTCCCGGCTGGGTTAAGGAATGCCGGTGGAGGCCGCGCACGCGGGAGCGTCCGCCTCGATACGGCGCGCCTCATTGTGCTTTATCAGGTAAGCGATCGTCAGCTTGGTGCGAACGGATCCGGTGTTGCTGACCGCATGGACCTGGCCGTTCTCCATGAATACCTGCCCGGCCGTATAGGTGTGTTTCTGGCAGTTCGCGTCGTAAAAATCAAGGTCGCCCGACCGAACCGTGCCGATGAGGAGGCCGGGATGAATATGCCAGCCGCTGTAACCGCCGGGAGCAAGCACAAGATCCTGAACGTAGAAGTCCGTTGCGCCTTGCGCCTGCAGTTGTAACTGCCATGGTTGGTCGCCATTTTCCGAAGCTCCGGCTACCTGCACCTGCTGATCGATATTGTCCGGTGTGGACCCCATGGCCAGGATCTCATTCCGAATGAACCCAAACGGCGGGGTCGCGAGCGCGCCCGTCACCGCGCCCAGCGCGATCAGCGGGAGAATTTTCTTTGACCGCTTTCGCCAAATCGAACGAATGTGTTGCATCTCGTCTCCTTTCATCTCCGAGGTGAAGGGGAACTCTTTCCTTCGCCTCATTGAAGAAACCGTAAACGGCGCCTGAAACCTTGAATAGGTCTACAGAACTCCGCGCGTCAGCAAAGGGGTAAGCCAAGGTGTCGCCCAAGCCGGGACGTTTGGGATATATACTAAACAGTCCTCTGGGTTTCGGGTGACTGGCCAATGCCGTCGGACATCACCATACTGTTAAAGGCGTGGGCGAGCGGAAATCCTGACGCTTTAGAACAACTAACCCCGCTCGTTTACGACGAACTTCTTCGCATTGCGCGGCGCCAAATACACCAACGGCCGCAACAAACGCTCGAAACCACCGCGCTCGCTCATGAAGCCTACCTCCGCTTAGTGGCGGCCGAGGGTCTCCGCTGGCAGGACCGGGCGCATTTCTTTGCAGTGGCCGCCCAGATGATGCGTCGGATTCTGGTGGACGCGGCCCGCGCGCGTGCCGCTGCCAAGCGCGGCGGAGACCCGCTTCGCGTCACGCTCAGTGAAGACCTTGCCATTCCAACGGGTCAGGACGCGAACCTGCTCGCCGTGGACGATGCGCTCACAGCTCTGGCGAAGCTCGATCCGCGCAAAGCGCGCGTTGTCGAGCTGCGCTTTTTTGCCGGCCTGACCGTAAACGAAACGGCGGAGGTCCTCAAGATCTCGCCGGATAGCGTGATGCGCGATTGGCGGCTCGCCAAGCCGTGGCTGGCTCGCGAAGTGGTCAGGAGAGATCGCCATGGCGCCTGACACTTGGCCTGAAGTGGAGAAGCTCTACCACGCGGCGTTGGAGCGGGAGCCGTCAGAAAGAACAGCCTTCCTCGACAGCGTCTGCGCGGATGAACGGTTGCGCCGCGAAGTGGAATCCCTGCTTGGCTACCAGGATCTCGGCGATAGCTTGTTCGAACATCGGCCTTGGCGGCCGGTGCCGGCGCTGAAGATCGGCGCCCGAATTGGCTCTTACCGGATCGACGCCCCGATCGGAGAGGGCGGTATGGGCGTGGTCTATCGCGCTCTCGATGTCAGGCTGAATCGCCCGGTCGCGGTAAAGGTGCTGCCCGACGAATTGGCTGGCGCAGCCGCGCGCCGCCGCTTTCAGCGCGAAGCGCAAATGGCATCGTCGCTCAATCATCCCCACATCCTTACGGTGCACGACGTTGGAGAATTCGAAAATCGCCAGTACCTGATTACCGAATACGTGGATGGCGGCACGCTCCGGGACTGGGCGCGCGCCGGCAGCCGGACTTGGCGGGAATGTGTAGAGCTGTTGACCGGGGTCGCTGAAGGCCTGGCGGCCGCTCATGAAGCCGGTATTTTGCATCGGGATATCAAGCCCGAAAACATTCTGGTGCCCAAAAGCGGTTACGCCAAGCTAGCGGATTTCGGATTAGCCCAACTCGTGGAAGCAACCGAGCGCGATCGCACCCGAACCCTGACCGGACAGCGAACCGCCCCGGGCGTCGTCATCGGAACCGTTGCGTATATGTCGCCGGAACAGGCATCAGGTAAGCCCCTGGATGTGCGCAGTGACATCTTTTCGTTTGGCCTCGTGTTGTACGAACTGGTATCCGGCCACCGGGCCTTTGAAGGTTCCACCAGTTTGGAAGTGCTTCAGAAGATCATGCGCGGGGCGCCGCAGCCGGTTCCCCAGCATCTTCCCGTTGCGCTCCGCAAGGTGATCGAAAAGGCGCTGGGGAAAGAACCCGCGGATCGGTATCAATCGACGCGCGACCTGCTGCTGGATTTGCGGAAACTCGTTCACGAATCGGAGAACGCTGCGCCCGCACGTCCCCGGTTCAAGTCCGCCTGGAAATGGAGTGCCGCCATCGCATTCGTACTGCTGGCGTTGTTGGGCGCCGTGCTCTTCCTCAACTCGAGGTCCTCCCCCAGCCACGGCGCCCTCGAATACACCCAGATCACCGATTACGCGGATTCCGCCCGAGCGCCTGCCCTATCGCCGGATGGACGAATGGTGACCTTTATCCGCGGAGGACAATTTTTCCAGAGCCGCGGCCAGATCTATGTCAAGTTACTGCCGGACGGCGAGGCGAAGCAACTCACGAATGAGCCCGATCTCAAATACGCCCCGGTATTTACACCCGACGGCTCCCGGATCGCCTACACTCTTCTAAAGCCCGGCGGCTCCTGGGACACATGGACCGTGCCCGTCTTAGGCGGTCAATCAACTTTGCTGTTGCCGAACGCCTCCGGTCTCACTTGGCTCTCGAACAAGCAGGTTCTCTTCTCCGAAATCAAGAAGGGAACCGGTACCCACATGGGCATTGTGACCTCCGCGGAAGATCGTTCGGATGAGCGGCCCATCTACTTCCCGGCGCATAGGCGCGGCATGGCCCATTATTCGTTCGCATCCCCGGACCGCAATTGGATTCTGATTGTGGAGATGGACCACACCACCTCGTGGCTCCCCTGTAGACTGGTGTCCCTGGCTAGTTCTAAAAACCGGCAGGTAGGGCCTAAAGGCGCCTGCCTGGCCGCTGGCTGGTCTCCGGATGGGCACTGGATGTATTTCAATGCCGAGGTCGCAGGGGCTTGGCATCTCTGGCGCCAACATTTCCCCGACGGAACTCCCCAGCAAATCACTTTCGGACCAAGCGAAGAAGAGGGTGTTGCCCTTGCCCCCGACGGCCGCTCTCTCGTTACCTCCGTCGGCGTCCGCAGCAGCACGATTTGGATCCACGATGCTGGAGGCGATCGCCCTATCTCTTCAGAAGCGTTCGCGTTCGCCCCGCAAATCTCCGCGGATGGGATGCGGGTGTTTTATCTGTCCCGGCAAAATCCAGCTTCCGTTACAAGCCAATCTCCCGCTCGCGACCGCTCTTCACCTTTCGGCCAAAGCGGCGCCCTTTGGTCCATAGATCTTGCATCCGGCAAAACCGAGCGCTTATTGCCCGGCTTTACGATCTTTGACTTTGCTCTCTCAAACGATGAAAAAGAAATAGTTTTTGCCGCAGAGGGGACACAGATTTGGCTGGCGCCTCTCGACCGGCGCTCACCGCCTCGCTTGCTGGCTCGGGGCGCTCTTGGTCCATCATTTGGTGGTCCGCACGAATTAATCTTCATTGCGCCGGAAGAGAAGCAGAATGTTCTCTATCGAATCAATACGGACGGAACCGGACGCGAGCAAATCACAACCACGCCGGTTCTTGCAAAATGGGGAACGTCGCCCGATGGCCAGTGGGTCACTGCCCTCGTGCCTGCGGCCGGAGAAGAAACGAATTGGAAAACCGTGGCTTTCCGAATTCACGGCGGCGAGGCCAGAACCATTTGCCCGTTCTTTTGTCTGTCGCAATGGTCCGCCGATGGCAAGTATTTGTATCTGGATACCGATATCGCCAACTCTTCCACGGGAAGGACATTTGCTATTCCGCTGCAACACGGCAGGCAGTTCCCCGATTTTCCGGTTTCCGGAATCGCTTCGCCCGCGGACCTTCCGAAGGTGCCTGGCGTAAAAGTCATCGAACGGAGCAATCTGTCTGTCGGACCCGATCCTTCGACCTATGCTTATTCCAAGCACGACTTCCAAGGCAACCTATTTCGAATTGCGTTCCACTGATAAGACACGTATGCAACTTTGGCATCGCACACCGGAACCGCCGCTCGCGCGTTTCGTCCAGAGTCTCTGGCTCTTCGAAGGTGGGCCTCAGGCGCATACTCACGAACGCGCGTTGCCGGATGGCTGTTTGCAAATCATCATCAATCTGCGCGAGGACCGGCATCGCATTTACGACCGCCGCGACCTGACTCGCTGCCGCACGCTGAACGGCTGTCTGGTGGTCGGTCCGCAAACCGAATTCTGCGTGATCGATACACCCGCCCGCATGAGCCTTGCGGGAATTCACTTCAAACCCGGCGGCGCATTTCCGTTCTTTGCTCCGCCCATTGATGAGTTGCATGCCTCGCACGTACCGCTCGATGCGCTCTGGGGCAGTTTTTCTACCGAGTTGCGCGAACAACTGCTGGAGGCCGCCACGCCCGACGAGCGGCTTTCGAGACTGGAACAGGCGCTATTGCGCCGCCTCGCGAACCCAGCAATGCCGCATCCGGCGGTCGGCTTTGCGCTGCACCAACTTCAGAGCGGACCCGCGGTACCAACCATTACGGAAATCGTGGACCAGACCGGCCTCAGCCCGCGGCACTTCATCGCCCGCTTCCGGCAGCAGGTGGGCTTCACACCGAAGCTTTTCTGCCGGGTCCGCCGCTTTCATCGAGCCTTAGAGCGCATCGCCTCTGGCGGCTCGATCAATTGGGCCGATCTGGCGCTCGAAACCGGTTACTTCGATCAGGCTCATTTCATTCACGATTTCAAGGCCTTTTCCGGTATCAATCCGTCCGCGTATTCCGCGAGCCGGCCCTGGCACTTGAACCACGTACCGCTTGGCGACTGAAGGTCAAATTTTTACAATCACACTTCTGCCGTTTCGCCGCATAATTGGAGCACTATGGCTTCCAAAGTCAAATCCATTCCAGACGGCTTTCATACGGCCAACGTGTATCTGATTGTGAACAATGTTGATCGCCTAATTACGTTTCTTCAGCAGGCCTTCGGCGCACAGGAGATCCATCGCTCCGTGCTGCCGGACGGAAGCATTATTCACGCCGAAGTGAAAATTGGCGATTCCGTGGTCATGATGGGCCAGGCCAACGAAACCTGGGGCGCGCGGCCCTGTGCGGTTTATCTATATGTCGAGGACGTCGATGCAGCTTTCCGTAAAGCCATCGAAGCAGGGGCAAAATCGCTCGGCGAGCCGAAGGACCAGTTCTACGGAGACCGTAGCGGCGGAGTGGAAGATCCGTGCGGGAACTTCTGGTGGGTTGCGACCCACATCGAAGATGTCTCAAAGGGAGAGGCAGACCGGCGCTTCGCGGCCCTGGGCCACAAACACTAACAGAACCGCGACCGTGAGGGAGCGGCCGTTTCTACGCCAACCCCTTCCCCTCCACAACCGTAACCACCCGGTTCACCGCCACGCCCGGCGCTTTATCGACAACGCCGCTTGGCCAGTGAATCTCTAAATCGACTTTCGTCGCCTTCTTGAGCCCGAAATGTACGCGCAGGTCGCTTTGCGAAATGTAACTGCCGCCGCTCCGGACTTCGTCCATCTGCGGATGCTCGCCTTCCGGCCGGCAATAAATCCGCGCGCCGATCCCCGACCGGTTCGATTTCGTCCCGACCGTTTTCACTTTGATCCAGTTATTCTTCAGCGTGCTGTCGCACCGCAGTAACTGCGGAACATCGTTCACGCAATTGACCACCACATCCAGGTCGCCGTCGTTATCGAAATCGCCGATCGCGCAGCCGCGCCCCGCGACGGTTTCTAAAATGCCCGGCCCGGCATCGAGCGAAACGTCTTCGAACTTGCCGTTTCCCAGATTGTGATACAGCACCTTGCGCTCGCGATACCCCGATTCGCTTGCTTTCTCCCGCACCTCGGGATACACATGCCCGTTGCAGATCAAAATATCGGGCCAGCCGTCGTTATCGAAATCGATAAACGTGGCGCCCCACCCCAGAAAACGCGTGTTCCGGCCCAGCCCCGCCTGAAAGGTTATGTCTTCGAAATTCCAGTTCCCCAGATTGCGATACAGACTGGACGTATCGCCCGCAAAGTTCGTTTTTACGATGTCCAGTTTGCCCGTGGCAAAAGCATCTGCGGCCGAAACTCCCATCCCGGCCTGCGTTTTTCCATCCGCCCCGAAAGCAACGCCTGCTTCGAGTGCAATATCGGTGAACGTCCCGTCGTGATTATTCTTGAACAGCGCGGAAGGTGCGGAATCGTCCGCCACGTAGATATCCGGCCAGCCGTCGTTATCGAAGTCCCCCACCAGGACTCCCAACCCGTAAGTACCCTGCTTCTTCCAGATGCCGGCTTTCTCCGAAACATCCATGAACGTGCCGTCGCCGTTGTTATGAAACAGAATGTCGCGTCCGCCTTTGAGCCCCGGCGGACCGCACGCCACAATCAATCCTTCGTAAAGGCACGGTCCGCTCTCCGGCAGCGGCGCGGTTTTCGGATCGAAATCAATGTAGTTGGCTACATACAAATCCAGATGGCCGTCGCGGTCATAATCGAGAAACGCGCAACCGGTATTCCAGCGCTTCAGTCCCGTAGTGGTGCGCGTCGTGACGCCTGCTTTTTCCGCGACATCGGTAAACGTTCCGTTCCCGTTGTTGCGATAGAGCGCGCAGTCTCCCCAATACGTGACGAAAAGATCCACGTGCCCGTCGTTGTTGTAATCGCCCGCGCAAACGCCTTGCCCCCATCCGGTTCGCGCGAGCCCTGCTTTGTGCGTCACATCCGTGAATGTGCCGTCACGGTTGTTCTTGAACAGCCGGCTGATCGGTTCCGAGCCCTTCGGATACGTGGTTTCGAATCGCGTGCCGTTGACAAAGAAAATATCGAGCCAGCCGTCGTCATCGTAATCGATAAACGCCACGCCGCAGCCCGTGGTCTCCAGTAGATACTTGTTCTTGTTCTCCGCGCCGAAAATCGTTTTGCAATTCAGCCCTGCTTCGCGCGCCACGTTCACAAACTGCACGCCGAGTGGCGTCCCGGCCAGCAATTGATCAATCGAAAACACCGGCGCGGTTGCACACAGCGATTTAACAAAAGACCTGCGCGACAGCATACCAACGTGATGGTTCTTTCTGAGTCTAGCGTGGGCCGTTGGTGATGGGCTTTGGGAAAGTTCCACCCCGCATGCCCTGTTCCAGCGTGTTGGCAAGCTGCGCGTCGGCCTCGCGCTTCAGCCGCGCCCCGGTGGCAAACGCTTCCTCGCTGCCCTGCTTGTCGCCTTTGATGCGCAGAATCTGGCCCAGCATGTTATACGGCCCCGGTGTGCTCGGGTCCAGCCGGATCGCTTCCCGCAGTTCCGGAATCGCCGCGTCCAGCTCGCCCTTTTGCTTCAGCGCAATTCCCAGCATGTAATGCGCCTCCGCATAATCCGGCTTCGCGGCAATCGCAGCGCGCATCTGCTCCATGGTCCCGTCCGGATTTCCAAGCTGCCAGTACGCAATGCCCAGCGCATAATGCGCTTCAATCAGCGACGGGTCCAGTCGAATCGCTTCTTTCAACTCGGCCTGCGCCGGATCGAGCCGATCCTGCATCTTGAGCGCGATTCCGAGATTGTAGTGGGCCGCGGCGGAATTGGGGTCGATCGCCAGCGTTTGGCGGTACGCTTTCTCGGCAGAATCAAACTCGCCTTTCTTCATATAGGCGTACCCGATATTCAATAGCGCGCTCGTGTCCTTCGGCTTGTGCGCCAGGACCTTCCGCGACTCCGCAATGCCTCGGTCCGCCTCCCGCGTCTCGATCAGCGCGTACGCATAATCGTTCCGGGCAGTGTCATTGTTGGGATCTGCGGCCACTGCATGCTGGTACGCATCCAGCGCCCCGGCCAAATCGCGTTTCGCCTGCAGAGCCCGGCCGAGCGATTGCCACGCCGCAGCTTTCGATGGGTCAATCGCAACCGCGTCTCGCAATTCCGAAATGGCCTGATCGTAATGGCCGGTGTCGAGATACGCCGCCCCCAAACGGTATCGATAATCGAAAACCTTCGGCGCGAGCTTTGCGGCAGCCTGCAATTCCGGCATCGCATGCTCTGGATCGTTTGCAAGCCACAGCGCAACGCCCGAATGGAAGTGGGCTGGCGCGTAATTGGGATCGAGCGACAACGATTTTTGAAAGTGCTGCGCGGCCTCATCCCGCCGGCCCAGGACCGCCAGAAGGAAGCCGATCCGGTCTTCGGATCGCGCGGAAGCCGGCCGGACTGCGGCCGCTTGCGTCAACGCCGCCAGCGCGCCATCCTTGTCGCCGCTCCGGATGAGGCGTTCCGCCTGGTTCTCCAGCTGGTCTTCCAGATTCGCCGCCGTATCGGCCCGCAGGCACACCGATACCGCGCACGCGGCAATGCAAAGGAAAACAGCTTTCAAACCCGCTATTGTACCGACCGTGGATTCAACTACAACGTGCGTACCATATGATCCGGACAAGCCAGTTGCGCTAACCCCAGCAACCGCTCCGGCAGATCCATCCCATACTTCGCCAGAAACGGAACAATCGAATAGAGCCGCTCCTGCAAATGGCGCTGCGGATAAACCAGATTGATCAGATAATCCGCATCTCTCGTGGCTCGCTCGTCGCGCCGCATAATTTCCCGAGCCGTTCGCTGCCCAAGCTTCTCCACCTGGTAAAGAATTTTCGCCAGGCTCTTTTTCGAAGCGGCCTCCAACGTCGGATCGAAGCCGGCCAGGTTCTCGCGCGCCTTTGCAACCGACGCCGACACATTCGCCCGCAGCCCCGCAAACTCTTCGCTGAGCCCGTGCGGGACCAAACGCGCCGCAATCCGGCTCTTCACCTGCGCCTGATGATCCAGCAGATCCGCGAACCCGAGCTCGTACCGCTGCATCAACTTCGCGGCTCTGGCGTCGAGCAACGTAAAGCTGTTTCGCGGAAAGATGACCGGCATGCGTTGCAACAGCGCCTGGTATAAAACCTGGCTCTGGGCCATGTACGCTATCTCGGAAGGCCCGCCGACATAAGCAATCGTCGGCAGCAAATAATCCTGCATCACCGGCCGCAGCAGCGCGTTCGGTGAAATGCGCGGCGCGAGCCCTTCCAGATCCGCTGTTACATACGAGCCGTCCTTCGTGCGAAAACGCCCGTTATCCCAGCGCATCGGAACCCGTTTTCCCTGATTGATCAAAAACAGCAGCGAGGTCTGCTCATCGATATGCACTTGGGCGTGGTATCCAGCCGCAACCAGATCGTCATTTCGCTTTTTCAGGTCCGAAAGCAATTCCGGCAGCCGCTCCACCACTTCGGTTAAAAACGGAACCGCAATCTGCCGGACAGCGGGCCCCAACGGATCAAGATAAAGCAGGCCGCAGTTCTTCAGCACTTCCTGCACAAAATGCCGGAAGCTCGCGCCGAAGCTTGCACCCGGCTGATACGCTTGCCCGAGCCGATCGACCACTTCGTCCGCAAACGGCAGCTCGCCCAACGCAGCCCGTAGTTTGTCGAGCGGAATTTCCGTAAACTGCACATCTCCCACCGGCCCGCCATTCACCACGGTCCCGGTCACCGCGATCTTTTCGGGGCGCGCCTGGTGGTCGAAAACCCAGGCGTGATCCACTTCCGCCAGATCGTGGTCTTCTGTCGCCAGCCAGAAGATCGGAACCGCTGGAATTCCCTGGCTGGTGAGATGCTGGGCCAGCCGTACGGCCGTCAAAGCTTTAAATATCGTGTAAGCAGGCCCGGAAAGAAATCCGACCTGCTGCCCGGTAACCACCGCCACCGTTCCGGGTTGCGCCAGCTTCTGAAGCGTCGCCGAATCTCCGTTCTGCCGCCGCAGAGCCGCCACGATTTCGGCCCGCCGCGAATCGGGGAACTGCATGCATTTGGCCGCTTCCGTAAAGGAATCTGGCTCGCAAAAGGGATGGGAATAGTAGCGCGCTACTCGGTGGAAGTCGTAGAGGTAGTCCCCGAAGAGCTTACTCGTGCCGGGAATCAGGCTTTGGCGGATACACGATGGCTCCATACGTTGGTGCGCACTTAGCCAGATGATACCCCGAAAGGGAAAGTTTCAGAACCGCGCGTAAGCAAGCGGCCGGCCCTCGTTAGACAATGTAAATATCACGAATGGACGAACAGGAATTCAAAACACGCTCGGATGCGGCGCTCGAGTCGCTTTACAAAAAGCTCTCCTCCGCCTCCGACCAATACGATTTCGAGCCCGACTTCAACTCCGGCGCGCTTTCGATTGAATTTGAGGAGCCGAAAGGCCGGTTTGTGGTGAGCCCCAACACGCCGGTTCGTCAAATTTGGGTCTCCGCGCACTCCAGAAGTTTTAAGCTCGATTGGGATCCGGCCCGCAACGAATTTGTGCTGCCTGACACCAATCAATCGCTCGCGGAGCTCATCGAATCCGCCATCGAGAAACAGATCGGCGAGCACGTCGAGTTGTAGCATTCGTGTCGGGCGTTTACATTTCTTATCCTTTTTGCGGCCAGAAGTGTAGCTTCTGCAACTTCGCTTCGGGAGTCGCGCGCACTGATGATCGCCAGCGCTACGAAGCCGTGCTGCTGAACGAGATCCAGTCGCATCGCTGGGAGTGGAACCCGGAAACGCTCTACTTCGGGGGCGGCACGCCCAGTCTGATGTCTCCTGAGTTGCTGCGCGCTCTCATGCAGGCCATTCCCCAGGGTCACATGACAGAAACAACTCTCGAATGCGCTCCGGGAACTATCAATCGCGAAGCCGCCGAGCAATGGCGCGATTGCGGAATTAACCGCCTCAGCCTCGGCGTGCAATCCTTCGTCACCGAGGAACTGCGCCAAACCGGACGCCGCCACACGGCTGAAACCGTGGAACGTGACGTTCAGCTCCTACGCGAAATCGGCCTGTCCAACATAAACATCGATCTCATCGCCGGATTACCGCACCAAACCGCCGCATCCTGGGAGTACTCGCTCGATTGGATCGAGCGGCTCGCGCCCCCCCACGTCTCGGTCTACATCTTCGAAGTGGATGAAGACAGCCGGCTCGGCAAAGAACTGCTGCTCGGAGGTGTCCGTTATGGGGCAGCGGCTGTCCCCAATGAGGATCTCGTCGCCGAATTGTACGAACGTGCCGTCGCACGTCTCGCCAGCCTGGGCCTGAAGCGTTACGAGATCTCGAACTTCGCACGCGACGGCCACCGCTCCCGTCACAATCTGAAATACTGGCAGCTTGAGCCGTACATCGGCTTTGGCCTCGATGCCCATTCCTTCGACGGCCGCTCTCGCTGGAGCAACCCCGACACCCTGGAGCACTATACATCTGAAACAGAGCCGGAAGCGTTAGCGACCCCAGCCCCCTCCGAAGAGCACTTTTACGTCGGCTTACGATTAATGGACGGCATCGAACCTTCCCCCACCGAATGGTCCCGCTTCGCACAACCTATCGAAAAATGGACACAGGCCGGCATGCTGGAACGCGCCGGCACGCGCCTGCGCTTGACCGATCGCGGCGTCCTGCTCTCCAATGAAATCTTCCAGGAGTTTGTGAATGTCTGACGGCCGCTGGATCGATCTCCGCAGCGACACGGTAACGAAGCCAAACGCGAAAATGCGAGCCGCCATGGCGCAAGCCGAAGTCGGCGATGACGTCTACGGCGAAGATCCAACTCTCAATCTCCTCGAAAAGCGCGCGGCCGAAATCTTCGGCAAAGAAGCGGCCGTGTTTGTGCCCACCGGCACCATGGGCAATAGCATCGCGATCAAAATGCACACCAACCACGGCGAGGAAGTCGTGTGCGACGCCCGCTCTCACCTGATGGATTGGGAGCTCTCCATGATGGCCTGGTTCTCCGGCTGCTTAGCTCGTACCATTCGCGCGGACGACGGCATTCTGATCTGGAACCAGATCGCGCCTGTTCTCCGCGTCGGTACTCCTCACAACGCTCCGTGTACCTTGATTGCGCTCGAAAACACGCACAACATGGCGGGCGGCGCCGTTTATCCTCTCGCCGTAATTGACGAGATCTGCGCCGAAGCCCATAGCCGTGGCATCAAAGTCCACATGGACGGCGCACGCATTTTCAACGCGTCCGTAGCCACCGCCACTCCGGTTTCCAGAATCGCTCGTGACCTCGATTCCGTGATGTTCTGCCTCTCGAAGGGTCTGGGCGCGCCCGTCGGTTCTCTGGTCGTGGGAACCGCCGAAGCCATTGAACGCGGGCGTCTTTATCGCAAACGTCTGGGCGGCGGCATGCGCCAAGCCGGCGTTCTGGCCGCTGCCGGCCTGATTGCCCTCGAAGAATCCCCCTCGCGTCTGCAGGAGGATCACCAAAACGCGCGGTTCCTGGCCGAACGCCTGTCCGAAATTCCCGGCATCAAACTCGATCCCGCTCGCGTCCAGACCAACATCGTCATCTTCGACGTTTCCGGTTTAGGCGTAACTAGCACCGAACTCAGCCGCGAACTCAAATCCGCCGGCGTGCTCGCAAACGGCATTAATCCAACCCACATGCGCATGCTCACGCATTACGACGTAACCCGCGAAGATTGCGAACGCGCCGCCGGCATCCTGGAGCAGATCGCAGCCGGCCATCCGTGTGTATCTGTGTCCATCTGTGGCTGATTCTTTTTGCCGTAACCTGCTGATTTGGTAACATTCTTCGGTGCTCATTGTTTCGGCCATCCTGACCATCTTCGTTTACGGCCTAATCGCGCCGATTTTGGGCGCGCTCCTGCCCACGTACGGATTATCGGCTGGCCAGCAGGGCACCCTCGCCACTCTGCAGGCACTCGGCTTGGTCATTGCCTCGCTCTCGGCGGGACCGCTCATCGACATCAAAGGCAACAAGCCCGCCCTTTTGACCGGACTCGGGCTGATCGTCGCGGCGCTCGCTTCCGCCCCGAACGCGGGCGGTTACGCCGGTCTGCTGGTCGTTTACTTTGTGCTCGGATTCGGCGGCGGCGTTGTCGTCACCGGAGCCAACGCGCTCGTGGGAGCCATGGAACCGAACCGGCGCGGTTCGGCGCTGAATTTCCTGAATCTCTTTTTTGGTTTGGGCGGAATCGTCACTACGTATGTCGCAAGCGAGAACATCAACCCCAGTAACGTCTGCTACGGCATTGCAGCGCTGACAGCCCTGGCGTTTCTCTGCAGCGCCGTCACCAGAATGCCGGGCCCGACCGGAGAATCCAGTTTCCGGCTGAGCGAAGCTCCGGGCCTGCTCTCGAAACCCGCCCTGATTCTCCTCTCGTTCTTTCTTTTCCTCTACGTGTCCTGCGAAGTAGGCGTCTGGAACTGGCTCAAGATATATCTCGTCACTATGAATTTCAGCGCAGCCACCGCCGGGCACGTCGTCAGCTACGGATTCGCCTTCGGCATCCTTCTGGGCCGGGTCGTGGTCTCGCGCATCCTCATCAAAGTCCCCGCCGTGACCGTTACGCTGGTATCCAGCATTCTCATGGCAATCACGACCTTCGCCATGCTGGAACTCGGGTCGGAAGCGTCCATCACAGCCGCGGTTTTCTGCGCCGGGCTCAGCATGGCCCCGGTCTTCCCCACCACGCTCGCCATCACCGGCGATACCTTCTCTCGCGGCACGGCCACCGCCATGGGAATCGTGATCACGTGCGGCTGGATCGGCCTCGCCGTCAGCTCCCGAATCATCGGCGCCCTGGCGTCCGGACAGAACTATCGCCGGGCGCTTATGCTGATCCCCATCTTCTCCCTCTTGATGGTACTGGTGAACTTGGTACTACGCCCTGTACTCCGGCGTCCTGTGACCGCCTCGCAACCGGTACCTCAATTGCAATAGACTCATAAGAACACGGATTGTAAATCCGGGAGGTCCTTTACATGGCATTTTGTCCGAATTGTGGTACGCAAACCACTGGTGCTTTTTGTCCCAACTGCGGGGCTGCGGCGACGGCAGGCGCTGGCCCCGCGGCAGGAGCTGCCTATGCTCCGCCCGCCGGGACGGCGACTACGTCGGGAATGAGCGAGAACGTGGCGAGCGCTCTGTCTTATCTCTTTGGGTTCATCACGGGCATTATCTTTTTGGTGATCGCCCCGTACAACCAGAACAAGACCGTTCGCTTCCACGCCTTTCAGTCGATTTTCCTCTCAATCGCCGTTGTGGTTGTCGAGGTCGCCTGGAGCTTCATTTCTCTGCTCACGCATGGCATCGGCTTTCTGCTTTATCCCATCTTGATGTTGTGCTTCTTCGGCATCTGGCTCTACATGATGTGGACGGCCTATAACAACAAGAAGGTCAAGCTGCCGCTCATCGGGGATCTCGCCGAAAAACAGGCCTAAACGAACAGCAGAGCCGCGACCGCTAGGGAGTATCCCATGGCCCTTCGGACCGCAGAATTGCATGAAAGTGCAGCCCTACTCGACGACGCGCCGAAACCGAGCCATCGCGGGGCTCACCCCGCATACACCGGTGGCCCGGAAACCGGAAGCGTAAGCGACCCCAGATCGGAACCCTGAGCGTAAGCGAGGGGCCGCGACTTTCAACGGAGCGGTTTTCCCAGGGAGCCCAGACTTGACCCTTCATACTGGAGTCTGTGAGATATCGCTGTTCCCTCCTGGCTCTCGCCATCTGTATCGCGGCGAGAGCCGAGGATATTACTCCGCGCATCGGCGTCATCGAAGTCTACGGTGCGCGGAAGGTATCCGTTCAGAAGATCAAATCGGCCTTAGGAGCAACGACCGGCGGTCCCCTGCCCTCCCGCGAAGGCGCGGAAGACCGCATCGATAAAATCTCCGGCGTGGTCGCTTCCCGCGTGGAAGCAGTCTGCTGCGAGCAAAACAATCTGCTGGTCTATGTCGGCGTCGAGGAGCGCGAGGCGCCCCATATCGAATATCATCCCGCGCCAACCCTCAACGTGACTCTGCCCGTTGAGCTCATGGGCAACTACCAAACTTTTCTCGATCAGGTCGCGGCCAGCATCCGCGCCCGCAATGCGGATGAGGATCTCACCAACGGATACTCGCTCATGGCCGATCCGGTCTGCCGCCAGTTGCAGCAGTCCTTCCTTCCGTTTGTCAGCCGCGATCTCGCAACCATTGATAAAGTCCTGCGCGAATCCGACAACCCCGAGCAGCGCGCGGCGGCCGCCTACCTGTTGCAATATGGACCGCGCGATTCCCGTAGTTCAAAACTCATCGTCAACGCCTTGCAATATGCTTTGCAGGACCCGGAAGATATCGTACGCGAGAACGCCATGCGCTCGCTGCACGCCGTCGCCGTAGGCTCAAAACTTCACCCCGATCAGGAAATTCGAATCGAACCCACTTGGTTCGTCGAACTCATGAATTCCGTCGTCTGGTCGGACCGGCGCAATGCCAGCCTCGCGCTCGTCAATCTCACGGACGACCGCAATCCCGACACTCTCGCCCTTCTCCGCCAGCGCGCGTTACCCTCCGTCATCGAAATGGCCCGCTGGCACGATCTGGAACACGCCCTTCCAGGATTCATTCTGGCCGGACGTCTCGCCGGGCTCAGCGAGCAGCAGATCAAGGATGCTTGGCTCAGCGGCGATCGCGAACAAGTGCTCGAACAAGCCATACACCCCACCCGCCGCAAACATTAGTATGTGGCGCGGCCTTCAGGCTGCAACGCAGTAACATTATGAGACAGACAGAGGGACCTGTCCATGGATCCCAACCGCTGGCGGCAAATCGAACAACTGTTTCACACCGCACTCGAGCGCGAATCGGCCGCACGCCCGGCTTTCCTGGCCGAGGCCTGTAACGGCGACGAAGAACTGCGTCAGGAAATCGAATCCCTGCTTGCCCGCAACAGCTCGAGCGGCCAGCTACTGAGTCGGCCTGCCTTTGAGGGCACGCAGAGCGTTTCTAATCTTGCGAGCGCCAGTTATTTCGCGCCCGGGACACAATTGGGTCCATATCGAATCCATTCCCTCATCGGCGCCGGCGGCATGGGCCAGGTCTACCGCGCGCACGACTCGCGCCTCGACCGCGACGTGGCCCTGAAATTTCTGGCCACGTCGATCCACGCCTCCATGGAACGTTTTCGTCGCGAGGCGCAAGCCATTTCCGCCTTGAGTCACCCGAACATCTGCACCATCCACGATATAGGCGAATATCAGGGCCGGCCGTTTCTCGTGATGGAACTGCTGGAAGGTCAGGATCTGCGCCAGCACATCGTCGCCGGGCCTCTTTTGCCGGACGAAATCTGCGCCATAGGTATTGAGATATGCAAAGGGCTGCAAGCCGCTCATGCCCGCGGAATCGTGCACCGGGATATCAAGCCGGCGAATATCTTCCTGACCAGTGAGGGCGGCGCGAAGATCCTCGATTTCGGATTGGCCAAGTCGATCCGTGCGGAAACCGCCTCACTTACCGAAACCGGTTCCACGCTCGGCACCCTCGCCTACATGGCTCCCGAGCAGGCGCGGGGAGAGGAGGTCGATGCACGAGCGGATCTGTTCTCGCTCGGCGCTGTGCTTTATGAAATGGCCACGAGCCGCCCGCCGTTTAGCGGTTCAACACCCGCGGCCGTTCTAGATGCCATTCTCAACCGCACGCCCGCATCAGCCCGTGCGATGAATCCGCAAATTCCCGGTGAACTCGACCGCATCATCTCCAAAGCGATTCAGAAGGACCGCAAACTGCGCTACCACGCGGCTTCGGATTTGAGAGCCGATCTCGAACTGGCCAGACCGCACGCCGCGGACACGAACGCCCGGCGCGTCCAATCACGGCTATACCCGCTTGCCGCGCTGCTGTTTGTTCTGCTGATAGGAGCTGGTTACGCCATCTATCGCCGGTCCTCGAATTCCAGTCCGCCCGGTTCTTCGCAGTGGACGCAGCTCACCGCGGAGCAGGCTGCCGTGCAACCGGCACTCTCGCCCGATGGCCGCATGCTTGCATTTCTAAAGGGTCCAGACACCTTCTTCGGCAAATCCGAAGTATGTGTAAAGCGGCTCCCCGATGGAATGCCCATCCAGCTCACTCACGATGGAACCATGAAACTAGGTCCGGTCTTCTCGCCCGACGGATCGCAAATCGCTTATACAGCGATCTCGAATCACATCACCTGGAACACCTGGACCGTGCCGGTTTCGGGCGGCGCACCGCGCCTTTGGCTACCCAACGCCACGGGTCTGAAATGGATCGATAACCGCCACATCCTGTTTTCTGAGATTACCGAGCGCATCCATATGCTGCTCTCTACCGCCGCTATAGATCGGACGAGTTCCCGTGTCGTGTATGACCCGCCGCACGACCGCGGCATGGTCCATCGCTCTTCTGTCTCCCCGGACCGGAAGTGGGTTGTACTCGCGGAGATGGATAACAGAGGTTTTGTACCATGCCGCGTGGTTCCAATGAATGGCAGTTCTTCGGGCCGGCGCGTAGGCCCGCCGGAAGCCGCCTGCACCGATGCCGCTTGGTCGCCGGATGGCCACTGGCTCTATCTGAATTCCGACGCGGGCGGCGCATTTCATATTTGGCGGCAGCGCTTCCCATACGGCTCGCCGGAACAGCTTACATTCGGGCCGACTCAGGAAGAGGGAATCTCGGTCGCTCCCGATGGCAAGTCGCTCGTCACATCGGCCGGTATAAACAATTCACAAATTTGGGTCCATGATGCGCGGGGCGAACGCCCAATTCCCTCCGAAGGTTCCGCCAGCATCGATTACGGAGATCACGCGCCAGCTCACCTTTTCTCTCCGGATGGCCGGCGGCTGTTCTACCTGGTGGATCGGCCCACATCTCAAACACCAGGTCCGGAGCTATGGGAAACCAACCTGGATTTAGACGCCTCGAACCTGCTGCTTCCCGGCGTACGAGTCACTGGTTACGATATTGCACCAAACGGCCAAGAGTTCGCTTATGTGTCGCCGGATGCGGCCGGAAAAGCCCGTTTGTGGAGTGCGCGCCTGGATCATCGCGCTCCCCCGCGTGAAATCACGGATCTCGATGCCGATGATCCATGCTTTGCCGCTGACGGGACTCTCTTCTTCCGCGGAGTCGAGAACCGTTTCAATTTTGCGTACCGGTTGGATAGCCAATCGAAACCGCGAAAGGTCGTTTCTATGCCGATCATTACACTGCGCGGCTGCTCGCACGATGCGCAGTGGCTACTCGTGTCTGTTACCTGGCCGGACCCTGAAGATCCGAGAATGTGGGTGGCCTATCCGGTTTCGGGCGAGCAGCCCGTCCCGATCTGCAACGACTGCTGGCCGCAGTGGTCGCGCGACGGCAGAATGCTCTACGTCCGATTCGGTCAACTGGGGCACGCCAGAACGTATGTGCTTCAAATTCCGCCCGGCTCAGTGCTGCCGAAAGTACCGCCCGGCGGCCTCACGGCGGAGAACGTCGCAACGCTCGCGCCCGTCCAGGTTTATGAGGGCGAATGGACTTACCCGGGCCCAACGCCCTCCACATACGCGTTCGCTCGCAGTAATGTGCAGCGCAACATCTACCGAATTCCCCTGCATTGACGGCAGTGGGGCGGGCGCAAGCCTGCGCTGGGCGCGAGCCCAGCTATTAGGTTATGGGGCTCACGCATACACCCTTGGCACACCCTTACTAAACGTATCCTTCGGCGCCAAATGATATCGAATCGGCGGTGGCGTCATGTCCCGCTCGTTCGACTTGAAAATCTGCTCCGCATGCGAAATCAGATAATCCGCCGTGCGCGCCGCCAGCGCCTGTATCGTCAAACCCGGATTCGCAGATCCCTGCGTCGGAAACAAGCTCCCGTCGCAAATAAACAAATTCGCCACGTCATGGGTGCGTCCCCACAAATCCGTCACGGACGTCTCCGGATCAGCACCCATGCGCGCCGCGCCAACCAGGTGCGCATAACGCGATTCCTGCACCACTTCTTCGGCGCCCGCCGCCCACAGCACGTCCATGACTTTCTTCTTGCCGAACTCGATCAGCTTCTTATCGTTCTCATGCAGCGTGAAGGTCACCTTCGCCACCGGAATCCCGAAAGCATCCTTCTCTTCGCCAATCTCGACGCGATTGTCTGCCCACGGCAGAATCTCTCCCAGCAGCCCCAGCGCCGTCCAGTGGTTGTAATCCATCATCACGCGCCGCATGCCCCAGCCCCACGCGCCTTTGGCCTTCATCATCTGTTTCGCAAACGCGATCGGCAGCGGTCCCACAGTTTGAATCGCAAATCCCCGCGCAAACCCGCGGCTTGGGTCCGTTTCGTAAAAATGCTCGCTCATCGCGTGCGCCGGCGGAGCCTTATACATCCGGACCGGCTCCGCAAACCGGCCCAAAATCACGTTGCCCGCCTGCGCCATCAGATACCGCCCGAGTGTGCCGCTCGAATTCGCCAAACCCTTCTCATGCCCCGGGCACGCCGAATTCAGCAAGAGCCGCGGCGTCTCAATCGCATATCCCGAGACAATGACAACCTTGGCGCGCTGAAAATGCTCGCGTCCGTCTTCGTCGTAATAGAACACGCCGTCCGCTCGCTCTTTGTTTCGCATGGATACGCGAAACGCCATCGACCGGTCACGAATCTCGGCGCCGAATTCCAGCGCCTCCGGAACGTGGCTGATGAGCGTGCTCTGCTTCGCTCCGACTTTGCAGCCCTGTATGCAAAAGCCCCGGTAGATACAGTGCGGCCGGTTTCCATGTGAGCCCGACAAAATGGCCACCGGACCTCCCGCGCACACGCCGATGCCCAGTTTCGTGCAACCCTTCACCAGCAGACTGCCGACGCCGCCCACTGGATGCGGGCCGTACGGATACCCGTGCGGATCGCCCCAGGGGAAATACGCTGGGCCCGCCACCGGAATCTCGCGCTCCAGCAGCTCGTAATATGGCTTCAGATCGTAATAAGAGATCGGCCAGTCCGCGCCCACCCCGTCTTCGGTGTAAACGCGAAAATCGGAAGGATGAAATCGCGGCGCAAAGGCCGCCCAGTGGACGGATCCGCCGCCCACCCCTTTTCCGCTGTTGTTTTCTCCGAACGCCAGCGGGTCTTCGCCGCCCGTGATGCGCAGATCGTTCCAATACAGCTTATGTGAGCCTTTCTCGTCGCTCACCCAATCGCGCTCGGTATCCCAGAACGGTCCGGCTTCCAGCCCCACCACCTTGAACCCGGCCTTGGCCAGCCGCTGTGTCAGTACGCCGCCCGCGGAACCCACGCCCACAATGCAGAAATCGACAATGTCGTCCTCGGAATAGCGCCGCATCTCCGTCGAAATGCGCTGCATCGGTCCGAGTATCTTCTTGCCGTCATGCGCCCAGCGGAACGGTCCCAGAAGCGGTACCTTCAATGCGTCCCTCCCTGGCTGGAAGTAGTTCCCGGGTCGTCTCCCGGCTCATACATATCGGAGATCGAATTCAGCGGCGCCGACCAGTAGTAGCGCTGCTCATCCACTTCCCACGGCTCCGGAAGTCCGCCTTCCAGCCGCGTGTAGGCCCGCGGGTAAGCGGGGCCTCCATAACCAATCTCGTCCCAGGCCCACGGATGCGCATAGTAGGCGGCCACGCAGTCCTGCACCAACATGTGCCAAAAGCGCTTCACGTCCAACTTGTCCCAGATCTCGTGCGCTGCCAGCTTCTTGCCATCGTGAATCGTCTTCAGAAGAAAATCCTGTTTCAACGGATCCAAATCCGCAAACGCCATTCCGTGTATCTCATGCGCCGTTTGGTCGATAGCTTTGAGTCCCAGCCGGTACGCCTCTTCATCCGGCGGCATGTCTTCAAATCGATAGCCGTCGATTTCATGTTTGTGCAACCGCTCGTCAATCGCGTTAACCACCGGAATGCGATATTCCGGAAGCCGGTCGTCTTGCGGAATAATGCGGTTTGCCACCGCCGTCATGATCTGCAGTTCTTCGTCGCTAAAGAAGCGAATAGGCGGAATGTTGTACACGCGATCCTCCACCACTTCGCGCGTCTTCGCATCCCAGAACGCCCGCTGTCCGAGCGTGCTGTACCCCGGATAATAGCCCGGCTGCTGTCTGGGCGGAATCGGCTCGCCGGTTTTGGGATCGCGAATCCAGTTCTCGCGCTTTGTCTCGCCTTCCATCACGCCTTCTTTTCCCTCCGCAGAAGACTCGCAAGCAGCCCCAGAGCGCCGCACGCCGAAAACAACAGCGGAGCAAAAATCGGCGGACCGTATAGGATGTTATAAACCCAGTGCTTCAATCCGCCCGTGCGTCGTTTAATACCCCGCGCATGATAAAAGAACCCCAGCGCCCCATCCGCTGCCGATAACGCTGATGTAGCGGGCAGCAGCGTACGTGCCAGACGCTCGCTGTAGATCGCGCCAATGCAAGCTCCGAGTTGGATCGGGGTTAGGATAATCGGCGTCCATTGCGACCAGATCCGGAATCTGCTCTTGTAATGCGAATACAGCGCTTCTGCTCCTGAAAACACGGTCCATGCCGCGGCCACGACACACAGATGCTTCTGAAAACGCCCGTTGTGCAAATCGCGCCGCCATCCCGTGTACTGCTCGTCGTTATTCTCGTCGGGCTTCGGCTCTTCCTCGCGCCTCAAATACGACGCCAGAAAACCCAAATAGGCAGCGGTGCCGAACAGCAGCGGAGCAAATAGCGGCGGTCCCATGATGATGTTCGTAATCGGAAGTCTCCAGCCGCCCGGTTTCCGGTAAATGCCTCGTATATGGAAACCGAATCCGATAACTCCGTCGGCCAGCGTGGTCGCTGCCGTCCAGCGTAGCGCGGTTTCCGCAATGCGCCTGCTAAAGAATCCGCCCGCTGCGGTCACGGTCACAACTCCGCTCAGAATCACAGGCGTGTACATAATCGGGTTGCTGTAGCTACCCTTGTAATGCTCGTAGGCAACTTCCAGCCCGCTCACAAAACTGGACGTAGCCGCAACCAGACACAGCGATCGCTGAAAACGGCCATCCTGGATGTGCTCTACGACCTGTAAATTCGTGTCCACCAAAGCGGTAGACGTGCATCGCATCGGAAACTCGCACTGCTACAAGTTACAGTGCTCAACAGAGCCGCGACCACAGGGAGCGGTTTTACCCGTTACTTTTACCCCCCACTCGGGTCTTAACTAAGGAGCAACCGCGCATGGCAAAAACAACTGGCGATATTGTCGTAGAAACACTCATGGACTGGGGCGTCGATACAGTCTTCGGACTTCCCGGAGACGGCATCGACGGCTTTATCGAATCCTTCCGGAAAGTACAGGACAAAATTCGCTTCATCCAGGTAAGGCATGAAGAAGCCGCTGCCTTCATGGCTTGCGGCTACGCGAAATTCACCGGCAAACTCGGCGTTTGTATCGCCACCTCCGGCCCCGGCGGAATCCATCTGCTGAATGGCTTGTATGACGCCAAGATGGACGGCCAACCGGTCCTGGCGATCACCGGCCTGCAATTTCACGACCTGATTGGAACGCACACGCAGCAGGATGTGCCGCTCGACAAGCTGTTTGAAAACGTCACCGTCTACAACGAGCGCATCATGGGCGCGGCACATGCCCGAAACGTAGCGGAACTGGCCATCCGAAGCGCTCTGGCCCGCAGAGGCGTTGCGCACATCACCGCTCCGATCGATATACAAGACGAGAAGCTCGATGAAGACAAGCGGTCTCCTCGAAACAAACCCGGCCACGTGGACAACGTATTTGCTTTGAGCATGCGCAAGCCGAGCTCGCAGGAAATTGAGCAGGCCGCCGAGATCCTGAACAAAGGCAAGAAGGTTGCCATCCTGGCGGGCCGCGGCGCCTTGCAGGCTGGCGCGCAACTCGAGCGTGTTGCCGAGTTGCTGGGCGCTCCCATCGTCAAGTCGCTCCTCGGAAAAGCGGCCGTCCCCGACGACAGTCCGTACACGACCGGCGGCTTGGGCCTGCTCGGAACGGCCCCTTCCCAAGACGCCATGGAAGAATGCGACACGCTGCTCATCGTCGGTTGCAGCCTGCCCTATATCGAGTTCTATCCGAAGCCCGGCCAAGCCAAGTGCGTGCAAATCGACTGGGACCCGATTCGCATCAGCTTGCGTTACCCGGCCGATGTCGCGCTCGTCGGCGATAGCGGCCCGACGCTCGATCTGTTAATCCCGCATCTGAAGCAAAAGAGCAAGTCGTTCCTCGAAGCCGCGCAGAAACGCATGAAGAGTTGGAACGAGTTGATGGACAATCGCGGTACGGCGAAAGAAACGCCGATGAAGCCCCAGGTAGTCGCCTACGAACTCGGCAAGCGCCTCGGCTCGGACGCCATTGTCGCCAGCGATTCCGGAACCATCACCACCTGGTGGGCCAGGCAGATTCACGCGCGCCAGGGCCAGATGCATAGTTGCTCCGGCAATCTCGCGACCATGGCCTGCGGATTCCCGTACGCCATCGGCGCGCAGGTCGCGCACCCGGACCGGACCGTGATCGCGTTCGTCGGCGATGGCGGCTTCACCATGCTCATGGGTGAAATGGCCACTTGCGTGAAATACAAACTGCCGGTCAAGATCTTCGTCATCAAGAACAACGAGCTGGGGCAGATCAAGTGGGAGCAGATGGTGCTGCTCGGCAACCCCGAGTACGTCACGTCGCTGCAACCGATCGATTTCGCTACCGTGGCGCGCGGATTCGGTATGGCGAGCTTCACCATTAACCGGCCCGAGGAATGCGGTCACGTGATCGATAGCGCGCTCGCCGTGCCGGGTCCCGTGCTGATCGAAGCCGTGGTGGATCCCAACGAACCTCCTCTGCCCGGCAAAATCGAAGCGAAGCAGGCCATCCACTTCGCGGAATCGATGGCAAGAGGCACCAAAGACTGGGAGAAGATCGCGGCCACCATCGCCAAAGATCGCGTCCGTGAGCTCGTCTAGGTGGCGCCTGATTGCAGAACCCCGACCGTCAGGGAGGGGCTGAACCACGATGCCTTCAGACCTGCACATCAAATCCGGCCAAATAACGGCGCTCAAGATTCCCACGGACCAGCCCGAATCCGACGGTACGGCCCAGTGGGATTCCACGACCGTTGTGATCGTCGAGTTGACCGCGGCAGGCGCTACGGGTCTTGGCTACTCGTACGCGAATGTCGCGGCCGCTCGCGTGGCCCAGGAGCTGATCGAGAAACAAATCCTCAATAAAAACGCGTTGGACATCCCCTCCATGCATTCCGCCATGGATCGCCAGGTTCGCAACTGGGGCCGCCCGGGGTTAGTATCGAGCGCGATCGCGGCCGTCGACAACTGCCTCTGGGACCTGAAAGCACGCTTGCTGAATCAGCCCTTGGTGAAATTGCTCGGCCAGGTCCGCGAAGAGATTCAGGGCTATGGCAGTGGCGGCTTTACTTCATACAGCGAAAAGGAGCTCGTGCGCCAGCTCACCGGCTGGGCCTCCGACGGTTTTCAGTGCGTGAAGATGAAGATCGGGCGCCATCCGGATCAGGACGTGGAGCGCGTCACGGCCGTGCAGAAAGCGCTCAAAGGCCGCGCTCAGCTTTACGTCGACGCAAACGGCGCATACGACCGCCAGCAGGCACTGCACAAGAGCCGGCAGTTCGGCGATCTCGGCGTGACCTGGTTCGAAGAGCCTGTCACCTCCGACGACCGCATCGGCCTGCGTCTGATGGTAGAGCGCGCCCCGGCAGTGATGAAAATCGCAGCGGGCGAATACATTTACGTGCTCGACGACGCCCGTCTCATGATCGAAGCGCAGGCAGTGGACGTGCTCCAAACCGACGTCACGCGCTGCGGCGGCGTGTCCAATTTCCTGAAAATCGGCGCCATCTGCGAGGCGTACCATTTCCCGTATTCCGCCCACACCGCGCCCTCCATGCACGCGACGCTCTGCTGCTCAGTCCTTCCGGCCATGAACCTCGAATATTTTCACGATCACGCCCGCATCGAGAACATGATCTTCGACGGCGCAGTCCAACCCGTAAACGGTAATCTGAAACCCGATCTCTCGCGCCCCGGCTTCGGCTTGGAATTGAAGCGCCCGGACGCCGAAAAATTCCAAACCTTCTCCGCCCAGGTAACCTGACGTCCAGCCTACAATCTAAAGGTTGGATGCCGCAAATTGAATTCATTCGATCGAATAGCTACGAAGATTCGCTGGCCCGGGCGGCTGACGAATGCCTCATCGACCGCGAATATTACGACGTTTTTCACAAAAGGCACGAAATTTCCTCCGATGTTCGCCGCGGCATTTTGCAGGCCCTGGGCTGGGACGTTACAAGCCAGGAGAGCATCGATGCCGAGCGCGCCCGCCGCTTCGCCGAAAATGTAGCAGCGGTCCTAGCCAAAACGATCGTCGTCAGCCAAAGCGATCGCGGTATTCCTCTGACCCTCGAACAGCACCAACACGGCTCCGTCTGCTTCGATGTACAGCTTGAGGACGGCAACCAGATCAGCGGCCAACTCGACACTTCGCAATTGCGCGCCCTCCATGATGTGGTGATGAACGGCCGCCGCTGGACCACGTTCGAGCTCATACTGCCCGCCGAAATCCCGCTGGGCTATCACAAGTTGCGCGTCACCGTCAACGGAAACAGCTCTGAGCCCAGCCATCTTATCGTCTGCCCGGACCGCGCCTATCTCCCGGAACGCCTTGCCAACAGCGGGAAAGCGGCGGGCTTCAACGTCGCGCTGTACGGTCTGCGTTCCAATCGGAATTGGGGAGCAGGCGACTTCACGGATCTCCGGAGCCTGATCGACTGGGCGCGTCACGAGATCGGCTTCAGCTTCATCGGGCTCAATCCGCTGCACGCCCTGCACAACCGGATCCCCTACAACACGAGTCCCTATCTGCCCCTCTCGATGTACTACAAGAACTTGCTCTACATCGATATCGAAGCCGTTCCCGAATACGCCCATTCGCGCTGGGCGCAATGCCTCGCGAAATCTCCGCGCGTGCAGGAAAACCTCCGCCAGCTTCGCGATGCCGAGTTCGTCCAATATCAGGAAGTCGATCGCCTGAAGAAGCGCTTCTTGAAAATGCTCTACCGCGACTTCCGTCGGGCCCGCGCGCGCGGCTCGGAGCGCTCGAAAGCCTTCGCGGCGTTTTGCGAACAGGAAGGCGATCTGCTCGACAAATATGCCCTCTACCGCGCCCTCGACGAAGTGCTGCATAAACAGGACCGCAACCGCTGGACTTGGCATCAATGGCCCGCGGAATACCAGTCGTCCGATTCGGAAGCATGCCGGCAATTCACCCGCGAGCATCCCCGCACGGCCGAGTTTTACAAATACGTCCAGTTCGTCATCGAGGAGCAGCTTGCCGCCGTTCACCAATACGCGCAGCAAAGCGGAATGCCCGTTGGCCTATATCACGATCTCGCGCTCGCGACCGACAACTGCGGCTCCGATCTCTGGGCCCATCGCCAGTTTTATGTAAATGGCTGCCGCGTGGGCGCGCCGCCCGACGATTTCTCTCCCAACGGCCAGGATTGGGCTTTTCCGCCGCCGCACAAGAAGGCGCACCGCGACAGCGGCTACCGCCTCTATCGTGAGAGCATCCGCAAAATCGTGCGCCACGGCGGAGCGTTGCGCATCGACCACGTCATGCGATTGTTCCGCCTCTTCTGGATTCCCGCCGGCTTTTCCGCCGCCCAGGGAACCTATGTCCGCGATAACGCCGCCGACCTCATGCGTATCCTCGCGCTCGAAAGCGTACGCAGCAAGAACATCGTCATCGGTGAGGACCTGGGAACCGTCACCGACGAGATCCGCGAAATGCTCGCCCGCTTCGGCATTCTCAGCTATCGCCTCGTTTATTTTGAAAAGCATCAGCAGGACGGCAGTTTCAAACAGAGCTACGAATATCCGCAGCAGGCCCTCGTTTCTTCCACCACGCACGATCTGCCCACCATCGCCGGCTTCTGGAAGGGGCGCGATATCGAAGCGCGCCGCGCTGCCGGCTTAGCGGACGAGACAGCATACCAGAACCAGTGGAACGACCGCAAACGCGAGAAGCAGCGCATGCTCGACGCGCTCCATCGCGAGAACCTGCTGCCGCCTCACTATGAGCGCGATGCGGAGCGCATCCCGGAGATTGATGGCGATTTGCACAATGCGATCGTCGGATTTCTGGCGCAGGTCCCCTCCATGCTTCTGCTGCTGAACCAGGAGGATTTCACGAAAGAGACCGAGCAGCAGAATTTGCCCGGCAGCACCGCCGAATATCCAAACTGGCAGCGCAAAATGCGCGTGAAAGTGGAAGACCTGCGCGCGCCCGAGTGGCAAGGCTTCGCTCAGATGTTTCGCAATCAACTCACCCGCACAAACCGCCGAGCATAAGCAAGGAGTTTATTCCACTTCCAAAATCGCTTCAATCTCCACCGTAATATTCCCCGGCAAACTCCCGGCCCCAATCGCCGACCGCGCGTGCTTCCCGATCTCGCCGAACACTTCCACAAACAGATCCGAGCACCCGTTCACCACTTGCGGCTGCTTGTCGAATTCGGGCGTTCCATTCACCAGCCCCAACAGCTTCACCACCCGCCGCACTTTGCCCAAATCTCCAAGCGCATGCCGGGCCGCCGCGAGTAATTGAATGCCGACCAGCCGCGCGTGCTGATACGCATCCTCCACCGTAACGTCCTTGCCCACCTTGCCGGTCTTAAATTCTTTGGCGCCCACACGCGGGCCTTGACCGGAGAGAAACAGCAGATTGCCGCTTCTCACATACGGAACATAATTCGCCATCGGGGTGGGAAGTTCCGGCAGCGTAATACCCAATTCTTTAAGTCGTTCGTCGATTGAATTTGTTTTCGGCATCGTTTATCGACAGAATGACATACTGTTAAAGCCGGAAGATATGCTAAGCAAGCTCACGATCCTTTTTGCGGGAATACCGATTCTTTCCATGTGCGCGACTCAAGCCAAATACTTCGTCTACGTCGGAACATACGGCAAGGGCGTTTACGCCTACAGCTTCGATACCGATAACGCCAAACTTCAATCCATTGGCCTCGCCGGGGAGGTGGTGAATCCGTCATTTTTAGCCACCGACCGCGACTATCGCTATCTCTATGCCGTGAGCGAAGTCGAAGGCCGGGTCAACGGCGCAGTGGCCGGATTCGCCATCGATCGCAGTACGGGCGCGCTGCGTTTTTTGAACAGCCAGTCGTCCGGCGGTCAATCGCCCTGCCATGTAACCGTGGACCACACGGGGCGAATGCTCATCGTGGCGAACTATGGAACCGGAGGCGTCTCGGCTTATCCAATCGAGCGCGATGGCCATATCGGCGCCATGTCTTCGCTCATGACCGCGGAAGGCTCCAGCGTCAATCCGCAGCGCCAAAAAGGCCCGCATGCGCATGAGGCCGTGATTGAAGCCGACAATCGCCGTGTCTATGTCCCCGACCTCGGTTTGGATGAAATTCGCATCTACCGGCTCGACCCCGAGCACGCGAAGCTGTTGCCCAACGAACCGCCTTTTGCAAAAGAGCAAGCCGGCTTCGGCCCTCGTCACATGGCGTTCAGTCCCAACGGCAAGTACGCGTATGTCGTGAACGAGCTCAATCCAAAAGTAACCGTCTTCTCGCACAACAAGGCCGACGGCAGCATGCACCCGGTCCAAACCATTTCGACCGTTCCGGAAGGCTTTTCGGGCGAGAGCGACCCTGCCGAAATTCGGATCGATCGTGAAGGCAAGTTCGTGTACGCTACGAACCGCGGCCCTGGCACGGTGGCTGTGTTTGCCGTGAACCAGAACGACGGCACTCTGAAGCAGGTGCAAGTCGCACCAACCGGCGGAACCGTTCCCCGCGGCTTCCAGCTCGACCCCACCGGCAAGTTCGCGTTCGCGGGCGACCAGAAATCGAATGAGTTCGTGATCTTCCGCATCGACCCGCACTCGGGCAAACTCACCCTCACCGGCCAGAAGCTCGAAGTCTCCTCACCCGTCGACTTCCTCTTCATCCCCGCAAAATAACATTGTGGGGCGGCCCCTTGGGCTGCGCCGGGCGCACACGCGATAGTGTATTCTTCCTCGAAAGGAGAACTTATGCCCCGCAGTTCGCGGCGCGAGTTAGCGCGTGGCATGACTGCCGTGTGTCTGTACGGGTCTGTCCGGCAGTTTGGGCCCGCGCAATCCGCGCGTCCGAAGACGCGCGTCATGCTGCTTGGGACGGCCGGAGGCCCTCGGCCGCGAAAGACCCGCGTTCCCAGTTCTCAGGTCGTTGTCGTCAATGAGACTGTCTACGTGATTGGTTGCGGCGTCGGCGTCGCCACGCACCTGGCCCTCGCCGGTGTACGTCTGAGCTCTCTCCGCCACGTTTTCATCACATCACCATTCCGACCACAACGCGGAATATGGTCCGCTGCTGTTGACCGCCTTGGAATCCGGACTGCGGACTCAAGTCGATACGTGGGGACCACCGCCGCTGACGCGCATGACGGAATTGTTTCTAGAGATGAACGACTACGCTATTCGGACTCGCATCGCTGACGAAGCGAGAGTTCCACTCGCACCGCTCATCAGGCCGCATGAGCTGACAGAAGAGGGCGTTATTCTCCGGGAGAACGGCGTAGTGGTCACGTGCGCTTTGGTCGATCATCCCCCGGTGAAGTCGGCGTTTGCTTACCGGCTCGACTCGCCTGACCGTTCCGTGGTGATCTCTGGAGACACAAAGCCTTGTGATTCCCTGATCCGGCTCGCGCGTGACGCCGATGTGCTGGTGCACGAGGTGCTCTGGCCCTCAGCAGTAGATCGGTTGCTGGCCAACGCATACAATGCAGCGGCTTTGAAGAAATCGATTCTCAGTCATCACACGCCAGCCGTAGAGCTCGGTCGCGTGGCCGCCGAAGCACGGGTGAAAACCCTCGTTCTTTCACATTTTGTACCGGCCGAAGATCCTGCGATCACGGAGGAAATGTGGACCGATGCAGTGCGCCGCGGTGGGTACAGCGGGCCAGTCATTTTGGGTAAAGATCTGTTGGAGGTCTGACGTCCGCGCGGCGACTGGATCGCTTTCACCAGTTTGGGGCGCTCGGTTGTATCGATCAGGTGCTGCCCCGGTAAGTTGCCCGTCAGGCCTCGCCGTCTTTCGGTTGAGCGCCATCGCATCAACCAAGACACGACTTGTGCCCGCATGGAACGTCGCGCCCGTAGAAGGATTCTGTTGTTCGGGACGTGCTTGCGGCGACTACATCCCCGCCCTACGGCTTCTCTGCCGCGCAGGCAATCTCTAACCGTTGGGCGACGCGTTCGGCTGTCCTCTGTCGCTGCTCCGTGATCGCTTTGACGGCGCACCGGGCCTTTTCCAGGACTGCCGGTGGCGCAGTCTTCGGAGTCCCACTGTTGAATGGAGGTTCCGGCGCGTACTGCATCTGCAGTTGAATCATTTGCGCAGTTTCATCATCGCGCAGCGCGGCCGCAACCCGCAGTGCGCCATCAATGCCGGCGGTAACGCCGCCGGCACTAATCATCTTTCCATCGAGAACCACTCGTTCCTCGACCGGAATGGCGCCGAAGTACGGCAACAGATGAAGCGCGCTCCAGTGGGTGGTTGCCCTTCGCCCTTTAAGCAAACCAGCCGCGCCGCAAATGAGAGCGCCGGTGCACACAGAGAACACGTACGGTGCACTCTCCGCCTGGCGCCGCACCCAATCGAGCACCTCGTTATCTTCCATTAAGGCTTGCTGTCCGAAGCCACCGGGCACATGCAGGAGATCAAGTTGGGGTGCTTCAGCCAGGGTGGCATCCGCCAGCAACCGTAAGCCCCTTATATCTCGCACAGGGGTGACGGTCTTCGCAAATATTCGGTAAGTCGAGTTGGGAATACGCGAAAGCACCTCGAACGGTCCCGTCAGATCGATTTGATCGAAGCCCTCGAACAACAGAGAGCCGATCTGAAGATGGGTTTCCGGTGGAACCATGTTTCTAGTATGAGAGGCCGGCGCTGCACAAATCCTGGAGGCCGCAGTCCGCCGTTGGTTGGTCGACTATGCAGACACATCATCCGGGGTTCAGGTTCAGGCTCGATGCCAACGCGCTCATTGACGGCCGCGCGGATGCGCTGCTTGCAGCCGGGATACTGCTGGGTCGCGACGGCGAAGTATATGGGGAGGAGGTGGAGAAATCTCTATAAAGTCGATCTCAAGTTGCCCGGTAAGAGCTTTTCAGCGGTATGATGCTGGTATGACCAGATCGAAAATCGCCATTAGTTTGCCCAAAGATCAACTTGCGCGAGTCCACCGCGAAGTCCGGGCCGGACGAGCGGATTCGGTTTCGGGTTATATCGCGCGGGTTCTGGCGGAACATGAAAAGCGCGAGTCTCTCCGGGCACTGCTGGATGATTTGATCGAGCAATACGGCAAGCCGGCAGCCGAGGACATGAAATGGGCAGAACGCGCCCTCGCATCGCGGCGGGCATAACGCTGGATACAGGCGCGCTCATCGCCTTGGATCGTGGCGACAAGCGGATGATCGCGTTGCTCGATCGGGCGTTAGCTCAAGGCCGGATCTTTCGAGTGCCTTCGGGTGTCCTGGGACAAGCCTGGCGCGATGGTCGTGTTCAGGTTGCATTAGCGCGATTCTTGCGGAGCGACGAAGTGGAGATTATTCCTCTTGACGAGCAGCTTGCCCGTTCTTGTGGAGAACTCTGTGGCGCCACCAACACGTCGGACATTGTCGACGCGTCGGTTGTGATCCTCGCCAGGGAGCGGCGAGACCCGATAGTTACAGGCGATCCGAATGACCTGCGGCGCCTGGATCCGGGCGCCGCAATTATTGCCATTTAGCCCGCGGTCGCCGCCATGGGGAACTGAAACTCCATTGCGCAACCATCTCTGGGCGTTTACTCGGCAACGCATCGCACGGAAAACGCTCGCGCCTTCTCACCACCGCGCTGCCTGAACAGCGACTGCTTCCCCTTCGCGAAGTTATAGAACACGGCGTTTCCTGTGCCATCCTCCATCGCGGTCCAGTAAAACCCGTGCGCCTCCAACCGTGCGAACTGGCCACTCAATTCGCGGCCCCCACCGAGCAAAGCATCGAACCCCGAATCGCCGCCCGTCAACAGCGTCCGGTACGCGGCGGCGCCGCCGCCGTAGAGCGCTGCCAGATGCCGCCAATCCTCGTCCGTCGGCAGTCGCCACGCCTGCCCCAAGGATTCACAACCCGAGCGCGCCGCGTCCCACGTGTACAATCGGCCATATTGGCGGCAGTTCCCGTCGTGGCAGTAGGAACCTTCAATCTTGAGATCCAGATTGCCCACCGTCCAACGCTTGCCGTCTCGCATGCGTTTCGACATCGGGCTGCCACAAGCGGCCATGGCCCATACGATCATAGAAACTATACACACACGAACGAACCGCCGTAAGTTGAACATTTGAGCATTCTAACTGTACTGCGCGCCCAGAACGGAGCCGATCCGCAATACCTGCTCTGTGCCCACTTTGCCGTCTAACGCGCGTCCCAGCGAGTGCGATTCTGGGCTTCCCGGGCGGATGGTCGCAACTCGTCGGTTGGGATGCATCGGCCGGTTCGGCAGTGGGTTAATAAGTATCAGGCTGCACTGGCTACACATGCGATCAGAAGAACGCGGAGCAAAGGTCGATTTCGCCCCACTTCGCGACAGGCTGCGCCACATCTATTGGCTTGGTGGCGGAAGCTGTGCGGGAAAGTCGACTGTTGCTCACCGGCTAGCAGACCAATACGGCTTGTACTTGTACGCGACCGATGATGCAATGGCGGAACACTCCCGCCGAAGCAAGCCGGAAGATTCGCCGCGTCTTCACGAATTTATCGCGATGAGTATGGACGAACGCTGGGTGAACCGATCTCCGGCGATAATGCTCGAAACCTTCCACTGGTTTCGTGGCGAGGGATTCAATATGATCATCGACGACCTTCTGCTTATCCCGGCGACTGTTCCAGTGATCGTGGAAGGCCTCCGGCTCTTGCCGCATCTTGTAAAGCCGATGCTATCAGCCCAGAATCATGCCGTCTGGCTCCTGCCGTCGCCCGAGTTCCGAGAGGCTACGCTCGAGCGGCGGGGTGGACGGACCTGGGGCTTTCTGGCGAAAACAAGCGATCCTGAGCGAGCTCGACAGAATGTGCTCGATCGGGATAGGATGTTCACGGACCGACTCAGGCGAGAGATCAACAGTTTGGAACTACGCGCAATCGAGGTTCAGCATACGATAGACGAGGATCATTCAGCACGTTTGGTCGCGGAGATATTCGGCCTATGATCTCGAACCGCTGCGCGCGGCTCCCCAGCCCCGCACTCACTTCAACGTATAAAAATCGTACTTGATCCCCCATTTGAACTGCTTATGCGGCTCAATCCGCATGTGAATATACGCTTCCGGGCAAACCGTGGTCCGGATCGACCAAAAATAAAACTTCGAAATCGGCCGGTCGCCCGTTTCCCGCACCCCGGCCCGCACTTTCGTGTTCTCCACCCGAATATCATTGTCCGCAGGCTTGTCGCTAAAGCCCTCCAAATAACCCGCGACACTTCGCCGCGGCTGCAGCTCCTTCAAATACACCAGGTCGTTTCCACGAATCTCCGCGAGTCCCTGAAAACTATCGGTCGCATGTGGCGCAAACGCAAACTTCACCACAAAATCCGGCCCCGTAGGCTGCCCGTCGATCACATAAAAATCGTGGTCATACACACTCGTCTCAATAACGCGCTTGCCCGTATTTTTTAACGTGTGCTCCAGAATCAGCTCCGGCTTCCCGGGCGCCAACCGCACCGTCTTTCGATACTCGTACGCATAGCCTTCCCCATCCGAAAGCGTCTGAACGAACTCCACGCGATCGCGGCCTGGCCGGACGACGCGTTTGCCCGTGCCGATGAGTTCGTATGTCCTCGCAAACACGTAGGGCCGGTCATCCGGCTTGCGCAGCACGCCAACGCCGATTTTGACGAACGTTCCACCCGGTTTCGCCTCCGCATAACCCAGCGCGCCGTCTTCGCTGCGGAACTCCTCGACAGGCCCCATGATCGCGTCGTGCAGATGCGGATCGTAGTGCTCAAACCATTTGCCGAAGAAATCGTGGCTCGCATACGTCAGGCTTTCAATCACTCCCGCCCAGTCGAATCGGGTCCCACGATAGTAGCCGTGGTCCGGGTCCGGCAAAAGAATCTTCGCATGCACCACGCCGTTGGAAATATCGGCTTCCGGAAAGCTGGCTGCAAACAACGGCAGGCCGGACAAGATGACACAAATCAGGTATCTACACATGCCAGTATGATCGGTAAACTCCATCATGGTACACATATGTCAGCAGATATGAGTAATCCATCGAAAGGCCCGGACAGACTTGACATCCTGATCGTCGAAAACGACCCCGCCGCGGCACGGCTCATCAAGGAGGCGTTCATCGAAGCAGGTCTCACCGAATGTTTTTATTCGGTGCCGGACGGCGATGAGGCACTCGCCTATCTGCGGCGGCAGGAGAAATACGCCAATCACCCGCATCCGGACATTATTTTTCTCGATTTGCATTTGCCCAAGAAGTCCGGACTGGAGGCGCTGGCCGAGATCAAAGAAACCCCGCGGCTCAAACTGACTCCGGTTGTGGTCGTATCCGGTTCCCCGGATCCCAACGAAATTCGCGAAGCCTACGAACTGCACGCCAATTGCTATATCCGAAAACCCGACGACCTGGATCATTTTCTGCGTTTCATACGCGTCTGCTTCGAATTCTGGGGATCGGTGGTCACTCTGCCGCCCCGGCCCGAGCTTGCTGGAATCTGAACCACCGCTAGTGCCCTGTCGCCGGGAAAACATTGCCATCTAGTAGGCAGTTTCAATCAAACGATACACATATGATCCTTTGGTGCTACCCTGGGCGTGTGGCGGGCATCTCCAGGCGGCCGAAGTTGAAACTCAGTGCCGAGGAGATGACGCATCTCAGCAGTCTGTGGGATTCGCGGACAGCACCCCGGCGCGAGACGGTTTACTTAAGAAACGCTTCGCGGTTGGAATTATATTTCGAGCGAAATCCTTGAGCACCGAGCCATGGCAGGCGGCGAGCGCCATAGCCGTAGCTTAGAAGCTTGAAACAGCAAATTGGAGCGTTCGCACGTTTCCGACGCGCTATTCTGCTCGGGCAAGATCTCCCAGTTTCCGGATAGGGTGTCGTTCGGGAGTAATCGGGAAACTGTGCTGGGCAGGGAAAAAGTGTTGCCGATGTGGCTATCAGCCGGTCGCTATCACATACCGCTGGGAACTACCGACGCGCTCCTGCAGTCAGCTCACGCAGGCTAACCGTATGAACACTTCGACTATTCGTGAAATTCTCTCGCAGCCAACCTTTTGCGTGTTTTTCCAAATCGCGCGCCAGCTTCTTATGCCGAAGACTGCGCAGTGCTGTGGCCTCTTCCAGCATCGCAGTTGCATTGACGGGGTGCCCCTCCCCGAAGACCTTGACCGAAAGTTGACAGCGCGCCTCGCCACTGTCTCCGCATCGTTCGGGTGATTGCTCATGTTTTCGCATCTGGCCAGATTCACCAATGGCCGGACCAGAACCGGACTTTCAGGACCGGAGGCGATCTCGATTTCGCGAATAGCCTGTCGGAAAAGACCTGCGGCAGATTCGTACTGTCGAGCGTCCAGCCGAACGAATCCCAGATTAGCCTCCACGAGTGCAGCATCTACACTCGCACGCTCGTGAGCTTGGCGGAGCAGTAGGAGAGCTCGTGAATAGTAGCGCTCGGCCTCGTCGTCTCGATTGCGCGCATGCTCCAGACCAGCGATGATGTTCAACAGAGTCCCTGCCTCACCGGGATGATCATTGAGAGTTGGAGATCTCCGCGGGCTCGGAATGCTGCGCCTCGTTCCAGGACGCAGCATTCTCTGCCTCGCGTTTAGCGAATGGACGCGATTCCAGGTCCCCGCTTGTTAGCGCGGGTCATGACCGCGCCGGCATGAGACGTCCTCAATCTTCCAGACTTCTCCCGCGAGCGAAACAAAGTAGGCCGTGTTCCCGATGAACTGGAGCGATACGGGGCGGTCCAGGTGGTCCGTGATAACGGTAAAGCCGCCGTCATCGTTGACCTTTACAAGGGAGCCTGTATTCGGCAGCGCCGGATCGCCCGGACCGCAACAGGTCCAAACGCCGTTCGATAGTGCGTAGAGGTCGCCCCGTCGAAATTTCACGTCGAGGAGAAATGGGGCACCCGACGCTACAGTATCGAGGTCGCCCGAGTCCGGGTCGAATGCAACAACCTTGCCGTCCTGTGGCAGATGGGGATCGGCACCCGCCTCGGCCACGTAGACGTCGTCTCCCGAAACCGCTAGCCCGGACGGCGTATTATCCACCAGGAACGTGATGAACTCCGAGATGTTGCTAGTGTTGGTTGAGTCGAAGTTGGCGCAATGATCGAGTGTAACGAACAACACGCGGTTATGATTCGCGTCCGAGACCAGGAACCCGTCACGGTAAGTGTGCAGCGCCCAATGAACGCCGGATGGGACCTCGCCGCCAGTTTTGGGCGGATGCGCGATAGACCAGGCGCCTATGTTGGCGACAACCGTGAAAGTATTGGGGCCATCTACCCGATAGATCCCATCAATGCTATTGCCGCCGAGGTCAGGGCTAACTAGCGAGACCAGCACGTAAGCGGTGTTTCCCACAAAGGCGACATCGACCGGCCCACCGAAAGTAAGACCGGTAAGCCTCTTTGGCAGTCCACTAGCAAATACCGTTGTTGCGCCCGTGTTCGGATCAATCCTGGAGATCCTCCCCGTCGCGCTTTCGGCGACATACAGTGCGCGATCCGGGCCGACAGTGATACCAAACGGCCCCTGCAGTCCGCTAGTTAGCAGGGTCGCTTTGGGCTCCGGGCATCGCGCCGGATCGCTCCGCCCCGATACGGGTAGCAATGCAATAAAAACCGCCGCCAGGAGCGGCAGCTTTCTGTCGCGATTCATAGTACCTCCTCAATACGATTTCTTCCGCCAGTTGCAAACGCGATTCGCCTCGCAGACGTGCGGCCCTGGCAAACCGGCGTGAGCGGCGGGGCATGCGTGCTGCCCCCACTCATCGGATAACCGCGAGAATCGCGGCCGAAAGCTCTAATTTGGCCTCAAGTTTTTTTGTTACACTCAACCCAATCCCCTAGCGTGGTCGCCATGACACCCGCACCGGCAGACGTCGCTGAACTGCTCATTGCGTGGGGCCGGGGAGATCAGACAGCGCTCGACGAGTTGATGCCGTTGGTGTACGACGAACTGCGGCACTTAGCGCACCGGCACCTCAGGCGTGAACAGGAGGGCCACACGCTGGAAACGACGGCACTTGTCCACGAGGCGTATCTTCGGCTCGTGGATCAGACACGGACGGAGTTGCAGAGCAGAGCCCATTTTTTCGCGATTGCGTCGAGGCAGATGCGGCGGATTCTTGTAGACCATTACCGGTCGCGCCACTATGCTAAGCGGGGCGGCGGGGTAGTACACGTCAAGATAGAGCAAACGTGCGTAGCAGCGGCCGAGAAGGCGCGGGAGATTGTCGCTCTCGACGACGCCCTCACCGAACTCGCAAGTTTCGACGAGAGGAAATGCCGGGTAGTTGAGCTTCGCTTTTTTAGCGGCCTGTCCATCGAGGACACAGCGATTGCGCTGGGAGTTTCTCAGGGCACGGTCATGCGCGACTGGACGCTGGCGCGGGCTTGGCTACAGAGGGCGATCATTTCGAGCGACGCCGATGCATCCTGAGCAGTGGTCGCGGGTGGAATCTATGTTCCACAACGCGCTTCGAGTTCCGCTGGCACAACGTGATTCGTTCGTCCGCTCTCAATGCGAAGGCGACGGGTGTCTTTATGCAGAAGTAATTTCGCTGTTGCAGTCACACGAAGCGGAGTCGCTGCTGGATTACGGCGGAGCAAGCATAGCTGCCGGCTGGCTATTAGCAACAACGCACGAGCCGCGAGCCGGAAATCGCATTGGCCCGTTCGAGATCTCAGGCGAGATCGGCCGAGGCGGCATGGGTGCAGTCTATCGGGCCAAGGACACGCGCCTCGACAGAGATGTCGCGCTGAAATTTGTTTGGGAAGCGGGTACCGGCAGTTCCGAGCGTTTTCCGCATTTCGATCGGGAGGTGCGCGCCGCGAGTGCGCTGAACCATCCGAACATCATCACCATATACGACGTTGGTTCTGCAGACGGGGTACCGTACATCGCCTGCGAGTTCGTCGATGGTATCACGCTTCGCGAAAGGCTGACTGGCCGCCGAATGGATATCTCTGAAGTCCTGTTTGTTGGATTGCAGGTAGCCGACGCGCTCGCGGTGGCCCACGCCGCCGGAATCGTACATCGCGATATAAAGCCGGAAAACATTATGATCCGCCGCAACGGTTTGGTGAAGGTCCTCGATTTCGGAGTCGCGACATTAAGCTCGGCGGGACCGGCGGTCAAGGCGGCGTATGTATCGGGCACGCCGCGCTACATGTCGCCAGAGCAATTGCGAGGCGCACCGGCCGACTCCCGAAGCGATGTCTACAGCCTCGGCCTGGTGCTTTACGAGATGGCAACCGGGCACAAACCGGATTCGGCGATGTCCCTGGCCCAAGTGCCCGCCGATCTGCACGACGTAATAAGCCGATGCGTTGCCGCAGATCCGAATGAACGGTTCGCATCCGGAATCGAAATCAAAGCGGCTCTCGAGAAGGTTGCTCCCCGAGGGCGGCATCTAAAGCGAAATTTGCCAAGCAGTTTCTGGCTCGCATTAGCAGTCCTTGCGATCGTCACCGCTGGCTTGTTTGCGTTTCTGCTTTCACGGCCGGCTGCACAGCCTGTGTATTACTCGGCGGTCCCGCTGACGAGCGGAACCGGAGCACAACTTTGTCCAGCGTTCGCGCCCGATGGCGAACGAGTAGCCTTTAGCTGGGGCGGCGAGAAAGAGAACAATTTCGACATTTACGTGAAGCAGATCGGAGGGGGCGCTCCGCTACGGCTCACTTCAGATCCTCGGCCCGATGTGAGTCCCGCCTGGTCACCGGACGGCCGCAGTATCGCGTTTATCCGTTTTTCACCCGATAACACAGGCGAAATCCTGCTGATTCCGCCACTAGCCGGGGCAAGCCCGCGTCGGCTGGCACGAGTGACAGCACCGTACGCCGCATACCGGAATTTGAAATTGCTCGCCTGGTCGCCGGATGGCAAGTGGCTGGCAGTGCTGGATGCGCATGCGATCCAAGCTCCCTCCGGTTTATCGTTGCTCTCGGTGGAAACCGGAGAAAAACGAACCCTGACCATTCCTCCGGCTGGGTACGACGATCTTGAACCCGCATTCTCGCCCGACGGCACGCGCCTGGCTTTCGTGCGTCACGCTAGCCGGTATGCGGGCGACGTTTACGCAGTTGAGATTTCCCGGCAAATGCAGGCACGCGGCGAGCCGAAGAGATTGACGTTCGACCATCGCCCGAATAGCAGTCCCGTATGGACACACGACGGCCGGTCTCTTCTGTTTACGCGGTACGACCTGCCCGGTCGGCACAGCCTATGGAAGATAGCGCTTTCGAGTCCGTCTCGCCTTGAGCCGGTACCTATTTCGGCCGACAACGCATCTGCTCTGGCCCTGTCGTCACGGGGAGACCGGTTGCTATACGCGCGCCAGACGAACGATACCAATCTCTGGGCCGTGGAAATCCCGGGCGCTGAGTCTACCCGAACGGGGTTGGCAGTACCGAGGCCTTGGAGTACTTCAAGCCACGAAGATTTGACCCCAAGCTTTTCTCCGGATGGCCAACAGGTCGCCTTCCAATCGACACGATCGGGATGGAACGAGATCTGGATGGCGGATCGGGATGGCTCGGATCCGCGTCAGGTAACGGATCTGAGGGGCTCGGTCGCCGGGTTTCCCTACTGGTCACCGGATGGCAAAAAGATCGTCTTCCACTCGCGTCAACAGAGCTATGCGCGACTCTTTCTCTTGGACCTGTCAGCGGGCCGCCCGATGCCCCTAAAATACGAGGCGATCAATGATTATCAGCCCAGCTGGTCGCATGATGGGAAATGGATCTATTTTGCCTCGCAGCGGAGCGGAGAGAGCCAAGTCTGGAAGGTGTCAGCCGGGGGTGGGCCGATCGTTCAGGTGACGAGGCATGGGGGATGGGTTCCGTTGGAATCGCCCGATAGTCAATATCTTTTCTATACAAAACCCGACAGTGGTATTTGGCGCATGCTGCTGCCGACTGGAGAAGAGCAACCGGTCTGCCCGGAGACAGTGAGCGCGATCGGGTCGGCTTACGCTCCCGGGCGGAAGGGAATCTATTTCATTCGGGAGGCGACGCCCGGGCGCAGGCAAATTTTAGTCTTTCTCCGCTTCGCTGACGGCCGGATTACCACACTGGCCGAGATCTCGCGCCCGCTGGAACTGGGCTTCGCACTTTCACCCGATGAGCGAACTATCTTGTACAGCCAAATTGACCATGTCAGCAGTGACCTGATGCTGGTAGAGCACTTCCACTGAAAAATGCGGCAAGAGAGCGTTCGGGATTGCGGATCACTGCGACTGGTATGAATATCTTTCCGCGCACGATTCCTGAAATCTACGCCGCATAGGCAGCAATAATAAACGCCAACCGTCCAATGGCGAAAGGACCATCGGTGATGATGCCGCTGTGCGACGCAGACATGTGGGTATGAACGCCCGTTAGTGCTGAATCGATCCCTGGTTGACAATTGCCACTTTCAGCCCTTTTTCCAAAGCATCGAGTCGCCGTAGCTTCTGTGTTCGGATCACTTGTCGAGTTGTCGGCAACTCGGAAACAACTTTGGTCTTAAGTCAACGCTTATGCGGGGCGAGCGCCGCATACATCCGGAAGCGTCAGCGCAGCGTGCGCGACCCCAGTCTGGCTTTCTAAGCCATCCCCCTTCAGTAAACGACATTGCGACTTAGCGTGCGGGCGCCTCTGGGCGGTACCCAGACTCGTCTCGACAGTTGGCGACGAGCGACGCTAAAGAACTCACTGCACCAGGCAGCTCATCCAGCTCCGCAAGCCGAACCACCTTCGGCATTCGCCGGTTCGCGCGCGCCATTCGCCGATCTGAAGATGAGGAAACCCCTCGGCCTCTTTAGCATCAAGATTGAGGTCGACGATGAAACCGAGTAACACAGATTGGGAGAATATAGCGCTGCCCATCATACTGATCCTTACGGGACTGGTTCTATTGGGCGCCGGTCTCGCCGGCTGGCTGTCTCTCGATAGAATTCAGAATCTCTGGCCGGCCGCGATTATCCTGATCGGACTGGCGGAATTGCTCCCGCAGCACAATGATCGCTCCCGGATCGAACGCAACAGGTAGAACGCATGCAGCAGGACGATTTCGACGGCAAGGACGAGTCGCACGGCTATTATGCCTGGCGCAAACGGCAGCACGCGCCACAGCCACCGCGGCCCGAGCCCCCGCCGCCATGGGAGCCGCCACAATGGGAACCCCCGCCGCATCCGGCTTTCGTCCGAAAAAGGAGAAGCTGCCATGGTCATAAAACTCCCCGCCTGTTTTTTGCCGTCATCCTGATCATTGCCGGCGTCGCGCTCTTTCTGAGCAATCTCGGACTCCTGCCCATCGAGCGAATCTGGAACCTGTGGCCGCTTCTTCTCATGGGCGCCGGAGTCGGCAAGCTCTCGAACCGCAGCCGCCCCAGCGCCTTTGTCGTCGGAGTCGCCATGATCGCGCTCGGGGCCGTCTTTCTGCTGGTCAATCTCGGCCTTCTCCATGTCCATACGAACGACGACAGTTGGCCTTTGTCTCTTGTTCTGATCATCGCCGGCACCATTGCCCTCGTGAAGGTGCTCGAATCCGGCAGTCCGGCCGCTTCGGTTATGGGTTTTCGCCACATCCGGACGGGTGGCCGCCCGAATCCTTTAAACGACTGGGTGGTTCTGGGAGCAACAAAGCGCAAAATCGATAGCGTGAATTATCAGGGCGGGCAGATACTGAACATCCTCGGCAGCGTCGAACTCGACCTGACAAGGGCAAACATTCCGGGGCCGGAACGCTCCGCGGTTGTCGACGTGAATGTAATTTTCGGTGCTGTCAAACTGAAAATACCGGAGACTTGGAGGTTGTCTATCCACGGCGCCGGAGTACTGGGAACGTTCGAGGACAAGACCATTCCGCGACCGCCGGCTCTCGATGCGCCGAGTCTCATTGTAACGGGCTATTCAATCTTCAGTGCGGTAGAAATTGAAAATTAGACCGAGCCGCGACCGCGAGGGAGCGGTTGAGTAACCGCTTGCCACCATGCACCCCGTTCTTCAAAGCCGATGTAGCTTGTTCGCTTACCTGGCGGCCTGGATTCCGCTAGGATTGATGCTCGGCTTTGTCCTCAGCGCCGCAGGAGAAATACCGTCCTGGCAATCCGCCGTAATAACAATTCCTCTGACCCTGGTGCTCGCGTTTGTATGTCTCTCGCCGTGGTACATGTGCAGGACTCTTCCTCTGGTTGGGACGCCTCGCGGCAAGCTGTTTGTCACTTACGCCCTCGCTGCGGCCTGCGCCAGCGCGATTGTCCTGGCTGTCGTGCACCTGGTGGTCGTTGTCGAGAGCAGGTTCGTTCCCGGTCTCCAACTCCGGCTGAAATCCGCACTGCCGGCGGTCGCGGCGATGATCTGCCTGATCTACATTCTCTCGATCGCATTTCACTACGTCTTACTCGCAGTGGAATCCTCCCGCCGCGCCGAAATCCTTTCACGCGAAGCGGAATTGAAGGCGCTCAAAGCCCAGGTGAATCCGCATTTCCTGTTTAACGGCCTGAATTCCATCAGCGCGCTCACCAGCGCCGACCCGGTGAAGGCGCGCGAAATGTGCGTGCGGCTCTCGGATTTTCTGCGTACTTCCTTACGTCTCGGCGAAAGAACCAGTATTCCCTTTGGAGAAGAGCTTGCCTTGACCCGAACCTACCTGGAAGTGGAGCAGGTTCGCTTCGGACAGCGTCTCCGCGTCATGCAGGATTTCGATCCGGGCTGCGCCGCCTGCGATGTTCCGCCGCTGCTCTTTCAGCCCTTAGTAGAGAACGCGATTAAACACGGCGTGGCCACGCTCGTTGAAGGCGGCGAGATCGTGATGACCGGCCGCCGCTCGCCGGAAGGTCTGCGCGTCGTGGTGGAAAATCCATTCGACCCGGAGGCCCCGGCGTCTCACAAGAACGGCTTCGGGTTGGCGAGCGTTCGCAACCGGCTGCATGCGCGCTATGGGAATGCGGCCAAATTGGAGATCGAAGTGAAACAGAACCGGTACCGGGTGGCCCTGTGGATGCCGGTTGACGGGAACGTGCAATGAAGATTCGAACCGTCCTGGTTGACGATGAGGACCTGGCGCGGCAGGTGCTGCGCGAGTATCTGAGCAAAGAGCAAGACATCGAGATCGCCGCCGAGTGCAACAACGGCTTCGACGCCGTGAAAGCCGTGGCTGAGCACAAACCGGAGCTCTTGTTTCTCGATGTCCAGATGCCGAAGCTGGACGGCTTCGAAGTCTTGGAGTTGATCGACCGCGAAGTGGCCGTGGTGTTCGTAACCGCCTACGATCAGTACGCCATGAAGGCCTTCGACGCCGCTGCGGTCGATTATCTCCTCAAGCCCTTCGATTCCGGGCGCTTTCAGACGGCGCTCGAACGGGTCCGCCGGCGGCTCGCCGAAACCGTCCGCACCCCCAATGCCGGGGAATTAAAAACCGCCGCGCGCGGCCCCGGCCAATACGTTCAGCGGATCGTTGTCAAAGACGGCACGCGCGTCCACATCATTCCGGCCGGGCAGTTGGATTACGCCGAAGCGCAAGATGACTATGTCGCGCTACACTCCTGCGGAAAGACCTATCTCAAACAGCAGACCATCTCGAGCCTCGAAGCTGGACTCGATCCTATGCACTTCGTGCGCGTCCACCGCTCGTTTCTTTTGAACCTGAATCGTATCTCGAAAATCGAGCCCTATACGAAGGACACCCGGCTCGCCATCCTGGTAGACGGGTCGCAAGTTCCCGTGAGCCGCGCCGGCTACGTGCGCTTGAAACAGTTGATGGATGGCGCGTAAACCCCGTTATTACTCTGCAAAATAGATACTTTTACCCACCTAAGAGTACTGTATTCAACACTCAATCCGATACCCAAAAAGCCGTAGCTCATTGATTTCTAAGATGAATTTCCTTGAGTCCCGTCTGTCAGCCCGTCCGGCGGCCCTTTTTTATAGACGGTAAAAACCCGGCGGCGCGCTATGATCAAATACTTTCGGGCCCCAGGAGAACTTTTCACATGCAAAACGGAACTTGCGATATCGGACTCATTGGTCTTGCCGTCATGGGCCAAAATCTGGTCCTCAACATGAACGATCACGGATACCGGGTAGCAGTTTTCAACCGAACCGTTTCCAAAGTCGATGACTTCATTCAGAACGAAGCGAAGGGCACCCAAGTCGTCGGCGCGCACTCGATCGAAGAACTCGTCAAGTGCCTCAAAAAGCCGCGCCGCGTGATGTTGATGGTGAAGGCCGGCGACACCGTCGACCAAATGATCGATCAGGTCGTCCCCTTCCTCGAAAAGGGCGACATCGTCATCGACGGCGGGAACTCGCATTTTCCCGACACCAACCGCCGCACCAGGAAGCTCAACGAAAAAGGCATCTTCTACATCGGCACGGGCGTTTCCGGCGGCGAAGAAGGTGCGCGCTTCGGCCCGTCCATCATGCCCGGCGGCAATCCGGAAGCATGGCCGCATGTGAAAGACATTTTTCAGTCCATCGCCGCGAAAGTGGAAGACGGCTCGCCGTGCTGCGACTGGGTTGGCGAAAACGGCGCCGGGCATTACGTGAAGATGGTCCACAACGGCATCGAATATGGCGACATGCAGTTGATCTGCGAGGCGTACCAGTTGCTCAAAGATGGCCTGGGACTGAGCGCCGACGAACTGCACGAAGTATTCGCAGACTGGAACAAAGGCGAGCTCGACAGCTTTCTGATCGAGATCAGCGCCGAAATCTTCGCCAAGAAAGATGAAGACGGGAAACCGCTCATCGACAAAATTCTCGACACCGCCGGTCAAAAAGGAACTGGCAAATGGACCGCCATCAGCGCGCTCGATCTCGGCATGCCCGTGACGCTGATCGGCGAAGCCGTGTTCGCCCGCTGTCTCTCCGCAATCAAGGACGAACGAACCGCCGCTTCGAAGCTCTTGCGCGGGCCGAATCACCGCACCGATACCATCGATCGCAAAATTTTTATCGAAGACGTGCGGCGCGCGCTCTATTGCTCGAAGATTATTTCCTACGCACAAGGCTACATGCTGCTGCGCGAAGCAGCGAAGAGCGAAGGCTGGCATCTCAACATGGGTGGCATCGCGCTCATGTGGCGCGGCGGTTGCATCATCCGCAGCCGGTTTCTTGGCAAGATCAAAGAGGCGTACGACGAGAACCCGAATCTCACCAATCTGCTGCTCGACGATTTCTTCCGCGATGCTCTCGACAAGTATCAGGAATCCTGGCGGCATGCTGTGATTCACGCGATCGGGTTCGGCGTGCCGACACCGGCGTTTTCCACCGCGCTCGCGTTCTTCGATGGCTACCGCACCGAACGGCTGCCCGCTAATCTTCTGCAAGCGCAACGCGACTTCTTCGGCGCGCACACCTACGAGCGCATCGACCGTCCGCGCGGCGAATTCGTGCACACCAACTGGACCGGCCGCGGCGGCCGCGTGGCTTCGGGAAGTTACAACGCCTGAGAGGAGATTATGGATAACGGTTTGAACATCCGGCAGGATGCTGCCCTCGATTTTGTTTCCATCGGTGGAATGGTTCACCGGCTCGATCCGGGAATTATTCCGTTCCGGAAAGCCAGCGAATGCAAGATCCACGTGAGCGGAGGCGAATTCAACGTTGCCGCGAATTTGTCCGATTGCTTCGGGATGCGCACCGGCATTGCGACCGCCATGGTCGATTATCCGATCGGCGATCTGGTGAACGAGCGCGTCCGGGCCATGGGCGTGAAGCCCTTCTACAAGCATTTCAAACACAACGGCGTTTCGGGACCGAACATTGCGACGGTTTACAGCGACCGCGGTCAGGGCGTGCGCGCTCCTGTCGTGTTCTACAACCGGTGCAATGAAGCGGCAGCGCAGTTGAAGCCCGGCGATTTCAACTGGGGCGCCATCTTCGAGGGCGGCGTGCGCTGGTTTCACAGCGGCGGAATTTTCGCCGCGCTCTCGAATACAACTTCGGAAGTCACGATCGAAGGAATGCAGGCTGCCAAAGCGGCCGGGGCGGTTATCTCGTTCGATTTGAATTATCGCGAAAAGTTGTGGAACGTCATTGGCGGCCATCAGAAGGCGGTCGAGACCATCGACCGTATCGTGAAGAACGTCGATGTCCTGGTCGGTAACGAAGAGGATCTGCAGAAAGGACTGGGAATCCCGGGCCCGGAGGTCGCCTCCAAATCCAAGCTCGATCCAACCGCGTTTTTCGGCATGATCGATCAGGTCCGCAAAAAGCATCCGCAAGTGAAAGTTGTGGCGACCACCCTGCGTGAGGTTCATTCCACGAATCGGCACAGTTGGAGCGCGGTAGCGTGGATCAACGGTAAGCAGCACGTCGCCCCCACAGCCGAGCTGGATGTGTATGACCGCGTGGGCGGAGGAGACGGCTTCGCGGCCGGCCTGTTTTACGGCTTGCTTTCGGGCGAATCGGAAGAACAGGCTGTCAAACTGGGATGGGCGCACGGCGCGCTGATTACCACTTTCCCCGGAGATACCACCATGGCTACTCTGGATCAGGTCCGGGCCTTTGCTAAAGGCGGCTCGGCCCGCATCCAGAGATAGCCCCGCTCCCGGCATTCCGATGGTATGATCGAACTCAGAAAGCACCACCTCCATGCGGACGCGCAATTTGTCTCGCAGGTACTCTTTCGGCGTCCGATCAGGCCGCTGGCCGTGTATCTCGTATCTGGCGAGCGCCGCGGCGCTCCTTCTCCTCACGCCGGCTATATCGCCGGGGCAATCTCCGGCCGCTCCTGGTAACACGCCGCCGGATGAACCGGTCAAAATTGAATCCCGCAAACCCACCAACGCCACCGGCGTTGTCAATACCCGCCGTCCGGTCGATATACGAGTCAACAAGACTCTGGTTCTCATCAACGTAACAGTGACGGATCCGCTGAACCGGTTTGTCACCGGCCTGGAGAAGCAGCATTTTCGCCTTTACGAGGACAAAGTCGAACAGGAGATTACGCAATTTTCGAGCGAAGACGCGCCCATCTCGATTGGTCTGGTCTTCGATACCAGCGGCAGCATGGGCTCGAAGCTGCAGAAATCACGCCAAGCCGCGGCGGAATTCTTCAAGACCGCCAACCCGGCCGACGAATTCTTCCTAGTACAGTTCAATGATCGTCCGCAACTGACGGTCCCGTTTACCACCGATACAGACAAGATTCAAAGTGCACTCACCTTCACTCAGTCTCGCGGCCGCACGGCTTTGCTCGATAGCGTGTACCTGGCGATGCACGAGATGAAAAAAGCTCGCAATCCACGCAAAGCCATTCTGATCATTTCGGACGGAGGCGATAACAGCAGCCGCTACACCGAAACCGAGATCAAGAATGCTGTGCGCGAAGCCGACGTACAGATTTTCGCGATCGGTATTTTCGAATCCATGGCGAATCGGGGCCGCACGCCGGAAGAAGCAGCCGGGCCCAGCTTGCTTAACGAGCTCGCCGAGCAGACCGGCGGCCGTGAATACGCAGTGGAAAACGTGGCGGAGCTGCCGGACATTGCTGCGAAAATTGGAATTGAGCTCCGCAATGAATACATTCTGGGCTACACTCCAAAAAATCAAGAGCGCGACGGAAAGTACCGGCGCGTTCAAGTAAAGTTGAATCAACCTCGTGGATTACCGCCACTCAAAGCTTATTTCCGGCTTGGTTACTATGCGCCGACTGAATAACCTACCTGGCCGAATTCTCGCTATAGCGATTCTGTTCGCGGCCTGCCTTCCCGCGCAGTTCCGTTCCGACACGCGCCTGGTTGTGCTGCATGCCAGCGTCACCGACAAAAGAGGCAAACTGCTCACCAACCTGGACAAAAGCGCGTTCAAGGTCTACGAGAACGGGCAACCCCAGCAAGTCAAGATCTTCCGCCGGGAAGACGTGCCCGTGTCGCTCGGCATCATTATCGACGACAGCGGCAGCATGATGACGAAGCGTAGCCGTGTGGAAGCGGCCTCGCTGGCGATGGTTCGCGAGTCGAATCCGCAGGATGAGGTATTCATCGTCAATTTCAACGATGAGGCATACCTGGATGTGCCGTTTACCAGTGACATTCACAAAATGGAGCAAGGCTTGGCCCGCATCGATTCGCGCGGCGGCACGGCCATGCGCGACGCCATTGACCAGGCGCTCGATTATATGAAGAGTAAGGCCAAGAAGGACAAGAAAGTCCTCATGGTCATCACCGACGGCAACGACAACGCGAGCAATGTATCACTTGAACGGGTTGTAAACCGCGCGAACCAGAGCGACACGCTCATCTACGCGATCGGCCTTTTCACAGACGAGGAAAAGCACGAAGCGGTAAAGGCCCGGCGTGCGCTACGTGAGCTGACGGGCGCGACCGGCGGCCTGGTCTTTTACCCGAAAGAAGTCAGCGAAGTGCAGCAGCTCGCCGTGACCATCGCGCGCGATATCCGCAGCCAGTACACGATTGCCTACAGCCCCAATATCCAGCAACTCGACGGAAGCTACCGGCAAATCAAAGTAACGGTGGACGCTCCCGGCAAACCGGTGGTCCGTACGCGTTCCGGTTACTATGCGACGCCTGATATCGGGTCGCCCAAGCAGGTCAATACGGCCTCGGCCGCCCCAGGACCCTGATGCTACGATTTCTCTGGATCGCGACGCGCGGCTATCATCTCTGCCCTTGGCGATCTCCCTATCTGCGCTGGCGTATTGAAACGTACTCCGGCATCCCCGCCGATTCTATTACCTTCCGGTCGTTTTTCCGCTTCCTGTGGCGCGAGCGCCGGTCTCTCTGGGAGTATCTGCTCTGGGTCCGCCGCATGCGGCGGCTCACCTACGCTTACTGAGTCTCCTTTTCTCCCACGTCGAACACATACGTGCCCGATCCGATATCGCACAGGACGTCTTCATGTTCCACGCGCACGGAAGTAATGTCCGTGAGCCCGGATTGGGGCTTGCCGCTTGTAAACACAACCTGCTTCTGTTCGCGTATCTCCGGCTCAGCCAGCTTCAAAAGCGGTAAATGCACCGTCGCCGTCGCTCCCACGGGGATTGTCACCTTCAACTCATACCCGCCGCCCACGCGTTTCCACGCGCTGGCTATCTCTCCGTAAGGCGTCTGGGTCGATGCTGAAGCCCAGTTCAAGCCGTGCACAAGCTGCGGCTCGATGCGGATCTTGCTATACGCGATTCCATCCTCGCCGCGATTGATACCGGCAAGGATGTTGTAGAGAAATGCTCCCGCGCTCGCGAACATGTGATGATCGTGCGAGTTCATCTCGGGTCCAGTGCGCTCCTGCCAGAGTTCCCAGAGCGTCGTCGCGCCATGGGACAACATGAAGCCGTAGCCGGGGTAATCCGGTTGCGTCAAAACTTCATAAGCTAAATCCGCATGGCCCCGTGAAGCCAATACCGGGAACAAATACTTCGTGCCCAGAATTCCAGTGGTGAGATGGACGTTGTGATAATAATTCACATCATTCAGCAGTTGGTTCATCGCGCCGCCTTCCTCTTTACCCGGCATCACGTGGGCGTCGAGCGCGAGCACCTGCGCGGCCTGCGAACCGCTGCCGTAATCGCCGTCTGCATTCCGGAATTTCTGGTTGAATGCCTGCCGGACGGTGGCCGCGAGCGCACGATACTGATCCGCGTCGGCGGTTTTCCCTAACACCGCGGCCGCCTTCGCCACCACATCCAGGCTCTTGATGTAAGCCCAAGTTGCCGCCAGCAGCTTCGGCGTGGGGTCGATCGCCACCCAGTCGCCGAAATAGGAATAATCCATGATGCCCTGCGGCGCGTGGCGGTGCAGAAAGTCGGCCCAAGCCTTCAGACCATCGTAGTGCTCGGCGAGAACGCGTTTGTCGCCGTAGTTTTCATACATGAACTCGGCGATTAGCGGGTAGGCGACGCCCCAGGCGGGGTCGCCGATACGATTGGGATTGAACCGCGTGATGTACGGAACAATATTCGGCACTTCGCCCTGGCTCCCTTGTGAATCGTGAATGTCGCGCAAAAAATTCGTATAGAACGCGGCCATATCGAAATTGAGAATGGCGGCCTCAGCCGAAAGATGGGCATCTCCCATCCAGCCCAGCCGCTCGTCGCGCTGATCGCAATCCGTGGGGACACTGGCCAGGTTCGTTTTAATGCTCCAGATGAACATATGCTGGAGGCCCTGGAGCATCGCACTCGACGAAGCGAAATTTCCAATCGAATCCACTGCGGTGTGTACTTCGCGGCCGCGAATGGTATCCAGCGTGGGCACGCCCGGAAAGCCGCTAATCTCCGCATAACGGAACCCGTGATACGTGAAGTGAGCCTCGTACTCTTCGCCGTTCGGATCGCCGCGCAGAATGTACGTGTCGGTGGAACGCGCCGTTCGCAGGTTATCCACCATGAGCGAGCCGTCCGGATTGATCAGCTCCGAATAGCGGATACGAACGTGCGCTCCCGCCGGCCCGCGCACTTTCAACTTCACCCAACCGCTGAAGTTTTGTTCGAAATCGTAAACGTAGATACCGGGCGCAGCCTCCACCATCTTGTGCGGAATCAGCGTATCGACGATTTTGATCGGCGGCATCATCTGCGAAGACAACACAACGTCGGGCATATAGGCCACGGTCGCGGGCGTTCCTCTCTCGGCAAAATTAGGCTCGTCCCAACCGCGCTTTTCGAGCCGTGCATCGTACGTTTCGCCATTGTAAATATCGTCCATGACGATCGGGCTCTTGAACGCGCTCCAGCTCTGGTCGGAGATAAACAAAAATGGCGTTCCGTCTGTATACTCGCCGCGCAATTCGCAAATGAGCACGGGATCTTTGTTGAATGCCTTGCTGTACCAGGCGCGCCCTAACAGCGCCGCCATCGCGTTTCGGCCAGGATGCAAGTCGCGCGTCACATCGTAGGTCGAATACAGCACTCGCTTCTCGTACTCCGTCCAGGCCGGATCGAGCACGTGATCGCCGATCCGGTGCCCGTTGATGTGCAACTCGTAATAACCCGCAGCGCCGATAAACATCCGCGCGCGCCGGACGGGTTTAGCGATCTCAAATTCCTTGCGCAGCAGATTCCCCCCGCCAATCCATTTCGCTTTCCAATCTGGCGCCTGCAGCAAGCCTGTCGAGAACGTTGCCGCATCGCTCCACGGACTTTCCGCGCCGTTCGCATCCCAGTACCGGACCCGCCAGTAATACGTGCTGTCGGACGTGAGCGGCTGGCCCTTGTACTCCACCTGAATGGAATCGCTCGAAGCCACTTTCGAGGAGTCCCACAACATACCCCCTGTGAACTCAGGAGTCCGGCTCACTTGCACCTGGTAGGCGGTCTGTCGCTGCGAGCGGCCGGTGTGGTTCAGCAGCCAAGCGAATCGCGGCGCAGCAACATCCACCGCAACCGGATTCGTCAGATATTCGCAGCGCAACTGGCTGGGCGCCAGCGCTTGGGACCACGACAGAGAAGCAGAGAGAGCCACAAGTAGAAATGCGTACAGACGCAAAAAAGATCCTCCTGAAGACGTTTTCAGGAGGATCTTACTACAGGGGAATTGCAAGTGGAGATCTACTGCGGCGGTGGCGGAGGCCCACCCCAACGGCCGCGCCCAAAGGACGCATCTTGCACGGTGTAATCGGAGGGCACCTGGAACAGCGACGAGTTCGGGTCGCCGCGTTGAATGTTATTCACCGTATAAGTCGCTTGCCCGACCCGCGGATCGCTGTGCTTCGAAGAGACCACAATCTGAAGGTCCGGAGAGTACCAGGTTTCACTCGTAGAAACAATCGGCTGCGCATTCCCAACCGTGCCGGCCGGGATGGTCCGCGTGATCCGGGTCCCCTGCGCATTCACGCCATTCACCATCTGCGTCCCTAGATCGGTGGTAACCACGTTTGTGGAGGACGACTGACGCCTCGCTCGCGGCCCCACGCCATTGGGCGGCGCAGGAGGCGTCTTGAAGACGCGACGCATCGCGGTCTTGGTGTTCGAATTCAGCACATAGCTGTAACCGGCCACCGGGTCCGTAATAAACGTGATGGTGGTGGGACCGTTCTGCGCCATAGGACCACTCGTGAAGGTCTGCTGCATGTAGGTCCGGCCCTGGCTATCGCGGGCCACGTGCGCGGTGGTGGTGCGCTGAATCGTATTTCCGTCCGCGAACGTCTGGACGACGTAATCGTTCGTGTCGGCCGAATACGGCGCGCCCGTTACGATCTTCCAGGGACGCATCATCGGCCCCATTCCCCGTTCAAAACGGCCGGGACCGTGTGGCGGGCCACCCGGCGGTCCAGGCATTTGCGCGCCAGCCGCCGCCCCTGCGCAAACCACTGTTAGCAGCAGTAATCTCGTTTTCTTCATTTCACTCGTTCTCCTTCTCAGCAACCCTCCGCATCTTTGAGGTGAGCAGACATCCACCTATTCCACGCCCAACACGTGGACCCCTAGCGGCTGCCCGTCCATTCCCAGCAACACGTCAGCCAGGACGGAGCTATCGGCTGTTAAGGTCTGATTGGAAACCGGCTCGAACACGATCCCTGCGTCCGATAGAGAAGAAACCGGCACTTGCATACGCACAATGTGCGGCGCGCCGATCGGAAGATCCGGATTCGAGTAAGGAAGCGGCGAGAACAGCTCTCCAGCCACTTCAAAGGCATTGCTTTGCGCCTCTGGCGCCCGTACAGCGGGAGATTTCGAAGAACGCCACACATGCGGCGCCACAAAAACACCGAAAGTTAAACTGGCTGCGAGAGCCAGTCCCCACGCGACTGGCTGCCATTGCCGTACACGCGGAACCGGCACAAGCGGAGGCACCTCAAGCCGCGCTTCAAAGGCGGCGCGCTCGGCGGGCGAGTGCTGCGCTGGAATCGTGGCCAGGAACGATTCCAAATCCAATGTGAGGCTGCGCAGCTCGTTGTATGCGCGCCTGCACTGCTCGCAATCCGCCAAGTGCAACTCTACACGGATCATTTCGCTCTCCGGGAGCTCGTCATCGATTGCCCTGATCAGCAGATCGTTGTTCAAATGATCAGGCTTAGTCATACCAGTTCCTTTAATCTCTCCAGCCCACGCTGGATGTTTTCACCAACTGTGGAAACCGAGATATTCAATACATCCGCAATCTCGCGGTATTTAAACCCTTGCGCCCGCAGCGCCAGGCACTCCCGTTGCGCTGCACTCAACTGTCCCAGGGCGTTCCGCAGCCGTTCCAGCCGTTCGCGTTCCAGTAATTCATCCTCGATCGAAGCCGCCTTGGATGACAAAACATCGGGCAGCGGATCTGTCTTACTCACATGAGCCACGGATTGAGCATTGCGCGCCAGGTTATGCGCGACCCGATAGAGCCAAGCCCGGAGATTCCGCCGGTCGCCGCCCGCGAGCAGATGCTCGTGCAGCTTCAGAAAGCTTTCTTGCACCAACTCCCGGGCTGTATCGTCGTCCAATCCCAGAAACGCGAGATAGCGCCGCAGAGGAATCTGTTCCTGATCGTAATGCTCCAGTACCAGGCGGCGAAGCGAGACATCTTCCAAATACTCCGCCTCGAGTGTCGCCCTTGGCAAAGCGAGAATATCTGCCGGATCCATGGCTCTACCACTTTATCCGGAGCCCTTCAAGCGAGGGCCACAGGAGAATCCATTGGGGAGTTGCACTTGGGGTTGGGGAAGATTCTCCTGTGACCTGCCGTCTCGCATGCTAGGTGTCTATAAAACAGGTGAGGAGCCAGTTTTTCCGGTCAGAGTGGGAAAAAAATTCGGCCACTTGCTTACGCGCGTGGTTCTGCTACCGTACCGGTTCTACAGCCGGGAGACTTCCTCGAAAATTTGTGTCACAGGAACGGCAATCGAAGGTCCAGCCGTCAGAACCTCAACTTGTTTCGGGCATGACCCGTCCCGATGGCACTCGTACCCCACCTCGCGTTCGGCATCTACAATCCAGCAGTACGGCGTACCCGACCGGTGATACCGATCCTTACACTTCGATACAAGATACGGTAGCGTTTGGCCGTAGGATCGAACCTCCACCACCAGAAAAGCCGGCGAAACCAAATAGCCTTGATACTCGTTGTAAACCGGATAGCTCAAGGTCACATCGGGTTCGGCTTTATCCGGGCCCAGAAGGATGGTCCAGTGTTCGCATAACTCGCCTCCTACCTCCTCGCGATACCGCCTCAGGAGACTAAAAACAGCTTGTGAAACCTTCTCGTGTTTACGCCGCCCCACGCCTTCCTTTTTGATCCATTGCCCGTCAAGATACTCCAGATACTTTTCGCCTGCGAGTTCCGGAGGCGGTTCAGCAACGAAGGTGGTTTCCAGGCTTGCCATAAAGCCATTTTGTCACTCGCAAAGAGAGCTATGACTTCGCCCCGCTCCGTTCGGCCCGATGTTTGGCCGGGCGGCTCTCCGCCAGTTCGGGACACAAGTTATGCGCCGTGTTCACCAGCGACAAATGCGAAAACGCCTGCGGAAAGTTGCCGAGCTGCCGCTTTTCTTTGGGATCGAATTCTTCCGAGAGCAGGCCGACATCGTTGCGAACCGTTAAGAGCCGCTCGAACAGCTCTTTCGCTTCATCATGACGGCCTTGCAGGACGTAATTATCTGCGAGCCAGAAGCTGCACGCGAGAAACACTCCTTCACTGCCCTGGAGGCCATCGACGGAGCTCTCCGGGTTATAGCGAGCCACAAAACCATCACGCATCAAATGCTTTTCGATCGCAGCCACCGTGCTCACCATCCGCGGATCCTGGGCCGGAAGGAATCCCACCAGCGGCATGAGGAGAACACTGGCGTCCAGCTCCGTTGCGCCATAGTACTGCACAAACGCTCCCAATTCACGGCTGAAGCCTAAACGGCAGATTTCATCATGCATGTCCGAACGCAGCTTTTTCCAACGATCGAGCGGGCCTTCCTCGCCAAACTCTTCGATGGAGCGGACCGCCCGGTCCATCGCCACCCAGGCCATCGCCTTCGAAAGCACAAAATGTTTACGCCCGCCACGCACTTCCCAGATTCCGTCGTCGGGTTCGCTCCAAATCTTCTCCAAATGGTTCACCAGCGCTTTTTGGAGGTCCCAGGCGACATCCAATCTGTCCAGACCCTTGCGCCGCGCCTGGTAAAAGGAATCCAGCACCTCGCCGTAAACGTCGAGTTGTAGCTGCTCGGAGGCGGCGTTGCCGACTCTCACTGGCTTTGATGCTTCATAGCCAGGCAACTCGGGCAATTCGAATTCGGTGAGGCGGCGCTCTCCGGCGACACCGTACATGATCTGCATCTGCTCCGGGGTGCCGGCCACGGCGCGCAGTAACCACTCCCGCCAAGCTTTCGCTTCGTCGATATAGCCGGCCTCCATCAGTGCGTAGAGCGTGAAAGTGGAATCGCGCAGCCAGCAAAAACGATAATCCCAGTTCCGTACTCCCTCAACCTGTTCTGGCAATGAAGTCGTGGCCGCTGCGACAATTCCTCCGGTATCGTGATACGTCAACGCTTTGAGGGTAATGATGGATCGCAAGACGGCTTCCGAATACGGACCTTTAGGCGTATGTTTGCTCGACCATTTCTCCCAGGCATGCGTGACATGCTCAATCACTCTCGCAGCCTTGGGCTCGGGCCCCTCCGGGCCAAAGGAATGGGACCACGTGAGGACGAAAGGAACCTCCTGCCCCTCTTCCACCACGAAATCAGAAAGCGTCCGCAGATCCTCTCCGCGCAGCGGTGCGGTCGTAGATAACAATAAGCGGTTCGGGCCGGCCACCGCTTTCAATCTCCCGTCCTCGGTACGGCTCACCCACGGAATCACCGTCCCGTATTCGAACCGGAGGACAAGGTCCATCTGCATGGGCACACGGCCGCGGACGCCTCTTACCAGCCGAACCAGATCCTGGTGACTGCCGCGCCGGTCCATGCAGTCGACAAGGACCACTTGACCTTCCGGAGTGGTGAATTCGGTTTCGAGCACCAGCGTGCCTTGCCGGTACCGGCGCTTTATTTGCGGGTGCTCGGCTTGCGGTTGAATCTGCCAGTGACCGTTTCGCGTAGCCCCCAGCAGGGCGGCGAAACAAGCCGGCGAATCAAAACGCGGAAAGCTCAGCCAGTCAATCGACCCATTGCGCCCCACGAGCGCGGCCGTCGCGTTGTTTCCAATCAGAGCGTAGTCTTCGATCAGCAGAGTCATCGTGTTTTATGGGAACAGTTTGAGGCACTCGCTCAGTTCGCGCTGATCTCAATAACGACTTTGATATCGTCGGGCCGCCGGGTCAGCGCTTGTTTCCAGCTTTGGAGATCCTCCTTGCGGGAAATCAGCCGGGAGAGCCATTTCCGGTCTGCCTTGCGAAGCGCGTCGCGCGCCATTTCGAAATGGCTTCGATTGGCGTTCACTGTTCCAAAAATCACGGAGTTCTGCAGAACCATGCACCGGTTCATCGTGCCTATGTCAATGGTTTCCGGTTGGTGTTTGGAGGAGACGCCGGCGAGACACAGGATGCCATTGTTGCCCAGGTGAGCGATGGCTTGCACGATAAGCGTGGGCGCGCCGGTACACTCGATCACGATATCGGGCCGGAAGCCGATTGTATTCACCGGGCCGGTATGGTAGGTGGCTCCCAGATCGTGCACGAGTTGAGGCTTCGGCCCCTCGGTCACGCGATCCAATACGTGGACCTCCAGTCCGCGCTGCTTGCCCATCATCGCCGCCAACAGTCCAATGGGACCGGCCCCGGTGACCAGCACGGTTTTTGGCTTCCATTCAGCGCGCTGTCCGATTCGCGTGATGTGATCCCAAGCCTTTGCAACGATGCTGGAGGGCTCCATCAGCACACCGATGTCTCGAAGGCCGGGGTCCAGACGGATGGCGAAAGAGGATTCAATCCGCCACAGCTCTGAGGCAAATCCGTTGCGTTCCTTGATGCCGCGTTCCGTGTACTTCCCGTTCAGGCACATGTCCCACTGGCCCACCGCGCACGCCGTGCAGGGAACAGGATCGGGCCTGCGTACGATGCCGGCCACCAGATCCCCTTTCTGAAACCCGCTGCCGGAAGGCGCTTCCTCGATGCGGCCCAGCGATTCGTGTCCCAGGATCAGGTGATCGCTCCCGGGCGGAGGCCATCCATACTCGGCGGAGATTAATTCAAAATCAGTACCGCAAATTCCGAGCTCGAGCGCGCGAACCAGTAGGTCTCCATCCGATGCCGGAGGTTCGGGAACATCCTCCACGGAAGCAGAATTTGCTTTGCCAGGAACGATCGTGAGTGCTTTCATTCTGTCAGGCTGCCGCTTCTTAGATTGGCAGCACTGAACTTTCGTGACAGGCAGGACGCCCGCTTAAATGTACGCAATCCTACGAAAACGCACTGAGGTCAGAGAAAAATGTAAAAGTATGCATCTGCATAATACATTTTCTTGTAACCTGTGGTAGCTCCAGGTAGACTAAAAGACAATTAGGCGGCTTGCCGGGCAAGCCGCCACCTCCGACACAGCAAAGGTCCGAATCACATCCCCGGACCTTTGCTGCGATGTAAGAAGGATACATCAATTTACGTGCAAATGTCTGTCTTTGTTGCAGTTTTGTGAGGCTTTTTGCAAATTTTACTTTGCACACGTGTGCGGAACCGCTCCCTCTGGCCGCGGCTCTGTTCGGGGTTCGTTTTTCGGAAAGCTAATGCGCTAGTGCGGCGCAGATCAGATCGCGGAGGTGATTCAACCCCGCCGCTACATCGGTACCGAGGTGAACGCGCAACGCGCGACGATGGCGCTCCGCTAGCACCTGAAAATCTCCCCGCGCTTGCGCCGCTTTCACCACTCCAAATGTATATTTCTGCTGCGGCACCGGAAGGTCAACCGCGTCGTCACACGTAATTTGCAGGAACACACCGGAATTGGGGCCGCCTTTGTACGCCTGCCCCGTGCTGTGCAGAAAGCGCGGCCCGAAGCCAAGCACAGTTGCCACCTGTTTCGAATCGAGCACTTCTTTGCGAATCTGCTGCAGTTTGTCCTCGTGCTCCGGAAACATCGGAATGTACGCGAGGAGCGCGAAATAATCGCCAGGCTTGATCCTGTCGATGTGGCGGCGAATCACTGAGCCCAGCGTACTTCCACCGTTTGACAGCGCTTTGGCGTTGGCTTCGTCGGTAAAGAGCCTGACGCCGTCCTGATCGAGAATCGGCTCCTCGCCCGGTAACGAACCGCTCTTTTCGAATTCCGAAGTCAACTCGCGAGTCGCCACTTTGCTGGCTTCGACATCGGGCTGGTTGAATGCATCGATGCCGATGAGCGAGCCAGCCACAGCAGTCGCGATTTCCCATTGAAAGAAAGCCTGCCCGATGTCATACAGATCGTTGAGCACAATGCGCACCAGCGGCTCGCCCGCTTTCTCTAGGGCGGCCACGGCCGACTCCAGCTCCGCGTCGGTGTCGCCTGCGTACTTGATATACGCAAAGACCCGATCCTTGCCGTATTGATCGGGGCCGGCGAGCGGCTCCCGATCCACAGGAATCAGACCGTGACCCTGCTTTCCAGTGGACTCCGCCAGGAGTTGTTCGAGCCACGCGCCTAGATCGTAAATGGATTTTGAACAGATAAGCGTGACTTTGTCGCGTCGAAACTTCGTCGCGGCGGTTCCCAGGATTAACCCCAGCGACACCCCGGGATTGTTCTGGCTCTTCGCGTGTTTGCACGCCTCCACCATGACGGCAGCGCGCTGCAGCAGCTTCTCCGTATCGAGCCCCATTGCGGCATGCGGAACCAAGCCGAAATCGGACAGCGCGGAATAGCGTCCGCCAATGCTCGGAACACCGTGATACACACGCCGGAATCCAAGCTTCTCGGCAACGCCTTCGAGCTTCGAACCCGGATCGGTGATCGCGATGAAATGGTGTCCCGCGCGCTCGCCTACTGATTTCCGGGCCTCCTCGAAAAAATACTGCATGTAGATATTGGGTTCGAGCGTTGTGCCGGATTTGCTCGAAACGCAAAACAGAGTGCGGGCCGGATCGATCTTCTCCCGCATGCTCTTGATGTAAACCGGATCGGTGGAATCAAGCACCAGCAATTGAGGCGATGCAGCCTGCTTTCCGAACGTAATGGCGAATACCTCCGGCGCCAGGCTCGATCCGCCCATTCCGAGCAGCAGCATGTGCGTGAACGCGTCTTCGGCGATCTCCGCCGCGAGCGCTTTGAACTGGGCCACACTCGCCAACTCCTGCCCGACAATATCCAGCCAGCCCAGCCATTTGGATTCATCCGTGTTGGTCCAGAGCGAAGCGTCTTTCTTCCAGAGCCGTTCGGTGTTGCGGGAGCGATCCCATTGCTCTCTGGCCTGCTTTAGAGCTTTGTCCAGATCGCTGGGGAGGGAGTAGGAAAAGCTTCCGATTTCGGATACAGCCTGGGGATTAGCGGAACTCATCTTGCTCGATTCCTTTCACCTTGTTGAGCCGGCGAACATGGCGAGCTTCGCCGCTGAATTTTGCATTCAAGAAAGCCTCGGTTACATCCTGCGCCATCATTGGGCCGATAATGCGCGCCCCAAGCACCAGAACATTCATATCGTCGTGCTCCACGCCCTGATGCGCGGAATAGTGATCGTGGCACAACCCGGCGCGGATGCCCTTGAATTTGTTCGCGGCGACGGAAACGCCCACGCCGCTGCCGCAAACGAGAATGCCGCGCTCGGCTTTCCCGGCACGGAGATCTTTAGCCACCAGAATGGCGTAATCCGGATAATCGTCCGGTTTGCCGGGCTCAAAGGTTCCGACATCGTGCACGGTGTGGCCGAGTTTCTGAACAAACTCGATCAATTCCCGTTTCATATCGAACCCCGCGTGATCAGCGCCGATAGAAATCCTCATGGCCCATGCACTAGATTACCGCCACACTTCTCTACACTGAAGGTTCAGAGCCGCGGCCGCAAGGGAGCGGTTTCTCCAACCCCAATGAGAAAAGATCAAACCCGCATCCGCGTTCCTCATCTTCAAGCCAAAAAGCAATCCGGCCAAAAAATCTCCATGCTAACCGCGTATGACGCCACTATGGCGCGTCTTCTGGATCTCGCGGGCATTGACGTACTGCTTGTCGGCGATTCGCTGGGCACTGTGATCTTCGGCTACGAAACAACGCTCCCCGTCACCCTGGATATGATCATCCATCACACGAAAGCCGTTGCGAACGGAGCCAAACACGCCTTAATCGTCGCGGACATGCCCTTTCTGACATATCAGGCCAGCATCCCCGACGCGGTGCGAAATGCCGGACGCATTTTGCAGGAAGGCGGCGCCGCGGCCGTCAAATTGGAAGGCGGTCTGCCGGTCGCCGAAACCGTCGAGCGCCTCGTGAGTATCGGGATTCCAGTGATGGGGCATCTCGGGCTGACACCGCAAGCGGTGCATCGACTAGGCGGATTCCGCGCGGTAGGGAAGACGCGGGACGAAGCCGATCTGCTTGTGGAAGATGCTCATGCGCTCGAGCGCGCGGGCGCTTTCGCGGTTGTGCTCGAATCGGTCCCGGAAGATGTAGCCGAGCGGATCACGTCTGAATTGAAAATCCCGACCATCGGCATTGGCGCAGGCGTGTATTGCGATGGACAGGTGCTGGTCAGCTACGATGCCCTCGGTCTGTTCGACACGTTCGTGCCGCGCTTTGTGAAACAGTATGCGAAGCTTGGCGAACTCGTGATTGCCGCTGCCGAAGAGTATATTTCCGACGTGGAAGCAGCCCGCTTCCCTGCCCCCGAGCACACGATCCGTGCACTGTCGCGAGCGAAGTGATGCCCGATTTAGCCACGACCATTCCCGAAATTCGAGCGCTCTGCCAGAATTTCAGGCAGAGCGGAGCGAAGATCGGCTTCGTCCCCACGATGGGCGCGCTGCACGAGGGCCACGGCGCTTTGATAGACCGGGCGCATACCGAATGCGATGCCGTGGTGGTCAGCATCTTTGTCAACCCGATCCAGTTCGATCGTCAGGAAGACTACGATCGCTATGCGCGGAATCTGGCAGCCGACCTGGATTTTTGCGGCCGGCGCAAAGTAGCATTGGTCTTCGCACCCTCTCCCGGAGAGATGTACCCACGGGCGCAGCGCGCCTTCGTCGAAGTCACCGGCATGTCCGAACAGTTGTGCGGCGAATTCCGCCCGGGACATTTTCGCGGAGTAGCCACAGTGGTAGCCAAGTTGTTCAACATTGTGCAACCCGACTACGCCTATTTCGGCGAAAAAGATATCCAACAGCTCGCGGTGATTCGCGCCATGGTGGCCGATTTGAACATGCCCATCGCAATTGCTGCCGTCCCCACCGTTCGCGAGCCCGACGGCTTGGCTCTCAGTTCCCGTAATGAGCGCTTGACGCCAGAGCAGCGCAAAGCGGCTCCGACCATCTACACAGCCTTACAGCTCGCCCGGAACGCCATCGCAGAAGGCGTTCGAGACGCAAATGCCGTGAAACAGACCGCGCTCGCCAAGCTGGCGGAGGAACCACAACTCCGGCCCGAATACCTCGAAGTGGTGAACTCCGAAACAATGCAGCCCGTCAGCGAAGTCTCTGGCCGCGTTTGCGTGGCCACCGCCGCATGGCTCGGAACAACCCGCCTCATCGACAACGTGCTCTGGCCCTAATCTCTTTCCATAACCATCTGGCTGCGACCCGCAGCCGCCTCTCTACGTCCAATAGGTGGAGAAGAAATTATGAAAGGGCAATTCGAACGAGGCCTATTAGTGATAACAGCTCTGTTGGCCTCGGGAATTGTGTGCCTGGCGGGAACAACCATCCCGAACCCGGGTTCCATTCCAAACCAAACCGCCCCCGCAACTCAGTCCTCATCGCAACCAAGGAGTGCTCTTCCCGGTACGATTAACTACATCGAAGGGCAAGTCTTGCTCAACGGAGAGCCGCTGACCCAAAAATCGGTCGGCTCGACCGTGCTGCAACCGAAACAAACGATCAGCACGCAAACCGGTTACGCCGAAGTACTGCTGACGCCGGGTTCATTCCTGCGCGTCGGTCACAATAGCGAAGTCCAAATGGAGGCGAACAGCCTGGCCAATGTCCAGCTAGATGTGCTCCAAGGCTCCGCCATGGTCGAAGTGACCGATTTCGTCAAGGGAACTTCGCTCGACGTTGGGATGGACCAGGCGACGACGCGGATTGAAAAGAAGGGTCTGTACGCTTTCGATACCAACCAGCAGGCCGTGCAAGTGTTGGACGGAAAAGCGCAGGTAGTAGCGGGCGACAAGAAGACCACGCTGGGCAAACATGATGAAGTGCTGCTTGCAAGCGACAAGCCGCTCAAGAAGCATGACGTCAACATGAAAGTTGCCGAAGCGGAGCCGCTCTATGTGTGGAGCAAAGTAAGAAGCCAGCAAGAGTCGGAAGCGAGCAACCAATTAGCACAGAACGTCGCAGTCTACGGCGGCTGGTATGGTCCCGGCTGGTACCGGGATCCATACTGGGGCAACTGGGGATTTCTGCCGGCCTGGGGAGCTCTCTATAGTCCCTTTGGCTGGGGCTTCTATTCACCCGGCTTCGTCTATACCGTCCCCTATTATGGACATCACTATTGGGGACACCATTGGTATCGTGGCGGCCGCGCCGTAGTGCCTGGCGTGCGGGGCGGAGCCCGCGCATTTCATCCGGGCGGATTCCAGAACGGTGCTCCGCGTGCATTCCACGGCAACCCCGGCGGATTCCATGGTGGCGGATTCCACGGTGGCCGCGGTCACCGGTAATCGAAACGTGACAGGAGCTTGGAGCGGAGAAGCCGGCTATTGACCGGCTCCTCCGCTCCAAGCCTGCAATTTTTCCCCGGGTCCATTGATGTCGAACGCCCCAGCACAGGCAACTCCGGGCTGCCGGAAATTAACGTGTTGGGATCGGTCATCCGCACGCATTCCTCCCAAACGTAAGCACGCGGGTGCGCCACCCCGCTGAGTTGTTGTTGGCAGTGTTCATTCAGTGCTCTTCTTACTCAACGTCCGTATTGCGTACGCGATCTTCAACTTCTGCCAGGGATTTCGGTTTCCGCCCACAATTCTGCGGGAATAAAGCCGGTTCATATAGGCATCGAAGTGAAGGGAGTGCGGCGCAGGGCGAACCTTTCCACGGCGGAGCAGAATTTTCAGCACTTCAGTTCCCGCAAATCCAGCACAAAGTTCGCAGCCCATTGGCGTCGAAGGCCCTTTTTTGGCATGCAGATCGACGTAGCTCGGATCCACCAGGTAATGGCGATGGGGCAGCGAAGGAGCCAGACCGACCAGGAACTTAATCGCCTTAATAAAATCCGAATCGGTTTCCTGCCAATCAAAATATTGTTGGAACGTCATCTTTCCCGGCAGGAAGTTCAGCAGCGCGGTCCCCATACCCAGTGGCCCGGCAGTTACAGCCGGAATGCCCTTTTGATAACACGTCTGGAAAACAATCGGGCGAATCTTGAAAGCGAAATAATCGAGGCTGTCGACGTAAACGTCTACGCCACGCAAGAACTCGTCGATGTTTTCTGCGGTGACTCCTTGTGGAAAGCGTTGGATGCGCAGCTCCGGATTGATGCGCAGCGCGGCCTCTTCCATCACATCGAGCTTTGGCCGGCCGATTGTCGCCATATTCGCGCCGGCCTGACGGTTGAAGTTCTCCAGCGAAAACGTATCGAAATCGGCCAGGTGAAAGCGACCGACTCCGAGTCTCGTCAAGGTAAGCAAATGACTTCCGCCCACACCGCCAAGACCGGCGATCGCCACCGTTTTTTGTCCAAGCGCCTTCAGCTCGTCAAGCGTGACGAGACCCAGGGTGCGGGAGAATGCAATCTCCCGATCGAAGCGCTTCACGTCCTCAGGGACGGGCCACACAGGTGATTCCATTTAGCACGTAATCCGCAGTATCGTTTCAAGTCCTTTGCGCGGCGTCAACCAGGATGCGGGCAGCGGACTGGAAAACCCGGCGCGAAGCATCCAGACTGGGACATGGTCGTCCGGAATACCGAATGCGCGCCGCATGATTTTTTCCCCTTCGGCATAGCGCGCTCCAAAGAGCCGTACGCTTGCCGGATCGAGAACGCCGATTTTGGCGTTGTACACAGAAAGAGACGAAATAGTCAGCGGCTGCACGCCATAGCCGAGTTGCGTGAGCCGCAGCCACAGCCGCATCGCCAGCCGCCCGGCACTCAACAGCGCCTGGGCGCCGGGCTCTGCCGTAGACACGCAGAACAATCCAGCCGAAGAATTCAACAAACGCATGATCGTCCGCCGCTGGACTCGCTGCATGCCGGAGCGGCTAATCAGGGGAAACAATCGCGGGAATGTTCGCAGCAATGGCAATACCGGATATTGCAAAACGTTCACGCCGGTACCGCGCCAGGGCATACCATCCAGAGTGCGCGCGGTTTCCCGATCGCTCAGGCGGATCCACGGCAATGTGTCGGGAAAAATGGAGGGATGCCGCGCAACCAGACTTTCCGCCGCGACGAGGTAATCGAAGAGATCAGACGGGATGCAATCGACGAAATCGGCGCGGACCACATCGCGCTCTTCGAACGCCTGCCACACGGCTTTCAAATCTTCAACCGGAAGCGTGCCCTTACGAAACGGCCGGCGATCTGTTGTCCGCTTCGGAATCGCATCGAGCAGCGCGTCCGGTTGTTGATCGCTCGCTGTGAAAGTCAATCTTGCGGCGGGCCGCCCTGCTTCTGGCGAAAGGCCGATGAATTGATACTGCGCAGAGAGCCCGTAGGCGCTCGCAGCAATGAATGCCGACTCCAGGACACAGCCCAAGGAAATCTTTGCCGCCGAGAACCCAGCATCCAAAACGTGGTGGGCTTTGTTGGGATCGAACAACACCGTGAGGACGCCTCCATCCCAGGAGAACGTCCAGGGCTGCGTATTGTCGCCACTCGGCGCGCGCGCGGCCGCAGTCACAACGGACCGGATCTGTTCTGTTGTGGCACTACTCACTCAATCGCCATAGTAGTACGGAACACCTCGAATCATCCCGCTAATACGGTAATCGCGCCGCTAATTTGTCTCAGCGCCGGCAATGCTGTATTAAAGTTGAGAAGACAGCAGCGCACCCAGAACGCTTTAGAGGCATTTCCCGGAGAATGCAACAACGGCGAATACAAAGGCGGCTCTTACGGCAGCCGCGCTTTGTAGGACCAAACTTTGTAGGACTTGGTCTGGCGCTATTGCTGCTCGTCGCCGTGGCGATTACGTCGTACTCGAGTTGGAGCGAGTATCTGATCGCGGCAGACGAAGTTCGCGCTATCCGCGCGACGATCAACGATCTTAAGGACCTTGTATTCTACGTGCAAGCAGCCGAGAGCGGACAGCGCGGTTTTCTGCTGACAAGGAATTCCTCCTATCTGGATTCGTACAGCGCCGCAATTCCCGAAGTACACGCGCGGCTGAATGCATTAGCTCAATCGGCAGCGGTCCGAGAGAGGCATCCGGCGAGTGTGGGCCAACTACGGCAGAAGGTGGTCACCAAGCTCGAAGAATTGAAGACGACCGTGGAGCTTGCGCGTGCAGGAAGTACCGCCGCGGCTTTAGGATTAGTAAACACTAATCGAGGCAAAGCAACCATGGACCAAGTCCGCGCTTTGGAGCAAAGCATCGAGCGGGATCTGGATTTCCATCTGAGCACAACCCAGAGAAAATCCCGGCGCTTCGCGCGTATTTCGCAACTGACATCTACTTTTGGCAGTGCTGGGATCTTCGTCATTGTCCTGATATCGGCAATCGAAATTCACCGCCTGATTTCGGCGCGCCAGCGCCTCAATGTCGATCTCGCGCGGTCCGCGGCCGACTTTCGCTATTTAGCCGATTCCGTGCCGCAACTAGTCTGGCAGATCGGCGAGCGGGGCGTCTTCGAGTATGTCAACGAGCGCTGGACTGATTTCTCCGGATTGCCGCTCCACCAAATGAGCAGCCCAGCCTGGGAGCACCTGCTCCATCCCGCGGATCGTTCCAGCTTTCTACGCAAGTGGAAAACCAGCATGGAAGCTCATGAGCCATTTAGCGGCGAATGCCGTTTGCGGGATCGATCTACTGGCCGGTACTGCTGGTTTCTCTTTCGGGCAACTCCGGTAGCCGCGGAGGAATCCGGCACGGTACGCTGGTTCGCCACATACACAAACATCGATCAACAGAAGGCGACCGCGCAGGCTCTCCAGAGAACGAATGAAGACTTGCAGCAATTCGTCTACTCCGCCAGCCACGATCTGCAGGAGCCGCTTCGAACTCTGATGGTTTACGCGGATCTCATTACCAAGCGGGGAACACGCCCGATGGATGACAAAGATGAACAGTATCTGCGCTTGCTACGGGAGAGCGCGGAACGTATGCGTATGTTGGTCTCCGATCTGCTGACGTACACAGAGGTTGTGAGTTCGACTGGCGACCGCGACGTACACGCCGAAGCATCGCGGGTTCTGGAAAAGGTGCTGCATAATTTGCAGGGGACTATCTCCGAGTGCGGCGCGCAGATTCATTACGGCGAGCTCCCCGCGCTCGCCGTCTCGGAAGTCCATCTACTGCAGATCTTTCAGAACTTGCTGAGTAATGCATTAAAGTACCGACAAGCAGGGGTCACTCCGAGGATTGAGATCGGCGCCCGGCGGGAGAGCGGAGAATGGCTCATTTCGGTGAAAGATAACGGAATCGGCATCGACCCGGCGTATCACCAGAAAATTTTCGGTATTTTCAAGCGGCTGCATCCGGCGCACGAATATCCCGGAACCGGTTTAGGCTTGGCGATCTGCAAAAAAATCGTCGAGCGGAATCATGGCCGTATCTGGGTAGAGTCGCAGGCCGGCGCCGGCGCGACGTTTTACTTTTCGTTACCGGCGGCGAGCATCGAACCGGTTGCAACGCCGGAACAAGCTCACCCGCAGCACCGCTAGGTTTGCGCTATAGCCTGGCCGCGTGCCGTCCGCAGTGAATCCGAACCCCGCGCGTAAGCAAGGGGATGTGTTTCTAGTCGACGCTCAGCAACCAACTTCCCTAAAGCGGAGACGTGGCGCGGAAAGCCCGCGCTAATGTGGTAATCACCATACCCGAGAAGCGGGTCGAGTATGCTAATCGGCGGAGGATCTTCTGAATGCAGCTTCGTGTTCTTGCGTTTGTGCTTGCCGGCGGGAAAGGTACCCGCCTCTATCCACTCACAAAAGAACGGGCGAAGCCAGCGGTTCCGTTTGGCGGCCGCTACCGGATTGTCGATTTTGTGCTCAGCAACCTGGTGAACTCGGGAATCTACTCGATCTACGTGCTGATCCAGTTCAAGAGCCAGTCCCTCCTGCAACACCTTCGCGAAGGCTGGGAAGTGAGCGGCTTGCTCAAGAACAATTTCATCATCCCGGTACCGGCCCAGATGCGGTCCGCGCAGGAGGACTGGTACCGCGGAACGGCAGACGCAATCTATCAGAACATCAATCTGATCGAACAGGCCGATCCGCACGTGGTGGTGATCTTCGGGGCAGATCACATCTATCGCATGAATATCCGCCAAATGGTCGAATTCCACGTCGAAAAGCGCTCCGGGGTCACAGTGGCGGCAATCCCGGTGCAGAGGGAACTCGCCTCGGAATTTGGCGTGATTGAGACTACTCCGGAAGGGAACATCATCGGTTTTCACGAGAAGAGGCGCGACGCCCCCACGATGCCGGACGATCCCTCGCGTGTTTACGCGTCCATGGGGAATTACATATTTTCCACGGACCTGCTGCTCCGTGAGCTTTATGCCGACGGCGAAAACGAACAGAGCTCACACGATTTCGGCAAAGACATACTTCCTTCTCTCATCGGGCGCGCGGATATGTACGCGTATGATTTTCAGACCAACATCATCCCGGGCGATCCAATCGGATCGCCGCAATATTGGCGCGATGTAGGGACGCTTGACGCGTATTACGAAGCGAGCATGGATCTGCGGGCCGTCTCGCCGGAATTGAACCTGTACAACCGTCAATGGCCGCTGCGAACCGCCAGCTACTATGACGCGCCGGCAAAGTTCGTCTTCGATGAGGACGGACGCCGCGGCATGGCCATCGATTCCATCATTGCCGGGAGTTCCATTGTTTCGGGCGGAGTAGTGAGGGGATCGGTATTGGGGCGCGGCGTTCGAGTACACACGGCCGCGACCGTAGAAAACTCGGTCATTTTCGACAACTGCGATATTGGGCGACGCGCTCGCGTGCGGCGCGCGATTTTGGATAAGAACGTAAAAGTTCCCGAAGGCGCGGAAATCGGCTACAACCTGGAAGAAGACCGGAAGAGGTATTACGTGACGGAGACCGGAATCGTGGTGGTCGAAGGACATACCTCGACCGTGGATATCGCGACCCTGCAGGTCTAACTTTAGGTGGGGCGGACGGTGTTGCCGTCTGCTTTAGAGATCGCCAGGCCGACTGCAACCACCACGAGCGCTCCGATAACGTTGTACCAAAGGAACGAGACCTGCGTGAAGAGAGCGGCCGCGAAGATAGCCGCTTCTCCGGCCAAGACTCCGATAAACGCCGCTGTTCCTCGCGTTTTCTTGCAGAAGAATGCAAGAATGAACACGCCGAGCAATCCACCATAGAAGAGTGAGCCGACAATATTCACGCGCACAATGAGCGCCCCGAAGCCGCGCCCGCCAATGGCGGCAAACGCCACGGCGTAAGCTCCCCAAAACACGGTAGCGAACCGGGAAGCCCACAGATAGTGGCGATCGCCTCGGTTGCGAACCAAAAAACGGCGGTAGATGTCGACCACCGATACAGTGGCCAGTGAGTTAATTTCACCCGATGTCGAGCCCATCGATGCAGAAAAGATGACACCGATCACCAGGCCGACGAAGCCTATGGGAAGATACGATTTCACAAACGATAAGAAAATGTAATTCGTGTCATCATAGGTTCCGCCACCGTGAATCTTCTCAATCGCGCTGAGAGCCTGGCGGCGCGCTTGCATAAACGCGGATTCCGACCGGCGGAATGCAGCCAGAGCAGCGCCTCCTTTATCCGTCGGATTCCGGGCCGCTTGGGCAAGCGCAAACGCCGCGTCGCGGCGTTGCTGAAAAGCGGCATCATATCGGGTCTGAACCGGCTTCCAGGACGCTGTCTTCGCCGCATGAGCAGCCTCGAGCGGCTGAAACACCATGGGCTGCTGCACGAACAACGACAGAACGAAGACCATCACGCCGATGAACAGGATGAACAACTGCATCGGAATTTTGACCATCGCATTGAAAAGCAAACTGAGCCGGCTTTGCGCAATGGATCTGCCGGTGAGATACCGCTGCACCTGGCTTTGATCGCAACCAAAATAGGCCAATGCCAGAAAACCGCCGCCGATGAGCCCGCTCCAGACGTTATAACGGTCGCTGAAGTTCAGCCGGAGGTCCACAATATTCAGCCGTCCGGCCGCTCCCGCCAGATGAAGCGCATCGACGAACGAAATACCGGAGGGGAGGGCGTGAATGATAATTCCCAACGTGACGATCAGCGCAATAAAAATCATGCTCATTTGCTGAACGTCGGCCCAGGTAAGGGCTTTGATGCCGCCGCTCGCCGTATACAGCACCACCAGGGCGCCGATGAGGATCGTGATCAGGCGATCCGACCAGCCCAGCACATCCGCTAATGCGACAGCCGGCGCGTAGAGTCCGATGCCCGCGGCAAGCCCGCGCTGGATCAGAAAAATGAAGCCTACCAGGGCCCGGGTTTTCGCGTCGAAACGATGTTCCAGATATTCATACGCTGTGTAAACTCTGGCGCGGTGAAAGATGGGCACCGCGGTCGCCGAAAGAATAATCATTGCGAGCGGCAAGCCGAAGTAGAACTGCACAAAACGCATTCCGTCCACATAGCCTTGCCCGGTAGTCGAAATAAACGTGATCGCGCTGGCTTGCGTAGCCAGAATTGACAGGCCCATCGCGTACCACGGCATGGTTTTACCGGCGAGTAAGTACTTGTTGACGGTGTTGCTGCCGCGCCCGCGGTACAGGCCGTAGGAAACCAGCGAAAGAAGCCAACCGAACAAGACCACCCAATCAAGCGGTCTCATGAAAGCAGGCTCTTTAGCAAAGCGACTCGATCGCGATTTACGACGCCCTCCACCGTTTGCGGAACGCGAGCAGCGCGGCCCACGTGTACTTCCATTGCGTGCGCATCACGGCCGATCCCGGCAAGTGTATCCGCGCAAAGCCCGGCGCCCACGAGAATACGAATCTCGGGCGATGCAGCCGATTGCCACGCCGTGAGCCGCTCCTTGCGTTCGGCCCAGGAGCCTTCGCCGCCAGTGGTCAAAATCCGGTCGATCTGTGGAATCTGCTTTAAATCCTGGATAGCGCGAAGCGGATCGCGCACATGCTCGAAAGCTCGATGGAACGTCGCGCGGCGATCTGGCGCGCGAGAGAGAATCGTGCGCGTCGCAACAATATCAACCGATCCATGCCTTACGAACCCAAGTACAAACCCGTCGATCGGCAATTGGCCGAGCCGGCTGGCGGCCGCTTCGAGAGCGCAGAGTTCGTTTTGACTTTCGACCGCCATTCCGGCGTTTTCGCGAAGCATCACCCGTACCGGTATGGATACAGTCCGGGTCACTTCCTCCACGAGATCGGCGTGCGGAGTCAACCCGCCAACTTCCAGGGATCGCACCAGTTCCAGGCGATCCGCTCCGCCGCGTTCCGCTTCCATCGCTTCGTCAAGGTTTGTGACAATCACTTCCAGGGTTCGCGGCATGCGCAAGCAACAGCTTACAGAACCACGCGCGTAAGCAAGTGGCCAAACAGCCGTTTCCCCAGCTTCGCACTATCCCGGCTCCGCTCCCAGACGGGCGGCGCGAGATAATGGAAGCACTTAAACGCGATTTAGGTACTTGGTGATCAGGTATAGCACAACGATGAGCGCCAACAAATATCCGAGAACAGCCAGGTACAGACGCGGCCAGGTCCGCAGAAATGGGGGTGGGTCATCCTGCACGAGCCTGCCTTGCGGAGTCCCGGTTTCGGAGTTTACTGGTTCCATTACGTTCAAGATGTACCAGCAATCACTTCAGTGGCAAGATATAGTAGCAATCTTATAATCTGTAGTTTTCCGATCATTCGGTAGTAGGCCGTTAGACTGCCCGCGCGGCCTATACGTTGACACGCGGGTGGATTCTATTCTTTGGGTAGAGTAAACCGTGGGAAATTCAACCACACGCCCAGCCATCAATGTGCTTATTGTGGACGACGAAGAGTCGCAACGAGCGCCGCTTGCCGCGATGGTTTCGGCATGGGGATTTAACGCTCAAACTGCCGCCGACGGGCAGGAAGCGCTCGAAAAGCTGAGCACTTTCTCCGCCAACGTCATTGTGACCGATTTGATGATGCCCCGGATGGACGGCTTCGAGCTGATGAAGCGCTTGGGAGCCGATGGCAATATGCCGCCCGCCATCGTGCTAACCGCTTTCGGCAATATTGAAACCGCCATTCAGACGATTCACGATCTGGGCGCATTCTGGTTTCTCGAGAAGCCGATTCAGCCTGCCGCCTTGCGGGTTCTGCTGGAGCGCGCCGCCTCACAGAGCCAGTTGGCCGAGGAAACCGAGCGCCTGCAACGCCAGCTTTCGTATCAAGGCGTGCTGGTGGATATGGTGGGAACCTCGCCGCAGATGCAGCAGGTGTTCTCCGAAGTGCGGCAAGTGGCCCCCAGCAAGGCCGCCGTTCTCGTCGTGGGCGAGAGCGGCACCGGGAAGGAACTGGTTGCGCGCGCCATTCACCAGTTGAGCAACCGGCGGGCCGGCCCATTTGTCGCAATCAATTGCGCCGCCATGCCGGAAACGCTGATGGAAAGCGAGTTGTTCGGCTACGAAAAAGGCGCATTCACGGGAGCGCTCGAACGGCGCGCCGGCTGCTTCGAACTCGCTCAGCACGGGACGCTGCTGCTCGACGAGTTGGCGGAGATGCCCTCGGGAACGCAAGCCAAGCTGCTGCGCGTTCTGGAGGATTCGCGCGTGCGGCGGCTGGGCGGGAAAAACGAAATTTCCGTGGATGTACGCGTGATCGCAGCCACTAACCGCACCATCGATGACGCGCTGAAAAAGGGAGACCTTCGCGAGGATTTATATTACCGGCTGAATGTCTTTCAGATCTCGCTGCCTCCCTTGCGCCAGCGTCTCAGCGATTTGCCGGTTCTATGCGAAACGCTGATCAACCACTTGAACCGGAAGCACACCTGCAACGTGACGAACGTCACCGCTGAAGTAATGGAGGCATTCAAAAAATACGCCTGGCCGGGAAACGTCCGGGAGCTTCGCAATGTGCTGGAGCGCGCGGTGATTATGGCGGGCGAAGGCGCGATTCAGGTGGCGCACCTCCCTTACGATTTCGGCGTCTCCGTGGGTTCGCGGCCACCGGCTCAAGTCTTCGAGCCGGAAAGCGTACGCCTGCCCGTCGGAACGACGGTGAGCGAGGCCGAGAAGGCCCTGATTCAACTGACGTTGCAGCATACAAAGAACAACAAGACGCGCGCGGCAGAAATTCTGGGAATCAGCCTCAAGACGCTGTTCAATAAGTTGAAGGAATACGGGGCATCGGAGGCCGCGGAGTCGGGGGCCTGATTTGATCTTCGGCGATTGGGGCGCATGCTACGCTGAGGGTTCCTGCTGCCGATGATTGCCGCCACCGAGTTGAAAAGAACGCCTTTGTTTGGCGTTCATTCGGCTTGTAACGCCAAACTGGTCGACTTCGGCGGCTGGAACATGCCGGTCCAGTATTCCGGCATTTTGCAAGAGCACAACGCGGTTCGAAGTGCGGTTGGCTTATTCGATGTCAGCCACATGGGCGAGATCGAAATTCGCGGTCCGGAAGCCGCCAAGCTGGTGGACCACGTGTCCACCAACAACGCCGCGAAGCTGAAAATCGGGCAGGCGCACTATTCCGCTTTGCTCTATGAGCACGGCGGTTTCGTCGACGACATTCTGGTTCACAAGGTTTCCAATACGGATTTCTTTCTATGCGTGAACGCCTCGAACCAGGAGAAAGATTTCGAGCATATCCGCGCGCATAACAACTTTGACGCCGAAGTCGAATATGCAAGTGAGCGGTATGCCCAATTGGCGATACAAGGGCCCAAAGCGCTGGCCACCTTGCAGAAGCTCACGGCAACACCCCTGGCAGAGATCAAATACTACTGGTTTCGAGACGGTAACGTCGCGGGCGCGCCCGCCAGAATCGCACGCACCGGCTACACCGGCGAGGATGGTTTCGAAATCTATATTTCGCCCGCGGAAGCGCCGCGTATCTGGGACGAAGTGCTCCACGCTGGGGAAGAGTTCGGAATTAAACCGTGCGGATTGGGCGCGCGAAACACGCTGCGGCTGGAAGCCAAAATGGCGCTGTATGGTCACGAACTGACCGCATCCATCAATCCGTTCGAAGCGGATCTTGCCTGGATCGTGAAAATGGAGAAGCCCGATTTCATAGGCCGCGGCGCGCTCGAAAACGCGCTGCAACGGGGCATCACTCGCAAGTTGGCTGGCTTCGAAATGCAGGGGCGCGGCATTGGGCGCGATGGCTACGAAGTGTGGATCGAGGGCAATCCGGCGGGTTGGGTGACGAGCGGCGGACCATCGCCAACACTGAACAGGAATATCGGTCTATGTTATCTGCCGCTGGACAAGGCAGCCCCGGGTGTTCCGATTCAGATCCTGATCCGTAACCTGCCCGTGGATGCTGTGACCGTGCCAGTTCCGTTCTACAAGAGAGCAAAGCAATGATGAGTTATCCGGAGAGCTATAGATACACCAAAGAACACGAATGGGTTCATGTGGATGGCGATCACGGAACCGTGGGGATCACCGATCACGCGCAGCACGAACTGGGCGACATCGTGTTTGTCGATCTGCCCAAGACTGGGACGAAAGTGACCAAGGGACAGACGTTTGGCTCGGTAGAATCGGTGAAAGCAGTATCGGACATCTATTCGCCGGTATCGGGTGAAGTCTCGGAAATCAATGAATTGCTTTCAAAAAGCCCGGAGAAGCTGAACGAAGATCCGCATGGACAAGCATGGCTGATTAAAGTGAAGCTCGCCGATTCCCGCGAAATCAACGAACTCATGTCCGCCGCCGATTACCAGAAATATGTAGGTGCGGAGTAAGCGGAGCGGACACTTAATTGCGTTATCTACCGAAATCCGATTCTGAGCGGCGCGAGATGCTGTCCGCAATCGGCCTCGAATCGGAAGAAGATTTGATTTCCTATCTGCCGCGAGAAATTCGATTCGATCGGCATCTGGCGATTGAAGGCGGCAAGAGCGAATACGAAATTGTCGAGTACTTCCGGAATTGTGCCGAAAAGAACGCAAACGGATATCCGACCTTCTTAGGCGCGGGTGCGTATTATCATTACCGCCCGGTTCTGGTGGATACGGTTGTCTCGCGCGGAGAATTTCTAACCTCCTACACGCCCTATCAGGCCGAGATCTCGCAGGGCACTCTGACCAGCATCTTCGAGTTTCAAACCATGGTCTGCCAGTTGACCGGCATGGAAGTGGCAAATGCCTCGATGTACGACGGTTCGTCCGCGGTGCCGGAAGCGGCCATGATGGCCGTGCGCATCACGCATCGCGACAAGATCCTGATTGCGCGAACTGTCCATCCCGAATATCGCGAAGTGCTCAAGACCTACACACAGCATCAAGGCTTTCCCGTTGAGGAATTGCAATACGCAAAAGACGGACGCCTCGATCTGGAGGATCTGCGGAAAAAGCTCGATGAGAGTGTGGCGGCTGTTATCGTTCAGACGCCAAACTTCTTCGGGATGCTCGAACAGATTCGCGAGATTCAATCGGTGGCCGCGAAAAAGGGCGCGTTGCTTGTCGTGGTGTTCACGGAAGCAGTGGCGCTGGGACTGATAGAGCCGCCGCGGGACGCGGATATCGTTGTGGGCGAGTTGCAGAGCTTTGCCATTTCGCCGAGTTATGGCGGCCCTTATGCGGGAATCATCGCCACCCACGAGAGATACATCCGGCAGATTCCCGGCCGGCTGGTCGGTGAAACCACGGATGCGTCCGGAAAACGCGCGTTTTGCTTGACTCTGGCCACACGTGAGCAGCACATCCGGCGCGAGAAGGCGACCTCGAATATCTGCACGAATCAGGCCCTGCTGGCGCTCATGGCGACTGTCTTCATGACCGTCTACGGCAAGGAGGGCTTGCGCGAACTCGCCGAACAGAATCTTGCCAAAGCGCATTACCTCGCCGGCAAGTTGCCTCTGCAATTCGATACGCCGTTTTTCAATGAATTCGTGGCGCGAACGGATGGGAAATCGCCGGACCGAATCAATTCCGAATTGCTCGAAAAGAAAATCATCGGAGGATTGGCGCTGGAGCGGTTCTATCCGGAGCTTCCAAACTGCATGCTGTTGTGCGCAACAGAGATGAGCAAGCGCGAGGACATGGACACGGTCGCCGCAACGTGGGGGACCACCACAGAACCCCGACCGTAAGGGAGGGGAATTCAACCACGCATGATCGAAAAAGTATCGAAGCACATCGTTCAAAACGAGCCGTTGATTTTTGAACTGAGCTCGCCCGGCAAGCGAGGCTATCAACTGCCGGAGCTCGACGTGCCGCCGGTGGCCCCGGACCAGGTGCTCGGGCGGAATAATGTGCGCTCCGAGATCGAAGATTTTCCGGAAGTGAGCGAGTTCGAAGCGCTACGGCACTTTACGCGCCTTTCGACGTGGAATTATGCGATCGATCTGGGCCTCTATCCGCTCGGTTCCTGCACCATGAAGTACAACCCCCGCGTGAACGAAGTGGTGGCGCGCACAGAGGGCCTGGCGTGGGCGCATCCCTATCAGCCGGAGCCGCTGGCCCAAGGGTGCATGGAAGTGATCGCTGCGCTCGAACAGGCGCTTGCAGAAATCACCGGTATGGATGCAGTCACGCTGCAACCGGCAGCGGGTGCGCATGGCGAATTCACCGGCATTCTAATGATTCGCGCATTGCTTGAAACGCGCGGCAATGCCCGTAAAAAAGTTCTGGTGCCGGATTCTGCGCACGGAACCAACCCGGCAACCGCCATGATGGTGGGCTACACGGTCGAGAACATCAAGTCGAATGAGCGCGGCATGGTGGATCTGGGGGTCCTGGACCGGGTGGTCACCGAAGATGTCGCCGCGTTGATGATCACTAATCCGAACACCGTCGGCGTTTTCGAAGAGAACATCCGCAAGATCTGCGAAATATTACACCGTAAAGGTGCGTTGGTCTACATGGACGGCGCGAACATGAACGCGCTTGTCGGCATTGCGCGCCCGGGCGATTTCGGTATCGACGTGATGCATCTGAACCTGCATAAGACGTTCTCCACACCGCATGGCGGCGGAGGGCCGGGTTCCGGCGCGGTCGCGGTCGCGAACGTGCTCACGCCATTTCTGCCCGGTCCCCGATTGAAGCGCGAAGGCCACGAGTGGAGATGGAATTACGATCTTCCCCAATCCATCGGCCGGGTGCGCGCGTTCTATGGCAACTATGGTGTCTTAATTCGCGCCCTGGCGTACATTATGGCGCACGGCGGCAACGGATTGCGGCAAGCAACTCTCGACGCATTACTGAACGCGAATTATCTCCGCACGTTGCTCGAACCGTGTTATCAGATTGCCTACAAAGCTCCCAGCATGCACGAGTGCGTGTTCAGCGATGACCGTCAGGCGAAAAAGGGCGTGCGGACCGGCGACATCGCGAAACGGCTGATCGATTACGGCTTTCACCCCTATACGGTCAGTTTCCCGCTGATTGTCCGCGGAGCGCTGATGATCGAACCCACCGAGACCGAAGGCAAACGCGAACTGGATCTCTTTGCGGACGCAATGATTTCGATCGCCAACGAGATCGAAAAAAGTCCGGATCTGGTCTTGAAAGCTCCGCATTCAACCCGGACCTCGCGCGTGGATGAAGTGACGGCCGCGCGCAAGCCTATTGTTCGCTGGAAACCGGCTTCTGTGGCGAGTCAAGCAGCCGATTAGCCGCATCCAGAACTGTCGCGACGGACAGCGATTCCAGCGTGTCCGCGCGAACAACAACAACGTTTGGCCCGCGTGGCATCCAGGTGTCCATCGAGGCCGGCCCAAAAAGCGCGAGCGTCGGCACTCCGGTCACCGCGGCCAAGTGCGTGATCCCGGAATCGTTGCCGATATAAAGCCGCGCTCCCGCAATCCAACCGGCAAGCTCCGCAAGATTATCGAAACGCGTGGCTTCGGGAAGATCATCCTCAGGCCCTGCGGTCCATTCCACATCGTACCGAAGCCGCGCCGCCAGTTGCCGGAAGAAGCACAACGGCCAGTTTTTGCGAACGCTCCCAGAGAAAGGATGCAGGATCACGGATTCGCGCCGCCGAACCAGGTTCGTCTCAATTCTGGGAACCAAACCTTCCGGCGCGCCGACCTGCCCCGCGAAGAAGTCAATCGCGTGCCCGCCATACCCGGACGGCGGCAAAGCTGCGTGAAACGTGCAAGGTACGCCGAGAGCTTGTAATGCTTCGCGAAATTCCGTGCGATTCGCTCCATACCAGCTCACGATGGAATCGAATGCCAGCAGCTTTCGACGAACGTACTCCGGCGTTTCCAGATCGCCAATCCCCACCATGTCGATGCCGGTTGCGGCCAGCGGACGGACGCTGTTTGCGAAATGGATCAGCGGCACAACAGCAGAAGGGATCCAGACTTCGGTGAACTCTGCCCTTAGATACTGCAATGCGGGAAATGACAGAATGCAATCACCGATAGCGCCGGGCCGAATGAGAAGCCGCCTCACTCCATCCTTGCGCATCCGTGTCCATCTGTGGCCAACTTATTCGATTGACAGCGGCAGCCGCACATCCACCGTCGCCGGGCGAAAACACATGATGTTGTTACAGGCCTGATAACGAATCTTTCCGGCCATGGTGGAACTTCCTGGCGTGGCCTGCGGCGGCGCCGCAAATTCCGTCTGAATCTCGAAAGTCCCGGTAAAAACCGCCAGCGTCTGATTCCCGACTTTCACGTCTTCCGGCTTCGGATAGCGGATCGATTTCACTTCGAGCGGTCCGCTGGTCCAGGTCAGCTTCAATGGAATTAAAAACTCGTCTCTTGGCTTATCGCTATTCACGTGGAATCCCGAAAGCACCACCACTTTCAGTGATTCGGCAACGGTGGCGCCGCGCTTAACCGTGATCGGTTGAACCGGGCTAACAGCGAGTTTATTTTGCTGAGCGGAACAAAAAAGCGGGAGCAGAAGAAGACCGGTGACGGCGATTGCCTGTCTCCTGCTTGCCTTCGAGAAGGCCCTGAATTTCGCTGAGATATTCATTCTTTCCCACAAGTCCGACGTGAGGCGGATAGGCAATCCTTCCTTCCTGGTCAATGATAAACGTGGTCGGAAGCGAATCGATGCCGCCATAAAGCTGGCTGACAGAATCATTTCCAAGAACAATCGGGTAGTTGATCTTGTGTTGGGCAATGTAAGGCTTCACTGCGGCCCATCCATCGTCATCCATCGAGACACCCAACACCTGCAAGCCCTTCGATTTATACCGCTGTTGAAACTCGATGAACCACGGAATCTCGAGCTGGCAGGGTCCGCACCAGGTGGCCCAGAAATTCAAAAGCACCACCTTGCCGCGATAGTCCGACAGCTTAACGGCGTTGCCGTTCGCGTCTTTCAGAGTGAAATCGGCGGCAGGCTTCAGGTCCCGTTCCTGCCGCTGGGACGCTTTGGCGCGCTGTTGTGTGCTGGAGCAGGAAAAAAGAGACAAGCTCGCGGCGACACACAATACAGCCCCAAGCTTCGAGTAAATGGACAGCACCTTACCTCTAGTGTATCGCTGGAAGAAAGCGTTCTTCGAACCAGCGCTCGCGCCGTTTTTTCCATCGCTGAGCTAGCGTGAACCAATTGCTGTCCGCTACACCGGAGTAAATCGCGGCCGCCGTATCGCAAAAACTCTCACAGGCATAATCGCGTCCGGCGCGCGACGACAATGGATCGAACCGACCCGGCCGCAGCCGCTCCTTCTTCAGCGAAGAGGATTCGCCGAGTTCCCCTTTCGCTCTTTGCTCCCATTCGCAGCGAAGCAATTCGCTGTACTCGTGCCTGGCCCGGTTTCCCAGACCGGTCCAAACGAAATGAAAAATTTCGTGAATGGCAATCAAAGGCAGTGTTTCAGGATGGTCCAGAACTTCGGATTCGAGCACAATCCGGCGCTCCCGAATAAAGGTGGCGGCGTACACCGGAGTCCCCAGCTCGGGCCTGCCCGAGAGCAATTTGCCCCGATGCGCGGTTAACCGCGATTGCGCAGAGATGTGAATGGGGCTGCCAAACAGCGCCGGCAGCTCCGCTAATGCCCTTCGAAGGCGAGTTCGTTGTTTTCTATTGAGCCGGCGGCTTAGGCGCAACTCCAGCGGGCTGTCCTGGAGTCTGGCCGTTCGCCGGACGTTGGAGCGAAGGGACATGAGAGGCGGGGGCGGCCGAATTGCTCGACGCGCTGAAGAAATCCGGGTCCTTCACCTGAACTTTATACTTTTCAAACTGCTGCTTCATCACGATAGTCGGCCGCGCCTGATTGAACGGCTCCTGGGTGCGGCTATCGACCTTGATAATGTAAAAGCCGTTAGGGATCCGGATCGGCTCCGACACCTGGCCGGGCTGCAGTTTCGCGATAGCGGCTTTGATATCGGCCGGGACGTTCGGGGTATCGGGCGTCAAAGTTCCCAGGTCACCGCCCCGCGCCGCCAGATTCGCATTGTCGGACTCTGTGCGAGCAAGAGTCGCAAAATCCGTTCCCGCCTTGATTTTCTTTTCGATCTCATCGGCCTTCTGGCGGGCCTGGTCTTCGGTTTTCAGATTATTGGCCGAACCGGCGGGTGTTCCGGGCGGGGCAAAAGACACCAGAATCCCGCTGATCTTTGTCTGCTCGAACTCGTTGGGATGCGAATCGTAATATTGTTTCGCGGCGTCGCTGATTGCGCCCGGCTCGCTGGTCAGCCGCTGAATGTAGGCTTGCGCCAGAATGTTCTCGCGGCTGAGTTTGATGTCATCCTTCCACGGCGATTGTTGATCCAGACTCAGCTTGCCCGCCTCGTCCGCGAATTGATGGAGCATATAGGCACGCTCCAAAAGACTCGCCAAATCCTGTCCCCGGCGCTGATTCGCCGGAATCACCTTCAGCAGATCTTCGGCCTGACGGGCCGTAAGCTGCTGGCCATTGATGGTGGCGACAATGCGGCTGGGATCCTGTTGGGCAACCGTCTCCGGACCTCGCGGCTTTAATTGGTCAGAGGAGGAGGCGTTTGGAGGCTGCGCCGGCGTCGCTGGAGCTTTCGTGGAAGGATTTGTCCCCTGAGCCCATGCGAGCGACGAACAAAGGACGGCTGAGAGTACAAAGATACTGCTTTTCATTCAGGCCAGTTCAGTTTCTACAACTCTAACACGCATGGCGGCGCAGACGACCTTGTCGTCTGCCGTCTACTGCGGCTGAACCGCTGCTCTTTTCAGATTAGAAGCGGCTTTTTCCTTCGCGCTGGCGCTGATCTGGATGTTGTTGATCACCTGGCTGGCCCCCGCCGCCTTAGCCATACGCGTGGCCGATCCCTTGTGCTGGACGACGTTCGTGGTTCCTTCCCAGGTCACCACACCACGCTGCACATGAAATCGGAAGCCGTCTTTTCCGATTTTTGATTTGGCCAGCTTAGCCCGGATGGTGGCTTCGATTTGGGCATCGCTCGCCGTGGCGGTCCGCTGGACAGTGGCCGTGTGCGCCGCCGGCCCATGGGCGGCTGGAGCGGCCAAGCCCAGCACAGATGAAAATAGCAGCAGAATCAAAAACTTGCGCATAAAACTCTCCTGCTGTGAGTAGTGGCCGCAGCAGCAATTTGTTCGCAGCAGCGACGCTGTATATCTCTGACATATCCCGGTATCATTCTGAGGAATAGAAAAACTTATGGTACCCGTAGTACCCTGGACGATACAGCCTCATTGCGTATTACGACCAGAATGGGTTCAGCTTACTTGGCCACGAAAGCACACATTCTCCTGGTAGAGGACAACGCGGCGGATGCCTGGCTTTTTCAGGATCTGCTCGCAAAAACCGGGGTTGAGCACAACCTGACAGTAATCGACGATGGCGAAGACGCCAGCGCCTTCCTGGACAGGGCCGCTCAAGGAGATAAGCAATTGCTCCCGGATCTGATTCTGCTGGATCTGAATTTACCGCGGAAAAGCGGCATGGAGATCTTAAAAGAGATCAAACAAACTGCGCCGCTGCAATCGATCCCCGTCCTTGTTCTCACTTCCTCCGGCTCGGACCGCGATGTCAATAGCGCCTACGCCTCCGGAGCGAACGCCTATTTCCGTAAGCCGGTCGGGCTTACCAAGGTCGAGGAGTTAATCGACTTGATCGCGAAGTGCTGGCTGCAGTTCGCATGCCTACCTCCCCGCAACGGCGTCCCCGCCCGCTGACATACAAACAGAAGTCAAACAGAACCGCGCGCGTAACTAAGCGGCCAGGCTCGAATCCCTTACTCCACCCGCGCATTCGGCAACGTGAACACAAACTTCGTCCCTCGTGGCCCGTTTGATTCCACCCAGATACGCCCACCGTGGGCTTCGATCACGCGCTTGCAAATCGCGAGCCCCACTCCCGTGCCGCCATAAACCTTCGGCATCAGCCGGGCAAAAATATTGAAGATGCGTTCGCGGTGACGAGGGTCAATCCCGATTCCGTTATCCGCAATCGAGAAGCGAAACCCGCCCTTCTCCGGCTCGGCGGAAACGTGCACTTGCGGGATCTGATCGGCGTGATATTTGATTGCGTTGCTGATCAGGTTTTGAAATACGGCGATAATTCTGGAGCGGTCTGCCGTAATGACCGGAAGCTCGTCATGGATAATCGACGCTTGCTTTTCCTCGATATATGTCCGCAGGTTCTCAATGGCCGCCGTCAGCGCATCGCCGGCGGAAAAAGTCGTCCACCTTCCCTGCTGAGTGGTCAAACGGCTGTAGGCAAGCAGGCCAGTGACCAGATCCGACATGCGCCGGGCGGCCTCGGCGATAAATTGAAGATTGTGCTGGTTCTCGGCGGTCAAATTTCCTTCCAGATTTCTGGTCAGTAGCTCCGAGTACACCGCAATGGACCGCAACGGTTCCTGAAGATCGTGCGATGCGGCATACGCAAACTGCTGCAGTTCCTCGTTCGACCGCACTAACTCCTCTTCCATTTGCTTACGGGCGGTGATATCGCGCGCAATCTTGGCGGCGCCGATGACAGCACCGGCGGAATCCCGGATAGGTGAGATAGTGAGAGAGACAGTAATGCGGTGTCCGTCTTTATGGCGCTGGAACGTATCGAAGTTCTGGATGCGTTCGCCGCGCTGGATGCGTTCTAAAATCTCGGCCATTTCGCCCTCATGGCCATACCAAGCCATAATTGCGACGGGCTTTCCGAGAATTTCATCAGCGGAGTAGCCGAACAACCGTTGTGCACCCGTGTTCCAGCTCGTGAGGGTGCCGTCGAGCGATGTACCGATGATGGCGTCATCCGACGATTCGACAATGGCGGCGAGCGCCAGCCGCGATTCGTCCGCCAGCACGCGCTCGGTGACGTCCATGCTGGCTCCGACGACAACGGGGCCCGTAGCTTCACCCGGCACCGCTTCCCTTGGATAAATACTGGCCTTTGTCGAAATCCACCGGATCTCGCCGCTCGGCCGCACAATTCGGAACAGGCTGTCAAACGGGCCTTCACCGCTAATTGCAGCTCGAAGCTCTTTGAGGACACGCGTACGATCTGTACGAAGAATGGATTTCAGCCAAGTGCGAAAACTTGGCGAAATACGGACCCGGTCCAGCCCGTAAATGGGGTACATTTCTTCCGACCAAGTCAATTCGCCGACAGCCGGACACCACGTCCACGTTGCAACTCCGCTGATGTGCTGGATAAGGGCTTGTTCGGCTTCGCGAAGCGCTCGCCTGCTAACCTCTTGCGATTGAGGCCGGCGGAATTGCGGGAGTTCGTTTTCTAGTTCAGCAACTCGCTGCTGAAGGCGTTCGGTTGGAAAAGGACACTCCGAGCCGTACGGATCAGTTCTCAAAACAGCCAAATGAATTAGCGCTTGTTCTTTGATCTTAATCCATCGCGGGTCGCTCTGTCTCGCGAAGTGGGGCAGACGATCGCTTTTTTGTCATCTGCCGCATGATGGCATACTTGGCAAGGAAATATGTCCAGTCGAATTGCAAACGGCAAGCGCTTGCCGGCTTTGGGGAGTAGGCCTTTGGCCTGCAAACTGATTTTTTCACAGCTTCTCATTCCCCTCGCCTTTGGCGCCGATTTCCGGCCCCCGGCAGTGCCGCTCATCACGCACGATCCTTATTTCAGCATTTGGTCTATGGCTGACCATCTGACTGATCAGCCCACGAAACACTGGACCGGCGCCGTCCAGCCGCTTTCCAGCCTGATTCGAATCGACGGGAAGTGCTACCGCATTATGGGCGCCGAGCCGAAACCCGCGCCCGTGTTGCAGCAGACTCACCTCGAAGTCCTCCCGACGCACACCGTTTATCAGTTCGAAGGAGCGGGCGTTCAAGTCACGTTAACATTCTTCACGCCTGCCCTTCCCCCAAACCTGGACACGCTTTCCCGGAACGCCAGTTACATCACATGGAGCGTTCAATCTTCCGATGCGAAAACACATCGCGTAGAGATATATTTCGACGCTGGGTCGCAGATCGTGGTCAATACGCCCGAAGAGCTTGTCCATTGGGAGCGCTATCGCGTCGGAGATCTGCAGATTCTGCGCATGGGAAGCGAGCAGCAGCCGGTCCTTCAAAAATCGGGCGATAATCTGCGGATCGACTGGGGCTATCTCTACCTCGCGGCTCCTCCTGAAAGCGCCATGGCAGAGACCGCCACGGTGCGCCCCGATGCAATGAGGTCATTCTCCGAAACGGGCGCAGTGCCCGATGCGGACGATCTCGAACAGGATCAGCCTTATGCGCAACCGGCGCCGGCGCTCGCTCTTTCCTTCGAGCTTGGAAACGTCGCGTCCTCTCCGGTCGCACGGCACGTGGTTCTCGCTTACGACGATATCTACTCGATCGAATATTTCCATCGCCGTCTCCGCCCCTATTGGCGGAGGAATAAAACCGGCATCGCCGATCTGCTGCGCTCAGCTCTTCGCGATTACGAGTCGCTCGATAAGCAGGCAAGAGCGTTCGATCGGGAACTCATGTCGGACTTGACCGCGGCAGGCGGCGAGGAGTACGCCCGGCTCTGCGCGCTGGCCTATCCGCAAACGCTCGCAGCCCACAAGCTGACTGCCGATATCGATGGCACGCCATTGTTCTTCTCCAAAGAAAACTTCAGCAACGGATCCATCGACACCGTCGACGTGACTTACCCAAGCTCGCCCTTTTTCCTTCTGTTCAACACAAAGTTGCTTGAAGCACAACTCAAACCGGTTCTCGACTACGCGAATCTGCCGCGTTGGACATTTCCGTTCGCTCCTCATGACCTCGGCCGCTATCCCCTGGCCAACGGGCAACAATACGGCGGGAAAGAAACATCGCTTGAAAATCAAATGCCGGTGGAAGAGAGCGGCAATATGCTGTTGATGATCGCCGCTGCCTCGCAAGTGGACGGCAACGCCGATTTCGCAGGCAGATACTGGCCCCTGCTCACCAAGTGGGCCGAGTATCTCCGCGGGCACGGTCTCGATCCGGAGAACCAGTTATCGACCGACGATTTCGCGGGGCACCTCGCCCATAATGCCAATTTGTCCATCAAAGCGATTCTCGCGCTCGGGGCTTACGGCAAGCTCGCCGGCATGCTCGGGCATCCGGATGTGATGAAAGACTATTTGGATCTGGCGCGGAGCGATGCGAGGAAATGGGTCGAGATGGATACCGACGGCGATCATTACAAGCTTGCCTTCGACCGCCCGAGCACCTGGAGCCAGAAGTACAACCTGGTCTGGGATCATCTCCTCGGCTTCAATTTCTTCCCCAAAGAAGTCACTGAGAAAGCGCTCGCGTTCTATCGAACGCACGAGAACAAATACGGACTTCCGCTAGACAACCGTGCCGATTACACAAAGCTTGATTGGCTCGCGTGGACATCGTCGTTAGGCGATTCGAAACAGCAGTTCATGACGCTGTTCGATCCGGCTTACCGCTTTGCAAACGAATCGCCCAGCCGTGTTCCCCTTACGGATTGGTACGACACCCAAACCGGCAAGCAGATCGGCTTTCAGGCGCGTTCCGTCGTGGGAGGAATCTTTATCCGCATGCTCTACGACCCCGCCATCTGGAAAAAGTACGCCCAAATGGCGAAATAAGCGGCGCCAACGAACATCTTCATGAATACACGAAGCGCCCCTGCCGTTCGTCACTCCTTTTTGGAACGGCGGTATCTGGGCAGTGTGAAGCGTATCGCGATCAGCGCGTTTCTGCTCTTTCACATAGTTGCGATCGTCTGCTGGTGCGTCCCTTTGGATTCGCCTTTGATCGCTGCGTTTCGAGGCGCGATCCGTCCTTATTTCCAGTGGGCTGGACTTTTCCAGGGGTGGGATATGTTCGCCCCAACACCCAAATCGGCGAATAGTTACATTGACGCCGCCATTCTTTATAGAGACGGGCACACGAAAACGTGGCAATTCCCGCGCATGGAGCAGCTCAGCCTCGCTGAGCGTTATCGCAAGGAGCGTTACCGAAAATTTACGGAAAACCTGCAGAAGGATGCGAATGCGCCGTTGTTGCCCGATACGGCGCGACACATTGCGCGCTTGAATAACGACGGCGCCAATCCGCCGGAATTTGTTATCCTGGTTCGGCACTGGTCCGATATCGTCCCGGCATCCCATGGCGCCGAGCTTTGGCGCACGCAAATTCTCTATTCGTATTCAGTCCAACCCAAAGACTTGAAATAGGATGAGCCTGCGGTCCGCCATAGAAGCCTGGAATAGATTCTTTTTCGAACCACAATCTCCGTTACCTGTTTCGTTATTTCGCATCTTTTACGGAATCGTGGTGATCGTAAACCTGCTGTTGTTGCATGGCGACTGGCTGGCCTGGTATGGTACGCACGCCTGGGTGAGCCTCTCTACAATGCGCCAGCTCGAACCAGGTCCGCGGCTCACTTTGTTCAGCATCATCCCGCAGAAGGATCAGTGGATCGGCATGTTCTTTTGGGTGTTCTTAGGGTTGGCCGTTTTTCTCATGGCCGGATTTCTGACCCGTTTCAGCACAGCCGCCGTGTTTCTCTGCCTGACATCCATCCATCAGCGCAACCTATACATCACCCACAGCGGCGACACGTTCTTGCGCATAGCCGGATTCTTTCTGATCTTTGCTCCCGCCGGCGCAGCCCTGTCCCTGGACCGGCTCATCGGCCGCCGCAGAGGCAAGGAGACGGAGGAAATTCAGCCCCGAAGCCCTTGGGCGCAGCGCCTCATTCAATTGCAACTCGCGCTCGTCTATTTGATGTCATTTTGGTGGAAATCGATGGGCGCTGTTTGGGTGAACGGGACCGCGCTTTATTATGTCATTCACTTGGATGAACTCCGGCGATTTCCACTGCCCCATTGGATCGAGCACCCTGTGATCTTGAAACTGGGAACTTGGTTAACGCTTGCGCTGGAATTCTCTTTGGGCGTGTTGATCTGGTTCAAGGAACTGCGCTATCCCTTACTACTGCTCGGGCTCCTGTTTCACCTGTGCCTCGAATATTCATTCAACGTTCCTATGTTTCAGTGGGACATCCTTTCGGCTTATATCTTGTTCGTCGACCCAGCCGACATCGCTCGCGCTCGACAGTTTACTGTTTCTCTAGTTCGATCCTGGTTACGCTCGCCCTCGGAAACGTGTACTCCAAACGATCCCCGCTGAGCTGCGCGCTTGTATGAATAGGAGTAATCTCGCGCGGCCGGATCTCATCCTTTGTTTCATAAATACTCGGCGCCTGGAGCGTTTCAACCCCGCCGTTTTCGCCGCGTGAAAATCGGCCAGCGGTAAGTTAGACGAAACATCCTGATCTAAATGCCGGTTCACACAGAATTCGGCGAAACTCTCCCCATATCTGGCATCGCATCCTCCCACTCACAGGCCTGGTATTGAAGCCGATTTCGCCGACCACGCGGCTGCGCCAAGCCCTGGCTTTGAACCGCAAAGATTATGAAGCCATGACGTACTTAGGCCTGAGCGCCGAGGTCGTGAATTTCCAGGACACGGCGCAACAGCTTTACCGCGCCGCGATTCGGTGGCCAGCTAATCCAAGTGAAAAGGCTGACCGCTGACTGCTAATCGCTGACCGCTAACTAGCAACACCCCGTCTTCGCCAGCACAATCTCATCAATCTGCACCAGCGTCGGGTATTTCCCGGTGTAGCACGCGTAGCAGAACCGGGCTTGCCTATCTTTTAGCGCCCTGTGCAGCGCTTCGAGCGAGAGATACGCAAGCGAATCGGCTTCCACGTAATTCTCAATCTCCTTGATGCCATAATTCGCGGCGATCAACTCGCGCAGCGACGGCGTATCGACACCGTAGTAGCACGGAGAAATGGTGGGCGGGCAGGAGATGCGCAGGTGCACCTCTTTCGCTCCGGCATTTCGCACCATCCGAACAATCTTGCGGCTGGTAGTTCCGCGCACAATCGAATCGTCCACCAGAACCACCCGCTTGCCTTCGAGCAGATGGCGAACCGGGTTGAGCTTCAGCTTCACGCCAAAATCGCGAATCGCCTGGGACGGTTCAATAAATGTCCGGCCGACATAGTGGTTGCGAATCAGCGCTTGCCGGTACGGGACTCCGGATTCCGCAGAATAGCCGATTGCCGCCGAAACTCCCGAATCGGGAACCGGAACTACTACGTCGGCTTCCACCGGATGCTCGCGCGCCAGAAGGCGGCCCATCAGTTCCCGCGATTCGGCTACCGGCTTGCCGAACACAATCGAATCGGGCCGTGAGAAATAGACATGCTCAAACGAACAATGGGCCGGGGGTTCCGCGGGAGTGTAACGCTCGCGCGCCATGCCTTCGGGCCCAACGATGACCATTTCACCCGGTTCCACATCGTTCACGTACGTGGCGCCAATCAGGTCGAATGCGCAAGTCTCGGACGCAAAGACTATGGCTGGCGCGCTGTCCGGAATCTCCAGGCGCCCCATCGCGAGCGGCCTGAACCCGTGCGGGTCGCGAGCGATAATGATCCGGTCCTCCGCCAGGAACACCAGCGAGAATGCCCCTTCAATTTGCAATAGCGCATCGCGTAGCGCGCCCGAGAGCGTCCGTTCGCGCGACCGCGCCACCAGGTGCAGAATCACCTCCGTATCGCTCGTCGACTGAAAAATCGAGCCGTCCTCTTCCAATTCCCGCCGCAGCTCGATCGCGTTCGTGAGATTTCCGTTGTGCGCCACTGCGACTTGCCCTTTGTTGCAGGCCACCGAAAGCGGCTGCGCATTTTGCAGTACCGTGTCTCCCGCCGTCGAGTACCGCGTGTGCCCGATCGCCAGATCTCCCGGCAACTGATTCAACACACCCGGCGTGAAGATATCGGCCACATGCCCCATCCGGCGCACGCTGTGGATTTTGCGGCCGTCGCTCGATGCGATCCCGGCGCTTTCCTGCCCTCGGTGCTGGAGAGCATACAACCCGAGATAGGCTAAATTCGCCGCCTCGGGATGTCCATAGATGGCAAACACGCCGCACTCTTCGCGGAGCTTGTCAAAGCGACAATCCTCTTCTTCCCAATGAAGCATTCGTTTGTCTATACCTGTAAGGGGGTTTGGAGGAGGTGTTCGAGAGCAGTGTTCCACCCTTCGCTGAGCTCGTCAACGCGGCTATCGACCAGAACCTGGTTCCTGTTGCGAATGATCACTCTCGATTCGAGTGTAACGCCAATCTCTACCGCTTGGATGTTATTTCTTGTAGCGGCCCGCAAAACTCTTTGCGCATCGGCTGTGGACACCAAAACTCGCGAAGGACCTTCGTGAAATAGCAGCAGTGCGGGATCCAGTTCGGAATTCAAATTCACGTCCGCGCCGAACTTCCGGCTCTCTATCGCGCACTCCGCAATAGCCACCGCTAAGCCGCCATCCGAAAAGTCGTGAGCCGATTCCACCGCGCCCTCGCGAATCAGTTCGCGGATCGTCGCCTGCACGCGCTTCTCGTAATCCATATCGAGAGCGGGCGGCTTGCCCCACAACTCGTCCAAAATGACTTTGGCGTATTGCGTTCCGCCGAATTCGTCAGCTCCGCACGTTCCCAATCCGCCCAGCAGGACCAGTGCAGAACCAGCCCGCTTGAAGGCCATTCCAACTGGCACAGCTGTTTCCAGCTTTCCCACGATGCCAACCACCGGTGTCGGGAAGATCGGATTCCCCAGCGTCTCGTTGTAGAGACTCACATTCCCCCCGGTAACCGGCACTTCGAAGAACCGGCACGCCTCGGCCAGCCCCTCGATCGATTCGACAATCTGCGCCATGATCTCCGGACGCTCCGGGTTGCCGAAATTCAGGTTGTTGGTGGTCGCGAGCGGCACGGCTCCGACCGTTGAGAGATTCCTACAGCACTCGGCTACCAGCAGCTTCGTACCTTCGCGCGGATCGAGCGCGCAGTATCGCCCATTGCCATCCAGCTTCATAGCCACGGAAGTATTCGTGCCTTTGATGCGCAGGATAGCCGCATCTGTCCCCGGCCCGGCCAGGGTGTTGGTCCGCACCTGGTAGTCGTATTGCCGCCAGATCCATTTCTTCGAGCACAAATCGCCCGAGGCGAGCAGCGTCTTCAAATCCGCCGTCCAATTCCGGCTCTTAGGAATTGCCGGACCATGTTCCCGCGCAACCCGCAGCGGTTTCGTAAACGGACGGTTATACCGCGGGGCTTCGTCGGCCAGCGCCCGATTGGGAATCTCGGCCACAACCTCGCCATGATGCTTCACCCGCAACATGCCGTCCGCCCTCACGACGCCGATCTGGACTGCATCCAGGTCCCACTTCTTGAAGACGCGCAGCACTTCCTCCTCGCGTCCGCGCTCGGCTACGAGCAGCATGCGTTCCTGCGATTCGGAGAGCATCATCTCGTAAGCCGTCATTCCCTGCTCCCGCTGCGGAACATGGTCCAGATCGATTTCAACTCCGGTTCCCGCCCGGCTGCCCATCTCGCACGTCGAGGAAGTCAGGCCCGCCGCGCCCATGTCCTGAATGCCGACAATCGCGCCGGTCTTCATCGCTTCCAGACACGCCTCGAGCAGCAGCTTCTCCATGAACGGATCGCCTACCTGGACGTTCGGCCTCTTCTGTTTCGATTCTTCGGTGAACTCTGCGGATGCCATGGAGGCGCCATGAATGCCGTCGCGCCCGGTTTTCGCCCCCACATAAATCACCGGATTCCCGACACCGCTCGCCTTCCCGTAGAAAATTTCATCGTGGCGGAAAACACCCAGGGCGAACACGTTGACCAGCGGATTGCCGTCGTAGCTCTCTTCGAAAACACATTCGCCGCCGACCGTCGGGACTCCGAAACAGTTGCCGTAATGCGAGATCCCGGCCACCACACCTTCCAGAATCCGCTGGTTACGCACACCGGTCGCGGGATCGTCCAGTTTGCCGAAGCGAATCGAATCCATCACCGCAATCGGCCGCGCGCCCATCGTGAAAATATCGCGCAGAATACCGCCCACACCGGTCGCAGCACCCTGAAATGGCTCGATAAAGCTGGGGTGATTATGCGATTCGATTTTGAACGCGATCGCAATGCCGTCCCCGACATCGATAATGCCTGCGTTCTCGCCCGGCCCTTGCAGAATGTGCTTTCCCTGCGTAGGCAGCTTCCGGAGATGAACCCGCGAGCTCTTGTACGAACAGTGCTCGCTCCACATGACCGCGAAGATGCCGAGTTCCGTGAGCGTCGGCTCGCGCCCCAGCAGGCTTAAAATGCGGTCGTATTCGGAAGGCGTAAGTTGGTGAGCCGCGATCACATCAGGCGTGATCTCGCTCATAGCCGTGAGTTTGCCAGCTCGCGAACCGCAGTTAGCGATCTCAGGATTGCTAAACCGTCGGTATTGCCCATCAACGGATCGGCCGCGCGCTCCGGATGCGGCATCATGCCCATCACGTTGCGGCCGGCGTTCAGAACCCCCGCGATGCTTCGCATGGACCCGTTGCAATTCTCCACATATCGCAGAGCCACGCGGTCCTCCGCTTCCAACTCATCCAGAGTGCGCTCGTCCGCAACATAGCAGCCCTCTCCATGGGCCACTGGCAAACGCAACACCTGCCCTTTATGAGCAGCATGGGTGAACGGCGAATCCGTTGTGGCGACTTCCAGGCCCACTGTCTTGCACACGAACTTCAGTTGCGCATTCCGCACCAGAGCGCCGGGCAATAAACCCGCCTCGGTCAACACTTGAAAACCATTGCAGATCCCAAGTACCAAGCCGCCGTCGGCAGCGAACTTCCGGACCGCCTGCATCACGGGAGAAAACTTCGCGATCGCGCCGCACCGCAGGTAATCTCCATAGGAGAACCCGCCCGGAAGAATGACAGCGTCAAGATCGCCCAGCGATAGTGAATTGTGCCAGATAAACTCGGCTTCGTGGTGCAGGTTTTCCGAAATGGCGTACCATGCGTCGTGGTCGCAGTTGCTTCCCGGAAAAACTACGATTCCTACTTTCATTTATGAGGTAATTGCTACGCTCCGCTGGTTGCGGCAGGAGTGGCCTTCTTGCGGCTGGCCCGTTTCTTCTCCACAGGTGGCTGGCGATCGCTCTTCTTCAAGGCGGGTAAGACGATCGACGTAACAAATTTTTTCTCGCCATGATCGTCGAATTTAATTACGATGTAATCGTCGTTGCAGGAGAGCACCGAGCCGAGGCCAAACTTGCCATGTTCGACTTGGGCCCCCTGGGCAAATGCCGGTTTGCTGGCCATGGGGCGGGATTCCTCTATAGGTAATTGTAACAATTCGACTTATTTCCTGTCGAACGCAACAGAGCCGCGGCCTAAGCGACCGCTAGATCCATATAATAGTATTGGACGACCATGGAGGACCTGAAAAAGAAGCTGCAAGAGGAGATCACGGCCCTCGAGTACGAACTCCGCAATGAACTGCCGAAGGAAATCCTCAAGGCGCGGGCGCACGGAGACCTGAGCGAAAACGCGGAATACCATGCCGCCAAAGAACGTCAAGCCTTTGTGAACGCGAAACTGGGACACCTGCAAGCCCGCCTGCGGGAGGTCTCCATGATCGATTTCTCGAAGATTCCGCGCGACCGCGTCGGCCTCGGCTCGCAAGTGGTGGTTCTCGACCTGAATAAGGACGAGGAGTACACCTACAACCTGGTCACCAGCGAAGAAGCGGATGTCGCCAACGGCAAAATCTCGACCAGTTCGCCCATCGGCCGCGGTCTGCTTGGAAAGCGTGTCGGCGACACGGTGAAAATTCCAATTCCGGACGGGGTGCGGGAAATGGAAATCCTGAGCCTCACAACCATTCACGATACAGCCGCATCCTAAGGACACTTCAATGACTTACACTCGCGCAATCGGCCTCGGGGCGAACAAAATCATTCGGCTGATTGTGCGAGGCCTTGCACTCTCTAAAATCAATCCCAACGTACTTACGTTTCTGGGGTTGGTCATCAATATGATCGCGGCCGCATTTCTCGCGGTTGGAAGGTTCCGCACCGCAGGCGCCGTCATTATCTTCGCCGGGCTCTTCGATATGGTGGACGGACGAGTCGCCCGCGAAACGAATCAGGTCACTCGTTTTGGAGGATTTTTCGATTCCGTACTCGACCGCTACTCCGATTTGGCGTTGTTAGTCGGCCTGCTGGTCTACTATGGAACGATTAACCGGCCGTCGTATGTGGTCCTAACCGCGATTGTGATGACCGCCTCGGTCATGATCAGTTACACTCGCACGCGCGCGGAAAACATCATTCCAACGTGTAAAGTTGGGTTTCTGGAGCGCCCCGAGAGAATCGTTCTTCTCATCATTGGGGCATTATTCGACCGTATGGCTCCCGTGCTCTGGGTCATCGCCGTGCTGGGCAATCTTACCGTGATTCACCGCATGATCTTTACCTATCAGGAATCAAAGCGGCTTGAGGACGCGCAGCTTCGTGCACGCTCCGTAGCCGCCTCCACCACCCGCACCCTGTAAACCGCCCATAAGGACCGTGGACCGGAACCCGGCGCGTCAGCAAGGGTCATTTAACTTCCACCCTCCAACACCACAATCGCAAAAGCCATTTCCGACGTATGGGTCAGCGAAATAGAAATTCGCTTCACTCCCATGCGATCCGCCACAGCGCGCCCCACGCCACTAAGCTGTAAGGTCGGGCGGCCGGAAGGTTCGTTCACCACTTCGAAATCTTTCCAGGTCACGCCAAAATTCCACCCGGTCCCGATCGCTTTCATTCCAGCCTCTTTGGCGGCAAATCGGGCGGCAAACCGCTCCGCCCAATTGGCTTTACTCATCGCGTATCGGCGCTCGTTATCGGTATAAATGCGGCCGGTAAAACGATCGCCGAATCGGGCGATGCCTTTGCGGATTCGATCCACTTCCGCCAGATCCGTACCAATTCCAAGAATCATACTCTGCCAATTTGCACGGATCTCTGCTTGCCGGCGTACGAGACCGCAGCATCCAGGCGACCGGCTACTGTTAAGGCCCACCGGCCCGGACGGCTATTGACTCTTGCGGAAAGCGGCCCAACGCTTCTTCTGCGCAGCCGCAATTCGTTTACGCGCTTCCGGACTTAGAACTCGCTTCTTGCGAGTCGCCGACTGCGTGCCGCTGGTACTGTGAGTTGCACCGTCGCTGTTGCCACGGGGCGGTCTGCCAACGCGGCGACCCATCATGGATCGTACTTGAGCTATTTGCTCGTCTAGCTTCTGTTTTTGCGCTTCCAGACCTTGGAGAGCGGCTTCCAGAATTTCTCTATTTGGTGCTGCGGACGTTCTAGCCATATTTACTAAGTAACACAGGACCAGATTTTTTTACATCGCAATGGATGCACTTACCGGCCCAGCTCTTTGGGTTTACAGAACCACGCGCCTAAGCAAGTGGCACATCTCAGCACGCTGCTACGCTTCGGAATAGCAAAGTAACGTTACCGGACCGTCATTAATTGAGCGGACCTGCATGTGAGCTTGAAAGACTCCGGTCTCGACCGTAATTTCCAATTCCCTGCAATATTTAATAAAGCTCTGGTAGAGATGCAATGCCAAGTCCGGCTTGGCAGCTTCGGTATAGGACGGCCGGTTGCCTTTTTGCGTGCTTCCGTAAAGCGTAAATTGGGATACGATCAGCAAGGCGCCTGATATGTCCCGCACGCTCAGGTTCATTTTTCCCTGATCGTCGGGAAATACCCGGAGGTGCACCACTCTCTGCGCTAACTGTTTCGCGCGCAGCTCTGTATCATCGTGCCGGACACCTAAAAAGACCAGCAGCCCTCGACCTATCTCCCCAACAGCCGAGCCATTCACCGTGACACTTGCTTCGGATACTCGCTGTACGAGTGCGCGCATGCGGAAATATCAGAACCGCGCACCTTAGTAAGCGGCTTCTCCTCTCTCCTCAACCCGGAAAACATTGCCACGCCCCAGAAGCCAATGTGGATCGACCCTCCGCTTCACGGCTTTCATCGCTTCCAGCTCATCTGGCGAATACATCAGCTCCAGTAAATATGCTTTCGATTTCCCTACCCCATGTTCCGCCGCGACCGTGCCGCCCAACGCGACAACTTTTTGCGCAAACTCATACATCAAAGCCTCGACTTGCTGAACCTGCTCCGGGCTCGCCGGAAACAAGTGAACATGGTTATTCGCATCACCTACGTGGCCGTAAATCCAGTACTGGCCAGGTATGACCTCTTCGCAGCGCCGCTTATAGTAGGCGTGTAGTTCCCGGTAACGGTTGAGCGGCACGGCGTAATCGGTACCGGCTTTCGGAAAGCCGATGCGCCGCACGACTTCAAGCGTCAGCACCGGAAGAGCATGGCGAAATTCGCGAAAACGCTCGCGGTCGGCAGCACTAAATCCGAACCAGGACTGCTCCTCAAAAGCATGTTGCTGATGAAGCCTCACCGCCCAGGCATCCACTTCGTGGTCATCCTGCGACCTTAGATTCTGCTCGATCAGCAGGGCAGCTTTCGCCGCAGCAGGAATCTCGGGATATCGTTCGCGAATGAGATTGAGCGCAGATCCGTCGACAAATTCGAGCAGCCGCAGCTCCGGGATGGGCCTCCAGGCATCCACTGCATCCAGCGCATCCTCTTCCGAAGGAAAAAACACGATCCCGCTCAGAATGGCGCCCGGGTCGGGAAACAATTGCAGTTCGGCGGCTGTCACAATGCCCAGGGTGCCCTCGCTGCCGGCAAGCAGATCCACCCACTCAACGTCCGGCTTCAGAAAGTAACCCGCCGAGTTTTTCGTCGTCGCGGGAATCCGGATGGGTGTGACAGGAAAATCCACACGGTCTCCGCGCCGGAATGTACGCGTCTCCCCGTCCATGAATGTTACTTCGAGCGCGAGCACGTGCCGCCGCACGGAGCCGTAGTGGAAGCTGCGCGCGCCGCCCGCATTCGTCGCAATCACACCACCAATGGAGGCAGCGCTCTCGGTAGGATTCGGCCCAAAGAATTGTTTCGTCGGGGCAGCAGCTTCCTGCAGTTGATCCAGAGTCGCCGCAGCGCCGCAACGTGCCCGGCCGGGCATGATCTCGATGCTTCGAAAGCGGTCGAGCGATACCACCCACCCGCCGTGCGGCACACGCGCGCCCGTTAAGCCCGTCCCGGCCCCGGACACCGTAAGCGGAATCCGGCGACCTGTAGCGGCTTTGACGATCTCGCGGAGCTCTTGCAGATCGGCGGGCAGAAACACCTGATCCGCTTCTCCGCGATAACCGGACGCGTCTTCGAGATAGGGATCAATAGCGGTCGAGGCGGCAAGCATCTTTCCCTCACAAATTCGGCTGGGACGTCACCGCTCCATCCGAAGCCGATCCCACCAGGGCTACATACTTCGCCATCACTCCAGATGTGTACTTCGGAGCGGGCCGCGAGAACTTGGCCAATCTCTCGTACAGCTCGGATTGCGGAATATCAAGCGTGATTTGACACTTTTCGATGTCGATGGTAATTGGATCGCCTTCGCGCACTGCGGCAATCGGTCCTCCAACGGCAGCTTCCGGAGCAACATGCCCCACCATAAACCCGCGAGTTGCCCCGCTGAACCGGCCATCGGTAATGAGCGCAACGCTCTCGGAAAGGCCTTCCCCCACAATGGCGCTGGTCACGCCCAACATTTCACGCATCCCCGGACCGCCCCGCGGTCCTTCGTAGCGAATCACGACAATATCGCCGGGCTTGATCTTCCCGCCGAGCACAGCATGCATCGCGGCTTCTTCGCTATCGAATACACGCGCAGGACCGGTCTGCGATTTGCGATTCAAACCGGTCACTTTGATCACTGCACCCAGCGGCGCGAGCGAACCTTTCAGAATGACTAAACCGCCGGAGCTTTTGATGGGATTCTCCAGCGGCCGGATCACATCCTGGCCCGGTGTCTCTTTCACTGATTGAACGCATTCGGCAAACGTTTTCCCGGTGATTGTCATCGCGTCCGCATGCACATAGCCGCCGTCGTATAAACGTTTCGCGATCACTGGAATTCCGCCGGCCTTGTCCACATCTGCCGCCGTGTATCTCCCGGCGGGTTTCAAATCCGCCAGCAGCGGCGTCTTGTGACTCAGCTCTTGAAAATCTTCGATATTCAGCGGCACGCCTGCCTCGCGCGCCAAGGCGAGCAAATGTAGCACTGCATTGGTAGAACCGCCCGAAGCCGCCACGCTCGCAATCGCATTTTCGATCGCCTTCCGCGTCACGATATCGCGCGGACGGAGATTCTTCCGCACCGCATTCATGATGACTTCGCCGCACTGCCGCGCCGCGCCGTGCTTGCGTTGATCCACCTGCGGGATACCATTTAGGCCCATCGGCGAAAGGCCGATAATCTCCATTACCGTCGACATCGTATTCGCGGTGTACTGGCCGCCGCAGGCGCCCGGACCAGGGCACGCCGCATTCTCGATCGCAAGCAGCTCGTCATCGCCAATCCGCCCCGCGGCATTCGCACCCACCGCCTCAAACACGTCCTGTATCGTGATGTCCTTGCCCTTGTAATGGCCCGGCAGAATCGTTCCGCCGTACAGAACCACCCCGGGAACGTTCAACCGAACCAACGCCATCGCCGCGGCGGGAATCGTCTTATCGCATGCCACCAGCGCCACAATGCCGTCGAACATGTGGCCGCGCGCTACCAGCTCGATCGAATCCGCAATCACCTCGCGGCTGATAAGCGAGGTCTTCATGCCCTCGGTCCCCATGGTGATTCCGTCACTAATCGCGATCGTGTTGAACTCCATCGGGGTACCGCCCGCCTCGCGAATGCCCTGCGCTACATCTACTGCCAGCTCCCGCAAATTGTAGTTGCAGGGCATGGTGCCAATCCAGGTATTCGCGATTCCGATAATCGGCTTCTTCAGGTCTTCGTCGGTAAAGCCAATCGACTTGAGGTAGGAGCGCGCGGGCGCCCGGTCTTTGCCTTGGGTGATCGTATAGCTCTGGAGCTTCATAGAAACTCCTATTTAATCAGTTGGCGATTTCAGGTAAAAAGAATCGGCCCGCCTCCGTTAGGAAGCGGGCCCTTAGGATCAGAACGGAGCTCACACTCAGACAGAAGGAACGAACCAATGAGCAACTTGCTCTCGCTTGGCTATCGTGAATCCAGTATCCGCAAATTGCGGCTCGCCGCCAAGGGCGTACGGTTTTGCTCCAGTACGGGATACGTAGTACGTGTATGCATCCGTCACTCAACCATCCCGGCCGGGAAATTCAGATTCCGCAGCAGCCGGTACAAGTAATTGGGATGCACCCCGAGTACACGCGCCGCTTCGATATGATCCCCGCCCGTCATCTCGAAGGCTCGTCTCACAGTCGCCCGTTTCGCCGAGTTCACGGCCCGCTGCAGCATGCCACTCTCTTCCGGCATCACCTCGGCCCAGCGTTCCAGCAATTTATCCGGAAGGTCTTCCGGCTGGATCTCTCCGCCCGTGCCCAGCACCACGGCGTGTTCAATCGCGTTCTCCAGCTCCCTCACGTTCCCCGGCCAGTCGTAGCTCTGCAAGACATTGCGTGTTGCCGGTGATATCGCGAGACGCGGGCGCCCGCACTTGATTCCAAAGCGCTGGGCAAAATGTTCTGCAAGCGGCAGGATATCTTCGGGCCTCTCCCGCAAAGAAGGCGTGCGCAGCCTGACAACATTCAGCCGGTAAAAAAGATCTTCGCGGAACGCTCCTTTGCGCACAGCGGCTTCCAGGTCACGGTTGGTCGCCGCGATCACGCGTACATCCAGCGCGATCGATTCCGTTCCCCCGACTCTGTGGAACTCGCGGTTTTGCAGAATGCGAAGCAGCTTCGCCTGCGCGGCTAACGCCATCTCGCCGATCTCGTCCAGAAAGATCGTGCCTCGTTGCGCAGCTTCCAGCAGGCCCCGCCTCAATCCGGCGGCTCCTGTAAAGGCGCCCTTCTCGTGACCGAACAGTTCGCTCTCGAGCAAGCTCTCGGTAATCGCCGCACAATTCACAGCGACGAACGGCGTCGCCGCGCGCGGGCTCTGCGCATGGATAGAGCGCGCCACCAATTCTTTCCCGGTGCCGCTCTCGCCGACTACGAGAACCGTGGTATCTCGCGCTGCTACCCGTCGGATATCACGCCGGAGCTTCGCGAGCGCTTCGCTCGATCCAGCCATGTTGTCTTCGAATTGCAGATCCCGGCGCAACCGGTGTACTTCACCTTCGAGCGACTCGACATAACGCGCGTTTTCCAGCGCAAGGGACGCCATCCTCGCAATCGCAGATATGACGAGCAACTCCGGCTCGCTGAACCGTTTCTGGTACCGGTTCAGCACCAGGGCTCCGCAGGGCTGGCCTTCAGCTAGCAGCGGAGCCGTTAGCCGAAAACACTTGTTCTCGATCGCTTCCACAGCGATGCGGGCAGGTGATTTGGCCGGCTCATTGCCGATCGTGAGGAACCCGTCATCGATAGGAACCAGATCCCGCATTAAACCGACGATCTGCTTCCCGAGCAAATCGCGCACCGTCTCCGAGTTGCGCGCTTCGTGCCAAGCGCGAAGTGAATCGAGCACGCTGCAGATCTGCACCGCCGCATGGGTCTCGCCTTCGCGCGCGCGCTCGCTCATATGTCGTTGATTCTTTCACCTTTTGGTTACGGAATTCCGCCTTTGCCTGAAAAGGCGCGCGCCTCGCGAGGCGGCAGGTTGCAAGCTGCTGATTCTACGGCACGGCCGATAGGACGCTCGGCCCGATTTGCGGCGCTTCCCGTGCTCCTATAAGGCCGTCCCGAACGAAAGCGGGAAGCCAAATCGAAAAGGAATAAACACATGAAACGCACACTGATTTACATCGCAGCTACGCTCGGCTGCATGACCCTCTCTACCGCAGCGCTTATGGCGCAATCTTCAGCCGCGGCCTATGACATCCCGTTCTCGTTTGACGCTGCGGGAATCCAGATGCCGGCGGGCCATTACCTGGTCACCCCGGAAAGCAACGACGTCGGCCTCCTACGCGGAGATGGCCACGGCATGCTCTTTCAGAGAACTCCGCAGCTCAATGCCAAACCTCGCGCCGCTCACCTCACGTTTCATAAATACGGAGACGCCTACTTCCTGCGCGAAGTTTGGGACCAGTCCGGCCGAGGCAACACAGTCCGACAGAGCCCCCGCGAGCACGAGCTGAGGCAAACCATAGAGCAGGCAAGAGTTCATTCGCAGACCGTTCTGGTTGCAGCCACACGATAATGTCGATCGGCCAAGGGCCGGCGATCCCGTTGTGCTTCGCCGGCTCTAAATTCCAGCAGCTTACTGCGCTTCGGCCAGCTTTCGCGCCCGCTCCCAGTGCAGCTTATCCCGATATTCCTGATACAGCGTGCTAAACCCCGCCCAGTAATATCCGCACACAAACAGCACCAGAAACGGAATCGCGAAGAAGTTGTAGGTCTCGATCGCAAACTCCGTCATGAACACGAAATAGCTTCCAATCGCCAGCTCGACATACGGCAGCCAGCCGCTGCGCCGGCGATAGGCCGCGGACTGCACCTTCATTTTCTGCGTGCCGATCGCGTATTTCGGTGTGCGCGCAAAGCTGGTTTGAATTCCGAACAGCGCTTCCAGCACGCCTTTCGAATTGCTCACCGTCAGGGCCACCCCGGCCGCCATCAGCATCGGCAGAAACGCGATGGATTTCCACCAGGTCTTCGGATACAGCTCCTTCTGAGCGTATAAGTAGAAGGCCGAAATGGACCAGAACGAGGCGACAATCAAGGGCAAATCGATGGTCACCATCTGAAACACGCCCATGTAGAACCGGACAATCATCACCGGCAGCATGAGCATCGAAACGATAATCATGAGCGGGTAAGAGATATTCGGCGTGAGATGCATGAACGCCTCCACCTTCACCCGGAGCGGCAGCGGCGCTTTGAAGATTCGCGGTAGGAGCTTCTTGGCTACCTGCGTCAAGCCTTTCGCCCACCGTGCCTGCTGCACCTGAAATCCGTAGGTCTCAACCGGCAGCTCCGAGGGACACTCCAGCGCCGGAATGTAAACGAAGCGCCAGCCCTTAAGCTGGGCGCGATAGCTCAGGTCCGAATCCTCGGTCAGTGTTTCGTGCTGCCAGCCGCCGGCATCGTCGATCATCTTGCGCCGTAAAATGCCGGCCGTTCCGTTGAAATTGAAAAACAGACCCGATCCGCAGCGGGCGCCGTGCTCCAGCACAAAGTGCCCGTCGAGCAGCATCGCCTCCACCTGGGTCAGAATGCTGAACTCTTTGTTCAGATAACTCCAGCGCGTCTGCACAACCCCGACTCCCGGGTCCGTAAAGAAATGCACGGTCCGCATCAGAAAATCCCGAGGCGGAACAAAATCGGCATCGAAGATCGCGATCAACTCGCCGGTCGCGGTTGCAAGCCCTTCCTGCAAAGCTCCCGCCTTGTACCCGTGACGATTGGTCCGGTGCCGGTATTCGATCGGCAGTCCGCCCGCCCGGTACTCGTTGCACAAACGCTCGGTATGCGGATGCGTCTCGTCCGTCGAATCGTCGAGAACCTGAATCTGCAGCAGCTCGCGGGGATACTCGATTTTCGAAACCCCTTCGAGAAGCCGTTCGACGACGAAGCGCTCGTTATAAAGCGGAAGTTGAATCGTGACCTGCGGCAACTGCTCGAACTGTTTCGCAGGGTGCTTCGGAAGATTCTTGCGGTACTTCCGATACCGCCGCATCGTCTCGTAGCGGTGTACCCCGTAAACGGACAAAATGGCGAGAATCCCGAAATACGGAATCAGCAGCGTCCAATCGAAAAAGGAGAGCCGGTATATTCCCGAAAACGTATCATCGAACAGACCATTCATGATCCGGTCGTTGAGCGACGGCTGAGCGAACAGAAACGCGCACAGCGGACTTAGTAAGTTCATCTGTGATGGTTCGTAAAGACCGTGGCCTAACGCCGCAGTCCCTCTCAGTGTACCGTGTTTTCTACGATTTACGGTAGCCGTGAACACCTTTACAACCTTTCGCGTATTATTGACTGGATACAGAGCCATGCGCGAACACGTTAGGATTCTCGGAATTCTCAATATCGTGATGGGCTGCCTGGTCGCCGCTATCGGGATTGCAGCATTCGTCGTCCTCGGAACTATGGGAGGCGTGATCGCTGGCTGGGTGCAGGCAGGAAATTACGGTGACTCAGCCGCAGCGGGCCCGATTGTCGCCACCATTGGCCTTTGTATCGCATTATTTTTTCTGGTACTGGCTGCACCGTCCATACTCGGAGGGTGGGGACTGTTACACTTCAAGCCTTGGGCTCGTATCTTGATGATCGTTATCTCCGCCCTCCATCTTTTTCATGTGCCGCTGGGGACCGCCTTAGGCGTGTATGGCTTATGGGTCCTGCTCAGTGCCCAGACTCAGCCGCTTTTTGAGAAACGAACCCAGGCGCTTGTGGCTCCTCCCGTTTCGCGGCCAAATCCCGGGCTTTAACGAAGATATCCCGAAGCATCTCATAGCTAAGCTTGCCCGTGGATGTATTTTGCTGGCTCGGGTGATACGAACCCAATAGGAGCGGTCCGCCTGCATGGGTCTGGTACACCGCCCCATGTGCAAAATGAAAAGGGGCCCGCGCGCGAATGCTTCCCCGCCCCTGTAAAACAGAAAGGTACGAATCGAACCCGATTGCGCCCAAGGCAACCACCACCTGCACCTTCTTCAGAATGTCCAATTCCCGCACTAAATAGGGCCGGCAGTTCAGAATCTCGTCCCGGTTCGGCTTATTCTCCGGCGGCACGCAGCGGACTGGCGAGGTGATGTAGGCGTTCGAAAGCCGCAGCCCGTCCTCGGCCGAGATACTCTCGGGCTGATTGGCAAATCCGGCCTCCCACAGCGCCCGGTACAGAAACTCCCCGGAGCGATCTCCAGTAAACATCCGCCCGGTACGGTTTGCGCCATGTGCGCCGGGCGCCAGCCCGATAATTAGAACTTGCGCGGCCGGATCTCCAAAGCCCGGAACCGGTTTGCTCCAATAGTTCTGCCCGCGATAGGCGCGCCGCTGCACGCGCCCGATTTCTTCGCGGTAGGCCACCAAACGCGGACACCGGCGGCAAGCCACGATTTCCGCTTTGAGCACGCGCAACGGCGCGCAGTTCTCCATCTCAGTCAACTGCATTCTGAAAAAAGCACCTTACCGTGCGCCTTCCGCCTGAATAGGTAGTGATTTTTCCCCCACAAAGGATTACCATATCTTGCGCCACAGCTATTGGCCTGTCACAAAGAGACCCTAAGCAGGCGGATGGCGCGGAGGCTTGCGGAGCATCGTCTGCGGGACTTTCGTTTGATAATGTCATGTTTATCCATACACGGCCGGCGAAGACCTTGTTCTGCTTACAACGATGGATTTCCGGAAAGCCAATTTGCTTTCCGCGTCACCGCTCTCAACCAACTAACGTAGAGTAAGGCGAAATCCGGTGCAGAGACCGCCCACGAATTCATCAATCCCGATAGAGCAAATCCAGCTTCCAGCGCCCGGCTTAGAGCAAATGCAAGCAGAAGCCCGCGAGGCGGGTTTTCAATTTCTCGAAACGCTCCTACGCGAATGGGTGAGCGGAAAGAATCGCTTCGACGCCGCGGGCGAGATGTTGTGTGGTCATTTCGATCAAGGCGTCTTAGTGGCGATTGGCGGATTGAACCGGGACCCGTTTCTCTCCGATCCAGCGGTGGGACGCATTCGGCGGGTGTACGTCAGACGGGAGTGGCGCAACAGAGGGATAGGAGGCGCGCTCCTGGAAAAGCTCCTAACTGCCGCCCGAAAGAATTTCCGCAGCGTGCGTCTGCGCGCCGAAAATCCGAGCGCAGCGCAGTTGTATGAACGCAAGGGATTCACTCGAATTCAGAGCTCCAGCGCAACTCATATTCTGCATTTCGAAAGCCCGTAACGGGTGCCGGTTGCGGCTCCGCTGCTCACGTGGGGCGGGTTGGCCGAAGGCAACCTGCGCGGCGGTCGCCGACCGCCGCCGAGCATCAGCACTCGTTGACCGTACTCTTCGCAACAAAATTGCAAATTGTGGACGCTCGATGTATATTTGTCGATATTCGAGGTATTTGCCAGACATGCCGAAGCCGTCCGATCTCTTGCAAGGCACATTGGACCTGCTCATTCTGAAGACAATCGCCAGGGAACCGCTGCACGGTTGGGGCATCGCCAAACGGATCCAACTGCTCTCGGGTGATGTTCTTTCGGTGGGCCAGGGGTCGCTTTATCCAGCGCTGCACCGCCTGGAACAGCAGGGCTGGATCAGCGCGGAATGGAAGGACTCCGATCTCGGGCGGCCCGCGAAAGTCTATTCGCTCACGCGGGACGGACGGAAACAACTGGAACGGGAACTGAAGAGTTGGGACCGGCTCTCCTCAGCCGTCCAACTTCTGATCCAAAACGCCTAGCGGAGAAAACATGCGATTGGGCCGCATCCTCGCGCACCGGTGGCAGTCCTTATTCCGGCGATCTCGCGCCGAAGCGGAGCTGCAGCGGGAGATTGCGCTTCACATCGAGCAACTGGCGAAAGAGTATCGGGCGGCGGGCATGAGCGAATCGGAAGCGCTCAGCGCCGCAAGACGTGACTTCGGACCCGCCGGCGTTACCAAGGAGCAGTGCCGCGATATGCGAGGCACAAGATGGATCGAAGAGTGTGCACGCGATCTCGCGTTCGGCTTTCGAGCGCTGAAGAAATCCCCTGGGTTCACCTTGACGGCGCTGCTGTCGCTGGCGCTCGGGATCGGAGCCAACACCGCGATTTACAGTTTCATGGACGCGATCATGCTGCGAGCGCTGCCCGTGCCCGACCCGCAGAACCTGGTGGTGCTGAACTGGCGCGCGAAGGGCTGGCCGAAAGTTGCGCACTCGCAGTACGGAGATCTCTACAAAGAACCGGGAGGAGTGAGGGTCTCCGGCACATTCCCCTATCCGTTCTTTGAGTCTCTAGGAGAGCACAACGATGTGCTCTCCGCTCTCTTCGCATTCGCAGGGGCAGACCGTCTCAATCTCGTTGTTGGTAGCCAGGCTCTTCTCGGAGAGGGAGAGTACGTCTCCGGGAATTACTTCAGCTCCATCGGAGCGCCGCCTGCGGTAGGACGATTGATCGGCAGTGCAGATGATCGGGCGGGCGCAAATGCCGTCGCGGTGATCAGCTATCGTTTTTGGCAGCACGGCTTCAACGGCGCGAGCAGCGCCGTAGGACAAACGATTCTGGTGAACCGCACGCCTTTCACCGTTGTAGGTGTGACCGCGCCGGAATTCTACGGAGTAAATCCGCGGAGTTCGCCCGATATCTACTTGGCGCTTCACTCTTTGGCTTACATTGATCGCAGAGCCCAGCAGCGCGACTGGTTTCACGAGCGCGACAACTACTGGGTGGAGATGATGGGCCGTCTTCGCCCCGGCGTCACCTTGCGGCAAGCCGAGGCAGCGCTGGCAGGCCGGTTTCACCTGTTCGTTGCCGACACCGCCACCACCGATAAGGAACACGCGTATCTTCCCAAACTGTGGCTGCAGGAAGGCGGTTCCGGCATAGACTCCCTGCGGCGCCAATATTCGAAGCCGCTGCGCATTTTGGCAGCCATGACCGGCCTCATCCTGGCGATCGCCTGCTGCAACATCGCGAATCTACTGCTCTCCCGGGCTACCGCGCGGAGGCGTGAAATCGCAGTCCGGCTCAGTTTGGGCGCGGGACGTTGGCGCATTGTGCGCCAGCTCCTCACTGAGAGCATTCTATTGGCGCTTGCCGGTGGCCTGTTGGGATTGGTTGCGGCGGCATTTGGCATCCATTTCCTGACGTGGCTGCTAGTCAACGGCCGGGAGAATTTCACGCTCTGCACCGGAATTGACGCGCGAATTCTGCTCTTTACCGCGTTAGTATCCGTCCTGACCGGCATTTTGTTCGGCCTCGCTCCCGCTATTCAGGCTACGAAAGTGAATGTGGCGCCGGCGCTGAGGGAATCGCGCATCGCCGCGTTGCGTGTCCGTCGATTCGGCTTGCCTTTGGGGTTAAACCATGCGCTCGTAGCGGGACAAATCGCCCTATCGCTGCTGCTGGTTATTGCGGCCGGTCTGTTCGTGAGGACGCTTGTGAAGCTCCACTCGGTCTCGATTGGATTCAACGCTGAGAAGCTTATGGTGTTTAATCTCAACGCCACGCAAGCAGGATACGATCAGCGCCGCGCCGCTGCCTTTTACGAGACTCTGCGGCAGCGGTTTGCAAATCTTCCGGGGGTCCGCGCCGCCACCGTGACCGATACGCTGCTGGTCACCGGCTCATCGAGTTCCATCAGCATCCTCGTCCCGGGTAGGCCGGCGGCGCCGGATCAGTCGCTCGCGACACGAGTTGCGTTCGTCGGCCCTGGGTTTTTCGAAACGATGCAGATTCCGATTCTGCGCGGGCGTCCCGTTGGCGTCCAGGATACGGCGGATGCCCCGCACGTCGCAGTAGTGAACGAAGTCTTCGCAAAGGAACTTTTTCCGGGCCGCAATGTCATTGGCCAGCACTTCGCATTTGAAGACAAAGAACGGGAAGACGCGCAAATCGTCGGTGTCGCGAGAAACACCCGGTATTCATCACTCAAAGACGATATTCCACCCGTCGCCTATGTCCCTCTCTCACAGCCCCTGCAAGGATTGTGGATGATTGGCGGCGTTTATTATGAGATCCGGACGCTCGGTGATCCTCTCGCGCTCGCCAAAACAGTGCGGCAGGTTGTTCATCAGGCGAACCCGCGCATACCCGTGACGGACCTCAGAACCCACGTCAGCTATATCGAGTCCACCATCGCGCCTGAACGTGCGTTCGCAAAACTGTGTACCTGCTTTGGCTTGCTGGCATTGCTGATTGCGTGCGTCGGCTTATATGGAATGATGGCCTACACCGTCGCACGCCGCACGAACGAAATCGGAATTCGCATTGCGCTCGGCGCACAAGGCGGAAGGGTGATCTGGATGGTGCAGCGCGAAGTGCTCGCCCTCTCGCTGGCCGGGGTTGCGATTGGCCTCAGCGTAGCCTGGGAAATGGCGCACTTCGTTGCATCTTTCCTGTTCGGCATCCGCCCGGATGATCTCATGGTGTTTGCGCTCTCGGCGGTGATCCTGGTTTTATGTGCCCTGGGTGCGGGTTATGCTCCTGCCTGGCGTGCTTCGCGCATCGATCCGATGGAAGCGCTCCGGAATGAATAGGCTGGCATCTTGAATTGCAACTTTCGTTGAATAAATTTAGTCAGCTAGTGGGGCAGCTGCAAAGCTGCCGCGGCAGCACAGGCCGCCCTTCTAACCAGCCAACGGGCCTAACGGCCGGGCTCGCGCCCAGCGCCGGCTTGCCCCCCGCCCCACAGAAATTCGTCAGCGTTCTTCAACGAACTTCTAATTCAGGGCACAAGTAAACTTTTCTCTTAACGCCGCTTCAAATTTTCCAATTCGTCCAGCGTGCGCGGCCAGTCCGATCCCAATAACCGGGACAACCCGCGATCGGCCAGCACCTTCCCGTTCGTCTGGCACCGGGCGCAGTAGTTGGTCTCATTGTCGGCGTAGCGAATACGCAAAATTTTTTCGCCGCATCGGGGGCACGGTTTACCGTATCGGCCATGCACAGCCATATCGTCGCGAAACGCCGTTACGTTCTCCGGAAAACCGTCGCGGGCCTCGGCTTTCAGACGTTCGATCCAAAGTTCGAGCGTGCTGCGCGTCGCCATGAAGAGCCGCTCCCACTCGTCCGGTTTCAGCTTTTGCGTTTGCGCGAGTGGCGACAATTGCGCGGCATGCAGGATCTCATCCGAGTACGCGTTTCCGATCCCGCTCAGCACGCGCGGATCGGTGAGTGCCCGTTTCAGCGTGTGATTCTCGGTGGTAAGCGCCGAACGAAACTCGTCCAAATCCGTATGGAAGACCTCAATTCCTCCAGGGTCCACGGAGCGCAATCCTGGGTCGCCGCGCAGAACATGAAGCGAAGCCCGGCGCTTGGTTCCCGCTTCGGTAAGCATAAGAGAACCGTTGGAAAAATCGAAAGCTGCCAGACTCTGCCGGCCAGCCAGCCGCGCCTGGGGCGGCTTCCAGTGGAGCCGGCCCGCAATCATGAGATGCAGCACAAGCCAGAGGTCGCTCTCGACACCGATCGCGATCCGCTTGCCCACGCGGCGCAACTCGCGCACAATCCGGCCCTCCGCTTCCGCAACCCGCGGCTCGGCAGTTCGAAGCAGAAACGGGCTTGCCAGGCGGACATGTTCGAGCCGTTGATTTACGATACGCGCTTCGAGCGCGCTGATGTAGGCGACGATATCCGGCAACTCGGGCATGTGTTATTCAGTTTGTACGGCGGTCGCCGGAAATCTTTCTGTGCAGCAAGCTTTTGCAGTCAGGCAATTAGAATCCGGGGACGCTCTTGTGTCCGATTATCGTTTGCTGCGAATCCGGCTTTGGCCGGATTGCCGCGAGGATTGTGACCGGGAAGTCGCAGAGATTCTTGCCGATCAGGCTCGTTGGGCTGTTTTTGTCGTATGCGTAGACGGCCAGCGAGCGGTCGGATTTATTGAAATTCGACTGCGCGAATTCGCTGAAGGGGCCAGCAGCTCGCCTGTGGCGTTCGTAGAGGGATGGTTCGTTATTCCAGAACAGCGACGCCGTGGGCTCGGAACAGCGCTCATGAAAGCGGCTGAGACTTGGGCGTTGTCTCAAGGCTGCACCGAACTCGGGTCCGACACCCAGGCCGATAACCGCCTGAGCATCGAGGTTCATAACCAGCTCGGTTTCCAAGAGGTGGAGCGGTTGGTCTGTTTCCTGAAGCGAATTGGGTGACCCCCTCCGGCATACTGAAACTAGTGTTTCAGGACATTGAAGCCCAATTATCCGAGGCGCTCGAACAACAGCTTGCGTCGAAATTCAACCTGACCGTAAAAGTCGCGCTGGAACAGCCGAAACAAAGCTCGTTTGGAGAGCTGGCGATTCCGGTTGCCTTCCAGCTTGCGCGCCAGTTGAAGCGGGCGCCGCGCCAGATTGCTTCCGAACTCGTGCCCGGGCTTGATCGAATTCCAGGCGTTGCTTCGGTTGAGATTGCCGGCAACGGTTATATTAATGTCCGGCTGGATCGCGGAGCCTATGCCGAGTCGCTCCTGCGCCCGGCACCCGCGCGGCTGCCCGCCGCCGAAAAGATTATCGTCGAGCACACCAATATCAACCCAAATAAGGCGGCCCATATCGGTCATCTGCGCAATGCCGTGCTGGGCGATACCTTTGTGCGGATGTTGCGAAAGCGCGGCCGCGCCGTGGAAGTACAGAACTACATCGACAACACCGGAGTGCAAGTGGCCGATGTGGTGGTTGCCTTCTATTTTCTGGAGCAGAAGCGGCCGGCCGGTGTGGAAGCGCTCATCCGCGAGACGCGTTTCGATTATCTGTGTTGGGACCTTTATGCGCGCATTTCGGCGCATTACAAAGAGCATCCGGAATCCCTTCAATGGCGGGCCGAAACGCTGCATGCAATCGAAGCTGGCGTTGGGGAACTGGCGGAGTTGGGACACCTGGTCGCGGATGAGATCGTGAAAACCCATTTGCGGACGATGTATCGCCTGGATATCGAATACGATCTGCTGCCGCGCGAAAGCGAAATTCTGCATTTGCAGTTTTGGGCGACCGCATTCGAACTGTTGAAACACCGCAAGGCAATCTATTTTGAAACCGAGGGGAAAAATAAGAATTGCTGGGTGATGCCGGCTTCGGCCTTCCGCGAATCCACCCCCGCCAATAGCGACGCCGAATCGGAAGACGACAGTAAAGTGATCGTCCGCTCGAACGGCACAGTCACGTATGTCGGAAAAGACATCGCGTACCAGCTTTGGAAGTTCGGCCTGCTCGGGAAGGATTTTTATTACCGGCCGTGGTCCTGTTATCCCGATGGACACCAGGTTTGGGTGACCGTGTCGGATCCTACAGAATCCGCGCGGCCTCGCTTCGGCGGGGCAAGCAAGGTCTTCAATGTGATCGACTCGCGTCAATCGTACTTGCAGGACGTCGTGGTTGCCGGATTGCGGGCATTGCACTTCGACGAGCAGGCCGACGCCTCTATCCACTTCTCCTATGAAATGGTGGCACTCTCGCCGCGCACGTGCGCCGAGTTAGGCATCGAGCTTTCCGAAGAAGATAAGCGCCGCTCGTATGTCGAGGTCTCGGGCCGCAAAGGCTTGGGCGTGAAGGCCGACGATCTGATCGACAAGCTGATTGAGACTGCGCTTGCCGAAGTGGAAGATCGTCATCCGGAAGCCGATCCCGGAGAACGCCGCAAAGTGGCGGAACAGATCGCGGTGGGCGCTCTGCGCTACTTCATGCTGAAGTTCACCCGCAATTCTGTGATCGCCTTCGATTTTCACGAGGCGCTCAGCTTTGAGGGTGAGACCGGACCCTACGTGCAATATGCCGCGGTCCGCGCGGGAAACATTTTGCGCAAATTCGTCGGTCGTGGCGAGAATTTGCCGGATTTTGATCGGGTGCTCCATCGCGACCAGTTGAAGCGCTGCTTCGATTCCGAAGATTTGTGGCAGCTTCTGCTGCTTGCTTCAAAGATGGATAGCGCGATTGAGCGCGCGATCGCGTCCGGCGAGCCCGCGCATGTGGCCAAATACGCGTTCCAACTCGCGCAGACGTTCAATAACTTCTACCACCAACATACGGTGATTGCCGAAGAGGATTTCGAACGGCGCGCCGTGTTGCTCTGGCTAACGCAATACGTTCGCGATCGGTTGCTCGCCACGCTGAATGTGCTCGGCATCCGCCAGCCGGAGTACATGTAGAATCCTGCATAGCCGAAACGCCTTTTTTTTTTATAGACGGTAAAAACCCCCTTTGCCGCTCCGTGTCTGCACTAAACTAGGAAGCAAATGGCCAGTAGAAACACGTTTGGCGCCGCAGCAACTCTGCGCGTGAACAACGAAGATTACCAGATTTTCCGCCTCGATGCGTTGGAAAAGGCCGCAACGGGCGTCAAAATCTCCCGTATTCCCTACTCAATCCGCATTCTTCTCGAAAATCTTCTCCGGTTCGAGGATGAACGAACGGTCAAAGCGAGCGATATCGAATACGTCGCGAAGTGGGATCCGCACACCGCTGCCCAGGAGATTCAATTTCGTCCGGCGCGCATTCTTCTGCAGGATTTCACGGGCGTACCCTGCGTGGTGGATCTCGCATCCATGCGCGACGCGCTCAAGAAACTCGGAGCCAATCCGGAACTGGCCAACCCGTTAATCCCGGCCGATCTCGTGATCGATCATTCGGTCCAGGTCGATGCCTTCGGCTCGCCGCAAGCGTTTCAGCAAAATGCGCTGCTCGAATTTGCACGCAATCAGGAACGGTATGCGTTCCTCCGCTGGGGCCAGAAGGCCTTCGGTAATTTCCGCGTGGTTCCTCCCGATACCGGCATCGTGCATCAGGTGAATTTGGAATATCTGGCGCGAGTGGTTTTCAGCGATCGCCAGAACGGCGTATTGCAAGCCTATCCGGATACGTTGATGGGAACCGATTCGCACACCACGATGATCAACGGTCTCGGCGTGGTCGGTTGGGGCGTGGGCGGCATTGAAGCCGAGGCATGTATGCTCGGACAGCCGATCTCGATGCTGCTGCCGCAGGTCGTCGGCTTTAAGCTGACGGGCAAATTACCGGAAGGCGCCACCGCTACCGATCTGGTTCTAACCGTCACGCAAATGTTGCGGAAGAAGGGCGTGGTCGGGAAGTTTGTCGAGTTCCACGGCCCCGGTGTGAGCGCGCTTCCGCTGGCCGATCGCGCCACCATCAGCAACATGGCGCCGGAATATGGCGCGACGATTGGCTTCTTCCCTATCGATGACGTCACGCTCGAGTATCTGCGGCTCACCAACCGCACGCGCGAGCAAGTCAATTTAGTCGAGCAGTATGCCAAAGAGCAGGGCCTTTTTCTGACGCCTGAGTCGCACGACCCGCTGTACTCGGATTCGCTCTCTCTGGATCTTTCGAAAGTAGTTCCGTCAATGGCGGGCCCGCGCCGGCCGCAAGATCGCATCGATCTTCCCGACGTGAAAGAAAACTTTTTGTCGGCCTTGGGCGGTTCGCCGAAATCGGTCAACATTCAAGTCAACAGCCACAAAGAGCATCTGCGGGACGGCGCTGTCGTGATCGCCGCCATCACGAGCTGCACCAATACTTCCAACCCATCAGTGATGATCGCCGCCGGGCTGCTCGCGAAGAAAGCAGTGGAAAAGGGCCTCACCGTGAAACCGTGGGTTAAGACCTCTTTAGCCCCCGGTTCCAAAGTGGTTTCCGATTATTTCAACGATTCCGGCCTGATGCAATACCTGGAGCAGCTCAACTTCCACCTGGTTGGTTACGGTTGCACCACTTGCATTGGGAACAGCGGTCCGCTCCCGGACAACATTGCCGCCGGCGTAAACGAGGGCAAGCTGAACGTCGCGGCGGTCCTTAGCGGAAACCGCAACTTTGAAGGCCGTGTGAACGCGCTGGTGCGCTCCAACTATTTGGCGTCTCCGCCACTCGTGGTAGCTTATGCAATCGCCGGGCGTGTGGATATCGATATCACAAAGGAACCGCTCGGCAAAGACAAAGAAGGCCGCGACGTGCACCTTCGCGACATCTGGCCCAGTGCCGAAGAAGTCGACGCGATTGTCAAGAAATCCGCCCGCACCGAATTCTTCCGAAAACAGTATTCAGAAGTGTTCCAGGGTGACACAAACTGGAATTCGCTTCACGTTCCAACCGGCAGCATCTATGAATGGAGCGACGACTCCACTTACATCAAGCGGCCTCCCTACTTCGATGAATTGACAGATCCACAAGCCTTCGTCAACGACATCACCGGGTTGCGCGCTCTCGCGGTATTGGGCGATTCGGTGACCACCGACCACATTTCACCGGCCGGATCCATTCCCAAAGACAGCCCGGCCGGCAAGTATCTGATTGGCCTCGGCGTGAAGCCGGGTGACTTCAATAGCTACGGCTCGCGCCGCGGCAATCACGAAGTGATGGTTCGCGGAACGTTTGCGAACATCCGGCTGCGAAATCAGATGGTGCCGGGCGTGGAGGGCGGCTGGACGCGTCATTTGCCGGACGGCGAGCAGATGTTCATTTACGATGCGGCGATGAAGTACAAACAGGAAGGCGTTCCGCTGCTCATCATCGCAGGCAAGGAATACGGGTCCGGCTCATCACGCGACTGGGCAGCCAAAGGCACGCTGCTGCTCGGAATACGCGCCGTGATTGCGGAGAGCTTTGAGCGCATCCATCGCTCGAATCTGATTCAAATGGGCGTACTGCCCTTGCAATTCCTGGAGGGAGAAACGCGTGAATCGCTCTGCCTGACCGGCGACGAAACATTCGATCTTCATGGCATTCCGGAAGCCGTTGCTGCGCCCTCCAACCCGGTGCGCGTGATTGCTACCAAGCCCGACGGCAAAGTTGTCCAGTTCGAAACCAAGGCGCGGATCGACACTCCGCAGGAAGCCGAATACTATCGTAATGGTGGTATTCTGCCCTATGTCCTTCGCCAGTTGATCGCGCAGGGCGTTTCCGCTGCTTAACGCCCACTATACGCGGCTCGTCAATCGACCGGCTGACAATTATCGATGAGAAATCGCACACCCCTGCTCGTCTCGGCGGGCATTATCCACCGCGACGGGCGCGTTCTGGTGGGACAGCGGCGAAGAGATGATCGCCATCCATTGAAGTGGGAGTTTCCGGGCGGGAAAGTCGAGCACGGGGAATCCCCGCAGCAGGCGCTGGCTCGGGAATTGCTGGAGGAGTTGCAGATCCGGGCGAAAATTGGCACTGAGCTCGCCCGCTACGAGCACGATTATCCGACCGGCAGCCGTGTGCATCTTTTGTTTTTTGTGGTGACGGAATTTTCGGGCGAACCCACGGCGCGCGTGTTCGAGCAGATTTCCTGGGCAGACGTCCACTCGTTACCGAAGCTAGATTTTCTCGACGGGGATTTGGATTTCGTCCGCCGATTGGCTCGCGGCGATTTCGACCACCAGTTGAGTTGAGCCGGCCTAATCCAAGTCGAACAGGCGTTTCGGCGGCGTTTCGCTCTTATCGTTCTTGGCCTGTTTGAGAAGCTCCTCAAACTTTCGTTCGCGGACCTTTTCGCTGCTCAAATGCGAAGCGAAGCTTTTTTCGAAGACGTCATTCCGCCGGTCCGCTTCGCCCTTCAGTTGCTCGACGGCTGCGTGCAGATCCTCAATCGCGGGCTTCTTCTCCGGCTCCCGGTGCTGGATGACGGCGTGCGTCTCCACGTCGATCTGCAGAGTAGATCCGCAGCACGGACAGGTCACATCGAAGGTCCGGGGCGATTGGCTGGCCATACCGGAATCGTAGCGCAAAGCTTTCGGACTGACCGCCTGTTATCCTCTGACTACCTGCGAATGAACTGGCTTGCTCACTGGCTGACTCAATATGGATATGCCGGCCTGTTCAGTTTACTGGTTCTCGGAATCGTGGGCCTTCCGGTTCCGGACGAGACGCTGCTGGTGTTTTGCGGGTATCTCATCTGGCGCGGTCATCTGAAATCCGAGCTGACTTTCTTGAGCGGGTTCGCCGGAAGCGCCTGCGGCATTTCGCTGAGCTACTGGATCGGCCGGAAATACGGCCGCCATTTTGTGCACCGGTACGGGCATTATCTCTTCATTACGCCGCTCCGGTTACATCGCGTCACGCGCTGGTTTCACCGGATCGGCGTATGGGTGCTCATGATTGGTTACTTCATTCCGGGCGTGCGGCATTTCACAGCCCTGGTGGCGGGTATGTCCGGGATCGGCTATCCCCGGTTTGCCGCGTTCGCTTATCCCGGAGCGGCGATCTGGGTGTTGAGCTTCCTGACGCTCGGATATTTCGTGGGAGAGCGCTGGGAACACACGTCCGCTACGGTGCACAAATGGGTATTGATCGCTTCGTTATCCGGAGGAGCAATCTTCGCGCTTTTCTGGTGGCTCCATCACAAGAGAGCCACTAAGCCTTGGGATGCGTGCGGTCGTAAACCGCCTGAAGATCCTTGAGCGAAACCTGCGTATATTTCTGCGTCGTGGACAGCTTCTCGTGTCCCAGCAACTCCTGAATCGAGCGGAGGTCGGCTCCGTCGCTCAGTAGATGAGTTGCGTAAGCATGCCGGAAGCTGTGCGGGTGGACGCTGGAATCTCCAACCGTCAGCAGCGCGTAGGTCTTCACGAGCCGCCTCACCTGCCGGTCTCCCAGCCGCTCACCCTGGGAGTTCACGAACAGCGCCCGCTCGCTCGGAACTGCCGTGCGCACCGGGAGATACTGCTCGACTGCGGCCCGCGCCCGCTCCGGAATCGGGATCTGCCGCTCTTTGCTCCCTTTGCCCCGAACTCGCAGCCAGCCATCTTTCAAATCGATGTCCTCCAGGTTGATGCTCACCAGCTCCCCAACCCGGACGCCGCAGCCGTAGAGCAATTCCAGAATTGCCAGATCCCGTTCTTTGGCTTGCGTAAGATCGAGCAGGTTGTTGGTCTTCTCCGCGCTCATCACTTCCGGTAGCCGCTGCTTCATTTTGGGGGTTCGCAGCCGCTTCGCTACATTGGCCGGAATCACGCCCTCTTCAAGCAGAAACTGGAACATGGCGCGCACCGCCGCGAGTTTGCGCCGGATGCTGGTAACTATCAGCCGCTGGTCGTAGAGGCTCGCGAGCCACTCGCGCAACAAAGCTAGGTCGAGCTCTTCGATGTTCGGAGCCTCTGCGCCGGGCGGCTCAAAGTACACTGCGAGCTGCTCCAGATCGGACCCGTAGTTCCGCAGCGTGTGAGGCGAAGCGCCCCGCCGCTGAAGTTCAGCGAGATACTGCGAGATACATTCGCGAAGAGCTGGCATTCAGAAATTCGCCGATCGATTGCTCGGCCCGCCGGCAGACTTCGGCGTGACGGGCTCTCTTGTCATGCCGGAACTTCCGTTTTGTCGCGTCGTCGAGCGCGGGCAGCAGGTCAAACGTGATGTTCGCTGGTTGAAAGTCGTTCGCGTCGGCACTCGTGATATACGTGCACAAGCTGCCGAGGGCCGTCTCACGCGGAAACACATCCGGCTCTTCGCCGCGCGCGATTGCGGCTGCATTCCGGCCCGCAATCAAGCCTGTCGCAATCGATTCCGCATACCCTTCCACGCCTGAGATCTGGCCGGCAAACAGAATGCGCGGCTCGGCTCTTAACTGCAACGTCGGGCGCAGTAGGGCAGGCGAATTGATATACGTGTTGCGGTGCATCTGGCCGAACCGCAGGAACTCGGCCTTCTGCAAACCTGGAATCATCCGAAACACGCGGGCCTGGTCGCCGAACTTCATATGATTCTGAAACCCGACCAGGTTGTAGCTGTCGGCCCGCTGATTCTCCTGCCTCAGTTGCACAACCGCATACGGCCACCGGCCCGTGCGCGGGTCCGGCAATCCGGCCGGCTTCATCGGCCCGAAACGCAGCGTGTCGCGGCCGCGCCGGGCAATCTCTTCAATCGGCAGGCAACCTTCAAAGTAGGGCGTGTGATCCTCGGGAATGTGCGGCTCGTAGAACTGTGCTGCGAGCAGCGCATCCACAAACGCATCGTACTGCTCTTTCGTGAACGGACAATTAATGTAGTCATCAGTGCCGTCCAGCGACTTGCCATAACGCGAGGCGCGGAACGCGATCGACATGTCGATCGAATCGGCGGCCACAATCGGGCTAATGCTGTCGTAGAAATACAAGCGGTCCGAACCGGTGATCCGGCCGATTTCCTGAGCCAGCGCATCGCTCGTGAGCGGTCCGGTTGCGATAACGACAACGCTGTCTGCCGGTATTTCGGTCACTTCGCCGCGCCGAACCTCAATCAGCGGATGCGATTCAATTGCTTCCGTAATGGCGGCCGAGAAGATCTCGCGATCCACGGTCAGCGCATGGCCGCCCGGTACGCGCGCCCTTTCCGCAGCCGCCATCAGCAGCGAGCCGAGCCGCCGCAATTCCTGTTTCAGCAGCCACGGCGCCGAATGCACCTGCTCGGTCTTGAGCGAATTACTGCAGACGAGTTCGCCAAACGAGTCCGTCCGGTGCGCCGGCGTCCGCTTGCGCGGGCGCATTTCGTGCAACACAACATCCGCGCCCGCTTCGGCGGCTTGAAATGCTGCCTCGCAGCCGGCCAAACCGGCGCCGATTACCCGAATGATTTCCAAACTTTATTTTAGGGGCGGACGCCCGATGCGGCGAGCTTTTAAGAATGACCCGATTCCGAAGAAGGCCATCACCGCGCCCATGAAGAGCGAAAAAAACAGCGCCACCACATTGCGCGTATCAGGGCCGCCCGGCCCGTTCAGATAACGCGTGGAATTCCCAAAGAACAGCACTGCGAACAGCAGGAAAATGGCGCCTACCGCCTGATTCCAGATGATGCGCGCCGGCCGCACCACCTCCGGAACCACATGTTGCGCGAACTTCTGCGCATGACTTACCTTAACGCTTTTGGCGAGCCGGATGGCTTCAGACAGCTTCACTACGTCCTCATGCTAACACTCAATGACCCTCGGCTTCGAGGAATCTTTCGGCCTCAATGGCGGCCATGCAGCCGGCACCGGAGGCCGTTATCGCCTGCCGATAAGTACGATCCTGCACATCGCCGGCATGGAACACCCCGACGATGTTCGTCCGTGCGCCGCCATGCGAAACGATGTAGCCGTCGGCATCCAAATCCAGTTGCCCGGCAAACGGGGTCGTGTTGGGAATGTGCCCAATCGCCACGAAGAACCCATCTACATCCCGTTCGTAGGTCTCGTGATTCTTGACGTTCCGCAATTTTACGCCGGTGACGTGCCCTTTGCTCACGTCGTAGATATCTTCTACCACCGTGTTCGTCAGGAACGTGATCTTCGAATTCTGCCGCGCCCGCTCGAACATGATCTTCGACGCGCGAAAATTTTCACTCCGGTGCACCAGCGCCACTTCGCTACCGAAGCGGCTCAGGAAATTCGCTTCTTCCATGGCCGAATCGCCGCCGCCGATCACCATAATCTTCTTACCGCGAAAAAAGAAGCCGTCGCAGGTGGCGCACGAGCTGACTCCGTGGCCAATGAGCTTTTGCTCGTTGGGAAGATTCAGCCAGCGTGCCGAAGCGCCCGTCGCGATAATCAGCGTTCGCGCGTGGATCTTCTCACCGTCTTCCAGTTCCAGGGAAAACGGCCGTTTCGAAAGATCGGCGTGTGCCAGGCGCCCATGCTGATAGGTTGCGCCGAATCGCTGGGCCTGCTTTTTCATGTTCTCGATCAGCTCCGGCCCCTGAATGCCTTCGGGGAAACCAGGAAAATTCTCGACCTCGGTCGTGATCGAAAGCTGCCCGCCCGGCTCGTGCCCTTCAAGCACCAGCGGCTGCAAATTGGCGCGGGCCGTGTAAATTGCGGCTGTGTTCCCGGCACAGCCCGACCCAAGAACCACTACGTTGAAAGTGTTGTTGTTCATCCAAGGAAGTGATTGGCGATGTGAAAAGCCAACCACGAACCAGAGTACGCTAACGCCAGCATGTAGGAGAACTGAAAGACCGGCCACTTCCATCCGCCCGTCTCCCGTTTCACCACCGCCAGCGTCGAGAAGCACTGCATGGCAAACGCAAAAAAGATCAACAAAGCAATCGCTCCCGCAGTGCTCAGATCCTGATGCACAGCGGCTTGCAGGCCTTTTGAGGGCTCATCCCCTTCGATGCCGTAGATGGTGCCGAGGGTGCCGACAATCACTTCGCGCGCCGCGAGCGACGTAATCAAGCCGATTCCGATCTTCCAATTGAAACCGAGCGGCTTAATGGCCGGTTCCATCGTTTTGCCGACCATGCCCGCAAAGCTATGTTCGAGCGTCGGAGCCTTTCCATGGTCGAGCGGCACGTGCGCAAACACCCACAGCACCACGGAAACCACCAGAATGACGGTCCCGGCGCGGTGCAAAAAGATCTTGGCGCGATCGATGAGCCGCAGAGCAAGCGACTGCCAGGTGGGCCAGCGATACGGCGGCATTTCGAGAACAAAAGAAGATCCTTTGCTCTTGAGAATGGTGGATTTCAGAATGCGCGCCACCGCAACCGCGACGACAAACCCTAACACATACAGGCTGAGCATGGTGGCTGCCGGGAGGCTCAAAACCCCACCCAAAAGCGGGATGTTCGGGATGAACGCGGCAATCAGCAGTGTATAGACCGGCAGCCGCGCGGAACAGGTCATTAAGGGTGCGATCATGACGGTCGCAATCCGATCGCGCTTATTTTCAATCACGCGTGTCGCCATCACGGCCGGCACCGCGCACGCATACGCCGAAAGCAGCGGGATGAACGATTTTCCCTGCAAGCCGAACTTGGCCATGGTGCGATCCGCAATCAGCGCTGCACGCGCCAGGTATCCCGAATCCTCCAGGATGCCGATGAACAGAAATAACAGAAGGATTTGCGGTAAGAAGACCACCACCGAACCGACTCCGGCCCAGATGCCATCCACGAGCAATCCGCGCCAAGGCGAATCCGGCAGGACGAGCGTCATCCAGTGGCCCGACCAAAGCACGGCGTGTTGCAGCCCTTCCATGACCGGTTGCGCCCACGAAAAAATGCTTTGAAAGACCGCGACCACAATCGCAACGAAGACGAGCGGCCCGGCAACCGGATGCAAGAAAACGGAATCGAGACGGCGGGTCCAGAGCGGCGGGGCCGGCGCGCGGTACGACGCCCGAACACCCAATTTCGCAGCCCACTGGCGGCACTTCGGAACATCCTGCAAGACCGGAAGCTCGATTTTGGGCGGAGGCGCGCTCAGCCGCGCGGCCGTTCCCATCAGAAACTGCTGGATTCCGTCGATTCCAGTGCCTTTCGCCGCGCTGATCAAAGCCACCGGGCAATTCAATTCGGACGAAAGCGCCGCTACATCCACCTTGCCGCCGCGAAGCGCTAAATCGTCGGCCATGTTCAGCAGAATGAGCGTCGGTAGGCCCAGGCTTAGGATCGGAGCCGCCAGCACCAGGTGGCGACCCAGGTTCGTGACGTCCAGAATGAGGACCACGGCATCGGGCTTGGGAAAATCCGGCCGCTCCCCTTTCAATACATCGTGTGTGACCTGCTCGTCCTCAGCGCGCGGATGCAGGCTGTAGACACCGGGCAAATCGACCAGGAAAACTTCGTGGTTATCCTTGAGCTTCGCCTTTCCCATGCGGTGCTCAACCGTCACGCCGGGGAAATTGGCTACTTTTTGGCGCAGACCGGTTAAACGATTGAAGAGAGTAGATTTGCCGGAATTGGGAGGGCCGACGATCGCCACGATAATCGGCCGTTCGTTGACCGGCCGGGGCGGAAGAATCGACGGATTGGGCAGGAGACCCGCGCGCGGCGTGTCTCCATGGCAGCTACTCATGAAAGCACAACGAGATCAGACTCCGGGTCGCGGCGCACATACAGCCTCGCAGCCGTCTCATGCCGGAGGGCGACTTCCGAGCCATCCACGCGGAAAACGCGCGGCCCGCCACCGGGTGCCCGCCTGCCGGGGACCACTTCATTTCCGGGCAAAAAGCCCAGTTCCATGAGCCGCCGCGCCATATCGTCCGGCAAATCCAGGCGATCCAGAACACAGCGTTGACCCGTTGGCAGGTCCGCGAGGGTTAGCGCAGCCCGTGAAGAGGAGTGCCGGGCGGCTCTTCGTCGAGAAGCCATAATATGCGACCTTTTTAGTATGAGATACCCACCCGGTGCTGTCAACTGCTTGGGTTTGAAGAGGATAGTGACACAGCAAACGGTTCTTTTCGCTCTCTCACCAGGGATTTATCGCGGTGTTATGATCGACGTGTGCTGCGAGACCACTCGCACCCTCCCACAAATGTCTTAGACCGCGAGGCGGGCGGGGCCTATAGCCGCAAGGACGTTTGCCGGCTCTTGAAGATCGAAGATCGCCAGTTGCGGAGCTGGGAGCGCCAGGAGCTGATTCCCGAACTGGCGCAATACCGATTTTCGGACCTGCTCGTGCTCAAGCGCATTGCCCGCCTGCGCAGCGAAAACATTGCGCCGCGCCTGATCCGGCAAGCGCTTCAGGCTTTGCGGGACCGTCTGAAGGACTCGCCCCAGGCGGGCGAAGACGTCCAGGTCTACCGCGAAGGCCGGCGGGTTCGTATCCAAATCGGCAAGCAGAAGATGGAGCCCAATTCCGGGCAGCTCGTCTTCGACTTTGCCGAACAGGAGATTCATAAGCTGCTGCAAATTCCCCTGGCTCATAAGACCAATGCGGGGATCGCGGAAAAGCTGCGGAATAAACTGGAGGCGGACCGCTGGTTCGAACATGGCCTGGAGTTGGAACGAATCGGGGCTCCGTACGAGCAGATTATCGAGGCATATCAGAAAGCAGCCGAGCTCGATCCGGATTCAGCCGGAGCGCTGGTCAATTTAGGAACCGTCTTCTTTAACGGGCACGCCTGGGCCGATGCCGAGCAGTATTACAAGAAGGCCCTTGAGATCGACCCGAATTATCCGCTGGCGCACTTCAATTTGGGAAATCTCTATGACGAGCAGGGCGACCGGGACGCCGCGCTGCACCACTATCAGGAATCCTTGCGAATCAATCCGCAGTACGCGGACGCGCACTACAACTTGGCGCTTTTACATCAGGGTGCGGGCGATGCGCTCAGCGCGGTGCGGCATTGGCGGGCGTATCTGAAGCTGGATAGCGAGAGCGTGTGGGCGCAAATCGCCCGGCGAGAACTAACGAAATTGGAAGCAACGACCATTGTTCCGGGCACTCGTTCCAATCCCGCGCGATTGCAGTTGGTCAGCATCGAAAAGGCTTGATAGCGGCGATCATTCTGGCGGCGGGTGCGGCTACGCGCATGGGCCAACTGAAGCAGCTTCTGCCCTATCGTGACAGCACACTCGTTGAACACTGCATCCAGCAAGCCGGCGGTGCCGGGTTCGATCCGGTGATCGTGGTGATTGGGGCCGAAGCGAACGCGGTTCGCGCACGCATTGCGAAGTACCCGGTTGAAATCGTGGAGAACAATGCCTGGGCAAAAGGCATGGGTACTTCCGTCGTTGCCGGCGTTCAGGCGCTTCAACGATTAGGGACCGAGTCACCCGGGGTGGCTTTACTTCTCGCGGATCAGCCGCTCGTCACGGCAGCTCATCTCGCCGCGATGCGCGCGGCCCTAGCTCAAACGAGCGCAACGGCGGTTGCCGCGGAATACAACGGAACGCTTGGCGTGCCGGCTTTATTCAAACAAATCATGCTGCCGCGATTGAAGGAACTTCCGCCGGAAGTTGGGGCGCGCGGGTTGCTGCGCAGCGCAGGAATCGACGTTGAGGCGTTTCCGCTCCCCGAAGCTGCCTCGGATATTGACACGCCTGAGGATTTCGCGGGGTTAGCTGGTTCTTAGTTCGCAGACGGCAAGACCGTCTGCGCCAGCGCCTGCCTCGCTGTAGTTCAATATCTCGCGTGCCACGTTCAGGTTGTAGGCACGCGTCCGATCACTCACAACGAATAGTTCCAGCAGCGAAATGATCACCGGGATAAGTGTCCAAAAGGACAGCAGGTAGAGTATGCCGAGGCCGCTCTGCTTTAAGTAGAAGCGATGGGCGCCGAAGCCTCCCAGGCACAGACAGAGCAGTAAGGCAATTGCCGAGTCCTTACGTCTCGCAGCGTAATCCGTTCGCTGGGCATCGCTCATCCGGCTCAGCATCGAGAATTCAGCATCATCGAAGAACGGATTCTGTTCTGTGTTTCCCATCCGGTATTCTTATCGACGGATGCTGTGGGCTTTTTTAGATTCGCCATACGGCTCAAATGATCCTCCAATTACTTTCCTGAGTTCTTCAGCTCTCAGGCTGATACGGTTCACTGCGTCGGACCGCCTGGGAGATTTAAAAGGCGCAACATGAGCAGAGCTAAATCGAAGTCCTGCATTCCGTTGATGCGGCGGCGCAAATAGGACAGCCATTTGAGTCGGTGGCGGCCCCAGCAAGTGGTGGGGCATTCTGTCGTCTGCCAGGCCGGATCTGGTGGCAGACCACAAACCCCGATGGTCCGCCCCACCAATCATGTAGCAGATCTTGTGAGAAATCCGCACTAAACTAGTGGGAGAAAGCAAGTACAGTGGCGAGCCCGGGAGCTTCGCGTAGCAAACTTCCATGCCATCGAGAAGCAAACACCGCCCCGGCTCTCCCCTCCAGAAAAAAGCCCGCCGCGGATTTCAGGGATATCCGGTGGCTACCATTGCATTCTACGGACCTGACGATACCCGCGCCAGTAAAGTAGCAGTTTGCATTATGACCGGGGAAGACCAGCCACCGGCCGCTATGGAACGTTGGTTCTCCGGCGTTGCGGATCTTCGCCATGATCCCGTTGTCGGAGAGCAGATTCTCGCTTTCATACAGCGACACCAAGCCAAGTCGGTGGTCGTCGCAGACCGCATCCTGGGTTGTCCGCACGAAGAGGGAATTGACTATCCGGAAGGAGAGGTCTGTCCCCAGTGCCCCTTCTGGGCTCGCCGGGACCGCTGGACCGGAGAGGTGCTTTCCTAGGCCCGCCATTTCAGAAGTTCGATCACGTTTTGGAGAGAGAACCACTCCGTTGCGGTAGTGGCTCGGTACTGAGCCGCGCGCGCCAGCAAGCGGTTATGGGATACGCTCGAAATGGGTTCGGAGGAAGCCCGCTGATGGCCTGCTTCGACCCTGACTATTAGGCTCTGATTGCGGCGAGAGAACTCGACACCTGACAGCGCATGGTTCAAGGGAAGAAACTTCGGTTTAGAGATGAGTTGCAAATTGCAACAATAGGAGCAGTGCGCGCTATGACGATCACCCTCAAGCCGGAACACGAGCAATTCATTGCTGAAGCCTTGCGGACCGGAGCGTACGAGAACCCGGAGGAGGTTATCGGACGCGCGCTCGAAATGCTGCATTCCGAAGATGAGTGTTTGCAGGATCAAAGGGAGTCGCTTGAAGCGAAGATCGAACGCTCGTTCGCACAATTTGAGTGTGGCGAGTTCCTCTCGCCCGATGAATCGCGGTTCGATATGGAGACGCGGAAGGCTAGCTGGCTTGCCAGACAGCGTAACTCCTGATGCTCTATCAGATTTCATCTGAGGCCCAGGATGATCTCTTTGAAGTCTGGCAACGAATAGCTCAAGACAACATTGATCTGGCAAATCGAATTGAAGGCGACTTGTATTCTTTTCTCGTGATCTACGACCCCGAATCAAAGCCATTGCGCATCATGGCGGTCCTGCGGGGCAAGCGTAATGTAAAGCGCATTTTGAAAAAACGACCCTAAGCCCGTCACAACATCATCCAGAAGCGGTGCTGGATTCGGTCCCGTGTTTTCAATCGGAGTATTCTAATCGGCGGGTCAGAATCGATTCTTAGTTATCGCGATATGAGCCTCGCCCCTCTACTCGAAATCATCCATTCTTCGACGCAAGACGCTTGGTCGGAGCGGAACAAAGCGGCCTTTGAGGCGCTTTTCGGTAGCCCGGAGGGCCGCTATCCGAAGTCGGCCGAAAAGGCTGTTACGCGACGGGCCCCAGAGATAAGTGCGGACTCCGGTGTGCCTTTCGCGGCGTACATTCACCCCTCGAATCCGTCTTCAGGACCATACAGCGGCCTTTCCTTCGTGATCTTCCCAGTTCCAGACGGACCGTGTCTTATTGGATTAGTCGTCGGAACGCAAGGCTTGAGTCCCGACGAAGGAATTCTGGGCCGACCGGGGCACGCGCGAAAAGCACAGGCGATCTGCTCCTGGCTCAATCGAAAATTCGGCAACGGATCATTTGTCGCTTGGGCGAAACAGGACCCAACGCGGACAGATTTGTCAGTCCCTGATAGCGTGAAGCAGACCTGGCCGGCGTACAAGAGCGTGTTTGATCGATATGGCAAAGAAATCTATGCCGTTTACTGTCCAACATCGGATCGGCGGAGCACTGAAGCCGCAATAACCGCATTCCTGGATCTTCTGTTTGAAGAGCGGGGCTACCGGCCTATCGCCTCTTGCCAAGCCGACTATGAATCGATTCGAGCGGCCTGGTTCGACTACTTAATGCCAACGATCGAGCGTTCTGAGATTGCGGGTCTGCTTGCAGCGCGACGGTACGTCATAGTCCAAGGACCGCCGGGGACGGGCAAGACGATGATGGCAACCGATCTTCTTCAAAAAGAATACGAAGGCAGAGGGCGAAGCATTCAGCTTCACCCGAACACAACATACGAGAACTTCATCGGCGGCCTTGCCCCGGCAACCACCGGCGGTGATTTGGGACTTCGATTCGCGCCGTCACCGGGGTTCCTCATGGAAGCTTCCGCGCAAGCGCTCTCCGATCCCGAGCACCATTTTCTGCTGCATATTGACGAGATCAATCGCGCCGATCTGGCGAAGATCCTAGGTGAAGCAATCTTCCTCCTAGAGGCGGGGGCAATTTCCGAGCGCAAGATCGACCTCCCCTACGACTTCGGGCAGCCGTTTCATCGCACATTTTTACTGCCAAAGAATTTGCACATCCTAGGCACGATGAACAGTGCAGATCGGAGCATCGCAATTGTCGATGTCGCGGTGCGGCGGCGCTTCGCGTTTGTTTCTCTGTGGCCGCGAATGAGTGTCGTCGAGAAACATGGTTGCGCGACCATGCAGAAAGCGTTCAGGCATCTCGTTTCGATTTTCGTCGAGCACGCGACCGACGAGGCTTTTCCGCTGGTCCCTGGACACTCATACTTCTTAGAATCCGAAGAAACCCGAGCCAGGCAGAGCCTTCGAGTCAATCTGGTCCCGCTGCTTGAGGAATATCTTGCACAAGGCTATGTGGGCGGCTTCGCGGAACCCATTCGCGCTTATCTGCAGTGGGTTCGCGCGTTGTGATGCGAAGTCGGATTCGCCCAAAATCGACGCCGCTGGTGCCGCTGCCGCGAGCGCAGGAAGTTTGTCTGGAGGTCGAAGATCATTCGATCTCGCGTCAGTCAGCCATTGACTTCTTCCAACTGCGACGGATCGGTGATCCGCAAACGCTGGCGGCTCGAGCAGCCAGAACCACGGAGCAATTCATGATTCAGAATCGCTCGCTGCTGGCGCTGCTGGACGTTCGGATTGACCGCGATTACGACGGCAGCGACTTGCATCTTGTTATTCATGCGGGAAGCTCGGTTGGTGCCATTCCCCTTATCTCGCCGACAACTGCACAGCCTGACTACGGCCTGGTGATATACCCCAGGTTTCCTTGGGCGGGCATCGGTCCGATGTTGGCGGAGATGGGCTGGCGGGTTAGCCCCACACCACTTCGATTGCCACTGCTCCGCCGCTCGGAGCGGCGCGTGCCTGTGTGGGTGCTGTCGTTTATGGTTCTGTCCAGGCTGAAAGCGCTGCTCGATTCGCTCGACCGGCGGTTCGAGGTAACCACGGAGAGGCGCCAAGCCCCGCGCGGGGCGGTGCGTTGGGCCGAGTATGCGACCAGGAGTCTGCAGCACGCCAAATTCCTGTCCATTCCCTGCACATTTCCGGATTTGTGTGATGACCGTCTGCTTAAAGGCGCGATCCGCCACACGATCGAACGTCAGTTGCGAGCGTTGGAGACGCAAAAGGAGCAAGGAGCCTTTGTTCACAGATTGATCGAACTGGGCCAGCAATTATTACGCAAGGTTCAGATGGCCCCGGCATATGTGCCTTCATCGACGACGTTAGGAAACTGGCTGCAACGCCCAATGCGCAATGAGCCGTTTGTGAACGGCATTCAAGCGATCGAATGGACGATTGAGGAACGCGGTCTGGCAGGGTTGAGCGACCTCGAAGGAATTCCTTGGACCATGCCCATGGAGGAGTTCTTTGAGGCGTGGATCGAAACCGTGTTCCGGTTGGTGGCGCGGCGAACGGGCGGCCAGCTGCGCATCGGACGAAAACGAGAAACCGTTCACGCGTTGAACTGGCAGCCAGCCTATCTGGGATCGCAAAAATCCCTCGTTCCGGACGTGTGGCTGGAGTGGGAATCTGCAACGCTCATCGTCGATGCGAAATACAAACGACATTGGGAGGAATTACAACAGCGATCCTGGATGAATCTCGAAGATGCGCTCCGCGAGCAGCATCGGAATGACCTGCTGCAGGTCCTGGCATACGCGAACCTGGCCCGCACACCGCGCGTGATTGCGTGTCTGGCTTATCCGTGTTCGCCTACAAATTGGAATTCGCTGCGCGAGCGCGGAAGATTGATTCACCGAGCCGAATTGACTGCAGGTGCTCGGGCGATCCATTTGTGGCTGACCGCGATCCCCATGGCAACGGATGTGGAACGCATTGCGGTTCCGTTCGCGGAGGAGTTAAGGGAACTAACAGCGAATTGTTCTAAGTGACTCTCAGCGCAGCTCTGGCCGAAAATGTTTCTATTTTAGCGATGGCGGTGCTGGTTACACAGAACCCTAGAACACGAACCTTGCTCCCAACTGCAACGACCGTGAACGGTTGTCCTGGAACGTGATGTACCCGAACGAAGTGTTCGTCTCGGCAACCACCGGCCCTGCGGAACTGGTCTGGCCCGGAGCGCCGAACACGGGATGGTTCACCACGTTGTACGCTTCGCCTCGAAGCTCGAAGAAGCGAGCTTCGGTGAGGAAAAAGCGTTTGAGCAACGACACGTCCCACTCGTTGATCGCGTCCTGACGAAGATTCGGGAACGTCGTCGAAAAGGTGCGGATGTGGTACTGAAGCTGATCGGCGCTGTTCGTATCGAACGCGTTTACGTTGAATGCCGGGCCATTGACCTCGCGATTGTTGAAATTGAGCGGCGCGCCGTTGTACATATAATCACCCGGTGCTGTCGTGCCGCCGGATGTCCAGAGCAGCGGGGCTCCGGTCTGATACGTGTACACGCTGTTCAAATTCCATCCGCCGACAAACGCGTCGAGCAGGCGCGAATGCGAATCGAAACGGCGTCCCTTGCCCACCGGCAAATCGTAGGAGATCGCCAGCACAAACCGGTTCGGGTGATCGAACGGCGAGATGCGTTTTTCAAGCTGCGTATCCGGGAAGTTCAGCCAGTTGTCACGCTCGATTAGCTTGGAGAAGCTGTAGTTGCCAACAAAGGTGAGTCCGTTGGAAAAACGCCGCTGTAGCCGTCCGCTCACGCTCTGGTAGTACGAACTTCCGAGTTCCAGGTTATCCTCAACGATTCCGCTCCCGCCGCTGCCCTCGCCGAGCGGAAATTGCGGAAACGCGCTCAGGAGTTGAGCCACACTGGCGGTCTTGCTGGTGGCGGCCGTGGTGTTTGGAAGCCCGTAGAACGGGTTCGCGACATTGGCGGAAAGCGTGTTGATCAAAGCGGTGTCGCGCACCGGCAATGTGCTCAAGTACTGCATAGGAAGTCCGTTCAGTTGCGTGTAGGCCACCGGAAGGTGAACGCCATGGTTGCCCATATACACCACTTCCAGCAACGTATTCGTTCCCAATTGATGCTGGATGCCGAAATTCCAGCGCACGGCATACGGATTCTTCTGCTGCGGCGCTATGAAGGAGACCGATTGCCCGAGAAAGGTCTCAAGCCCGAGCGAGGAACCAACCGGTTGGAGAATGTTGCCGCCCGGAAAAGGATTGCTGAGCGTGGCGGCCGGCGTCAAATTGCCGTTCGTAGTCGTGACCATCGTCGTGCTCTGGCTGAAGCCTTCCTGATTCAGAATCGGATTGGTGGAATACTTACCAGTGGTCGCAAGCTGAGCGATGGTAATCGGCTGCACGAACATTCCAAAACCGCCGCTGATCGCTGTCTTCCCGCTGAGTTTTCCAGGCGACCATGCAAAGCCGGCGCGCGGACTGACTAAGCGCGAAGTGGTCTCATAGACAGTTCCGTTCACAGGACGCGGGTATGTGAGGCCGCCCGTGACCGGGAACGCGCTCGGGGGTAATTGCGGAATCGGATTTTTGGCGTAGGCAGCCGCGGCCATCTGCGCGATCGGATTGACGGCTGTGAAGTCGAAGCCGTCCACGGTCCGGCCATATTTTTCGGTGTAAGGCCCGTCGTAATCGAACCGCACGCCGAGATTCACAGTCAGGTTCGGTTTGACGTGCCAGTCATCCTGAACGAATACCCCGGCGTAGTGTTGGAACCACGCGCTCGAGGCATTCAGGTCATAACTTCCGCTCGTCGGCAAACCGAGCAGGAACGAGGCCAGATCCTGTCCCACAGCAACAGTCGAGGACGAATTGCTGGCTTGGCGGGTCCAGGCGTTGCCGAACGAGAAGTTTCCTGTGGGGCTTCCAAAGCTGGCGGCGTTCAAGTTGTACTGGCGCGCGTCCACACCAAATTTCAGCGTGTGATTCTTAATCACGGACGACCACAAAGCATAGAGCTGCAGCGATTGCGAAGGCAGCACATTGGCGCCGCTCGAGCCCAGGCTCTGATAATTCGTTAACGAGAAAACAGGAAACTGCAAATACTCTGAATTCGTGGCCAGATAGGAGGGCAGCCCCAGAGTGGTCGGATCGAATCCGGCTGTGGGCGAGGGATGAGCCTCATTCATGCGCGTGAAATTGACCCGGATATCAAGAACATTGGTGGGATTGATGGTGAACACGTCGTCGATCGTGCCGCCCTGGTTCTCGCGTGTAAGTAAGGAACTCGTGGTCTTGTTGCCGAAGTAATCGTTCTTCACCTGGCTGTAATCGGTATGGCGAATATTGAGCGAGATACGGTTGCGCTCGCTCATGTTGTAGTCGAGGCGGCCCAGTTCGTTGCTGTAGTTATCCACGGTCGGGGCGCTGGAGAAATAATTCAGTGTTCCGTTCGCGCCGTTGGGCGTGGTGTTCGGCAGCGGATAGTAGTTCAGAAGCGCCAGCGCAATCGGGTTCATACCGCCGGGAACATTATTCAGGTTGTTGCCGGAAATCGGTGTGCGCGTGATGATGCCTTTGCTGTTCTGGGACGCCGAGTACGGGTTGTAGAGGACGGTGCTAATGCCGGAAAAATCGCCGCTGCGCTCGGCCGCCGTGGGGACGGTGACAAACGTGGGATTCGGCTGGCTGTCTTTCAATCCCTCCCACGCGAAAAACCAGAACAGCTTGTTACGGCCGTCATACACTTTCGGCAGAATGATCGGCCCGCCGGCGGTGAGTCCGTATTGGTTGTAGTGAAGAACCGGCGCAGGCTGTCCCTTCGCGTTGTTAAACCACGGATTGGCAATCAGTGTATTCGGCTGATTGAATTCGTAAAGCGATCCGTGCAGGCTGTTGGTGCCGCTTCGCAGAATCTGATTAATAGTGCCGCTTCCGGTGTGGCCGAAGGAAGCGTCGTTGTCAAAAGCTTTCACACGGACTTCCTGCACCGCATCGGCCGGGGGGCTATACGCAAGACGGCCATCCCAAGTCGCGTCCGGCGAGCCGTCTACAAGAATTTCGTTGACCTGCGAAGGCGAGCCCGCGATGCTCCAGCCCGCCGCGCCGCCCAGATCGAATGGATGAATCAATCCAGGCTGTCCAGTCGCGATCACGCCGGTTGCGAGTGAGGCTAACGTGAGCGGCGTACGGCCGTTGAGTGGAAGATTCTCTACTTCTTTCTCCGTGATGGCTTGTCCGACGGTCGCGTTCTCTGAGTTGATGATCGGAGCATCGGCGGTTACCGAGACGGTTTGCTGCGTGTTGCCGAGTTGTAAGGAAACGTCGATATCCGGGTGATCGCCCGCGCCCACATGCACGCCGCTGCGCACGAAATGCTTAAATCCCTGAGCAGTGACGTCGATGTCGTAATCGCCCGGCGCGAGAAACGGAACCGTGTACTGGCCGCTGGAATTGGAAGTCGTTTGAAGCTTCGCAGCAGTATGAACTTCCGTAACGGTCACCTGGGCGCCCGAGACGGGAGCGCCCGTTGGGTCTGTCACCAGGCCGCTGATAGTACCTCGAAACTCCTGAGCGAAACCGTTCCAAGAAAGGAGGGCGAACGCTGCGGTCACGGCAGCAAACAAACGGAAAAACTTCATTTCAAACCCCTGAAAATCTAACTGAGATCAAAATATCACGGTGGAGTGAAAGCGTTATCAGTTTAGGGAGCTTTCAAAATCTTTTCCACGCAGTCGCAAGCATTTTTGAGCCCGTCCTCGTTTGCGATTTCCTCTGCTATCTGTCTCGCGCGATCCTCGTATCGCTTGTCTTCCAACAAAATGCGAATTTCCCGCTCGGCTCTTTGCGCGTTATAGCGTGCCCGGCTGATCACTCGCGCAATGCCTAGCCGCCGGATTCGCTCCGCATTATCAGGCTGATCGTGAGACCACGGCACTACCAGCATGGGACGTCCTGCCCGCAGAGCCTGAGCCGTTGTTCCGATGCCGCCTTGATGCACAATCGCGGCGCATTGGGGCATGACCGACGAATACGGAAGGTAATCGGCAGTGAAGATAGATTGGGGCGCATCGGGCAAGGCATCACGGCCCGCCGTTCCGGCCAGCAGAATCGCGCGACATCCGAGGCGCTGCGCGGCGCAAGCGCTTTCGCGATAGAACTCGCCTGGATGCGTCACCGCCGAGGAGCCGAGAGTAAAGAGCACGGGCGGTGGTCCGGCTTGCAAAAAGCGCAGAAGGTCGGCTTCGCCGCTCGATGATTCAAATCCGGCGCCGAGCCGGTCATAAAAAACGAACCCCGTAACGTTCACGTTTCCAGGCCAATCCGGCTGCGGCGGCGCAAAGCGGGAAGAGAACAAGGCCAATGTCGCGAGCGGCGAAAGCTGGCCTTCGAACACCGGGTTCGATTTTGTCGAAAGTCCAAGTCTTCGGCGCAAGTGGAGCAGTGGTTTGGCCCAGGTCCGCGCCCAGGCTTTGCCCATCGCGAATGCGGCTGCTCTTGCGGCCGGACCCAGCGGATAGATCGCCCGGAGCCATGTTTCCGGCAAGATCGGAGGGTCGTATCGCGATAGAAACATGGACGGCTGCAACACGATCGAGATCCATGGCAGCCGGAGCGCTTCGGCCACTGTGGGACCGGCATACGCCGCGCTATGCGTGATGATCAAATCCGCGCCGCTCGCGGCTTCGAGGAGATCAGCATAGCTCTGCTCGACACACGGCATCAGGTAGTCGCGGATCAGAAAGACTGTTCCGCGCCGGGGATGCCATAGCTTTGCGATTTTCTCGGGCTGGTGCAGCAGTTCACCCACATCCGGCCGCACGGGGGCAAACCCGAGGCCCTCCGCCTGTACTTTAGCGCGATAGACCTCCGAGGTCGCTACTATCGGGTCATGACCGCGCCGGCGAAGCTCAATCGCAATCGCCAGATATGGGTGCAGATCGCCGAAAGACCCAAATGTGTTTAGGACAATGCGCGCCATCGCTTACCCCTTCCATGATGGAGGAGGATATGCAAAAATGAATAAAAGTTTATGTTGGGACCGGGAGTGCCCATGCTGACCAGACCTGGATAAATGGCTAACCACCAACGGAAGGGAGCTTAAGGATGAAGGTATGGACACGCGAAGTCCTCACCAAATTTCTCCAAACGAAGCTTGACGGTTATCGTTTCCTGGTAGTATCCAACCGCGAGCCCTTTCAGCATCGACGCGTCACCGGCCGTATTCAATGCATTCAGCCCGCGAGTGGCATGGCCACCGCGCTTGACCCCGTCATGCGTGCGTGCGGCGGATTATGGATTGCGCATGGCAGCGGCAACGCCGATAAGCAGACCGTCGACGCGTTCGATCATGTGCAAGTGCCTCCCGATGCTCCGGAGTACACCTTGCGACGGGTCTGGCTTTCCGAAGAAGAAGAGGAAGGGCACTATGCCGGGCTTTCAAATCAGGGACTCTGGCCGCTGTGCCACGTCGCGTTCACGCGTCCCTATTTCGATCCCGAGCACTGGCGAATGTACCGCCAGGTCAATCAGCGTTTTGCCGACGCGGTGATCGAGGAAGCCGGCAACGACCCCACGTTTGTTTTCATTCAGGACTATCATTTCGGCTTGCTGCCGCGCATGCTGCGCAACGCCGGGTCGAATCTGGTGATCGCGCAGTTCTGGCACATTCCGTGGCCGAATCCCGAGGTTTTCAGTTCCTTCCCGTGGCGCGAGCAACTGCTCGACGGAATGCTGGGAAACGACCTGATCGGGTTCCATCTTCCGGAGCACTGCCATAATTTTTTGAAAACCGTCGATTGTTCCATAGAAGCTCGCGTCGACAAGGCCGGTTCGGAGATTTGCCGCGGGGGGCACTCGACCTTTGTCCGTCCATTTCCGATCGGGATCGATTTCGACGAGCACTCGTCCACGGCGCAATCCGAAGCCGTCGAAATACAAATGAAGCGGTGGCAAAAGGAGTTGTCGCTTCGAGGCAAACTGCTCGGCATTGGAATCGACCGCCTGGACTACACGAAAGGCATTCCGGAGCGGTTGCGATTTCTGGACCGGCTTTTCGAGCAGCATCCGAGGTATCGAGGAAAGCTGGTATTCGCGCAGATCGCGGTCCCGAGCCGCTCGACGCTGCCGGCCTATCGCGAAATCGAAAAGGAAGTCGACACGCTCGTCTCGCAAATCAACCGGCGCTGGGGAACGCTCGCTTGGCGGCCCGTGATCCTGCTCAAACGCCATTACAGCGAGACCGAAATGATCGCCTTGCACCGGCTGGCGAATTTCTGCATCGTTGCCTCGCTGCACGACGGCATGAACCTGGTTGCGAAGGAATTTGTGGCAAGCCGCGTCGATGAAGATGGCGTGCTTATTTTGAGCCGCTTTGCAGGCGCCTCCCGTGAATTGAAGGACGCCCTGCAAATTAATCCCTTTTCCGTAGAAGAAGGCGCTGACGCGTGCCTTCTGGCGCTGGAGATGAGTCCCGAGGAGCGCACGCGCCGCATGCGCAAAATGCGGGAGGCGGTTGAAGTCAATAACGTTTACCGCTGGGCGGGCAAGTTCATTTCCCAGCTTGCCAATATCGAATTCCCCGAATCCGTGGAGCCGGAATTTCCAAACGACGTTCCGGTTGTCGGCAAATACCGCACCGCCGCCATGGGAGTCGCGGTATGACTCCGGTAAGTGAGATCCGCCAACCGGTTGCGTTGTTCGATCATCTCGATTGCATCCAGCAGCGCGTAGCCGCCGCGGAGCATATCGCGCTGTTTCTGGATTTCGACGGGACCATCTCGCCCATCGTTCTGAATCCGAGAAACGCGGAAGTCGATCCACAGATCTATTCCAATTTGCAGGGGTTGGCGGCGCGGCCCGATTTCACTCTTGCGATTGTGAGCGGCCGGGCTCTCGCCGACGTTCGCAAACGAGTGCCGCTCGCGCGCGCCATTTATGTCGGAAATCACGGCCTGCAAATCGAATCGGATGACATTTGCTTTCGCGAACCGGAGGCCGAACGTCTGCGCCGCGAATTGAAGTGTCTATCGCTTCAATTGAAGCTGGCTCTCAGCGATACAGAGGGAGTGGAAATCGAAGACAAGGACCTCACCATCGCCGTTCACTTCCGCCGCGTCCCGGAAGAGCTTCATGATTGGCTGCGCAATTCCACGTATTCCACCGTGGGGCGGTCCAAATCGTTCGCTTGCCGCGAGGGCAAGATGGTGTTGGATATCCAGCCGCAAATCGAATGGCACAAGGGCCGCGCGGTGAAGTGGATTACGCGTGAATTGTTAAACCAGCCGTCGCTTCCGATTTATATTGGCGACGACGTTACGGATGAAGATGCGTTCGCCTCTATAACCGAAGGGATTACTATCAGAGTCGGGGGGCTTGCCGAGACAGAAGCGCAGTTCCTGCTGCCTGATGTTCCCGGCGTGGGGCAGTTCCTCACATGGTTAGATCACGCGAAGCCGCATGCATCACTCGCAAATATTCAGCGGGCTGGAAGATGACCCACTTTGGTACAAAGACGCGATCCTGTATGAAGCTCATGTCCGGGCGTTTTACGACAGCAATGCCGACGGCATGGGTGATTTCCGCGGTCTCGCGGAGAAATTAGACTACCTCGAAGATCTGGGAGTTACGGTCATCTGGCTGCTCCCGTTCTTTCCATCGCCGTGGAAAGACGATGGATACGATATCTCGGATTTCCGCAGCGTTCATCCGGCGTATGGAACGCTGCGTGATTTTCAAGCCTTTTTAAGAGAAGCTCACCGGCGCGGACTGCGCGTCATCACCGAGCTGGTCGTCAATCACACGTCCGACCAGCACGCCTGGTTTCAGCGCTCCCGCCGTGCGGAACCTGGTTCGCGCTGGCGCGATTTCTATGTGTGGAGCGACACCCCCGACAAATACGCCGGCACTCGGATTATCTTCAAGGACTTCGAGCCTTCCAACTGGAGCTGGGACCCGGTTGCCAAGGCTTATTATTGGCACCGGTTTTATTCGCATCAGCCGGATTTGAATTTCGACAATCCGCTGGTGCAACGGGCGGTCATGCACACCTTGGACTTCTGGGCCGAGATGGGCGTTGACGGATTCCGGCTTGACGCAATTCCTTACCTATACGAGCGGGAAGGCACAAGCTGTGAAAACCTGGCGGAGACGCACGGATTTCTGAAGCAATTGCGCCAACATCTGGATGCCGGCTTTCCGCAACGCATGCTACTGGCCGAAGCGAACATGTGGCCGGAAGACGCTGTGGCTTATTTCGGCCAAGGCGACGAGTGCCACATGTCCTTCCACTTCCCCCTCATGCCGCGTCTCTTCATGGCGCTGCGCCTCGAAGATCGCTTGCCGATCGTCGAGATTCTGAAGCGCACGCCGACCATTCCGGAGACATGCCAGTGGGCGATGTTTCTCCGCAACCATGACGAACTGACGCTCGAGATGGTCACGGATGAAGAGCGCGACTACATGTATCGCGTTTATGCCGCCGATCAGCGTGCCCGCATCAATCTGGGAATCCGGCGGCGGCTTGCACCGCTGCTCGGCAATGACCGGCCGCGGATCGAGGTGATGAATGCGCTGCTGTTTTCACTGCCGGGAACGCCGGTCATCTATTACGGCGACGAGATCGGCATGGGCGACAACGTGTATCTGGGCGACCGCAACGGCGTCCGCACACCGATGCAGTGGAGTCCGGACCGCAATGCAGGCTTTTCGAGCGCAAACCCGCAGCGTCTCTACCTTCCGGTAAATATCGATCCGGCTTATCACTATGAAGCGGTCAACGTTGAGGCGCAGCAGGAGAATCCGCACTCTCTTTTGAGCTGGACGAAACGCTTGATTGCGCTGCGGAAGCAATACAAGGCGTTTGGGCGCGGCACGCTCGAATTTCTGTTTCCGTCGAATCAGCGCGTGCTGGCCTATTTCCGGCGTTATCAGGAAGAGACCATTCTGGTGGTTGCCAATCTTTCGCGTTTCGCGCAGGCGGTGCAGCTCGATCTGCATAAGTATCAGGGCTACACTCCGGTCGAAATGTTCGGCCGTACCGATTTTCCGGTCGTGAGCGAGGGCTATTATCCGCTGACACTCGGGCCCAATTCGTTCTTCTGGTTTTCGCTCGAACAGCGCACCGTTCCCATTACGGTGGCGGCTCCTGCCGTAGAAGCCGGGCAGCTCCGGTTGCCGGTAGTTATGATTCCCGAGCTCGCGGACCTTTGGGAGGAAGATGCGCGAGAAAGAATCGCCTCTGTATTGCCCAGGTTTCTGGCAACGCGCCGGTGGTTCCGGTCGAAAGATCGCCGCATACGGATGGTCGAGATCACGGAGGTGATCCCGATTATTCCGCACAAGTATGTCCTGGTAATGGTCCGGGTGGAATTCACGAGCGGCGATCCGGATAGTTATCTGATTCCAGTCGGATCGGCCCGCGGCGATGAAGCGCAGATTATTCAGGACGAGAATCCCGATTCGCTGATCGCCGAGATACACGCCGGTGACGGATCGCGCGCGTTTCTTTATGCCGCCGTCCAGAGCAGCGAGTTTTGTAGCACGCTGCTCGACGCCTTTGCGCGCCGCAAGCGGTTCAACGGCTTGCAGGGCGTGCTGATCGCGCAGCGAAACCGCGATTTCCGCCGGCTTTGGGGCGCTACTCATCCGAATCTCGAACCGGCTCTGCTGCCGTCCTCCGAGGTGAATACCAGCATCCGGTATGGCGATCGGTTTGTATTGACGCTGCTGCGCGGCATAGAGCCGGGAGTGAATCCCGCTGTAGAGATGGGACAACTGCTTACGGAGAAGTTGGCGCATCCCGTTCCCTATGCGGCGCCGTTCACCGGGTATTTAGATTATCAGAGCCACTCGAAGGAATCTACGACTCTCGCCGTGCTCCACGGATTCGTTGCGAATGAAAGTAACGCGTGGCAGTACACGCGCACGAACCTGAACGAGTTCATGGCCCGGATGCAGGAGTCCCATCCCTCCAATGCAGAGTTGCAGAAATCGGCGCCCACGAACATTTACTCGCTGAGCTTTGTCCTGTCCGATCCTCCAGCGCTTGCGACCGAGCTGATCGATTCGTATCTTACGCTCGCCGCAACCATGGGAAGGCGCCTTGCCGAATTGCACTTGTTGTTGAGCCGCCCGTCCACCGATCCGGCCTTTGCGCCGGAGTCGTTCAATGACTTTTACCGCCAGAGCCTGTATCACGGATTCATTGCGCTGACGGGTCGCCGGCTGGAATTCATCCGGCAGCACTATGCCGACATGACCGCCGACGTTCGGCCTTTGGCAGCGAAGATCCTGGAAGAAGAGAATGCGCTGATCGCCAAGTTCCGGGCAGTTTTCCAGCAGCGCATCGCTTCCTTTCGGACCCGTTATCACGGCCGCATGCATCTCGGACATTTGCTGGTAAAGGAAGACAAAGATGTCGTGATGTTCGATTTCCAAGGCGATCCGGCGCAGCATTTGAGCGAGCGGCGCATCAAGCGCTGCCCGCTGCGGGACGTGGCGAGCATGTTGCTATCGTTTGGCTACGCGGCCACGACCGCAGTTCGCCAAATATCCGCCATCGAACATGGCGAGAGTACTCCGCGGCACGATCTTCGAGTCTGGGCTCGTTTCTGGTATTCCCACGTAAGCGCGGCATTTACTCGAAGTTATTGGAAAGCGGCGGCGAAAGCGTCCTACATGCCCGGTACTCAGGAGCATCAGCAGATTCTGCTCGAAACGTACTTACTCGATCGCGCACTGCAGGACGTTCGCGCCGATATCCAGGATAAGCCGGAATTGTCCGGGATGCCATTTCGCGTGATTCTGCATCTGCTCGATGCCGAAGCGGAGAGAAGAATCGGCGAGTGAGCTAACGTTCCAGCGCTACCAAGAGTCCCATAGACGGGAACTGAACTATGGGCAGAGTTACCGTACTATGCATTGGATTTCTATTTGCCGCCGTTCAGATTCAGGCGCAGAGTAAGAACTTCAAGTCAACAGGGTCGCGCGAGGACATCTCGACGCTTGCGGGGAAAATGCTCGATTACACAAATCGTGCTCGCGCCGCGATCAAGGACAGCAACCAGCAGCTTGCTTTGCAGGATGTGACTAAGGCGGAATCGTATCTTCAGCAGGTAGAAGCGCGAGCGCACGGCAGCACGATGATTCCGGTGTATCAGGAATTCGTGAGCGTTTCGATTCTCGCGCCGGTGCGCGCCGAACAGAACGCCCGGCATTCGGTGGTACACCAGGTTGCAGGCGATTACACCAGCGTAGTGGTGAATACAACGGTCGCAAAGAATAACCTGGCGGCTGCGAAGACAGCGCTCGAAAATCAGAACCTGAAGACCGCGGATGCTGCGCTGTCGGATGTTCAGGAAGGCGTGCAGATCGAAGCGAGCGAAGCCGATATGCCGCTGGTGAAGGCTCGCGAAAACCTGATTCTCGCGCGCTCGAACGCGCGCGAGGGGAAATATGGCGAAGCCCAGGCGGCGCTCCAAGCCGCTTCGAAAGCTCTTGGCAACTACGCGCGGGAAAACGGCGCGCACGCCAGCGCAGCCCGAGAGTTACAACAACAGATCGACAGCGCGGATAAGAACCTTCAGCAGAATCACTCGAACCTTCTGCCGGAGATTAATCAATGGTGGAATACCACAGCCGACTGGACGCCGTACAAGAGCGCGAACCAAACGTGAATCAGCACACCGGCTGCTTTGCAGAAGAACGGCACCAACGTTCTAACATCAGCTCAATCGTTTCTTGTTTGGCTGGCTTGCTGACGTAGTCATCCATTCCGGCTTGAAAGCAGCGTTCGCGGTCGCCCGGCATCGCCTGGGCTGTCATCGCAATAACTGGCGTTCGCTCTCGCTTGTGTTTGCTTTCATAATCGCGGATCATCTGAGCGGCGCGGTAACCATCCAGCTCCGGCATCTGACAGTCCATGAATACGATATCGAAGTCTCCGTCGCGCCAGAGATCGAAAGCTTCGCGGCCGTCGCAGGCGACTTCAACGGAGCAGCCCAGCTTTTCGAGCAGCTTGCAGGCAAGAGTCCGGTTAACGGCATTGTCGTCGGTCACCAGAATCCGGAGTTCCTGGCGCAAGGTATCCGCCCGGAGTGCTGTAGTCGCCGGTGGCGGAACTGGGCCGGTGTTCGTTTCGCCTGAAATAGGCGCTTCGAAGCGCACGGTGAAGACGGAGCCTTTTCCCAACTCCGTCTCTACGCCGATGCGGCCGCCCATCAACTCGGTAAGACGCGCGGAGATGGCGAGCCCTAAACCAGTGCCGCCGAACCGGCGCGTAGTCGAAGCATCCGCCTGGGTAAAGCGCGAGAACAGCGACGCAACCCGGTCTTTCGGAATACCGATGCCGGAATCCCGAACCGCGATAGCAACGGATGCCTTCGCATCATTCTTTTCGATGCAGGTCACATCGATGGCCACGAATCCGGATTCGGTGAACTTGACTGCATTGCCTGCCAGATTCAGCAAAATCTGGCGAATGCGGCCGGGATCGCCCACGAGCAGGCGCGGGACTGTCTCGTCAATTCGGATGGAAAACGCAAGATTCTTCTTGGCGGCGAGAAGACTCAGCATTTCCGCCACGGCCTTCACCACCTGACGAAGATCGTAGGGAATGGCTTCGAGTTTTACTTCTCCGGATTCGATCTTGGAGAAGTCCAGAATGTCGTTGATGATGGTGAGCAACGCTTCCCCGGAAGCGCGAATGGTATCCACATACTCTTTCTGATCGGGGTCCAGAGGAGTACCGGCCAGCAGGTCAACAAAGCCAAGCACGCCGTTCATGGGAGTGCGAATTTCATGGCTCATGTTGGCGAGGAATTCGCTCTTGTGCGAACTGGCGGCTTCGGCGCGCGCTTTCGCTTCGGCCAATTCGGCGGTGCGTTCCTTTACAGCGTTCTCAAGATAGAGTTTCTGCCGGGTCAGAGCGGCTGTGCGCCATGCCAACAGACGCACGAGCAGGAAGACGATGAGTCCGGCTGCCAGGAGTTCGAACCACAGTCTGCGCCACCAGGGGCTGCCGATGGTGAAATCGAACGTAACAACGGGAGAAACCCGTCCATCGTTGGTCAAAGCTTGCAACTCGAAGTGATGCGCGCCGGCTTCGATATCGGAAACGCGTACCGAAGTGCCTCGAGCGAGGGCGAATTTGGCATCGTGCAGACGATAACGAAACGATATATGATCCTCATCGCGATAGTTCAAGTCGGCCCATTGAAAGACAAGCGCTCGCTCGGACCAGGGTAGGTGGATTCCCTGTGGCAGTCCCAGACCGCCGTCTCTGAGCGAAACATGCAATACAGGCGGGGAGAGCGGCTGGCCATCGATATCGTCTCCGGGACGAAAGTGAGAGAGTCCGCGGCTGGTCGAGATCCAAACTCCATCGGGTTCAGCCAGGATTCCATCGCTGTCGCAATCGTCCCAGATAAGCCCGTCGGCATGCGTGTAGTTGCGCCACTTTCCGTTGTGGAATGACAACAGGCCGGAATCGCTACCCGCCCAAACGATGTGATTGGAAGCGCCCAATGAGTAGATGTTGTCGGTCGGGAGGCCATTGTGGGAAGTGAAGTTACGGAAGAGGAGGCGATCGCCAGAGAGGTTTTCGATGCGAGTGATGCCTACCGAATCCTCATAGGCAACCCAAAGGTGGTCGCGCTCCAACGCAAGTGCGGCAAGCGAATCGCTGAGCAAACCGTCCGAGCGAGAAAACCGACTCCACACTCCATCGTCGAGACGGAACAGTCCTTTGTTGCTAGCCAACCACATTCGTCCGCGACGATCTTGGACGGCGGAATAGAACATCACACCGGGTGCATTTGCGGGGCCGGGCACGGCATCGAAGTAGCGGTTCTGCGGCGTCCGCCCGCGGAACAAACCCAGGTCGGTCAGGATCCAGAGCCGGTGATCCGAATCATCGAAAAAAGAGCGGGCTTTGAACCGGGCCGGCAATCCAGATTCCTGATGCGGATGTAGAACGGCGCCTGTCGCCGGATCCAGGCTGACAACGCCATCTTCCAAGAGGCTGGCCCAGACTCGGCCATCAACGGTAGCGGCAACGGAATGCGTGTGACCACGAGTTTGCGGCCAGGACACCCAGCGCTGCTGGTCCGGATGGAACAGGCAGAGTCCTTCGTTGGTCGCTGCCCAGAGACGCCCGGAGGCATCGCGAACGGTGCCCCAAACCATGTCGCCCTTGAGTCCGTCCTCGGCTGACCAATTCTGCCAGCGGCCTTCGCCGATCCAGCGATCGACACCGCTGCCCGGAAAGCCGACCCACAGCGAACCCTGCCGGTCGCGAATGGCTTGCTCGACGCCTGCTGAAGCGAGGCCTTGCTGTGTTCCGATCAGCTTCCAGGTGCGGCCCTCGGGAATCGCCAGACCCTGATCGGTGGGAACCAGAATCCCGTAGGTCCGATCGAGCGTGATGGGCGGCGCCGGAATGAACGAGCCAGGCAGACCCTGGTCCCGCTTCTCGAATTGATTGCTATTCGCGGTGAGACTGAACAGTTGCTTCGGGCTGCGCACCCAGACGGTCCCATTGGCATCAACAGCAATAGCGTCCCAACGATCCGGCGGCAAGCTAAAGCGCGCGCCGAAGGGAAGGTAGGAATCCCCGCTGGTATGGCACACATCCTTGCCGCAGCCGAACCAGACAGACGAATCCGGACCAGCGGCTACGCCCAGGGTAGAGCCTTGCGAAATTTGACGGAAGCGATAGCCGGATGGAGTCTCCGAAATCTGCACAAGCCCGGTAGTTGCGCCTACGTAGATGTCGCCTTTGACGGTCTCCGCCATGCGGCCGGGCCCGGAGACGATCAGCGGCTGCGGCGAAGGCAGCGCTGTGAATCTCTCGCCGTTGAAATACGCCAGACCTTTTGCTCCGCCGATCCAAACTTTGCCGTCATGCGTCGCAAGCACAGAGTAGATTCGTGTGGCCGGCAATCCCTGATCGAAGCTGAACCGGGTGAAGCCGTGCCCGTCATAGCGGAAGATACCGTTCTCGGTCCCAACCCAGAGAAATCCGGCCCGGTCCTGCGTCATCGCCGTAACGACGAGATTCGTGAGACCTTGTTCGCGCTGGTAATGGCGAAATGTCAGTTGCGATGCGTGCTGGGATGTGGCAGTGAGGAAAAGCAGAGCGGCGGCTTGAATTCCCAGTGATGTGAGTCGAGGCACCTATATCGCCGCCAAAGCGGAGATCCGCTTGCCTCAGTAGTCGGGATTGGCGGGGAATGTTCTCATGACCCCCTTGCTTACGCGCGGGGTTCTGATTCGGGTCGCTGACGCTTCGTGCTCGGTTTCGGTTAGCTCTTGGTGAGGATGCGGCTGATGTCGTTGTAAATCACAAAGACCATGACCATCATCAGGAAGACGAAGCCGAGCTTCAGGATGGTCTCCTTCACCTGTACGCTGACCTCGCGCTGCAGCAGCATTTCGATGATGAGCAGCAACAAGGTGCCGCCATCGAGAATCGGAATGGGCAGCAGGTTGATGATGGCAAGCTGCAGGCTGACAAAGGCCATCAGGAACAGATAATTCCAGGCTCCCTGCTGCGCGGCTTCGCTCGACAGTTGCGCTATCCCAATCGGCCCGGCGAGCGATTTAGTCGAGATGCGGTGTTGAATCAAGCTCCCCAAGACCTGAAACATCATCTTCGCGTTTTGCTCGTTGAAGCGGATAGATTGAACCACGGCATCGCCGAATCCTAGCTTCACAAGCTGCACGGGCATTTTGAAGCTGATCCCGATTTGCCACGGCACTTGCGATTCGTGTGTGGCCGCGGGAGTCACGGTAACGCTTTGTTCATGGCCGTTCCGCATCACTTCGAAGGTAAGCGGTTTTCCGCCGGACTGGATGACGGCTTGTCTCACTGCGGTGGCTGAAATGACCGGCTTCCCGTTCAGTTTCATGAACAGGTCGCCTGGCTCCAGACCCGCGCGCGCGGCCGGAGAATTCTGAAGGACTTGTCCGACCTGAATGTCCTGCTCCCCGTTCCAGCCGACCACGCCGATGCCTTCTTTCGGATCCATGCGGGGCGTCACCTGGAGGCGAAGGACCCGGCCCCGGCGCTCCACAGTGACCGGAATCGCGTGATTCGCATTGAGCGCCTCCTGGGTCAGGATGTAATCCCAATCCGGATTTTTCTTGTTTCCCAATTGAATGATTGTGTCGCCCGGCTGAATGCCGGCTTGCGCAGCCGGCGAACCCGGATTGATGCTAGTTACCACCGGGGCGCTGGTGTCTACCTGTTTGGGATAGGCGTACATGTACAATCCCGCAACGAGCGCCACCGCCAGGATCACATTCATAAGGGGGCCCGCGACGATGACAATCGCGCGCTGCCAGCGTGCTTTGGCCTGGAACGATCGCGGGTCATTTACACCCTCCTCGGAACCCTGCTCACCCAGCATCCGGACATAGCCGCCGAACAGAATGGCCGAAACCCGGAAATCGGTATCGCCCCTGCGGAAACCGAACAGCCGCGGTCCAAAGCCGATGCTGAACGTCTCAACCTTAATGCCAACGGACAGAGCCGCCCAGAAATGTCCCAGCTCGTGGACCAGGATCATGACCCCCAATAAGATCACGACCCAAAAAGCCGGCTGTAAAAAACTCACGCCTTCGTTCCTCTCGCGGGCGGCTCGCACAGCATACTCGACGCCCTCTATTCATTCGACGCTGCCCGCAGCGCCGCGCTTCATTTACCTGAAAATACCCGAACTCAAAGCTGCCAAAAAACCCGAAAGCCGCTCCTTAACAGTCGCGGTTCTGTTGCGTTCACACCGCCGCCCAACGGGATTCGGCCAACACCTGCCTCGCCACCCGGCGCGAGGCTTGATCGACGGAAATGATTTCCTCTATTGTCGCCGCTTTTTGGTCCGGTTGTCTCGCCAGAGTCTCCTCTACCGTCTCAGCAATTGCCGGGAATGGAATTTGTCCCGCGAGAAAGGCTTCCACCGCCACTTCATCCGCAGCGTTCAGCGTACAGGTGGCCGTCCCACCCTGCTCTTGCGCCTCATAGGCCAGCTTTAACAGCCGGAATTTTTCGACGTCCGGAGCTGAAAAATGCCAAGTGCGCGTTTGTGCCCAATCCAGGCGGGGGACCGGGGCGGACTCTCTGGCCGGATAAGTCAGGGCGTACTGGATCGGCATCCGCATATCGGTCGCGGAGATCTGCGCGATCAGACTTCCGTCCGTGAACTCGACCATGGCGTGAATGGATGATTCCGGGTGCACCACCACATCCACCTGCCTGGGGCTTAAATCGAACAGCCAGCAAGCTTCGATCACCTCGAAACCTTTGTTCATCAAGGTTGCGGAATCAATCGTGATTCTCCGGCCCATCTTCCAGGTGGGGTGATTGAGCGCCTGCTCCGGGGTGACAGTCCAGAGCGCGTCTTTGGGCGTTTCGCGGAACGGCCCGCCGGAGGCTGTGAGGAGAAGCCGGCTCACTTCGGCCCGCTTTCCCGCGCGGAAGCACTGATGGGCTCCATTGTGTTCGCTATCGACCGGGATCAGCTCGGCACCGGTTTCACGGACCGCTTGCATGACGATCCGGCCGCTCGCGACCAATACCTCTTTATTCGCCAGCCCGATACGCTTTTTGGCACGGATGGCGGCATACGTGGCGGGGAGGCCGGTCACGCCGACAATGGCGGACATGACAAAATCGACTTCGGCCGCGGTTGCGGCCGTGATCCGGGCCTGTGCGCCATAGCCTAGTTCGGGCCAATTTTGTCGAGGTAGACCGCTGTCCGCAAGCTTGCTTTTCAGCGCGGCGAGGGTCTCCTCATCGGCCACAACGGCGAAGACTGGGCGAAACTCCAGAATTTGGGAGCAGAGCCGGTCCAGATTTCTACCAGCTACCAAACTGTGAATCCGAAATTCTTCGCTGCGGCGGCGGACTACATCGAGTGTGCTGACGCCGATGGATCCTGTTGAACCCAGGACAGTTATGTTCATTTCGTGCTTCTTTCGTCTGCCTGGGGGAGGTTAGGAATAGGACTCATCTGAAAAAAAAATTTTGATTTTCGTATAGAAAAAGCTTGCGCTCCACAAAATCATATTCTAGTATTGGAAGTAAGCCAGGGAGGCAACTCCCACCAAAGCGAGACTAACCTCATAGAAAGACCCCTGAAGCAACACCTCCCTGGCGCCCGAAAGGGCCCGAGTCTCGCAGCTTCAGTCCTAAGCCAAGCTTAAATCGAAAAGTGCAGCAGAAGCCAGAATTTATCGCCTGAGCCTACGAGTGTGGAAAAGCGCAGGCCAAAGGCCTACTCCACTACGCGGCGACCCCTTGCTTACGCGCGGGGTTCTGTTGAAGGTTGCGGGCGACTTCGGTCAGAGCATATTTCAAAACGCTTTTGAGTTCGTCGAATGGGATTTGCACGTTGCCGGGAAGCGGGGCTTCAATATAGGAGCGCAGTTCGGTTTCGAATTCCTGGTCGGCCGCTTTGGCGTTGACGAGTCGCGCTTTGGCTTGGTTCAGCTCTTGTTTAACGGTTTGCTCTGCTTCTTGGCGCTTTTGCGATTCGAACCCATTTTGCTGTTTTCGCTTTTCGGCTCTGAGCTTTAGGAGCTGATCGAGACATTTGTGGAAAGCGCGATCGTTGGTCGTTTGGTAGCGCAGGAAGAGGGAGAACTGCTTTTCGTTCTCCATCGAGAGATCCGCATAACGCTGTGCACGCTGGCTGAGCCAGAAGTGCTGGGCGAGTTTTTCAACCAGAATGCATTCGGTGATGGTCGCCGGCTGATGCTCGGCTTTCAATCCGGCAACGAGGGTATCATATTCTTCTTCGCATTCACCGGGTAACACCGAGAACTGCACGCCCGCGAGGCCATGGCGGAAGTTGTTCAGGCAGGAAACGGCTTTGCCTTCTTCGGTCTTGGGACCGGTCGAGTGTTGCGAGTTCGCCTGATTCGCGGCGACTTGGGCAGGTGTG
>Ga0070741_10000151_pt1 | contig 266389 bp, 231 predicted proteins | sample Coa_R1_4_FD_66440 | JGI IMG/M metagenome (GOLD analysis project Ga0070741, IMG submission 66440) | Surface soil microbial communities from Centralia Pennsylvania, which are recovering from an underground coalmine fire - Coalmine... | ecosystem: Environmental > Terrestrial > Soil >... | reverse complement strand
CCCCGTCAATTTCTTTGAGTTTTAATCTTGCGACCGTACTCCCCAGGCGGCACGTTTAACGCGTTAGCTCCGGCGCAGAAGGGGTCGAATCCTCCCACACCAAACGTGCACCGTTTACTGCCAGGACTACCGGGGTATCTAATCCCGTTTGCTCCCCTGGCCTTCGTGCCTCAGTGTCAGGAACTGTCCAGAGACCCGCCTTCGCCACTGGTCTTCCTCATGATCTCTACGCATTTCACTGCTACACCATGAATTCCAGTCTCCTCTCCAGTCCTCGAGCACGCCAGTATCGAATGCAGTTTCGGAGTTAAGCTCCGAAATTTCACACCCGACTTAGCGCGCCACCTACGCACCCTTTACGCCCAATGAATCCGAACAACGCTTGAGACCTCTGTATTACCGCGGCTGCTGGCACAGAGTTAGCCGTCTCTTCCTCTTCTGGTACTATCAACTTCTCGGCAGTTAACCGAAAAGCCTTGTTCCCAAATGACAGGAGTTTACAACCCGAAGACCTTCATCCTCCACGCGGCGTCGCTCGATCAGGGTTTCCCCCATTGTCAAAAATTCTCGACTGCTGCCACCCGTAGGTGTCTGGACCGTGTCTCAGTTCCAGTGTGACTGGTCGTCCTCTCAGACCAGCTACCCGTCATCGCCTTGGTGAGCCGTTACCTCACCAACTAGCTGATAGGCCGCGGACTCCTCAAAAAGCGCCAGGTTGCCCCGGCTTTGATTTCAAGACGATGTCGTCTCTCATCACATGCGGTATTAATTCGGCTTTCGCCGAGCTATCCCCCACTTTAAGGCAGATTGTCCACGTGTTACGCACCCGTTCGCCACTAGAACTTTCACTGTATTGCTACAGCGAAAGTTCCCGTTCGACTTGCATGTCTTATCCACGCCGCCAGCGTTCGTTCTGAGCCAGAATCAAACTCTCCGTTAAAAACGTGAACCGGTAAATCTCAGCAGACTTACCAGTAAAGTTTGAAACCGACGCCGCTATAGCATCGGTTGATCTGACTTTATATACCCAGCTTCTTCTGTGGCGGCAGCCGTGTCGGCTGCACCTCTTCCGAAACTGGGGATTGTCGATCTACTAAATATTTCGATCAAAGAAACCAACAACCCAGGCCGCTAAGCCTGAGCTTGGTAACGCACAATTCAATTTTCGCTGACTTCATTATCCATTTTGAAATTCGCTTTCGAATTTTTCATTCGAGAAAAATTCAGTCGTGCGCGAACTCAAAACCAAACTGTCAAAGATCGACATCCTCCACTTCATCGGTACACGGCAAAACCCGACCCGTCATCACTGTCTGACCGAAGTCGGCTCAGCCCTGAGCCGGAAAGAAGAACACTCGCAATTGGCGAGCCCGCTTATCGCGGGACTTGGAGCGTAATTCGGTTTCCGAATTCGTCAAACGAAAATTCGGCATCAATGCATTCAGTATTGGGTATCCGCTGGATCGCCCATTTGCGGTTCTCCGGCGAGAATGCGACCGGCTTGCTGCGCTGACAGCGGAAGTAGGAGTGCAAAATTGGGGTCGAGCGCAGGGCTCGGGGTGAATGGCCGCTGTATGAGTTGATAGAACGTATCCCGACCGCTACCAAAGAAAGAAGAAACGTCTTCGTCACGAAATCTGTAGAAACTAAATGGTCCCGGCTGCGGACCAAACGTGCCGAATAAAGCGAGCGAGTGCGGAATTAAGATGTCGGGCCGCTTTTCGATGCCTTTTAATAACTTCGTGGCTAACCATGACCAATCTGCCAATCGCAAGCGCATGGGAGGGCCATGGGATTGTTTATCTAAACGAACGAGATGCGACAGCGTATACGGAAAGTTTGCCGGAAAGCACTTTGCGAAGTCTGTTGAGGATAACGGTACGAAAGACTCTTTGGCTTTTTCCAAGATTTGTCCTCGGGCGCGGCTTTGATCGACAATTCCGACGCGCATATCGCGGAAGAGATCAAAGTACAGTTCGGTGGCGCGCATCAATTCCTTTGGAATCCTCGAGACAATTTCATGTGTCGCCCACTCCAAGTAATTATCTCCTTGGTTTGCGCTAGCGATCCAGTGCTTGACCAAATGAAACGTTGGATGCTGATACAATAAACCGTCACCAGCTTCTTCTGAAGCTACCCGGATCATCGCCGACGCTGCCGACAAACGTGCGGCCACGGCGATAGTGGGTTCGGTAGGCCAGTTCCGCACTGCGTCGTCGAAAAAAATCGTTGTGTCGGCGAATTCGCGAGAAGATACAAAACGCTTCGCGAACACTTCCAAGTCATGGCCTTCAGCAACCGAATGTAAAAAGCGCAAGACTGTTTGATCACGAACTGTATTCCGCGGTAGTTCCCCGGCCGCAATACGTCCGATATAAATATCTCCGCGGGACGAAGCCACTGATTGAAGTCGATTCGAATGCAACCATTTGGTTCGCCCTGTAACCAGGTATGCTGCCGGAAATAAATCACTAACCAGAATCTCGACAGCGAATCGATTTGCGTCCGTCTTTGAAAGCGCGTCTTTCCATTCTGATCGGAGTTCCTCTAGCTGCCGCTCCCTTTCAGCCTTGTCGTCCTCACGCGCGCCATGCTTTGCGAGCAGACGCATGTCCCACGCGCGACTAACGACGAAAGAAAAAGCGGGTCCAGCTCGAAATCTGAGGGCGGTCAGAATGATTAATTCATCGATGTCCACCTCGCCGGACATCTTCTCCCATGACTTAATAACTGAGCTCAATGTGAACTTCAGAGCACGCGGAGTATCTAACAAATCGCCCAACGCTGCCGGCCACGCACCTGTTCTATGGCCGAACATGTCGCCAGCGAGTCGACTTGTTTCGAGTTCTGCGAGTAATTTTCGAGGTCTATTCCGGCTCATCGGCTACAGGATCGATTGGTATCCAATTATCGCGGCAATACTCGCGAACAGCGTCGATTAATGAAAGTGCATCGTATTGAGAAAGCCGCGGAATTGTTTCAATGTGTTCCGCAACTTTCGGAAAGTCGACCCCGCTGGCACTCCCGACTGTAAGAATGAACGACAGTCGCTCTACTTCGCGAAAATCATTCAGCATTGACTGCAAATGCTGCGGATTGAAATCGACATCGTTTCGATCGCTGTCTTCAATGACCACGATAAGGTGGAGATCAATCGCATTTAGAATCGGCATTAAACGCTTGAGCCGTTCTGCCGGCGCAAGTTGGCTGACCGAAGGTTTAAGCAGCGCGAACCACTTATTAGACTCGACGAGCGCATCGACATAATCGCGCGGTAAATCACGCACCGCAAGGCAATCAACGTGTTCTGAAAGTTGTTCGATGACTTGATTCAGCACGTGCTGTCTGGCCGACAAAGATGAGAATCCCCAAGCACTGACTGGAACTACAAGATATCGACCATCTCCTTCCCGTTCTACGAACCTCTGGAGCAGGTTCACAACGCTCGTCTTTCCGGCGCCGAAAGGCCCCTCCAAAACGACCGTTTGTAAAAGGTGTGGGCGCAAGGCAGATCGGTGCTTTTGAACGGCATTCCAGATTCTCTGGGCACGGTCTATTGCCTCGAAGAAATCTTGATCGTCCGATTCAATAGCGCGTTCGTCAGACAGCCACGCGAGCAGAGCAGTAATGTCGAGATCATCCAGTCGTCGCTTGTAATAGATGTTGTCACTCGGCGGTATCCCAACTGCAGCCGGCGAACGGTAGGCGATTGGCGCAATTAGGCCCGCAGCAAACCAGAGCACGATCGGGCAGAGCGCTATTAGCCACCGCTGTGTTAGTCCAAGACCTGTTACAGTCACAGTCGCTGGAACAATGGCGACGTAGATAAGGCTCAAACATACGATTAGTATTGATGACAATAAAGGAGGATACCTCCAGAAGTGCCGATAATGTCGGATCTTCGCGCCGCTGATTCGTATCAACGCAAGCAAAGCCAAGCCAGATGTCCCGACGAAAAATGGATATTGGAGCGGAGCTAACTCAGAAGGCCACAATCGAAAAATGAGTTGCCATGCACGGAAGTACAGAATGCCACCGAAACTGCCGAACCAAACGCCAAGGACAGCGTACAAGAAGATTGATCGCCAACGGCTGGCAATTGCGGAGCGCGACACGATCATAAAATGCGGTATTCGGAACTTCACTGCGAGAAATTCATTTTGCTCCAAGCCAAACGACCAAGATCGAGAGTCGATTTCTACGCCTTCCGCCGTCGCTAGCAGCGATATTGCTGCGGAGGAACATTATGATGATGAAACGAACCTTCGCTTTTTTCTGTGCGGTCACTTTTCTGGCGGCGGCGTCGATCGCGTCCGCGCAACCGACCGCCAATAGCCCCGATCCAAAAACCGGCGCGGAAATGACCGGTACTATTAAAGAGTACACCGCCGGCGCTTCACTCGTCCTCGAAACCCTCGCGCCGAACGAGCCGGTGCAGTTCAAGTTGAACGCGAAGACCGCCTACGCCGATGCTGACGGAAAAACGGTTGAAGCACCGGGCCTGAGCACGAACCAGAGAGTGCGCGTCCACTACAAGAAAATCGGCGGCGATAACGTCGCGGACAAGATCACCATCATCAAAGATTGAGCCGCCTAACGTTCGTCGTTAGGCAAGATCGACATCACCCTCATCCCCGACAACGACGCGAGCAAACTGACCCGTCTAACTGGTCAAGTTCCTGAGCGGCGGTCAGCTTTTCGGCGCGCTCTCACCCGCAGCAATGAACAAGGTGACGAGTGATAACAGCCTTGTCCGACGGCAACGGCATTGCCTACACTTCGCGCAAACGGAGGCAAAATCATGAAACTCTCACTCGCTGCGCTCCTCGGGGCCGTCGTCATGTTCGCGTGGGAATTTGTCGCGCACACGTTTACGCCGCTCGGCGAAGCCGGGTTGAATTACATGCCTAATACCGACGCGGTCTCGTCGTCACTCGATTCGTCGATTGGCGCCAAAGCGGGCATGTACATGTTTCCCACCGGAGGTCTTACCGCCGATTCTTCCAGGGAAGATAAGCATAAAGGGATGGAACGGATGATGGAGGAGATGAAGACCAAGCCCTCGGGCCTTCTTATATATAAGCCGGCCGGGACTGTGTTCAATTTCGGCAAAAGCATCGCGGTCCAGTTCGCCACCGATTTTATGAAGGCATTCCTCGTGGTGTGGCTACTGGCGCAGACACGACTTGCGACGTTTGCCGGCCGACTCGGATTTATTTTCGTCGCCGGCGTGCTCGCCGCGGTCGTGACCAACGTCCCCTATTGGAACTGGTACAGTTTCAGCGGCACCTACACGATCTCGCAAATCGTCATGGAGATTGCCGGGTTCTTCTTCGCCGGCCTGCTGATTGCGGCCGTGTGCAAGCCCGCATCGACAAGCAGTCCTTGAGTTAAATCAATTGACTCAAAGACGTCGCACCAGCTCAGCTGAATGGTGGCGCGATGTCGATCTTCTCGTTAGGCGAAAATAATCTGCGCCTGATCGCGACGTACGAAAGACGCCACCTTTTCGAAATCCAGCACAAGATCTAGCGAAACGAAAGCAACCATTGCCGCCGCACGACCAACTCGCCCCCGATTCGCGAATCAATCCAGAAGAGCATTTGAATGGGATCGGCGGAGAGCCGTCCAAGCGAGGGAGGATAGGGATATGATAGAACCGACGATAACTCAGAATTGCGCGCTGTATCTCGCGCAACACAAAGTCGCAAAGCAACGCGCGGGATTTCTTCGGCGATTTCGTTTGCCGAACGTGTCGCGGCGGTCGCGCCGTCTCATCACTGGGACCGAGCGTCGGGTTTGATCCGGCGCCGCGACTTCTTGCAAGATCGACATCTGCCTACTCGTTAGGCGTGGGCGAGGCCTTCGCGCGTGAGCGTTTCGGCCGCGGGGAAGAGGCACTTTGGTGCGCAGAATGTTTCGTCTCGACCGAGGGAATTGGCGGCGGATGTTGGTCGCGGTAGCACTTGGTCGTTAGGCCGAGTAAAAACGCCGCCCCGATAAACGCGATCACTTTCTTTTCCTCCCAAGTCAGGACGAGATAATGATTTCGAAAATCCTGCCAGCGTTGGGGCCAGCGCTTCTTCAATTCGTCGGCCGATCTTTCACGCGCGGCCGGACGCGTCGCGACTGGTAATTGCGCTTGATGTTCTGATCGTAGTAACGCGCTTTCGATTCCGCCGCCATCAAGTCACGATGCACCGAAGGTGGCACATTGAGGTAGCGATAGACCGCCCCGTTGGCGAACTCGATCTCGAGAATGTGCTTTCGTTTGCTGTAGCCGACGCTGATCAGGCCGCTCGAGTCGACGCGAATCCGCGGAATGTGCGACGTCAACGCATCCGCCTGCGGCGCCTCTTCCGCCAGCGCGATCACACCGCCGAAGATCGACATCATCACGCAAAGCCATAAACGCAAAAGCATGACGAGGGTCTAACGAAACCATCCGGACAAGTCGAGCGCTCGTAATAGGAAGATGTCGATCTTTTAACAACCAACGTCGGCCCGAAAACGTAGCGAACCGTCGCGACCGCGCGCAAGATCGACATCTTCTCTCCTTGACCGCTTAGGAGAGAAAGCGCTAATCTCCTAAATCATTTAGGAGAGCGAATGAGCGACGAATCCGCCGAACTTTTACCAGGCACCCTCGACCTTTTGATTTTGAAAGCGGTTTCGCTCGGACCGCTCCATGGCTACGCCGTGCTGCGACGAATCGAACAAATTTCCGGCGGTAAACTGCTGATCGAACAAGGCGCGCTTTATCCCGCGCTTTTCCGTCTCGTCCGGCAGGGACTGCTCAAAACGGAGTGGGGGACATCGGAGAACAATCGTCGGGCCAAGTTTTACGAGATGACCGCGCGCGGACGGAAACGTTTGCGCGAAGAAACGAATTGGTGGAACCAAAGCGTGGCGGCGGTGACATCGGCCTTGCGGGCGCGACCGCAGGAAATATGAGCGCTTATCTTCGCTCGTTAGGCCGCAGATTTTTCCAACGCGCTAAGATCGACAACGAACTTGCGGAAGAGCTGCGCGCGCATCTCGAATTGCGCCGCGCCGCGCTCGAACGCTCGGGATTGAATGCCGCGGAAGCCGAGCGCCAGGCGCGAATCGAATTCGGCAGCACCGAGCGTTTCAAAGCGGAATGCCGCGAAGAGCTCGGTGGAAATTGGATCGACAATGTTATCCAGGACGTGCGCTTCAGCGCGCGCACATTGAGAAAATCGCCGGCGTTTTTCGCGGTCGCAGTTCTCACACTGGCCCTGGGCATCGGCGCGACCCTGTCCGCATTTTCGGTCGTTAACGCCGTTCTGTTGCGGCCGTTCGGTTTCAGCAATCCGCAAACGCTGCTCTGGATTTATTCGCAGCGCATCGACAATCCGCGCACGAATTTTTCGTTGCCCGAGTATTGCGATTACCGCGATCAAAACATTTCGTTCGAAGGTTTGGGCGCAATCGCGTCTTACAATCCGAGTATATCGGATTCGGGCGAACCCGAGCGCGTCCAGGGCGTGCGAATAACGGCGAACACGTTCGCGATTCTCGGCCTGCGTCCGCTTCTGGGTCGAACGTTGATTCCGGCCGATGACAAAAACGGCGCCGAACCAGTCGCGATGATTAGCTATGGTCTTTGGTCGCGGCGTTACGCGAAAAATCCGGACGTGATTGGTGGCTCGGTCAATTTGAACGGCGAGTCTCGGCAGATCGTTGGGATTTTGCCGGGTAGTTTTGCCCTGCCCAATCTCGACACCGACGTCGTGATCCCGATGCAGCCGGAATCCGATCCGCGCCGCAACTCGCGTAACTCCGTTAATTTTTTGCGAATGGTCGGTCGATTGAAACCGCACGTGACTGCGTTACAGGCGCACGCGGAGCTTGATTCGATCCGGCAAAATCTGCACCGCCAATATCCCGACGTTTACACCGGGAAGATCGGCCTAACGATGCTTCCGCTCACGGAGGAGATCGTGGACAATGTCCGCGCGGTGTTATTGTCGATCTTGTGCGCAGCGGGGGCGCTGCTCCTGATCGGCTGCACAAATCTCGCCGGCATTTCGCTCTCGCGCGCGGGTGCGCGCCAACGCGAGCTCGCGGTGCGCACGGCGTTAGGCGCGACGCGGCGGCAATTGGCGCGTTTGCTGTTGGTCGAGAGCGCGATCATCGCCGTGGTTGGCGGTTCGTTAGGCGTTTTCGTCGAAATATTCGGCCGGCGCGCGTTGCTTCGCCTTGTTCCAACCGACCTGCCGCGAATTCAAACTTTTGCCATCGATTGGAAAGTGTTCGCGTTTGCAAGCGTTATGACTTTGATCGCCGCTCTGGCGTGCGGGCTTGCGCCGGCCTGGCTGCTTTCGCGGACCGACTTGCGCGATGCGCACGTCTCCGGCGGACGGGGCTCGGCCGGAGGCGGAATGCAATCACGCTTACGAACGTGGCTCGTGGCAGGTCAGATCGCGCTCGCGCTCGTCTTGCTCGCGAACGCCGGCCTTCTCTTTCGCAGTTTTGTGCGCGTGAGTAGCGAGCAGCCCGGATTCGACTCCGCGAATGTTTTGACGATTCGCTTTTCTTTGCCGCAGGTCACCTACACCGATCGCGCATCCATCGTTCAGTTTTACGAAAAATTGCAGCCGCGCCTCGCGGCGTTGCCTGGAATTCAAAGCGCCGGTTTGGTGTCGATCTTACCGCTCGCGCCGAAAAGTATTTCGTTCATCCATTTCACGCGGCCCGACCGGCCGCCTTCGAAGCCGGAGGACACGCCGTCCACGAATTATCGAATCGTTAGTCCGGATTATTTTCGCGCGATGGGAATTCCGTTGTTAGGCGGGCGATACTTCAGCGAAGAAGACGACGGCGATCGTCCGCCGGTTGCGATTGTCAGCAGCGTTTTGGCGAAGAATCATTTTCCCGATCGCTCGCCGATCGGTCAGCGCGTCATGATTGATGACAATGACGCTGAGCCGCGAGCGGTGGAAATTGTTGGGATCGTCGGCGCGGTGAAACAGACCAACCTGGAAACGCCGGCGCGCCCTGATCTTTATTTGCCGTTGCGACAAGCGCACAAAGATGGCGTGCCATTTCTGCGTAACAGCACCTACTGGGTACTCAGGACATCGCCGAATATTCCGACGCTCGAACCGCAATTGCGCGGTGAGATTCACCATGTCGATCCAGGCGTAGCCGTCGGCGATGTTCGCCCGATGGCCGACGTCATGAAAGCGGCCCTGGCCTCGCGTCGTTTCAGTTTGCTGCTCATTGGATCGTTCGCCGCCGCCGCGCTTTTTCTCGCCGCCGCCGGTTTGTACGCCGTAATTTCGTACGGCATTCAGCAACGCACGCGCGAGATCGGCGTCCGCCTGGCGCTGGGCGCAACGCGCGGCCGCATTCTCGGAATGATCTTCAAGGAAGGCGCGGTGTTATTGACTGCCGGTGTCGCGGCCGGTCTCGCGATTGCGCTCATGCTCGCGAAACTGGTCGCAAATCAAATGTATGGCGTGAGCGAGCACGATCCGTTCAGCTTCGCCATCGTTAGTCTGATTCTCGGAATCGTTTCGCTGGTCGCGTGCTGGATCGCGTCGCGTCGCGCGTTGAATGTCGATCCGGTCACGGCCTTGCGCTGCGAATAAAAGATCGACATCGGCAAGATCGACAATCGACCCTGAATGCTACTTGTTAGGCGTAGCCGGCAAATCGGAACTAAACATGTCGGCGCCGCATCTCCACGATCCGTCCGGCTGCTTCTTGAAAACCTCGAGATATTTTCCGCGGTCCTTCGTTCCATCTTTGCCGGTCATTTCGTACGTGCCGGTGAGGTAGGCGAGCTCGCCCGAATTGGCGACCTCGACCCGCGTCGTCTTCCAATTGATCGCACTCAAGCTGTCGAGAAAGCCTTTCCATAATTCGCGTCTTCCCTCCTTCGTCGTCACGGCCGGCGCGTTTGGCGGCAGCACAACGGCGTCGTCGGAATAAAACGAAATTGTCTTCTCAACGTCTTTCGCAGCGGCGGCTTTCGACCATTGCTCGTCCGTATCGCGAACAGTTTGCTCTATCTTCGGATCGCCGCCGAAGATCGACATCGTCATCGAAAACAAAACCAGGACAATCGAGGCGTGTATTTTCATGGCCCCAATCGAAATGGCGGGCGCGCCTGAGCGTCAATGTTATTTTCCCGCATGAAATCAATCGAAGAGAAGCGCGCGGAATTTCGGAAGCTGCATGAGAGCGGTTGTTTCGCGCTTCCAAATCCGTGGGACATCGGCACGGCGAAATATCTGCAACATCTCGGATTCAAAGCGATCGCGACCACTTCGGCGGGTTATGCGTTCTCGCGCGGTGTCGCGGATGGCTCGGTCAAACGCGACGAGATGATCGCGCACATTCGCGAGTTGGTAGAGGCGACGGACATCCCGGTGAACGCGGATTTCGAAAACGGATACGCGGATGAGCCGAACTGGTGCGCGGAAAACGCGCGGATTTGCGCGGAGACCGGTGTGGCCGGTTTATCGATCGAAGATGCGGCCGATCGCAAAGAGAGCCCGTTGTACGATGTCGATCTTGCGGTGGAGCGCGTCCATGCCGTGCGCGAAGGGTTACACGGCTCGAACGTTTTACTCGTTGCTCGCGCCGAAGGCCTGCTCGTCGGCCGCGAGAATCTCGATCAAGTAATCAAACGCCTGGTTAAGTTTTCCGATGCGGGCGCCGATTGCTTGTACGCGCCCGGGCCGACGAAACGCGATGAGATCAAAGCGATCGTCGAAGCGGTCGCGCCCAAACCGGTGAATGTGTTGATCGGAAATCCCGGCGGCCTAACGATGCGTGATGCCGCGGAATCAGGCGCGCGTCGCGTGAGCGTCGGCGGCGCATTCGCGCGCGCGGCGTGGGGCGGATTTATTCGCTCGGCCAGCGAATTGATGGAGCAGGGGACGTTCGAGGAATTGAAGCACGGCGCTTCCTACGCCGAGCTGCAAAGATTATTTCAGGAGTAATTGTCGATCTTCGTTTTGACCATGACGAAACCGAGACTTACGGTTTTGATGTGAGCGAGATTACGCGGCGGAAATTTTTGGGCGCGAGCCTGATTGGCGGCGCGACGATTTTAGCAGGAGGTTTACCCAGACTTGTGAGCGCAACGGAAAGATCGACATCTTCATTTACGATCGGCGGCGATCTCAATGTGAATCGCCTCGGCTTCGGCGCGATGCGTTTAACGGGCGAAGGAATTTGGGGTTGGCCGCCCGACCGCGAGAACGCGAAGAAAGTTCTCAAGCGCGCGCTCGATCTCGGTGTGAATCTCATCGACACGGCCGATGCCTACGGCCCGGAAGTGAGCGAGCTATTGATCGCGGAAGCGCTGCACCCGTATCCGAAAGGCTTGGTCATTGCCACGAAAGGCGGCCTAACGAGACCGGGCCCGGGGCAATGGGTGCCCGATTGCCGGCCGCAACATTTGACCGAAGCGATCGACAAAAGTCTGAAGCGACTAAAAGTCGATCGCATCGACGTCTATCAATTGCACACGGTAGATCGACATGTTCCAATCGAAGAATCGTTAGGCGCGATCAAGGCCGCGCGCGACGCCGGAAAAATTCGCCACGTCGGATTGTCCAACGTGGACGTGAAGGAAATCGAGCGCGCGCGGAAAGTGGTGCCGATCGTCAGCATTCAGAATCGCTACAACATCAGCGACCGCGATTCAGAGGACGTGCTGAAATATTGCGAGAAGGAAAAAATGGGGTTCCTGCCGTGGGCGCCGATCGGCGGCAGCGGACATGGCGCGCTCAGCCGATCAAATAGCCTGGAAGAGGAGGCGAAGCGGCGCAACGTCACATCGGTGCAACTCGGGCTCGCGTGGTTGCTCTGGAAATCGCCGGTGATGTTGCCGATTCCGGGCACGTCGAAGATCGAGCACCTCGAGCAAAACATGGCAGCGGCGAAGATTCAGCTGAGCGACGACGAATGGAAGAAGATTGAGTCGGCCAGGGCCTAACCAAGAGTTTGCTTGACGCAGGTTGGAAGCTGAAGCACAACATCGCCCATGAGTTCTACCTTAACCCGCACCTTCGGGTGCTTCGCTGTTTTAACTGCCATCGTCACAGCTGGTCCGTTGTTAGCCGGACCCGAGCCAATTTCGTCCTCCGGCAAGAACGCCGTGGTCGAAACCAAACCCATGGAGACGGTCTGCACCTGGACCGGTTTTTACATTGGTGGTAACGCCGGATACGCATGGAGCGACAATTCCACGTGGAGTGATAACGGTGGTTTCGATGAAACCCCGCCGCGCCTGACTTACAACAACGATGCCGACGGCTTTACGGCCGGTGGTCAGGTCGGATTTAACTGGCAAATGAATCGCTTCGTCCTCGGCCTAGAAGGATCCGGCGGCTGGCTGGATCTGGATGATGCCCACAATCCTACCGGTGATTTCGGTCCGCTCGATAACCTCTCTCGTATCGACTACAACTGGTACGCGACGGTCACGCCGCGCCTTGGCTTTGCATGGAACCGTCTCCTTTTGTACGTCAAAGGCGGCGTCGATTTCGTGGACGTCAAGAATGAGGCCTCCGACTTCATCAATCGAACCAGGATTGACCCGAGTGATCGGTCGATCCACGATGACACCGAAGTTTCATGGACGGTCGGTGGCGGACTCGAATACTGCATCAATCCGCATTGGAGCGTGAAAGTGGAATATGATTTCCTGAACGTCGACGACACGACTTCGGGCAACCGGGATGGCGACACGTTCCATCACGACCATGATGGGATCCACATGGTCACGGCCGGGATCAATTTCCGCTTCGGCTCGTTCTAAGAACGAACGTCGAAATAATCTTGCGCGGGTGGCTGGACTTTCCGGCCACCCGCGTTTGCGTACGCAAGATCGACATACTCCGTCCGACATAAATTTCGCTCGCGCGCGACGGGTTTCGGAATGACAATTGCCACATGATCACACGGGCTCTCATGGTCGCCGCGGGGTTTCTGGCGATCTCCTTTACTTCATTCGCACAACAGTCGGATTCGTTTAGCGACTTGAATAATCGCGAGGTGCAACTTCCATCACTCGCGCTCGCGAGCGCGGAATCCTTCGCGTTTCCGGATACGATCGCATCGGCCGCTTTTGAGTGGAAAAGTTCAGAGTCGATTGTCGATGTACCGTTGCCGGCGGTGATCGTGACCGCGCCTCGGCGCATTGCCACCGTCGCAACCGTGTCCCCGAAAGATGTGCAATCGGAGCCGATAACGGAATTGCACAAACCGATCTTCGATTACGCCCACGGCGAAATCGGCGTGATGTTTGGAATGTCGGCGAGCAATAGATTCAGCGGCGATTTCGAGTCGGGTTATCTAACCGGCACAGTCGGCAACGAACATCTCCAGATTTCTGCCGGCGCCTCGTACGAGCACTCCGATTTTCATCGGCGTTAATTATTTCGCGTCGGCGTAGGCGCGTTTCAGGATGGAGATGTCGATCTTGTCCATTTCCATCAGGCCCTTACATGAGGGTCACTATTCCGCAATTGAAACGAGCCGCCTATTTATAATAGGCTGAAACCGGGCCGACGAGACGAGGCGGCACGAATACTTATTATGCAAAACCAATCCCCCGCCCGGCGTATCCGCATCGTTTTCGCGGCAACGTTGTGCGTTATCGCCGTTTCACTCGGGTTAAGCAGCGTGCCTTCGACAAGATCGACATCGACACGCGGGCCGGTTCTCAAGTTTTCGAAGTTCGCGGCCTTCCGGCGTCCGGCGGGCGGCCGTTTGCCGGCGAATCCAACATCACCATCCGTTTCGGTTAATACGCCCACTTTCGGTCATCCCATTATCGCTGGAATCGGCGGGACTGGATTCGAGGAATCGCTCCGCATCGATCCGACAAATCCAAATCGCATTTACACAAGCGCACCGGGATCTGCTTCGGCCGACACGAGCTGGATTTGGCATTCGCTCGATGGTGGACGCACATTCAAGTGGGTGGTAGGCGCCGCGCCGCTCGAAGGCAAAGTGACGACGTGCCACGGTGGTGGCGACACCGAGATCGCGGTCGATCCGTTAGGCCGGTTGTACTTCAACGATCTGACGCTGGCGAACTTCAGCACCGCGCGCTCGGATGATGGCGGTGTCACGTTTACCTGCAGCAACACCGGCGTGCCGGACTCAGTGGTAGATCGACAATGGTATGCGATCGACGGCGATCCATTGGCCGGGGGCAGTATTTATCTGGCTAACGACGAGATCGGACCGGGCGGCGTGGTGTGCGGAACCACGCCCGCTAATAACGTTCTCGTGATGTATCGGTCGCCAGTCACGGGATTGGAACCGACCGCCGGCATCGAATTCGGTCCCGCGAACCACATCACGCCAGTGGGCGGATGTGATGAAGCGATCATGGGCAACAACGAAGTGAGTCCGGTGGCGACGACGTTAGGCCAACCCACGGGTGCTCCCGGTCAATACGCGACGCTCTCAGCGCCGGTAAAACACATCTTCGTCATTCACGATAATGTGGAGCTAAACAAAATTTTGATTGGTCGTTGTTTCCCGGTCGCTTTCGGTGCGGCGGTGCCAAACGTGAGCGATCCGAGCGGATTGAACTGCACCGATTTGTTAGTCGCGGATCTTGGCGCGGGACAAAAGACGGGCGCAAATTTCCCGACCCTGGCGATCGACAAAGCGGGGAATCTGTATGCGGTTTGGGAACAGGCGCCACTCGGCCCGGCCACGAACGCGACCGGCGATCTCGCGATAACCGGCGACACGGTCTTGAAGTATTCGTATTCGACCGATCAGGGAAACACATGGAGCGCGCCGATCACGATCGACACTTCCGGTTCGCCTGACGGGGTATTGCACAACAACGTCTTCGCGTGGATCAACGCGGGCGATGATGGCCGCGTGAACATCGTTTGGTACGGCACACCGGGCGTGGCGAATCTCGGCAGCATGTTCGATTTTGTCGGTTGCGGCCAAAACGTGCTGAACCCGCCGCCGGGCGGCAAAAACATTAACGGCCCGGATGCGGTCGATGGTCTTTGGAGTGTTTGGATGGCGCAATCGACTAATGCGCATGATCCGGGCGGTGTCGTTTTCACTGCACCCGTCCGCGCGAGCTCACATCATGTTCATCGCGGTGCGGTGCAAACCATCATCGGCGGACAATGTGGTTGGGCCAGCCGCGCGCTGGGCGATTATTTGCAATTGCGAACCGGACCGCAGGGCGATGCGCACATTAGTTATGCCGATTCCAACAACATCGACGGTGGCCTGGCCGGACACGCCATGTACGTTCATCAAAATGGCGGCGCGGGATTGTACACCTCGCCATCATCACTCGTTAACGTTCCGGGAATTACGCCTTACAACGGCGTGAGCGATCAAACCGGCGACGGCAAATATGAAGTAAGCGGTGTCAGCAGTGCGAACATGCCGCAGCTCGACATCGCCGCTTCGAACATCACGAAGGTGACGACCGCTCCATGTTCGGTGGTGGCCCCATGTTACAAAATTTTCATGCAACTAAACGACCTGAGCCTCGCGCCGACGCTGGCGCAGGATCCCGATGTCGATCTTGTATGGCACACGCAATGGTTCGTTCCGTCCTCGACCGACGGCGCGGGCGGGAAAAACTTTCATGCCTACGCGGAATCGAACAACGGCGCCGCACTGCAATGCTTCATCGGCGAAAATGCGGTGCAAGCGGTAGGCGGTGGTGGCGTCCTGACTTATCCGGGCGACACGCAATTGCCCGCGGCGAACTGCCAATCAACCCTCGGGCCTAACGGGAACATCACCATTTATGTTCCGCTCTCGAACGTGAACGAAGCCGGCGCAATCGATAATCGGCTCCACGAAGTGACCGCGAGCACGATGACGTTACCGGCGAAAGCGAACAGCGTTCCGCGCGATTCCACCACTGGATTTGGCGGCGTTTTCTTTAATCTCATCGATGTTTCGCAAGGATACGTTTTCGATCCGGCCACGACGGTTGCGGTGTCGCGCAAAGTCCATGGCAGCGCCGGCACGTTCGATCTCGATCTTCCGTTAACGGGCACACCGGCGATCGAACCGCGCACTGGTGGCGCAAATGGCGACCATCAGATCGTTGTTAGGGCAGGTGTGCCGGTCAGCTTCACTTCCATCACGACAACCTGCGGCAGCATCGCGGGCGCAAGCACGGTCGGAAGTGAAACAACGGTTAATTTAACGGGTGTGCCGACTTCGGCGCGTTGCTCGGTCACGCTCCACAATCTGAGCGGCGACTTGATCGTGCCGATTAATTTCTTGTTAGCCGACACGACCGCAGATGGATTCGTTAACTCAGCCGACATTGCGCAGACGAAGTCGCAATCAGGTCAATCGGTCACGTCGGCAAATTTCCGGATCGACGTGACGGTGGATGGAAACATCAATAGCGCGGACGTCGCGCTGGTGAAGTCGAAATCGGGTACGGCGCTTCCGTAACCCGCTCGAAAGATAGTTGTCGATCTTGCGCCCAAGGGGCGGGGTCTAACTTTTTTGTGTCGGGAGGCACGTAAAGGCGCGGCGGAATCCGAAGAGAGACCAGAACCCTTCCACTCGTTATGCGCACTATTACCCAGATATCCAAATGGCGGCTCGTTACCGCGCTCGTAATTATTCTCACGAGCAGTCTGTTTCTATCGGAAGCATTCGCGAAGACGAAACGCAGTTCTCGCCCACGAGCTTTGGCACAGCCGAACGCGCCGACGGCGACGCCTGCTAGTGGTACTGTCGATACCACAACTCAGTCGCTTACTTATGCGGATGGACCTACGGTCCCAAATCCGACGGGCGTCCTCGGCGTTCCGAATTGCGCCGCGCCAAACTCGTGCAGCGATTTCGTGCTCACGGTAAATGCGTCGAGCCTGGCGACGACGAAAAACTTGAGCTGGTCGGTGAATTGGACGCCGGCAAACGTGGATATCGATATTTTCGTGCTCGACCAGAACCGCAATCTGGTCGCGAACAACAATTCCACTGTCGATCCTTCGGTGATCATTCTCCCGATTCCGGCTGACGGAACGGTTTATCATTTGGTTTGTTCGTCCTCGGTGGGGACGGCGCCGATTACCGGCACGGTGAGTTTGGTGACAAAGTTCCCGACCACATCGCAAGGCGGAGGCGCGCCGCCGCGCTATATGAATTATCCCGCGGCCCCGAGTCAGGCGAACGGCGATAACGAGCCGTCGATGGGCGTGGATTGGAATCCGAATGTTCCCGGTTTACGGCAGATCTTCGGGCAAACGCGGTTGAACACAGGCGGTGTCGCATTCTTCACGGGCGATACCATTCAATGGCGCACTGATTTTGATGATTGTTCGTCGCCGGCGATCAATAACTGGGTCGACACGAATGCGCCGATCATTACCGGGCTCGATCCGATCGGCTTCGTCGATCATTTCACTACGGCCGAGTTAGGGCGCAACACGAATCCGCCGCACACGCCCGGTCGCGTTTTCGGTCTTGATCTGGCCGCGGGCACGAGCACAGCGGCGTTCTCGGATGATGACGGACAAACGTGGACACCGGTGGTGGCAGGAAATTATCCAGCAGGGCCGGACCACGAAACGTTATGCGGCGGACCATTCCACGCGCCAGTGCCGACACCGCCGGCGCCTGCGTATCCGAACGCGATTTATTATTGTTCGCAAAATGGTGTTCAGAACTCGGAGTGCTCACGCAGCGATGATGGTGGCGTGACGTATGGACCGGGCGTTCCGATTTTTGATCCGACAGTGTGCGGCGGCGGCATTCACGGTCACGTAAAAGTTTCGCCGCAGGGGACGGTTTACGTTCCGAACTCGTCGTGCGGTGCGCCGGTCGGCCCGAATGTCGGCTCGAATGGGGTCGCGGTTTCGACTAACAACGGCATCACGTGGGAAGAGCGCAATGTGCCTAACAGTACCGGCAGCGCGGATCCGGCGATCGGTATTGGACAAAACACCGTCGGCAAGCCGGCGGGTCAGGTTCCGAACACACTCTATCTCGGCTGGGTCAGCGGCGACGGACATGCGCACGTGGCGCATTCGCCGGACGAAGGCGTGACGTGGCAGGACGAGAAGGACCTCAGCTCCGTTTTCGGAAGTCAAAACTCGGTGTTCCCGATCGTCGTGGCCGGCGATGACAATCGCGCCGCCTACGCGTGGTTGGGAACGATTGCCGACTCGACCAAAAAAGTGTGGCATCTCTACATTGCGCACACCTACGACGGCGGAAAAAACTGGGTCGTGGTCGATGCCACGCCTAACGACCCGGTGCAGATCGGGAACATTTGCTTGTTAGGCCTGGGTTGCACCGGTGCGCGTCACCTTTTGGATTTCAACGGTATCGATGTCGATCGAGAAGGTCGCGTCCTCGTTGGTTACACCGACGGTTGCGTTGGTTGCACGAACGATCAGAACACCACGCAATCTGCCGACGCGCATGCGACGATCGCACGTCAATCCGGCGGACGTCGCTTGTTCGCGGCATTCGATCCAATCGAACCGCAACCACCGGCGGCGCCGCAGATACTTTCAGTAGTGCGCCAGAATCCAACCAGCGCGCTGCTCTCGTGGCTAGAGCCGGACAATGGAGGCTCGCCCGTGACCGGGTACAACATCTATCGCGGCAATTTTGCCGGACTCGAGACCTTCATCGCGCATGTCGATGGCGAACTAACGAACAAGTATCTCGACCAGAGCGCGCCCAACACCTCGAACTGGTATTACAAAGTGACGGCCGTAAATGCGGTGGGTGAGAGCACCTACTGCCACGAGCTAAATGTCGATGGCGTCCAACCGGGCCAAACGGCCTGCCAGCTGCCATACATTCAAGTGCAGGATGGCGCCGCTTCCATCACGCCGGATCCGACCGGCCAGTTCACGATTCAACGTGTCAACCTCGGCGAACCCTTTATGGGCTGCGGCAAAAAAGGAATTACCGCGACGCTGAAGGTGAACACGATGGATCCGAGCAGCACCGGCACAGCCGTTGTTCCACCGGTGTCGACGTACATTGTTTACTTTAAGATTCCGGGCAGCGCCAACTCTACCGGCCAACCGCAGACGATGTACGTGAGTTACGACAACACGACAAATCCCGCGGGTGAGTTCGACTTCGGTTGGATCGACCCCGCCACAGGCAGTGAATGCACGACGCTTTTGACGCCAATCGATCCACATCCGCTCACCGGAAGTGTTGCCGCGGACGGAACGATTACGTTCAACTTCGACTTCACCGCTCCGGTTGAATTCGCGAGTTGCAAGGCGGCCGCCACCATCGCGGACGAGATGTTTATTCAGCCTGAGCTGTGGAAACCGGGCCTTGAGATCACGAACATTCAAGCCAAAACGTATCAGCGTGCCGGTGGCATCCTCAGCGGAGCACGCGTGAATCGGGCGACGACGACTGGCGACGGGACTTACACGACCATCGGCAATCTCGGTTGTCTCGACATCAAACCCCGCGCCGTCCTGACGGCGAATCCACAAGCTGGCTCGCCGCCATTGCAGGTGACTTTCAGCGGCGCCGCTTCGAACGATGCCAATCCCTGCACGAGCATTGTCAGTTACACGCTCGATTTCGGCGATGGCAGCGCACCGGTCACGCAGAGTTCTTCGTCGTTCAATCATACCTATAACGCCGAGGGCGATTATCTGGCGCGATTGACCGTCACCGACAGCGCCGATCAAGTGTCTACACCGTCGCAGATCGGAATCTCCGTGCATCCGAACCTCCCGCAGCTGACTGGGGCGGTATCGCGGAAAGTGCATGGCAGTACTACGTTCGATCTTCCCCTGCGACCGACGGGACAAGCGCCGACAGTTGAATGTCGCAGCGGCGGCGCCAACGGCGATTACCAATTGATTTTGGTCTTTGCGGACGGCCTAACGAGTGTGGGAAGCACCTCACTCACCGGCACCGGCACGATCAATAGCGCCATTATCGGCAGCGATTCGCACCAGTTTATCGTCAATCTCACTGGCGTCACCAACGCGCAGCACGTCGTCCTCTCACTGAGTAACGTGCATGACGCCGCCAATCACGTCGGCAATATTTCGCAGCCGATCGATATCCTCATCGGCGATACAACTCAGGACGGTGTCGTTAACTCGGCCGACATTGCCAAGACCAAATCGCAATCCGGGCAGTCGGTCACCATTAATAACTATCTCGAAGACGTGACCGTCGATGGAAATATCAACAGCGCCGATATCGCGCTAACGAAGTCGAAGTCCGGCACTGGCCTGCCGTAAGATCGACATCAACTAAGATCGACAATTACAACTGCCGCGCTGACCTACCGAGATTAGCGCGGCAGTTTCGTATTTATTAATTGCGCTCATGAGGCAGCCATCTCGGCCGCCATTTCCGAATCGTAATCACGAACGGAAAAACCGACATGAAAAAAACAAATGATTCCAACCGCGCGGGGCTTTCTCCGCGTATTTTACCCGCGCTTCTTCTTTGCTCGCTTGGCGTTTCTCTTGCGTTCGTCAGCCTGAACGCGCGACCGTTAACAAAGTTCCGCGCAGCCAAACTGACCGCGACGGCGCCCGCCAGCCAGACCCCCAGTGGTGCTGAAGCAACTACGGCGACCAGCCCGGGTATGCCGCGCTATTACAACTACGCTCCGCCGCCGGGAATCGGTGAGAGCTCTGGCGAACCGTCGATCGGTTTCAATCCCAAGAGCGGAAAAGTCATGTACCTCTCAAACGTGCAAACGTTACAGGCCACTTTGCCGGAGGACATCACGCCGCTCGGTTCTGTGCCGAGCGCCTGCAATGCGGATTGGCTCAATGTTTCTTTCACCGCGACCGGCATCCGCTCAGTCGATCCGATTTTGTTTACCGATCAGTTAACGGGTCGCACGTTCGTGTCGCAGTTGAACACTGTGACACAAACGAACCCGGTGCTGATCGGCCTAAACAGTTTAATGGCGTACACTGACGACGACGGAGCGAACTGGACGCCGGCCCAGATCAACCCGCCGGACGGTAGCAACGACCATCAAACTGTGGGTGCCGGCCCTTATCCGGTAGCGCTTCCCTTGGGCAATCCAGTTAACAAAGGTAGCGCGGTCTATTATTGTGGTCAGGCAGGTTATGTTTACGCCATCACGGGCATCGCCTACTGCTCACGCAGCGATGACGGGGGATTGAACTTCGGCAAGTCTGTGCCGATTTATGAAAACGCGGCGGGCACTTGCGTGCAATCGATTCATGGCCACGTCAAAGTCGCTCCGGACGGGACGGTTTACGTTCCGAATGCGCAGTGCGGTGGAGGCCAGGCCGTAGCTGTTTCTACCGACGCGGGCACGACGTGGACCGTTCATACCGTTCCCGGAAGCCAAACCGGCTCAGTTGATCCTCAGGTCGCGATCGCATCGGACAACACCGTCTATTTCGCGTTCTCCGGGCCGAAAGTAGGCGAGCCGTCGTCGGACCATCACATGTTTGTCGCGGTGTCACATGACCACGGCCAGACTTGGAGCACGCCGGTCGATGTCGGCGCGAGTCTTGGGATTAAAAATGCAGTTTTCCCAGCAGCCGTAGCGGGAGATCCGACTCGTGCTGCGGTGGGTTTCCTCGGCACTACCACTGGCGGCAACCATCAGGATGCCAACTTTACCGGTACTTGGTACGGCTTTGTTGCGCACACCTACGACGGCGGTCAAACATGGACGACCGTAAACGCGACGCCTAACAAACCGGTGCAGCGCAACGCGTGCATTTGGAATGGCGGCGGCGCTAATGTCTGCCGCAATCTGCTCGATTTCACCGACGCGACTATCGACGACAAAGGCCGCATGCTGTTTGCCTTTGCCGATGGCTGCATTGATGAATGCGAGACGGGCGGCGCAAATTCGTACAGCGCAAAAGCTACGATTGCCCGTCAATCCGGTGGCAAAGGAGTTTTCGCGCAGTTTGATCCGGTTGAGCCGGCGCTGCCAACGCGCGCGTGTCTGTCGGCATGCCGCGACGATAAAGCTTCCTACCTTCAGTGGACCGCTCCCGACAACGGTGGATCTGACATCACCGCCTATTATATCTATCGCAATACCGGCGGCGCCGACACTTTTGTCGGTCAGGTGCCGGGTACAGCCACATCGTTTAATGACCGCAGCGTCGATCCGGCAGTTGCTAACTATACCTACAAGATTGTCGCCGTTAATGCGCTGGGCGCCGGCCCTGAAAGTAATAGTGTCACGTTGCCAGTCGGAATATGTCTGAAGGCTTCCGACAATTGCGCCACTCCAGGCGTAACGAAAGTCGTCGACCCCGCCGCTGACGAAACCGACGGGCAGGCGGCTCACGACATCACATCGGTCTCTATGTCTGAGCCGATCACAAATCCCACCACCGGCGCCGCCAGCAATGTCGTGTTTAGCCTCAAGGTCGCCAGCTTCCGAGACGCTGCCGGAAACTTCACCGTTCCGCCCGGCTTCCGTTGGTCAATTCGCTTCGGCGTCATCAAGAACGGAGTCGTTCTCACTGCGCCGAGTTCCGGAATTCCTAATGACACCTCGGTTTCCGATTACTTCGTTGCGGTCGCGTCCGACGGCACGGGTCCCGGCGGTGGCAATCGGTTTGAATGGGGCGTAACCAGTACTCCGAACAACACCGCGCGCGTTTTCACCGTCAAAGGTGATATCGATCCTTCGAGCAGTATCGCGCCTGATGGCACGATAACGTTGGTCGTACCCAAATCCATCATTCAAAATCCCAACCCCGGCGACAGCATTTCCATCACGCTCGCCAGCGTGCGGGGCGCATTGCCGAGCGGAACGAATGAAACCATCTTCGACAGCACCGGCGCCGGCTCCTATACCTTGCGGGCAAATAATCTTTGCCTCGCTAACACCGCGCCGGTCGCCGTTCTCACCGCCGATGTTAATCAAGGCGGCTCACCCCTCACGGTGAACTTCAACGCCAGCGGCTCCTCCGATCCTGATTCGATCGACACCGTCGCCAGCTATACCTTCAATTTCGGCGATGGCGGCGACGACGTCACTCAACCCACGCCGACGATCACGCATACGTTTAACAACCCGAGCCAATACATCGTCCGCCTCGTCGTGACCGACTCACGCGGTAAGCAGAGCGGGAACACTGCGCAGCTCATCGTCAACGTCGCCCCGCCCGTGAATGTTTTCTCACGCAAAACCCACGGATCGGCTGGCCCGTTTGATCTCGCCCTGCCGATCACCGGCACTCCTGGGGTTGAATGTCGCAGCGGCGGCGCTAACGGCGACCACGAGCTCGTCTTTGTCTTCGCCAACAATCTAACGAGCGTCGGCGGCGCGAGTGTGACCAGTGGCACCGCCACCGTGAGCTCGGCTGCGATTGATAATGCCGATTCGCGCCTCTACCATGTTCATCTCACCGGCGTCGCGAACGCCCAGCGCGTCACTGTGAATCTCAGTAACGTGCTTGTTTCCGGCGGCAGCAACATCACCTCACTTCCGGTGACCATGAGCGTGCTCGCCGGCGACACCACGCAGGACGGCGTCGTTAACTCGGCCGACATTGCCAAGACCAAATCCCAATCGGGTCAGTCGGTCACGACGAATAACTATCTCACCGACGTGACTGTCGATGGTAACGTCAACAGCGCCGACATTGCCCTGACTAAATCGAAATCAGGCACCGGCCTGCCTTAATTAAAGATCGACAATTACAACGCCGCGCTGGTCTGCACGATCAGCGCGGCGTTTGTTTTCGCCCTAACGACCCATCGGGTTTGTCACTTCCGTTCCAGCCGGTGGCGTAAACTCGAATGTCGATCTTGCGATCGCCGCACGCGATTGATTCGAATACGTCGTCACGACGCGATCGCCGTTAGGCTGAAACATCTCCGTGCGCTCGGCCAGCAGGTCGTCATTCAATCGCAAATTGAATTTCGAAAACATCCGCTGCATCGACCCGCTTCGGGGCGTGAGCTCGAGCTCGTAATGATTGTCGATCTTCGCCGCCTTAATCTGAAACGTTTTCTCCACATCCTGCAAATTGAGCGCGGTGTTGATCGCCGCGATTACGGAATCGACCGGCGACCTTTTCCCTAACGAGTAACGCTCGGCCGAATTGAATTGCGGATAATAAATCCAAAGCACCTGACCGTCGCTTACCGTCACGCTCGGGGAATTACCGCGCACCTCGCGCCGGAATTTATTCGGCGCCTCAAACCAAACCTTACCGCTGCTCACAATCGGCTTTGCCATTAAGTGCAGCGTTTTCTCTTCGCGAAAGTCCGCCTGCACGTGCGGGGCATTCGTGCGACGCTCGCGGATTCTGCCTAACAATTCCTTGAGCTCGTTTTCGCTCAGAGCGGACCCTAAAGCGTGGCTGGTCAAGTTGGCCAGCAGCACGATCCCGAGAAAGCGACGAATGCGATTGTCGATCTTATACATGTCGATCTTACGGTTCGCTCCAGCGTCGCGGTTTAGCCGCCGCAATTGCCGGAAGAGTAAAGAAAATCGTCGCGACCAGACTCCAGAAAATTCCGATCGCGCATGCAATCCCAAGTCCGCTGAGCGACGGATTCTTCGCCAGGCCTAACGAACCGAATCCACTCACCGCCGTTAATCCGGCGAGCAAAACCGGCTTCACCACACCCGCGACATCGTGCTCAATCTCCCGCGCCTTTTGCCACACCAGGATGACATAAATGCCGTAATCCACGCCTATTGCGAGCACGAGTCGAAACGCGAGCACGTTCAACAGCGTCAGCGGTACATTAAAGATTTTCATCGTCGCCAACATCGCACCCACGCCGAACACGAGCGTGAGTTCCTGGATCAACCACAGGCGCCAGTCGCGATACAGCACCGCCAGCAGCGCGGCGTCGAACAGCGCCATCAATGCACTGATCATGAGCAATTGATGTTGCGCCCACGGCAATAGGTTCGCCAGCGTGAAACTCCAACCCGAAAGCACAACGGGCACGTCGTTAGGCGGAAGCTCGCGGCTGAGCATCTCATAGTCGGCATGCGATTGCACCGGCGCATTCGTCGTCACGAAGCCAGTCGTGAGCAACGGATCTTGCGCGAAATAGCGATCGACCAAAAACCACCAGCTCGACGACTTCGGAAGTTTGTCGCGCCAATGCGGTAAAGGCGTTGCAAGATCGACAATCGATTGCAGATCGTCGAGCAACTTGAATGCGTTCGCGAACGAATCGCGGCTGAAACCTTCTTCATTGATCGCTTGCGACAGAGCCTCCCGCGTCGTCGCAAAATCAATCGCCCGCAATCGTTCGCGATTTGTTTGCATCCACGTCGGCGAGGGGACCAACGCCAGCGGCGTGCTGAAGCCTTTGATTTTGCCATCGCGCTGAATCTCCGCCCAGCGCGCCGATACTTTTTGCCAGTAATCGTGCAACGCTTCCTCGTTAGGCGCGCGCACGATGCCGAGCACTGGTTCCCATCGCGTCGGCATGCTGCTCATGATCGCTTTGAGTGCGCGGGCTGCGTTTGAGTTCTTCGGCTCGAGTCCGCGCGTGCTTGAATCGAACGGCACTGGCGGCCGGGGGGAAAATCCGAACAAGCTCAAGATCGACAATGACAAGATCGACATGGTCAAGATCGGCCGGGGCCGTTGCACTGCGAAACGCACGTAACGTTTTACTAATTCAAAAATCCAATCGTGCCGCAGCGGTGGTTGTTCTTTCGGTAAAAATAAAAAGAGGATCGTGCACATGAAAAATCCGGCGAAGAGAATGCCGATCGCGATGAGCACACCGAGTTGCGAAAAGCCGCTCGAACCGCTGAGCACGAGCGCGAGAAATCCAACCGCGGTTGTCAACGCACCGAAAAAAACGGCGCGGCCCAACTTCGCCACCGCGGTCGCGATTGCCCCTTGAAAATCTTCGCCGTCGATCCGTGCCTGTTGATAACGGCCGAAAATCAGAATTGCAAAATCGACGCCGAGCCCAACGAGAATCGCGCTAAACCCGACGGTCACCATATTGAGTCGGCCGAAAATCAGCAAACCGAGCGCGACCGCGACCAGACAGGAAAGCAGAAGCGCGAATCCCATTCCGAGCAGCGGAATCCATCGTCGAAATCCCGCAAAGAAAATTGCGCCGACGAGAAGGACTGAGCCGAGCAACGTCGCGACGATGTCGTACCGCATGCTTAATGAGATTTCGGCGACGTAAGCAGCGCGACCGGTGACGAGCACTTGCAGCGGCCCGCCGTCCCAACCCTCAGCCGCGCGCGCGCGAAACGCGTTCACTTCGCGCATCAGTCGCTGACATTCGAACGCGCCGACGGAACGCTGGTTCGTGATCGTGAGAAACACTCGCATCGTCCGGTCAGGCGAAGTGAGCGGTTGCTCGTCTTCGATCGCGCTGTTTTCCGCAAACGGTTTCAACGCCGGCGCGATCACGCCTAACGGATCGAACTCGAGCTGAAATTGCGCTCGTGGTGAGCCGGCCTCGATCTCGCCGCGGAATCGACGCAGCCGTTCGCGAATTTTTTCCGGCCGCAAGATCGACATCGTACTTTCGAACGCGTTCGGCTCGAGGTTCAGGAGCAGCGGCACCGCCATCGCCTGCAAATCGCGGACGCCTTCCGGTGTTTCCATCGGCGAACCCGCGAGCACGCGCTCACACCACGGCTGCTTGCGCAACTTCTCCGCGAACGCGGGCGCAAACTCATCGAGCTGGTCGACGTCGTTAGGCTGGGATTGCAACGCGAAAGTCAGCTCACGCGTTTGCTCAAAATCGCGGTTGTAAATTTTGAGTCCTTCGACCGAATCGAACTTCGCCGGCAACATATTGAGCACGTCGCTGTCGAGCGAAATACGGGTGACGAAAATAGTTAGGCAGACGGCCACGAGCGCGATGACGCCGAGCCAAAGCCAGCCGCGACGTGTCGTGACGATGTGCGCAACGCGCTCGCTAAAACGCATGCGTCCCTAAAAGCGAAATTGGAATTTCTCCGCGCCGACTTCGTGTGAAATCGATTGTCGATCTTGCGCGTGCATGATCACGTCGCGCAAACTCAACCAGCCGCGCAGTTGTTGCGGCGCGTGATCCACGCGACCGGTCCAACCAAGCCGCGCCATGGGTCCGCTGATATGCGCGAATTGTTCGTCCTGCTGAATCGTCAGCAACGCGAGGCCGGGCCCTTTCGAAAACGTCAGCTCGAAATCGCCATGCTTTGAGTAACGCACCACGACATCGCCCACGACCGTCGCGTTCCCGTTTCTATATTGCAGCTGGCCGCTGCGCGTCTGCCAATGTTTGCCGGGCAAAGCGAACTTGTGCGGCATTGAAAACGAACAGCCGGTCAGGCCGAACAATGCAATTGTTAGGCCGAGCAAACACGCGCGACTCATGATGTCGCGCCGGCCGGTTGCGGGGATGGAACTTTCTCGGCCGTGTCGATCGCCAAGCGCGGACAAAACGCGAAAAAGCGTTGCGCGCTAACGAAGAAATAGAACACCCACATGCGCCATTTGATTGCGAACTGCCGGCCTTCATTTCCGGCGAGCACCGCATTCACTGCCGCCGCGATCTGCATGGTGTCGGTCGGATTCAAAAACACTTCGAGGAATTCCTTGCCGCGCCGATACCACGCGTTCACGAAGGTGAGATAAATGTCCATGATGCGATTGACGGAACGCGAATATTTTCGGAACAATCGACTTCGTTTGTGTTCGTCACGTAACGCCTCGTCGATCGTATCGGCCGCTTTTTCCGCCGACATGATCGCGAGAAAAACGCCGCTGCTGAAAACCGGATCGATAAAACCCGCCGCGTCGCCTGCGAGCAGCCAGCGGTCACCGTGCAGCGTCGCATTACGATAGGAATAATCGCCCGCGGAATAAACCTCGGAAACGCGCGTCGCGTCCTTCATTCGCTCGGCCATGATTGGTTGCTCGGCGATAAATTTTTCGAGAGCGGCTTCAGGCGAAAGTTTCGCCGCACGAAAAGTCGCGGTGTCCATGACCACGCCGACGCTCGTGCGCGCTTCCGTAAGTGGAATGAGCCAGAACCAGCGGTCGAGTCCGCGCACCATCCGGATGAGCGTGGCGTCGCGGCCGGGAAGTCGTTCGACCTTTTCGTAATGCGCGAAGACGGAAAACTTTTGCAAGTGATCGTAAGTCTTCTTCAATTTGAAAAAACTGCCGAGCAAAGTCTGGCGTCCGCTGCAATCGAGCAGGTAGCGACATGCGATTGTCGATCTTGCACCGGCCGAATCTACGATGTCGATCTTCACGCCGTCATCGGCGAAATCCATCGACTTCACCTCGGTTTCCTCACGCACTTCGGCGCCGATCTCGCGCGAGTGATCGAGCAATAACTTATCGAACTCCGATCGCGTCACTTGATAGGCACGGTCGCGTTGCGATTGAAATCCATCCTTGAAATAAAATTTCACTCCACGCACGCCGGACGCGGCCATGATCTCACCGCCGAACTTTGGCAGAAATGCGCGATCGAGTTTTTCGCGAACGCCGAGTCGATCGAACGTTTGCGTGCTGAATGGCAACAACGATTCCCCGATGTGAAAGCGCGGAAATTTTTCGCGTTCGAGGACGACTACGCGACGGCCCGCGCGGGCGAGTATCGTCGCGGCCGTGCTTCCAGCCGGCCCGCCCCCGATGATGGCGACGTCGTACATGTCGATCTTATCTTAGCGCAACGGCGGCAAATTCCAGTCGTCGCGATAACGATTATAAATATTTCTCGGCAGTTGCACGAGCAGCGGCGCGCGCGCGGGATCGAGCCATCGAATTAGATCGACAAGATCTTTTTCGGCCATGGCCGTGCAGCCGACCGTGGGCTCGTTAGGCGCGATCCAGACGTGAAGGAAAATGCACGAGCCCGCGTTCGGACGCGCTCGCGCATTGTGCTCGACGATGACGCCCCATTTATAGCGCACATCTTTGCGCCGCATCTCTTCGGCCGTGCGCCAATCGCGATTGTCGATCTTACGTTGATCGATCAGATGGTTGTAGTGATGCGATTGCGGATCATCGACGCAGAGAATGTCTGGCGTCACTTGCCGGTACGGCATTTGGGTCGCAGCGCTGCGCGCGTAACCAAAAACGCTGGTAAGTTTGAAAATTCCCGCCGGCGCTTTGTTGTCGCCTTCCTGCTTAGTTGGACGCTCGTCTGGAAAAATATTGTTCACGCCGATACCCCATCCCAATCCGTTTTTTCCAACGACGACCGGGACCTGCGATTTCCGCACGCGCCAGTCCGCGCCGTCGCGTTCGAATGTCGAAAGTGTTCCCGATGTTGCGGACCAGGAATCGGTGGTGACGACGACGCATTGCTGACAATTCTCCGGCAGACTTTGGCCAGGCGCGGACAAGATCGACATGTTCCATGCGAGGATTGCAAGGGCGATCACTTGTTTCATTGTCGAAACGGATTTAACAAAAGCGCGTGAGGTTAATCGACCGCTTCGTTTTGCGCGAGCTTGTCGTGAATATTCTGTTCGCGATTTTCGTGCTCAGCCTCGTGCTCGTGGTCGGCAATATTTTTCGCAAGCTGCTGCCGTTGCTCGTGAATCACGACGTGCCGCTGCAATATCTCGTGAGCTTTATCGCGTACATTTTGCCGTTCTCGCTCATCTTCACCATCCCATGGGGGATGCTGACCGCGATCCTGCTCGTCTTCGGCCGACTTTCGGCCGACAACGAATTGATCGCGCTGCGCGCCAATGGCGTGAGCGTCCCGCGCATTTGCATTCCGCTCGCTGGCATCGCGATTGTCGCGACGGCGATTTGTTTGTGGCTCAACGTCTCGGTCGCGCCGGCCGCGCAAATGCAGCTAAGATCGACAATCTTCGACCTGGCCACGCGCGATCCGATGGCGCTCTTCGGCGGCGATCAGGTGATCGATCAATTTCCCGGACGCAAAATTTACGTCGGCAAAAAAGAGGGGAACAAGCTCGAGAACATCACCGTGTTCGAAGTGAACGACGATTCGCTGCCGATGCGTGTAACATATGCGCGCACGGGAATGCTGGAAGCGGATTTGCCTAACAAGCGCATCCTCATGCATCTTTATAACGCGCGTTATCAGCAACGCGACGAAAACGATCCGCTCGATCTGAGAAAAATCCGCGACGGCATCAATGTGAAGGAGGGAACGTTGCCGATCGGGCTGGATGAGCTTTACGAGAAGGCGAAGAAGCAGCCGAGCCGTTCGGCCTTGTCGGTGGAGCAACTTGTCGATCAACTAAAAACAAGTGACAACGCGCGCGATCGCAGCGCGAGCCGCACCGAGATCAACAAGCGCTTCTCCTTTCCGATGGCGTGTCTCGCGTTTGCATTGATCGCGGTTCCGTTAGGCGTGACTACGCATCGACGCGAGACGTCGGTCGGTTTCGCCATGGGCCTCATCGTCGCGGTGGCGTACTTTTTGTTCATCATCATCGGCGACACTTTGCGCGCGACTCCGAGCGTGCATCCCGAATTGCTGGTGTGGTTGCCCAACGTGCTCTTCCTTGCGCTGGGCGCGTGGTTATTTCGCCGCCTGGCGCGGCAGTGATTCCATCGATTGTCGATCTTGCGCGGTCGTTAGGCGGCCGCGGTCGTGTTCGAGCAAATGCAGCCGCTGCAGGATTTCGTTGAGCGCGAGCTCGTTTTTCAAATTCAATTTGTAATCGAGATCGGCCCGGATGCGGTCCTTATGACTTTGCCGGTTCTGCGACATCATGATGATGGGCGCCTGCAAAGCGGTGATGACGTTGAGGGCAAGATTAAGCAGGATGAACGGGAATGGATCGAACTTTTGTCGCGTGAGCAGGAAGGTATTGACGATGATCCAAAGGCAGAAAAAGGAGAGCGAGACGATGATGAATTTCCAACTGCCGCCGAATTCCGCGATCGCGTCCGCCGCGCGATCGGCAAAGGTGAGGGTGCGTTCTTCTTCTTCGTTAACGTTGCGCGAGACCCGGCGCTGAAGAAGCTCGTTCGTCGAACGGAGGCGATTCGCCAGCGCGGTGAGCATGCCGAGGGCGACGTCCGAGTTATTCTGGAGGAAGGAAAGGAAATGTCGCCGCGACAACATCCCGAGCCGTGACGATTCCATCGCGGTCGCGTTCGCGGCGCGCGCTTGTCCATCTAAGATCGACATCTCACCAAAAAATTCCCCGGGCCCGAGTTCCGCCACCGTGATCTCATTGCCGTCCTCCGCCTTGATGCTAATGCGAATGGCGCCACTCTCGATCACGTACATGGCGTTCCCGGCGTCGCCGGCGCGGAACAATGTTTGGCCCTCTTTCGCTTCGACGGCCTCGAGCAAATCGCACAGGCGTCGCGCCGCATCATCTTCGAGCGACTCGAAGAGCGGGACCTGGCGCAGGGTGTCGGGAGTCATGGCCGTAAATTCGAATATCGAAATCCGAATTCCGAAACAATGTTCGAATTAGGCGGCACTGCCAAAATCGGCGGTAATCTCCACCGTGTCCGAGACTGCGATGCGCACGTCGCGCAATCGAATGTCCCCGAGTGGCAGCGACATAAGCGAGAAACTTCGGCCTTCGAGTTTGTGCAGCTGTGGCTCGAGAAGACCGCAGGCAATCGATCCAAGTTTGCCGTCGCTGCGGCATTTCAGGTTCGTCACCTTCGCGCGAAAACCGTCGTCGATTTGCATTTGCCCGGAGATGTCGATCTTGGCGCGGAAAAGAAGTTTGCGCGCGGTAATGCTCACGTCCGCCGAAATCGAGCGCGGGCCGCGCGCACGAAAAGTCATACGCGTCTGCTCGATCGTGATGCCCTGTTTGGCCGCTTCACGTTTCGCCAGTTCACCGACGGCTTTTTCCAAGCCGAGCTGCGCCGCCGACACATGCACCTGGCCCGTGCGCAAATTATTTACGAGCATAACGACCTCGCCGTTCGCGTCGCGCCCTTCATGGAAAACGACGTCCCGCGCTTCCAGTTGCAAATTCAACGGCGCGCCTTCGATCTCCATTTTTCGCGCGCTAATGTTTAGCAATGCTGCTTCGCAAGCCGGTTTTGTTTCGCCGGCAAACTTTGGCGGCGGAGGCGACGAATCGAGTTTCGCGTTATCGAGATTGATCGCGATCTCGTCCAGATAGGGGAAGACGCGCGCGCTTACGGTCACGATTTCGCCCTCTTTCTTCACGAAGCGGCGCAGGGCGGAGTCCAAGGCCCCGGCCAGGTCGCTTTTGGAATCGGGAAATTTCTTTTGCTGGAGCGGGATCACGATTTTCTATCGCACGGAATTGGCGAATTGCCTGCGTAAGATCGACATGTAACTCACTCTTGCAAACCGCGCGCAATCCGTTACCTTCCGCGCTTCCAATATGGCAAAGACCTCCTGGATCAACCGAAACGAGCGCAAACGTGCGACGGTCAAGAAGTACGCCGCGCTGCGGGCCGAGCTCAAGGCGAAGAAAGATTACGCCGGGCTCACCCAGCTGCCGCGCGACGCTTCGCCCACGCGCGTGGTTAACCGTTGCGAAGTGACCGGCCGCCGCCGCGCCTTTATTCGCCGGTTCAAGCTGTCGCGGCTGACGTTTCGCGAGCTCGCCTTGCAGGGACTCATCCCTGGCGTAACGAAGTCGAGCTGGTAGTTTGCGGTTCGGACGCGCACAGCGTTCGTTAGGCGCGACATGAACATGTCGATCTTTCATTCCTTTAGCGCGATCCTCGGCGATCAACTCGTGACGCACTTCGATCCGCCGCTCTTGATCGTGGCGAAACTTGCCGCCATCGCCGCGCTCGTCGCGCTCAATGGCTTCTTCGTCTGTTGCGAATTCGCCATTATCAAAGTGCGCGGGAGTCAGCTTGAAGGGTTGATCGAAGAGGGAGATCGGCGGGCCGCATTCATTAAACATGTGCGCGGTCATCTCGACGCGTATCTATCCGCCACGCAGCTCGGCGTCACCCTGGCCAGCCTCGCTCTCGGCTGGATCGGCGAACAATTCCTCGCGCATCTGCTCGAGCCGATCTTCGTTCACGCCGGCATTCATTCGCATGCGTTCGTCACTTCGGTGTCGGTCACGCTCGCGTTCCTCGGTATCACCTTTCTCCACATCGTCTTCGGCGAGCTCGCGCCAAAATACACCGCCATTTCCAATCCGCTGCCGGTGGCGATGCGGCTCGTTAGGCCGCTGGCCGGGTTCTATCTTATTTTCAAACCCGCCATCTGGCTCCTGCACAAATCGTCGAATCTTCTTCTCCATACTTTGCTGCGCATGCCGCGCGCTTCCGGCGCCGACCTCGCGCACAGCGAAGAAGAACTCCGCCTCATTCTCGATCAAAGCGAGAAATCGGACGAAGTCTCGCCGTTAGGCCGAAATCTGCTCATCAACGCGCTCGATCTGCGCGAACGCGTCGTGCGCGATATCATGACCCCGCGCGGCGACGTGGTTTATCTCGACGTCGGCGAAGATTTCGAGACCAACCTGAAGAAGGTCATCGAATCGCGGCACACCCGCTTTCCGCTTTGCCGGGAGAACCTCGACCACGCCATCGGCATTGTTCACGTCAAGGAACTGCTTTTGATGATCCGCGATACGCATCCGGACCTGATGAAGATCAAGCGCGATCTCCTGCCGGTGCCGGAGATGATGTCACTCGAGAAACTGCTCAACATGTTTCTGAACAAACACGCCCATCTTGCCATCGTCGTCGATGAGTACGGCGGAACTGTCGGCATCGTCACGCTCGAAAACGTGCTCGAGGAATTGGTCGGCGATATTCAGGACGAGTTCGATACGGACAAGGAAGAGTTTCGCAAAATCAACGAGAACGAATTTGTGGTGGACGGTGGACTCGGTCTCTACGAATTGCGCGACGCCGTCGGTCTCGAGATCGACAGCGCCGACGTCAGCACCATCGGCGGCTACGTCACCCATTTGTTAGGCCATCTCCCGAAACAGGGCGAGCAGGTCAAGATCGACAACTACTGCGTCACGGTCGCGCAGTCCGATGCGCGCCGCGTCCACCAATTGCATTTCCGCAAGTTGGCCGACGCTCCGGCGGGAGCAGCGCAGAAATCCGACGTCGCACTCTAATTGGAACTTCTGGTCGAGACCGATGTCGTTTGTCCGCATTGCGGCGAGAGTTTCCCGTTGCAAATCGACACTTCCGAGCGCGAGCAAAGTTTAATCGAAGACTGCACCGTTTGTTGCCGGCCGATTAGCCTAACGATTCGCTGCCGGCCGGGTGCGATTGTCGATCTTGCCATCGCCTAGCGCGCAAGATCGACATGTTGATTTCGCGTCGTTTTCCCGCGACGCTGAGTTGAATGCACAAGGAAGCGACCAGCGGCTGGCGCGAAGAACGCGCGCAGCCGAGCTTGCCCGAATCGCACCGCAGCATTCCGATCGTTTCGACGGCCGGTTTTTGGCGCAAACTGCTCGCTTTTTCCGGGCCCGGTTATCTCGTCGCCGTCGGTTACATGGACCCGGGCAACTGGGCGACCGATCTCGCGGGCGGCTCGCGTTTTGGTTACCTGCTGCTCAGCGTCATTCTGCTTTCGAATCTGATGGCGATCCTGCTGCAATCGCTTTGCGCGCGGCTCGGCATTGTCACCGGCCGCGATCTTGCGCAAGCGTGTCGCGATCATTACTCGCGCCCGGTCTCGTTAGGCCTGTGGATCATTTGCGAGCTCGCCATCTGTGCGTGCGATCTCGCTGAAGTCATCGGCTCCGCTATCGCGCTGAATCTTCTTTTTCACATTCCGCTCGTCATCGGCGTTTGCCTAACGGCGCTCGATGTCATGATCGTTCTCTATTTGCAAAACAAAGGTTTTCGCTGGCTCGAAGCGCTCGTCATCGGCCTCATCGTTTTGATCGGCGGTTGTTTCCTCGTTGAAGTGATCCTATCGCGACCGGCGATTGTCGATCTTACGCGCGGCTTCATTCCAAGTGCCGAGATCGTGACGCATCGCGACGCACTTTTCATCGCCATCGGAATTCTTGGCGCGACGGTCATGCCGCACAATTTGTATCTGCATTCCTCGATTGTGCAGACGCGCAAATACGAGCAGACCGCCGCCGGTAAAGCGGAAGCGATCAAATTCGCGACCATCGACTCCACCGTCGCGCTCATGTTCGCGCTCTTCATCAACGCCGCGATCCTGATTGTCGCCGCCGCCACCTTTCACACGCGCGGCCAAAACGACGTCGCGGAAATTCAAGACGCCTACAAACTTCTCTCGCCCATGTTAGGCGTGCCGATCGCGAGCGCGCTCTTCGCCTTTGCGCTGCTCGCGTCCGGACAAAATTCCACCCTCACCGGCACGCTTGCTGGCCAAATCGTGATGGAAGGATTTCTCAATCTTCGCCTCCGGCCGTGGCTGCGTCGATTGATCACGCGCGCGATCGCGATCGTTCCCGCGGTCATCGTGGCGGCGCTCTATGGCATGAGTGGCACCGCGAAATTGCTTCTGCTCAGCCAGGTCATCTTGAGTCTGCAACTCTCCTTTGCGGTCATCCCGCTCGTCCTCTTCACGAGCGACCGGCGAAAAATGGGCGAGTTCGTTGCGCCAGTTTGGCTGCGAACGCTGGCGTGGATGACGACCGCGATCATCGTCATGCTCAACGCAAAATTTCTGTTCGATTGGATCACTACCCGAGCCTAACAAACATGTATCAACGCATCCTTGTCGCTCTCGAAAACAGCCGCGCTGACGAAACGCTGCTTCCGCACGTTGCCCAGCTCGCGAAAGTTCATGGCTCGGAAGTCGTGCTCGTGCATGTGGCCGATGGTTTCGTTGCGCGCAATTACGACCAACTCAAGCTGCTCGAGTCGCAGGAGATGAAGGAAGACCGCGCCTATCTCGAACGCGCGGCCGAAGGTCTGCGTAGCGGCGGGTTGACCGTGAACACCACGCTCGAGCTCGGCGATCCGGCCGAAGGAATTTTGAAGGCCGCGCAAGATCGACAATGCGATTTGATTGCGATGACGGCGCACGGCCACCGCTTGTTAGGCGATCTTCTCTTTGGCAGCGCCATTCACACCGTGCGACATAAGTCGCCCGTGCCGGTGTTGCTCGTGCGCGCCGGAAAATAGAACTCCGCGCTGTAGGGGAAGCTGTCAGCTTCCCATTCCATTTGACGGCGGGAAGCTAACAGCTTCCCCTACAGTATTGTTGCTCGATGAAAGTCTGCTTGCTGACTAACGAATATCCGCCGCACATCTACGGCGGCGCCGGTGTCCATGTCGATTATCTCTCGCGCGAGCTGGCCAGGACGATCGATGTCGATGTGCGCTGCTTCGGCGATCAGGATTTCACGCGCGGCCGGCTGAAGGTGAAAGGGTACGATGTCGATCTTGCGAAAGCGGATTGTCCGAAGCCGTTGAAATCAGTTTTCGGCGCGATCCAGCGCGACATCGATTTTAACACCACGAACATCGATGCCGATCTTGTTCATTGTCACACGTGGTATTCCCACTTCGGCGGGATCCTTGCGAAAAAGAATTACGGAATTCCGCTTGTCATCACCGTGCATTCGCTCGAGCCGCTGCGGCCGTGGAAGCGGGAGCAACTCGCAGGTGGTTACGATTTCAGTTTGTGGGTGGAGAAAACCGCGCTCGAAATGGCGGACGCGATCATCGCCGTTTCACGCGGAACGAAAGCGGACATCCAACGCTTGTTCGATGTCGATCCTGCGCGCGTGCCGGTGATTTATAACGGCATCGATCTCGACGAATACCGAAAAGTCGAAACAACGAACGCGCTGAAGAAGTACCATGTCGATCTTACGAAGCCGTATTTGCTTTTCGTCGGACGCATAGCGCGTCAAAAAGGAATTATCTATTTAGTTAGGGCGATTGAGCACATGGATCCCGGTTTTCAGATCGTGCTTTGCGCGGGCGCACCGGACACGCCGGAGATTGCGCAGGAGATGAACGACGCGATTGCGAAAGCGAAACAAAAACGTCCCGACATTATCTGGATCGAAGAAATGTTAGATCGACAATCGACTATCGAGATGTATTCGCACGCAGCCGTGTTCTGTTGCCCGTCCATCTACGAACCTTTCGGCATCATCAATCTCGAAGCGATGGCGTGCGAAACCGCGGTCGTCGCCAGCGCCGTCGGCGGAATCAAAGAAGTCGTGGTCGATGGCGAAACCGGTTTCCTCGTCCCGCTCGAGCAGATGAACGAGTCACCGTTCGAGCCTAACGATCCCGAAAAATTCTCGCGCGATCTCGCCGCGCGTATCAATCAGCTAATGAAAGATCGACAACTGCGCGAGAAATTCGGCAAAGCCGGGCGCAAACGCGCGGAAGAGAAGTTTGGCTGGAACGCGATTGCGAAAGAGACGGTCAAACTCTACGAATCTCTTCTGTAGCGGCGGTCTCTGACCGCGGAAATTATTGGATTCGGCGATCAGAAATCGCCGCTACAATTCAGCATGTTCGTCGATCGCATCAAAGTCTTCGCGCAGGCCGGAAGCGGCGGCCGCGGCGCAGTCAGTTTCCGTCGGGAGAAGTTTGTGCCGAAAGGCGGACCGGACGGCGGCGACGGGGGACGCGGCGGCGATGTGATTCTGCGTGCCGATTCGCATGTCGATAATCTGACCGGATTATTTTACGAGCCGATCATCAAAGCGAAAAACGGCGGGCACGGCATGGGAAAGAAAATGTATGGCCGCGCCGCGCCTAACAAATTGCTGAGAGTGCCGATCGGCACAGTGGTGTATCCGGCGGATAACGAACCGTCTGAACCGATTGTCGATCTTGCGAAGGACGAACAGGAGTTTGTACTTTGCAAAGGAGGCGCAGGCGGGAAGGGGAACGTGCATTTCAAATCGTCGCGCAATCGCGCGCCACGCCAATACACCGAAGGCGAAGAAGGCGAGCAGGGACATTTTTTGTTCGAGCTGCGCACAATCGCCGATGCCGGACTCGTCGGTTATCCGAACGCGGGCAAATCGACTTTGCTTCGAAAAATTTCGGCGGCGCGTCCGAAAGTCGCACCGTATCCATTCACGACGTTGCATCCGATCGTCGGGGTGGTGGCGTTCGATGAATATCGGCGCGCGACTGTCGCGGACATTCCGGGATTGATCGAAGGCGCGCACAAGAATATCGGACTTGGGCACGATTTTCTCCGGCACATCACTCGTTGCCGCGTTTTGATTTTCGTTGTCGATGTCGCGGGAAGCGAAGAACGCTCGCCGGTTGAAGACATTCAGACACTGCGCAAAGAGATCGATCTTTACGATGCGACGTTAACGAAGCGCCCGTGGTTCATCGTCGCAAATAAAATGGATTTACCGAATGCGGACGAGAACTTGTCGATCTTGCGCAAACGTTTTCCGAAGATCGACATCGTGCCGATTTCGGCGGCGAAGGGCGAGGGGATCGACGAACTGAAAAAGAAACTCGCGGAATCGCTGTAGAAATTTCGGAAACGCGCTTGTCATCGCGGCAAATCCGGCTTTGGTAGGGCGCGACGCAAGCGCGCCTTGTTGAGCGCCCGGCTTCTGCGGGCGCCGACGATGGGACTGAATCGGGCCGCGCTTTGCGAACCAGCAACCGATGCATGTTCGTTTTCCAGTTCGTTTGACGATGTCGATCTTAGCGATCGTGGGAAGTTTCGCGTTCGCGACATCAACATTCGCGGCCGAAGCCGAGCACGAAGGTGTGCCGCTCAAAGCCGCCGAGCTGGTTCACATCGGAAAGTTTGCCATTACGAATTCGATGCTGGTGACGTGGATCGTGGCCGCGGGCATCATCGCCTTCGCGCAAATGGCGACGCGAAACATCAAACAAGTCCCCGACGGCAAACAAAACTTTTGGGAATTTCTCGTCGAAGGTCTGCATGATTTTCTCGAGTCGATCATCGGCCGCGATCTCACGCGCAAAACATTTTGGTTCTTCGCCACGATTTTCATTTTCATTTTGTTCGTGAACTGGTTCGGACTTATTCCGGGCGTGGGCACGATCGGCTGGGGCCATTACGATGCGGCGGCGAATTCGTTCCATGTCGATCGACCACTGCTTCGTGGCGGTAACGCGGACTTGAACATGACGTTCGCAATGGCGGCGGTGTTTTTCGTTTTGTGGGTCATCTGGGCGGTGCAAGCGCAAGGCGTCGGCGGGGTGTTGCTTCACCTCTTCGGACCGAAAGGCGACAGCAAAGGGATCATGAAGATCGCGATGATCGGCATTTTCTTTTTGGTCGGCCTGCTCGAAATCGTGTCGATCTTGTTCCGACCGATTTCGCTGAGCTTCCGACTGTTCGGCAACATTTACGCCGGCGAAAACATGCTCGAAGCGATGTCGAACCTGGTGCCGTCGCTCTCGTGGCTGATCCCGATCCCGTTTTATTTTATGGAGCTGCTCGTCGGCATTGTGCAGGCGCTCGTGTTCATGTTGCTGACGGCGGTGTTTACGTTACTGATCGCGCAACACGAACCGGCGCATGGGGAGGCGCACCATTAGAAAAATTTCGGTGACTGTGACCGTGGTTCCCGCGGGTGTCGCCGAGTGAAACCTAACGAAAGAAAAAATATGATGTTACCAATACTCGCAGAAATGACCGGAAGCATTCACGTCGGACTGGCAGCGCTCGGCGCGGCCGTGGGCGTGGGACTCATCGGCATGGGCGCCTCGAGCGCAGTCGGCCGGAATCCCGGCGCAGCCACACCGATTCTCGTGCAAGCGATTCTCGCGATCGCGTTCACGGAAGCGATTGTGTTCTACGCGCTCTTCCTCGTCCGCTAACGAATTAACGCAAGATCGACATGTTCATCTCGATCATCGCCGCTTCCAGCCTAACGGACATTGCGAAAGATACGGCCGAGCAATTCGGCTGGAACCCGTGGCTCTTTCTTTCGCAAGTCATTAGCTTCACCGTCGTCGCGCTTCTGCTGCGGAAGTTTGCCTATCAACCGATCCTGAAAGTTCTGCACGAACGTCGCGATCGAATTGAAGAGAGCTTGCGCAACGCCGATCGCATCAAGCAGGAATTGGCGGAAGCGGAGAAGCGTTATGCCGAGATTTTATCGAAGGCGAATGCAGAAGCGCAAAAGATGATCGACGAAGCGCGGCAAAGCGCAGGCGCGCTGGCGTCGCGGAAGGAACAGGAAGCGATCGCGGCGGCGGAACAAATCATCGCGAAAGCGCGTGAAGCGGCGGCGCTGGAACATGAGCGCACGATGCAGCAATTGAAACACGAGCTCGGGCGACTCGTGGTCGAAACGACGACAAAAGTAACCGGCAAAGTTTTGACGAGCGAAGATCAACGACGACTGCAGGAGGAAGCGGCGCGGCAGCTCGCGTAAGATCGACAATTGCAAGATCGACATGAAAATTAACAAGGAGGTTCGGCAAACAGCGCGCGCGCTTTTGCGGGCGAGTTTTACCGACGGCCAGATTGATCGGGGCAAGATCGCGAACCTGCTCGATTCCCTTGTCACGAAAAAGCCGCGGAATTATCTCGGAATCCTCGAGCTATACAAACGCCTGTTGCGGATGGAACTCGCGAAAAGGCACGCGCGCATCGAGGCGGCGCATGAGCTGAGCCCGGAAGTGACGGCGCAGATCGTGCAGGGACTGGCGCGACGCTACGGCAACGACCTTACGACCGAGTTCGTTGTCGATCCAAACTTGTTAGGCGGAATGCGCGTGCGCGTGGGGAGCGATGTGTGGGACGGCACGGTGAAAAGCCGGCTGGAACGTCTGGCCAATGAACTTTAACCATGCGGGAAGCTGACAGCTTTCCCTACAGCAAAGACAAAACATGAGCAGCATACTTGAAGAAATCGAAACGAAAATCGCGGGACTAAAAACATCGACCACGAAGTCGAACGTCGGCGTCGTGCGCGAAGCGGGCGATGGCGTCGCGCGCATCGAAGGATTGAGCGACGTGATGTTGAACGAGATGATCGAATTCCCGAACGGCATCTTCGGGCTCGCGCTCAATCTTGAAGAAACGGAAGTCGGCTGCATTTTGTTAGGCGATTTCACCAAGATTTCCGAAGGCGATGAGGTCAAGACGACGGGGCGATTGCTTTCGGTCCCGGTGGGCAAAGGTTTGTTAGGCCGCGTCGTGAATACGCTCGGCCAGCCGCTCGACAATAAAGGGCCGGTGAAATCGGAAACGTTTTATCCCGTCGAAAAAATTGCGCCCGGCGTCATCAAACGCAAAAGCGTGAGCCAGCCGGTCCAGACCGGCATCATGGCGATCGACGCGATGATTCCGATCGGCCGCGGACAACGTGAATTGATCATCGGTGATCGCGCGACTGGAAAATCGACAATCGCCATCGACACGATCATTAGCCAGGCGCGATTGAATAAGGCGAACGAGAACAACAAAGATTATCGGCCGCTCTATTGTATCTACGTCGCGGTCGGCCAGAAAAATTCGAACGTCGCGCGCGCGCTCGCCGTTCTCGAAAAAGAAGGCGCGATGCCGTACACGACGATCATCTCGGCGCCGGCGTCCGATTCGGCGACGAACCAATATCTCGCGCCATTCGCCGGCGCGGCCATGGGCGAATGGTTCATGGATAACGGAATGGATGCGCTCATTATTTATGACGACTTGTCGAAACACGCGGTCGCGTATCGGCAGGTGTCGTTAGTCTTGAAGCGGCCGTCGGGGCGCGAAGCGTACCCGGGCGACGTGTTCTATTTGCATTCGCGTTTGCTCGAGCGCAGCGCGCGCGTGTCGGAGGAATTTGGCGGCGGCTCGTTAACGGCGTTGCCGATCATTGAAACGCAAGCGGGCGACGTGTCGGCCTACATTCCGACGAACGTGATCTCGATTACGGACGGACAGATTTATCTCGAGACCGATTTGTTTTATCAGGGCGTGCGGCCGGCGATTTCGGTCGGTCTATCGGTGAGTCGAGTCGGCTCCGCCGCGCAGATCAAGGCGATCAAACAAGTGGCGGGCAAAGTGAAGCTCGATCTTGCGCAGTTCCGCGAACTTGCGGCGTTCGCGCAATTCGGCTCCGACCTGGATGCGGCGACGAAAGCGCGGCTCGAGCGCGGCCAGCGCATCGTCGAGGTCTTCAAGCAGAAGCAATACAATCCGATTCCAGTCGAAGAGCAGGTCGCGGTCATGTGGGCGATGCAGAATGGATACTTCGACGCGGTGCCAGTCGATCGCGTGAAAGAATTCCAGACGAAGCTGCAGGATTATCTTTCGACGCGAAAAGATGTTTTGTTAGGCAAAATTCGCGACAAGAAAGCGCTCGACGAAGAGCTGGAGTCGGAACTGCGCAGCACGGTGGAAGAGTTCAAAGCGACCTGGATGTAGAGGAAGATGTCGATCTAACGAGTTGTCGATCTAACCATGGCCAGCACACAGGACATACGGCGCCGGATCAAATCGATCCGCAATATCGGCCAGCTGACCAAGGCGATGCAGATGGTGGCGGCGTCGAAGATGCGCCGCGCGCAACAGAGCGCTCTGGCCAGCCGCCCTTACGCCGGGTTGATGAATCGCGTTCTTGTCTCCTTGCAAAAACGCACCGATCCCAAATTGCATCCGCTGTTGCAGGTCCGTCCGCTGCAGAAGGAGCTGGTGATTGTGCTGAGCACCGACAAAGGTTTGGCGGGTTCACTAAATACAAATCTATTTCGCGAAGCGCTTACTTTCGATTCGGCCAAGAGTGATTACATCGTTTCTGGACGGAAAGCGCGCCAGTTCATCGCGCGAATCAAGCGCAATCTTGTCGCCGACTTCGAATTGAAGGACGCCCCGTCATTCGTCGAAACGAAAGCGATGGCAAATTTTGCGATCGAGAAATTTCTAAGTCGCGAATTCGACAAGGTATCGGTGTTGTTCCCGCATTTCATCAATACGATCAATCAACAACCAACGATCCGGACGCTGTTACCGATCAGCCCTTTCGATTTACCGAAGGAGGGCGAAACGGCGGATTCGATGGGCGAATACAAATTCGAGCCGACACCGGAAGCGGTGCTCGACGTCATTTTGCCGTACTACATTCAGTATCAGGTTTACCAAATGATTCTCGATGCGCGCGCCTCGGAACATAGCGCGCGCATGGTCGCAATGAAGAACGCGACCGATAACGCGAAGGAGTTCATCAAGGACCTGACGCTCGAATACAACAAGATGCGGCAGGCGAGCATCACGACCGAGTTGCTAGAGATCGCGACAGCGCAGATGGCGCTGGCCTCGTAAGCCGGACGTTCCGGAAAATGAAAACGGCCGTTCTTGCGAACGGCCGTTTTCGTTAACCAACAAAACGTCGTTAGATGCGAACTGCGCAGCGCGCGGCGGTGCGACGGCGGCGCACTTCAAGGGCGATCGCGCAACCGAGCACGAGCAGAACCGGCGCGAACGTGGCCGCTTCCGGAACTGGTGTCACATTTAAGGTGAAGGTGATACCGTCGTTGAAGAAGTGGCAGTCAGGGTCCAAGCCGAACGCGATGTCGTGACCGGCATTGATGTAAGAAGTCAGCGTCGCGATTTGGTCAGCGGTGAAGCTGATGGTGTAATCGTGGCCCGTGGTCGTGAACGAGGGATTGCCCAGGAGCAAATCGCGCGTGCCGTTCGCCACCAACCAGCCGGGGCTGTTGTGGAATCTGGCGTTGGCGAAATCGTCGGTCAGATCCGTGACAGGCGCGCTGCCGGTCGGATCGTCGGTGAAGGAAGCGACGCCCGCGAAGATCGCCGTGTCGAGCAAGTGGATGTGCAGAACGTTCGGATTCGAGTCCCAGTTCGAAATGTTTTTGAAGGTCAACGTCGCGCCGGTGATCGCGAGGTTGTTCAGGTTGATATTGTCGATCCGCCAGGTGTAGACCATGTGATGGTCGAGATCATTGAGATCTGCGGGCGTAGGCGAGTAGGTTAAAGGTGCAAGCGCGGCGTGCGATTGGGTCGCGGCCAGGATTGCGGCTGCTGCCACAGCGAGACTAACGGATGTTTTCGTAACTAGTTTCATAGGTTAATGGCTGACAGCTTTTATAATTCCCATAAATGAGTCGCACACGTCAATACTTTCTTTATGCCAACGCAAAATATTTTTGGGGCCGTTCCAGCCCGCTCCGTTGGAATGGTGCGCAAGATCGACATCTACTGGGGAAAAAGCGCGGCTAATTGCCCGAATTTCCACTTGTTGGCCGAGCGTGGCTGAATAAGGTAAGCCGCTCTCGCACGCCGACGCTCGGCTGCGGTCTCGCATCATGAACAAAGGAAATATTATTCAGGTCATCGGTCCTGTGGTCGACGTCGAGTTCCCGCAGGAAAAGGCACTCCCGGGAATCTATCACGCGCTCGAAATCGAATACGAGGTGAATGGTAACCCGACCAAGCTCACCCTCGAAGTGCAACAGCACCTCGGCGACAACTGGGTCCGCTCGATCGCGATGTCGTCGACCGAAGGTTTGAAGCGCGGGATGCAGGTCAACGACACCGGCGGCCCAATCACGGTGCCGGTGGGCGATGGTGTGCTCGGACGTTTGTTCAACGTCACCGGCGATCCGGTCGACAACAAAGGCCCGGTCAAATTTACGAAGCGTTATCCGATTCATCGTCCAGCGCCGGATTTAATGGAGCAGGACACGAAGGCGTCGATCCTCGAGACCGGAATCAAGGTTATCGATCTTGTTTGCCCGTTCTCCCGCGGCGGAAAAGTCGGCGCGTTCGGCGGCGCGGGTGTCGGGAAGACCGTCATCATTCAGGAGCTGATCAACAACATCGCGATGAAACACGGCGGCTTCTCAGTGTTCGCTGGAGTAGGGGAACGCACCCGCGAAGGTAACGATCTTTATCACGAAATGGCGTCGGCGGGCGTCATCGACCTCAAAGACATCAGCAAATCGAAGGTGGCGCTGGTTTACGGCCAGATGAATGAGCCGCCGGGCGCGCGTTTGCGCGTCGCGCTCTCGGCGTTGGCAATGACGGAATATTTCCGTGACGAGCGAAACCAGGACGTGTTGTTGTTCATCGACAACATTTTCCGATTCTCGCAAGCAGGCTCGGAAGTGTCGGCCTTACTGGGTAGAACTCCGAGCGCCGTCGGTTATCAGCCCACGCTCGCCGCCGAGATGGGCGACCTCCAGGAGCGCATCACATCGACAACGAAAGGGTCGATTACCTCCTTCCAGGCGGTCTACGTTCCGGCGGACGATCTGACCGATCCCGCACCGGCGAACACATTCGCGCACTTGGATTCGACCATCGTGCTTGAGCGATCCATCGCCGAACTTGGAATTTATCCCGCAGTCGATCCGCTCGCTTCCACATCGAAAGCGCTCGCGCCCGAAGTGGTGGGTGAGGAGCACTACGAAGTCGCGCGCGGTGTCCAGCGAGTTTTGCAGCGCTACAAAGATTTGCAGGACATCATCGCGATTCTCGGAATGGATGAATTAAGTCCGGACGATAAACTGACGGTTTATCGCGCGCGCAAAATTCAACGTTTCCTTAGCCAGCCGTTTCACGTCGCGGAAGTTTTCACCGGAAGCAAAGGTCAATACGTCCCGATCGCCGAAACCGTGCGCGGATTTAAAGAAATCCTCGACGGCAAACATGATGAAGTTCCGGAACAGAACTTCTACATGAAGGGCGGCATCGAGATGATCAATCAATAGCGATGGCCACGCTTCGTCTCGAGATCACCACGCCGGAAGCCAAAGCGTACTCGGAGGATGTCGATTTTGTTTTGCTGCCGGGCAGCGAAGGCGAGCTCGGCGTTTTTCCAAACCACGTGCCGTTGCTGACAACATTGCAGCCCGGCGAATTGCGCGTGCGCAAAGACGGCCGCGAGATCGCGCTCGCCGTGGGCGAAGGGTTCGTCGAGATCAAAGGGGACGCCGTTTCGGTTTTGACCGACATGGCGCTTGAACCGGAAAAGATCGACATGGAAGCGGCCGAGAAAGCGGTCCAGAGCGCGAAAGCGGCGATGAAGGAAGATCTCGGCAAGGAAGAAGTCGCGGCGGTTCAGGCCTCGCTGCAAAAAGCGCTCGCACAATTGCGCGTGAAACGCCGTCAGCGTCATCATCCGTAAGATCGACATCGCACAAGATCGACAGTCCGAGCCGGACGGGCATATGCAAACACTCGGCCTCATCGCCGGCAATGGAGTTTATCCCCGTTTGCTCGCGCAAGCCGCGCGCAAGAGCGGCGTTAAACAAATCGTCGCGGCCGCGTTTACAAATGAAACCGATCCTGCATTAGCGCAGTACGTCGATGTAATTGAGTGGCTGCGCGTCGGACAACTCGGAAAATTGCTCAAGACATTTCGCGACGCGAATGTGCGTCAGGCCGTCATGGCTGGACAGATTGCGCCGCGAAATCTTTTCGATCTTCGTCCGGACTGGAAAGCTTTGCTCATTCTGGCGCGACTGAAGCAACGCAACGCCGAAACCATCTTCAGCGCCATCGCGGAGGAGCTGCGCAAGATCGACATCGACCTTTTGCCGGCGACGAGCTACCTCGAAGATCAACTGGCTTCGTTAGGCCTGATCGCTGGACCAAAACTTTCGCGTCGCGAAAATGAAGATGTCGATCTTGGGTGGAAGGTGGCGAAGGAAATTGCGCGGCTCGACATTGGGCAAACGGTCATCGTGCGCCATGGGACCGTGCTGGCGGTGGAAGGATTCGACGGGACTAACGAGACCATTCAACGCGGTGGAAAGCTCGCGCCCAAAGCGGTGATGGTAAAAGTGGCGAAGCCGAGCCAGGACATGCGATTCGACGTACCGGTCATTGGCGTCGAAACCATTCGCGTCGCGGCCGAAGCGAACATACGCGTCGTCGCCGTTGAAGCGGGCAAAACTTTATTGCTCGAGCGAGAGGCGATTGTCGATCTTGCCCGACGCGCGAACATTTCGCTCCTGGGCCATTCCAATGACGCGGTTCGTTAGGCCGTGGCGCTGGCTCCTCGTGGCGGCGCTCTTCGCGCTCTGCGTCGCGGCGAAACTAAACGGATCATCGATCGGCATGTGGCAATCGGTCTTGCGCGAGCCAGGGCCGACGCGCGGGCTGCTCTTCTTCAAGCCGCAAGCAATCCGAGGCGATGAGTGGGCCCACCTGACCCCGTCGATCTTGGCGCAGGCGAATCATTCGCCGCCCTTTCCAATCGAAAACGCAAGTTTGGGCGGTGGACGTTCTCCGTTGCTCATGAGTGTGCCGGTCGCGTACTACACCACGTTTTTCCGGCCGCAGTTTTGGGGGTTCTTCTTCCTTGGCGTCGAACACGCATTTTCGTTTTACTGGTGCTGTAAAATTTTTGGTCTGTTTCTCGCGACGGCGTGGTTGCTCAGGCAGATTGGGATCAAAAACGCGGTGATCATTTGGTCCGGGACGATCTGGCTTTTCTTTTCCAGTTTCGTGCAATGGTGGTTTTCGACGCCGGCGATGTTGCCGGAAATGCTCGCGTGCTGGGCGATGTTGACCGGCTGCGCCCTGCGAATGTTCGCACCTTCGAAACCTCTCCACCTTCCGTTCGCGCTGGGCGGTTTTTTGTTTTTCGGGATCAATTTCCTTCTGTGCATGTATCCAGGATTTCAAGTGCCGCTGCTTTATGTCTCGATCGCGATCCTGGTTGGCATCGCACTCGAGCGAAGGGGAACGGGGGAGTGGCGGATGAAACAGGGCTTGGTGTTGTTAGGCCTGGGCATCGTTTTAATTGCGCTCGTGCTTTTTCCGTTTTGGTTCGCGGTGCGGGACACATTGAAAATGATCGCATCGACGGCCTATCCGGGAGTGTATCGGAATAGCGGGGGCGGACTCAGAGTTGTCGATCTTTTCTCCGGTCTCCTCGGTTTTTTTGAGTCGGAAGCGCGGACCCCGTTTCAGTACGAGAACATTTGCGAAGCGAGCAATTTCTATCCGCTCTGGCCGCTGGCGATCGTGATGATGGCAATCGCGAAATGGCGCCGGCGAAGACCGATATCGCCGCTTTTGCTCACACTCGTCGCGGTCATCGTATTGTTAGGCATTTACTGTGTTATGCCGATGCCTTCTTGGCTGGCGCACGCTAGCTTGCTCGGCCTAACGACGGAAAACCGCCTGCTACTCGGCGTCGGGGTCGCGAACATTCTTTTATGCTGCGTGTTCTTTGATCGCTACGAAGGACTAGTCCACAAACATGCCGGCGTTGTTGCGACCGTTGCCGCTACGCTCGTGCTCGTCGCCGGATTAGTTTGGCTTCATCCCTATCCGGCAGAGCCAAAATTGAACACCATGATTGTGGCGGTGAACGCAATCGTCATCGGATCGTTTTTCATGGCGACGCAACGGCGTTGGTTGCTGGTCGCGTTGGCTGCCGCGGTATTGCTCAACGGCGTTCACGTCAATCCGGTGATGAGAGGCCTGTCGCCGCTGCTTCAATCGGAGGCTTTCGTTAAGATCGACAACTTGCGAAAAGCAGAGCCAGGCGCGGGCTGGATTTTCTACGAAGACGCGCAATTGGCGCAATTAGTCAAAGCCACCGGCGCGACCGTTCTGAATGGCGCGAAGATCGTACCCGAGATGGACCTAATGCACGAGCTCGATCCGACTGGCGCTTCAACCGAAATCTATAATCGCTTTGCTTACATCAATGTTGGCATTCCCGAGGACGGCGACGCGGTCATCTTTTCTCTAACTTCCTTTAATGGATACGAATTCAGCCTCCCGCCCGAACACGCGGCGTTGCTGCGACGGAACTATCGTTACCTCGTTTTCCCGCGGCCATGGTTGAACGCCTCGCTGCACGGGTTTCAGAGCGCCGACGCCATTCCCGTGAGCGAGATTTATATTTACAAACGCGAGCAAACGGCCGCGCCCTAATTTACGATGTCGATCTTACGAGCGATGCGGTCCGGCTAAGTAATGAAATTTGTGTCCCCACCGGATAAGCGGTCTTTCAAAAAAGTAGAATGAAATGGTCGCGAGCGACAAGGTGAGACCGAGCGCAAGGAGCGTGAGCATCGCATCATTTGCGGTCGAGATAATCGGCGCCGTCCCGCGCTCGATGCCGTAAAGAGCGCCGACAATCGGCTTGTGCAGTAGATAGATTCCGTAGGAAAGCTGACCGAGCCAGACCATCACCGGCAGACGAAGCGATTTCGTTAGCCACGGCGTCGTGTTCAGAAACGCGAGCAAAACAACACAGCTATACAACGCCGCCAGCCACAGATGCGTAAACGCGTCGCCCTGGAGTAACGGCGGGTGAATCGTTAGGCCGGCCGCACCCGCGAGCAAGATCACGAATGCAATCACGATTGTTCGCGAATGACGTTGCGCAAGATCGACAAACGAATGTGAACGCACCAGAACGGCGAGCAACGCCCCCGAAAGCAACGAATCCGATCGCCACGGCGTGCCAACAAACGCGCGCAGTCCGGGCATGGACCAGCGCAGCAGCGGGGCCGACACAATCGCACACAACAAAACCGCGATGAGCGCGCGTCGCGGCAGGAAGTAAATTAGAAACGGAATGCAAATGTAGAATTGTTCCTCGACCGCGAGCGACCAGGTCGGATCGAGAAAATTTGCGCCCAGCGTGCCCCGCGCCGCCATCGCGATGTTTTGCGTGAATGTCGCGTACGACCAGGTCGGCATCGGATTGGCAAAGAGCCAGGCAAAAGCCGGGGACGTGCCGATGGAAGTTTGCCTAACGACAAGGAACGCCAGGAGCACGACGGCGTAGAGCGGAACAATCCGGCAAACACGTCGCAGATAAAAAACGCGGAAATAATTTCCGGTGTGGCGATGATCGAGAAGAATTCCGGCGATGAGAAAACCGGAGAGGACGAAGAAAAGATCGACACCGCTCCAGGTGAGGCGAAGCGCCGTGCTCAAAATCCAAAACGGATGCCAGCTCGGGGCGACGAATTCACATGCGCCGTAATGCCAGAGCAGAACAAGAAGAATGGCGAGGCCGCGGACGCCATCGAGTTGCGGAATGCGTTTCATGCGAAGCGACAATCGATTGTCGATCTTGCCCGATTTGCAATCGGCAATCGCAAATCTACAATCTCAAATTCATCCGGGGTCTTAGCTCAGTTGGTAGAGCGCCTCAATGGCATTGAGGAGGTCAGGGGTTCGAATCCCCTAGGCTCCATTGGTTAGTCCAACCGCACGCGTTCGACGTGCGAGTAAATGTTGAACGAGGGCGGGCGCAGAAAACTGACGAGCGTTTGATTGTTTTCGCGCGCGAAGTGCATCGCGAGCGTCGAAGGAGCGGAGACCGAGGCGACGATTGGGATTCCGGCGGCGAGCGCTTTTTGCACGATCTCGAATGAGGCGCGGCCGCTCACAAGAAGTACATGTCGATCTAACGGAAGCTCGCGGTCGAGAAACGCGCGACCGATCACTTTATCGACCGCGTTGTGCCGGCCGATGTCTTCGCGAATTATTTTCGCATTGCCGGCGAAATCGAAAACTCCGGCGGCGTGAATGCCGCCGGTGCGCGCGAAGTCTCCCTGACGTTCGCGCAATTTGTCCGGCAACGACAACAACGTTTCGATGTCGATCCTGTCCGTTGTCGATCTTATCGGGGCAAAGCTTTGCCGGATCGCTTCGATGCTGGTCTTGCCGCACAACCCGCAACTACTCGAGATTGTGCCGAAGCGTTGCGCCGAATTCAATTTCACGCGCACGCCGCGCGCAAGATCGACAACGACGACGTTCTCGTTAGGCGCGATTGATGCGATTTCTTCCCGCGCGCGCACGATCGCTTCGCTCACGAGAAAACCGGCCGCGAGCTCATCATCATGCCCCGGCGTTCGCATTGTTGTCGCCACAACTTTGTCGCCGATTCGAATCTCAAGCGGTTCCTCAATGGTGAGCTCGTCGCGCAAATACTCAAGCGCGCCGTCGCTCTTGCGCCGAATGATTTCACCGGGACCAATGCCGTCGTCTTTCACAGTCTTGGCAGCAATGTTATCATGCGCGCGGTGGAAATCTGTCACATCTACATTTCGCCCGGGCACAATTTCGTCGGCCATTACGGGCGGGAGCCGGACCAGTTCCCCATGGTCGAAGTGCCGGAGGTTGAATGTGTGGCCGGTCGCGGCCTGAGTGGCGATCGCTATTTCGATTTCAAAACCGATTACAAGGGACAGGCGACATTTTTTTCGCTCGAGGCTTTCGATGAACTTTGCGCCGCGCTGCAACTGAAAGGAATTCCCGCGAGCGCAGTCCGCCGAAATATCTTCACGCGCGATGTCGATCTTAACGACTTGATCGGAAAAGATTTTGAGGTGCAGGGCGTCCGTTTTTACGGAACAGAAGAGAGCCGGCCATGCGAATGGATGAATCGCACGCTCGGTCTCGGCGCGCGACAATTTCTCGAAGGCCGCGGCGGTTTGCGCGCGCGCATTTTGAGCGACGGCACCGTGCGATCGATCGCTGCGGTCGCGGCGCGATGACGCTGAGCGCGGTCCTGCTCGCCGGCGGCGAATCGCGGCGCATGGGTTGTGATAAAGCGACGATAAATTTCGAAGGCGAGCCGTTGTGGCGGCGGCAAGTCAACACGCTTCGACAGCTCGGCGCCGATAAGATTTTCATTTCCGCCCGCGTCGATCCGCCGTGGCGGCCTAACGACATTGAGTTTGTGGCCGATGCCGGCGAATCGCTTGGTCCTTGGAGTGGACTCGCCGCAACGCTACCGATTACTCCGAGCACGCTTTTGCTCGCCCTCGCCATCGACATGCCATTGATGACGGCGGCATTCCTGAATTCGCTACGCGCCAAAGCGGAATGCGGGCGTGGAATTGTTCCGCGGCTTCGTGGACGGTACGAACCCCTGGCTGCCATTTATCCGCGAGAAGCGCATGTCGATCTTGCGTGCGCCTCGCGCGCTGCCGACTATTCGCTACAAAATTTCGTGCAAAGATTGATGGCGAACGACAAAGTCAGAGTCGTTGATATCGGCGTTTCGGACCAGGAGCTGTTCCGAAATTTAAACGAACCGGACGATCCTCTCCTGATCAGTAAATGAAAGATCGACAACTACGCGACGGGAAAATTGTTCGCAGCGAAGAGCCGCTCAATCTCGAAAGCCCATTCGAAAATCTCGACGGCTTCATCACGCCGACGGCGCGGTTTTATGTGCGCACGCATTTTCCCGTTCCGAAGATCGACAAGGACGAATGGCGATTGTCGATCTTGGGTGAAGTGGAAAAGCCGTTCGACATTTCGTTCGACGAATTGAGCAAACTGGAAACGAGAACACTTCCGGTCACGCTCGAATGCGCCGGCAACAATCGAGAATTTCTCGAACCGAAAGTGAAAGGCGTGCAGTGGGCGCTCGGCGCGGTCGGCAATGCGAATTGGACCGGCGTGTCATTGTCGATCTTGCTCGAACGCGCGGGACTGAAGTCGAGTGCGCGTGAGATTATTTTCGAAGGCGCGGACGCGGGCGAACTGGAAGAGGCGAAAGCGCCGCGTGGAAAAGTAACATTTGCGCGCAGCATTCCGCTGGAGAAAGCGCAGGATGTCTTATTGGCCTATCGAATGAACGATGTCGATCTTCCGCCGCTGCACGGCTTTCCCTTGCGCGCGATTGTGCCCGGTTGGTATGCGATGGCATCGATCAAATGGCTAACGCGCATTGTCGTCACCGATCGCTCGTTCAACGGCTATTATCAGACGCTCGATTACGCCTTTTGGAAAAATGGCGAACTCGCGCCGCTGCGCGAAATGCAAACGAAAGCGCAGATTGCGCGGCCGGCGAATGGCGAAACGGTTCCGGCGAATTCGAATGTGCGTGTCCACGGAGCGGCCTGGACCAGCGGCGAGATTTCCAAAGTCGAAGTGAGCGTTGATGGTGGATCGACTTGGAAGGAAGCGAAGTTGTTAGGCGAATCGAAACCGAATGCGTGGCGTTTGTGGGAATACAATTGGCAGACGCCGAAAGCGGGAAGCGCAACGTTGATCGCGCGTGCGTTCGATTCGCGCGGAGAGACGCAGCCGGTCGAGCGCGATTGGGACCGCGGCACCTACATGATCAATCAGCTTTTGCCGATCAATGTCGCGATTGAGTAGATGTCGATCTTGCGTTAAAGGCTGAGCCGATGTCGCTCGTCTTCAAGACCATTCAAACCGAGGGCATCGCCGAACTTTCGTATTTGCTCGGCGACGACGAGGAAGGCATCGCGGCGGTTTTCGATCCGCGGCCGGATGTGGACATTTACATCGACATGGCGCGTGAAGCGAAGGTGGCGATCACGCACATTTTCGAAACGCACATTCACGCCGATCTGGTGAGCGGCTCGCGCGAGCTGCAATCGCGTCTTGATTCGGCCAACATTTACGTGAGCCACGAAGGCGGCGCGAAATACGAATTCGAGCACGAGAAGTTGCAGGACGGCGATCAATTCACCTTCGGCGAAACGTTAATCACCGCGCGGCACACGCCCGGACATACGCCGGAGCATGTCTCGTATTTGCTGGCGGAGGCGGACCATCCGGAGACGCCGTGGGGCGTGCTCACGGGCGATTCGCTTTTTGTTTCTTCGGCCGGCCGGCCGGACTTGTTAGGCGCGGAGCACACCGACGAGCTGGCGGCGCAGCAATTTCAAACGCTCCGCGAATTTTATCTCAAGCTTCCCGATCACGTCATGATTTATCCAAATCACGGCGCCGGTTCGCCCTGCGGCGCGGACATCGGGGAACGTTTGAGCAGCTCGATCGGGTACGAAAGACAATTTAACAAATTCCTGCAGTTCCCTGACGTAAAAAGCTTCACCGATTACGCGAAAAAAACAGCGCCGCCGGTGCCGCATTATTACCCGGTCATGAAAAAGCTGAACGCGAAAGGGCCGGAGATTATCGGGGGTTTACCGCGCGTGCCGGCATTGCCCCCGAAAGCGTTTAAGGAAGCGATCGAGAAAAAAATGGGAACGCTCGTCGATACGCGAACGATGCTGGCATTCGGCGGCGGTCATATTCGTGGCGCATTGAACATCGGCGGCTCGCCCGTGTTATCCATTTGGGCCGGGTGGATGCTGGCGTCGAACGAGCCGATTCTTCTCGTGCTCGAAAACGAAAACGATCTCGAAGATGTCGTTAGGCTTTTTATTCGCACCGGTTACTCAAAATTCGCCGGCTATCTCGTGGGCGGAATGAAAGCATGGGAGGCGGCTGGCTTTGAGCAGGAGGAAGTGATGCAGATGGGCGTGCACGAATTGAACAAGCGCATGAACGAATTGCAGATTGTCGATGTTCGCTCGCCGGGAGAATGGAAAAAGGGACACGTGCCCGGTGCGCGTCACATTTTCCTGCCGGAGCTGCGCAAGCGCATCGCTGAGCTCGATCGGACGAAGCCGACGGCCGTTTATTGCGCGAGTGGTTATCGCGCCAGCATCGCGGCGAGCATTCTAAAGGAGGACGGATTCGAAAAACTCTGGAACGTTCCCGGAAGTTGGGAAGCGTGGCGAAAAGCGAAATTTCCGGTGGAAGGAAAAGACGGAGCCGCCTAACCGCCCCGACGCGGTCGCCGTTTCTTGGTTTTGTGCGGAGGCGCAGGCGGCCCGGCCGTCGGCTCACGCAAGAAGGGTTCCCAGAAAGTCGTATCTGCGACATCGGATAACATGTCCCACGTCTTTGCCGGCACATACGGAATGGCATCGACGGTTTGGTCGCCGTAGTCGTTCCCGAAAACATCCATCGCGTCGTAAAGATTCGAATCTTCCTTGATGTAATCGAGCCAGTCGTCCACGAAAACGGTCGCGCCGCTCATCTTGTTCGTCTCCATCGCGTATTGCGCAACGGCACCGTCGATCAAACGCAAATCGTTCTTCACCATCGTGGCTTGGGACCGTTTTCGCGCACGCATGAAGCCGGGGACGGCGATGGTGGCGAGGATCGAAATGATCGCGACCACGATCATGATTTCGACCAGGGTAAAAGCGGACGGGCGACTCTTTGCCGGGTATGTCATTGGATGCGTTCGGCTTTGGACGCTTCTAAGAGCACGTGGAATGCCCGTTTCCGGCTCGTTATGGGCGGATTCGCGGTTGGAATTTGTTGAACTGCGAAACGGTTGCGGGTATGGACGAGCAAGATGTCTCACGCGGAAATCGCCGCGCCGCCGCGCGCCTTCGGCCAAACCATGCGACGCGACGTTTGGTGGCTGCAACCGGCCCTCGTCTTTTGCGGATTGTCGATCTTTATCGTGTATTCGACCTGGGCGGCCTTTCAGGGCGCGAACTATTTTTTCGGCAATTATGTCTCGCCGTTTTATTCGCCGGAATTGTTCGGCAGCTCGCCGCACAGTTGGTTCGGACCGAAACCGGGCTGGTGGCCTAACTGGTTGCTTTTCTCACCGGCGCTTCTCATTTTGTGGGCGCCGGGCGGGTTTCGGCTGACCTGTTATTATTACCGCGGTGCCTATTACAAAGCCTTCTGGGCCGATCCGCCGGCGTGCACGGTAGGCGAGCCAAGATCGACATATTGGGGTGAGCGTTCGTTTCCGCTCATCATGCAAAACGTGCACCGCTACTTTCTCTACATCGCCCTCATCTTCATCGGCATTCTTGCATACGACGTTTGGAAAGCGCTTTGGTTTGCGAACGGATTTGGAATCGGCGTCGGAACGATCGTGCTCGCCATCAATGTGGTTTTGTTAGGCGGCTACACTTTTGGTTGCCACTCGTTGCGCCATCTCATCGGCGGATTCCGCGACAACCTCGCAAGATCGACAACTTCATTCGCGTGTTATCGCTGCGTCAGTTGCCTGAACAAACGCCACATGCTTTGGGCATGGATGAGTTTGTTCTGGGTCGGCTTCAGCGATCTTTACGTGCGGCTCTGCTCGTTAGGCGTGTGGCACGATTTCCGGATCATCTAACGAATGGCCGATTACGAAGCGCACGAACACGATGTTCTGGTAATCGGCGCGGGCGGCGCCGGTTTGCGCGCGGCCATTGAAGCGAGCGCGGTCGGCGTGCGTGTCGGGCTCGTTTGCAAAAGTTTGTTAGGCAAAGCGCACACCGTCATGGCCGAAGGCGGAATCGCGGCCGCGCTCGCGAATGTCGATGAACGCGACAATTGGAAAGTGCATTTCGCCGACACCATGCGCGGCGGACAATACGTGAATCAATGGCGCATGGCTGAGCTGCACGCAAAGGAAGCGCCGGATCGCGTGCGCGAGTTGGAAAAATGGGGCGCTGTGTTCGATCGCACAAAAGACGGACGCATTCTGCAAAGGAATTTTGGCGGTCATCGTTATCCGCGGCTCGCGCATGTGGGCGATCGCACGGGATTGGAAATGATTCGCACGTTGCAAGATCACGGCGTGCATCAGGGTATCGAGGTGTTCATGGAGCACACCATATTGTCGATCTTGCGCGAAGACGGGCGCGCGGTCGGCGCATTCGGTTACGAACGCGAGCGCGGGCGATTCAAAATTTTTCGCGCGAAAGCAATCGTGCTCGCCACTGGCGGAATCGGACGCGCTTACAAAATCACGAGCAACAGTTGGGAATACACCGGCGACGGCCACTCGTTAGCCTACGAAGCCGGCGCGGAATTGATCGACATGGAGTTCATCCAGTTTCATCCGACCGGAATGGTTTGGCCGCCGAGCGTCTGCGGAATTCTCGTGACCGAAGGCGTGCGCGGCGAAGGCGGAATCCTAACGAACAATCAAGGACGGCGTTTCATGTTCGACGACATTCCTGAAAATTATCGCGCGCAGACCGCGAAAGATGAGGAAGAAGGCTGGCGTTATTGCACGGGCGACAAAAATGCAAACCGTCCGCCGGAATTACTCACGCGCGATCACGTCGCGCGCTGCATTGTGCGCGAGATCAAACAGGGCAGGGGATCGCCGCATGGCGGCGTGTTTCTCGACATCGCGTGGATCAAAGAAAAAATTCCGAACGCGGCCGAACACATCAAGCGCAAGCTGCCGAGCATGTATCATCAATTTAAACAGCTCGCCGACATCGACATCACCGCGCAGCCGATGGAAGTCGGGCCGACGACGCATTACATCATGGGCGGAATTCATGTCGATCCTGACACGCAAATGTCGCGCGTGCCGGGATTGTTCGCTTGCGGCGAATGCGCGGCCGGAATTAATGGCGCGAACCGTCTCGGCGGGAATTCGCTCTCCGATCTGCTCGTGTTTGGGAAACGCGCCGGCGAATACGCCGCGCAGTTCGCGAAGCAGACGTCGTTAGGCAAGATCGACAATGATAAGATCGACAACGTCGCGCGCGAAGCGGTCGCGCCATTCGAGCGAGGCGACGGCGAGAATCCTTATCAAATCCAAAAAGATTTGCAGGAATTGATGCAGGCCGATGTCGGCATCGTGCGTAACCAATCGGAAATGGAACACGCGCTCGATCAGCTGCAGCAACTAAAAACACGCGCGCAACGCGCCGGCGTCATCGGCCATCGCGAATTTAATCCTGGCTGGCACACCGCGCTCGATTTGAAAAATCTTCTTACCGTTTCCGAGGCGATCACGCTGGCGGCGATTGAACGCAAAGAAAGTCGCGGCGCGCAATTCCGCGAAGATTATCCGAACAAGGACGAACGATTTTCCAAAGTGAACACGATGATTTCGAAAGGCGACGACGGCTCGATGCAGATTCGATTGGAGCCATTGCCGGAAATGCCGGACTATTTGAAACAAGTCATCGAGGAGATGAAATGAGCGACCAAACGGTTCACTTCAAAATCTGGCGCGGCGACGCGAAAGGCGGCGGGTTCCGTGATTACTCGACCGAATGCACGGAAGGGATGGTCGTGCTCGACGCCGTGCACGACGTCCAGCGAGAACAAGCTGTCGATCTTGCGTGTCGCTGGAATTGCAAGGCGGGAAAGTGCGGCTCGTGCTCGGCCGAGATCAACGGCCTGCCTAAATTAATGTGCATGGCGCGGTTGAGTGAATTGCCGACCGAGAAACCGATCACGATCGAGCCGATCAAAGCGTTTCCGATCGTGAAAGATCTCATCACCGACGTCTCGTGGAATTTTGAGGTGAAGAAGCGGATCAAAAAATTCAAGCCGCGCCCGCCGGACGCGCCGGACGGAACGTGGCGCATGCAGCAGGAAGACATCGACCGCGTGCAGGAATTTCGGAAATGCATCGAGTGTTTTCTTTGCCAGGATGTTTGCCATGTGTTGCGCGATCATCACCTGCACGATCGTTTCATCGGCCCGCGATTTTTGATTTACGCGGCGGCGCTGGAGATGCACCCGCTCGACGTGGAAGATCGCACCGACGAATTGCGAAATGCGCACGGCATCGGTTATTGCAACATCACCAAATGCTGCACGAAGGTTTGCCCGGAGAATATTCAGATCACCGACAACGGAATTATTCCGCTCAAGGAACGTGTGGTGGACAAATTTTACGATCCGTTAGGCTGGATTTGGCGCGCGTGGAAGAAAAAGAGTGATCGGACGAGGAAGCCTTGAAGCGCCCACGATATTTCTGTCATACTGAGCGCAGCGAAGAATCTCTGTCCATTGGCCGTTTCATCGGTTGCGTCCAATGCCAATGGATGGAGATGTTTCGCTTCGCTCAACATGACAGACAAAAAGAAGGAAGCGTGAACGTTCTCGCGGTGATTCATGGCTGAACTGAAGCGACTTCATAAGGAAGCAATTCCGGCTGCGCTCGAAAAAGCGGAGCGCTATCGTCTGCTTAACGAGCCGGGCGAAGCGGAAAGCATTTGCCACGACATTCTCGCGATCGATCCCGAAAACCAGCAGGCCATCATCACCTTGTTGCTCGCGTTGACCGATCGTTTCGAAAAAGGTTACAGCGTCGGCGACACGAAGGCGAAAGAGTTGCGCGCGCGCATCAAAGGCGAATACGAACGCGCCTATTACAGCGGGATTTGGTCGGAGCGCTGCGGCAAAGCGAAGCTGCGGCAAAACGCGCCCGACTGTCGTTTCCAAGCGCACGATTTTTTGCGCGAAGCGATGGATTGGTTCGAGAAAGCGGAAAAGATTCGCCCGCCGGGTAATGATGATGCGTTGCTGCGATGGAATACGTGCGCGCGAATTATCGAGCGGAACAAACTGCTCGCGCGCGAAGAGGAGCGCGTCGAGTTCCCGCTCGAATAATTAGACAAGCGCACCGCCGCAACTCGAGCCGCGGCCGGCGCTGCAGGCGAGACAGTGATCGCCCGTCATGATTTCGCGATTGTCGATCTTAGCGGGATCGATGTCCCAAAGATAAAGTTCCTTGCCGTTGCGCCATTGCATCCCGAGCTGCTGATTGAAATCGCAATCGTAAACTTCGCCTCGCCAGCCGACGCTGATGGTGTCGCGACACATTAATCCATCAATCGTCTTCGGATTAAACGAGCCGATGAGCAGGTCCATGTAGTCGTCGAGCTTGCTGTTGAATTTCAAAAAGGCGCCGAATCGGCCAACCGGCATGTTCGTTAGGGTGTAAAGTTTGTTGAAGACGATGCCGAAATTTTCGGCGAGCTCGGTTTTGAATTCGGCCTCGAGCTCAGGCTGCGACGGCGGCAGCGACGCGCCTAACGGATTGTAAACGAGGTGGAGCTGCAATCCGCCGGAGACACCGTAGCCAAGCCGATTCAGAATGCGGAGCGCGGCGATGCTTCGCTCGAACACGTCTTCGCCGCGCTGCAGGTTCACATTTTTCGACGAGTAACATGGCATCGAGGCGATGATCTCGATCTTTTTTACGGCCAGAAATTCCGGCAGCCAATCTTTGAAACCGCGTTCGAGCAACATGGTGAGATTGCAGCGGTCGATGATTTTGCGATTCGGTCGCAAGGCGCGGATGCGATCGACGAGATAGCGAAAGTCGGGAATCATTTCCGGCGAACCGCCGGTAAGATCGACAATCGGGATGTCGGTTTGCGCCAGCCAATCGACGACACGGTCGATCGTTTCCTTCGACATGATTTCGGTGCGCTTCGGGCCGGCATTCACGTGACAATGCATGCAGGTGAGATTGCAAAGTTTGCCGACGTTGATCTGCAATGTCCGCGTTTTAGCGCGGCGCAGCGTTAGCCCTTCAGCGGCAAGTCGCGTGGCGAAGAGGTTCATCGGCCCGAAAAGAAAGATGTCGATCTTACGGTTTATCGGCGCGAGTGGCAAGCGGCGCGGCCACGGCTAGAATGGAGCCGGAAATGTTGAAGTTAGGCGTAAACATCGACCACGTCGCGACCTTGCGGCAGGCGCGTTACGCCACCATGCCCGAATCGAAAAATGCCGAACCGGACATTGTGGCCGCGGCCGCGATGTGTGAACGCGCCGGCGCGAGCGGACTCGTCGCGCATCTTCGCAGTGATCGTCGTCACATGCAGGACCGCGACGTTGAACGGCTGCGCGAGAACGTGATGACGAAACTGAACTTGGAAATGGGTAACACGCCCGAGATCGTCGACGTCGCCCTGCGCATTCGGCCGGAGGAAGTTTGTCTGGTGCCGGAGAAACGCGAGGAAGTCACGACCGAGGGCGGGCTCGACATCGTTTCGTTAGGCGAAGAATTGAAGCCGACGATCGAACGACTTCATACCGCCGGGATCCGCGTGAGTTTGTTTGTCGATCCAACGCTGGAACAAGTCGATGCGGCGGGCACACTCGGCGTCGAGATGGTCGAGCTGCACACCGGGAAGCTTGCGAATGCGTTCGCGGAAAAAATCCAAAGCGTGGAGTTGAATAATTTGCAGGTAGCAGCCAAGGCCGCTTCGGAGTTAAAAATGCAAGTCAATGCCGGCCACGGCATCAATTACGATAATATCGCGCTCGTTAGGGAGATTCCGCACCTGACGGAGTTGAACATCGGTCACTCCATTATCGCGCGCGCAATTTTCATCGGACTCGAAGACGCGGTGCGCGAAATGTTGCGCGCGATGGAACTATATAAGGGATGAGCATCGTGGGCATCGGCGTTGATTTCGTGGAGGTGGCGCGCATCCAACATTCGCTCGACCGCTTTGGTGAAAAATTTCTGAAGCGCGTTTTCACGCAGGGTGAAATCGATTACTCGATGTCGATGAAATTTCCGGCGCGACATCTGGCGGCCCGGTTCGCGGCGAAAGAAGCAGTCTCGAAAGCGTTCGGCACCGGCATAGGCAAATCGATGGGATGGCGCGATATCGATGTGCGGAAAAAGGAAAGCGGCGAGCCATATCTCGTGCTCGAAGGCGGTGGAAAGGAATTGTCGATCTTGCGCGGCCTAACGAAGGCCTTGATCACGCTCAGCCACACCGAGCATCACGCCATGGCGGTGGTGGTGTTAGAAGCCTGATTATAAAAAATAGCTTTGACATCGATTTCGGGTCTCCTGATCATCGCCGGGCGATGAGTTCGCCAGGTTCCCATTAACGAACCTCACTTCTTTTCGCGCGGGAAACTGCGTTCGTAGGGCCCGTTCGCTTAGGCGGGAAAAATTACTATGAACGCTACCTCAGATTGTCCGCGCGGACCGTTAACTCTATTGCGAGCAACTTTTGCTGCCGCATTCATTATTTCGATCTCCGTCTTGAGCCAAGCTAAGGCTGACCCCGCCTTCACAGTTACCGATCTCGGAACTCTAGGCGGTAACACCACCACCGCCACCAGCGTCATCGGCCACGGCATGAATGCCTCCGGCATGATCGTCGGCTCGTCCACTACTGCGGATAATTCCGAACACGCCTTTCTTTATGTCGGCGACAAAATGTACGATCTGAACAATCTCTGCGATCTTGGTCAGAGCGGCTTCAAAGTGCTAACCATCGCGCGAACGATCAGCGATTCATGCGTCATTATCGGCGACGGAATCAGCAGCAATGGCGACAAACACGCATTCAGACTCACGCCAGTGGAAGTCGCGGGTGGACAATGGCACTACGAATGTTGCCAGTGGATTTGGAAACAAACCGGCGGGGGCTGGTGCTGGGAGTCGAATTGCGGTTGCTACAAATGGTGCGGACCTCCGGGTAAACATCCGCCGTGTCCACCTCAACCGCCGCCTTGTTGGAACTGGCCGCTTCCGTGTTGCCCGGGATGTCCGCCACCGGTCGGTCCGCCGCCTCCGCCGCCCCCACCGCCGACTTATGTGCCGCCGCCGGCGCCACCGCCGCCAACCTCTGGAGGTTGTTGGTGCTGCATCGACGGAGTCGTCTTTTACAGCGACACCGGGCAATGCAATCCGGTTGTTTACAGCAAACCTGGAAGCAAACGCGCGGCGTCCTTCAGTCCGTGCTACCCCACCAAAGACGAAGCGCTGAAGCATTGTAAGCCGAAGTCGTGTTGGTGTTGCATTGACGGAAAGATTGTCGAAGTCCCGGCGGACCAGTGCGAAAACGACGGACCGCCGACACCGGTCTCCAAGAGGAGCGAAGGTCGCCGTTGCTATCCGACCAAAGAAGAAGCAATCATACATTGCTCGCCGCCGATCAATTGTTGGTGCTGCATCGACGGAAATATCGTTTGGACGACACCGGAAAAATGTGAGCAGGGCGGAGGCCAGTGCTATAACGACTGGGAAGAAGCGCGTAGAGATCCGCGCTGCCGCGGAGGAAAAACTCCTCCGCCACCGCCCCCGCCGCCGGAGCCTCCCGGCTGTTGGTGTTGCTACAAGGGAGACATCTACTACACGACAGTATCGGCTTGTCAGGAGGGCGGCGGCCAATGCTACCCAACTAGGGAAGAAGCAAAGAAACATTGCGCGCCGCCGCCTGATTGTTGGTGCTGCGTTACCGGAGCCGCGGGCGTCACCGCCATTCTAACCACTGAGGAGGTATGCCGGCAACGGGGCGAGCAATGCTACGCGACTAAGGAAGAAGCGCTCAAACATTGTAGTCTGAAGCCGACTCCGACCCCTTCTCCGGAGCTTCCTCAATGTTGGTGCTGCATCAATGGGCAAATCGTTCACACCACCGTGGGCGATTGTCAGGAAAGGGGCGGGCAATGTTACGCCACCGAGGCAGTAGCGAAGCGGCGTTGCAAGGGAGGAACGACGCCGACGCCTACGCCATCGTATACGACAACCAAGCCGCCGGCCACGCCGACACCCACTGCTACGCCGAAGATTCCGCGGAGGCGACACTCGCCGACGCCAACGCCTGGTGCGAATGCGAGTGCGACTCCACGCGGAAAGCATTCGAGAACGCAACTAACAACGCGCGAAGAAGAATCTACGAGGACCACGCGTGAGCAGAAGTCCAAGTCCAAAGGCAAATCGCCAACACCTTCACCGGTGCCGAGAGGCTAAGGTTTGCTCAGTTAACGCCGGACAGATTCGATAATCTGTCCGGCGGGCTCGGCGACAATTGTTTTGTTTCGCGGACGTAAATCAGTCGTCCGGAGAAATCCGCACAACGCTACGATGGCCGCGATGTTGAAGAACAGAACGCCGTTGGAGAATAGAATCGCGATCACCGCGTGAAAAGCGATCAACAGGATAACGAATGGGAAACGTAATCGCGTCCACACCAAAAATGGAAAACTGCCCTCGATCAGGAGCGAACCATGCACGGCCAGCAAGCAAACCCACGGCGTTCGAAACCACTCCACATCCGGAAAACGGAACCAGTCTGAGAGCGTGATCTGATACCAAATTTCTCCGCCTCCGAGTTTCCAGGCGCCCAACAGTTTTCCCGTTGTCGTGAAAAAATACATCATGCAAACGTTGAACTGCAGAAAACGCGCGGGCCAGGATTCCGTTTTCGATGGCAACGGCTTTCTCAAAAGAAGATGATCGACCGACCAACGCTGCGGCGCGGGCGCGAAGACTAAAGCTACCAAAACGAATGCGATGATTCCGTGCTCGCCGTTAAACGAAATCAGATTGCGTTGAACGGTCGCGACGTACAAAAAAAACGTCGTGGCCGCGGCCATTCGTGTCCACAAGCCGAGCCCAAGGCAAATCGTCGCGGCGATGGTTGCCCAATAGATTTCCCAGATCCATTTCGGATCGGCCTTCATGAGAAAGAGAAAGCCGGGCCAGTAAATCGTGTCGACCGCTTCGTTCCGCGGCAGCATTCCCCAATGTCCGTAAAGACGCTCGTAATTGCCCGACACACCAAGAAGCAGAAGCGGCAGGAGCACCGTGATGGCCGCGCCGATGCGGACCAAATCCCAACAGGTGTCGTCCGGCCCGAAGAAAAATTCGTTCAGGCGCGCGAAAGTTTTTTTAATAGCTGTCGAGAACACGGTCGGTCTCGGGTCCATAGTGCGTGCCGGCTGCCGCCGCTTGTTCCCGAGAAAGTACGCTCCAGTAATGAAGATAAATGCTCCGACGCGCCACTGACGCGGGATCGAGGCCATTTGTGCGGATCAAATATTCCATGTAACCGCGCATCGCCCGCGGGTTGGAGTAGAAATTCAGGTCGGCCTTCGGCTCGTTGTGAAAGAGAATCGACTGCCACTTTCCGGCCGCTTCTTTTTTGTAATCGTACAACCTCACGATTTGCCCCTCATTCAATTCGACTTGGTATCGAATCGTGAAATTGAACGGCGAAATGTAGGAAAAAAGTCCCCACGACTGGCAGAGCAACAGCGCATAAAGCGAAGGAAACGGCTGGTCGAGTTTCAGAATCGGCCCCGACAAACCGGCCTGTCGTGCGTAGGCGCCAATGTTCATGCATAGCGGCGGCAGCAAGGAACCGATCACAATCAAAACGATCGCAACCTTTCGCGCCTTGTTTCGCCAGTTGCTCGTCTCCGGCGGATTCATCGGGTTCGGATTATAATGGGCGGCCGCCTAATGTCAGCGCGATTCAGCGATTCGGGCGTTGCACGATAACCGTTGAAATATGTTAGCCATGCTTCAATCCTCCTCGCCGGTGTAATTGTCGATCTTGCGTTAAAGTGAGTTTGGAATTCAAAGCTGCTTCTGGCGTCACTCTGGTCACGCTCGCGTTCTATCTATTTTCCGCGAGCGGTCATCTCACCGGGCAGGATCAGGAATATTTTTATCGCACCGCGCGCGCCATCGCCCGGGAACACGCTTTCGCCATCGAGCCGATCAAGTTGGGCGATGTCGAACTTGCGGGCACGCGCGGCCGTGACGGGAAATTTTATTCGCAGTACGCGCCGGGTTTACCCGTCGCGCTCGCTCCGCTTGTTTGCCTGGCTGACAAACTTCACCTGCCGGTTGCGAACATCCTGCCGAGTTATCATTGGCCGTTCGATAATCCGGGCGACATCGCCCCGCGGATGTTCGTTAGTTATTTCAACATTCCGATTACGGCGATGACGGCGGGTCTGTTAACCTTGCTGGTGATGCGGCTGCGTTACCCGAGTGGCGCGGCCATTTTCGTCGCGCTCGCTTTTGCTCTCAGCACTTTCGCGTGGGGACAGGCGCGAATTATTTTTGTCGAACCGCTCGAGACATTTCTCCTGCTCGCGGCGTGTGTGTTGTTGATCGGCCGATCGCGCGTGGCCGCTGTAGTCGCGGGCTTCGCGCTCGCCGCCGCGACCTTGGTGAAACTTCCCAGTGTTCTCGCGCTGCCGGCGTTTCTGTTATTGCCCGATGAAAAAAGCGAGACTCTGTGGCGCCGTCCCTCGAAAGTTCTGGCTTTGCTAATTCCGCTGGCGATCGGGCTGCTCGCATATGCGTGGCATAACTGGGCGCGGTTCGGCAGCCTGTTCGCGACTGGTTACACGGCCGCAAGCGGCAATATCGATTTCGACTGGCAACCAATCGGCGGATTGTTAGGCCTGCTCTTCTCGGCCGGCCGCGGATTGTTTTGGTTCGCTCCGCTTACGGCCTTGGCGCTTTTCGCCATCAAAAATTTTTATCGCGAGCGGCCAGTCATGGCGCGCGCGTCGATCGTGTTTGCCGGGACGTGGTTACTCTTCCACTCGTTCTATCAAAGCTGGCATGCGGGCTGGGGTTGGGGTCCGCGTTATCTTTTGCCGGCCATCCCGTTTCTCCTTCTGCCGCTGGCAACACTCTGGCAATCAACTCGAGGTCGATTGTTATCGTTAGGCGTTTTTGCGCTCGGTTTTGCTATCCAAATTCCCGGCGCCTTTGTCGACTTTGTTGAATCCGGCCAATCTGGAATTCGTTTGTTCCAGCAAACGTGTCAGGATTGCACTGCCCATGCCTTACACATCTTTTGGGCGTTCCGCATCGCCGGCTCCGAACTCGTCCGCCACACGGCATTACTTTTTGACGGCAAGATCGACATCGCATGGCTCACGTTTCACGGAACGTCTCTGCCCGTGATTACATTCGCCCTTGTGGCGATTCTTGCGTTGTGTGGTTTGGCGCTAGTTCTTCAAGCAATCCGCCAAGCGCCCCCGATCGAACATTAAAAATTTTCTAGAAATGCACGCGCTCTGGTTGTCGATCTATCACGCATTCCTCATGCTCTGGTCCACGGCCTGGGCGCTTGTTCTCGGCTTCATCATTTCCGCCGGGCTGCAAGTTTTCGTCAGCAAGGAACGGATGACGCGCATGTTCGGCCTAACGAACCCGCGCACCATCGGTCTCGCGACATTGTTCGGCGCCGCCAGCTCGTCCTGTTCCTACGCTGCGGTCGCGGCCGCGCGCAGCGCATTTCAACAAGGCGCCACACTTACCGTTGCGCTCGCCTTCATGTTCGCTTCGACCAATCTCGTGGTCGAGCTCGGCACTGTCCTCTGGGTTTTAATGGGCTGGCAATTCGTTCTCGCTGAAATCATCGGCGCCTTCGTCCTCATCAGCGTGATGTGGTTGTTCATGTCGATCTTCTTTTCGCGCAATCTCGAAAGCGCCGCGCGCAATCACGCTAAGATCGACAATGGAGCCGGCGGCAGCCGAGCGACATCGACGGGCGGGCCGGCAGGCCGAGCGAGCGGGAGCGAGCGAGTCAATCACCATTCCTGCCATGATCACGAGTCTGCGCCTAACAAGCCGGCGCAATTAGCGAACGCTTTCTGGATGGATTGGTCGATGCTCTGGAAAGAAATCTTCGGCGGCTTCCTCATCGCCGGTTTTCTCTCCGCATTCGTCCCGGCTGATTGGTGGAAGGCGCTCTTCATCCAATCGGGTAACGAATGGTTGCGGCTGATTGAGAACTCCGCCGTCGGCCCGCTCATCGCGCTCGCTTCGTTCGTTTGTTCGGTCGGAAACATTCCGCTCGCGACTTTGCTCTGGCAAAACGGCATCAGCTTCGGCGGCGTCATCTCGTTTATCTACGGCGACCTCATCGTTGTGCCGATCATTTTGATCTACTTCAAATATTACGGCGCGCGCGCGGCCACGCGGATCGCGGTCATTCTGTATGCCTCGATGGTGATCGCAGGTGTAATTGTCGATCTTGCATTTGCCGCGCTGAATTTAATTCCGCGCGGACCACGACCGATGAGCGCGATGGAACACGCGACCCTGCACTGGAATTACACCGCGTGGCTCAATCTCGCCGCGCTCTTTGTTTGTCTCGTGTTGTGGTTCCTGCGATCGCGCGAAGATCGACTTCCACACGCGCACTGTCATTGACGGATCAACTCTCGTTGATCGTCACCGACTTCAACTCGTCACCACCCTGAATCGCGTTAACGACGTCCTGGCCTTTCGTCACTTTTCCGAAAACCGTGTGCTTGCCGTCGAGCCAATCGGTCGCGATATGCGTAATGAAAAACTGGCTGCCGTTCGTGTTCGGTCCCGCGTTCGCCATCGAGAGGCTGCCGACTTCGTGTTTGCGCGGATTATTTTTCACCTCGTCCTCAAATTGGTAACCCGGCCCGCCGCGTCCGGTTCCGGTCGGGTCGCCGCCTTGCACCATGAAATCAGCAATGACGCGGTGGAATAACGTGCCGTCGTAAAATTTTTCGCGCGCAAGAAAGACGAAATTGTTGACCGTCTTCGGCGCGTCCTTGGCGAAAAGCTCGCACACGATCTCACCGCGATCGGTCTGAAATGTCGCGGAATAATTCTTGTTCTTGTCGATCGTCATGGGCGGCGGCGCGGAATATTGTTTTCTCGGCATAAGGACACGTTAGTCAGATTCGCGCGGCGCAAAAGTGGCTTGATCAATCGAACACGCTAGAGTCTGGCCGTGCCGAAGACATTCTTCATCACCACCGCCATTGATTACACCAACTCCGCGCCCCACATCGGGCACGCCTACGAGAAAGTGCTGGCCGATGTCATCGCGCGTTATCATCGGCTCAAAGGCGAAAGCGTTTTCTTTTTGACCGGCGCCGATCAACACGGCCAGAAGGTGCAGCAATCGGCCGAGAAAGCCGGCATTTCCCCTAACGACTTCGTAAGATCGACAACGGACAAGTTCATCGATCTTTGGAAGAAGCTGGACGTGAAATACGACGCGTGGGCGGAGACGATCGATCCGCGCCACAAGCAAGTCGTGCAGGGAATGCTGCAACGTTTGTTCGACGAAGGACAAATCTACAAAGACAAACAGTCAGGCTATTACTCCGTTCGCCAGGAACAATTTCTCACCGACAAAGAACGCGGCGCCGATGGCGAGTTCGGGCCGGAGTGGGGTCAGGTCGAATTTCGCGAGGAAGAAAATTATTACTTCAAACTCGAGCAGCACAAACGGTGGCTGCTCAACATGATCGACAAGCGATCGAAAACGGAACGCCCGTTCGTCATTCCCGATTTTCGCGAAACAGAATTACGCAACGCCGTCGAAAAATTATCGGGCGATCTTTGCATCTCGCGCCCGAAATCGCGTTTGAATTGGGGAATCGAGCTGCCGTTCGATTCCGATTACGTCAACTACGTTTGGTTCGACGCACTCACCAACTACATCAGCTTTGCCGCCTACAATCCTAAGATCGACAAGTACGAATCGCAGCCACAGGAATTTCTTGAGAAATGGCCCGCACTCCAAATCATCGGCAAAGACATCCTCATTCCCGCGCACGGAATTTATTGGCCGATCATGCTGCACGCCCTCGGCTTTCCCGATGAAGCGATGCCGCAGTTGTTAGTCCACGGCTGGTGGAACCTCGGCGGCGCCAAGATGAGCAAGAGCGCGGGGAACATTGTCGATCCTAATGCGCTCGCAGATAAATACGGCGCCGAAGCTTTGCGATATTATTTGATGAGCGACATCGCAACGGGCAAGGACGCAGAATTTTCAGAGGAGCGATTACTGACGCGGTACAATTCCGACCTTGCTAATTCGCTTGGTAATCTGCTGAACCGCACACTCAATATGTCAGGTCGCTATTGCGGAAGCGGTTTAGCAAATCGCGAGGTCGACGACGAAAAACTGAACGAGTGGTCGACAACGAAGTCTTTGGATATCGACGCGCGTTACAGACATGGAATGGAATCATTCGATATCGACGCGGCGCTTGGTTGGGCGATTCACTTCGCAACTTTCTGCAACGTTGCGGTGGAAACGTTCGCGCCATGGAAACTAGCTAAAGACGCAAACAGAAAATCGTTACTCGACGCTGTTCTTTATAATCTTGCAGAATCGGTCCGCACCATCGGCATTTTGATTTCTCCCGTATTACCAAAAGCTGCGCACGGAATTTTTGACCAGCTGAATTGGAAGATGGAGTTGAGCGGCAAAGAAGAGCGCTTCTCGTTAGCCGACGCGGAGTGGGGCAAGTTGCCGGACGGGCACGTCGTCGGGAAGCCGGTGCCGTTGTTCCCGCGCATTGAGCAGTAAATTCTGGGGAGCGCAGGCGGCCCGCCTGCGGGTTTCGGCGGCTCGCCGAAACAATCCTTGGGAAAGTTCGCGATGGCGGGCCGCCATCGCCCACACGCGAGCCGCGTGTGCTCCCCGGATTCACACTCGAGCACGAAGTGTAATCACTGGGCGCATTCTTCGAATGCGGCGGGCCGGCCTTGTAAATGCGCGAGCGCTTCTCCGGCGAAATGGAGCGAGCCGGTAATAAGAATGGGCGAGGAGAGTTTTCTCGCTTTTGTTAGGCTCTCGGCGATGTCGGCGCAGACTTCATGTTTCATCGCAAGATCGACAAGTACTTCTGCCAACGTCTGCGGATCGACCGCGCGTTCGCTGCGAATGTGCGGCAGCAAAACGAAAGCGCTCATCGGCGCGAATGCTTCGCAAATCGCGCGCAGATCTTTGTCCGAAAGAATCGCGAGGATGAGCGTGGCGCGTTGGTCGCCAAAAGTTTCACGCCACGTTTCGGCGAGAACATTTGCCGCTGCGGCGTTATGCGCGCCATCGATAATGATTCGTTCGTCCCATTTTTGAAAGCGCGCCGGCCATTCAACCGAGGCAAGTCCGCGACAAATAATCTGATCCCCAATATCGTCCGGAGAAAAACTTGACGGCTTTAAGCCGTCAAGTTTTAGAGCGGTGAGGGCGAGGGCGGCGTTGAGTTTTTGATGCGCGCCGCGTAAGGCGATGGGCGATTTTGTGTGGGGCTTCTCAACCAAGTACAAAGGCGCGTCGCATTCAGCGGCTCGAGCGCGGATGACTGCTTCTGCTTGTCGATCTTGCGCGGAGGAGACCACCGCACTTTTCGGTTTGATGATGCCGGCTTTTTCCCTGGCGATCTGTGCAATGGTGTCCCCGAGCCATTTTTGATGATCGAGGCTAATCGGAGTGATGACGGCCACATCCGATTGGACCGCATTGGTCGCATCAAGGCGACCGCCCAGGCCCGTCTCCAGAATGACGATGTCGATCTTGCGATTCGAGAAATGTTTCAGCGCGAGCGCGGTGGTGATTTCAAAGAATGTCGGATGCGGGTCCCAATCGCGAACGAGGTCACGAATTTCCGTCAAGCCAATCGCGACCGCGTCTTCCGAAATTATTTCGCCGTTGATGCGAATGCGTTCGCGGAATGTGACGAGGTGAGGGGAGGTGAAGAGGGCGCTCGTTAGGCCGGCTGCGCGCGCGATCGAGTCGATCATGGCGCAAACGGAGCCTTTGCCGTTCGTGCCGGCGACGTGAATCACGCGGGCGTTTGCAAGATCGACATGTAACGCGGCGATGAGGCGCTGGATGTTTTCGAGGCCGAGCTTAATGCCGAAACGCTGCAGCCCGTAAAGCCAGCGCAGGGCTCCGTGGTAAGTCACGCTGCGACCGCGAAGAAGCTGAGCAATTGCGTGAGACGATCGCGCATTTGTTTGCGATGCACGATCATGTCGACCAAGCCGTGCTCCTGCAAAAATTCCGCGGTTTGAAATCCTTTCGGCAAATCCTGGTGCGTCGTTTCCTTGATCACGCGCGGGCCGGCAAAGCCAATCATCGCACGTGGCTCGGCGATGATGACATCGCCTAACGAGGCGAAGCTCGCCATCACGCCGGCGGTCGTCGGATTCGTCAACACGGAAATGAACGGAAGGCGTTCATCAGCGTGACGGGCGAGCGCGCCGCTCGTCTTCGCCATTTGCATCAGGCTCAACATTCCTTCGTACATGCGCGCGCCGCCCGACGCGGCCACGATGATGACGGCGCATTTGTTCGTAGTTCCATACTCGATCGCGCGCGTGATACGTTCACCCACGACTGACCCCATGGTGGCGGCGAGAAAGGAAAAATCCATCGCCGCGATCGCGACTTTGTAACCGTTGATCATGCCGTAGCCGGTGATAGCGGCGTCAACGAGCCCGGTGCTCTCCTGATATTTCTTAAGGCGATCTTTGTAGCTGGCCTGGCCTTGGAAACGAAGCGTGTCGATCGAGCGCAGATCGCCGTCCATTTCAACGAAGGTGTCGGGATCGAGAAGATTTCCGAGCCGATCTTTGGCCGAAAGCGTGAAGTGATAATCGCAACGCGGACACACGCGCATGTTTTCGGCCAGCTCGACTTCGCTCACAACTTCGTTGCAGCCGGGACATTTCTGAAAAAGTCCCTGCGGAATGTCGTCACGGCGTTTGCGACCTTCGGATTGCAGCTTCGGTTTTTTGAAAATGGCCATTTGTTAGGCGCGCGCGGCGGTGGCGGCAAAGATCGACTGGGCGCCGGCTTCTTTCAAGACGCGAGCGCATTCGCTCAAAGTCGAGCCGGTGGTGAGAACGTCATCGACGAGGAGCACGCGCAAACCTTGCACGTCGGCACGGGGTCGCAAACGGAAGGCGTTGTGCAAATTCTCCATGCGCTCAGTGCGGTCGAACGCGGTCTGGGTGGTGGTGTAACGGACGCGTTGCAAGATCGACATGTGTTTGGTCGACATGTGCGCGCTCAGAATTTCGGCGAGCAAGTGCGCTTGATTGAAGCCGCGCTGACGCTCGCGCGCGGGATGCAGCGGCACCGGCACGATAACGTCGAATGTCTTCCCGCGCAGACGATCGTCGTTCAACGCGGCGCAAAGCCAGCGGCCGATAAGATGGCGCAAATGAACTTGGCGGCCGTATTTAAAATCGAGAAGAATGCGCCGCACAATGCCGCGGCTGCGATAAGCCGCGACCGCGGCTTCGAAATTCATTTCGCGCTGGGCGCAATTCGCGCAACGAAACTCCTGATCGATCGCACCTTCAAACGGCTCCGAACATCGCGCGCAAAACGGCGGGACGATGCGTGTGATTTTGTCATCGCAGGCGTCGCAAAGATATTCATTTGGTTCGACCGTGGACGCGCAGGCGACGCAGGCCGGCGGATAAACGAGCGATGCGAGCGCGGCGACGTCGTTAAGTTTTGCGACGTTGATCATAGCGAAGCCACAGCCTAACGAGTCCCCAAGTCAGGAGTCCGAGCGCGAGTGGCACGATGCCGATGAGAAGATTTTTGCCGAGCCAGGGCAATGCGAGAATTTGGCGGCGCGTGAGTTTATTAAAGATGCCGGCGACGAGAACCCAGCCGGAATGCAGACCCATCGGCAGCCAGAGCGAACGCGTCTCGATGCGCGCGTCGGCCAGGATCCAGCCGAGCACGAACAAGGTCGTAAATGCGGCGAGGACTAACATCGGCTCGGTAAATTCCGCGAATGCGTGCGCGATTGAATTGAAACCGGACATCCACGTGACCACAGGCGAAGTGTCGTCGGGAGCTTTCAGAAAATGAATGATCGAGAACAGCGCAGAGGTGGCGAAGATCGACATGTACTTTTGGCGAGTGCGCAAGAGAACGCCGAGCACGAGTCCGCGAAAGAATGTTTCTTCAATCGCCGGTGCGGCGATGGCCGCGCCAATGACGGGCAACAACCGCGCAAGATCGACATGGTGACGTAGCATGTAAACGCGGAGACCCACCGCGATGGCGCCGGCGCAGAGCAGGGGAATCGCGGCCAGCGCAAATCCGGCAATGACATCGCGCAACCATCGTTCATTTCGCGCGAGTTCCAGGTCGCGCAAGCTGCGAACGCCTAACGACCGGAGCAGGGGCCAGAGCAATGCGATGGCGGCAAACAAAAGCGCGCGATGAAAAAAGCTTTCGAAGTCAACGTTCGCGAATGCGGAAAAATTCGCGCGCGCGAACCAGTACATCGGCGGCGCAAGCAATGCGCCGAGCAGCACGGTGCCGAGCAAGTAAGTGAGCAATCTGGCTGCGTCTTTCAAAACAGCTAATGTAAGATTTCGAGGCGATGCGGAGTCAACACATATGGAAAGAGAAAGATCGACAAGGTCGGAAGCGCGAGGTGCGCGCGATCAAGTTTGGCGGGAAATGGAAGCTGCAGGCGAAAACGTCGGAGGAGTTGCAATGGACTTATTACGAGGTGCCGCCGCTCGATGATCTGCTCGCGCTTCGAGACGTTCTCTGGCGAAAGTATCAACGCCGGCGCGCATCGGCGGAAGATGTGGCCGCGGTCGATAAATTGATCGCCGAGCAACGCCGCGACGAATGAAAAAGTCGCGCCTGGATAATCTGCTCGTGACGCGCGGACTTTTCGTGAGTCGCGAACAAGCCCAACGCGCGATCATGGCCGGCGAAGTAAAGATCGGGACGCGGGTGGCGGCGAAATCATCTGAGCTGCTCGGCGAAGACGCGGAGTTGTCGATCAAAGAAGCGCCGCGATTTGTTGGGCGCGGCGGATTGAAACTCGAAGGCGCGCTCGATTACTTCCATGTCGATCTTGCGGAAAAGGTTTGCGTCGACATCGGCGCGTCCACCGGCGGGTTTACCGATTGTTTGCTGCAACGCGGCGCGAAGAAAGTTTACGCGATCGACGTCGGGCACGATCAGCTCGCATGGAAAATCCGGAACGATCCGCGCGTAATTGTGATGGAGAAGGTGAACGCGCGTTCGTTAGGCCGGGAACATGTGCCGGAAGATGTCGATCTTGCCGTGGTCGATGTTTCATTCATTTCGCTCGAGCTGATTCTACCGCCGGCGTTTGAATTGTTGCGGCCGAATGCTTTGCTGCTGGCGTTGATTAAACCGCAATTCGAACTGGAACGCGCTGATGTCGGCCGCGGCGGAATCGTGCGCGCGGCGGCGTTGCACGAAAAAGCGCAGCGCAAGATCACGACGCTGGTCGAATCGCTCGGGCATGAAGTTCTCGATCTTGTTCCATCGACAATCACGGGCGCGGACGGTAATCAGGAGTTCTTCATATGCGCGCGAAAACGATCGGCCTGATCGCACATCCGCAGAAAAAAGGCGTGGCCGAGCTCGTCACGGCCGTGGCGAAGGAATTCGTCGCGGCGAAGATGTCGATCTTGCACGAAGCGAAAACAGCCGCGCTGGTTAACGAAAAATCGACGCTCGATGTGAGCGATCTGGCGGCGAAATGCGACGTGCTGGTCGTGCTCGGCGGCGACGGAACGATTCTAAATGTGGCCGATCAATTGGGCGACAATATCAAACCGGTTTTCGGGATTAACGTCGGTTCGTTAGGCTTTTTGACTTGCGCAAGCTCGACCGATTACCGCGAAGCAGTACGCGCGATTGTGGAAGGGCGAATGATGTTGAGTGAACGCACGCTGCTCGATGTGCGACTCGGGGACGGTCCGAGCATGACCGGACTGAATGATGCGGTCTTAAGCCGGGGCGAGATCTCGCGGCTGGTGCGATTGCGCGCGAGCGTGGACGGCGAAGCTCTGACGGAGTTCAACGCGGACGGGCTCATCGTCGCGACTCCGACCGGATCGACAGCGTATTCGTTGTCCGCCGGTGGGCCGATTATGACGGCGAATTCCGGCGTATTCGTGATCACGCCGATTTGTCCGCACGTCCTGACGAATCGTTCGGTCATTGTGGGCGAAGATTCGCTTATCGAAATCGAGGCGACTGAGCGCGAATATCCGATCTTTCTGACGGTGGACGGGCGGTCGCCGTTGCATGTGCCGCACGGGGCCGTGGTGAAGATTCGAAAAGCGGCGCAGCGGCTGCCGCTCGGAACTCTGCCGGGATTGCCGTTCTTCAGCATCGTGAGACAGAAGCTGAAGTGGAGCGGAAGCAACGTTTAGCCCTCTGGGCCGTTAAAACAAACGCCACGCGCATCTAATGACATCAGACAATATATGTTATATGAAATCGACTGCTCTGGCTGCCGGTTGGATCTCGTAATCTCAGGCGCCTGGCTCTTCCCCAGCAAGATTCGGCTCCCGTTCCGATGAGGAACACTGCTATAAGGTCGTCAAAGCCCAAAAGGACAATCGACTGTAATGCTCTGCTTCCTACTCATGCTGCTCGCCGGTATCGGAGGCTGGTTTGCAAACCAATGGTTCAGCAAAACTCGCGATAAAGCCGCGCGACTAAATGCCGAAGAGGCCCAGCGCCAGGACCGGATCCGCGCATTTCTGCGGTGGGTATATGAATTCCGGGATGAAATTAACGGCCCCGGGACGCCCGAGGAGCTCCTCACGCTTTTCGTCTCGAAGCGGCACCAATTTGCAGGCCGCTGCGAAGTTCTTCGAAGAGATTTGGGCGTCCTCAAACTGCCCGATCAAGATCACTTCGACCAAATTCGGGAGAAACTCATGCAGCGTGGCGCTCGCATTGACCACGTGGACGCAGCCGGTGAACGCGTAGGTCGTCGCGAGTTTATTGAAGAACTTGAGCGCCTGCTCGACATCGTGAAGGCAAACGCGCAATAGCTGCGTCTCCGGCGCTAAACAGGGCCGCAATCAGCTTTAACGATATTTATACGTAAATGACGAAAACAAATATCGTCCGCGTTTATTGCCGGTAACAATCGGTTTACGTCCAGTCCTTCCCTTGACCGTCACACCGCGATGCATACCCTGCTCCTCGCCCATCTATGAACGCACCTCTCCGCTTTTTTTTCGTCGTGATTCTTACTTGTTTCCGATTCGCGGCGAGCGCGCAGGAAGCGGTGGAACAGAAAACCGAGCAAACCGTCGAGTCCACGGCTGCTGAACAAACTACCGAGGCAACTCCGAAGCCGAAGAAAGCGGCCGAAGATGCGCCGCGTCGCGATATCCAGGATTCAATGACCGCGGAGGAGTTTAAATCTGCCGGTCTCGACAAACTCTCCGCCGAAGAATTGAAGAGTCTGAACGCATGGCTGCAGGGTTACCGGCAGACAGCGGAGACGAAGGCCGCTGAGAAAGCGACGGCAAAAGCGAACGAGGAGATTCAAAAGAAAATTACCCCGGATATCAAAGCGCAAATGGCCGGCGGCGTTCTCAGCCGAGTTGACGGCGAATTCAAAGGACTGACCGGCCACACGATCATCAAACTCGAGGACGGCAGCGTTTGGAAACAGGCGAACGCGGATGATCGTTATCGCCCGCAAGTGACCGATCGCCCGGCAGTGAAAGTGACGCACACAAGTTTTGGATACAAGATGCGCATCGTGGGGACCGGCGAATTCTATGTCGATCCGGTGCGAAAATAATTAGGGCAGCGGCTGCATCGCCGCAGCGTTCGCGACCAAACTCGCGAGACCGAATTCCTTGTGCGTGATCTGCGCGGCAAGATCGACATCTTTCTCGTCAATAATCACCGCGATCTTGATTTCCGACGTCGAGATCAATTGAATGTTGATCCCCGCGCGGCCGAGACATTCGAATAATCGCGACGCCACGCCGGAGTGCGAACGCATCCCGATTCCGACCACGCTCAATTTCGCCACGTGCGGACTCGCGACTAATCCCGACGCCTTCACTTGTTTCATCACCGGCTGAAGTAATTTCTCCGCCGACGGCAGATCATTCTCGTGAATCGTAAACGAAATATCAGTCGATCCATGTTTGCCGACACTTTGCACGATCATGTCCACGACGATGTTCCCGGCGGCGATCGCGGAAAAAATGCGCGCCGCCACGCCGGGCACATCGCCCACATCGTCCACCGTCAACTTCGCCTGTTTACGCTCGATGCTGACGCCGCGAATGACCACGTCTTCCATGTTCGCGGTCTCTTCTTTCGCGATCGTTCCAGGCGCGCCGGTAAAACTCGAACGCACTTCGAACTCGATGCCGAACTTTTTCGCGAACTCGACCGCGCGCGATTGCATCACTTTTGAACCTGAGCCCGCCATCTCGAGCAACTCGTCATACGCGATCTCCGTCATCTTCGTCGCGTCGCCGACCACGCGTGGATCGCACGTAAACACTCCATCGACATCGGTGTAAATCTGGCAACTGTCGGCGTTGAGCGCGCCGGCGAGCGCGATCGCCGTCAAATCCGATCCGCCGCGGCCGAGCGTGGTCGTTTCGCCTTCCGGCGTTTGTCCCTGAAAACCGGCGACGATCACGATGTAATCTTCGCCTAACAAATCGTTAATTTGCCGCGCGCTGATGTTCGCAATGCGGGCCCGCGTGTGCGCGCGGTCCGTCAGAATGCCGGCGTCGGCGCCGCTCAACGACACCGCCTTCGCGCCGAGTTCATTCACCGCCATCGCCGTCAACGCGCACGCCGCGCGTTCACCGGTTGCGAGCAAAACATCCATCTCGCGCGCGTCCGGCTGCGGCGACATTTCGTGCGCGAGCCGAATCAAGTTGTCCGTCTCGCCCGCCATCGCGGAAATGACGGCGACGACGCGCGCGCCTTCGCGTTGCGTTTGCACGATGCGCTCAGCCGCTTTGCGAATGCGCTCCGGCGTCCCCACCGAGGTGCCGCCGTATTTTTGGACGATCAAGCGCATGAAAACATCGCGCCGCTTTTTCGCTCAACTGCGCTCACTGTCAACATCTACATGTCGATCTTGCGCAAAACGTCGGACGTGGTCGCAGCCACCGGCGCGAACTCTTTCATGTCGCGCGTGGCCGCTTCCGAATCTTTCAACCCATGTCCGGTAACCGTGCAAACGATTCGCGTACCGGCCTCGAAAGTTTCCATTCGCTTCCACAAACCAGCGATCGCCGCCGCGCTCGCCGGCTCCACAAAAATTCCTTCGTTGGCCGCGAGCCATTTTTGCGCGTCGAGAATTTCGGCGTCGGTCACGATCTCGACCGCGCCGCGTGATTCATCGATTGCCGCTCGCGCTTGCTTCCAGCTCGCCGGATTCCCAATGCGAATGGCCGTCGCGATTGTTTCCGGATTCTCCACCACTTTGTCGTGATAAATCGGCGCCGCGCCCGCGGCTTGCACGCCGATCATTCGCGGTGAAGATGTCGATCTTTCATTCGCGAACTCACGATAACCAGCCCAATACGCGGTGATGTTTCCGGCGTTGCCTAACGGAAGCACATGAATGTCCGGCGCGAATCCGAGAAGATCGACAATCTCAAACGCGGCTGTTTTCTGTCCCGCGATGCGATCGGGATTAATCGAATTCACAATCGCGAATTCGTTTCCTTCGCCGAGCTCGCGCACAATTCGCAGCGCGTCATCAAAGTTTCCATCGATCGCAATAATCTTCGCGCCGTAAATGAACGCTTGCGCCAATTTCCCGCGCGCAATTTTTCCCGCCGGCAAAATCACGGCGCAACGAATTCCCGCGCGCGCCGCGTACGCCGCGGCCGATGCTGAGGTATTTCCAGTCGATGCGCAAAGCAACGTGTGCGCGCCGCGCTCGACTGCTTTCGAGACCGCCACCGTCATTCCGCGGTCCTTGAATGAACCTGTGGGATTCACGCCCTCGTTCTTGATCCACACTTCGGCACCAACGCGTTCGCTGAGTCGCGGCGAGAAAAGCAAAGGCGTGTTGCCTTCACCTAACGACACCACCGGCGTCGCGTCGGTTACGGGGAGATATTTGCGATATCTTTCGATAATGCCAGTGCGGCTCGCACTTCCCCCACTCTCCCGCGGATTTGCTTGCAAGATCGACATGTTAATTGCCAGACGCGCTGGCCGTGTCCATTTTAGGACGGTTTTATGCCCGCGCTAAGTAAAGAAGACAAACTCCGGCTGCTCACCTTAATGCTGGAGAGCCGGCACGCGGATCTGCGCGAGCAAAATCTAAATCGCCAGGGCAAAGGACATTTTCACGTCAGCGGCATGGGACACGAAGCGCTCGCTGCCATTTCGATTCAACTGCAACCCGACGATTACATCGTCCCGTATTATCGCGATCGCGGCCTCGTCCTTGGCCGCGGCCTAACGACTCGCGATCTCGCGCTCGAATATTTCGCCAAGCGCGACACCGGCAGCGGCGGCCGCATGATGCCGTCGCATTATTCGAATACCGATCTTCACATCTGGAGTGTGCCGACGCCGACCGGCTCGCAGCTTTTGCCCGCATGCGGAATGGCTTGGGCGATGAAACTCGACGGCAAGAACAGCGTCGTCATCACAACGATCGGCGACGCCGCCACGCGCCAGGGCGATTTCTACGAAGCGATTTCGTTCGCGAAAGAAAAGAAACTGCCGGTCTTGTTTGTCGTCGAAGACAACGCCTACGGCATCAGCACCCCGACGCGGAAGATCAATCCGCTCGCCATCGACGTCCTTCAGCCTAACGACTGGCAGAAGATCGACGGTGGAGATGTCGATCTTGTCTACACCTCCGCGCGTGCCGCGATTGAAAAAATGCGCGCCGGCAATGGACCGGCGTTTTTCTGGGTGAAAATGGAGCGGCTCTCCAGTCACACCAGCTCGGACGATCAAAAACTTTATCGCAGCGCCGAAGAAATCGCCGCCTGCGAAAAATCCGATCCGCTTGCCTGCTGGAAAAAGAAACTCATCGATGAAGGCATCATCACCGAAGAAGAATTCGCAAAGATCGACAACGACATTAAGGAGCGTATCCGCCGCGAATTCGCTGAGGCCGAAAAAGCGCCTGACCCATCGCCTAACGAGTTGTTCGCCAACGTGACCGGCAAGTTGCCGGAGCTGAACGACGAAATTTTGCCGCCCGGCAAATACCGCATCGGCGACACGGTCAACAAAACGCTGCGCCTCGGCCTAACGAAAGACAAGAACCGCATCATCTTCGGCGAGGACATCGAAGATCCCAAAGGCGGCGTCTTTCGCCTCACGCAAAAACTCTCGAGCGAATTTCCGAAACAGGTTTTCAATTCGCCTCTCGCGGAATCCACCATCCTCGGCGTCGCCTGTGGCATGGCCGCGTATGGCAAACGGCCGGTGTTCGAATTGCAGTTCATCGATTTCATTTATCCCGGCATCAATCAAATCGTGACCAACATGTCGAACTTGCGCTGGCGTTCGTTCGGCCATTGGAAATGTCCTGCGGTCATCTACGCGCCGTACGGTGCGTATTTGCCGGGCGGAAGTTTGTGGCACAGCCAGGCTAACGAGTCCGCGCTCGCGCATTATCCCGGCATCAACATCGCCATTCCCAGCACACCGGAAGATGCCGCCGGACTTTTGTGGACCGCGATGCATGCGGATGATCCGACGATTTTTCTGATTCCCAAACACATGTTTTGGGCCGAACGCGAATCAAGTGAGCCCGTTCGCGCGGTTCCGTTAGGCAAAGCGCGCACGCATTTCGCGGGCGACGATCTGACGCTCGTCGCCTGGGGCAACACGGTCGAGAAATGCATCGAAGCTCTCGCTAAGATCGACAACCAAATGTCGATCGAATTGCTCGACCTGCGTTCGATTGTGCCCTGGGACAAAGCCGCGATTGAGGAATCGGTGCGCAAAACCGGCCGGCTCGTCGTTGTTCAGGAAGACACGGAGAACTGCAGCGTCGGTCAGATGATCATCACGCACATCGCCTCGAATCCGGAACTTTGGAACGCGATGGTCGCGCCGCCGATTCTCGTGAGCAAAGGCAACGTCATGATCGGTTACAATCCGATTTACGAATACGCCGCACTGCCGGATGTCGAACGAATCGTTAGGGCGATTGAAAGATCGACATCGACCAAGCGGCGACGCGAATTAGTTTCTTCTGTGGAGGCCGCCGTCCCCGGCGGCAAAAACAAACAACCTGCCGCTGAGGACAGCGACCTCTACAGAAAACAAGCAACCGGCGCGACCGAACCGATCAAAGTCCCGATCATGGGCGAAGGTATTCGCGCCGCGAAAGTTGTTTCGCTTTTGAAAAATCCCGGCGATGCGATCGCACCCGACGACGAACTTTGCGAAGTCGAAACTGACAAGGCGGTTTATCCCATTCAATCGTCCCATAGCGGCACGATGGGCGAATGGAATACGAAAGTCGGCGACACGGTCGAGATCGGTCAGGAGCTCGGGACGATTTTGTTAGGCGAAGCTTCTTCTGTAGGGGCCGCCGTCTCGGCGGCAGAACCAAACGGCGCAAGATCGACATCTCATCCTGCCGCTGAGGACAGCGGCCACTACAGAAAAATCGAGCCCGCGCTTTCGCCGACGATCACGCGCAAACTTTCCGCGGTTATTCCGGCGAACCTGCAAATCGACGCGCGCTGGGACACCATCCGCAAACTGCGCGACGCGGCGAAAAAGAAAAACGGCAAGACCGCGCCATCGCCTTCCGCCATGATCGCCTGGTCGGTCGTTAGGGCGATGGAGAAACATCCGCCGTTTCGTCGTTTGATGATGGAAGACGATCGCATCGTCGAAAACGAAAACTTCGATCTCGGCGTCGCCGTCGCGCTCGATCAGGACCGTCTCGCCACCGCCGTGATTGTCGATGCCAACAAAAAAAGCTGGCCTGAGTTCGTGAAAGTTTACAACGACGCCATCGCGGCCACGCGCAGTGGCCGCGTCGATGCCATGAACGCGCCGGTCGTCATCAGCTCGTTAGGCGCGTTCGGCGTAAAAGTGGGCGCGCCCATCGTCGTTCCGCCGTCCGTCGGCACATTATTCATCGGCACCGCGCATCACGAAATCATCGCGAACGGCAAAAACAATCAGACCGCCGAAGTCGTCACGCTCTCGCTCACGTTCGATCATCGCGTCATCAACGGCGCCGGCGCCGCCAGTTTCGCGCACGACGTGAAAGAGATGATCGAGAATTTTAAAATTCCGAAAGCACAGGCGACTTCCTCCGCGTCTCGTTAGGCAATGCGCGTCGCTGTCGCTTTATTATTTTTAGCGGTCGTAACATTCATTCGGGCGGGTGATGAGTCCAGTTGGGGCCGAGGCTTTATCAATGAGCCCGCTCCGGGTGCGCCGATGTCGCAAATTAGTTATCCGTTAAGCTACGTTACGTGCACCGTCGGCCATTTGGTTGGTCAGTTCGATGTTGAGAATACGACTAAATCGTCAAAGACAATTGATGGTGTGAAGACATCTGACGGAAAGTTCTGGGTACCGGTCGAGGCCCAGATCACGACCGGTACCACTCCGCGAGAATGGAATTGGAAACCGATCGGGAAACTTGCGGTGCCTGGCGAACACTCCACGCTGAAGGCAGATCCACTTACGCCAGAGAACGCACGCGACATTCCGAGCTTCCATGTCCACCTAGATATTTTTAAGCCGTTTATTGGCAAGGCCACCTACGGCCGGATCGTTTTGGCGAACGGCGACTTCTCGATGTTTGATTTAAACGATCTCGCGACGCGTCCGAGCAATTTGCCGAAGGGCGCACTCGTTCCCACCTCGACGCCGTAAGTAATTCACTTCGTCCAATTCGGCGCGCGTTTTTCGTTGAAGGCGGCGATGCCTTCGCGCGCTTCGGCGGATTCGCGCGCTTGCATGTGATGCTTTAGCGCAAGATCGACATCTTCTTTCACGGCACGCCAGGAAAGTTCTTCGATGAGACGTTTGGTGTGCGCGACGGCGTTGGGCGCGCCTTGCAAAACGAGGTCGGCGAATTTCTGCGCTTCGCTCATGACTTGATCGCCGGGAACGACGCGATTGACCAAACCGATCTCGAGTGCGCGTTGCGCCTCGATTAAGTCCGCGCCTAACAACAGCTCGCGAATGTCGCGCTCGCGCAGTTGACGTCGCAGAAATGTCATGACGAGTCCGGCGACGAGACCGCGGCGCGTTTCGGGATAACCGATTTTTGTTTTCTCGGCGGCGACGACGTAATCGCACGCGGACATAAGGCCCGCTCCGCCGGCAACCGCGGCGCCGTGCACAGCGGCGATGGTGACCAAGCGCGTCTGGCTAAGATCGACAAGTGCACGCGCGACCATCTCCGCGGTGGAATGCGCTTTCGATTGGTTCTGCGCTTCCTTCAAATCGAGCCCGGTGCAGAACGCCGCGCCGGCTCCGCGCAAGATGAGAATGCGTTCGCTAGGCTGATCGGACGCCATTTTAATTCCGGCGCACAGTTCGTTGAGCAATTCGATCGTGAGCGAGTTGCGACGCTCGGGACGATTCAACGTCAAAACCGTGATCTGCGGCGTGAGCTTTTCGATGAGGACGACGGCCATACAATCTTTCTTTGTAGCGGCGGTCTCTGACCGTCGCAAACGACAAAGAATCGGCGGTCAGAGACCGCCGCTACAAAAGAGAAGAGAAGATGTCGATCTTACGTTTGAATGACGCCGGTGTGGAAATGCGCGTGGGCCGCTGGTCGCGTGACGTAGCCTAACAAACGCACGAGCACATCGCGCGTTTCGTGCGGTTGAATGATGGCGTCGACCCAGCCGCGCGCGGCGCCGTAGCGAATGTCGGTCTGCTCTTCGTAATTGGCTTTCACCTGCATGCGCAATTCTTCCAGTTCCTCGGCGCTGGCTTTGCCGTCGCGTTCGCGCGCCTTTTTCAAAACGGAAAAGACGGTGTCGGACGCTTGGGCCGCGCCCATGACGGCGTAACGCGCATTCGGCCACGCAATGATGAAGCGCGGATCGTAAGCCTTGCCGCAGAGCGCGTAGTTGCCGGCGCCGAACGAACCGCCGATGACGACGGTGATTTTCGGGACGGTTGAATTGCTGACCGCGCTCACGAGTTTTGCGCCGCTGCGAATGATGCCGCTTTGTTCGGCATCTTTGCCGACCATGAAGCCGGTGACGTCCTGGAAAAAAATAATCGGGATGCCGGTTTGATTGCAGTCGAGAATGAAGCGCGCGGCTTTGTCGGCGCTGTCGGAATAAATGACGCCGCCCATTTGGATGCCTTCTTTTTTCGTGCGCACGGGCAGACGTTGATTCGCAACAATGCCGACGGCGCGACCGCCGATGCGCGCGTAAGTTGTGAGAAGCGTTTTGCCGTAATCGGCTTTGTATTCGTCGGCAGATTTTTTATCGATGATCGTGCCGAGAACGTCGCGTACGTCGTATTGTTTTTGGCCGTCAAGACTAACGAGATCGTAAATCTTCTCGCCGTCGCTCGCCGGTTTCGGCATTTGATTGTCGATCTTAGTAGTTGTCGATCCTGCTTCGGGCAAAACCGAGACTAACGAGCGCAGACGTTTCAAACATGACGCGTCATCCTTTTCGTAAAAATCGACCGTGCCGCTCACTTCCGCGTGCATTTTCGCGCCGCCGAGCTCTTCCTGTTCGACGATTTGTCCGATGGCGGCCTTGACTAACGACGGCCCGGCAAGATAAAGACCGCTGCCTTCGGTCATCAGAATTTTATCGCACAAGACCGGCAGATACGCGCCGCCCGCGACGCAATTGCCCATGATGGCAGCGAATTGCGGAATGCCCGCAGCGGAAATGACTGAGTTGTTGCGGAAGATGCGACCGAAGTCGTCTTCGTCCGGAAAAATTTCATCCTGCAACGGCAGAAACACGCCGGCCGAATCGACGAGATAAATCAGCGGCAGGTTGCATTCGAAGGCGATGCGTTGCGCGCGTAAAAGCTTTTTCACGGTTGCAGGAAAGAACGCGCCCGCTTTCACGCTCGCGTCGTTAGCGACTATCATGCACGGAACGCCGGCGACAGTTCCGATGCCGGCAACCGTTCCCGCGGCCGCGATGTTTCCCCACTCGGAATACATCTTGTAAGCCGCCCACAATCCGACTTCAAAAAAATCGTCCGGTTTATCGAGCAAACGCGCGATGCGTTCGCGCGCGGGAAGTCGGCCTAACTTTCGTTGACGATCGAGACCGGCTTTGCCGCCGCCTTCACGCAATTGCGCTTCTTCGCGCAAAATTTCGGCGCAACGTTCGCGCAATGTCTCAGGAGTAGATGTCGATCTTGCGTGCATCTATGGTGCGAACCCCCTGAATTTCCAGATTAGAATGGTTGCAGCATCCAATGCTGCTGGAACGAGCGCGATCGGCGCGAATAGCAGAAACCACCAACAGCGCCTTAATCGAAAATGCTCGCAAACAAGTGCGATCGCGGCCGCGGAAATAAAAACTAATCCGACCGCGAAATGCGCCGTTGCTAGATTGATTGGAACAGACGCAACCGGAATGATCAACGGTACGATCGCCGCGACGACAGCGAGAATTCCAAAGACGACAGAACAGCGGCGGCGTCCCAGTAACGTCTCAGGAGAAGATGTCGATCTTGCGTGCATGCGCGGAATTGCGCCGCACTAAAACGCGTCGGCTTCGGAACGATAACCGGAGTCGTCGCGAATAGAACGCAAACGCTTACGCTGAACGCGATCCGATTCCGGACGATTGATCTGCTCGAGCGCGAGTTTAACGAAGAACGGGACAGCGGCGAGCGCGCCGACAGAAACGAGCGCGATGGCGGCGACGTTGCGCGCGGGACGCTTAATGCGATCGGCGAGAAGCATTCCGATTCCCAAACCGATAGCGGTGCGGGTAAGCGTGAGCATGCTCTCAAAGGCGAGCGGCTCCGGAGTTTTTGGCATGGATATCAAAGCACACATCGCCTACGCTAAGCGCCTCGTTTTGCAAGAGAGAAAATCGGACGTAATCGTCGCGCTCTGCGCCAAAGCGTAGCTTAGATCGACATGTCGCAACCACTTTACGCGCTCGTTCTTGCCGGCGGCAGCGGCGAACGTTTCTGGCCGTTGAGCCGCAAGGCGCGTCCGAAACAGTTGCTCAAACTCGTGTCGGCGAAAACGCTGCTCGAAGAAACGCTCGCGCGCATCGACGGCCTCGTTCCGCGCGAACGCATTCTCATCCTAACGAACGTCGAGCAGGAAAAATCTGTGCGCGAGTTGCTCAAGAATTTTCCGCGCGAGAACATTATCGCCGAGCCGGCGAAACGCGACACCGCGGCGGCGATCGCGCTCGGCACTGGTTGGGTCGCGATGCGCGATCACGCGGCGACGATGATTGTTCTGCCAGCCGATCACGTGATCAAAGATGCGGCGGCATTTCAGGAGACGATGAAACTCGCGGCCACGACCGCAGAGGAAACCGGCGGACTGGTCACGATCGGCGTCAAACCAACGTGGGCCTGTCCGGGATTTGGTTACATCGAACTCGGCGAAGCGATGAAGAAAAAGGGCGTGTATCGTGTCGTGCGTTTTCGCGAAAAACCGAATGTCGATCTTGCAGAGTCATTCGTGCGGAGTGGAAATTTTCGCTGGAACTCGGGCATGTTCGTTTGGTCGGTGCCGACGTTGCTAAGCGAATTCAATCGGCACGCGCCGAAGCTGGCCGATTTCATTTCGCAACTGCGGGCCGAAGGAAACTTCGAAAAAAGTTTACGCGAGCGATTCAACAAGCTCCCGCGCATTTCGTTCGATTACACGATCATGGAAAAAGCGGACCGCGTCTTCGCAGTCGAAGCCGGTTTTGATTGGGACGATGTCGGAAGCTGGAGCGCGGTCGCGAAATATTTTCAGCAGGACGAACACGGGAACGCGTCCAATCGCGAGACGACGATGAGCGATTCGACTAACAACATTGTCTTCAGTGACGACGGCGCAAAGATCGCGCTGCTCGGCGTGCACAATCTCATTGTCGTGCGCACGGGCGATGCGCTGCTCGTTTGTCATCGGCATCAGGCGGAAAAGATCAAGCACCTGGTCGGAAAATTGCCGCCGGAATTGCAGTGAATCCGGTTCTCGGCGTCGATTACGGTCGCGCGCGTATTGGTCTCGCGATCTCGGACGAGCTGCGCATGCTGGCCCATCCGCTTGAGACCGTCGCCGCTGGAAAGGATGCGATCGCGCGCATTGTCGATCTTGTGAAGCAGCGCAAGATCGACATCGTCGTTGTCGGCATTCCGAAAAATATGAGTGGAACGCTTGGAGCCGCGGCGGAAGAAGCGCAGAAGTTTACCGAACAATTACGCGCGAAAGTTGGTTGCGAAGTTGTGACGTGGGACGAACGCCTAACGACCGTCGCGGCCGAACGCGCGCTGCGCGACGCCGGAAAGAAAACGCGCGAAACGCGCGGGTATGTCGATCAAGTCGCGGCGCAAATGATCCTGCAGGCGTTTTTGGATCGGGAACAATGTCGCGACGTTACAAGTTGATCGTCGCTTATGACGGCGCGCCGTTTTCCGGCTGGCAAAGTCAACCGGACAACAACGCGATTCAGGACCATCTCGAGCGCGCGATTCACAAAATCGGCGGTGAACGCGCGCGGGTACAAGGCGCTGGGCGCACCGACGCGGGCGTGCACGCGCTCGCGCAATGCGCACATGTCGATCTTGCGAAAGATCTCACGCCGGCGCGCTGGTTGCGTGCGATGAATGCGATATTGCCGCCGATGATTCGCGTGATGCGATGCACAAACGTCGCGCCATCATTCCACGCGCGTTTTTCAGCGAAGGGAAAAATCTATCGTTACCGAATTTGGAATGGCGAAGCCTTGCCGCCGCACGAGCTCGGACGCGCGTGGCACATCGCGCAAAAGTTAGATGTCGATCTTATGAAAGAATCGGCGCGCGCGTTTGAGGGCGAACATGATTTTGCCGCATTCGCGGCGAATCGCGGCAAACTCGAAAAAGATACGCGGCGAAAAATGGAAACGATGACCCTGCGCCGGCGCGGAGAGTTAATCGAGATCGAATTCCACGGCGCCGGCTTTCTATATAAGATGGCGCGCATGTTGACCGGCGCGATGGTCGATTGCGGTTTAAAGAAAATGGCGATTGTCGATCTTCGCGAACGATTGCGCGGAACAAAACCGCGTGCGCGAACGACCGCGCCAGCGTGCGGTTTGTTTCTGGTGCGGGTGCGATATTAATCTGGGCGTGCGCGGCACCGAGGCTGCTTGAAGAAGCAATAAGTCGCGACGCACGGTTAGGCGACTCGGAATGGCAGAGTACCTGCTTTTCTCATAATTATAATGGGCCACTCCGAGGATCTGCTGGGCGCTAACGCGTATGAAGAGGGGCGTTTCGCCGGTTTGAGGCGAGCGCGCGCGTGGCTTTTCAGCCAAAAACATTTTCATTTTAAGTTGCTCTCCGGCACGGCCGCGGGAGTCGGAGTCATTATTCTCCTGGCCGGGATTTTCCTGTTCGTCACAATTCGAAATCACCTCCAGGACGCGATGCGCTCACACACGATCGAGGTGATGCGATTGAGCAGCCTGCTCGAAAACGACATTGCATCGCTGGAAGCCGGACATCGCGGTTTTCTTCTCACCGGCGATAAGACGTATCTGGAAGCTTTCGATCGGCAGCGCAACTCGATCGAGCAACGTCTCGACGATTTGACGTCGCAGATCCTGAACGCGCCAAAGCAACGCAAGCGCATCATCAAAGTTAAAGAGGTCGTGCAAAACTGGCTCGACACCGTGGCGCTGCCGGAAATCAAGCAGCGACAGGCGCTGGCGACCGGACCGGCGCCATTAGGAAATTCGCAACTCGATCAGGCGCGCGCCATCCTCCAGGAGATCCAGGATGAAGAGCAGATCAGCTTGAACCAGCGCGTGGTGGCGCAGGAATGGGCTGCGCAATCGACGCAGATTCTCGATTTCCTCCCGAAACTCGAGCGCGCGATTTTAGAAATGGAAAAGGAAAAGCGCGGGTTCCTCCTCACCGGCGACAATGCTTTCGCCGAAGGATATCGCCGCGCGGTGGCGGATTTTTATACTTACAATGGGTACTTGTCGATCTTGATTGCGAATGCGCCGAGCCAGGCGGAAGCGCTCGCGAACATTCGCGCGGACGTCGAACGTTGGATCAACAGCGCAGCGAATCCGGAGATCGAAGCCAAGCGCAGCAACAAAGACGTCGCCGCCGTCACGACCAAGACAAACAGCGATGCGCTCATCACGGAGATTCGCAATCGCCTCGGAGCTTTCGAAGCGGCCCAACTGAGCAGCTACGAACTGCGCACCACCGCCGCCAGACGCGAACGCGTGATCAAAACCTGCGTGCTCGGTGCGCTCGCGTTGCTCGGCGTCGGACTACTTGTCGTTTCGAACAGCTACAGCCTCACGCTCGTGCGGCGGCAATTGGAAAAACTCGAAGGCGTCGAATCGCGCATCCGCTCGATTATCCAAAACATTCTCGATGGCATGATCACGCTGGACGAGAACGGCGTCGTATTCTCGATCAATCCGGCCGCGGAAAAAATGTTCGGTTACACCGAGAAAGATCTCGTCGGTTACAAACTGACGAAGCTCGTTCCGAAATGGTACGGACATGAAGCCGATGGCAACCCGGTGCCGTGTTCGTGGCCCGAATTGGCCAAGCGCACCGGCAACATGACGCTCGCGGTCGGTCGCACGCGCAAGCTCGTCAGTTTCCCGATCGAGATGTCGCTCAGCGAAATGCAGGTTGACAGCCAGAAGCTGTATGTCGCGATGGTCCGCGATGTCACCGAGCAAAAACGTTTCGAAAAAGAAATCGCCGCCGAAAAAGAAAGTCTTGCCGTCACTCTGCGGTCCATCGGAGACGGCGTTATCACGACCGACGTGCAGGGCCGCGTCATCATGTTGAACAACGAAGCCGAGCGCCTAACCGGTTGGTCTTCGGCCGAAGCGGTCGGGCAACCGCTCAAGGAAGTCTTCAACGTCGCTCTCGATGTCGCCGCGCAAGCGCGCGCGCAACAGAGCGGCTATCGCAACGAGGCGCAATCGATCCTTCTCAGTCTCCCGGAAAACGCCACGCTCAATTCGCGCGACGGTAACGAATACGTCATCGAACAAGTCGCCTCCCCCATTCGCGACAACAAGAACGACGTTGTCGGCGTCGTGCTCGTCTTCCGCGACATCACCGAGCGTCAACGTAATGAAGCCGAGCGACGCAAAGCCGAGACCCTGGAACAACTCGGCCTGCTCGCCGGCGGCATTGCGCACGACTTCAACAACCTTCTCACCGCCATCATCGGCAACATTTCCCTCGCGTCGCTCCTACTTCCGCCCGACGACGAAATGGCGACTCGTTTGGTCGATGCGAAAAACGCGTCGATGCGCGCGCGCGATCTCGCCCAACAACTTCTCACCTTCGCCCGCGGCGGCGCGCCCATTAAAAAGACCGCGTCGATCGGCAAACTTATTCAGGACACGGTCAGCTTCTCGTTGCGCGGCAGTCACAGTCGCAGCGAATTTTCTTTCGGCGCGGATTTGTGGCCGGCGGAAATCGATCCGGGCCAGATCAGTCAGGTCATCGCGAACCTTGTCGTTAACGCCGACCAAGCGATGCCGAACGGCGGCACCTTGCGCGTCACTTGCGACAATTACACCCACGACGGAGATGCGATTGTCGATCTTCCACCAGGTGAGTACATCCGCATCGCCATTCGCGACGAAGGCGTCGGCATTCCGGAAGATTATCTCAAGCGCATCTTCGATCCGTACTTCACCACCAAACCGAAAGGCACCGGCCTCGGCCTCGCCACCACTTATTCCATCGTCAAAAATCACAACGGCCTCATCACGGTTGACTCCGAATTGCATCGCGGTTCGGTCTTCACCGTCTTTTTGCCCGCGGCCGTACATGTCGATCTTCCGGTCGCGGAATCGACGTTGCCGATGAATCAAACGATCACCGGGACCGGTCGCGTGCTCGTGGTCGATGACGAAGAAGCGATCCGCGCGCTCGTCGATTTCACCTTGTCGCATCTCGGCTACGAAGTGAGCCAGGCTGCGACCGCGCTCGATGGCGTGAACACGTATCGCGAAAGACTTGAAGCGGGCGAACGATTTGACGCCGTCATTCTCGATCTCACGCTGCCTGGCGGAATGGGTGGCAAGGAAGCGCTCAAGAAACTTATCGAAATCGATCCGACAGTGAACGCGATTGTCTCGAGCGGTTACGCCACGGACGCGACCATGAGCCGTTATCAGGATTTCGGTTTCCGCGGCGTGATCGCGAAACCGTACGAAGCAGCCGAGCTCGGAAAAATTGTGCACGACGTGATCGAATCCAGCCACGTCAATTTCACGACCGACCATTACGATGGCGGCCGGCTCGCCACGCGCGTGGCGTAATTGTCGATCTTGCGATTGTCGATCTAATCCGCAGCCGCGGCCAACGTCTTCACATAACGGTAGCCGGTTTTTTCATAGCCGACGCTTTCGTAAAACGCGTGCGCGTCTTTGCGCCGCAAATGAGTCTGCACCGCGATGCGACGAATATTTCGTTGCGCAAAATCATTCTCCGCCGCGGCGACTAATTTTTTCCCAACGCCAGTTCCGCGTTCACTGTTAGAAACAATGAGTGCGAGAATGCGTCCGCCCGGATCGTTGTGTTCGTAGCTGAAGTGCGTGAAGGTGCCGATCATTCCGCAAATTTTTCCGGCCTTCACCGCAACGAATGTTCGATAGCACGGGTCTTGCGCGATTGCCTCAAGCCGCATCTGCATTTCCGAAACGCGCGTCTCGTAACCGAGCTCGCCCATTAATCGCGCCAGCGTTTCCGCATCGGCCGCTTCCGCCAGACGAATCGTAAGATCGACATGTTGCTCGTTAGGCATTTGCTTCCTCCGGTCGCAAACGCGGGAGTAGTTGCTCGAGAATGGTCGCGACCGATTCATCCACGCTTTGCGTGTTCGTGTGCACGACAATCTCCGCGTCCTCCGGCGGCTCGTAGGGCGCGTCAATGCCAGTGAACTCGCGAATCTCCCCTGCTCTCGCCTTTTTGTAGAGCTGCTTCGGATCGCGCGCTTCGCAAACTTCCAGCGGCGCGTCCACGAACACTTCGACAAATTCCGCCTTTCCTTCGAGCGCAATCTCGCGCGCACGTCGGCGATCCATTCGATACGGCGAAATAAACGCGGTGATCGCGACCGTCCCGGCGTCCGCCATCAACTTCGCGACTTCGCTCACGCGCCGAATATTTTCCACGCGGTCTTCCGGCGAGAACCCAAGATTTGAATTCAATCCGTGGCGGATGTTATCGCCGTCGAGTACGTAAGTGTGCATACCGCGTGCGAACAACTCGCGCTCGAGCGCTTGCGCAATGGTCGATTTTCCCGCGCCGCTCAAGCCGGTGAACCAAACAACCGCGCCGCGATGGCCTAACTGCATCGCGCGTTGCGGAGGCGTGATCTTGCCTTCGGTCCAGAAGATGTTTTTGCTCTTGGCCGCGACGCGGTCGGTGTACATGCCGCCAAAGACAATGCCGCCGCCGCAGATCACGCCTTCATCGGTCAGAACAAAGCGCCCGAGATTTGCGACGCGATCGTGATTATCCATCACGAGCGGCGCGCGTGTCTGAATCGTTAGGCGGCCGACTTCGTTGCGCTCGAGCTGCTGCGTGTCGTTGTCGATCTTCGGTTGAAGCGTCGATGAATCGAGCACCGATTCGATCGATACGATCTGCGCTTTCATTTCCTGCGTGGCGATTCGCAGATTGTAAAGTTTGCCCACGCGCATCGGTTCGCGCGCGATCCAAAACAAATCCGCGTGAAAACGATTCGTCTCGATCGGCGTGTCCTTTTGATGCGAAGCGATGTAACCGCGCTCAACAAAAATCTGTTCCGTTAAGGTGATGCCGATCGAATCGCCGGCGATGGCGGTGCCGTTGCGGTTCCATTCTTCGATCGATTGCACGGTCGAAGTTTTGTTTGCCGGCGAGAAAACCAGCTCGTCCCCCACCCTCAGTTGTCCGGTCTCGATTCGTCCGGCGATAATGCGGCGTTCGTCGAACCGGTAAATGTCCTGAACGCAGAAACGCAATGGAAGATCGACAAGTGGCGGCGTCGGTTCGGTGGCATCGAGCGCTTCGAGCACGGTCGGGCCGTGATACCATTTCGTTAGGCCGCTGCGTTTCGCGACATTGTCGCCCGTCTTCGCCGAAGCCGGAACGAAACAGCGCGCTTCCATTCCAAGATCGACAAGGAACTTTCGGTACTCGGTCGTGATTTCTTTGAAACGGTCCTGCGACCAATCCGCCAAATCCATTTTGTTCACGACCACAATGATCTGTTTAATCCCGAGCATGCTGAGCAGATACGCGTGACGCCGGCTTTGCTCTTTCACCCCTTCACTCGCCGCGATCACGAGTATGGCCGCGTCCGCATTCGACGCGCCTGTGATCATGTTCTTGAGAAATTCCTTATGCCCCGGCGCATCGATGATCATGTATTCGCGCTTCTTCGTGCGAAACGGAATCTGCGTCGTGTCGATGGTGATGTTCTGCTCCTGTTCTTCGAGCAGCGCGTCGAGCAGAAACGCGAACTCGAACTCCATCTTCTCGGCTTCGCACGCCTTTTTGATTTGCTCGATCTTCCCTTCGGGCAACGACTCCGTGTCGTGAAGAATGCGGCCTATCAATGTCGACTTCCCGTGATCGACATGGCCGACGAACACGATTTTAACCTTGCGATTGTCGATCTTCGTCACAGGAAACCTTTTGCACGCAACTTTTGCATCGCATTGCGTTCGTGATGATCTTGCGCGCGGCCGGCGCGCTCGCTCGTCTTCGTTGTTTCGAGCTCGGCGATGATCTCGTCGATGGTCGCGGCGTTGCTTTCGACCGGGGTGGTGATGGGCGAACAGCCTAACGAACGGTAACGTTTGCCGTTCCGCGCGAAATACATTTTCGGAATCGGAATCGCTTCGCGCTGGATGTAGCGCCAGATATCGACCTCGGTCCAGTCGAGCAACGGTTGCACGCGCACGTGTTCGCCTTTGCCGGGATTGGTCGCGAATTGTCCCCAGAATTCCGGTGGCTGATCCTTGTAATCCCATTCCATCTGCGCATTGCGCGGCGAAAAATATCGCTCCTTCGCGCGCGTCGGATCTTCATCGCGGCGAATGCCCGTGATGATCGCGTCCCATTTGTACTCCATGAGCACTTGCTGCAATGCGACGGTTTTTAATTCGTGCGTGACCGTCACCGGATCGTGCGTTTCGTAACCAACGCCGCGCGCGCGCGCTTCCTCGTTGATCTTCACAATGAGCTTAAGTTTGTAATGGTTCTCCGCCCACGCGCGGAATTCGAGCATCTCGGGAAATTCGTAAGTGGTGTCGATGTGCAACACCGGAAATGGGACCCGGCCGAAAAATGCTTTCCGCGCGAGCCAGATGAGAACGTTCGAATCTTTTCCCATCGACCACGGCATGACGACGTTTTTGAACGCGTGAAATGCTTCGCGGAAAATGAAAATCGATTGGCTCTCGAGTTGGTCGAGATGCGTGCGGGTATTGTTCGAATCCGTCATTGTCGATCTTACAATTGTCGATCTTGCGTGCGTGGATTACTGTTGCGCGATGGCGGAACAACGTTCAACCGCGTACGACTCGAAGATCGAAGGCAACGTCATCTTTACGCGCTTCGACGCCGCGCTCAACTGGGTGCGCAAAAATTCCCTCTGGCCCATGCCGATGGGTTTGGCCTGTTGCGCGATCGAACTGATGGCCACGGCCGCGTCGCGTTTCGACATCGCGCGCTTCGGCGCCGAGGTGATGCGCTTCTCGCCGCGCCAATGCGACGTCATGATCGTCGCCGGCACGGTCACTTATAAGATGGCGCTCGCGGTCCGACGAATTTGGGAACAGATGCCCGAACCGAAATGGTGCATCGCCATGGGCGCGTGTGCATCAAGCGGCGGAATGTATCGAAGTTACGCGGTGCTTCAGGGCATCGATCAATTGCTGCCAGTCGATGTTTACATTTCAGGTTGCCCGCCGCGGCCGGAAGCGTTGATCGCCGGTTTGATGAAGTTGCAGGAGAAAATTTCGCGCGAGCCGGCGCTGCGAATGCAAAAGCCGAAGCTCGCCAGGGAAATCGAGGAAGTGGTGGCGTGACCGGACCGGAGCTGCTCTCATCGTTAGGCCGTTTGCTCGGCCCGAAGCTGCTGGAGAAAACGGAATTCCGTGGCGAAACCACCTTTACCATTTCGCCGGACGACCTGCGCGAGATCGCCAGATTCTGTCGCGACGATCTTTCGTTCGATTATTTGATCGACATCACGAGCATCGACAACGCCGATCGCGAGCCGCGTTTCGAAGTTGTTTACGAGCTTTACTCGATGACGTTGATCGTGCACTTGCGTTTGAAATTGCGCGTGGCAGAAGATGTCGATCTTGCAACGGTCAGCGATATTTGGCCGACGGCGAACTGGCACGAGCGCGAGATTTACGACATGATGGGAATCAAATTCAAAGGGCATCCTGATCTGCGCCGCATCCTGATGTGGGACGGCTATCCGTTCTTTCCGCTGCGAAAGGAATTCCCGCTCGAAGGTCTGCCGAGCGAAATGCCCGATGTCGCATTCAGCGAAGCGGCCCCGATGGAGGGCGGACCGTTCGTCACGCAACCATCGACCGCAACCACGAAAGATCGAGAACCGCGCGCGCGCCGACCTGATTTGTGATTCGCCGCGGCCTTCGGCGATTTGTCGCCTTCACGCTTATTTCGTTAGGCGTCGCGCTCGCGCTTTTTGCTGCGCACGCGCCGCACTCATCATCCGAGCCCGAGCGTTACATGCCGGTGCTCGGCGAAAAAGGTGAAGACCTCGATCGACTCGAGTTGCAATGGCACGATCGAGTGACGTATCCGACAGGCCGGTTCGACCCGGGATGGGTGCGACGCGCAGTCGATCAGGATGCAAAAATTCCGCGGCGCCTGCCACTGGGTCGCCGCGCTCCGATCGCGGCGAAGAATACTCGGGGGCGATCGCCCGCGAGCCAATCCGCAGCATTAGCGCTGAATCCGAATGCGTTTACGTCGTTAGGCCCGAAACCGCTGCGCATGACCGGTTGTTCCGGTTGTTTTAATTACGGGACAACCGAAGGGCGCATCAACGACATCGTTGTCGATCCAACAACGACAACTAACGGCAGCATCGTGGCCTACGCCGGCTCGGTCGGCGGCGGCGTGTGGAAGACGACGAATTGCTGCAGTGGATCGACAACGTGGGCGTCGGTGACGGACGATCCGATTCTGGCGACGATCAGCATCGATACGCTGACGATCGACCCGAACAATCACAACACCATTTACGCCGGCACGGGCGATTTGAACTACGGCTCGTTCTCCATGGGCAGCCACGGCATTTTGAAATCCAGTGATGCCGGCGCGAGCTGGATCATGCTCGGGGAAAATGTTTTCGGAACGCCGTTACCGGAACCGGCCGGCCAATTCCCGCAGTATCAATCGGTCGGCAAAGTGCGGGTCGATCCGCGCAACAGCAACAACGTCGTCGCTGGAACCAAAACCGGTTTGTATTTCTCTTATGACGGCGGGACGAACTGGACCGGGCCGTGCCTAACGAACGGCTTTAACACGATGCGACAAGACATCACCGGTCTCGCTTTGATCGACAATGGAACGAGCACCGACATCGTCGCGGCTGTGGGCGTGCGCGGATTCGCGACCACGGTGCAATACGATCTCAACCAAAATGGCGCGAACGGAATTTACAAAGGGACGTTGCCGGCGAGCGGCTGCCCTAACAACTTCACGCCGATCACGACGAACGCGAACGGTTGGACGGGAGTGAACGCGACCAGCGGCACCGCGTACGTGAATGCGACCACCGGAAATCAGGCGGGCAGGATCGACATCGCCGTCGCGCCGAGCAACCCGAATTACATCTACGCGCAGGTGCAATCGATTAAGACTAACTCGAACAGCGGTTGCGGCAGCAATCCCGGCTGTCAGTACGCCGCATATCGCACCACCGATGGTGGCGCGACCTGGACGCAAATTCCGGGATCGCCCGGTGCATCGTTGCGCAACTGCGCCAATGGCGCCGGCGATTACAATCAAAATTGGTATGACCAGGGCATCGCGGTCGATCCGAATAATCCCGACCGCGCGTTCTTCGATACGTTCGATGTTTGGTTTTGGCAGAATGGCAACGTCTCTTGGAACGATACCTCCTGCGGTTACAGCGGCGGCACCGTCGTCCATGCGGATCAACACGCACTCGCGTTCGTCCCAGGCTCTTCCAATATTTTGCTCATCGGAAACGACGGCGGTGTGCACGCCACGACGAACGCGAACGCCGCAACTTCGACTGTCGATCCAACGTGGTTCAACATGGATGGCGGCCTGAACACAATCGAGTTCTACTCCGGCGACATCAGCGCGAATTTCGCAACCGCCGCGAATCCGCAGGCGAACGGCGGCGCGCAGGACAACGGCTCCGGCTCCGTCACTTTTTCCGGCACGCCGTCCGGTCCAGTGCAATGGCAATCGGGCAAAGGCGGCGACGGATTTTTCGCCCGCATCGATCCCGTCGGCGGCCGCTTTTTCCAGGGAAATAATAGCGGGCATGTGCATGCGTGTACGAGCAATTGCACCGCGAGCGGCGCATCGTGGAGCGACATCACTGGCGGCTGGACGGCAGATACGCAGTCGTTCGTTCTGCCGTACGAGATTTACAAAGGCGACCCGACAAATGTGGCGAACGATTGTCCGCCGGCCGGCTGCTTCCATCTTGTCGTCGGCACCGTGCGCGTTTGGGAAACAATCACCGCCGGGTCGAACTGGTACGCGAACAGTCCGGCCAATCTCACCAAACAGTCGTTAGGCAATCGCTCCTTCATCAATCAGCTCGCATTCGAGCCGAAAGATCAAACTACCGTCATCGTCGGCACCAACGACGGCAATGTGCAGATCGGTCGTGGCATGGGCAGCGGCGCCAATACATCGACATGGATCGATCTCACTAATGGCAACGCCATTTTGCCTAACCGGCCCATTCTCGATGTTGCATTCGATCCTACGACCACGACCGCTCCCATCGCGTATGCCGCTGTTGGAGGATTCAACGACAATACGCCGTCCACGCCTGGCCACGTCTTTCAAGTAACGTGCACTGCCAGCTGCGCCTCATTTACTTGGACTAACAAAACCGGAAATCTTCCCGATATTCCGGTCGATTCCATCATCGCAAATCCGAATGTGCCGCAGCAAGTTTTCGCCGGCACCGATTTCGGTTTGTATTTCACAAACGACATCAATGTCGCCTCGCCCATTTGGTATCGATTCGATAGCGGCCTGCCGCACGCCATGATCTGGGACATGCAGATCGATCGTGGCGCGACAACGCTTTCGGTTTGGACGCGTAGCCGCGGCGCCTACGTCTGGCCGTTGCCGACCGGCGCGATCCCGACCCCGGCGCTAAACGTCATGTCGATCCAACATGATCCTGATGGTCACGCCGTTCTTGAATGCAGCGGTGTCCCGAGTGTCGCGAATCGCGTCGAAGCGTCGCCGGATTTATCGCCGAATACTTTTCACACCATCGGCTCGCCGATCGCCCATTCCGACGGCACCTTCGAGTTTATCGATCCCAATCCGGATGGCCTAACGATGCGATTTTACCGCATCGCGTATCCTTAGCTAAGATCGACATCTTCCCAACACGGCGCGCGCGGCGTTGTGCCCGGGGATTCCGCTCACCGCGCCACCACGCAGCGCGCTCGAGCCGCACAGAAAAACGTTTTCCCATTCGGTCTCCACACCCCACGTGCCCACTTGGTCCTCGCTCGTCGCGAACGGCCACGTCGGCGCGTCCTGGAAAATATTTCCGTGATACATCCCTAACGATTTCTCGATATCGACCGGGCTTTTGCTCTCGACGCAAAGACTGAGGTCGCGGTTGCGCGCGAGACAATCTTCCAACGGTTCCTCCAGCCATTGATTCATGCTCGCGAGAAATTTTTCCTGCGCACGCGCTCGCATCGCGTCGTTGTCGATCTTGAACAACGAGTACGGCGCATCGAGACCGAAGAGCGTGATGGTGTGAAAACCCTGCACGCGCAGCTCGGGCGAGAGAATCGAATCATCGGTCAGCGTGTGGCAATACACCTCGCACGGCGTGTGATCGGGCAATCGCCCCTTCGCCGCCTGCTCGTAACTCACATTCATTTGCTCGTAGCCTTCGTCGCTATGAAACGTGCCGCACCATCCCGCGCGCGCATCGTATTTCTTCGCCTTCAATTTCGGCAAACGACGCAGCAGCATGTTCATTTTGAAAACGCTCCCCTCGTCCACCGCCGCGGGTTTGTAACGCTGGCCGGAATATTTCGCGAGCACGTTGCGACCGAAATTCACGAGCAAAAATTTTGCCTCAACCCCCTTCTCTCTTCGTCCGATCGAGAAACGAACGGTCTTCTTTTTCCCGCTAAGATCGACATCGGTAAGATCGACATCCGTTACCAGATCGGCCCCGGCGCTTCGCGCTGTTTGCTCCAGTTCTCGCGCGACCGCACCCATTCCGCCGACTGGAACTTTCCACTCACCCGTTTTGTTTCCGATCAGGTGATAGAGAAAGCAACGGTTCTGCAACAAGGACGGATCGTGCGGGTGTGTGAAGATTCCCACCTTCGCGTCGGTCAGCACCAGTCCGCGCACAAGATCGTTCTCGAGATGACGCTCGATCGCGCGCCCGAGCGGTTCTTCCGCCAAACTTCGCCACGGCTCAGGGGGGACACGCTTCGCCATTTCCGATTTCGAGACGAGAGGTTCCAGCATGCTGTCCCATGTATGCTCGGCGAACACGCGCGAGAGTTCGTAAAATTTTTGCAGTCGATCGAACTCCACTTCACTTCCCGTAAGATCGACAATCGAACGTCGGCTCGTCCCTTCATCGACGTTGCTCAGAAGCAGCGCGTCATGCTCGCCGTTCTCGCGCACGTAGGGTGTGAACGATCCGGTCGCCCGCCGACGCAATTCCAGTTTCAATCCCAAATCGCGAATGATCTTTTCGGGAAACAGACTAACGAGATACGAATAGCGCGACAGCAGCGCATCGTACTCCGGGAAAACTTTCTGCGAAGTCGTGGCGCCGCCGATGTAATCGTTTTTCTCCAGCAACAGCACGCTCAACCCCGCGCGCCCGAGATAACTGGCGGCCACAAGTCCATTGTGGCCCGCGCCGAGAATCACGACATCGTATTGCGTTTTCATTTCAAGGCCGCGCTCAACAACTGCGCAAAAGACGTCGACGCTTTTTTCCCAACGTCGAGCACTTCGGCGTGACTTAATCCGGCCTGCGTTACGCCAGCGGCGAAATTCGTCAGGCAGGAAAAGGCGGCTACTTCCATTTCGAGTGCGCGCGCCTGGATCGCTTCCAGCACGGTCGACATGCCGACAGCGTCCGCGCCGAGCCGTTGCAGCATGCGCACTTCCGCCGGCGTTTCGTACTGCGGGCCGAGCACACTGGCATAAATACCTTCACGAAGTACCATGTCGATCTTACGCGCAGCTTCGCTGAAACGTTTGCGCAGCGTCGAAGAATAAACCTCCGTTAGATCGACAAATTGCGGCGCGCCTAACAACGGACTCGTTCCGGTCAAATTAATGTGATCGGTAATCATCATCCATTCGCCCGGCTTGAAATCCGGATTCAAAGTCCCCGCCGCATTCGTCAGGATCAATCTCTTCACGCCGGCATTCGAAAGTAACCGCACACCCGCGGCGACATCGCGGGCCGAATGTCCTTCATACAAATGCACGCGGCCTTGCGCGAATATCACCGGTACGTTGTCGATCTTGCCCAAAGCAAATTTCCCGGCGTGACCCGACACCGTCGGCTTCGGCAGATCCGCGAACTCCGAGTACGAGATCGTCTCGACGTCGTTAGGCACAACCCCGCTCAAACCCGAGCCAAGAACAATGGCAAACTCCGCCCGCCAATCGCGCAGCGTTCGGGACGCGTCGTTCACGCGGCAGAAACAGGCGGCGCGGTCGGCGGTTTGCGCCGGTCGGCCATCGCGTCGGGACGCACACCATCGTCGCGCACGGCGGTCAGTTTCGTGTCGCGCGGATACGCGATGCGACTGTGCAACATCGACATGAGCGTGAAGCGGAAGCGTTCCTTGATCACTTTCACATCGCCCAGCGTAAGATCGCAATCGTCGAGCTGGCCGTCGGCGATTCGTTCCTCGATCAATTCGTTAACGAGTTGCTCGATCCGTTGCGGCGTCGGTTTTTCCAAACTGCGCGACGCGCTCTCGACCATATCGGCCAGGCTCACGATTGCGCTCTCCTTCGTTTGCGGTTTCGGCCCCGGATAACGAAAACTTTCTTCGCGCACCTCCGGCACGTCTTCCTCGCGCAATTTCATGATCTTGCCGCCTTCGCGCGCGTCTTCCTGTTGCTGCAATGCGCGCTGATAAAAATAATAGACTAACGACGTGCCGTGATGCTCCTGAATGATGTCGATGATGCGGTGATTGAGTTTATCCTTCAGCGCAAGATCGACACCTTCCTTCACGTGCGAAATGATGATGAGCGCGCTCATCGTCGGCGCAAGATCGTCGTGCGGATTGCGATCGAGCGTCATGTTCTCGGTGAAATATTCCGGCTTCACCAGTTTTCCGATGTCGTGAAAATACGAGCACACACGGCACAAGGTCGCGTTCGCGCCGATCGCCTCCGCCGCCGCTTCCGCCAAATTCGCCACGACTAACGAGTGATGATACGTGCCCGGCGCTTCGATGGTCATCCGGCGCAGTAAGGGATGATTCAAATCCGACGCTTCCAGCCACGAAATGTCGGTCGTGACTTGGAAAAGATTTTCCAACATCGGCAAGGCGCCGCCGACGATCATCGCCGTGACGATTCCGTTGCCGACGGCGTAGGCCGCCTGAAGTCCGAGCATGCGCCAGTCATTTTTCGCGATAGAAAAGAAATCGATCGGCCCGATGACGCCGAACGCGAGCGATAACAAAAGGATGGCGACGCCGACGCCGAATCCGGCGCGGATGAGTTTGTTGCGTTTGCGCACCTGCAATGTCAGCGACACCGCTGTGAATCCGCTAATCAAGCTCGTCACCAAAATCGGCGCGTCGATCAGTCCGAAAAGCATGCTACTCCACAAACTCGCGAACACCGCCGCGAACAATCCGTGATGTCGCCCCATCAACACGCTGAGCGTCATGGCCGCGAGCGCGTACGGCGTAATGAGCGCGCCCATTTGCGGCGTGAGGATGCGATAGTGTCCGCTGTTGCAAACGACAAGCACGAGTTTTGTGATCGCGAGCTGAACGAAGATGACGCCGAAAACGAGCAGAATGCGTGAGCTCTGCGCCATCGTCTTTGGCTGATTGATCCACAACTGGGTGATCGCCATCGCGAGCACGAGCAGCGCGATCACGAAATTTTTCGTCGGTTCCGCTTGTTGTCCGCTGAAAACGAGAAAGGCGAGACCGCCGATGAAGAGAGCGAAGATCGACATCTTCACCCAGAGCGAACGCTCGAGGCTTTGCAGGAATTCGTTATGCGTGCGGCGGCGGCGCACTTTTTTCGAAGCGAGCCCGCGGCGCAGAAGTTGTCGGCGTTTCAGGAAATCGAACATGTCGATCTTGTGTTATGTCGATCTTTCATTTCCGGCTTGGCGTCGGCGAACGATGTTGCTGATACGCGTTAATGATCACGCGCACCAGTTCATGCCGCACCACGTCGCGCTCGGTGAAATAAACAATCGCAGTTCCCGGCGTTGTCTTCAATGCCTGCAACGCTTCGACCAAACCGGAGCGCTTGTTCGGCGGCAAATCCACCTGTGTGATATCGCCAGTCACGACACATTTCGAATGCGGTCCCATGCGCGTAAGCAGCATGAACATCTGTTCCGTCGTCGTATTTTGCGCTTCGTCGAGAATGATGAAGGCGTTGTGCAATGTGCGGCCGCGCATGTAAGCGAGCGGCGCAATCTCGAGCGTTTGCCGCGCGATCAATCGCTCCATTTCCTCCGGCTCGAGCATGTCGCGCAGCGCATCGTACAGCGGACGCAAATACGGCGTGATCTTTTGTTCGAGATCGCCCGGCAAGAATCCAAGCGCTTCGCCCGCTTCCACGGCCGGCCTCGTTAGGATAATTCGTTGCACCAAATCTTTCTTCAACGCCGCCACTGCCATCGCCACCGCCAGATAAGTTTTGCCCGTGCCCGCCGGTCCGATCCCAAAAACGATATCGTGTTGTTTGATCGCCTCGATGTAAGCGCGTTGACCGGCCGAGCGCGCAACGATCGCGGGCTTGCGCGGCGAGACCGTGATCTTCGTTTCCGCCAGCTCGCCGACATTGCCGTCGGTCGGTTCATTCACCGCGCTGAGCGCGTAATTAAATTCGTGCTTTTGAATTTCGACGCCTTGTTGACGCGCATGCTCGAGTTGATCGAACACGCGTTGCGCCTTGTCGATCTTGTCCGGCTCGCCTTCGATTTTCACCCAGCCTTCGCGCGTCGTCACTTTCACCCCTAACGAATCCTCCATGCGCTTGAGCAATTTCGGGTCGTTCGCGTAAAGCGACTGGACGGCGCGGGGATTTTCGAACTCGAGCGTGCGTGTCTCAGTCATGTTTCTGTCATTCCGAGCGAAGTCGAGGAATCTCTAATCGACCAGTAAGAGATGTCTCGACTGCGCTCGACATGACAAATCAGCGGAAACCGTAAACGAGCGCCCAGTGCGTGCGTTCTTCCGGCGATTCCTCGACCGCCACGATGATGAAATAACTTCCGGTCGCTTTCGGAATGATGTGCGCGGCGGCGAAATGGCCTTTCTCCCAGCCGTCCGGTTGCTCCGCCAGTTTTCCTTCCGAATCGTAAATGTGCACGGAAATTTTCGCGCGCTCGACTTCGGTTCCCATCCAAAACCAATACTCGTTTCCCTTGAATAATTGCTGGCGCACCGCCTTCTTTTCGCCCGAGCCCAGGTCTCCGCCCCAATAATCTTCGCGCACCTGGAAGCCTTCTTTCACGTACGGCGCCGCCGCTTCAAGCGCGAATGATTGCGCGTCGTCAACCGAAGCGAAGATCAATCCGCCTGAGGCGGACAAGATCGACAACGCCGACGCGATCAGAAAAATTTTCGCCCGTGAGTTCATGCTATTCCCTCGTCACAATCCCAAAATCGAGCCGCGTTGTGATGTCGTTAATCTTCTTCACCGACTCCTGCGTAATCTTCGCCGGCCCGCTGACTTCGATCATCGGCCGCACCTGTCCGAGCGCTTCGGAAATTTCGTGAATGATCGGCGCTTTGAATTCCGCTTTGTCCGCCGGCATTTGCTGCAATTGCGTCTGGAAATGCACGAGCAAATCCGGTTGATGCAATAACTCCGCGCCTTCCGGCGAAAAGCGCTTCGTCACCACCGCGGTCAGGACTTCCGTTCCGCGCAGCCAACCTCCCAGACTAACGAGCTGCGAAAGTTTCTCGTCGTGCAATTCGTTCATCGCGTCCTGCACACTTTTCTGCGTGCGATCCAACTCGAGCCGCACATTTTCCCAGCGCGCTTTGTCCGCCGCCTCGATGATCGCTTTCGCGTGCGGCGTAATCGAATTGCCCACGCCGATTTGCTGCGACAATTTCAAGACGCGCTGGCCGATGTCTTTCACCGCCGGCGCGTTCTGCGCCTGCACCGCGATGAAACCGTCGGCGATGACCGTGCCCAGCAGTAGCGCCACTCGCGGACGCTCCATGAAATTGCCGCCCTTGTCCGTGCGCACATGTTCGCCCCAGTTGACCGAGCCGAGTTTGTTGAGCGCAGTGAAAATTTCCCCGGGCAACGGCACGACTACATCCTGCACCGTGGTGGATAGCTTTAGGTTCTTAACGTCGATGCGTTCGTCCACGTGGCGGGCCGGCGCCTGGGCCGCCCGCGCCGCCGTCGTTAGGCCGACGGAGATGCACACACCGAGTCTGCAGAAATTAATAAATGACCTCATTGCGAGCTTCGACTGTTGATTTCGCCTGCGTATTCAGGATTAATGATGCCAATTCTAAGCAGAAGTCGGTCCCGCACAAATCGCTCCGCCACAATTAAACCGCAGAATATGACACCAACGCGCCTCGCCGACATCCTGACGCGCGCATCGGAAAAACGCTTTCTCGTCATTGGCGACCTCATGCTCGACGAATTCGTCTGGGGTAAAGTCGGCCGCATTTCGCCCGAAGCGCCCGTGCCGGTGGTCGAAGTCACGGGCGAATCGTGTTTTCCAGGCGGCGCCGCGAATGTCGCGCGGAATCTGCGCGAATTTGTCGAAAGCGTCGGCGTCGTTGGACTCATCGGCAAGGACCGCGGCGGGAAGCAACTGCGCGATTTGTTAGGCGAATGCAAGATCGACATGTCCCATTCGATCGAGGACGGCGACTTCCCTACCATCGTGAAAACGCGCATCGTCGCGCGGCAGCAACAGGTCGTTCGCGTCGATCGCGAGCGCGTCCTCAGCCCTTCCGCCGCCCAAGTGAAAAAAGTTGCCGCATCCATTTCAAAAGCATTGCCCGAGACCGACGCCATCATCTTCGAAGATTACGGCAAAGGTTTTTTGACCGCCGATTTGATTTCGCAAGTCGCAAACGCGGCCGTTGGAAAACTTCTCGCGGCCGATCCGAATCCGCGGCATCGCGTCGATTGGAATGGAATGACGGTGGTGAAACCGAACCGCGCCGAAGCGTTCCTCGCCGCCGAAATTCCGTGGCGTGACCCGAGCGGGCCGCCAAATGAAGATGTCGATCTTATGCGCGCCGGCGAGACGCTGCTGAAAAAATGGGACACGAAATACATCCTCATCACGCTCGGTGAAGACGGCATGATGTTGTTTCAAAAAAACGAACCGCCGCATCACATTCCGACGAAAGCGCGCGAAGTGTTCGACGTTTCCGGCGCGGGCGACACCGCCATCGCGCTCTTCACCCTCGCGCTCGCGTGCGATGCGACGCCGATTGAAGCCGCCGAAATCGCGAACCACGCCAGCGCCGTTGTGGTCGGGAAATTGGGAACGGCGACCGTGTCGCGCGCTGAGCTTGTCGCCAGTTTTGAAAATGACGCCCGCGGTCTTTCTTGATCGCGACGGCACTTTGATGCGCGATGTCGATTACTGCGGCGACCCGCAAGATGTCGATCTTTTGCCGGGCGTGCGCGAATTGTTAGGCAAACTGAAAGCGGCCGGCTACAAACTCATCGTCATCACCAACCAAAGCGGGATTGGTCGCGGATACTTCACCCACGATCAATACAAAGCGGTCGAAGCCGAGTTAGATCGACAACTCGGCGGCGCGATTGACGCGACCTATTACTGTCCGCATTTGCCTGACGACGGCTGCAAATGCCGCAAGCCTTCGCCGGAAATGGTTTTGCAAGCCGCGCGCGAGCAAGATGTCGATCTTGCGCGGTCATTTTTCATCGGCGACAAACAAAGCGACCTCGAATGCGGTCGCGCCGCAGGTGTGAAAACGATTCTCGTGCGCACCGGTTACGGCCGGGAGACGGATACAACACAAGCGGACTTCGTTGCCGACGATTTACCCGGTGTTGTCAGCGTGATCGAACGTGAAGCGTAATCACACGAACTCTGTTTCCGGGGAGCGCAGGCCGCTGACCTGCAGTTTTCGGCGGCTCGCCGAAAACATTTTCGCGAAGCGAACTCGAATGAAGAATGTCTCGGCCGGCGGCCGCGACCGACCGGCCAGCGGCCTGTGCTCCCCAGAAGCATGAATAGCGCGATTGGAATTATCCCCGCGCGCTGGGCCTCGACTCGTTTCCCCGGCAAACCGCTTCATCCGATCGCGGGCAAACCTTTGCTGCAACGCGTGTGGGAACACGTACGCCGCGCGAAAAGTTTAGACGCGGTCATTATCGCGACGGATGACAAACGAATAGCAAACTCGGCGAAAAATTGGGGCGCGGACCTCATCATGACTTCGCGTTCGCATAAAAGTGGAACGGATCGCATCGCCGAAGTTGCGAAGAAGAAGCGTGCGAATGTCGTCGTGAACATTCAAGGCGACGAACCGTTGATCGAGCCGCGGTTGATCGACCAAATGGTGAAGACGTTGCGACGCAATCGCAAGATCGACATCGTCACCGCCGGACATCCATTCACGCGCAAGATCGACATCTTCTCGCCGCATCAAGTCAAAGTCGCGATCGATGCAAATGGACGCGCGCTCGATTTCTCGCGGAAGCCGATCAAAGGCGCGAGGGTTTTGCGACACCAGGGCATCTACGCGTTTCGGCGCAGCGCGTTGCTGAAATTTGTGAAGCTAAAACAGACGCGGCGCGAGCGTGCGGAGCGTCTCGAGCAATTGCGCGCATTGGAAAATGGTGTAACAATTCATGTGCTCGTCACCAAACATGGTTCGCCCGGCGTTGACACGCCGCAGGATGCGAAAGCGCTGGAGCAAAAACTCGCTCGCGCCAAACGGAGAAGCCATCGATGAAATACATTTTCATCACTGGCGGCGTGGTCAGTTCGTTAGGCAAAGGATTGGCGGCTGCTTCCCTTGGAACGTTGCTGGAGTTGCGCGGATTGCGCGTCGTCTTCCAGAAGTTCGACCCGTATCTGAATGTCGATCCGGGAACGATGAATCCGTTTCAACACGGCGAAGTTTACGTGTTGAACGATGGCGCCGAGACCGATCTCGATCTTGGCCATTACGAGCGTTTCACGAACTGCGTCCTCTCGCGCGCGAACAACCTAACGAGCGGCCAGGTTTACGAGAAAGTTATTTTGAAAGAGCGCCGCGGCGATTACCTCGGCAAGACCGTGCAGGTCATTCCGCACGTGACCGACGTGATCAAAGATCGCATCCGCGAATTGTCGGACGAATCCAAATACGACGTTGTCATTACTGAAATCGGCGGCACGACCGGCGACATCGAGGGTCTGCCGTTTCTCGAAGCGATCCGGCAATTTATTCTCGAAGTCGGCCCGGAGAACGTGGTCGTTATGCACGTGACGCTGTTGCCGTTCATCAAAGCGGCGCAAGAAATCAAAACGAAACCGACACAGCAAAGCGTGGCGAAGTTGCGCGAGATCGGTTTGCACCCGCAGGTACTGATCGCGCGCACCGAGCAACCGATCGATCGCGATTGCCGGCAGAAGCTTTCTATGTTTTGCAACGTGTCGGAAAAAGCGGTGATCGAAGCGCGCGATGTGAAGCATTCGATTTACGAATATCCGCTCATGTTGCACGGGGAAGGGCTCGACAAGCTCGTGTGCAACTTATTGCATCTGCAAACGCCCGAGCCCGACCTAACGAACTGGCGCAAGTTCGTCGAGCGAGTCGTTAGTCCAAAACAGCGGGTGAAAATCGCGGTCGTGGGAAAATATGTCGATCTTCAAGACGCGTATAAGAGTATTTACGAATCGCTCACCCACGCGGCCGCGAGTCACGATTCCGGCATCGACCTCAAAATCATCGACGCCGAGACGTTGGATGGAGATGTCGATCTTGCGCTCAAGAATGTGGACGGCGTTCTGATTCCGGGCGGATTCGGCGAACGCGGGGTCGAAGGAAAAATTCGCGCCGCGAAATATGCGCGCGAAAACAAAATCCCGTATCTCGGTTTATGCCTCGGCATGCAGGTCGCGACGATCGAATTCGCCCGCGACGTTTGCGGCCTAACGAACGCGAACAGCACCGAGTTCGATAAGAAGACGCCGGAGCCGGTGATCTCCTTGCTCGAAGAACAACGCTGCGTGAAACAAAAAGGCGCGAGCATGCGCCTCGGAACGTGGCCGACGAAGATCGAGAAGGGAACGATCGCCGAAAAAATTTACGGCGGCACCGAAGCGAGCGAGCGGCACCGCCATCGCTACGAATTCAACATGAAGTATCGCGATCAGATGGAAGCGAAAGGGTTCACCATTTCCGGAACGTCGCCCGACGGCGCACTGGCCGAATTAATCGAGCTGCGCGATCATCCTTACTTCGTCGCCTGTCAGTATCATCCGGAGTTTCAGAGCAAGCCGAACAAGCCGCACCCGCTCTTCAAAGGATTCATCGAGGCGGCGTTGGCGCATCAGAACGGTGAGCCGCGCGCCGCAGCCGATCCATTATCGCCGCGCCGAGTCCGTGATCAGGAACTCGCTCTGCAACGATAAGATCGACATCTTCATTCGCGTCGAGCTCGCGCAGATAACGAAACAGATTCGCCGCCGCTTCGCGCAAATCTTGTTTTGGGCTCAAACGACGGATCGCGGCGAAATCTTCGCGCGGCTCTAAACTCCACGCGAGCAATCCGACGCCTTCGTCGCCCATCTCATCCGCGCTGTGGACCAGCCGCAAGGGTTTGGTTGGCGCGTAATGCGATGGCATTTGTCCAGGCGCTGAAATTTCGGTCGCGGTTGAATGAGTGACTTCGCCGAAGATCGACAACTGCTCTTCTGTAATCGGGCCGCGCCGCAAGATGTCGATCTTGCCGTGGTTCAACGTGACGATAGTCGATTCGAGACCGTGCTCCGTCGGGCCCGCGTCGATGACGAGCGGAATCTGTAATTCATCGGCGACGTGTTTCGCGGTCGTCGGGCTGATTCGGCCGAACCGATTCGCGCTAGGCGCCGCCAAAGGACCGCCAAACGCGCGAATGATTTCGCTGAAGACCGGGTGCGCGCTGATTCGGACAGCGACCGTGTCCAGACCGGCGGTGACAATATCGGGAACGATCTCGCGTTTCGGCAAAACGATGGTGAAAGGGCCCGGCCAAAACTTTTCCGTGAGTGCAAGAACCAATTGTCGATCTTGCGTAGGAACATTCGCAACTCGTTCGAACCAATTGAAATCCGGGAGATGAACAATCAATGGATCAAACGAAGGTCGCTCCTTCGCTTCGAAGATTTTCGCGACGGCGATCGGATCGAGCGCGTCTGCGGCCAGGCCGTAAACGGTCTCGGTCGGAAGCGCGACGATTTCGTCTTTGCGAAGCAATTCAACCGCCCGACTCGGGTCAGTTGAGATCTCAGTCTTCACGTCGGCAGTTTCGCGGCGAGCACGGTCTCCGTTTGTTTGCGGCGAAACGCCTCCAGGCTCGCGCGAATCTTTTCGTCGGACGTGGCGAGAATGGCGGCCGCGAGCAGCGCGGCGTTTTTCGCGCCGGCAGAACCGATGGCCAGCGTTCCGACGGGAATGCCGCCGGGCATTTGCGCGATCGACAAGAGCGAATCAAGTCCATTGAGCGCCGATTTCATGGGGACGCCCAAAACCGGCAGCCAGGTATGCGCGGCGACGACACCGGCCAGATGTGCGGCGCCGCCGGCGGCCGCGATGATGACCCGGACTCCACGACCCGCCGCTTCGCGCGCGAATTTCGAGACCGCATCCGGCGTGCGATGCGCCGAAAGCGCGTGCGCTTCGTTCGGAATGCCGAGCTCGTCGAGCGTTTTCGTGCAGGCGGACATCGTTTCCCAATCTGACGTGCTGCCCATGATTACTGCGACCAATGATTTCGATTCAGCCATGGCGCACACTGGAATGAAGATGTCGATCTTTCAATTGTCGATCTTGCACGCGATATTGCGCGATGGATTCGCGCGGGAAATCGATCGTCCTCATCGGCATGATGGGCGCGGGCAAATCGTCGGTCGGCCGATGGTTGCAACGTCGCGCCGGTCTCGATCTTTTCGATTTGGATAAAACGGTGGCGAAACGGTTCGGCCTAACCATTCCCGAAATCTTCGAGAAATTCGGCGAAGAAAAATTTCGCGAAGCCGAAACCGAAGCGTTGCGCGCGTTCACGCCGGAGAAGCCGACGATTGTCGTGACCGGCGGCGGAACGATTTTGCGAAATGAAAATGTCGATCTTTTGAAACGGCTCGGGTTCATCATCTGGTTGCAGGCGGATGAGGGCACGTTATTCGAGCGCGCGTCGCGGCGCGGGAATCGCCCGCTGCTCCGCACCGAAAATCCGCGCAAGCGCATGGAGGAATTACTGAGCGAGCGGATTCCGCTCTACGAACGCGCGGCCGATTTCCGCGTCGATACTTCCACGATGAAGCAGGACGAAGTGGCCGATTGGATTTTGAAACGAATCGAGGAGTGCGCGGTGACATGAAAGCGCGCATCGTTAGGCTGGCGCAGGAGGTCGGCTTCGATGTGTGTCGCGTTGTGCGCTGCGGTCCCCCGCCCCACGCGAACGAGTTCGAGTCATGGATCGATGAGGGCGCGCACGGCGAGATGGATTACATGCGACGCGGAGCGGAGAAGCGGCGCAATCCGCAATTGGTTTTGCCCGGAGCGCGATCGGTCGTTGTGCTGGCGATGAATTATTTCCAGGGCGATGCCGCGGCCGCGAAGGAAGGGCGCATCGCACGCTATGCGCGGGGCGATGATTATCATGATGTGATCGAGGCGAAATTGCGCAAGATCGACATGTTCCTGCGCGAGCTTGGCGGGGAGCAGAAATGTTACGTCGATACCGGGCCGGTCTTGGAACGCGACTTCGCCGCGGAAGCGGGAATCGGCTGGCACGGCAAGAGTACGATGTTGATCAACGAGAAACTCGGGACGTGGTTTTTCCTCGCGGAAATTTTGACGACGCTCGAGCTCGAACCGGATGCGCCGGCGCGGGATCGTTGTGGAACGTGCATGCGCTGCATCGATGCGTGCCCGACCGGCGCGATCACCGCGCCGCACAAACTCGACGCGCGCAAATGCATTTCGTATCTGACGATCGAGCATAAGAGTTCGATCCCGCTGGAACAACGACCGCTCATTGGCGATCGCATCTTCGGTTGTGACGATTGTCTTGAGGCGTGTCCGTGGAATCGCTTCGCGCAGGTCTCGCGCGAATCCGCCTTCGCCGCGCGAAGATCGACAACTGCATTTACGTTGCGCGATTATTTGCGCCTAACGGATGCGGAATTTCGTAACCTGTTTCGCAATTCGCCGATCAAACGAATCAAGCGGCGCGGATTTTTGCGCAATGTCTGCGTCGCGCTGGGAAATGTGGGCGAGGAATCCGATCTGCCCGCGCTCGAGCACGCGGCTATCGATCCGGAGCCGTTGATCGCCGAGCACGCGCAATGGGCCATCGCCCAAATCCGCGCAAGATCGACATCGTCCATTCTGGCGGAAGTTCATTGAATCCAAACAGATTCCCCGGCGCATCCTAACCATGCCGAATGAACGGGAATTCCTTTCCAACGGTCGAATCTCGGATTAAATCTGACGCCGTCGCCCCTGCGAACGTTCCTCGAATGCACCAAGCCGCCACAGCCACGCCCGCGCCCCGTACCGCGAAGCAGAAAAAGTCACGCCGCCGCAAACAAATCATTTACGGCGCAATCGGACTGATCGTGTTGTGGATCGTTGTCTCGATCATTTTGAGCAAACGCGAGAAGCCGATCCCGGTGACAACAGACAAGGCAACGAAGCGAACGATCGTGCAAATCGTGTCGGCGACGGGAAAAATTCAGCCGGAAACGGAAGTGAAAATCTCGCCGGAAGTCGCGGGCGAAATCATCGATCTGCCCGTTGACGATGGAAAGCAGGTGAAGAAAGGCGATTTGCTCGTGCGGATTAAACCGGATTCATACAAGGCGTTGCTCGAGCAACAGGAAGCGGCGATCAGCTCGGCGAGGGCGACGAACCTGCAACAGAAAGCGACGATGCAGAAAGCGGAACAGGATTTGAAACGGGCCGACGACATGTTCGCGAAGAAGGTGATGTCGATCCAGGAATATAACGCCGCGCAGGCCGCGGCCGACGTGGCGAAGAACACCTTCGAAAGTTCGTTGCACGAAATCGAGCGCGCAGAAGCGGCGTCGAGCCAGGCGCGCGATCAACTTTCGAAGACGACGGTTTATTCGCCGATCGACGGCACGGTCACAATATTAAATAGCAAACTCGGCGAACGGATCGTGGCGACGGGACAATTCGCCGGCACGGAAGTGATGCGGGTGGCCGATCTCAATCACATGGAAGCGCGCGTGGATGTGAACGAGAACGACGTCGTAAATGTGAAGCCCGGTGACAAAGCGAATGTGAAGATCGACGCGTACGGCGACCGGAAATTTCACGGAACGGTTTATCAAATCGCGAACACCGGAAAGACGACGAGCGCCGGGACGCAGGAAGAAGTGACCAATTTCGAAGTGAAAATTCGAATCGACGATCACGATGTTGTGTTAAAGCCGGGATTGAGCTGCACGGCCGATATCGAGACGGCGACGGTGAAAGACGTGGTCACGGTGCCGATGCAGGCGGTGACGATCCGCACCGGCGAGAGCAATTTGAGTCCGGAAGAAATTGAAAAGAAGAAGGCGAAGATGGCGCAGCGCGATAAAGGCGATAACAACGCCGAGTTTGTGAACGAAAAAGCGGAGAAGGCGGCGCAGCGCGAAGAACGCGAGAAGCTGGCCAAGGTTGTGTTTTTGAAAAAGGGAAGCAAGGCGCAGCTCGTGAAAGTGACGACCGGGATTTCCGACGACACGTTCATGGAAATCAAAAGCGGCGTGCAGCCGGGCGACGAAGTGATCTCGGGAAGCTACAGCGCGATCAGCCGGAAATTGAAGGACGGCGCGAAAGTCACTTACGACAAGGAATCGACGAAGTAGTTGTCGATCTTACGATGGACGATGGTAAATCCGTTAGGCCGCGCGGCCGGATCGTGATCGACATCGAAAACATCACGAAAGATTACGTGATGGGTGAGGAAACGGTGCGCGCGCTGCGTGGCGTGTCGCTGCAAATTCACGCGAACGAATACCTCGCCATCATGGGCCCGAGCGGCAGCGGCAAGTCGACGCTCATGAACATGCTCGGTTGTCTCGATACGCCGACATCTGGTCGATACGAGTTCAATGGCAAAAACGTCGCCGAGATGGATGACGACGAGCTGGCGGCGATCCGCAATCGCGAGATCGGTTTCGTGTTTCAAACGTTTAATCTCCTGCCAAGATCGACATCGTTACGTAACGTCGAGCTGCCGTTGATTTACGCCGGGATCGATCCGGATGAGCGCGAAGAGCGCGCGGCGCAGGCGCTGGCCGATGTTGGGCTGGGCGACCGGATTCAACACAAGCCTAACGAGCTCTCCGGCGGACAACGCCAGCGCGTCGCGATCGCACGCGCGCTCGTAAACCGGCCGTCGATTATTCTCGCCGACGAGCCCACGGGAAATCTCGATTCGAAAACCGGCGAAGAGATCATGGCCTTGCTCGAGGATTTGTACGAGCGCGGGAACACCATCATTCTCGTGACGCACGAACGCGATATCGCTGCCCATGCGCGACGTACGGTGCATTTGCGCGACGGACTTATCGAAAGCGATCACGCCGGATTTATTCCTGAATTGGATTTAGAGACGGCCAGCTAAGATCGACAATGAGTATACGAGACGGAGTTTTGTTTCTGGGGAACGCAGGCCGCTGGCCTGCAGTCGCCGACAGCTTGCCGACGACAATCTCGCGGAGCGAACGGCAATTGCGGCGAAGATTTTTCGGCGGGCCGCCGAAAACAACAGGCCGGCGGCCTGTGCTCCCCAGAGTTACATCGTGAAACGTTTTCTCTACGAGCTGACCGAAAGCTGGCGCATTGCCGCCGCGCAAATGCGCTCGAACATGACGCGCTCCACGCTCACCGCGCTCGGCGTCATCATCGGCATTATCGCGGTGACGTTGATGGGCACAGCGGTGAACGGCATCTCGACCGGGTTCGATAAAAGCATGGCCGTGCTCGGTGACGACGTGCTCTACGTCACGCAATGGCCGTGGAAGCCGGTGGATGATTGGTGGAATTATCGCGACCGCAAAAAAATCGAGACTGCGTATGCCGAAAAATTGAATCGCATGATCGACGCGACGCCGAACTCGAATCTCGTTCTGGCCGTGCCGACATCGAGTTTGTTTCGTTCGATCAAATACGAAGGCAATCAGGTCGATAACGTGTTCGTCCTCGGGACGACGGCGGATTTCATCGTAACATCGACAATCGATTGTAAGGAGGGGCGCTTCTTCAACGAAATCGAGTCACGCGGCGGCGCGAACGTCGTCGTCATTGGTTACGACGTGGCCGACGCGCTCTTTCCCGTGGAAGATCCGATCGACAAACAGGTGCTGATTAACGGTCAGCTTTTCAAGGTGGTGGGCGTGAATTCCCGCCAGGGAACATTTCTCGGGTTGTTCAGCTGGGACTCGATGGTCGCGCTTCCGTTAGGCGCGTTTAACAAATACTTCAGCGGCAAACCGGAGTCGGATGTGCGCGTGAAAGTGAAAGACAAAACTAAAATCGCTGACGCCAAGGATGAGCTCACCGGATTGATGCGGCGCGCGCGCGGATTGCAGCCGGAACAGAAGGACGATTTCTCGATCAACGAACAACAGGCATTCAAGAGCACACTTGATCCGGTAAAGAATTCCATCGCCATCGCCGGATTATTTATCACCGGTCTGGCGCTCTTCGTCGGCGCGATCGGCATCATGAACATCACGTTTGTGAGTGTGAAAGAGCGCACAAAAGAAATCGGAACGCGCAAAGCGCTGGGCGCGCGGCGGCGCACCATCCTGCTGCAATTCCTCATCGAATCGACCGCGCTCTGTTTGTTAGGCGGATTCATCGGATTGGCCATCGCCTTTCTCTTGTGCACGGGAATCGCGAAGGCAGCGCCGTCCTTCCCGATCCACTTGTCGCTTGGCCTGGTCTTTACGAGCATGATCGTTTCCGTCCTCACCGGATTGTTTTCCGGTTTCGCGCCGGCCTGGTCGGCCTCGCGTCTCGATCCGGTGGCGGCGCTGCGATACGAATGAGCAGATTAACCACAGAGACCACGGAGAACACGGAGTTGGAGAAAGAGGTTAATAAAGTCACTGAGGCCGTTATTGGATGCGCGATTGAGGTCCATCGCGAATTGGGGCCGGGACTTCTCGAATCCGCGTACGAAACTTGTCTTTGTCGCGAGCTCGCAATTTCTAAAATGGCTTTTGAATGTCAGCGGCCAATTCCGCTCGTCTATAAGGGGGTTAGGCTCGACTGCGGGTATCGCGCGGACCTGGTCGTCGCCAAGAGCGTCCTCGTCGAAGTGAAGGCAGTTGATCAGCTCAACACGATTCACGATGCGCAATTGCTCAGCTATCTGAAATTGAGCGGACTAAAAGTTGGCCTGCTTATTAATTTCAACGTGCGCGTATTGATCCACGGAATTCGTCGAAAAGTCATCGGGGAACCAGGTGAAGTCTCTTTATAGCTCCGTGCGCTCCGTGATCTCCGTGGTTCCTCTTCCGTAAGATCGACAATGTTATTTCGCGAAATCATCAAGATGGCGGCGAGCTCGTTAGGGGCGAACAAGCTTCGCTCCGCCCTAACAATGATGGGCATTACGATCGGCGTTTTCTCCGTCATCTCGGTCATGACCGCGATCGGCGCGCTGCAATACTCGATCGAGAACGGAATCAGTTTTCTCGGCTCAAACATTTTCCAATTCGCGAAATATCCGGCGAACGTTTCGGCCAGCGGCGACGTGAAGGAAAAATACCGCAACCGCCGCAACATCACTTACCAGCAGGCGCAGCATTACTTCAAATTGATGGAAGGCGAGGCGCGCGAAATTTGTCTGAAGTGTTTCGCCTACGAAGTGAAAGGCCAGGCGGTTTACAACGGCGTGAAGACGACGCCGAGCCTGCTCGTGGTCGGTTCGAACCGCAGTTTTCTGACCGCGAACGCATTCACACTCGGCTACGGCCGTAATCTCTCCGATGAAGATGTCGATCTTTCACGGCGCGTCATTGTCGTCGGAAAAATGATTGAGCGCCGTTTGTTTCCGCACGAATCGCCTATCGGCAAAGTCATTCGCGTCAGCGGCCACACTTACAGCATCATCGGCGTGCTCGCGGAAAAAGGGACCGCATTCGGACAGAGCCAGGACGACATCGTCATCATGCCGATCACGCGCTTCTTCGAAGATTACGGCGAAGCGAAACGCACGGTGAACATCGCGACGCAGGCGTTCACAAACGACACTTACAATCGCACTTTCGACAAAGGCATCAGCGCCATGCGCATCGCGCGCGGATTAAAAGCGGACCAGCCTAACGACTTCGAGATTTACTCGAACGATTCGCTTAAGAGCGCATTCGTCAACATCGCCGGAGTCGTGCGCATCGGCGCATTCGTTATCAGCTTGATCGCGCTCGTCGCCGCCGGCATTGGCATCATGAACATCATGCTCGTGAGCGTGACCGAGCGCACGAAAGAGATCGGCGTGCGCAAATCGATCGGCGCGCGGCGGCGCGACATTCTCCGGCAGTTTTTGACTGAAGCCGTGTTTATTTCCGAAGCGGGCGGCGTTCTCGGTATCGTGCTCGGGATCATCGTGGGCGATTTGCTCGCGCACTGGCTTCAAGCTGAGCTGATTTTTCCCTATGGCTGGGCCGTCGCCGGATTGCTCGTCTGTTCGGCCATCGGGATCGGGTTTGGACTCTATCCGGCCTACCGCGCGGCGTCGCTCGATCCGATCGAAGCGCTCCGCTACGAATAACACGGCCGCGCGTCTCTTCGTAAGCGAAGAAGGCATACCCACGGCGCAACGTTTGCGCTAAGCTGTCTTTTCCCCGCTCTGTGCCTGCGAAATCTGTCCCTTCAACTGCAAGATCGACATCGTCCGGTGGCATTCTGCTTATCGAAGAGTATGACGCACTGGCCGCGGCCATTCGCTCGGCCCTGAAGAAATTTGCGCCGCAATCTGCGGTCGTTGTCGCGCGCACGTTGGATGAAGCCGCCGCCTCGCTTCAATCGGCAACACCCGATCTGATCATCATCGATTTCGATCCTGCATTTTCGGGTCTGACAACATTTTTGCTGCAAGCGCGCAAGAATTGTCCGGACGCGAGCGCAATTCTCATCGGCAGTGGAATCAAGAGCGACACTGCGCTGGAGTTCCGTCGCTTCGGCGCCGTGCAATTTTTGCCGAAGCCGTACGAGATCGCCGATTTCGGCGCGACTGTGCAAACGTTGCTCGCGATCGATGTCGAGGAGACGCATGCCACGTTGCACTCGTTAGGCGTGGCGGACGTCACGCTCGCGCAATGCGCCGGCGCACGCAGCATCGTGCTCGAAGTCGAGGCGGATGGTAAACGCGGCGAAATTTACATTCAGGATGGCGAGATCGTTCAGGCGAAAACGGGGCAGCGAAAGGACGGGCCCGCACTGAAAGAGATGTTTGCGTGGAACGACGCGAAGATAATTGAAACTGAAGCTGCGGGTTCAACCAAGCGCAGCATTCGCGAAACTTGGATCGACATCTTCTTTTCGTCGTTAAATGAGCCGAAGCCGCGGCGAATTCCTGCGCGAGTGCAACCTGTCCCACCGCCGCCACCGGTCGAAATCACTCCGCCCGCGCCGATCGAAGTTGCGCCGCCTCCGGTTGAAGTTAAGAGGCCACCACCGCCGCCCGTCGAAGCCGCACCACCCCGGCCACCGCCAAAGACTGGAAAGAAAATCGTCATCATCGACGACACAGAAATGTTGCTCCTGTTTGTCGAAGACGCACTCACCTTCGCCGATCCGCAACTCCGCGTCACGACGGCGCCGACCGGCATCACCGGTTTGAAGGAAATCGATTCGCTCCAACCTGATCTGGTGTTGCTCGATTACAGTTTGCCCGACATCAACGGCGATGAAGTTTGCCGCCGTCTGTTGCGTGATGAACGCACGGCGCGCATTCCGGTCGTCATGATGTCCGGACACGTTGCCGAAATGACCGCAGCGGCCGAGGCGTTCCCGAACATCGTCGCGACAATTGCCAAACCATTTATGTCTGAGGCGATGGTCGCGCTCGTGCAGCAAACGCTCACGCTCGGTTTGCGGCCGAAGCCAAAACCAGCGCCACCGAAAGCGCCGCCACCACCGGCGCCGGTCGTTAGGCTAAAACCAAAGCCAGTCGCGGCCGAACCAAAAATCGTTAGGCCGAAACCGGCGCCAGCTCCACCACCGCCGTCGCCGGTTCCCATAAGATCGACAATCGCACCTCCCGAGCCCGAAACGCAGCCCCGGCTCGCAAGCGACGAAGTGCGGAATTCGATTGCCACGCCCGTTATTTCAAAAGCCGGGAGCGAAGTGGTGCTCGGACTTTATCTCGAGGTCGTCGCCATGCGCCTCACGCCGACCCTGCGTATGGGCACGATTCGCGCCCGTCCCTCGTCTTTCACCGTTTCGCTTCATATTTCGCCCGCGACGATTCCGGCAGAAATCGCGTTCGAACTCGGGCGCACCGAGCTCGACGCGAATAATCGCGTGAACAAACTGCGTCTCGTTCCCACGCGCCGTCCCTTCGAGCGGCGGGAGACGCACGCCGCCGTGCAGGTTGGTGCGCTAAATTTCGTGCCGCAAGATTCCCGCGGACAAGTTCAGCTCACTCCGAGCGCAGATGCGCCGATGACGATGCATTTGCTCGCGCATCTCGATCTCGCCGGTGTCGAGTTGTCCACGAACTTCGAACTCGGACAAATCGTTTTACAAAGCCGCTCGCAAACGGTGCGTGTCACGCTCGGGTCGGAACAAACGGGTGTGTTTTGCGAAATCGCCGGCGTCCGTCTCGATGCGAACGGCCGCATCTCCGAGATGCTGCTCAATCCGCTGAAATAGCGATTGTCGATCTTGTCAGGTCAGCCCGAGCGCCGCGAATGTTTGATCGACATGTGCCAGGTGGATGTCGAGCGAACACAAGCGATCGATTTCTTTCGCCGCTAATTTCGAAGTGATCTCCGGTTCCTGTTTTGCGTTCTCCGCGAAAGTCCCCTCGCCTTTCCACGTCTTCATCGCCGCGCGTTGCACCGCTTCGTAGGCGGCCTTGCGCTCGGAACCCGCGCGCGTGAGCGCGAGCAAAATCGATTGGCTGTGATACAGACCTTTCGTTAGGCCGAGGTTCTTTTCCATGTTCTCGGGATAAACCTGCAAGCCCGCGACGACGTCGCGCAATTTCACCAGCATGTAATCAAGCAGCGTGCACGAGTCCGGCAAAATGATCCGCTCCGCGCTCGAATGGCTAATGTCGCGCTCATGCCACAGCGCCACATTCTCCAATGCGACAACGCTGTTGCCGCGAATCACGCGCGCGAGTCCGCTCAAACGCTCGTTCGTGATCGGATTGCGTTTGTGCGGCATGGCCGAGCTGCCTTTTTGGCCGGCCGCGAAAAATTCTTCCACTTCGAGAACTTCCGTGCGCTGCAAATGTCGAAACTCCGTCGCCCAGCGATCGATGCTCGATGCGATCAGCGCGAGAGTGGTCATGAATTCGGCGTGACGATCCCGTTGCACGATTTGCGTCGAGATCGTGTCCGGCTTCAAGCCGAGTTTCTGACAAACGCTGCGCTCAACTTTTGGATCGAGATGCGCGTGCGTGCCGACTGCGCCGCTCAGTTTTCCGACGGCGACGCGCTCTCGCGTTTGCTTCAATCGCTCTTCCGCGCGACCGAACTCATCATACATGAGTGCGAGTTTGAGACCGAACGTGATCGGCTCGGCATGGATGCCGTGACTGCGGCCGATCATCGGCGTCATTTTGTAGCGCTTGGCCTGGTCGGCGATTGTCGATCTTAGCTGCTCCAGGTCGGCTGCGAGAATGTCGCTCGACTGCGTGAGCTGGACCGCGAGCGTCGTATCGAGAATGTCCGAACTCGTTAGGCCTTGATGGATCCAACGCGCGGCCGGTCCGACCGATTCGGCCACGTTCTCGAGAAATGCGATGACGTCGTGATTCGTCCGCTTTTCGATTTCAAGAATCTCGGGAATGGAAAACTTGGCGCGCTTGCGAATTGTCGCCGCGTCCTCTTTCGGAATTTGGCCGAGCTCGGCCATGGCTTCGCACGCGAGCGTCTCGATCTCGAGCCAGATGCCGAATTTGTTTTCGTCCGACCAGATGCGTCGCATCTCCGGTCGGGAATAACGATCAATCACGCGGCGACTTTATGTCATTCGCTCGATATGACAAAAAGCGAAAACAAAAATCGCTCCGGCGACAAAGCACCGGAGCGACTTCGGAAAGTCGATTGTCGATCTTACCCTAGCAAACCTTGGCGCGGATGAACTTGCCGTTGTCGTTCACGCGAACACGGCCACTGCCGAGCAGGTCCGCCACCGTGGCGACGGTCTCTTTTGTGTTCTTCGTGCACGAGCTGACCGCGAGAATCAGGTCGCCGAGTGAGAGTTTTGTACGGGGTTTGAGGATTTGTTTGGTCGTTTTCATGAGCAAGCTCACGGATTTAGAGCAAATGAGGTGCCATTTTGTTCAAACAAACTTCTCCGAGGGTAAAATTTATCAGACGCGGCGGTAATGGTGTCAGCCCTGACGCAATTCTGACATTCCTGTCAGACCTTTGACACCTTTTGCCAATCAATTCCGCCGATGCATCACCCGCATTGCGAATAAATACAGCGCCGCAAACACGAGCACGCAGAGCAAAATCCAATTCGATTGGCCTTTGATAAATTGGACAAGGCCTTCCGGATTCGACAACAAATCGGGCTGGCGTTTGAACGCTTGTGCGCCCAGATAAGCCAGGATCGCGTTCGCTACGGCCGCCCCGGCGATCGTCACCGCGCTAAACGTGGCGAAGTTCATCCGCACGATCCCCGCCGGAATGGAAATGAAATGGCGAACGATCGGCAGAATTCGCGCGAAGAAAATTCCGCCTGCTTCGTAGTCCTTCAACCACGCTTCGGCCCTTTCGAGCTTGTGTTCGTTTATGAGCAGGAACCTGCCGTAACGAATGAGCAGCGGCCGGCCTAACCAACGCGACAGCCAATACATCAGCATCGCGCCGAGATACGAACCGAATGTCCCGGCGATGAGAACGCCGGCAAAACTCAAATCACCGCGCGCCGCCAGAAACGCGGCGGGCGGAATGACCGCTTCGGCCGGCACCGGCAACGGCGTGCTGCCGAGCGCCATCAACGCGATGATGCCGAGATATCCGCCGGTCAGGACCCAATTGAACCACGTCTCGATGAGATGATGCATGTTGTCTTTGCGCGCGAAGTCGGGGAATCTCCCGAAACCCAACCGCAAATCAACATGTCGATCTACCGACGCGTCCTGAAATATTATCGGCCGTTCCTGCCGCAGATTCTGCTTGGGCTCATCCTTTCGCTCGTCGGTATCGGATTGAATTTGCTCAAACCCTGGCCGTTCAAATTTATTGTGGATCGCGTCATTCCTGATCGAGACGCCCATCTCGTGCTGCTGCTCTGCGGCGCCCTCGTGCTCATCCAATTTCTCTGGGGCATCTGCAATTGGCTAACGAATTACATTTTCGTGAAGGTCGGACTGGAAGCGCTGCTCAAGGTTCGCACCGAGCTCTATTCGCACCTGCAACGGCTCTCGTTAAAATTTCACGACACGCGGCGCTCGGCTGATTTGAGTTTTCGCGTCACCTACGATTCGCAGGCGATCCAAACAATCTTCAACAAAGGTTTCACGGGAATTTTTGGATCGACAATCACTCTTGTCGGCACGTTCGTGATCATGCTGCGACTTGATTGGCAGCTCGCGTTGCTTTCGCTCGCAGTCGTTCCCCTGCTCATGGGGTCGATTTATTTTTTCGCCGCGCGCATTCGCCGCGAATCGACTTCGATCCAGGAGCATGAAAGCGCGGTGCTCACGCAAGCGCAGGAAGGATTGAGTTCAATCCGCATGGTGCACGCATTCGGCCGCGAAGATTTCGAGGTCCATCAATTTCATCTGCAGGCGCAACAAAGTTTGCAGGCGAACCTCCGCCTCACGCTGACGAATGTGAACAGCGCGCTCGTCATCAGCACGCTCATGGTCCTCGGGACGGCGGCGATGTATTACGTTGGCACGATGCATGTGCTTGCCGGCTCGTTATCGTTAGGCTCGCTCCTCGTTTTCAGCGCGTATCTGCTCATGCTCTATCAACCACTTGAGTCGCTCACTTACACCGCGTGGGCGATGGAAGGCGCGACCGCCGGCGCGAAACGTTGCTTCGAAGTGCTCGAACGCGCAGATGACGTTGTCGATCTTCCGAGCGCCGTCGCGATCGAATCCGCGCAAGGCGCAATCGCATTCCGCCACGTTTCCTTCGGCTACGCGCAAGATCGACAAGTAATGCACGATGTCGATCTTGCCATTGCGCCTAACCAGATCGTCGCGCTCGTTGGCGGCACCGGCGCGGGTAAGAGCACATTGCTCAGCCTCGTCCCGCGCTTCTACGATCCAAATTCCGGCAACGTCACGTTCGACGGTGTCGACGTGCGCGAGATCACGAAAAAATCTTTGCGCTCGCAAATCGCGATCGTGTTGCAAGACACGCTGTTGTTTTCGACAACGGTCCGGGAGAACATCGCCTACGGCCGGCCCGGCGCGACCGATGAAGAAATTGCGGAAGCGGCCAAGCGCGCGCAGGCCGACGAATTCATCCTGCAATTGCCTAACGGATACGACAACCTGGTCGGCGAACGCGGCGCGCATCTCAGCGTCGGCCAGCGCCAACGCATCGGAATCGCGCGCGCATTTCTAAAAGACGCGCCGATTCTTTTGCTCGATGAGCCGACATCTGCGCTCGATCCTACGACCGAAGCTGCCATCATGGACACGATCAAGGAATTGATGCGCGGACGAACCACCATTATCGCGACGCACCGGCTCGCCACCATTCACGATGTCGATCTTATCGTCGTTTTGGAGAATGGCCGCGTCGCCGAGCAAGGCCGCGGCGAAGATCTCGTTAGGCGCGGTGGCGTTTACGCGAAACTTTATTCATCGGGAAAATTTGAATGACCAACGTCCGCGAAGATCGACATGTAGAAGACGATTGGTGGAAGGAACCGATTCCGCCGAACGTCGAATGGGGCGACGGCTTTTATTGCGAGACCGCGCAGGTGTTTCGATTCCTGCGCAATCGCGAATCGGGCGCGATTAAATTCGGCAAACACGATTCCGTTTACGCCGGCTGCTCGTTCTCCGTCGGCGTGAAGGGTCGTGTCACGGTCGGCGATCTCACTTTGCTCAACGGCGCGCTCGTCATGTGCGAAGACAAGATCGACATCGGATCGAATTGTTTAATCTCGTGGAATGTCGGCATCGCCGATTCCGATTTTCACCCGCTCGATCCGGCGCAACGTTTGATCGATGCGCGCGCGGTCGCGCCGTTTCTCAAAGAACGGCCCGCGCGACCAACGCTGAAAACTGTTCCGGTAAAAATTTGCGATAACGTCTGGATCGGCATGAACGCCGTCATTCTGAAAGGCGTGACCGTCGGCGAGAATTCGGTGGTCGCGGCCGGCGCGGTGGTGACAAAAAGCGTGGAAGCGAACGTCGTGGTCGCGGGGAATCCGGCGCAAGTCGTTAGGCGATTGGAGTGAAACGCAAACGCATCGTCGTCATGGGTTTCATGGGGTCGGTGCCGATCGCCGGCGTTATCTGGCAACACATTCATTACATCGTCGGTCTGCAGCGACTCGGACACGATGTTTACTACGTCGAAGACTCCGCACGGTTGCCGTACAATCCCGAAACATTCGATACAAATGAAAGTCTCGATTATCCCGCAAGAATTTTAGGTCAGCTCAGCCGCGAATTCGATTTCAAGAATCGATGGTCGTATTGCGGGCGATTTGCGAGCAACACCCCGACCGTCGGGCTGCCCTTGAAAAAAGTTCGCCAGCTTTACAAGGACGCCGACGCGATCCTGAACATCTGCGGTGCGCAAGAGTTCAATGACGATTTGCTCGTGAGCGATCGCATTATTTATGTCGAGAGCGATCCGGCGGTTGAGCAAATCAAGATCGACAAGCGCGTAAGATCGACAATCGACTATCTGCGGCGTCACAGCGCGCTGTTTACTTTTGGTGAACTCGTCGGCACAAAAAAATTCCCGGTGCCGACGCACGGATTCAAATGGCTGCCGACGCGGCAACCGATCGTGACCGATTTGTGGAAAACCAGTCGAGCGCCGGCGCGTGCAGCAGTGTTTACATCGGTCGCGAATTGGTCGACGAGCGGATTGAAAGACATCACCTGGCGCGGCAAAAAATATCTATGGAGCAAATCGCGCGAGTTCATTCGCTTTATCGAGGCGCCCAAACGCGCGGGCGAAACATTCGAGCTCGCGACGGACATAAAAGATCGACAATTGCATTCGAAGTTCGAGCGCAACGGCTGGCGTTTCACTTCGCCGCATCAAATGAGCGTCGATTACTGGCTCTATCGCGATTACGTCCGCAAATCGAAAGGCGAGTTCACGGTCGCGAAAGATCAATACGTGCGACTTCACACCGGTTGGTTTAGCGATCGCAGCGGTTGTTACCTGGCGGCGGGCCGGCCGGTCATCACACAGGAAACCGGCTTCAGCGAAATTTACGGCGGCGACAGCGGATTGTTTTCGTTTCGTTCGTTAGGCGAAATCCGCGAAGCGGTGAAACGGATCAATCGCGACTACGCGAAACATTCGCGCGCGGCGCGCAATCTGGCACGCGAAGTTTTCGAAGCAGAGAAAGTCGTCGGCGAATTGCTCGAACGCGCCGGCGTGTAAGATCGACATCTACAAGATCGACATGTTCGTTTGCATTTCGGTCTGAGCGTCTATCTTCTCGGACTTTCGGAGATGAAGCGCGTATTTCTCATCATGTCAGCGGTCGTCCTGCTTGGATCGACCTCACTATTCGCGCAACAAGCTCCGCGATCGATGCCGGGCGCGTCAGCGTCGCCCGCGGAAACGGCGCCCGGTTTTCCAGGCGCGCTTGCACGACAAACTCCGCCGCAACAACAGGCGCCGGTCGTTGTTCCGGTCCCGGTCATGCCCGCAAGACCGAACGGTCCGGTGCAAAAAAGTCTTGTGCGCATCACCACCACCGCAGTCGAACCGGATTATCGTGCGCCGTGGAATGCGGGAATGATCGCGCGCGGCGTCGGCGCCGGCTTCGTCATCGACGGCAATCGCATCATGACGAACGCGCACGTCGTGAGCAACGCGCGTTTCATCACGGTCGAACGCGACGGCGACCCGAACAAATATCCGGCCACGGTGCAATTCATCGCGCACGATTGCGATCTCGCGCTGCTCAACGTTTCGTCGCCGAATTTTTTCAAGAACATGATTCCGCTCCAATTCGGCGGAATTCCGGCGCTCGAATCGACTGTGTCAGCCTACGGATTTCCGATCGGCGGCGAGCGCATGTCGATCACGACGGGCATCGTCTCGCGCATCGATTTCAATCTTTATGCGCATTCGTCGATTGATTCGCACCTGGCGATTCAAATCAGCGCGCAGATTAATCCGGGCAACAGTGGTGGCCCGGTGATGCAGGATGGCAAAGTCGTGGGCGTCGCGTTTCAAGGTTACAGCGGCGACGTCGCGCAAGGCGTCGCGTACATGATCCCGACGCCGGTGATCAAACGTTTCCTGCAAGACGTGAGCGACGGGCATTACGATAAATATGTCGATCTTGGCCTAACGTATTTGAAATTGCTCAATCCGGCGCAGCGACATTTTCTCGGATTGAAGGATGACGATCGTGGCGTGCTGATTGAAACCGTCGTCGCGGCCGGTCCTTGCAACGGGCAGGTGAAATCGGGCGACGTTTTGTTGTCGATCGACAATCACCCGATCGCGAGCGACGCGACGGTGGAGCTGGAAGGTTCGCGTGTCGATATGCCCGAAGTGGTCGAGCGAAAATTCAAAGGCGACAAAGTGAAGCTCGACATGTTGCGCGACAAACAGCCGGTCTCGGTGACGATCGCGCTCGACACCATTCCGCCCTACATGATTCAGGGACACGCTTACGATGTGCGGCCGCGATACGTTGTTTACGGCGGGCTTGTGTTTCAACCGCTCGATCTCGAGATCATGGAGGCGTATCAGCCAAGCGATCTGCGCTTGCGTCACTTCTTCGATTACTTCGTGCTCGAACAAATTTATGTCGATCATCCGGAGATCATCGTGCTGACGAATGTTTTACCCGATCCGATCAACACGTATCTGTCGCCGTATCGCGGGACCATTGTCGATGAGGTGAACGGGAAGAAAATCAAAACGCTGCGCGATTTGGCCGACGCGCTCGCGCAGCCGGGCGATCGGCTCGTGCTCAACATGATTGGCGACGGACCGCCGCTCGTGCTCGATCCGAAGCAAGTCGAGGCCGCGCGTGAGCGAATCAAGGCGCGTTACAACGTGCAGGCCGAACAGAATCTCGAAGAGCAATCGCTGCGCGCGCAGCCGAAACCTTCCGAGCCACCAACGAAGCCCTGATGAAATTGCGCCGCCTTATTTTCACAATGACGATGTCGATCTTGTCGATGTCGATCTTCGCTGCGCAGCCTAACGCGCCCACAAAATCGATCATTCCCGGAAACAAGCCGAAAGAGCTTTCGTTAGTCCGCGTGAACGTGACCGGACAGCCCTACGATTATTTCAAACCGTGGCAAAAGAAGGCGCCGTTCTCGAAGCGCGGACTCGGCGCGGTTTTGCAGGGCGGTCGCGTTATCGTCACGGCGGATTTGGTGGCGAACCAAAATTACGTAGAGCTCGAGCGCGCCGAATCCGGGGACAAGATCGGCGCGGACGTAAAGGTAATCGATTACGAAGCGAACCTCGCGTTACTCGAACCGACCGATAAAAAATTTCTCGAAGGCCTGTCGCCGCTCGAGCTCGCAGGCGACACCGCCGTGGGCGATCGGATCGCGGCGTGGCAACTCGAACCGACCGGCGCGCTCGTCGTGACCGAAGGCATCGTCACGACGGTGCAGATGATGAAGTACCCTGTCGATCTTGGCCAGTTCCTCGGCTACCGCATCAGCATTCCGATGCAGTACCGCGAAAACAGTTACACGGTGCCGCTGGTCAAAAACAACAAGCTCGCCGGTTTGCTGCTGCGATTCGATCCGCGCACGCAAGTGCTCGACGCCATCCCGGCGCCGATTATCGCGCATTTCTTGAAAGACGCGGCGAAGGAACATTACGCCGGATTTCCGTCCGCCGGCTTTTCGTTTTTCTCCACGCGCGATCCGCAATTACGCACATTCGCGGGACAAACTGGCAAAGCGGCCGGCGTTTACGTGACGGCGGTCGAGCCGCATTCGCCGGCGGAGAAAGCGGGATTGCAAGCGGGCGACATCGTCACCTCGGTCGGGAATAACGATGTCGATCAAAACGGGAATTACGTCGATCAGTTCTACGGCAAACTCGAATTCACAAACCTCCTCACCTCGCGCGCGTTTTCCGGCGACACCGTGCCGTTGCAAATCCAGCGGCAGGGAAAACCGATGACGTTATCGATGACGCTCGAGCATCGACCGGCGAAAGATTACGTCATCCCGCCCTACAACATCGATCAAGCGCCTAACTATTACATTCTCGGCGGGCTCATCCTTCAGGAACTTTCTCGGCAGTATTTGAAAGAATGGGGGCCGAACTGGCAAAAGGAAGCGCCGCAGCGTTTCGTTTATCTCGATCGCTATCAATCCGAACTTTATCCCGAAGGCAATCGTCGCGTCGTCATCATGAGTCAGGTGCTTCCCGCGAACAACACCATCGGCTACGACGATCTCGCTTACCTCACGGTGAAAAAAGTGAACGGGAAAGAAGTGAAGTCGTTAGCCGAATTCGCCGAGGCGGTGAAGCAACCGCTCGAAGGCGGCTTCATCAAGATCGAGACCGAGGAAGATCCGAAACAGATCGAGCTCGAAGCGGCGAGCGTCGCCGACGAAGCGCAAGCGCTTCAGGAAAATTACGGGATCTCTTCACTGCAGCGATTGCAGTGACCGTTACAGAAATTTGCTCAGCAGACGACGATGATTGGTCTGCAGAGTTTCGCGAAGGTCATTTGCCGCCCTGGCGACATCAGGATCCTTACCGTTCGCAGCGATTACCCTCATAGCAGCCTGGCTTTGTGGACTGGCTTTGATCGACGCGTTTGCCGCGAGTAATTCCTGAGAGATCTCCACCGGTTCATCCGGAACCTTCGCCCGGCGCGCTTCGCCCTCTGGGTTCAGTTGTAGCCAGGTTCGGAATGTTTCGGTGTCCAATCCCAAATCCGGCAAATCTCTTAATTCGGGATGGACCGCAATCAGCCGAATCAATTCATCCGTGCTTTTGTTTTCACGCTCGGCCTTCGCTCTGATCGCGGCGGCCACTTGTTGCGGCGTTTTGGATTTATTCAGTTCGTCGACAAACTGCTGCGCGCTCGCGTTCACCTTCTTCGCCCACGCGGCAAGATCATCGTATTTTTTCGGTTCGGCCGACGTGGTGATGATGGTGCCTGCCATGCAGCAGCAGATAAGAGCCACGCGATTAACACTCGGCATATATGACGAAAGATTTGCCGATTTGCCGCCGAAGCGCAATCGCAGGAAAATCACGGCGGATGTAATTGTCGATCTTGCACGTCACTCTGCTCACGACGTTTGTCGGAAACGGCGGTCTTAATCGGTCGCCTTAGCGTTTTCGTAGGGCTGGTGTTTATCTTCGTTAGCTTCTGGATCAAACTGCGCCGCGAAGAAGAATTAATGATGCGGCAACTTCCGGATCAATACGCTGATTATCAGGCGTCGCGTGCGACCAATTGTTCCGTTTGCGTTTTGAATCGCGAGATCTTTAAACTCGTTTCTGGGGATTTTTGGAAATGCGGGAAAAATCTAAGATCGTTTGCAGTCTTTTGGCGTGAGTGTGCAGATGACGCGATGCCAGATGCGCTCAAACCGCTCGGCGCTTTTCTCTTCGCGCATACATGGCGGAAAGAGTACGCGGTGCGAACGCCCATCTGATGTCACTGTTAGAACTAATGGTGGACAATCGGTGGCAATGAACCGGTATTTCGCTGGCAGATCGTAGAAACGAAGTTTGTCGATCACATCGATTAGCTGCCGAATTTCCGCCTGTGAGAGACGTTTCCTCGTGATTTTCGCTTTTTCCTTCTTGTCTTCGAGTCTCACGCTCTTGCGAACAACACTCCCATCAGCACTAACGCTCACGTCGAGCACCTCACCCTGCATCATGATAATGTCGCCGACTACATAGTGAGCAGCTATCCGAAAGTCTTTCGGTATCTTCGTAATCGGTTGTGCATTTGCTGCGGTGTGCGCGACCAGAATGAATGCCGCAATGGTTATGCACTTCATGGTTAAGAATTCTCCTCGAAACTCGCCGCCCGTTTCGCTGACAAAAACTTGACCACTTCATCCGTGTAAGTTTCAAACGGATCGCTCATGACGAGAAAATCGCGGCTGTCGTAGGCGATCGAATCCCAGTTGATGACGTAAGGACGATCGCTCTTTTGGAAGTGTTCGACGGCACGGGCGCGGCCGGCGGCGCGGGTGTTGTTAGGCGGTTGATGCATGGCGCTCGCGCGGCGGACGCTGTTGTTCCATTCGCCGATGCGTTTGCCGGGCGTGACGCTGAAGAAGAGGCCGCGCGCGGAATCGATGTTGTGATATTCGAGATCGAGGCTTTGCAGCCACGGATCGTCCCACGAGACGTTTTCGTTTTCGACGAAGGTGTCGAGCAACCACTTCTTCGTGATCCAATCGACGCCGCCGATAAGACGATGTCGATCTTCCTCGAGCGCTTCGAGTGTGAAACTCCAGCTCTCGAGCAGCCAATCGGTTTCGGCGTTGCGATTGCGCAAATGTTTCGTCGCCAGCTGATGAAATTGCCATTGAACATCGATCGCGCTCATCGTTTTGCCGTTTTCAAGATCGACAATCCACTCCTGCGTCGCGTCGCGTGAAATGTCGCGCGTGCTTTGCACGGCATCGTTCAGAATCAAATTGCGCGGCAGCTTTCCATCTTCGAGCAACGCGAGCACGCACGCGGTCGTGCCGATTTTCAACGCGGTCGCGAACGGACTCATGTTCGAATCGCCGATGAGCAAATGCAGCCGCCGATATTTCCGGTAATCGGCCAACGGCTCGTCGCGCGCGTTGATGATGGCGCGATTGAATTGCACCCACTGGTAAATGTCGTTCACGATGTGATCGGCGCGCTGGCTCAATTGAAACGCGACGGGCGATTGCGTTTGCGGCGGCTCGAAATCGAACGCGAGCGGATTCGCTTGTCCGACGCGGCCGGCGCCGGTGAAAAGTTGTCGCGTCGCCAGAAACGTGAGCAGCGTTCCGAGAATCGGCGGAGTGAATTGCGCCTCGCGTTTCATCAAATAATTTTCGTGGCAACCAAACGTGGCGCCGGTGTGATGATCGACATTGTTCTTGATGAACGAAACCTGACCGGCGACGCCGAGTTCGCCTAACGACTGTTGCAAGAGCTCGTCGCCGGCGATGTCGTAGGAGACAAGATCACGCAGATTCAAACACTCCGGCGACGCGTATTCGATGTGGCCCATGTCGAGATAAAGCCGGCCGCCGTTGAGCAGAAATCCGCCGTTGCCCGGCGGCTCTTCGTAGTCGCGATAGTGAAGATCGATCGTGCCGAGGCGCGCTTTGCGGAAGACGTAATTCTTCACCTTCGACGGCCAGATTTCCGCGCCGCCGTGCGCGCCTTCTTCGCTCACGAGACAACCGTACTCGGTCTCGATGCCGACGATTCGATCCACAAGATCGACAATCCCCCACCCGCTTTAGATCGACAAGGTGAATCAGCACGCGGCCTGCTGTTGCGAGGGCGCGGTGGAAAACGTTATCGAGAGTCCGGGCATTGTCGCCGTTAGGCCGCGACCGACCCGGGCATTCGCCCTAACGAATCGGTCTTGCGTGATCGCAATCCTATTGTCGATCTTGCACGCGTTCATCGCGTTCACGGCCGCACTCGATAAATCGCCCACGTTCGACGAACCGGCGCATCTCACCGCGGGTTACAGCCATTGGTTAATGCGCGACTTCCGGCTCGATCCTGAAAACGCCGGTTTATCTTCGCGTTGGGCCGCACTGCCGTTACTGGTTCGCCAGCCAAACTTTCCTCGTACGGGCGATTCCTGGCGTCATTCCGACGACGGCGACGTGAGCCACGAATTCTTTTATCGATCGGGCAATAATCCGGACGCGCTGCTGTTTCCCGCACGCGCGATGAACGCGATCGTGAGCGCCGCACTCTGCCTGCTGATTTTTTTCTGTTCGCGCCAGCTGTTTGGAATCGGCGGCGGATTGATCTCCGAGGTGATCGCCGTCTTCGATCCGAATCTGCTCGCACATGGCGCGCTCGTTACCTCGGACACGATGGCCGCGTTCCTCTTCCTCGCGGCGATGTGGAGCTATTGGCGCATGCTGCACAAATTCAACGCGCGGACATTTGCGTTTTGTTCTGGCGCGGTCGCAGCGCTCTTTCTCACGAAAATGTCGGCGGGATTGTTCCTCCCAATGGCGGCGATCCTTGCGGTCTTGCGAATTCGCTCACGCGAACCGCTTTTGGTTTTCAATAACGAAGTCAAAGGCAAATCGCTAAAAGCGGCCGCGTTTATTGTTGGATCGACAATCGCCATTGGCATCGTCGTGTTCGTCGCGATCTGGGCCGCATTTTGTTTTCGATTTTCGGCAGTGGTTGAAGACGCGGACGCGCGCGAAGTGTGGAATGGCTACTGGACACGACTGCTGCAAGAACGAACGCCAACCGCCAATGTGATTTCGTTCGCACGCGATCATCGCATTCTCCCCGAAGCATATCTTCTCGGCTTCGCCTACACGCTCAAAACCGCGGAGAAGCGTCCGGCGTTTCTCGACGGTAATTGGAGCAACGTCGGCTTTCGATCATTCTTCCCGCGCGCGTTCTTCTACAAAACTCCGCTCTCGTTCTTCCTCCTTTTCCTAATCGCCAGCGCCGCTGCTGCCGTTCGCTGGTATCGCGCGCCCAAAAAAATCGTCGGCGATTTGCTGCGAATCGCACCGCTTGCCGTGCTTGTTCTTGTTTATTTTGGCGTCGCGCTCAGCAGTAAACTCAACATCGGCCATCGCCATCTCTTGCCGATCTATCCGCCGTTCTTCATCGCATGCGGCGCGTGCGCGTGGTGGTTGCGAAATACGAAAACGCGATTCGTTCCAGTTTTGATTTCGGTCGCAATTTTCTGTCACGCGGCCCAAACACTCGCGATTCATCCGGATTATCTTGCCTACTTCAATCCAATCGCCGGCGGGCCCGCGCGCGGCTACGAGCATTTGGTCGACAGTTCGCTCGATTGGGGCCAGGACCTTCTGACGCTAAGCGAATGGTTGCGGGAGAACGTAAAGCCGCGCGATCCGGTTTATCTCGGATACTTTGGCAGCGCAGATCCCGAATCGTACGGGATCCGAGCGACGTTACTCCCGCGAAAACTTCCGGACGCGGCGCCGCTTCATGCCGGCGTGTATTGCATTAGCGCCACGATTTTGCAGCACGTTTACGAACCGGAACATGGTCGTTGGGTTTCGAATTACGAAGACACCTATCGCAGAGCGCTCGCCTGGCATGATGGCTATCGCAAGATCGACAACTCACCTGTCAGCTCGCTCGATCAAGCGCGCAGCGAAGTCTTTCAGCGTCTGCAATTCGCCCGACTTTGCGCACTCCTTCGTCATCGCAAGCCGGACGCGGAAATCGGTTATTCCATTCTCGTCTTCATCATCGACGACACGACCTTGCAAAAGGCTTTGTTCGGCCCGTCGCCGGAGTAGTTGTCGATCTTGCCCGACGCAGCGCAGGCTTGAAAACGCTGTGAATAACCTTGTAAGCTCATCGGGCGATGAACAATTCGGGGCCGCGTAGTCCGTTTGTGCGAACAGGCGGCCTCGTTTACTTCGGGCGGATGATCGACAAGATTCGCCTGCACGCGCAGGGTAAGCTCGGCGGCGAATACGTTCCGAACCTCGGAAAAGGTTTCGACGAACGCTGCATTCGTTTTCTGCATGTCGATTACCATCAATTGGTTGACCGCGTAAAGCAGGGCGGGAGCGACGAGGAAATCCTGCAATGGTGTTTCGAAAACGGCCGGCGGCCAGAGCCGGATGAAATTTACGTTTGGAACGAATTCATGCGGAAGCGCGGCTGGAATGACGAAGTAAGCGAAACGCTCAAGCGCCGAAAAAAAGAATCGCACATGGCCGGCCGTTCCGAGATTCAATCGATGTTTGATTACATCGACGCGGATGAAGGCCGGACGCCGTTCGGTCAGCCAAAGCCCGAGCCGCCCTTACCGTAAGATCGACAAACGCAAGATCGACATCTACGGCGAAGCGTGCGGCTCGTTAGGCGGAGGCGGCGCCTGCATTCGCCAATCGATGAACTTCCACACCGCGAGCACGGTGACGATCACAACGACGGTCGCGATCCAGCGCCGCACGATTATTCCGCGAGCGTGTCGATGCGCTCGGCCAGATTGAAATCGAGCTCGGTCAATCCGCCTTTGCTGTGGGTCGAAAGCACCAGCCGCACTTTGTTGTAGCGAATGTCGATGTCGGGATGGTGTTCCTCTTCCTCCGCCACTTCGGACACGGCGTTCACGAAATCGATCGCGTCGGAAAAATCATCGAACTCGAACGTGCGTTCGATGTGTTTCTTCTCCAGCTCCCATTCCGGGATTTTTTTTAACCGCGCTTTCGCTTCGTCGGCCTTCAAGAGGTCAGCCATACCGGACGAGTAACAGACGAATTTCGTTTTGCAATGGCGAATCGCAGCGCGTCAAAGATCGAGAATCGTGCGCAAATTTTTCGTGGAATCGAACACCTCGGTCGCGGTCCGGCGCGCGATTTTCGACCAATGCGGCCAGTTGCGAAGCACGCGCTCGGTCGCTTGCGCCGCCTCTTCCGCGCCACGCACAAATTGGAAACCGCTGTCGAGCGGAAGATATTGCGCTGCACCGGTGTCCTCGGTAATGACCGGCCGGCCCAGCGCCGCGAACGCCGCCGCGCGGTCGCTCAACCACCCGGTCCGCCACGCAACATCGACGCCTTTGATCGCAGTGAATTCGCCGAGCGCGCCGGTCAGGTAGCGCCGATACAACCTCGGCGTCCGCGCGACACGGTGAGGATCGACCACGTGCCAGCCGCGGTCGCGTAAACGTTTCCGTTCCGGGTCGTCCGCGTTGATATTCATCGCGAGCTCAAATTTGGCATCCGGCACTCGTTGCGGAAGATCGACATAACGCTCGAAGGCATGCTTCTTCGACAAATCCGGAAATTCGCCGCCGACTTCCACCGCGCCACTCCAATACCATTGCCCGATGGTGGTGAACTTGTTCGCGCGCGGCCGCGGTCGCGCTTGAAAATATTTCGTGTCCACCAGCGGATAAAACGTCCGCCAGTTGATTGTCGATCTTGGCAAACGGCAATCGCGTCCGCGCCAATTCAATCCGATCGTGCAAAACTCGTGATGCGTCGATTGCCCCATTTCCATTTGCGTCATCCAATAAAAAATTTCGCTCGGGTCGAGGTCGCAGAAAATTCGTCGCTCGAATTCGAGCAGGAACGGCAGATGAATCGAGTGACTGAGATTGAGTAACGTGTTCGGGCCGGCGAGCCGGTCGCGCAATTCGCGCTTCGAAATTCCGATGCACTCGATTTCGCCGAGCTCGTGCGAATCGCTCGCTGATTTCTGGTAGAGCAAACAGTAGCGACGCGCGAATCCGTGCACGCGCATTTGGCGAAGGAAGTTGTCGATCTTACCCTTGTCGATCTTGCGCTTCCCCGTTCCGGGCAAAATCTCCAGCCAGATCGCGTCCATCTTCAACCGACGCAGACCGAGCATCCATTGCAGCGGCACGGAGAAATTCCCGCCGCCTTCGCGGTATTTCGCCGCAAATCCGCATCCGAGAAAAACGGTCATGGCTTTGAAAATGAAAAATTTATCGCCCAGAGGCAACCGCGCCCGCCCGGAAAACCGAATTGAGCCAATGTACGGGGACTATTATGAAGAAGCGCACGATAAAAATGTTGTTCGCGAAACCGCTGCTGCTGGCTGTGATGGCGCTGGGTCTCGCGACTGTTTTATCCGCCGCTCCCGCGTATGGCGACATCTTCAGCCCGGACGCGCCCACGGCCCCGTCCCCGATTGTCGGGACGATTGATTTCGGCGGCACCGTCACTTTCGACACCACCTCTCTTTTGACCGCCACCCGCGTAAACCTCTGGAACACTTCGTTCGTTTTGCAATCCACGGGCGATTTTTCATCCGTTGCGCCGGGAACAAATGTGACCATGGCCACGCCGTGGATTTTCAATCCTTCGACGCCAACCAACGCGCTCTGGAGCGTGGGTGGATTCACGTTCGATCTCAACGCTTCGGTCATCGTTCAGCAGACCGCGAATTTCCTCAACATCACCGGCACGGGCACGATCAGCGGCAACGGATTCGCGCCGACGCCGGGCCGATGGAGTTTCACCGCGAGCGATAGTGACGGTTCCAACCGGACGAGCTTCGGATTTCAAACCGACAGCGCGGCGGTGCCGGAGCCGACCTCGATGACGTTGCTCGGCCTGGGCGCGATCACAGCGGCGGTCTTGTTGCGACGCAATCGCAATCTAATTTAGCGCTGCTCGCTCACAACGACGCGCGTAGAAAGACAAACGCGCCCCGCCATTCTAGCTTCGCCGATGAGTTTCATTCTTACTCTCATCGGCACGATGGTGCCGCTCGACCTGTTGTGCGCGTGGTGGTCGTTGTCGATCTTGCCCTCGCATGCTCTGCGCTGGTGCGTCGGAATTTTTATCGGGCTGCAACTCGCCGGCTTGCTCGCCATCATCGCCGGGCGAATCAATGAGACCGACTTTGATCGCCTTCTGCCAAAATTTTTCGTCTCCAGCGTTTTCATTTGGCATTTCATCACGCTGGGCGTCCTCCTCTCCATCGCGATCGTCGCTCTGCCGGGGCTCGGCGTCCGTTTCGCTGCGCGAAAACTTCGACACGACGAGCGCACTGGCCTCTCCGCTCCTCATAACAACTGGACACGCCGCGACTTTCTCCGCGCCGCGGCTGCGACCGCGCCGCCATTGTTCACCATTGGCCTAACGAGCATTGCCCTCACCCAGCTCTCACATTTTCGAGTTCGCCGCTTCGTTCTCCCGATCCCCGGATTGCCGCCCGAATTGGAAAACGCCACCATCGCGCACGTAAGCGATATGCACGTCGGCCGGTTTACCTCCGGCCGCGTGCTCGAGAAAATGGTCGCGACCGTGAATGATCTTCACGCCGATCTCGTCCTGCTCACCGGCGATCTCATTAACGATGCACTTGTCGATCTTGCCGACGGCATCGCGCTCGTTAGGCAAATGCAGGCGCGCTACGGACTGTTCCTGATCGAAGGCAATCACGATCTCATTGAGAATCCGTCCGAATTCGAAACGCGAATGCGCGGCTCCGGCATTCCATTTCTCCTCGATGAATCCGCCATTGTCGATCTTCGCGGCGCGCCGGTGCAATTGTTAGGCTTGAGTTGGACGCGGACGCACGGCCAGGGTCGCGACGCCGCCATCTCGGCCGCCGTACGCCGTTTGTTAGAACAGCGCGATAAGAATGCTTTCCCGATTTTGCTTGCGCATCATCCGCACGCGTTCGATGCCGCCGCGGAAGCGAACCTGCCGCTCACGCTCTCGGGTCACACCCATGGCGGCCAATTAATGTTGAACGAACAACTCGGCTTCGGGCCGGCGTTGTTCCGCTATTGGTCCGGACATTACGTTCGCGGCGCGAGTCAGCTCATCGTTTCCAATGGCGTCGGCAATTGGTATCCGCTGCGCGTGCACGCGCCGGCCGAGCTCGTGCACATCACGCTAAGATCGACAATTTGACGCCCGAAGCTTCCCCTGCAAATTACACGCTCTTTCGCGCCCGTAGCTCAACTGGATAGAGCATCTGACTACGGATCAGAAGGTTTGAAGTTCGAATCTTCACGGGCGCGCTTTTCTTTTTCGCCTCATTGAAAATACGGGCGGATCTTTTCGTATCGCGTATCGCCGATGCCCTTGACGTTGCGCAATCCGTCTGCCGATTTGTATGGACGATCGGCGATGATGCGCGCAGCGAGCACCGGACCGACACCGGGAATCTTTGTTAACTGTTCTTCAGTGGCAGAGTTGATATCAAGCTTCACTGCGTTGGGAGACAGTGGCGGCGCTGGTGATGGAGTAGATGTCGATCTTGCAACTGGAGCTCGAGCCGGCGTCGCAGTCTCGATCGCCGTTGGAGAAGCAGAGGCTGACCTTTTGCGAAAGCCGAATTCAGTCTTGTCGCGATCGCGATGAAAGAAGGCATCGAAGGAATCTTGCTGTTTCCCACTGGAATCATCCTGCGCCGCGCGGTCCGGATGAAAGAACGCGTCGAACGGATCGGTCGCCGCGCGATTAGTAGATTTTTGCGATTTGGCCAGCATGCGTCCGGCGTTCACGCCCCATGCGCCGACCTTTTCCAATTTCGCTTCGCGCTCGAGTTGCTGAAGTTTTTGCCATTCCACATTCGCGCGCGGAAGTCCGGTCGGGTTCGCGCTCGCGCCGTGAATGCGCGCCAGGCCATTCTCGATCAATTGCTCGCCGAGATCGCCGCTCGTCGTCTGCACGATTGCGTAAAAGCGTTCCATCCTGCTCCGGCCGAGCGCGTCCTGAAAACAAGTGCGCACGCTGAACTTGCCGCCGAGTTTTTCGCGCGTGAATTGCGTCGCGATCTTGCCGATCTCGACCGTTTGCTTCGGTGTGATGTGAAAATATTTCGCCTGTTCGGCGATGCGTTCGCCTAACGACGTATCAGTCTCGGGAGTGTCGACGAAGTAGAGCCGAAACAAATATGGTTTGCCCTTGCAGGTGACGTGGAAGCTGTCGCCATCGTTCGACGCGTTCGCAACGTAATGGCAGTCGTCGAGCGTTTGCCATTGCGCCGCGTTGGCCGGACCCAACACGAAAAGTGCGAGCGCGATTGCAAGATCGACAATTACTCTTCTCACGTCGCGAACTCGAACTGACTCATGAGTTTGAACATCTCGTAACGCTTCTCGATTTCTTCAATCGACAAATCACGCAAACGTTCGAGCGAAAATTTCTCGACGCAAAAACTCGCGAGCACGCTTCCGTAGATCATCGCTTTGCGCAGATCGTTGAAGTGCACGTTCTTGGTCGTGCCCGCGAGATAACCGGCCATGCCGCCGGCGAACGTGTCCCCTGCCCCGGTCGGATCATGAATGTCTTCCAGCGGATACGCGCCGCAGCTGAAAAATTCATTCTCATCGCCGAACAAGAGGGCGCCGTGCTCGCCCTTCTTGATCGCGACATATTTTGGCCCTAACGAACGGATCTTGCGGCCGGCTTTGATCAGGCTCGTTTCCTTCGTCATCTCGCGCGCTTCGCTGTCGTTCAGAATCAAAAGATCGACATGTGGAAGCAACGCGTCGAGGTCGGCGCGCGTGGTTTCAATCCACAAATCCATCGTGTCGGCGACGACGAAACGCGGCTTCTCCATTTGCTTGAGCACGTGCGATTGCAACGCCGGCGCAATGTTCGCCAACAAAACGAAATCGGTTTGGCGATACGATTGCGGCAGCGTCGGCTTGAACGTTTCGAAAACATTGAGCGCGACCGAGCGCGTTTCGCGCGTGTTCAAGTCCCAGGCGTATTCGCCCGACCAGCGAAAGGTTTTTCCTTTCGCACGCTCGACGCCGTCGATGTCGATCTTGCGCGATTTCCAGAATTCGAATTCCGATTCCGGAAAATCGTCGCCCACAATTCCGACCAGCCGCACCTGCGAAAAGTAACTCGCGGCCAGCGCCGCATACGAAGCCGAGCCGCCTAACAAATCGGCGTGTTCCTCCACCGGGGTCTTCACCGTGTCGAGCGCGATCGAGCCGACGACTAGGACTGACATAGCAACTCCTTACATTTTCTCGCGTAATCGGCAATGTCTGGCGCTTTGACCAAGCCGGAAACGATGACCACGCGCTTGGCGCCCGCCGCGATCACGTCCGCGAGATTGTCGATCTTGATTCCGCCAATGCAGAAAATCGGCAGCGCAAGATCGACATGTACCTTTTTGATATCCGTTAGGCCAATCGCCGTGTAATCGGGCTTCGTCGGCGTCGCAAAGATCGGTCCGAAGCCGATGTAATCGGCGCCTTCGTTCGCCGCCGCGCCGGCCTGCTCGAGCGAATGCGTTGATTTGCCGACAATGATTTCGTACGAAACGGCGGCACGAACTTTTGCGATCGCCTCATCATCCTGCCCGACATGCACACCTTCGACGGGAACGCGGCGCGCGATTTCAGCATGGTCGTTCACGATCAAGGGCGTTGAAGCAGCGGAAGTGAGCCAGTGGATTTGCTCGGCAAGATCGACAATCTGCAAGATCGACATCTTCTTTGCGCGTAGCTGGATGATGTCCACGCCGCCTTCGATCATTTGTTCGGCCACGCGGGTGCATTCGTTAGGCTGGATATAACCGAGATCGAGAATGCCGTAGAGATGGCAATCGCTCAGCGCGCGCACGTTATTCGCGCAGCTTACTCGGTGGTGGCGCGAGTTGGAATGCGTCCGACTTGATCACGCTCTCGACAAAGCTGGTGTCGTAATTTCCGTCGCGGAATTGGCTGTTGCGCATCATGGCGGCGTGAAACGGCACCGTCGTTTTGATTCCGGTTATGTAATACTCGTCGAGCGCGCGGCGCATCCGATCGATCGCGTTGATGCGCGTCGCGCCGATGGTGATGATCTTCGCGATCATCGAATCGTAATAAGGCGGCACGACGTATCCGGTGTAAGCGTGCGAATCGACGCGCACGCCACGACCGCCGGGCGCATAGTAAAATTTGATGCGGCCGGGCGACGGCTGGAAATCTTTTTGCGGATCTTCGGCATTGATCCGGCATTGAATCGCGTGCAGACGCGGCTGCGCATGCAGAACGTGCTGCGATAATTTTTCGCCAGCGGCGATGCGGATCTGCTCTTTCACCAGATCGCACCCATAAACTTCTTCCGTGATGGTGTGCTCGACCTGGATACGCGTGTTCATCTCCATGAAATAAAAATGTCGATCTTGATCGACGAGAAATTCCATCGTGCCGGCGTTTTCGTAGCCGATCGATTTCGCGAGCTTGATTGCGGCGTTTCCCATTTTCTTCCGCAACGCCGGCGTCATCAGCGGCGAAGGACATTCTTCGATCACCTTTTGATTGCGGCGTTGGATCGAACAATCGCGCTCGCCGAGGTGAACGATGTGACCGTGGCTATCGGCGACGATTTGAAATTCGATGTGATGCGGACCGACGATGAATTTCTCCATGTAAACGTCGCCGTTGCCGAACGCTTTCTCCGCTTCCATGCGCGCGGCATGAAATCCGGCCTGCAAACTTGGTTCGTTATGCGCGACACGCATGCCGCGTCCGCCGCCGCCGGCGACGGCTTTGATCATCACCGGGTAACCGATTTTCTTCGCGACCTTCATCGCTTCCTTCTCGTCGGGAACGATGCCGTCGCTTCCTGGCGTGACCGGGACGCCAGCTTTACGCGCACATTCGCGCGCAGAGTTTTTGTCGCCCATTTTTTGAATCGCGGCGACGGGCGGACCGATGAATTTAATTTTGCAGCTCTCGCACACTTCCGCGAAGTGCGCGTTCTCGGCCAGAAAACCGTAACCGGGATGGATGGCATCGACGTCGCCGACTTCCGCGGCCGACATGATCCTGTCGATCTTGAGATAACTTTCGCTGCTCGGCGCGGCGCCGATGCAAATCGCTTCGTCCGCGAGTTGGACGTGGAGAGAATCGACGTCCGCTTCCGAGTAAACTGCGAGCGTGCGAATACCGAGCTCCTTGCACGCGCGAATCACGCGCAGCGCAATCTCACCGCGATTGGCAATGAGAACTTTTTCGAACACGCCTAACGAACGCGGAACAACGCCTGCCCGAATTGCACCGGCTTGCCGTTTTCCGCTAAAGCTTCTGCAATCACTCCACTCGTCTCGGCCTTGATCTCATTCATCACCTTCATCGCCTCGATGATGCCGACGACGGTGTCTTCGTTCACTTCCTTGCCGACATCGACGAACGGCGGCGCGCCCGGCGATGCTGCGCGATAAAACGTTCCCACCATCGGTGAAACAATTTCTTTCAACCGCGCCGCCGCCTCGGCTTTTTCCGTCGCGGCCGCGCTTTCAGCGGCCGTCGGGGCCGGCGCCGCGGTGGTAGCTGGCGCGATCGCGATTGGCGCAGCTAAAACCGGTGTCCCGTTAGGCGTAGCCGCGCCTTTTTGCAGTTTGATCTTGATCTCGTCCGTTTCCATTTCGAAAACGGAGAGGTCGTTCTCCTTCATCAAATCAATGATGGCTTGGATGTCTTTCAGGTCCACGGCGAGGGGACAGGTAAAGCGGTTTTGCAATCCCGGTCAAGTCAACGAATGCTGCGCAAGATCGACATGTGCTTTTGTCATTCCGAGCGAAGTCGAGGAATCTCTCATTGATTCTCAGCAAGAGATGTCTCGACTACGCTCGACATGACAAAGGGTTACGATTTCAAGATCATTGACGAAACGGACGACTACGCGGTCGTGGATAAGCCGCCATTTCTCCTCGCGCATCCGACTAAACCAGATGGTCCGACGACTTTATGGAAACAACTGCGCGAGTTGTTTGCCTTTGAAATCGCCAATGGCGGGCAGGTCTCGATCGTTAACCGGCTCGATCGCGAAACGAGCGGACTGGTGTTGGTCGCGAAAAATTCTGGGACCGCGCGACGATTCGGGCTCGCCATGCAACAGCAACGCATCGCGAAGGAATATCTCGCGATCGTTTGGGGCTGGCCGGATTGGGAAACGAAAACCGTCGATGCGCCCTTAGATCGACAAGGGAAACATCGACAATCGGCCATCTGGTTGAAACAGGCGATTCATCCCGACGGCGCGCGGGCGGTGACAGACTTTTCAGTCGAGCGACGTTTCGCAAGATCGACAACTGACAACTTCGCGCTCGTGCGCGCGAAGCCGAAAACGGGAAGAACGCATCAGATTCGTGTTCATCTCGCATCGCTCGGTCACGCCATTGTCGGCGATAAAATTTACGGGCCTAACGAGCGGCTTTACCTCGAGTTCATCGAAACCGGCTGGACGCCGGCGTTAGATCGACAATTACTTTTGCCGCGACACGCGCTGCACTCGGCCAAACTTGCGCTCGACAATCTCGAATGGACGAGCGAACTGCCGCGCGACCTTGCCGATTTCTGTGACGCTTCTATCGTAGCGCGCCCGTGAAAAAATTTTGCTGCTTCATCTTCTTCGCCGCGATCGCGCCCGCATTCGCCGGACGCAGCGTCGCAGATTTTTCGACGAGTGTCCTCGATCCGCCGCGTTTCGAAGTGGCGATTGAATCAGGTTATTTGCTCGGCGTCGCCGGCAATCCGGACAATTACGAAGTCGCGCCGCAATTCATCACCGGCCGCGTGCGTTGGGGCGTGCTCGATCGCGACAATTGGCTGCGCGGTTACAATCAGTTCTATCTCACGCTCGAAGCGCAACCGATCATTCGCGGCATCGAAAACTTTTACTATGGATTGAACTTTGGACTGCGATACAACTTCGTTAGGCCGAACAGTCGATTCATGCCGTACATTTCCGGCGGACTCGGACTCGGCTGGATCGACAGTCATCCGGATTTTCGCGGATCGCAGGGACAGGATTTCACTTTCAACATCCTGACGGCGATCGGCGTTACGTACAAGATCGACAATCACTGGTCGATCAGTGGCGGAGTGCTATACGAACATTTCTCCAACGGCGGCCAAACTGATCCGAACCCGAGTCTGAATTTGTTAGGCCCGCAGCTCGGACTGAACTACTCCTTCTAAAGATGTCATGTTGAGCGAAGCGAAACACCTCAAACCATTCGTTTGGGACGCCGACAGGAAAGGCCAATAATCGGAGATTCTTCGCTTCGCTCAGAATGACAACGTTGTTGCAATGAATCCGCCGGACGAAAACATTCTCGTCATCAGACGCAGCTTGTTCGATGAGCTCGGCAATTTTCACGGGCTCAATTTCGAGCCGCAAAAATATTTGAGCGCGATCCTCTCGCGCGGAAACAATTTCTTTCTTCCGCGCGCGCAGGCCGAGACCGATCCGACGCACAAGCAAATCATTCCCTACGTGCTCCTCGCCTGCGGCGACAAGGTGTTGCATTACGTGCGCGGAAAAAAAGCGGGCGAGCAGCGATTAGTCGCGAAGGGCTCGATCGGCATCGGCGGACACATGAACGAGAGCGACGAAACGCTTTTCGCTCTGGATGAAGCGGCATATCGCGCCGGCGTCGAGCGCGAGGTAAACGAAGAAATCAAGATCGACAGTGCGTTCGACGATCGCATTGTCGCGTTGTTAAACGATGACGCGACCGAGGTGGGTCGGGTGCATCTCGGCATCGTTCACGTCTTCAAACTGGCGGAACCGAAAGTGGAAAAGCGCGAGGCCATGATCACGAACCTCGCGTTTCTTTCGCGCGAGGAATTAAGGTCGCGTCGCGATTCGCTCGAGACCTGGTCGCAACTCTGTCTCGATTCGTTAGACCGATTGCTGACTCGCTAAGATCGACAATCGCACCTAGTGCGGGGCGCGGTCGACGAGGAACGTCATGTCGTCGATCTGCCATTTACTGACCGGATGCGAGACCGCGATCTGCATCGTTGCGCCACCGGTGGGATAGAGGAGGTGGGCGGTGAAATAACCTTTTGGCTCGAAGAAATGGGAAGTGAATTGCACGTCTTCGTCGATCTTGATCGGCGTTTGCGGCACACCGATTTGGTTAAACTGATTCCTGAGCAAGCCCAGTTGCGACGGCGGATAATTCAATCGTGCCTGCGGGCCGAGATTGTTCGCGAAGAAATCCACGTCGTGATTGACCGCAAGTTGATTGATGACTTCGCGGCCGAATACACGCGCGTCATGGTCCATCGCTTTTTTGTGCGAATGGAGCCACCACACGCCGACGCCGATGAGCGCGAGCAAAATAATTACGACGACAAGACCTTCGCCGTTAGATCGACATCTGCCTTTGGAGATTTTCATATCAGTAACCGAACCCGATTCCTTTAATGACTTGTCCGTCGCGAATCAAGGCTCCGTGTTTTTGAAAACCGGTGTAGGAGCCGAAGCGATTGCGGGCATTGACCTTGAAGTTCACCAGCCAGGCGTAATCATGCTGGCCGTTCTTGCCGGTATCGGTGCAGACGGGCTCGCCTTCCCACTCGATCTTCGCCGTGTTTGCATCGACCAGATTCTTCTGCATCCAATTCCAAATAATTTCCTTGTAGATTTTCGGATATGATCCGCACGGCGACGTGTCCGGCGTTGGACTTGGCTGGGCCATTGCGAACGTCGGGCCGAACATGGCAATGCCAACAAAGATCGACAATCGCTTTGCGCGCATAACGAAAAGTTGACGCAGCGGCTCCGCGTCGTCCAGCACGCAATGCTTTTCTTTTGCGCCGTCCCTCCTTATGGATGCAGCGATGAAACGCTCGCTCCTGATTTTGGTTTTCGTTTCCGCCCTGAACACCGCCTTCGCGATACAGCCGCAGATCTCGCCGGCCCCGCCCCCGGCGGCGATTGTTTCTCCCGACAATCCGAAGGCGTTCGAACCGGCCACGGCGACCAAAGCATGGCTCGATACCGTGCCGGCGGATAAGCGAGAAAAATCGGACGCTTATTTCGAAGGCGGCTACTGGCTCTTGCTTTGGGATTTTCTGGTCGGCGTCGCCATCTCGATCTTTCTTTTGCAATCGCGCATTTCCGCGCGCCTGCGCGATTTCGCCGAGCGCACCACCAAATCAAAATCGCTCCAGGTGATTCTTTATCTCATTCCGTTCGTGATCCTCGTCGCGGCGCTGAGTTTTCCGATGACGATTTACGAACAATTCTACCGCGAGCACAAATACGACCTGGCCACGCAAACATTTGGGCCCTGGTTCGGCGAGCAATTGAAAGGGCTCGTCATCGCATTGATCGCGGTGTCGATCGTTCTGCCGATCATCTACATCGGTTTGCGTCGCGCGCCGCGGACGTGGTGGATTTTCGGAACGGCAATCGCGGTCGCCTTCTCAATCCTGGGCAACTTCATCGCGCCGGTTTTTGTCTTCCCGCTATTTAATAAATACACGCCGTTGGACGATCCGGCGATTCGCGACCCGATCCTGGCCATGGCGCGCGCGAATCAAATTCCGGTCGATCAGGTTTTCCTTGTCGATGCTTCGCGACAAACGACGCGGGTAAGCGCAAATGTCGCCGGATTATTCGGCACCACGCGCATCGCGCTCAACGACAATCTCCTCAACCAATGTTCGCTTCCGGAGATTCGCGAAGTCATGGGGCACGAAATGGGGCATTACGTTCTTAATCACGGCATGAAGCTCACGCTCTATCAGGGCGTTTTCTATTTCGTCGCGTTTGCGTTGATGACCGCGCTCTTCCACCGCGCGCAAAAGAAATACGGCGAACGTTGGCGCGTCCGCGGCATCGACGATCCGGCCGGGCTGCCGCTTCTCGTTTTGATCTTCAGCGCGATTTCATTCATCGTCACGCCGCTGAGCAACACCATGATCCGCGTGACCGAACGGGAAGCCGATCAATTTGGTCTCAACACTTCGCGCGAGCCGGACGGTTTCGCGGCGGTCGCGCTGAAACTCGGCAAGTATCGCAAACTCGATCCCGGGCCGATCGAAGAAATGATTTTCTTCGATCATCCCAGCGGCCGCGCACGCATTCGCATGGCGATGGATTGGAAAGCGGCGCAGCTTCCGTGTGGCGACGTTGTCGATCTTGCAAAAACCGCGCGCTAAGGCGCGGGATTCGCGAGCAATCGCCAGAACTCTTTCGGCGGCGGCGCGGAATCGCCAAGGAGTCGATGCGTCCACGGATAATTCTCGGGCAAAGTCGTCGGGCCGTTACTCCAGGTGACGAGATCGCTCGAGCGCTGCAGCGTGTAAGTGAAACCGAAGAGCGCGCTGTAATCGAGAGTCGCGATGTTGTTATTGTCGATGTTAGTGATGACGAGCTTCGGCGGATAATCGCGCTGCGCTAACTCGTTAGGCTGCTCGATTGCCGGCAAAAGATAATCGAGCACCTGCGGCAGACGCGCCGACCACGCCGCTTCGTTATGGGCCTGTCCGCACCCGGCCACAAATTCGACGTCGTCGTTCGCCGCATAGCCTTGCGCGAGATGCGTATCGTACATCGACAAGCAATTGTCGAAATCGCTCTGCGGTTCGCCCGTTCCCATGTCGAGATGCACCCGCAATGGCTTTTTCGTTTCGCCATTCACTTGCCCGACGTAGTTAGGCGAAATCCATAACGCCGGCGACATGACTGCGATTTTGCCGAAGGTCGTGAACTCGCGTCCGAGATACAGCGACACGAGTCCGCCCATGGACGAGCCGATTGTGGCCGTGTTTTTCGGATCGCTCAGCGTGCGAAAGTTATTGTCGATGTACGGACGGACGTTGTTAATCACGAAACTCGCATAGGCGTCGGCGCGACCTTGCGTGCCCTGATACGAATCGTTAGGCGGCTGATACTCGGGAATACGAGCGCTGTCGTTGTCGATCCCGACCATAATCGTCTCGCGCATTCGTCCGGCGCGAATCTCGTTCGTCGCCGTCGCATCCGCGCTCCACGAACCAAACGGCCCACCCGGATCGAAAACATTCTGTCCGTCGTGAAAATAAATCACTGGATAACGTCGCGACGTGTTTTCGTTGTAACCGCGCGGAAGATAAACATGGACGTTCCGCCCCGGAATATTGGTAGCGCTCGAATCGACGAAGTGGGTGAGGATCGTCGGCGCCGAAAAGATCGGCGGAGGCTGATACGGGAAAACATTTCCATCCTCCACTTCGAAGATGTCGATCTTAGTAAGATAATTTCCGCCACCAGGTGGATTATCGAAGCTTCCGGCGCCATCGCTGAAAACGAATTCGATGTTCTCGCCCGCTTCCCCCACTCCGCTGATTTTGTAGAGCGATTCGTTAGGTGTTCTGCCCGCGCCCACTTTCATCATCGCCGCGCCGACAAATGTGCTGCCGTTGTTATAGACAAGATCGACATGCGACCAGCCGCTCAAATAATAAATCGTTTTGCCAACGTACGGCGCGGCCGGCTGCGGTGTGATCGATTGCGGCTGCGTCGTCGTTAGATCGACAACGTTATTTGCGTTGCACCAACTCCCGATCGCGGTCGAGCGTCTGATGAATTTATATTGCAGCGGCGCGCCGGACTGGATCGCGATCTGTCCCGTCCAAAGATTTCCCGCCGTCCAACGCAGTTTAATCGCTTTCGTAATGTCGTTCGCGCCGACGTCGGCATGATTTCCGACGACGAACACGCTGTTGCCGGAGCCGACGTCATTCGCGATTGAAAACGTGACCGGCTCTTTGTGCGGGCTCGCCGCGCGCGCGCACGAGACGAAAAGGCAGAGAACGATTGCGAAGAAGCGCATGAAAGATGTCGATCTTAGCCCAAATCAGGGCCGTTGATCGATAGGAATCACTTTCTTGCCGACTGGCTCGCCGATGTATTCGCTGAGCGGACGGAACAAACGATTATCCTCGAGCTGCTCGAGGACGTGCGCGCACCAGCCCGACGTGCGCGCGACTGCGAAGACCGGAGTGAAGAGATCGGTCGGAATGCCTAACGAATAGTAAACCGTGGCGGAATAGAAATCGACGTTCGCGTTCAGGTTTTTCTTTTCCTTCATCAGCTCGGCGATGCGCTCGCTCATCTTGATCCATTTCGGGTCGCCCAGTTTTTCGCTGAGCTTGATCGCCATATTGCGCAAATGCGGGGCGCGCGGGTCGAGCGTTTTGTAAACGCGGTGGCCGATTCCCATGATTTTCTTTTTCTGAGACAATTGCTCGTCGATGTAGGCCTCGACGTTTTCCAACTTGTCGATCTTTTGCAGCATGTGAATGACGCCTTCATTCGCGCCGCCATGTAGCGGCCCTTTCAACGTTCCGATCGCCGCCGTGATCGCGGAATAAATATCGGTCAGGGTCGAGATCGTCACGCGCGCGCTGAAGGTGGACGCGTTCGTTCCGTGATCGGCGTGAAGCACGAATGCGAGATCGAGCGTATCGGCCGCTTCTTTCGTCGGCTCTTCTCCGCACATCAGATAAAGAAAATGGGCGGCCTCCCCAAGATCTTCGCGGATCGGCGGCAACGGCAAACCTTTGCGCGCCCGATGAAAATAGGCCGCGATCACGCCGATCTTCGCCGTGATGCTGCGCGCGCGTTGGCGATTAATTTCCGGCGTCGCCTCGCGATGAATGTCGGGATCGTACAGGCCTAACATCGAGACGGCCGTGCGCATGACATCCATCGGCAGCGCGTTCTTGGGCGCGTTCTTGATAAGATCGACAACTGCATCCGGAAGCCGACGCAGGGAACGCAACGTGTTTGCGCATTGATTCAACTCGTCGCGATTCGGCAGGCGATTATTCCAAAGCAGGAAAACAACTTCCTCGTATGAAACTTTGCCCGCGAGCTCGTTGATGTCGTAGCCTGCGTAAATGAGTTGGCCTTTGTCGCCGATGACATCGCTCAATCGCGTCGTGTTCGCGACCACGCCTTCAAGTCCGCGTGAGGTCATCAGCGTTTTCCTTTCATCTGTGCGATCAACGTGTCGGCCATTGTCGCTGGAGTTTCTGCGACTGCAATGCCGGCGGCTTTGAGCGCTTCGATTTTCCCCGCGGCCGTTCCTTTCCCGCCCGAAACAATCGCGCCCGCGTGACCCATCCGACGACCGGGCGGCGCCGTCATTCCCGCGATGAATGCGGCGACCGGTTTTTTGTAATTATCTTTGATCCACGCCGCGGCTTCTTCTTCCGCGCTGCCGCCGATCTCGCCGATGAGGATGAGCGCTTCAGTATGTCGATCTTCGTTGAAAATTTTCACGGCATCGAGATGCGACATGCCGTTGATCGGGTCACCGCCGATGCCGATGCAAGTCGATTGGCCGTAGCCGCGACTCGTTAGTTGCCAGACCGCTTCATAGGTGAGCGTGCCGCTGCGCGAGATGACGCCGACGTTTCCTTCTTTGTGAATGTAACCGGGCATGATCCCGATCTTGCACGCGCCCGGCGTGATGATGCCCGGACAATTCGGCCCGATGAGTCGCGATTTTTTTCCGCGCATTTGTTCTTTCACCCGCATCATGTCCATGACCGGAATCCCTTCCGTGATGCAAACGACAAGATCGACATCTGCATCCACGGCTTCGAGAATTGAATCGGCGGCCGCGGCTGCGGGAACGAAAATCATCGAGACGTTGCAATCCGTTTTCTGTTTCGCTTCCCAGACCGTGTCGAACACCGGCACTTTCCCGCCGAACATCTGTCCGCCTTTTCCGGGCGTCACGCCGGCGACCACGTTCGTCCCGTACTCCATGCATTGCCGCGCGTGAAATCCGCCGGCGCTGCCGGTGATTCCTTGGACAACGAGTCGCGTATTCTTGTCGACTAAAACAGACATACAGATGAGGAAAGCGGGAACGCAGGAAGAATAGTTCCCAAAATCTTTCCTATTTTCCTGCTTTCCTGATTCATTTCTCTTTCCGTTTGTGAACCAGAAGCTTGTTGCCGTCGGGATCGCGGAATTGCGCCATCCAGCAGACTGGCGTTTCCATCGGTCCCATATCGAACTCGATGCCGCGTTCTTTTAACTCCGCGACCGACGCGTCGAAGTCATCAACTTCAAACGCAACGCTTGTTCCTTCGTTTGACGGCTTCCACGCAGGATGACAACCGACTCCGATCGTCACCGTGCCGAGATCGTACTCGACCCAGGCGCCTTCCATCGCCGTGCTGCTCGGTTTTAGCTCGAGCGTTTCTTGATAAAATTTTCGCGCGCGTTCCTTGTCCGTTACCGCAATCGCGACGAAGGCGACTTCTTTAATCATGTCGATCTTTCCTTTGCTGCTTTGACTGCTTTCTGTGCGGCGTCGCCCAGATCGTCCGCGGTGATCAATGCTACGCCGCCCTCTTTCAAAAGCTGTTTTCCTTTTTCAACATTCGTTCCTTCCAGCCTAACGACCAACGGCACGGACAACTTTACCGTCTTAGCCGCGTTGATGATCCCTTGCGCGATGATGTCGCACTTCATGATGCCACCGAAAATGTTCACCAGGATCGCCTTCACCTTTTTGTCGGCGATCAGAATCTTGAACGCTTCCGTCACTTGTTCTTCGGTCGCGCCGCCACCGACATCGAGAAAGTTCGCGGGCTCGCCGCCGTAAAATTTGATGATGTCCATCGTGGCCATGGCGAGACCGGCGCCGTTCACGAGACAAGCGATGTTGCCATCGAGTCCGATGTAATTCAGTCCGTGCTTCGACGCTTCGACTTCGCGCGGATCTTCCTCGGCGGTGTCACGCATGGCGGCGACTTCGGGATGACGAAAAAGCGCGTTGTCGTCGAAATTAAATTTCGCATCGAGCGCGAGCACTTCGCCTTTCGTCGTCACGACTAACGGATTCACTTCCACCATCGAGCAATCGAGACCGATAAACGTGCGATAAAGTCCGTCGAATAATTTCGTCGCCGCTTTCGATTCGTTAGGTGAAAATCCGAGCTGCTTCGCCAGCTTGCGTGTTTGATACGGCTGCAATCCCGCCAGTGGATCGACATGTTCGCGCATGATCTTCTCCGGCGATTTTTCTGCGACTGCTTCGATCTCGACTCCGCCTTCCGTGCTGGCAACGATCAACGGCGCGGCCGATTGTCGATCTAACAAGATCGCAAAATAAATTTCACGCGCGATGTCGGCCGATTCCGCCACCAGAACTTTATTCACGACACGACCTTGCGGTCCGGTCTGATGCGTGACCAAAGTCTGGCCGAGCATTTTGCTCGCGACCTCGCGCACCTCCTTCGGCGATTTCACCACGTGCACGCCGCCTTTGAATCCATTTGTGAATGTTCCCTTCCCGCGCCCGCCGGCGTGCACCTGCGCCTTCACCACAAGATCGACATCTCCAATCTGGCGCGCGATCGCTTCCGCTTCCTCCGGCGTGCTCGCAACTTTCCCGCGTGTTGTCGCCACGCCGAAACGCTCGAGCAATTCCTTCGCTTGATACTCGTGGATGTTCATTCGGCGAATAAGGACGCGGCAGGCATTAAGCGCCTAAAATCGCGACCGGCAAATTGTTTTCTTGAGCAGATCATGTCTTGATCGTTGCGCAACATACGGGTGATCTGATTGGCTCCATCGCGTGAGCACGGCGCAGTTTCGTTTGGCAATCCTCGCGATTATTCTTCTCACAATCGTCGAACGTTTACCGTCGATCTTGCACAACTATCCGATCGACGACGAATCGGTTTACGCCGTGGTCGCCGGCGAGATGGTCGACGGTGGTCGTCCATACATTGATGCGATCGAGCGGAAGCCACCACTTCTTTTCTGGACTTACGCCGCGGTGTTCAAAACGTTCGGCAAATACAACTGGACCGCGCTGCACCTGGTCGCGCTCGCCTGGACGACTCTCACCATGGTGGGCCTGTTCGTCGCTGCGAGCTCATTGTTCGATCGCCGCGCCGGACTCGCGGCCGCGTTGCTCTACGGAATTTTTCAGCCGTGGGCGATTTTAAAAAATCACGCTCTCAACGGCGAACTGCTCATGAACCTCCCAATTGCGTGGGCTTACGCGATCGCATTCCAACGCAGCGGGCGAAAATCTCGGCCCGAGCTTCTGATGGCGGGCGCTTTGTTAGCGCTGGCCTTCTTGCATAAACAACCAGCCGCGATCGCCGCACTGCCGTTAGGTATCTATTTAATTCTTCCGGCCTATCGCTCAGCGCGTGGGTTAAACCGCGGCCAGGCAATCTCGCATGCGAGCATGATGAGCGCGGGCTTTGTCGCGACACTCGCGCTCTGCGCGTTTGTCTTGTGGAAGGAGCAAATTCTTCGCGACGCAATTTATTGGAGCATCGGCGATCACGCGCCCCGACAATTTTTCTGGCAACGCGGCCTGGGTATGACGCTTGCGTTTATCGTTTGTTGTTTGCCGCTTTTAATCGGCGCCGGCATGGCGCGTGACTTCGCGATTTGGGAGGGACGACACGCCGAACGTACGGTGTTGCTTCTGCTGATCGGTGTCTCAATTCTGGGCACGGTCGCCGGGACTCGCTTCTATCCGCATTATTATATCCAGCTCATTCTGCCGCTTACATTGTTCGCGGCACCGTCCGTCGCGAAAATTTTATCCGGTGAAACTGAATCGACATCAAAATTGCGACCCGGCGCGATGTATCTCTGGCTCGGACTTACTGTCGCGGGTTTTGTCATCGGCGCATGTCTGACTTCCGATTTTGACCCGCCGGCCGCGGCCACCGCGCAATTCGTGCGCGAACATTCTCACCCCACCGACCGCATCTTCGTGTGGGGACACGAAGCAACCATTTATTCCGACGCCCAACGCCGACCCGCGTGTCGTTACATCACGACGTTTCCGCTCACCGGTTATCTCTTCGGTGGAACTGCTAACGCGGCACAGGCCCGCGGATGGATCAGGCCCGGGGCGTGGCAGACCTTAGCCGAAGATTTCGCGAAACATCCGCCCGCTTTGATTATCGACACGCAAAAATATTCCCGCGCGCCTTACCCGGTTAAAGATTTTCCAATCCTCGCCAATCTCCTCGCCACAAGTTATGTCGCAATCGGCGAAACCGACGACAGCATTATTTACGCACGGAAATCTTCGGCGCCTTAGCCGGCGAACGGCGCTTGCTTGCGACCACCTCACCGCCACATTGCGATCAATGAACGTGATCGCGGACGTCTTGCGCAAGATCGACAACAGCGTTTCGCGCGGCGACCTGCTCGCGTCGAGCGCTGAAAATGTTCGCATATTCCTGGGCAACGAGCCTAACGAACGCGACATCAACGCCATCACCGAGCTGATCGACCGCGGCGAATGGTCCGAGCTCAATGATCGTTTTTACAAAACGCTCGCGTTCGGCACCGGCGGATTGCGAGGGCGAACGATCGGCAAAATCGTGACCAAAGCCGAACGCGGCGGCGCGCCTAACGATTCGCCTCCGCAGTTTCCCTGCGTCGGTACGAACGCGATGAATTTTTTCAACATCGAACGCGCCACTCGCGGCCTCGTCGCCTACCTGCACGAATGGAAAGATCGACAACGGCATTCGGCGAAACCAAAACTCGTCATCGCGCACGACACGCGATTCTTCTCCAAAGATTTCGCCGACACCGCCGCGCGCGTTGCGGCCGAAAATGGTTGCGACGCCTTTGTCTTCAACGGTCCGCGCTCGACTCCCGAGCTCTCGTTCGCTGTTCGTTATTTGCGCGCCGATGCCGGCATCGTCATCACCGCCTCACACAATCCGCCGCACGATAACGGCTACAAAGTTTACTTCGAAGACGGCGCGCAAGTGGTCGAGCCGCACGCGAGCGCCATCATCGCGAAGGTGAATGGAGGGACCAGCTCCGTCGCGTCCAAATCAAGCGGCCAGATCACGACCCTGAATGAAGATGTCGATCTTGCCTACATGCGGCGGCTCGAAACACTCGTGCTCGATCCGAAAATAATTTCGCAGGCGAAAGGTTTGAAGATTGTCTTCACCCCCATTCACGGAACCGGTGGCGTGATCGTGAAGCCGATGCTGCAGAAACTCGGCTTCAATTTCGAAGTCGTGCCCGAGCAGGACAAGTTCGACGGCGCATTTCCCACCGTGAAATCACCCAATCCCGAGAATGCCGAGGCGTTGTCGATGGGGATCGCGCTCGCGCAAAAGACGAATGCCGATCTTGTCATCGCCACCGATCCCGATTGCGACCGCATGGGCGTCGCGGTTCGAACGCAATCGAACGAAATGAAATTGCTCACCGGAAATCAGATCGGCTCGCTCATGGCGTATTATCGCGCGAATAAATTTTTCGAGCTCGGCATTCTAAACAAAGAGAACGCGGCGCGCGGCGTCATCATCAAGACTTTCGTGACAAGCGATCTCCAGAAAGCGATCGCGGAGCAATTCGGATTGCGATGCGTGGAGACGTTGACCGGTTTCAAGTACATCGGCCAGAAGTTAACGAAATTTGAACGCGCCATTCCGCGCGAAGCGTTGCCAAAAGAATATGTCGATCTTAGCGAAGAAGAAACGCGCGCGTTGAGATTGAAATATTCGTCGTTCTACGTTTTCGGCGGCGAAGAAAGCTATGGCTACAGCGGCGCCGATTTCGTTCGCGACAAAGACGGGAACGGCTCCGTGGTGATGTTTTGCGAGATCGCGGCCTATGCGAAAGCGCGCGGCAAAACGATCGACCAATTTCTCGACGAAATGTTTTGCGGTTTCGGTTACTTCGAAGAGAAGAGCCATTCGTTAGTCTTCGAAGGCGCGGATGGCGCGGCGAAAATTGCAGCGCTGGTCGATTCCTACGCGAACAATCCGCCTAACGAAATGCTCGGTACAAAAGTGAAAAAGATCACGAATTTCGCGACCGAAACGATTCGCGACATTGAAGGCGACGAAATTCCGAAGGAGAAGATGTCGATCTTCGAACTTGTCGATCAAACGCGCATCGCGGTGCGACCGTCCGGCACCGAACCAAAGATAAAGTATTACCTTTTCGCGCAATGCCGCCCGGCCAAAGAAAAATTCTCCGCCAACCAACTGCGCGAGATCAAAAGCGAAGTGGCCACGCGATTGAACAATCTCTGGCGATGGCTCGAAGAGGACGCGCACTCGCGGCTGTCGCATTGAGCGAGCAATGGCGGCACGCGCGCTGCTGGTTACTCTTTTATGCGCGGCATTCATCTCAGCGGAGGCGATATTTCCATTTTGAAAGCGCTCGGCCTTTCGGGAAGCCCTCTCCCCGGACATCTCCTCTTGCATCGCCTCGGCGATACCGACGAGCGGGAACTGATCGAGACGATCCAAAGTTTGGTGAACATGGACTACGTCATATCGAGCAAGGCCAATGTCGTGAAAATCGAAGATGTCCAGCGCTCGACCTTTCGCGTGAACTCCAGCTACGCTGATGAGCTCCGCGATGCAATCCGCCCCGGCCGACGAACCGAAGAACGCACCCGCCGCCGCCGGCGCCAATAAATTCTCGCGCGCGTTGCGCAAGCTTTGGCCGTGGCTCGCAGCCGTCCTCAGCGGTCTTCTTTACGCGGCCTGCTTCGCGCCATTCGATCAAAGCTGGCTTTGCTGGATCGCGCTCACGCCGACGATCGCCGCGGCCTGGTTTGGAAGATCGACATCTACTCGGCCGTGGCTGCGCAATCTGCTACTCGGTTACGTCGCCGGCCTTGTTTTTTTCACCACCACGTTCTACTGGCTCGGCTCGTTAGGCATCTTGTTCGGCAACATCTGGCTGTGCGGCCTGCCGTTTTTATTGTCGATCTATCTTGCAGTTCACATTGCGTTCTGGACCTGGCTTGTCGGCCTCGTTAGGCCAAAGGATTTTGCCAGCTCCGCGCGCAATTTGTTTGTCGCCGCTCTAATTGCCGCCGCCTGGGTCACGCAGGAATGGATTCGCGGCTGGCTCTTCGGCGGGTTCGGCTGGAATGGACTCGGCATCGCGTTGCACGGCAACTGGCCGCTCATTCAAATCGCGGAGTTCACCGGCGTCGCGGGAATTTCATTCCTCATCGCATTCGCGAACGTCATCGCGGTGACCACACCGCTGCGTTTGTTTTACGAAGCCCGCAGTCATCGGATGCGGCCACATTGGGACATCAATCTCACCGTGCTCGCGATCGTTGCTCTGTTCGTTTTCGGCTGGCGCGTCACGCAAATCAAGTCGCCCTCCAAATCGATTCGCGTCGCCGCCGTGCAGGCGAACATTCCTCAACGTGAAAAGATGGATCGACAATCGATCGCCAACATTTTCGAAACGTATCGGCGGCTGAGTCCGATCGCGCTGCGCGCCAACCCGCCGCCGGATTTGTTAGTCTGGCCGGAAAGCGCCACGCCCGGACCGGCGTTCGGCGACGAGCAATCGTACCATTTCGTGATGCAATTCGCGATGTCGTCGCAGACAAATCTACTCCTCGGGACGGATGAATTCGATGGCGAGCGCGCCTACAACGCCGCCGTGCTCGTAAGCGCGGGCGGCAATGAAGTGCAGGTGTATCACAAGATTCATCTCGTGCCGTTCGGCGAATACGTGCCGTTGCGGCATTCGTTTCCGCTTTTCGCCGCCGTCGCTGACCACTGGGTTCCGGGTGACTTCAACTTCGGCGAAGACTACACCGTTTTCCGCCTAACGAATGGCACGACGGTCGCGCCGCTAATTTGTTTCGAGGACACGATCGGCGAACTGACGCGGCAATTTGTCGCCCGCGGCGCTGATCTCCTCGTTAACGTAACCAACGACGGTTGGTTCCTGCATTCGGCCGGTTCGCGCCAGCATCTCGCCAACTCCATTTTTCGCTGCGTCGAAACGCGCCGCCCGATGGTGCGCGCGGCCAACACCGGCGTAACCTGCTTTCTGAATGAATTCGGCCGCGCTACGCAAATTTTGCGCGATGACACCGGCAACACTTTTACCGAGGGCGTTCTCACCGGCGACGTGAACCTGCCGCAAGATCGACAACTAACTTTTTACACGCGTCACGGCGAACTCTTCGCTCAAATTTGCGCGGCGGTGAGCGCGGCGACGATCCTCGGGGCATTCATCAGGCGCAAATTTTCAACGAACAATTAAGTGTTGATGTCGATCTTACCAGTCCGCAAGATCGACAATCGATGGCTGATCTTCTCGTTAAACTCTACGATTTAAAGCCGCGTCCGATCTCGCTGCCGGACGGCGTGGTCGTGCGGCGCGCCTTCGCCGCCGAAAAACTTTTGGTCGAGCAATGGGTCGCAAAACATTTTGGAATTCGCTGGGCGAGTGAGTGTGAAATCGCGTTCATGCGCCAGCCGGTTTCGTGTTTCATCGCCACCAACGGCTTCGAAGTTCTCGGCTTCGCCACTTACGACGCAACCGCGCGCGGATTTTTCGGGCCGACCGGCGTAATGGAAAATGCGCGACACAAAGGCGTCGGCCGCGCGCTCCTTTTCGCGACGCTGGCGGACATGTCGAGTCAGGGCCACGCGTATGCGATCATTGGCGCCACCACTTCGCTCGATTTCTATCGCAAGGAAGTCGGCGCCGTGGAAATCGCGGGCTCGACTCCGGGCTTTTACGACGGGATGCTCAAACCGCGCGGGCCGTAAACGGCGCTCCATCTTTAGCGAAAGAACGTCTGCAACGCAGTGTAAGATACGGGTTTATTGCGGACATCATGGGAATGAAAAAAATTATCTGCTGCGTTTGGGCAACCGCGTTCGTCGCGACAAAAGTGTGGGCCTACGGTCCGCTCGGTCACGAACTCGTCGGTGCGGTTGCCGATCAACTGTTGAAGAAAAAACCGGCTGGCGCCGAAATCAGCGCGCTCATTGATGGCATCCCCTTGGCAAAAGCGGCGGTGATCCCGGACGAGATCAAAAGCTGGGACAAAAACGGGCCGGACGATCCGAAGGCATACCCGCATTTCAGCGATCACGCTAAGATCGACAATCAACTGCGCGAATTCTGGCGCGCGAATCCGCCGACGAAGGACGAGAAGTCTCCCACCCCGTCCCATCATTGGTTCCACTACACCGACGTGCCGGTCTTCGACATCGTAAAATATTCCGACGGCAAAGTCGGGCGCAATCAATGGGACATTGTGCACATGATTCCATACTGCGTGGCGGTCTTGCGCGGTGAAACTCCGGAGGACAATCCGCGTAAAATCACCAAACCGGTCGCGGTTATTTTGCTCGCTCATTACGTCGGCGATATCCATCAGCCGCTCCACGTCGGCGCGGAATATTTCGCGCCGAGCGGCCAGCCAGTCGATCCCGAGCGCGACGCGAACGCGCTCGAAGATCAAGGCGGGAATTCATTGAGCTTGATCGAAAACGCGAGCGCGCAGCATCCGCGCCACTACTATCATTCCTTGCATGGCTTCTGGGACACCGACGTCGTGCGCAATCTGGTCATCGGCACGACCGATGAAGTGAAGAAGGAACAACGCGACGCCGTTTATGGCCCGGCGGAAACGAAGTTGTTAGGCGAATTTGTCGCGAACGAACCGAAGAATTGGCGCATGCAAGGCGATCCGAAAACGTGGGCCGAGCAATGGGCAAATGAAATTCTGCCGGCCGCGCGTGAAGCGCACACACGTTTGAATTTTGTGAAGGTGCATCGCGAAGAAAAGGACGGCGCCGTGTCGGCGAAAGGTGAAGCGGATGAGATTGCGACCGGGTATCGGGAGTGGGCCAGCGGCGTGGTGCGCGAAGAACTTTGGAAAGCCGGCTGGCGTTTGGCCGATCTACTCGAGCAATGCGTAAGATCGACAAGTACTTCTCCGGCGGTTTCTGCGCAGCCCACTCCATCCGGGCCGCCAGAAACATCATCGACTCCGGCGTCGCCATTCGGAGGTTATCCGGCGAACTACAAGGAGATCGTCGCCGCGTATCTGCAAACGCAGAGAATGGGCGCGCTCAAGATCGATTGGCAAAGCGATCCGAAGCCGGCCGATTTACCGGACGCGACCGGCCGACATCACTACGGCTATCTCGTTATCTTCAACACTGGACTGAAAACGCGGAGCGTGTTGATCCACGACGGCGCCGTCATTAACGCCGCGGGGTTCGAACGCTAATGCGATTGTCGATCTTGCGTTAGGCTTCGCTCTTCTTCGCCGATTTGTCGCACTCGGTTTTGAGCTTTGCGTATTGGTCGGCCGACAAGATTCCCTTCGCCTGCTGGAGGAATTTGGCCCGGGCCTCTTTCGTGCAACCGGCTTTCTGGCAATCGGCCTGCCATGCTTCCAGTTTCGATTTTTGCTCTGCCGTCACGCCTAACGAGCCGAAATCGGCGCACGCCATTTTGTTCGATACGTTTTTCGCGCAGCAAGCGTGATCGCTTTTGTTTCCGGCGAAAATCGTTCCGGCGGACAGCAGTGCCGCCGCCATCAAAGCGGTTCCTGTGAGTTTGATCATTCCGCAGTTTAGCACGAAACCACGCGGTGGACGATCAATGGCGTTCGCGGTCCGCTCCGCGCCCGAACATCTCGGTGAGGTCGCGCTCGGAAAGTTCGATGTGTTCTTCTAGAAATCTCGCCAGCTCCGGGAATTGTTCGGAATGGGATTGCACCGAAGTCTCGACGATGCGCGCGCGAATGGCGCCGAGCCACTTCGAAAGCGCGCGATATTCTTCCACGTCCTCGCCCGCCATGTGGCGCAGGCTCAACATGGAAAGGCTGCAGACCATCGATTCGACGCGAATGAGCCGCGCCATGACGGCGAGCAGAAGTGCATCCGTGTGGTTGGAATCGCTCATGTCGATCTTGCGCGCATCATCCGGGCGGCGGTTTAACTCTAATCGTGACTGCCGATATCTTTGGCGGTATGCGGGCAACTTTTACTTCAGGCCGGCGGACCGGTGAAATAGAACATGACGGTGCGAGCGACATCGTAGAAGGCGTGAGCGATAATCGGCACCCAAAGATTTCGGCCGCAACGCAGGAAAACGAAACCAAACAGCAAACCGATCGCGCCGGTCAAAAACATCCCGTTCGGATTTTGGTAGGCGTGCGCATAACCGAAGATTGTGGCTTGAACGACGCACGCGATTATCCAGGCGGCGCGGCTACCGCCGAAGAGCAGCGCGAGCCGTTGAAAAAGAAATCCGCGAAAGACAAACTCCTCGAAAAATCCGGCGGCGACGGCGACATAGATCGATTGGTAAATCGCGAGCTCGAGATTTCCCTGAACAAAACTGAAAGCGCTCAGGTCGCGATGAAGTCCGGCGCGCTCGAGAAGCAGAACGGCGATGAAGATGCCGGCGCCAAGAAATGCGCCTAACGAAAGCGCGCGCGCCCAACCTGGCGGTGTTTTCAATCCGATGGCGGCGATCGTTTCGCGACGAAAGCGAAGCAACAAATAAATGAGCAGTAGGAGCGGAATTTTGCTCAGCGCTTGGACAAGAAGCTGCGCGCGCAGATCGGCCGGAAATGGAATGACTCGACCGAAGATTACTTCGAGGCCGAATGCGGCCGCGAAGTAAATGACGATGTCGATCAAACAAACAATCGAACGCGACTTCGCCGAATCTGTTCTGCTCATAAACGTTTCAAAAGTTGCATCCGCCGCGACCGCGCACGTTAGTTAAACATGAAAACGCATTTGATTCTCCTCGCGTTGCTGATGCTGGCCGTGGGCGGCTGCGCGAACCAAACATCGACAGAGCGAGTTGTCGCAACCGGCGACGGTGCTAACGAAGCGGACCCGAGCGTCCGAACACACTACCGGAACGATCTCCAGAATACGGGCCGTCATGACAGCGCCGACGCGCTGAGCGCCGCAGATCCGAGCGTGACGGTGTCGAGTGGGCGTCGTTAGGCGAGAAACAATCGATAACTAAAACCATCGCTAAATGAATCGCGAGGCGATGCGTATCGTGAATTTTTGTTCAATGCCTAGTCGCGCTCACTCAGCGCGCGGATGGCGGTAGTCGATAGGCGAAATCATGCGAGAATTGATACTACTTAGCAGTTGCATGATGTTGCGCAGCTCAAGCGCGCGACCCAAATCGCGAATGATTGCGTTTCTTTTGGTAAGAATGTCGGACAGCAACGCGCGGTCACGGCGTTCTCGGATGAAGTGCGGGGCGTTCAAGTCACACATTCGAACGTGATATCTGCCGGCAGGCGTGACACCAAAAACCCGATGCGTCGCGGGATCTTCAAAGATGTGCAAGCCGTAGTCTTGCTCTTCACAACAGTTCAAAAAGCGAACGTCGCGGCTTCGCTGTGCTGACGTAGGCCAATGTCGCCGTTTCGCGTTGTTGCAGTGGCGCGTTGAGTAAAAAAGGTTGTCATAGCAGTTTCGCGCATTCGCGCGCAGCGTAGGGTCGAAGTGGTCGACTTCCATCGTCGTGAGTCCGAGTCGTGATTCGTGCTGCATTGAGTATGCGCAACGCCCTTGAAAATCCTCGCGCAAAAAAGGGAGCGCGCGTTGCCGATAATTGTGCGGCTTAAGCTTTTGTTTTGGACCGGGGCCGCGCTGAACTCGCGCTCTGGCTGTTTTGTTCGAAGTCGACATATCGAGTCAAAGACTGCAGGAGGTCGCGAATGAGTTGGCTTTGTTCGTACTCGCGCACGATCTCAGCGCCGGTCCTCACAATTTCAGTTTGGCGACGCAGATTGGAGAGGCCTTCGAGTTCCGCTAATTCTTCGCGGCTTGCATTACCGAGCGCCTCCTTTTCTACGAGCCGCTCGAAAAGTCGTTCTACCGAATTGTCCCACTCGGCTTGTACGCTAATAGTTGCCGGCGGAGTAACCTCGACGTCCTGTCCTAGATCTACGCCAATGCTCTCGTGCTTGATCGCAACGCCCAATTCAAGTTCAAGCGGATTATAAGTTTGCGATAGTGTGGCCAGCTGGCCTTCGGCGTCGACAGCAGGCGGAATTAAAGCAATCGCGGCGCGCAACCCGGATCGTGCTAATGCCATTGGAATCGTGGATTTCCCTTTCATTTGGTCACGCGTTTTAACAAAGCAAGAAGAAGCAATTGTTGCAGCTCAAGCGATGATTGCAACACAGCGAGCGGCTGAGCTGGTATTGGCTTATCTTGGGCTGCGTGTTCCCTGGACTTCTCAATAACAGCAATCATCGAAACTGTGTAAAGTCGCAGCTCTGCGTCAATTCCAGTTCGGCCAACTCTGAGAGCGTTAATCGCTGCGACTGTTTGTATTTTGGAAGAAGGTGGTCGCCATGAGACGTCCAGACGTCGCTCGGGCGCTGTGCCCACTTGGCCCAGATACTTCCCCCAATCCGACTCGTTCACCATAAGCATCGTTTTGGACAGGACTCCAGTGTACGAACTCAGTACTTCTCCCGCTGTTGAGACAAATCCAAAATGGGCCAACACGGCGCCTTCGGCATTTGGTACATCTTCGAGGCCGAAGCGATTGCAGTACATGCTTACCGGAAACCCTATTGCCGGCATGTCCACCGCGATATTGACGGTTTTTACCTTGTCCGGGCTCTCCGATATAATTACGTCCTTTGCCATAAGCCGAGCGATTTCAGAGCCAGCGAGTTATATGCCTCGCCCCTTCCACCGTCACGTGAAAAAGCTCCGCCGCAACCTCAGCACGGTTTACCGCAGCGATATTGAGTCTCACGCGAGGGACCGTTCGTTGTCGTTCTACTTCGCTTCGAACTCGAGCGCGCCGTCCCGGGCGTCGGCGCGAATGGTCTGGCCTTCGTGGATTTTGCCTTCGAGAATCTCGAGACTGAGCGGGTCGAGAATGAGTTTTTGAATGGCGCGCTTTAACGGACGCGCGCCGTAAACCGGATCGTAGCCTTCGCGCGCAATCAGCGCTTTAGCACCATCGGAAAGTTCGATGTCGATCTTTTGCTGTTGCAGTTGCTTTGTTAGGCGTTGCAACTGGATCTCGACGATCTTCTTCAAGTCTTCGTCGCTCAAGCGATCGAAGATGATGACTTCGTCGATGCGATTCAAAAATTCCGGGCGGAAGTGTTGCCGCAACGCGTCCATGACCAAACGCGAGCGCGCTTCCTTCGATTCCTCTTCCATGATGAATTGGGAACCGATGTTCGAAGTCATGATGATGACGGTGTTTTTGAAATCGACCGTTCTCCCCTGCCCGTCGGTGATGCGGCCGTCGTCGAGCACTTGCAGCAAGACGTTGAAAACGTCGTGATGCGCTTTTTCGATTTCGTCGAAGAGCACGACTGAATACGGCTTTCGCCTAACGGCTTCGGAAAGTTGCCCGCCTTCTTCGTAGCCGACGTAGCCGGGCGGCGCGCCAATCAAGCGCGCGACGGTGTGCTTCTCCATGTATTCGCTCATGTCGATCCTGATCATGGCGCGTTCGTCATCGAACAAAAATTCCGCGAGCGCTCGTGAGAGCTCGGTTTTGCCAACGCCGGTCGGGCCGAGAAAAATGAATGAACCGATCGGGCGATTCGGATCCTGCAAACCGGCGCGCGCACGGCGGACGGCATTCGCGACCGCGCGGATGGCTTCTTCCTGATCGACCACGCGCTGATGTAAATGTTCTTCGAGTCGCAACAGTTTTGCGCGTTCGCCTTCCTGTAATCGTGAGACCGGTATTCCAGTCCATGTCGCGACAACTTGGGCGATGTCTTCCTCCGTCACTTCCTCGCGCAGCAAATGCGATTGTCGATCTTGCGCGGTTTTCGTAGCGCGCTCGTTCAACTTGCGTTCGACCTCGGGAATTTGCCCGTATTGAATCTCGCTCGCCTTCGCCAATTCACCGCGGCGCTGCGCACGTTCGAGTTCCGTGCGCAAATTATCGAGCCGCTCTTTCAATTTGCGTTGCTCATCCAGCACCGCTTTCTCTTTTTGCCATTCCGCTTTGAGCGCGTCGGACTTTTCCTTCAGCTCGGCCAATTCCTTCTCGATCTTTTTGAGACGCTCCTTGCTCGCCGGATCTTTTTCTTTCTTCAACGCCTGCCGTTCCATCTCGTGCTGCATGATCTCGCGTTCGAGCACGTCGATTTCCGTGGGCATGGAATCGAGCTCGATCTTCAAACGCGACGCCGCTTCGTCGACAAGATCGATCGCTTTGTCGGGAAGAAATCGATCAGTGATGTAGCGATTTGATAACGTCGCTGCCGCCACTAACGCCGAATCGGTGATGCGCACGCCGTGATGCACTTCGTAGCGCTCTTTTAATCCGCGCAAGATCGCGATCGTGTCCTCAACACTCGGTTCGTTCACCATCACCGGCTGAAAACGGCGCTCGAGCGCGGCGTCTTTCTCGATGTACTTGCGGTACTCATCGAGCGTAGTCGCGCCGACGGTGCGCAATTCGCCGCGCGCGAGCATCGGCTTCAACATGTTCGACGCATCGACCGAACCTTCGGCCGCGCCCGCGCCGACGATGGTGTGCAGTTCGTCGATGAACAATATGATTTCGCCCTGCGAATCGGTCACTTCTTTGAGGAACGCTTTCAGTCGATCCTCGAATTCGCCGCGAAATTTTGCGCCCGCTACCATCGCGCCAATGTCCATCGCGATAAGCTTTTTGTTTTTTAAACTCTCCGGGACGTCCCCGGAAATAATTCTCCGCGCGAGTCCTTCGACGATCGCAGTTTTGCCAACACCCGGGTCGCCGATGAGCACCGGATTATTTTTTGTCCGGCGCGATAACACCTGCATCACGCGGCGGATTTCGTTGTCGCGTCCGATGACCGGATCGATTTTTCCACGACGCGCGAGCGCGGTGAGATCACGTCCGTATTTTTCGAGGGTTTGATATTTGCCTTCTGGATTTTGATCGGTCACGCGCTGCGAACCTCGCACTTGTTGCAACGCTTGCATCATTTTGTCACGAGAGACGCCTAACAAACGTGAAGCCGGCACCTTCGAACCCGCGAGCGCCAATAAATAATGCTCCGCGCTCGTGTACTCGTCGTGCAAGATCGACATCTGCTTCTCCGCGGCGTCGAGAACTGTCCGCAGTTCGTTACTCACGCGAACATCAGCCGCGCCGCCGTGCACTTTCGCGCGCGAATCCAGATCGCTGCGCAATTGTCGATCTAACTGTCCCGCATCCACCCCCATTTTCTCCAGTAACGGCCGCGTCACGCCATCGGTTTGCTCGAGCAACGCGAGAAGAAAATGTTCGTTACCGATTTCGGAATGATTGAAATTGGAGGCGAGCGTTTGCGCGGATTGCAGCGCCTCCTGCATTTTTTGCGTGTAACGATCGATGCGCATGATGTTCAACGTAATGAAGGCTTGCGCGTGAGCAATAAGCCGTCACATTCTGCGCCGATGGCCAAAGACACTTCGAAAGCAATCGTCATTATCGTCGCCATGCTCGGGCTGCTGGCCGGATTGCTCGTTTGGGCAAATCACATCCGCCCTCACTAATAGCAAATTGTAGGGCAGGCGCATCGCCTGCCGCCATTCGATCCGGCAAGCGGAGCGCTTGCCCTACAATTGCCAATCGCAAGATCGACAATCGCCGATTCATTGCGAGACGCGTTCATCCCGCGTATGAGTCAGAGCGATGAGCGGGAAAGTGAAATCGACGACGCAAAATTCTTTTAGCGTTTTACGCCACGGCCCATTCCGCCGTTACATCATTGGCAGCGCCATTTCCGACACCGGAACGTGGATGCAAGTGATGACGCAGGGCTGGGTCATGACGACGCTCACGAACTCCGCGCTCATGCTCGGATTAGTAAATCTTTGCGCCGGATTGCCGATGCTCGCCCTAACGATGGTCGGCGGTTCGGCCGCGGATCGTTTCGATAAGCGCAAAATTCTGCTCATCACCCAGTACGTTCAAATCGTTCTCGCGATTGCAATCGGTTTGTTGATCTGGAGCGACCGCATTCACATCTGGCACATTTTCGTTTTCGCCGCGATCCTCGGTGTTTCGAATTCGTTTGAAATGCCGACGCTCTCCGCGCTCGTGCCCGAGTTGGTCAAGCGCGAGGAAATCCAAAGCGCCATCTCGATCGATCGCTCGGTTTTTCACGGTTCGCGCGTCGTCGGCCCGGCGCTTGGTGGCCTGTTGATTTCAGCGTGGGGCGCAGCCTCGGCATTTTTTGCGAACGCGATCTCGTTCGTGGCCTTAATCATTGCGATCATGTCGTTACCCGCGCGCGCGCGCGGCACGGCCGAAGAGGAAGAAAAGCGCGCGAGCGGAATCAAAGACGGCTTTCGCTACATCGCGAAAGACAAACCAAGTCTCGCGATGGTGATGCTGATTGCGACACAAGCGGTTTGCATCTTTCCCATCATCACGGTGATGATGCCGCTTTACGTAAAGCTCGTGCTCGGACTCGGCGCGGACAAACTCGGAACATTAATGGGCGCGGCCGCGGTCGGCTCGGTCGTCGGTTCGCTTTTCCTCATCGGATTGCCGCGCGAAAAACGCGTTCTTCTGATGATGATCTGCGCGACGGCGGTGACGTTGGCGGTGATTGGTTTGTCGCGTGCGCCCAGTTTTTATGTGGCGATGGGATTGTTGATCGTGAATTCGCTCGGCATGGCGACAAATTTCGGGCTGGCCAGCACGATCGTGCAGGAACGCGCGCCGGATTATTTGCGCGGACGCGTCTCCGCGGTGTTCATGTTGAGCTTTGTCGGGATCATGCCGCTGGCAGGTTTGGGCGTGACCAGTCTCTCCGATGCAATCGGAATGCCGACCGCGCTCGCGATCGCCGCCATTCTGTACGGCGCGACCACGCTCTTGATCCTGTCGCGGGTGCGACGGCAATGTGCCGAACCGGCGCCGAGCGAACCGCCCACAGCCGCCGAAACGCCGCCGGTCGTCGCCACTGTTTAGCGTGATCGCATTCTCGACTTGCTGGAACTCAGGCCGCCACACCGACGGCGAAGTCATGTTAAAGGAGATTGTCGATCTTGGCTTCGATCTCATCGAGCTCGGACATGGCATCCGCATTTCGCTCATGCCCGGAATTCAAAAAATGTTCGAAAGCGGGAACGTGAAATTCAGCAGCCTGCACAATTTCTGTCCGTTGCCAGTCGAAGTCATGCACGCTTCGCCCGATTGCTATCAACTTTCCGCCGCCTATTCGAGAGAACGCGAGCGCGCAATCAAACAAACATTTCAGACGATCGACTTCGCGGAGCGACTCGGCGCGAAGTTTGTTGTCATGCATCTCGGCGAAGTGCCGATCGGTCCCATCACCGACAAGCTCATCGCGCTCGTAAAAAAAGGGAAACTGCTCTCGCGCGAATACGTGAAGAAAAAAATTCGGGCGATTCAGAAACGCGAAGAGCTCGCGCCAGCGTATTTGGAACGCGTCAAAGAAGCGCTCAAACCGATCGTCGAATATGCCGCGACCAAAAACGTGAAGCTCGGCCTCGAAGGCCGCCGCGGTTACGAAGAAATCCCGACCGAGAAGGAATTGTCGATCTTGTTAGACGAACTGAATTCACCTGTAACAGGTTACTGGCACGACTTCGGTCACATTCAGATCAAACAAAATCTCGCTTTTCTCGATCACGAAGAATGGCTGCGCACGATCGGGCCGCGCACCATCGGCGCACACGTGCAGGATTGCATTTGGCCGGCGCAAGATCACCAGCCGCCGTTCGCCGGACATGTCGATCTTGCAAAACTGGTCCCGCTTTTGCCTAACGACTGCCAATTCGTCTGGGAAATGTCGCCGCGCAAAACCGCCGATGAAATCAAACGCTCGGTCGTGAAATGGAAGGAGCATTTCGGCGAATGACTGGCTGTCATGTTGAGCGAAGCGAAACATCTCTAGCTATTCATTGCAGATCAGAAATGATTGAAGATTCTTCGCTTCGCTCAGAATGACATTGCAGGACGAATGAAAAAAACCCTCCTCGCCATCGCGCAGATCATCGTCACCATCGCGATCCTCTTCTGGGTTTTTCACGATCCACACAAGCGCGAGCAAATGGCGACCGCACTTCGTGTGGCTGATTACCGCTGGATGTTTGCCGCCATTCTCGCCTACGTCATTGTCGAAGCAGCCGCCGCGTTGCGCTGGCACATTTTGCTCAAAGTTCAGGGCGTAAATCTTTCCTTTCTCCGCGTCACCGCGCTCTTTTTCATCGGCATGTTTTACAATCAGTTTCTTCCCGGCGGCACCGGCGGCGACATCGTTAAAAGTTATCTCCTGCTCAAGGAAACCGAGCGCAAAGCCGGCGCGTTGCTCGCCGTGATTTTCGATCGGCTCATCGGCCTCGTCGCGCTTGTCACCATCACCTGTGTGCTCACGAGCTTGCGTTTTCACTGGCTCGCGCAAACGCCGCAGACGCGCGGCTTCCTCTGGTTTCTGCTTTTCGCGCTCGGCAGCTCGCTGCTAGGGCTCTTCACTTCATTCGTCATCAGCGGGTTCAATCTCGCGAATCGTTTGCCGGAAAAATTTCCTGGCCGCGACAAAATCATCGAAGTTTCGATTGCGTATCATCTTTACGCGCGACACTGGCGCACCACTCTCGCCGCGTTCGTCGTGTCGCTCGTCGCGCATCTCGCCACTTTCGCGACATTTCTTTTCGTCGCCTACGCCTTGCGCGCCAATGTCGGCGTTGTCGATTTTTTCGCGATCATGCCGATCGAGCGCACCATTTCTTCCCTGCCGATCAGTTTCGGCGGCGCCGGTTGGCGCGAAATCGTTTTGCAAATCATGCTCACGAGTCTGTGCGGCATCCCGGCGGGAGTTGCGAATCTCATCGGCACGTTAGGCTTCGTTGTCATTTTGATCTGCTCTGCGCCCGGCGGTCTCGTTTATCTGCTTTACCGTCCGAGCGGCGTGCCGCGTGTCCGCATGCGCGAGATGAAACACGAAGTCGCCACGCTCGAACATGAAATCGGCGAAACGAAATAAATCCCCCGCGCGTCCATTCGTAATCGCGACTTTCGCGATGACGATGGATGGAAAAATTACCACGCGAAATTATTCGCCGGTCGATTTCACGTCGCGCGAAGACAAGGCGCACTTGATTCGCCAGCGCTCGTTAGGCGACGCCGTCTTGATTGGTTACGGAAGTTTAAAACGCGATAACGTTCGCCTCGGCGTTCCGCGCGAAGAGCTGCGCGATGCGCGCGTGAAACGCGCACAATCTCCCTACCCGCTTCGCGTCATCGTTTCGAATGCGGGCAAGATCGACAATCGCCTCAACATTTTTCAAACGGACTTCGCGCCGATCGTTATTTTTTCGACGCAGCGCATGCCCCGCAAAGACCGCGAAGCATTGCGCGACAAAGCGAAATTGCATCTCAGTGAAAATGACGATGTCGATCTTGCGCAAATGCTGCGGACGTTGCGAAAAGAATACCGGGTGCGTACGGTCGCCTGCGAAGGTGGCCCGACATTATTTCGCAGCTTGCTCGAACGCGGCCTGATCGATCAACTCAATCTCACCATCGCGCCCTGGCTTTTTGGCGGTCGCGACGCGCCGACGCTCACCGGACTGCGCAAAGATTTTCTCCCGAAGTCCGTGTGCTGCCGTCTGATCGACATGCGCGTCGTCGGCGACGAATGTTTTTTGACCTACAGAATTCGCAACTGACATGCACAAAGTGAATTCAATCATCATGCGCGCGCCGAAGATGTCGATCTTCGAAACGGCGGCGAATCTCGAGCTCTGGCCGAAGATTCTGCCGCACTATCGCTACGTGAATTATCTCGAGCGTGGGCAAGATCGACATGTTGTTGTCATGGCCGCGCAACATGCTGGCATTCCGATCAAGTGGACGTCGGAGGAAATTATCGACCGCGACTGCGTGGAAGTTCGTTTTAATCACCTCAAAGCTTTCACCAAAGGCATGCGCGTCGTCTGGACATTCACCGAAACGCCCGAGGGCGTGCGAGTCGAAATCGTGCATGATCTCAATTTCCGAATTCCATTGCTCGCGCCCATTGCCGAGCCGATTATCGGCGACTTCTTTACGTATAATGTCGCCAACAAAACGCTCCGCTGCATGAAAGCTTACGTCGAATCAAAATGAAACGTCGCGCCGTCATCACCGGCATCGGTCCGATCACCTGCATCGGCAAAGGCGTGGAAAATTTCTGGCGCGGGCTGCGCGCGGAAAGAAGCGGCATCTCGCGCATCACCAGTTTCGATGCGTCGATCTTCCACGCGCATTGCGGCGGCGAGATTGCGGATTGGAATCCGGAAGAATTTTTTCCGCCGCATCGTTTGAAGCGGCTCGATCGTTACGCGCAATTCTCCGTCGCGACGGCGAAGATGGCGCTCGATGATGCGCGCGTTGAGTATGGACGCGAAAATCCGCAGCATCGAGTCGGCGTGAGTTTCGGCACCGCGCTCGGCGGAGTTTGCCAGGCGGAAGATCAGCACATTCGATTTTTGAAAAAAGGAACGCGCGGAGTGAATCCCACGCTCGCGCTGCAAGTTTTCGGCGGCTCGGCGCATTCGAACATCGCGATCGAATTTGGATTTCGCGGCGTCGGCACCACGAACTCGAACAGTTGCGCGAGCGGAACGGTGTCGGTGGGCGAAGCACTGCGTTACGTCCGCGATGATTTCGCGGACATCGTGGTCGCCGGCGGAGCGGAAGCGCCACTCGCGACGTTGTCGTTCGGCGCATTCGATTTGATCAAGACGATGAGCCGATGGGAAGGCGATCCCGCTTTGTCGTGTCGTCCATTTGATCGACAACGTGACGGGTTCGTCATGGGCGAAGGCGCGGCGTCGTTAGTCATCGAGGAGCTCGAGCACGCACGCGCGCGCGGCGCGAAGATTTACGCGGAGGTGCTCGGTTACAGTTTGAACAACGACGCGTATCACATGACTTCGCCGCTGCCGAGCGGCGAATCGTGCGCGCGCGCGATGCGTGATGCGCTGGCGGATGCTCAGCTTTCGCCTAACGATATCGATTACATCAACGCGCACGCGAGCTCGACCCAGTTGAATGACGCGACGGAGACGATGTCGATCAAACAAGTGTTTGGCGAGAACACGAAAATTCCGGTGAGCGGGACAAAAGGGTTTTACGCCCATCCGTTAGGCGCGACCGGCGCGATCGAGGCCGCGCTCTGCGCGCTCGCGTTAGATCGACAATGGATCCCGCCGACGATTAACTACAGCGATCCCGATCCGGCGTGCGATCTCGACGTTGTCCCGAATCACGGCCGCGACTCCAAATTGAATTACGTCATGAGCAATTCGTTCGGCTTCGGCGGAATCAACGCCTGCGTTATTCTGGGAAAAGTTCACTGACTTTTCCACTGCGCCTCGACTTCGGGCGGCAACTTGTCGATCTTTTCGAGGAACGTCGCGACTTTCCAAATCTCTTCGTCCGACATCATCCCCTGCCACGCGCCCATGCCGCTGTAGCGAATACCGTACTTGATCACGGTGAACATTTGCGGCGCGCTCAACTTCGACGGCTGATCGGCAAATTGTGGAACGCGCGGATAAAAATTCTGCGTGCCCCACATGCTGGGTTGGCTGCGCGCGCCATGACAACCGGCGCAGTTCGCTTTGAACATTTTCAATCCGTCCGACAAAACCTCAGGCGACGCGGTCAAAGGATTCGTTAGGCCTTTAGATTGCCGCTCGAGCGAGGCGTGCAATGTTTTTTCGGCGAGCGCATTCTCCCAACCCGGCGGCGTCGCCGTAGCCGCGACCGGCCAGAGTCCAAGATAAGCGGTCACGATGGCCGCGGCCGCGAGGACAATCGCCGCCAACAACAAGGTGAATACAACTCGTTTCATGATTTATCCTCCAGCAAGTCGGGCCGATTTTCTCGCGTTCGCTTCACGCCCTGTTCTTTTCGCCACGCCGCGATCTCGGCGTGATTCCCGGATAACAAAACATCCGGCACTTTCCAATCGCGAAACTCGGCCGGCCGGGTGTATTGCGGTCCTTCCAATAATCCGGCGCTGAATGAATCATCCTGCGCGGATTGTGCATCGCCGAGAACACCGGGCAAAAGCCTAACGACTGCGTCAATCACCACGACCGCGGCGATGGCGCCGTTAGTCAGGACGTAATCCCCGATGGACAATTCAAGATCGACAAGGTGTTCGACCACGCGATGGTCGATGCCTTCGTAGTGACCGCAGATGACAATAAGATGTCGATCTTGCGCGAGCTCGGTCGCGATTTGTTGAGTGAAACGTTTTCCCTGCGGCGTCATGAGAATGACTTTGCTATGATCGCTGCGCAATGATTCGACCGCGGCGAAGATCGGTTCCGGTTTCATCACCATCCCCTGCCCGCCTCCGAAGGGCGCGTCATCCACAGTACGATGTCGATCTTGCGTCCAATCGCGCAGGTTATGAATGCGAAGATCGACAATCGCGTTTTCCTGAGCGCGTTTCATCATGCTTTCGCTTAACGGCGCGCGGCACATCTCCGGAAATAGTGTGACGATGTCGATCTTCATCGCGTTTTGTCAGTAAATGAATTAAGCATGTTGCTGCAAATGCCCAAGCGTGCTCTGAGTTGTTTCGCGATTTTGCTCGCGCTCGTAACGAATGCTTTCGCCGGTGGTCCGGTGTTGAGCAACGCTAAGGCCGTGCGCGGTTTGGGAGAGAAGATGTCGATCTTGGGACCGGTCTCGCAAGACAAGGATTTACGCGCGTTGCCATACATCGCGCCTAACGAGGAATCGGAGCCGGTGCGACGGATGCGACATCAGAAACCGCAAACTCCATCCACGCAAAAGTCGGACCCGGTCCAGGCAATCCGGCAATCGACCCAAGCGGTGACCGCGCCGACGCCGAGCGCGCAATTCGACGGCATTTCTGCGGCGCAAAGCGGCTGCGGTTGTTTGCCGCCGGACACGAACGGCGATGTGGGGCCGAACCATTACATTCAGTCGGTGAATTCCTCGATCAAGATTTTCGACAAATCGGGCAACCCACTTAACGGCGTAAACGGGACAACATATAATTCGTTCTTCGCTCCGATGGGCGCAGCAACGCCGTGCGGCAACAATCTAAACGACGGCGACGGTTTTGTTTTTTACGATCAACTCGCCGATCGCTGGGTGGTAAGCGACTTTGCATTTCCGGGCAACAACGCGGTCAATTACCAATGCGTCGGCGTTTCGAAGACTAACGACCCGGTGGCGGGCGGCTGGTGGTTATACGCGGTGCAGGTCGATCCGTCGAATCCGACGTGGTTAGGCGATTATCCGAAATTTGGGTTGTGGCCGGACGCGTATTATTTTTCGGTGAACATGTTTCAGGGAAACACGTTCGAAGGTGTGCGTGTCTTCGCGTTACCGCGGCTGGCGATGATTAATGGAACGGGCGCGCCGAACGCAGGTGGCATCGCGTTCACGATCACGCCGGCAACTTTGGGTGACGCTTACAGTTTAGTGCCAGCGACTTTTCGCGCCGGCAATGCGCCACCGGCCGGGACGCCGGAATATTTCATGGCGATCAACAGTTCGGCCAGCGCGGGCACGGTCGAGAACCAGGTCTTCACGTGGAAGTTCCATGTCGATTTTACAACGCCGGGAAATTCCACGTTCGGCGTCGGCGCGAGTCATTCGCCGAATGCAACGACAACGGTGAACGGATTCGTCGATGCTTTCACGAGCACTTCAACGCTGATTGTTCCGCAAACAGGCACGACTGCATTGCTCGACACGTTAGGCGACAAACTAATGACGCCGCTCGTTTATCAAAATCTCAGCGGCGCCGAGTCGCTCTGGGTGTCGCACACGATCAACAACAACCAGAACAGCACCGGCCCGACCGCGATTCGCTGGTATCAATTTAACGTCACCGGCGGCGTGATTCCGGCGACACCGGCGCAACAGCAAACATTTAATAATGGCGGCGACGGATTGTGGCGCTGGATGCCGAGTATCGCGGTCGATGCGCAGGGCAACATGGCGATCAATTACGCGGTCTCGAGCGCGACGACCAATCCGGCGATCCGTTATGCCGGTCGTTTGGTCGGCGACGCGGCCAACAGTCTGGGCCAGGGCGAAGCGACATTGATTCAAGGCGGCGGACATCAGACGAGCAGCAGCGGACGCTGGGGGGATTACAGCGCGATCAGTGTCGATCCTTCGGACAACGTCACCTTTTGGCTAACGAATGAATATTATCCGACGACCAGCGCGAGCAGTTGGTTCACGCGAATCGGAAAATTTAAATTTGCTTCGGTGGCGCAGATTGTCGCAGACACGGCGACATTGACGGCGGAAAACTTTTCGCCGCCTAACAACGCGCCCGATCCGCAGGAAACGGTCACGGTGAGTTTGTCTTTGAAAAACGTCGGCAACATCAACACGAATAATCTGATCGCAACGCTGCAACCGACCGGTGGCGTCACCAATCCGAGCGCGCCACAAAGTTACGGCTTGTTAGTCGCCGGCGGCGCATCGGTCGCGCAGCCGTTCACTTTCACCGCCTCGGGCGCGTGTGGGAGCAAGATTACGCTCACGCTCGCATTACAAGACGGCGCGACAAATTTAGGGACCGTCACCTTCACGATGCAGTTGGGAACTTCATCTTCGAGCACGTTGATCAGCGAAAATTTTGATTCTGTTCCCGCGCCGACGTTGCCGAGCCCATGGACGACAAACGCATCGGGCGGCGAATCATCGTGGGTAACATCGACAACGTCACCCAACAGTTCGCCTAACGACGCTTTCGCACCCGATGTTTCCACCGTCGGCAACACTGAGTTGATCTCCCCTAACATCGCCGTTCCCGCATCCGGTGGACAGTTGACGTTTAGAAACTTATTCAACCTCGAAGCCAGCACGCAAACCCAAACGCTCGGCTACGACGGAATGGTGTTGGAGATCAGCATCAACGGCGGAGCGTTCGCCGACATTACCGGCGGCGGCAATTCATTCATCACCGGCGGATACACGCGCACGATTTCGCCTAACTTCAGCAGCCCGCTCGCGAATCGCGCGGCGTGGAGCGGACTCTCCGCCGGGACCACCGGATCGCCGGCTTACATTACATCGACAATCAATCTTCCAACCGCGGCCGCAGGACAAAACATTCAACTCAAATGGCGCGCTGCAACCGATAGCAGCGTCATTGCTTCCGGCGCCGCCGGCGTGCGGGTCGATAACGTTTTCATCTCTACCACAACATCGACATGTGTATCCGCGTCGGCGCCAAATTTCACGAATGGTCCGCCATCGGCGCCGGTCATCGTCGGCAGTCCCTACAGTTTCCAATTCACCGCTACGGGAAATCCGCCGCCGACGTTTAGTTTGAGCGGCAGCCCACTTCCACCGGGATTGAATCTTTCTGCCAGCGGCTTGCTTTCGGGCACCGCGACTTCCGGTGGCACCGGCATTTTTCCGAACATCACCGTTACGGCAAGCAATGCCATCGCTCCGAACGCGACGGAAACATTCTCACTTTCCACCGCTACACGCGCGCCTAACTACATCGCGAGCTTTGGCCTGAACGGATCCGATGCCGCGCTCACGTTTGATTACGACGGCGACGGCCTTGCCAATCTTTTAGAGTACGCGCTCGGACTTGATCCGGCGACAATCGACGCGTCCGGTTTGCCCGTTGTGACATTGAAGGATTACAGCGGCACCGAATATCTCTCGATGACCTTCCATCGCTCCGCGCTTGCGACCGATCTCACTTACATCGTGCAAGGCTCCGGCGATCTCGCGACTTGGACCGATCTGGCGATCAGTTCCGGCGGCGCGATTACGAGCGGCGCCGGATTCGTGGGCGAAACGGGTTCAGCGCCGAACTTCAATGTCGAAGTTCACGACATTGTCCCGTTCGATCCGAACAATACGGCGACGCGCTTTCTGCGTCTGAAAATTACCTCGCCCTAACTACTCGACGATTTCGAGTGTGGCGCGCTGGCCGTGACGCGCGGCCGAGCTGTTGAGCAGCGCGCGAATCGCCTGAATGGTCTGGCCGTTGCGGCCGATGATGCGCCCGACATCGCTCTGGCGCAATTGCAGACGAAAAACGGTCGTCTTGCCGTTTGGAACTTCGGTCAACATCATCTCGTCCGGATATTGCACGAGCTGCCTAACGATAAACTCGAGAAACTCCCTCATGATGAAGATGTCGATCTTACGCAGCGCCGACGGCCGCTTGCGCGGAATTCTCCTTCCGGTTCTTTTTAATCAAGCTCCGCACCGTGTCCGAAGGCTGCGCGCCTTTGCTCATCCAATACTCAATCCGGTCCAACTTCAGCGTGCTGTTGTGCCCCGTCTTTTTCGGATCGTAGGTGCCGATCAACTCAATAAATTTCCCGTCGCGCGGACTGCGTTTGTCCGCCACCACCACTTTATAATAAGGGCGGTTCTTCGCCCCTTCTCTGCGTAATCGAATTGAAACTGCCATGTCGTTTTAGCCTCTCTTTCGCGCCATCTGCGCCATCATTTTTTTCATTTTGCCGGTGCTCTTCATCATTTTGCGCATCGTGTCGAACCGCCGCAACAAATCGTTCACTTGCGTAACCGTCTGTCCGCTGCCGCGCGCGATGCGTTGGCGCCGCCGTGCATTTAAAATCTCCGGCCGCGCCCGCTCTTCCGCCGTCATCGAGAGCACGATCGCTTCAGTGCGCGCGATCTGTTCCTCGTCGACGGAAAGGCCTTGCACGTTACTCATACCCGGCAGCATGCCAAGAATATTCTCGAGCGGCCCCATCCGCTTCATCATTTTGAATTGCGCCAGGAAATCGTTGAAATCGAACGACGCGCTCCGAAGTTTTTTCTCGAGCCGTTCGGCGTCGGCAAGATCGACAGCTTCCGCCGCGCGCTCGACCAGACTAACGACGTCGCCCATTCCGAGAATGCGGCCCGCGAGTCGTTCCGGCACGAACGCTTCGAACTGATCAAGTTTTTCCCCCGTGCCGGCGAATTTGATCGGACGTTTCGTAACTTCGCGCATGGACAACGCCGCTCCGCCGCGCGCGTCGCCATCGAGCTTCGTTAGGATAATTCCGGTGATGTTGAGCGCGTCGTTGAAATGCGTCGCGATGCTGACCGCCTGTTGCCCGGTCGCGGAATCGACGACGAGCAACGTTTCCTGCGGCTGCAAAAATTCCTTGAGCAATTTCAGCTCGTTGATAAGCGGCTCATCAATCTCCTGCCGACCGGCCGTGTCGAAGATGTCGATCTTAGTCGATTGTCGATCTTGCAAGGCGATTTCGGCCGCACGGCGAACATTTTTCTCGTTAGGCTCAGGCGTGAACACCGGCACATCGATTTGCTTTCCGAGCGTGGCGAGCTGCTCGATCGCCGCCGGCCGTTGCAAGTCGAGAGCAACCAAGCGCGGCGCATTCCCCTGCTTCTTCAACAAACGCGCAAGTTTCGCCGACGAAGTTGTTTTTCCTGAGCCGTTGAGCCCGACGATGAGAATGCGATGCGGCTCACCGACATTCAGCGGCGCCGCATCGCCTCCGAGCAAGATCGACAATTCATCGTGAAAGATTTTCACGATTTGCTGTCCGGGCGTAACGCTGCGCAGAACTTTTTCGCCCAGCGCTTTCTCGCGCACACGCGCGATGAAATTTTTCGCGACCGTAAAATCGACGTCGGCCTCGAGCAATGCGAGCCGCACCTGCCGCATGGCGGCGTCCACGTTCGCCTCGCTGATCGTGCCGTGACCGCGCAGGTCCTTGAAGATGTCCTGCAGCTTATCGCTGAGTTGCGAGAACATCAGTTTGGCCTAACGAGCGGCGCTATTTCTTCGGCGACGCAGATGGAGATGTCGATCCTGCGGGCGCGCCGGATTCTTCGACGCCGAAGGTCCAATGCGCTTCCACCTTTTTTCCATCGGCGGCCTTCGCGCTAATGATGACGGTGCACGATTTATCGCGCAGCTTTTGCGTGACCTGATACGAGACCATCCCGGTCTTCGGATCGAAGCTCGCCGGCACAACGCCCAGTCCGCTCACGCGCATTTGCACGCTCGCCGGATCAACTGCGCCTAACGAGCTCAGGTTTGCTTTGATCAATGGCAAGGCCGTTCGCACGGTCGAGCCTTCCGCCGGCTCCGATTGTAGATCCGCCGCGCCCACGGCCGCGACCGCGTTTGCGCCGCCGCTCGAGGAGGCAATCATCTTCATCGCGTCTTCGAACACTTTGGGTTTGTTCGCTTCGATGGCGTAGCGGCCCACGGAATCCATCGGCGTGTTGAACGTGATCGGCTGACCGTAAACGGTGAACATCGCTTCGTAGCCGGTCTTCCGCGCCATTTCCTTCACGTGGTCGTTGTAATTTCCGAACGGCACCGCGAAGCAATTCACTTTAATGGCCAGCCGTTGCTCGAGCAGCGTTTTGCAACCGACGACTTCGTTCTGCAGCCACTGCTCGTATTCCGCGCCCGTGAGTTTCTTCTTCGTTCGTTTACGGTCGGGATCGATCACCATCACGGTGTGACCTTCGCGTAAATCCTGGTGCGTGGCGGAGTGGGCCTGAATATCGACGCCGTTATCGCGCATATCGGCGAGTTGCTCCCACGTGATCGCTTCACCGCCGCCGAGCGACGCGCCGCGCACGCCCTCGGTATAGATGAACATCGTGACCGGATAACCGAGTTTTTTCAAAATCGGCCACGCCACTTCGTATTGCGATTTCCAGCCGTCATCGAACGTGATGATCGCGCAGCGCGGCGGAATATTTTTTTCGCTGCGCCGCCACGCCAGAAAATCTTGCATGCCGATGACGGTGATGCCGCGGTCCTTCAGCGATTTCATCTGCTGCTCGAACATCGCGGGCGTAATCTCCGTTCCGGGATAACGCACTTTATCCACCAGGCGGTGATAACAAAAGATGATGACCTGCGCCGTTTGATCGACAACGACTTTGCCGCCGGGTTTGGTCGGACTTCCGGCGGTGATCGTCGCGCTGCTCTGCTGCGAAGTCGGCGCACTCCCCGGCTTGCTCGCCGCTGCCGGTGATGCGCTCGCGGCTGGCGGAGGCGACGCGGCCTGCGCTGTGCTGGCAAGAGTAGAATGCCTGCGGCAAGTCGAAAGAGTGAGTGCGAAAATGACCGGGAGAAGCGCGAATCGAATGAACATAAGTGAGGTAAACGCCTTTATGTGCGAGTGGGTAAAAGACAAGCGGTTTTTCGCGCGTGTCCGCCCAAATTTGATTGTCGATCTTGCAAAACACCGCGGCGCAGAAAGAGTTTCGACCGTGAATCGTTTTCTCGTCCGCGCGTTTCTCGGTGTCTTCACCGTCGCGTTGACCTCGTGTGCCACCTCGCCTTCCGGTCCGCCCGGCACAAAGAACACGAGCAAAACATTCACGACCGTGGTGGTCGATGCCGGCCACGGTGGAAAAGATAATGGCGCGTTCCGGCGTTATGGCGGCGCCGAAAAACTTGCGACCCTCGACGTCGCGAAACGCATCGAACGAAAGCTACGCGAATCGCAATTGCGGACCGTCATGACGCGCTCGAGCGATGTTTTCATTTCTCTGGATGAACGCGTCGCGATGGAAAATCGCGAGAAGAACGCCATTTTCGTCAGTATTCATTTTAACGATTCGAGTCGGCGCGCTATTCACGGCTTCGAGACCTATTATCACTCGCCGATGTCGCGCGATCTCGCCGTTCGCATTCAGGAGAAACTGCTGACCATTCACAACTCGAGCAACCGCGGCGTGCGGACCGCGAACTTTCGAGTGCTGCGTTATGCAAAATATCCGGCCGTGCTGGTGGAATGCGGATTTCTGAGTAACCGCCGCGAAGGCGGTGAAGCGCGCGATTCCGAATACCGCGACACGCTCGCGGATAAAATCGCGGAAGCGATTGTGGAATATCGTTACGGAAGCGGCGTCTACGCGTCGCGTGGCAATGCCGCGCCCGAATCCAATCCGCCACCCGCCGGCGAAGTGCGTTTGCCCACCAAATCCGGACGCTAGAATTCTTTGCCGCGTTCTTCGCGACCGATCGCCGCGAGCACAATCACGGCGATGAAGACGACGCTTTGCACCAGCGCCATCGTCAGCGCGTAATTCGGTTCGCCGTTAGGCATTCGAAATTTTTCGGCGAGCCAGGCTTGTTGTTGCGCCGCATACGCCGCGGCAAAATTGCCTAACTGATAAGCGAGTCCTGGAAACGTGCCGCGAAATTCGGGCGGCGATAATTCATTCAAGTGCACCGGCACCACGCCCCACGCGCCCTGCACCATGAATTGAATTAGAAATCCGCCGACGATCAGCAGCGCCGTCGTGGGCGCGAAAATCCAGAGCGGGATCAGCAGCATTCCGCACAGCGCCGACAAAATGATGACGCGACGCCGGCCCCAATGTTGCGAGAGAAAACCGAGAATCGTCCCGCCGCAGATCGCGCCCATCGCGTAGACAATACTGATGATTGATTTCGCGCTTACGCCGAAGCCGCGCTGCTTCTCGAGATACGTCGGGTAAAGGTCTTGTGTGCCGTGCGACATGTAGTTGAAAGCGGTCATGAGAAGCGCGGCGTAGAGAAAAAGCATTCCGTGTTGCCTAACGAAGATCGACAATCGCATTCGCGGCCGGGCGCGCGCGCGATCGCGTTGCCACACCGGCGATTCGGGCACGTGCATGCGAATGTAAATCACGAGCAACGCTGGCAGCGACCCGGCGATGAATAACCCGCGCCAGCCGAAATGCGGAAAGACGATCCAGTAAACCAGCGCCGCCAGGAGATAACCGGCCGCGTAACCTTGTTGCAAAATTCCCGAAAATAATCCCCGCGCCTTCGTCGGTAACGACTCCATCGCGAGCGACGCGCCTAATCCCCACTCTCCGCCCATGCCGATACCGAAAAGCGCACGCAAAATCAGAAACACGGTGAAGTTGGGCGCGAACGCCGTCAGCAATTCCATGATCGAGTAGAAGACGATGTCGATCATGAGCGGAATACGCCGGCCGAATTTGTCGCCTAACAAACCGAAGATGAACGCGCCGAGCGGACGCGCCATTAACGTGATCGTAATCGAGAAAGCGACCTCGGAGATCGATCGATTGAACTCGTGCGCAATCTGCACGAGCACGAAAGTGACGAGAAAGAAGTCGAGCGCGTCCAGCGCCCAACCGAGAAAGCAGGCGATGAACGTGTTGCGCTGCTCGCGATTGAGCGATCGAAAAAGCCGCAGCGCTTCCATGCTTTATCTGTAGAGGCCGCTTTCCTCAACGGCAATCATTGCCGATTGCAAGATCGACATATTGACGTATCATGATGCGTCAATTTGTTTCTTGATCCGCGGCACGATCGCCGCTTACTTCCCTGATATGCCGGAGGTCCATTCACTCGAATCACTGCTGCGCGAACGCGTCGTCGTGCTCGACGGCGCCATGGGCACGATGATTCAGCGCCGTAAATTAAGCGAAGCCGATTACCGCGGAAACCGTTTCGCTGATTGGAAAGGAAAAGATCTCAAGGGCAGCCTCGAGCTTTTGCAACTGACGCAACCGCACGTGATCGAAGAGATTCACCGAAACTACCTTGAAGCCGGCGCCGACATCATCGAGACGAATACTTTCAGCGCGACCACCATCGGCCTGCACGATTTCTTGTTTCAGGGCGAACCAAAGAGCGGCCGCAAAGATCAGGAATTTTTCCAGCGCGTGGTGGACGATGTCGATCTTCGCGCACTCGTGCAGGAGATGAACTTGAATGCGGCGCAGATCGCGCGGCAGGCCGCGGACCGCGTTGCGAATGAAACTGGAACGCGGCGATTCGTTGCCGGTTCGTTAGGCCCATTGCCGGTGACTGGGTCCATTTCACCGGACGTCAACGATCCCGGTTTCCGCGCCGTTAATTTCGATCAGCTGCGACAAACGTATTTCGATCAAGCGAAAGCGCTGCTCGATGGAGATGTCGATCTTCTAATCGTCGAAACAGTTTTCGACACGCTCAACGCCAAAGCTGCGCTGTTCGCCATCGCCGAGCTGTTCGAAGAAAAAAAAGTGCCGTTGATGATTTCGGGGACTGTGACCGATCGCTCCGGTCGTCTCTTGAGCGGCCAAACCGTCGAAGCGTTTCTGACGTCGATCGAGCACGCGCAGCCGCTCATCGTCGGATTGAATTGCGCGTTAGGCCCGGACGAGATGGAGCCATACATCGAGGAGCTCGCGCACATTTCGCCGTATTATTCCGGCGCGTATCCGAATGCCGGCCTGCCCGATCCCCTTTCGGAAACAGGGTTTCCGGAAACGCCGCAAACTTTCGCGCCGAAAGTTGTGCAGTGGGCGAAGAACGGTTGGCTGAATTTGGTCGGCGGTTGTTGCGGCACAACGCCCGATCACATCCGCATCATCGCAGACTGGGTGAAAAACTTGTCCCCGCGCGCGTTGCCGCAGCTGGCATTGGCATGACGTTAAAACTTGCCGGCCTCGAACCGGTCAACATCACGCCGGAGATGGGATTCGTCGTTATCGGCGAGCGCACGAACATCACCGGCTCACCGAAATTCTCGAAACTTATTCTCGGCGGCGATTTCGAAGGCGCTATCGCGATCGCGCGACAACAAGTCGCCGGCGGCGCCAACATTCTCGACGTCAACATGGACGAAGGAATGATCGATTCGGAAGCGACGATGACGCGTTTCCTGAATTTGATTCAGAGCGAACCGGAAATCGCGCGTGTGCCCATCATGATCGACAGCTCGAAGTGGAGCGTGATCGAGGCCGGCTTGAAATGCGTGCAGGGCAAATGCGTGGTTAATTCGATTTCGCTCAAAAATGGCGAAGAAGATTTTCTGCGCCAGGCGCAGCTCGTTAGGCGATACGGCGCGGCCGTCATCGTGATGGCGTTCGATGAATCGGGCCAGGCCGACAACTTCCAACGTAAGATCGACATCTGCGCGCGCGCTTACAAACTTCTGACCGAGCGCGCACAGTTTCCCCCTAACGACATCATTTTCGATCCGAACATTCTCACCGTCGCGACCGGTTTGGAAGAACATCGCAATTACGCCGTCGATTTCATCAACGCGACCCGCTGGATTAAAGCGAACCTCGCGCACACCCGCGTCAGCGGCGGCGTGAGCAACATTTCGTTTTCGTTTCGTGGGAACAACCCGGTGCGCGAGGCGATGCACGCGGCGTTTTTGTTTCACGCGATCAAAGCCGGACTCGACATGGCGATCGTGAACGCGGGACAGCTCGCGGTTTATGAAGAGATCGAGCCGGAATTGCGCGAGCGCGTTGAGGACGTGCTTTTAAATCGGCGCGACGACGCAACCGAACGCCTGGTCGATTTCGCCGAAGGCGTGAAAGCCAAAGGTAAGATCGACATAGAAGAAGCGGCGTGGCGCAGCGAACCCGTCGAGAAGCGACTCGCGCACGCGCTGGTCAAAGGCATCGTCGATTACATCGAAGCCGACACCGAAGAAGCGCGCAAGAAATCGAAGCGTCCGCTCGATGTCATCGAAGGCCCGTTGATGGCGGGCATGAGTGTGGTCGGCGATTTGTTCGGCGCGGGCAAAATGTTTTTGCCGCAGGTGGTGAAGAGCGCGCGCGTTATGAAACGCGCGGTCGCGTATTTGATGCCGTTCATGGAAGCGGAAAAATCCGCGGGCGCAAAACCGCAAGGACGCATCGTGATGGCGACGGTGAAAGGCGATGTGCACGACATCGGCAAAAACATCGTCGCGGTCGTGCTGCAATGTAACAACTACGACGTTGTCGATCTTGGCGTAATGGTGCCGGCAGCGAAAATCTTGCAGACCGCGCGCGAGAAAAACGCGGACGTGATCGGATTAAGCGGACTGATCACGCCATCGCTCGATGAAATGGTGCACGTCGCGCAGGAAATGGAGCGCGAGAAATTTGAACTGCCGTTGCTCATCGGCGGTGCGACCACGAGCCGGGCGCATACGGCGGTAAAAATTGCGCCTAACTATCACGCCAACGTCGTGCACGTGCTCGACGCGTCTCGCGCGGTCGGCGTGATCAATTCGTTGTTGAATGAAAGATCGACAATCGAATTTGCGGCCAATACCCGTGAAGAATACGCGCGCTTGCGCGAAGAATATGCGAACAAGACGCGCGAGAAGAAATTGCTCTCGCTCGAGGAGGCGCGCGCAAATCGGCAGCCGATCGATTGGAAAAGTTACACACCACCAGTTCCGAATTCGTTAGGCCCGCACGTCATCGAGCCGGCGATTGTCGATCTTGTGCCGTTCATCGATTGGTCGCCGTTCTTTCACGCGTGGGAATTGCGCGGACGTTATCCCGCCATCTTCAATGACGCTGTCGTCGGGAAACAAGCGCGCGAACTATTTGATGACGCGCAGAAAATTATCGACCGTATCGTCAAAGATGAATCGCTAAATGCCCGGGGTGTTTTCGGGTTCTGGCGCGCGCGCTCGTCAGGCGACGATGTCGATCTTACCGAAGCCGGCGCGCGTTTTTATTTCCTTCGCCAGCAAATGCAGAAACCGTCTGGGCAATTCAATCATTGCCTCGCCGATTACATCGCTTCTTCGGGCGAAGATTATCTTGGCGGATTCGCGGTGAGCATTCATGGCGCGGACGGGATCGCGAACAAATTTGTGGCCGAGCACGATGATTATAGCGCCATCATTACGAAAGCGCTGGCGGACCGATTAGCGGAAGCGTTCGCGGAATATCTGCACAAACATGCGCGCGAGGTTTGGGGATTTGGGCGCGACGAGAAATTATCGACCGAGGATTTAATCCGCGAAAGGTATCGCGGCATTCGACCGGCGCCGGGTTATCCGGCGTGTCCCGAACACGCAGAGAAACGGACGTTGTTCGATTTGTTAGGGGCGGAACGCAAGATCGACATCGTTCTTACGGAATCATTCGCGATGCATCCGGCCGCGAGCGTGAGCGGATTCTATTTCTCGCATCCTGAGGCAAAATATTTTGGCGTAGGCCAAATTGGGCGAGATCAGGTAGCCGATTACGCGAAGCGGCGGAGTGAAACGGTTGCGAGCGTCGAGAAGCGGCTGGCGGCGAACTTGGGTTACGAGCCGGAAAAGTAAATTGGTCGGGGCGAGAGGATTTGAACCTCCGACCTCCTGGTCCCAAACCAGGCGCTCTACCAAACTAAGCTACGCCCCGAACACCGCGTGATGCTTATCACGCTCGTTTGCAATGCGCATGCGGAAAGTTTAGATCGCAGGAACATGAGGGTGTTGCACGTTTTATGGCCGATGCTTCTAAGCGTGTCGCTTTTGGCGCAGGACGCGACGCAGCCAAGTGTCGATCTTGGAGCAGCGGAAAGCCCGTCACCCGAGCCAGCATCCTCGCCCGCGGCCGCGGTTCCGGACTTATCGCAAATGGATGAGACGTTCAAGCAGACCTCGTTAGGCAAAGCCGCGGACGAATATCGGACGCTGCTGGCATGGCGAAAGTTGCAGAACGAAACTTTACATGATCCGGCGGTGGTAGCGGCAAAGAGCGCGGCGGAGAAGGCGAGGACCGATCTGGAGAAGCGGCAACGACTGCGCGTTTATTACGAACTTTACTACGGCAAGATGCGGGCGCGCGCGACGAGCCCGGAATTGCGCACCGCGCTCGAAGAATTCAAGAACGATCATTTGCGGCTGCTGTCGCAGCCGCGAGTTCGGCCTAACGAATCGGCGGACCTTCCGACGCCAACGCCAACACCGAAGGGCAACAAGGGGAAGAAGAAACACAAATCGAAATTCGAGCCGACTGGTTAGCCGAGCGCACGCCAAGATCGACATCGAACGCTTGCCCGATGCGGCCGCGCGATTATTCTAATCGCCCCGCCGAAATCAATGCCGCGTTCGTCTAGTGGTTAGGACACAGCCCTCTCAAGGCTGGTGCACGGGTTCGACTCCCGTACGCGGTGCCATTGAACTACTCTGCTTCTAAGCTTCGGCGAGCGCTGACGCGTCCTTATTAAGAACGGCCATTGCTTGTTGCAGGTCGTCAAAGTCAAACGGCTTCGACATCATCATGTCCACGTTCAGCTCTTCATAAGCGCTAATGTCGTCATCCGAGAGATGCGCACTGAGCACAAGAATCTTGCCGCCAAATTTTTGCTCTCTTAGCCGACGCACTAATTGGAGCCCGTTCATGCGCGGCATGCGGTGATCGGTTATGATAACGTCAAAAGGTTGGGCAGTAGCGCCGATTCTCATCAGTGCCTCCCAACCATTCGCGGCTCTGGTTACTTTCGAGGCTGGGCCTCCCAAAACCATCGCAATCATGTGCCCGACGGCTTTTTCATCTTCGACAACCAGAATTTTCAAAGGGGCGGTCATAATCCGGCGATAAACAGCAAGACGCAGGCCGGGTCGTTCGAGCGCGATGTCCCGTCTTGCCAGTTGCCCGGGACGATGCAAAGATGGGCGCCTTCTTTTTCCGCAAGATCGACAACTACTAATGATTCCTCCCGCAACGCGATTGTCGATCTCGCGAGAAGCGCGGGGGCGCGGCGCTCAGGGACTGCTGATCGGCGGATGAACGATTTTACCGTTGCCGCTGATCTTGATTTTATTGGCGACGACTTCGCCGGTGACCAGTGCGTTACCACTCAGGTCCACCGTCCGCTTGTTGGCCATCAAAACGCCGGTGAGTTTTCCGTTTCCGCTGATTTGCACATCGCTGCCTGTGCCGACGACATTGAATAGAACGTTATCCCACTTGAGTCCGCCAGCGAGATCGATCCTGGCCGTGCCGTTACCGGTAATCGAAAATTGATTCGTGACATTGATGACGAAGTTAGTCGTCGAGGTTCCCTGCAGCGTGAACACGCCGTTGCCGCTGAGGATAAAATTTTGCAACTTCAGCACGACGGTCTCGCCCGGCGCGCCGGTCACGGTCATGCTCGAATTGCCGCTTAGATTGACGTTCGTGGTGGGCCGATTGGCAACGAGATTAAATGCGTGCGTCGAGGTGTTATTTGCCTCGTTCACGCCGTTATCGAGAACGGAATCCTGGTTGTGAATTTTCGAGCCGGTAACCTTGGCGTTGCCGTTCATCGAAAGCGTGCCATTGCTCCGATAATAGAGATTACCATTGATGGTGGCGTTGCCACTCATCGTGATATTACCTGTTCCCGCGACGCCAACGTCGCCCTGAATACTGGTGTTACCGCTTAAGTCGGTCGTGTCACTGATACCACCCTGAAGCGAAAACGCACCCCAGCGAAGCAGGTCACCCATTTCGGGAAATGTCGTGAGTAAATTAGCCTGCGCGCTCGTGCCGAAGATCAAGAGCGGGGCAATGGCTAACGGCAGAAGGAGGCTGCGAATAAAGCGCATGAAGGGGATGTAGAAGTCGGGCAAGTGTCTTAAAGCCGGCGGCAGAGTCAAGATTAAAAAGCGTTGACGGAAAATTCTTTCCCATACGGCTTTAACGGCCGCGCGGCGTAACGCAAAATAAGCCCGATTTGAACGCGCCCAGATTCAGCGAAGATCGACAATCGTATTTCGCCTCCACGTCGATCATCGTCATTACACTTTTGGCGCCGGTGCTCGGTGGCAGCACGGAACTATGGGCTCAAGCGATTCTCGCGGCCGCGGTTGGTTTGCTCCTGCTCATTTCACCACCGCGACAACGGTTGGATGCGTTTGCCGGCGTCCTATTCGCCCTGCTGCTCTTGATAAGTTTAACGGCCTTTTTGCCGGCAAGCTGGTTCGGCGCGCCGACGTGGCGAAGCGAACTCGCTCATCTCGGTGTTGAATTTCCGAAAACGCGCTCGCCGCAACCGTGGATCACGCTGGAAGCGGTGTTGCTGCTCTCGTTAGGCCTGGGGTGGACTGGCTATCTGTTCAGCTTCGACTGGGATCCACCACTCCGAAAAAGAATCTGGGACGCCTTTTGTCTCGGTGTTCTCGCACTGGCGGCAACACTGACCATTTGTTTCGCTCTCAATAAACACGTGCCGTTTTGGCCGGAGGTGAACGAATTCGGATTTTTCCCGAACCGCAATCAAACCGGCAACGTGCTCGGCCTTGGAGGCGTGATGATTTATGCGAATGCGTTTCAACATCTCCAACGCGGTCGAACTCTCGGCTGGGTGTGGCTCGCCAGTCTCGCGTTGATTTGCTGGGCGCTGATTCTCAATTACTCGCGCGGTGGCATCATCGTGTTCTTCGCCGGCGCGCTGATCTGGAATATCTGGTGGTGGCTGCAGCGCGCCGAGCAACCGCGCCGCGCCCTAACCTTTGCGCCATTGTGTCTGCTCGTGTTGTTGCTGGTCATCGCCGGCGGTGAAACTTTCCTGCGCTTTAAACAACAATCCGCCGACATCGTCGCCCCAATCGAAAGCGCACGGGGATTGATTTTTCGCGACGCTCTCGCGCTCTGGAAAGAAACACCGGTGCTCGGCATCGGTTTAGGCAATTTTCGCGCGCTCTTCTCTTCACACCGTCGGTTTTATCTCGGCCTCAGCGAAGCGATCCATCCGGAGAACGACTGGCTGTGGCTTGGAGTGGAAGCTGGCGCGGTCGCGGTTCTCATCGTTCTTGTGCTGTTCGGCTGGTGGATTCGACGATGTTTCCCATTTGCCCGCGGGACGTGGCGACAAATGCGCGTAGCGGCGCTGATATGCGGTTGCGCGTTCGCGGTGCATGGATTTTTCGACGTGTCCGGTCACCGCATGGGCGCACTCTGGCCCGCGCTGTTTCTCGCCAGCAGCGCGATCTCTGCGCAAGATCGACATCTTCATTCGCGTTCGGTGCTGGTCGGGTTTCGCGTCGCCGGCGGTCTGCTCCTGGCGGTGGCGTGCTTTTGGTTCGCCTCGTTGTTGGGCCAAAATCTTCCGACGACGGTCACGTTGCACCGATTCGCGCTCGCGGCAGACCGCGCGATCGATAACGAAAACTACGAAGAGCTACTCGCCCTAACAAATCGCGCATTACGGATCGCGCCACTTAACTGGGAACTTTATTTCAAGCGCGGAGTCGCCGAAGCGGCGCTGCATCGGTCACGTGACGATGTTACACGGGACTTTGTTGTTGCGCGTCGTTTGCTGCCGAATTGGCCGGAGGTTTACCTAAAGGAAGGTCAGGCGTGGCTTGCGGTCGGCGAACCGGATCTTGCATTTGAGATTTGGCGCGAAGGGATGGAACGCCTTCAGAACGATGCGCCGCGGCTTTACGAACAAATCGGCGCGCTGGTTCGTGACGATCCGGACCTGCTCGACCGCTGGCGGGAACTTGGGCACGCGGACAAGGCGACTCTGCTCATCATGCTGCGTTCGATTGACCCGATTGGTTTTCGCGTCGAACTCGACCGCCTTCTCGCGCAAGATCGACAACTGCATTCGTTTTCGACCGAAGAACAGAAGACGATCCTCAACGCGTGGTACGAGAAGGGCGACAAGCTTGCGCTGGCCGAATTTCTTCGCGCCGATCACGAGCACGAGAAAAAAGCGTGGACAATCCTGGCACGCGTTTACGCCGACTATCAAGATTACCGGCAGGCATACGAAACCCTGCGGCGCTTCGTTTCGCCGCCGCAATTGCCTAACGAAGACAAGAACGAACCGCTGGAGCGCGCGCGCGCGCAATTTCGCCTAAATCCGACGTTCGAATCCGGCTTCGCGCTTTACTTCGCGGAAATGCGCGCGCAGCGCGAAGAAGACGCATTACAAACCCTCAACGTGCTCGCGGCGCTGCCGGATCCGCCGAAAAATGTTTTCTGGCTCCAGTCCGAGCTTTGGGCGCGAAAAGGAAATTGGCAGCAAGCGTGGAAGGCGCTTTGGGAATATCAAAACAGCAAACGCTAATGACCCTTGCGCGCGCCGGTGAAAGTCTTACAATCGGCGGCCACATTTTCACTCTGCTCTCACCGCAATGATTGTTCCCCTGTTCTCTCGCCGCGCTACCCGTGTAGCCACAATGCGATTGTCGATCTTAGCGGCAATTAGTTTGTGTTCGGCGAATCTGCGCGCGCAGACGATGCAACCCACAGGCCTAACAAATCCCGCGGATGGACCGTCGCCCTCACCGACGAATGACTTGGTCCAACCCGGTCCCCCTGTTTCCGAAAGCGTCCGGCGTCTGCATTACACACTCAGCTTGGATGTCTCGGAGATTTACGACGACAACATCACGCTCGCGCCGACGGGTGAAATCGACGATTACTACACCCGCATTTCGCCGGCCATCAGCGTCGGCTTCGGCGACACCCTTGGCCGTCAGGAAAATTTTCTCGAGCTCAATTACCAGCCGAACATCTTGTTCTTTGCCGATAACACAAATTTCAACACCGTTGAACACATCGGCCACATAGCGGCGCAATATCGATTCAGCCGTTTAGCGGTCGGCGCTTCGCAGGACGTCCAGATTGTGGAAACGGGCGGCCCGCAACTCAGCACGCTCAGCGGCACGTTCGTTAACGGGGTGAACATCGACACGGGTGGGCGGCGCAAGATCAACACTTACACGACGCACGTGAACGCCAGCTACGATCTCAGCGCGAAAACATACGTGACGTTGGCGGGCGATTACTCGCTCGTCGATTATCCGGGCGGTTTCACCGATTCGCAGCGGCTCACCGGCAATTTCTTTTTCAATTACATCTACAGCGACAAACTGAATTTCGGAATCGGCGGGAGCGCCGGGAAAGATTTACTCGCCCAAGGCTCAGGTAATGAAAGTTTCGAGCAGGCAAACGTGCGCGCGTCGTACGTGCTCACAGGCAAGTTAACGGCGAATGGATCGGGCGGAGTTGAAATTCGACAGGCTCGGGGTGGCAATGACAGTGTCGCCCCCGTCTTTGATCTGGCCATTGATTACGCGCCGAGCGACGGCGCCTCATTGAGTTTGCAAGCGAACCGGAAGACGCTGAACTCAGCCGGTTTCGCCGGGCAGGATTACGCTTCGACGCAGTTCCAAATCACGGCCCAACAACGATTTTTCCAACGCGTCTTCCTGGCCGTTAGTGGTGGCTACCAGAACCTCGACTACTTTAACGTTCCGGTTGGGACCCCTTCCCGCGAGGATAACTACTACTTTGTTCAGCCGGCCATTGATGTTAGAATCACGAACTTCTGGTACGCCGGTGCGTTTTTCGGCTACCGGAACAACGAGAGCAATTTTTTCACCTTCGGTTTTGAGGACAAACACGCCGGCGTTCACACCACGCTCAAATTCTAGCTACTCGTTAGGCGTTTTCGCGATGACGATGTCGATCTTGTCGATGTCGATCTTAGCTCAGCCCAACCCGGGCGACACCAATCGCGGCAGCGCACCGACACCGACCGCGCAATCACCAAACGCATTACCCGATTCGTTGCGACAAGGCGCCTCACCGAGCGGCGCGAACGCCGCCGCTACCTTGGCCGCGTCGGCCATCGCTGCGCCCAGCAGCTATCAACTCGCCGCCGAGGACCAAATCGCAGTGGAAGTTTACGGCGAAGACGATCTGCGCAGTGCGGTGCGATTGAATGCGGACGGCGCCGTGAGTCTGCCGTTGTTAGGCTCAGTAAAGCTCGCAGGCCTGACTTTGAATCAAGCGGCGTCGAAACTGACGGAGATGTACGGGCGAGATTACTTGGTAAATCCGAAGATAAATGTGATGTTGCTTGGCTACGCGAAGCGCCGCTTCACCGTGCTCGGGCAGGTGAATCGACCGGGCAGTTACGAAATGCCCGAAGGTAGTCAGGGCGGCATCGATATTTTGGAAGCAGTCGCCATCGCCGGCGGTTATACGCGCATTGCCGCGCCTGAGCGCATCAGCGTGAAGCGGCGTGATCAAATTGTGCGGGTTGACGCGAAGCGACTGGCGAAAAGCGGCGGCAGCAGTGCAGGCTTTCGAGTTGAGCCGGGCGATACCATTACGGTTGGCGAAAGTATTTTCTAGCCATGCCTGAGCCCAACGAAAGATCGACAATCGCACCGCCGTCCTCACCTAACGAGCCGCCGCGCGCGATCGCGTCCATCGGACAGATCGGTCTCGAGTCTAGCCTCGATATGCCGCGCGGGATCGATTTCCGCCGTTTGTGGCACACGCTCGTGGAGCGGATCTGGATCCTGATTGTGTGCACGCTCGCCGGGATTTTTCTTGCCATCGGTTATCTCGCACGCACCCCGAAATTGTATCAGGGCCACGTTGTTCTCGAAGTCGAGTTCGCTGAACCGACGGTCGTGGCGAGCGAGGACACCGCGTCGCGGATGCGTTCGATGTTCCTGGCTAGCCAGGAAGCATTGCGCACGATCGAGCAAAACCTAACGAATCGAAGTTTGATGTCGCGCGTGGTGCGCGCCGAAGGCCTGGCGGATGACGAAGGCCGCGCGTTGTTAGGCGGAACGAAGCCGGGACCAACGCCGGCAGGATCGACAACGATTAAGTCGGACGAGACCCTCTCGAAGGAGACAGCGTTTACTCCCATGGAGCAAGCCTTGGGCGGCGCACTCTCCACCATGATCAAACCGGTGATTCGTCGCGGCACGCGCCTAATCGATGTGTATGTGACAAACCGCGATCCGGCCATGGCGCAACGTGTGGCCGAAGCGGTCGGTCGTGAATACATCCGGAGCTCGATCGAGCGCAAGGCGTCGTTTACACAGGAAGCGCTTCGTTATTTGCTCGAAGAAGAAGAACGGCTCAAAGCAAATCTGCAAAAGAGCGAGCAGGCAGTGGCTGATTACAAGGCGAAGACGCCGGATGCTTTGCAGTTAGGCGGCGGCGCCGCGGCAACCGGAAGCCAGCAAGGCAGCGGCAGCAGCGGCGGACGCGGAGGTCTGGTAGAGGATAAGTTGCAGGAATTGAGCAGTAAACTCGTGGTAGCAAAAACGGAACGGATGCGGCTTGAGGGTGAGCTGAAGCAAATCGAAGAGGCCGGTGAAAATGTCGAAGCGTTGCTGGCGGTACCGAGCATTGCCAACGCGCCCGCGGTCAATGATCGTCGCCGCGAGTTGCAGCAGGTTGAATCGGCCATTGCTACACTGGCGCAACGTTACAAAGATCGACATCCAAAAGTGATTGCCGCACGCGCCGCCTTAACAGAAGCGCGTTCGAATCTACGAAACGCCGTGTTGCAGCAGCCATCCATGCTACGCAACGCAGTGCAGCAGGCGAAAACGACGGAAGCGGGCTTGGAAGATGCGTTGCACGAACAGGAACAGTCAGCTTTGGCATTGAACAAGGCGGCGATCGGTTATCAGGAATTGGCTCGCCAAGCGGAAACAGATCGCGCCTTGTACGAGAGTGTGCTGCGGCAAATCAAGTCAACCGACCTAACAAAAGGCGTTAAAGCGAATGCGGTCAGCGTAGTGGAACACTCGCCTTTACCCCGAGCACCTGTGAGTCCAAATGCGACGAAGACCATGGCGCTCGGTTTGTTAGGCGGAATTGCCGTCGGGCTCGGAATTATTTTCGGACTAAATGCGTTAGACCGCTCGATTAAGACTGTCGATCAAGCTGAAGCCTCGCTAGGCCTGCCGGTTTTGGCCGCTGTGCCTGAAGTAAAGCGCGGCGAGGTCGCACCGCGCCCGACCGATGGCGAAGGGTCGCCGTCAGATGTAGCCGCTACGTATCGCCTCGTCGCGGAGGCGCCGGAAGGCCCGGCCGCGGAAGCATTCCGGAATTTGCGCGCGGCGCTGTCGTTGTTGGGCCCGGAATCAGAACGGAAAGTATTCATGTTCACGAGCGCGGTTCCGAGTGAAGGCAAGAGTTTCACAAGCGCCAACTATGCGTTGTCGCTAGCTCAACAAGGTCATCGCGTCTTGTTAATCGATGGCGATCTGCGCCGGCCAAGCTTGCATAAGATTTTTTGGGGGCCAGGGGCGACCACTCGCAACGGTCAATACGCTGATTCGGCCGGTGTGGTCGACTATCTTATCGGCGAAGTAAAATTAGCAGAAGCCATTCACGCCGTTGCCGCCCACGATGTCGATGTTCTTGGGACCATGCCGCGCTCGGACTCTACTATCACATCGACTGGCGGGCAGTTGTCGATCTTAACGGGGGGCCGACGCGCACCCAACCCGGCGGAATTGCTCAGCGGGCACACGTTTCGTGAGCTCATGAAGGAGGCGGCAAAGTCTTATGACCGCGTCGTGATTGACAGCGCGCCGATTCTGGCGGTCAGCGACACGTTGCTAATGACACCGCATGTGCAGAGTATTTGTCTCGTCGTCCGCGCGGCCAATACTGCGCGCAACGCCGTGCAACGCGCCGTCGCCCTTCTTATCGGCGCCGGAACCAAGCCAGCGGGAATTATTTTGAATCGACTGCCGCGCCGCCGCGGCACTGGCTATTATTACTACTATGCGGCGCACGGCTACGGCAAAGGCGAAGGCGCCTATGGCAGCGGCAACTACTCGGAGGATTACGTGAAGCGATCGTAGGTTCGGTTACCGCCCTTTCCCAAAGAGCACGGTATGAATGGTCTTGAGGAAAATCATTGCATCGAGCTTGAGAGAATAACGGCGGATGTAGTAGAGGTCGTATTTTAGTTTCTCGATCGCGTCCTCATCACTTTCGCCGTAGGGATAATTTACCTGCGCCCATCCCGTAATTCCTGGTTTAACCAGATGGCGGAAATGATAGAAGGGAATTTTGTTCTCGTAGCGTTCCGCGCATTTTGTCCACTCCGCGCGCGGGCCTATAAGACTCATATCGCCGCGGAGCACATTCCATAGCTGGGGCAGTTCGTCGAAGCGCAGCTTTCGCAACCAGTGCCCCAGCGGCGTCACGCGCGGATCATCTTCGCGTGTGTAAATGTCCTCGTCTTCGTCGAACCGCATTTTCATTGTGCGAAGCTTGTAAGCGATGAATGAGTTGCCCTCCCGACCAACCCGCGTTTGTCGAAACAACGCCGGCCGGCCGCTTGTCAGCCACACGAGGCACATTAACGCAATCACTAATGGCGAAAGGACCAAGAGCAGCAGCGTTGAAACGGCGATATCGAACAAGCGCTTCAGGTAATGATAAGGCGAGATGCGCGCGAGCTGGAAACCCATTTGCAGTGGCCAGAATGGATCGATCGTGTGCAACGGCACATGACGCCAATGTGTTTCGTAAAATGACTCCAACGTGTAAACGCGGGTGCGTTGAAACTGTGTCCGAACCAGTCGATCGAGCATCGTCGGCCCGAGTTCGGAGGGTGCCGATGCTAAGATCACTCCGCTATAGCGACGGTCGATTTGCGCCAGGCGCTCTTCAATTCCACTTTCAATAATGGGCGACCCGGCGCCGGCAATATGTTTACCCACACTCGCCGGATCGGTTCCGATGAATTCAAGCCGCTGACGGTTGGGCGAAGTTCGGTACGCCTGATAAAAACTTCTCGCTAATTCTCCACTGCCGATAACCAGAAATGCGCGCTGCGCGGTGCGTGTGGCCATCCGCGCATGAACGATACGCCGATAAAACATCGAGAACGGCGTGAAGGTAACGAAGCTGAGGAACAATACGCCACGGCTCGGGCGCATCCCCTGATCGAACGTGGCTGCCGAATAAATAATGAACGAACTAACGATCGCGGCGCCGATCATCGCCAGAATGTGCTCCGTCGTGTACGTCAGGCTGCGCGTTTCCGTGTTGCGATCGTAACCGCCGATGATGTAAATCGCCTGCACAATCACGGCCAGCACGAGACAGTCGACCAGCATGAACTCGAATGGCGTAGTGAAGAACGCATCGCGCCGGATGTAACCGGTTATCCCATAGAGCAGCACCCACGAAACAACGTCACACAAAATCAAAAGAAGCGGTGCGAACCAATCCAATCCCCGCAACTGCGAAGCGCCCGATTGAGTTGATTGTCGATCTTGCGTGGGCGCCGCCCTCCAGATCGAAGGCCGTATCGCAACATCGACCACATTGGTGTCGGACGGTGAAGTCTGCCGTTCGTGAGCAAGCATTGACCCGATCAGGTACGATCGGACCGGAATTGTAGGATAGTTGCGTCCGTTTGTCCCGCCGAATCCTTCTCGGCCACCGCAATCGGGGACGGACTTGCTCTAATCTCTTACACAACGCACCGGCTAATCCGCCCCAGCTTCCAGTCGGCGCTCTTCGATAAGGATGCGAAGTGAAAGCAACATCTCAGCGATTGTTCGTTGCGCGACATAGAACCAACCGCGCCAACCATCGAGAATGAGGCCACGACCAAACGTTAGATAGAAAAACATTGCTGCCGGAGCGAAAAATACTTCGCGCCGCAATCGATCTCGGAAACTGAGTTCTTTAAGCGGCTGCGCTAACAGATGTCGGGCCTCGATCTTTGAATAACGATCTTGTGCTGCCAGCCAGCGACTAAATGGCTTACGATCGTCGTGATCGATCTTGCCGCGGAGATTGTCGATCTTTCCTTCCAGCCCGACGCGGTGTCCGTGTCCGTCGTCGCGATACTTTGCGCTGATGCCACGATAAAGAATTGTTCGCGGCGGGTAGACGCTGGCACGCAGCGGTCGTCCGCCAATGCAGTAGCGAAACTCCGCGCGGCAGCCGGCAATATCGTCCATCGGCTCGAGGGTTTGAATTTCTGCAACCAATTCGGGCGTCAGCACATAATCAGCATCGAGCGACAAGACCCATTCAGTCGCGACGTGACCTAAACCAAAATTACATTGCGCGGCGAATGTGTCGAACCTCCGCTGCAATATCCTCGCCGTGGGAACCACCGACTTTACGAGATCGACCGTCCCATCGGTGCTGAAGCTATCGATAACCAGAATGTTCTTCACCCAGGCAAGCTGTCGCAGGGTTCGCTCAATGTTAGGCGCTTCATTAAAGGTAAGAACCAGCGCCGTAATTTCGTCTCGCATTAATCGCACACCACGCACTGCGGTCGGTCGCTTTGGCCGACCAGCCATCCATAAACCGACTGCATTTCCTTGGCGACACGTGACCACGAATACTTTTGCGCAACCAACTCGCGACCACGTTTTCCCATTTCGTCCCGCGTTTCCGCCGGCAAAGTAGTTGCCTGACGCAACGCGCGCGCTAGCGGATCCACGCCGATTTCCTCCCACCATCCACAGCGATGTTTAATCAAATCTTCCCACGGCGTCCCGCGTGTCGTGATGACCGGAACGCCATAGGCCAACGCTTCTGCAATTACCATTCCAAAATTCTCGGAATGACTTGGCAAAATAAACAAGTCGGCATTGCAAAAGAGCGCCTGCTTTTGCTCGCCCTCAACCGGACCGATAAATTCGAAAGCCTCGCTCAAACCTGTTTTTCTGATTTCAATTTCTAATTCTTCCCGATGTCGATCTTCATCATGGCCCGCGATAATCATTCGCCAGTCGTTCGGTTTCACGCGGCGCCAGGCGTCGATTAGGTCGTGCAATCCTTTCTTGGGGTGAATTCGAGTAATGCAAATCGCATTGCGTTTCGAGCGGCCTATTGCGCGCGGTGCGCGATCCGTCGGAATGGCGACGCCATTGGGCACAACCGCGATCGGCCCACGGTAACCTGCAGTCCGAAAATCATTCGCTTCGTTCGCGGAGGTGGCGTGCAGCGCCGTCGCTCTGTACAAATCGTTTCGTTGGAAAAGAATCCACGCAACTTCCTTTTTCCATCGCCGGTGGCGACGTTCCCACCGGCTTAACATTCCTCGAGGACTAATTAGAAACGGCCGCTTTAAGACTCGCGCCGCTACGGCAACGGCATGATTCGTCGGCAACCATAAACCGTTATCGTGAATGACGGACTCGTTAGTCGCGCGCTCGGTGACTGCGCGAAAAAATTGGTTTGTGCGGGCAAACCATTGAAAGCGCCGCGCAGCGTTGGATACGAATTTCGTGCGGACGCGTGCCCCTTGGGGCAAAACTATGGCGCGTTCTGATTTGGCCGCCGCGCATGCGACAAGATCGACAACGATATTTTCGCGCGCAATCGCTTCGGCTAGCGCCGGTACGCTATGCGATGGTCCGCCGAACTCGGGCGAGAGCCCCGCGATGGTATAAACCACGTTCATTCCTCACCCGTGAGCGCGGCGCCAGACCTACCCGGATTTCGAACGAACTCCCAGCCCGGACTTGGAGCGTAACACAGCGGCAAACGCGGTAGTTCGGCAACGTTGGTTGCCTTTTCCGCAATCAAAAAAATTGTGCGACCAAATTTCTCAGCGAAATAGGGTAACGGAATCGCGCCAACTGCCGAGTAAACGCGCGACGCGCCATTGCGTTGGTACGGACTCAAGAGCCTGCATTCTTTCACCGCGAAACCGCAAAGCTCGACCAGATCGGCTAATTGTTCGCGTGTGAGCGCGCCGTTGTGCCGTGCGTAAACATTGCAGCGGTAAGGCGGACGCGCGCTTTTGCGTCGTAGCGGGTTGCTGAATTGAGCGCCGTTGGGCGTTGTAAGCAAAAGCTTCCCGCCGATGGGCAGCCATCGATTAATGTTCAAGAGCATGACATGCGGCGAACGTACGAGATGCTCAATGATTTCGCACGCGATCACTGTGTCCGCTTGTTCATCAAGATTGAATCGTGATCGCTCGATGTTCGCGGAATAATTCGGAAACGAAACCTCACGCCCTTCCAGGGTTGTCATTCGATAATCGTGTCGGGTCACGTCGATCTCATCGGGCCAGTTTGTGATCTCTTCCGCCGAAATGGTCGCGGCGAGTTCGAACGCGCCATCATCGGATAGCAACGACGTCATGACCCACGGATGGCCACCGAGCTCAACAATCCGGCGCGATTGCAACGCCCGTAAGGCTTCGATGGTCACAGCAATCCGCCTCCGATGAAATCGGAGATAATTGGCAACCTCAATCCGCTCGCCATTTATAATTAACTGCGAAGAGTTCATCAGCTTTCACGGACGATCGTGCGGCTCTTACCGGAAATCGTTTGCCCCAGCGAATTCACACATTCGAAGCGCACGCCGCGTAATTCCGGATGCACAATTGACAATCGACGTTGAATCTCGCCTTCGACTGCCGAATCGCGCGGTGGCCCGGTGTAGCGAAAGTAAATTTTGCCGCTGCTGTTTTGCACGACCTGAAAACGATCTATTCCGGCACATTCCTTCACCGCGTGCGTGAATGCTTCCGAATGAATCTTCACGCCATCATTCAGGGCGATGTAATCGTTGCAACGTCCGATCACGCGCGAAAATGTTTGGTCGAATTGCTCTGAGTTTGGGTCGTCAGAAATCAAATCACCAACCCGGTAGCGAAGCAGCGGAAACTTTCTGGGATAGAGACTGGTCAGAAAAAGCTCGAACGTTCCCTCGATATCGCGCGAAGGCGCTCCTTCAATAAACCAGTGTCGCCAGAAAACTTGGAACCTGCCATCGCGTCGTTGGTGCGCAACCGCGCCGGTTTCGACCGCGCCATATTCCATTGCCACATTGCAGCCGAGAGTACGGGCGATTCGTTCAGCGCTGTTGCTTCGCGGGAAAGATTCGGCCGTGGCGATTGCCATTTTCAATTTTAAGTCCGCAAACTTTTTCGCAAGATCGACATTCACCTGTGTCAATTGATCGAGCGCGACCGAATAACCCATGACCCAAGCCGGCCGAAACCTTAACAGCGCTTCACCTGCGTGACGCATGGCCATTTCGCCTAAATCGTATGCCGACCACCGATGGTATCCGAGCAGGGCATCTTTTATCCTGCGACGAAACGCATTGACCTTTCCCAGGACACCTTTGCCGAGCAGATGGCTGTGTCCCCAAATCAAAAAGAGCTTATCACCGGGATCAATACCGAACCAACTGCGCGCCAGCCACGCGTCCGCATTACTGTAAGCCAGCTCGGATCGCCACGACGGCAATTGAAGCGGCTCCGATGTGGAACCCCCTGTTGTGCGGACGAAATCAGCGCGTTGCCGAGTGTCGCTCAGTTCGCTTAGATGTTTGCGCACAAATGCGCGATCACTGATCGGGATCGCACCGCGAAATTCTTCCCAAGATGAAAAATGCCGCGGAAGTTTTCCATTGCGAGCGGCTTCAGCGTAACGCGGCACGTGCTGGGAAATGTTCGACCAAAGGCCATTGAACGCCTGAAGCTGATACGCCCGAATTTCCACAGGCGAACGTTGGCTTGAGTAGAATTTACGCTCGGCTTCGATGGCGGCGCGCAAACGCGCAGCACGAACTGTTCGAACGAAACGGAACATCAAATGAACTTTTCCAATTGTTCGCGCAAACGCCTTTGAAATTTTTCAGCGGTAAAATGTTTATGCAAACGCTCAAATCCACGCCGCCCCATTTCTACGGCGCGCTGTGGATCGCCTAACAGCTGTCGCAACGCACCGAGAAGTTCATGTCGATCTTTCGGGTCGCGAATGAGCAGCCCTGTTTCTTGATCGGCAATCACATCCTCGGCGCCGTCATCGCGACAGCCAAGACATGGTTTACCAAAATTCATCGCTTCAAGGTAGACCAGCCCGAAACCTTCCTGTCGGCTCGGCATGGTGAAAACGTAACACTTCGCATAAAGTTCTTGCAGAGTCTGCTGCGCCAACTCGCCGGAAATAAAAACCGATTCCCCCACTCCGTCTTCCCGCGCGACCTGCAAAAGACGATGTCGATCTTCGCCCGGGCCGGCAAAGACCAGTTGTGCATGGGGAAATTCGCGAACGATGTCAGACCAGATAGCGAGAAGTTCGTCGTGACCTTTTTCGCGTTCGCGTGGATGCATTCGACCGACCAGTAAACAAACACGCGGACCGAGCTCGCACTTTTGTCCGTTGGCATTCTCGAGCGACACTTTGTTACCTAACGAATCGGGCAGCGCATTATTCAAGGGGAACTCCGGGGCGAGTCCGAGCGGACAAGCCACTCCGCTGAATTGTGGAATTCGCTCTCGCATTTTCCTGAGCGTGAACTGTGAATTCGTAAGCACCACCGCGGCGCGTTCGAAAAGCCGGCGATTGATCGAACGCAACCGCTTCCACGATTCCGATCCGTGCGCAAAAATTGCGACCGGGATTGCACGAGCCATCATCAATGGAAGCAGCGGTTTCGCCAGCGTGACGTGATCAAGAATAAAAACAGGACGACCAACGGCCTTTCGCAACAACACCAGACTGAATCGTATTTTGTTTCCGCCGAATCCGCGAAACGCCACTGTGGTTGGCAGAAACGACGGCCGATCACTGTCGTACTCAAGAAAACTCAACACTTCGATCTGAACCGGGCGCTCGCCGGCCAAGCGCGCAAGGATGTGCAGGATATGCCGGTTCTCAATCGCAATGCCGCCGCGCGTCGCGTACGCGCCGGTCATAGAAAAAACAATGCGGCTCAGTTTCGCACCACCAATCCCGAACTGTAATCGACAAAGTATCGCCGGCTCCGCCCCGCAACTTCCTTGGCAAAAACATCGAAAGCGCGCGACCAATTGATATCCGTGGCAAAGATGACTCCGCCGGAAGACAGATGATCAAATGCAAGTCGAAATTCGGAAAGCTGGTTTTCAAACGAATGTTCGCTGTCGTGGACGAAGAGGTCGATTTTGTCGAGACGGCACAGAAGCGACGGGAGAATGTCGGCAGATTTTCCGAGTTGAAGGGACCACCGATCTCGCAAGTCGCGTGGCACGAGCCAGCCGCTGGCCAAATCCTGTGGCACAACCGCACCGCCTTTTCCCGTCCAAAATTGATTTCGATTTTCGCCGGTGAATTCCGGAAGATCGACCGAATACAAATGGCCTGACTGATTGCCGGCGAGCGCTTTTAAAATAATCGCAGACGAAAATCCATTGCAGACGCCAGTCTCAACGACAATGGCTGGCTTCAATTGACGAAGGATGGCATAGAGCGCGGTGGCGTGTTGCGACAACATCGCTCCCGGAATGTAGCGATTCCCGCGAGCGGTTGTTCCATCGACTCGCGAAAATTTCTTGTTCAATTCGGTCGCCAGGCGGTCAAGGAAACGCGAGTCGGACAGCTCATCCGAAAATTTTTGAAAAATGGTCTGTTGTTTGAAGATCGCGACGATCCACCTACGTGAACCGGAGCGCCGCAAGTAATTCCACACCTTGCTTGGATTGCGAAGCGCCAGAACCGCCGCATCTTTCCAAGAACTCTGCGATTCAATTCGCCGGAAAACGCTTCGTACTTTGGAAATCATGCGATCGCGCAAGCGGCTTGGCCTGCCGAACGAATCGGGGGTGCAACAGGAATGGAATCAATCGCGCGAGAATCAGCAAGACCACCGTCGTCATAATAAAACCACCAAGAAGTTTCGGCAGTGTCGCTTCGAACGTGATGAAGTTGCCCATAAAGGGAACAATGACGAGAGCGCTCGCAATGATGGAATTTGGGGAGAGAACGAAGATTAATCGATAGATGATACCAAAAAAAAGTCCCAGAACAAAAAGGCAACAGATCATGCCGCCGATCCCCCAATCAACATAAAACTCCGCCATGTAACCGATCCCGACCGAGGTATCCTCCCCGACGTCGAGCCCTGCATATTGCTCCGCCAACCAGGAGTCCGGGCCAAGGTTTTCCTTATTCGGAAACAAAAGGCGTGGGACGAGAATGTGCACGAGAGCGCGCTTCGTTAGACGACCATTCTCAAACGGAATCGTCAGGGGAACGCGATCGAGAACAAGCGCGAACTGAGTGATACTCGAAACTCGCTCGATGAGCGCTTGGATGCCGCTCTCTTCCTGCATTTCGCTTGTGGTCGTCGCAGCCACATGCGCAAAAATATCGAGCGTCTCCAATTGCGATGTGCTGTCGAATTCGAGGTTGCGCCAAACCGGCTTTATTGCGCCCTCCCAAATGACGCCGGCGATGAAAAGCAAGACAGCGGCTGTTCCATATGCAACCATCAGTCGCCGGTTCCATGCGCGTTGGAACGCGGTCTTGACCCAGGGCTTGTATTCGGCAAGCGCAACCACGAGCAGCATAAAAATCAGTTCTTTAAAGGTCGATTGACGAGAAACAAATCGCGGCAAGAGGGCGACTAGCAGTGCGATCCAACCGTAGCGATAACCTTCGCGGCGCTGCAGAATGACAAACCAGAGCAAACAAAACAGAACCTCGCGAAAACTCAAAATAGAATAGAGGATCTGGGCGGCATTGAATACGGTCATGTTCGAGGAACTCGTAGGCGAAATCTCAACCACCCAGCTGATCGAGTACGTGATGACTGTCGCCCAAAATAAAGTCCCAATCTCGATATTCAGCATGTTTCCACCCGGAATTCGCTTACGCACGGTCGCTAGCCCAAGCCGCATTCCAATAGCGATGCACAGAAGACCGACCAACGAGGCCAAAACAGCAAGGTCGACATTGCCGATAAGGGTGTATTCCCCCAGATTCCCGCCGGCCGCGGTGTAGAGATAACCGACAACAATAAAGATCCACTGAAAGGCGAGAGTGAATGAAAGGATGGGTGGTTCGTTCGCCCGCCAAACCAACCCTGCGCTCACAAACAGGACAAAAAAAGCGAGACCAGCGATGAGCGAACCAAAGACCACCACAGCAAGGGCGCCTGAAGCCATCCCGGCGATCGTAAATTGCTTTGCCAGCGGGTACATTAGCTTAGAGTGGCAACCATTATATTTTGGACAGCAACGGCGTTTTTGCATGCATCAAAACGCGACTTTGCAGCTTTGCGTCCGAGCTCGCCGAGATGACCGCGTAAACCACTATCGTTCGCGAGCTGCAGGATTCTGGCGGCAATTTCTTGAGGATTCCTCTTGTTCACAAGGAATCCAGTCTCGCCATCACTAACAAGCTCGGGATTACCTCCAGCACGCGTCGCAACCACAGGCACTCCGCTAGCCATCGCTTCAATCACCACATTGGCTCCAGCTTCTTCATGACGGGAGGGAACCACGACTATGTCGAGCGTTGCGTAAGCACGCTCCATCTCGGACAGCCAACCGACGAATTTGACTTGCTCTGAGAGATTTTGCGCCACGATGTGAGCGGCAATTTGGTTGTAGGTCTCATTCTTATTGTCGATCCTGCCGATAAGGATGAAACGACAACGATCATTGCAATGCAAAACCTCCTCCGCCGCTTCTATGAAATCGCGCACGCCTTTGTTCTCGGCGAATTGTCCGGCGTATCCAACTAGAAGCGCGTCGCCCGTCCAGCCGAATTGTTGGCGCCAGGCTAACGGCTGGGCGCGGGCGAAACGCTCGAATTCTATCCCATTGTAGGCTACGTGCACGCGTCCTGCTTCGACGCCGAGATCTTCAAGACCGCGCCTCACTGCATGTGAATTAGCTATCATGGCATCGGCTGTGTGTCTGCTAATCCGCGCGATCAGTCGGTTCGGCCAAGAATTCGCAGGAATATCGCCCAAATAAAAAATAACTCGGGCGGCAGCAAACCATCTAAGAACTGCGATAGCCGGAAGCGCGTTGGCAAACGATGTGAAGGCCAACACTATGATACCTTGGGCGCGATGCTCATGATATTTGCGCCATACGCACCAAAACAAGCGCGGAGAAAAAAAGAGGTTTTTTAACGTCCATGAAAAATGGCTTCGACCGAAGTGGCCAAAGAATGTTCGTGTAAACACAAACCCGTGCTCCTGCAGGGAATCCTCAATGTTGCCATTTTCCCATCGCGATGTGAAAAAATGTGGTTGGATCCTTGGCATATGTTTGAGCGCCGTGATTATTCGTTTTTCTTTGCCATAGGTCACGCCCCCCATCCCGATAACGACCCACGGAATTGGCGCCGATGAATGCGTGGTAGGAGTCCCGCTGACGCGCAGTTGTGAATCTTGAACCGCTTTTATGCCCGCCGAATTCATGTGCGTGGTTTAGAGCAAACCGCCAGAATCTGGCCAAATTGCTTGGGCTCCTGTCCTACCTTTAGAAACGGATTAGGCAACTCAATCGAGGCGAATTTCAACAGACGCCAACCAATTTTGGTTGCGTAGAAGCGCGACCATTTTAGCGGCCAAAAAAATCGTATCTCTATCTTTTGGAAATATTCGGAAAGCAGAGTGCGCAACTCGTCTTCGTGATATTCTCTCTCGTGTCGCGCATCCCATTTTCGATCGCGCCGCCATTTCGGCGTAGTCAGAACAAACGCGCCGTGCGTTCTCATCACACGACAGGCTTCGCGTAGATGGTGCGCCGGGTCTTTCAAATGTTCAATTACGTCTGCCGAGACAACTACATCAAATGAAGCGTCGCGGAACGGCAGTTCGTACGAGGAAGCATGAATCACTTCACAATTCGGAAATTCGAGTAGTTTTTCTCGCGCCAAACCAATTGCGGTTTTCTCCGAATCCACGCCTTTCACCCGCTGCATTAGGTGCGCCACGCGAGCCATCAACAAACCATCGCCACATCCAATGTCGAGCAAAGTGCCCCGAAGGTTGAGACCCTGAATCGCCTCAATAGTAATTTGATAGCGCGCATCCACGGCGGGATTGTAGCGACGCCAGTTCGCGTAACGCCGATCGCACTCGCTCCAGTGATATGCACCGAGCGTTTCATATTTATCAAACGCCGTGATGTCGGCCATCCTCAATCAAGGTCGCCGTAGTTGATCATCGCGTCGACTGGTCGGCCGATTGATTTCCACCACTCGCTCTCGAGCAGGCGGGTCTCCTCATCGAAACCCCTGCCGCCCGGATGCACCATCAACTCGACGGTTTCATATCTAGCGGGACAATCGCCGCCGCGCTCGCAAAAAATGCGCAACGATGTAAATCCATCGGTGGTCCTCATCCGGCACACGTGGCGTAGTCCGAATTTCCAGAGTGTTTTGCGCGCCCGTAAGAATGCCGACGCCGGTGCGTCCGTCGGATAAATATTCATTGTCGTGCGCACTTTCCGGATACCGAATCGGCACCGTAGCCGGCGAAGGACGGGAAACAGGGCCGGGATGGTGTGCACGTGATGGTGACTGTCAAAGTGGGTCACGGAGATCCCGAGTTGCAAGAGTTTTTCGACTTGAGCGCACCACTCCTGAAGGATCGCCTTACGTAGGCGAGAGGAAATAACAACCTCTCGGATGTTACCAGCGAACTCACCACGTGAATTCAGAAGCGGTTGCATGTCTGGATCTTGGACCAAAGGTTTGAATTCGGAAACATTGAGGTGAGCGCCGAAGGAGCACTGTGGGAACTCCTTTGCTTGCCGTGCGGCATCTTCGCTGGAAGATCCATTTGCTAGGAGCGTTGCCGAAGTAATGCGCCCATTGGCGATCAGCCGGAAGATTTCGCGATTGATTGCAACTCCAGACCCGAGATCGTCCGCGTTTACAATAACCCTCATCTCGATGGTCTCGACATGCGCATCTTACGAGCGCAAACTGTAGCGAGCGCCTGCTGCAATCCGATTGTCGCTCGTGCGATCGAATGCGTTTCGCATTTGTATCGCAGCGCTTTCCGGTCTCCACTAGGAAAACGCAGAAGCAGATCGGCGAGCGCAGTAACGTCGCCGGTCGGGAATGTCCATCCTGTAAAATCAACATCGATTAAATCAGGCGCGCAGCCAACGTCTTCGCTGACAATCGCGGGCAAGCCGCAAGCCATTGTCTCGTTTACCACCAAACCCCAAGTTTCTTCCTCCGACGGAAGAACAAGAAGATCGGCAGCAGCGTAAAATGCGGGAAGGTTGTTTTGGTTCCTGAAACCTGCGAAGTGAATCTTCCGGGCGTTTTCAGCCGCCACGGATTCCGCCTCACGTCGCAACGGTCCATCACCGATAAGGAGCGCATGAAAACGTTCTCGCGACCGGGCGACGCGGATACTCGCTCGCACAAAATCGAGCGGACGCTTCTTGGGTAGAAATTTCCCGACGAAAATCGCAACGATTGCGTCGCACGGTATGCCAAATTGTTCGCGCACGGCGCTGGCCGCGCCGGAACGCCGGGCCGCTTCCGCCCGCGAAGAGAAAAAATCGTTGTCCACGAAGTGCGGCGAGAAAAACAATTGTCGATCTTGCACTCCGTAGTGACGCAGATATTCGCGGTTATGTTGGCCGACGTAAAGGTGCGCATCGAAACGCGGGAGAAACCACCGATATGGAAAGAACTTTAGCGCGCGCTTGAGCAAAGATCGTTCGGTTGGCAATTGCGAGTCGCCCCGCGCGAAAACCGGAACTCCATTACGCCAGGCCGCGCGAATACCTTGCACAAGTGATTTCTTGTTCCATCCAAGCACAAGCAGCGCGTCGTAATTTTCCGGCGTAACGATATTGAACAATTCAGGCGTATCGCAGCCGCCAAAGCCTTGCAGGCCCGGATTGCGGGAAATATTTTTGAGCCAGCGGTAACGATAGCCTTCGAGCAACGGCACATCCCAGTCGAAGCTCACTCCGAAACCCGCGGCGCCTTGACCGGCTGCGTCTTGTTGGTGAGCGTAAAGTACTTCGAGATCGAGATGACGAGCCAGGTAGCGAAACCAGGGCGCGTAGTATTGGATCGGATGGGTCGTCAGAATTGCGAGCCTGTGTCGTCGCGACCCGTTCATTGAACTCTTTTCCACAACTCAAGATTTTCGCCAGTAAGTCGCGCCAGTCTTTCAAGTTCGGGCGCAAACTCACTCGCCAGCAATACGCGTGTCGCAGCATTCATCGGCGGATAACCCTCGCGCATGAACAGCGTTTCCATGAGCGGCCGGATACGCAATGCATCTTTCACCCGGGCCGCTTTTCGTGTCCCAAGCATCCGTTTCAAAGGCGTGTAAACGTTGCGCAGGAGTCCATCGTAAATCCTAGCATGCAAGTCCCCCGCTCTTTCACTGCGTGGCGATGTTCCTTGCCGCACCGCACTGCCCTTTTCTGTCAGCGAGGGCGGTTTAAAACTTGGATCGACGTCGAGAAAGGCAAAGAGATCTCGCAAAACATTGGCTGGTCGTGATTCGATCTCGTCAAAGAGAACGACGTGCAATTGTTCTCTCGAAAATTGCGTAAGCCAGCGTTCCAGATGGCCGGCATAACGCGCCGGCGCAAGAAGAAACTCGCGATGTTTCTCGAGCGCTTCTTCAATCGAACGCGGCGTTTGCGATCGATCATGAAGATTAAAATTCTGCCGCTGCAAATGCCAGTAATTGGAATAAACCTGCTCGATCGGATTTCGGAGCGAGAGAATCAATCTGACATTCGGCAAAACTCGATGAAGGCGTTCGGGCACGCCTGGCAACGAAAAATAGCGCACGGAATATTCTCCGATGGCCCGCTCGCCATGCGCGCCTTTGAAATGTGCGGCGTAATCGTCGAGCCGGCGTTCCGCGTCGGTGAATTTCCAAAACTCGGTTTCCTTCACCGGCGCCATGAAAACGTCCGGATGCTCGCCCAGACATTTCGTCAACCAAGTAGTTCCAGCTTTCGCCGCGCCAATGCCGATGAAACTGGGAAGGGTCACGTCGAGGCTTGTCGATCTTGAGCGATTACGCGATCGAACAACTCGCATTGTTTGCTCGTCGTTTCGCGCGCGCTAAACTGTTCAAACTCGCTCCAATCGGTTTTTGGCCTAAAGGGCAGCCTTCGCAGTAAATTGATCAAAATCGGAAAGAGTCTCTCTGCGATTTGGGCAGATCGATCGCTACTAACAAATGTCACGATCTGGCCCGCATTCGTTTTTCGCATAACCGACACAGCGCTGCTTTTCTCGTGAAAAATGGCAACCAACGGCTTACGAGCCAGAATGTACGGATAAATTTTGGAGGGTGTGTAGCTCGGGTTATCGGAGCCAGGTACAAGTAAGAAGTCTGCGTCTTGCAAAAGTCGAAGCGCATCGAAAAACGGTACACGGTTGGTCTCTTCAAAAACGAGTTGCTCCAAGCCAAACTCAGCCGCAAGTGGACTAATCGTTTGCCGGGCGCGTTCGGGGGTGGCGTAATCGGTCCCAATAAAATGCAGTCGCACCTTGGAGAAGATCTCCGGCTGCGCATCCATTCCGTTGCGAAGTGCCAAACAGATCGCGCGGCAGGTTTCCGTCATAACGCGTCCGAGCACGCCAACATAGACTCCGTGGAGCAATCCGTCTCCGGGAGCGAAAAACGGATTACGCCACCTCATTTTCGCGGCCACTTCAAAATCCTTGTCCGACGCACCAAAGGGAATGGTGCGACAGATGTCGATCTTGATCCACGGATAACGGCGCCGAAGCGTTTCGTGATAAGAATCAGTTACCGCCACGATGCCATCGACTGCGCGCATAGTAAACGACTCGAGCCGGCGGTGCATCATTTGCGCGAGCGCGTACTTCCGCGGTCGTTCCGATCGGGGCCGGTTCTCATAATAGTCGCCAACCCATGGATCCTGAAGATCGACAACGAATGGCACACCAAAACGTCGTTTCCATAAGCGACCCATAGCAAGCACGGGAAAGGCCGTGGTGGAGAAATAGACCAGGTCAGGACGATGCTCCTCGATGATCCGCGCACCATCGCGGTAGAGAAAAGGCCACGCGCGAAAAGCGGGTGCGGTAATTCCCAGTTCCCGCGTCCACCGAACGTCGAATGCTTTCGTGCGATTAATTGGCACATGTGCCGGAACAGTTTCAAGCAACAACGGATCCCGCACCCGTTCTATGTGGGCCGGATCTATCGTGAGCACCCGCGGCTGCCAGCCGAATTCCGGCAAATAAGGTAAGCTCATGCGCAGCCGATGCATATCCGGTGCGCTAACGGGAGGAAAATTCGGCGATATGATAAAGACCTGTCGCATCACCTAGAACCGACAGTCTCATTCGGCACTGCAAAGAGATTTTGAGCGGACAAATGTTCAAAATCGGGTTCGCCATGCTCGCTGAGTTGAAAGACGGTAAATCGGACGCGGTCGAATAAGGCCGCGATATTCGTCGCGAGCGATCCATCCAGGGATTCAAACATCACCAGTCGCGGTCGATCCAGTCCGAGCAATTTCTCTGCTCCCGCGAATACTTCCGGCTCGTATCCTTCGACATCTACGACGAGCAAACCAACGCGACGTCCACGCCAGCGCTCCCGAAAACTGTCGAGCGAAACCAATGGTACTTCGACAGTGTCTTCCGAGGTTATTCCCACAGCGTTTTTCGTTTCGGGCCTCGCGGGATCGCCAACGATAGCTGTCCCGGCACTCTTGCCGACCGCGCAATTGTAGAGCTGGCTTGTTGACCAGTGGTTCAAAAGCCAATTCGCGGTCAACCGTCGAAAGGAGACAGGAGTAGGTTCGAAGGCGAAAATGTTTTCGGCGCCTACGACATCGGCGAGAAGGAGCGAGATGTGGCCAACGTTTGCACCCACATCTATAATGACCTCACCAGGTTGAAGTCTTCGTCGGATAAAGTGCAATTCCCAAAACTCAGGCCAATCCGAATACATCAACGCCGACGAGGTCACGCAGTCCGGCCAGGCATTAAAGCGAACGCCGTTGGGCAATGCAATTACGTGCGGCGCGGCCACAAATCGTTTTCGTATCTGCCATGCCGCGGCGCGGGCGAGACGGTCGAAACGTTGCCCGCGATTTCCGGGATTCCGCCAAACAGATTTAAAGATCAAGCCAACGCTCATGACTTTGAAACATTAGAATTGCGCGAGATGCGCGCAGCACACCATTTCACGCCTTAGAGGGGTTGTGCGCGCGCAACAAAATGACAAATTTCAGTCTGTTGCGAATTGTCCCCTTGAATGGGCCTAAGGAGATCTAATTCATAACCAACTCCGCTTAAAAAAGACCGACACTCGCTCAATAGTCTTTTCGAGTGAGCTTCAACAAAGAGTTTCGGGCGATGCGTTACTAACAGATTTCTCGCGCTCCGAAGTACAAAAAGCTCAGAACCCTCAACATCTATCTTCATGACTGAGCAGGGTTCGATCGCGCCGCTATTCAACAAACCATCAAGGCTAACAAGTGGTACATGAACAATATCACTAATGGGCCGCGTTTGTTGAAAGAGACTGGTGGCAAGCTTGCCCATACTCGAATCTGGCATCACGCAAAATGCAGCCGTGCCATCCTCCTCACCAACTGCCGCGTTTATTAGTTCGATCGGCAATTGTGGATTCAAATCCATCATGTACCGAATGCGCGTAATGTTGGCCGGTAGTGGCTCGAAAACAATCACCCGGCGTGCTCCAGCCAAAGCCATCACCCCCCCGAAAAAGCCGTGCCACCCGCCGATATCAAAACACACATCGTCCGGTTTAACGGCATCAGCGATTCGGCTAGCGAGATTTAACTCGTAAGTCCCACTCCAAATGCCCTTATCTTCCGGCAACAGTATTGGGTACCGCAATCCTTTCGCGGGTCCCGCATCGACCGTGTGAACGAACTCACGGCCTTCTAAATATTTTTCCAGCAAACGCCGCTGCAATGGAGCAATGAGAGGCACCTTCCTGATCACACGCCGCCAGCGCCAGGGAACGAGACCGATCACATCTTTGAGTAGACTGCTGATCATGGTTTCACGCGGTTACGCATTCGGGCGACGTCTTGACGACAGCGACAAATCTCCCGATTCTTCTTCCCTATTTCCTCCGCCTGGTGCAAACCGCCGGCATTTTATCAGGGTGGTCCCGATATCTGAATCAAATTAAAATGCAAGAAGTCTCACACTGATGTCAGAAAAGTTGCCAAGCGCCCGCTAAGATCTTCAATTGAGGGTTGCATTTCAGCAATACTCCGAGTGTTTTGTTGGCTCTCGGCAAAATTTTTGCGCAACATTTGCGTACTCAACATCTCCGTTAGCTGTTTAGAATTCGCGGCCAGCCGAAGAATTTGTTCATTCCAGACATAGCCCCTAACTCCCTCATGTGTGGTCACAATCGGAATGCCCCAACCCAAAGCCACCGCAATCTTAGTGCTGCATCCACGCGCATAGTGGAAGATCGGGTGGACGAAACAACACCAGGAGGCGGCTTCGGTTCGCAAATCCTCCGAACCAAGAATACCAAGGTATTCAACGAAATTAAAACGCGACGCGAATTCCTGTCCGACTTTTTTAGGTCGGCCGACAAGACGAATGCGAATCTCTCCTATTCCTTCGCGTTCGATTGATTCGAACAACCTCGTGAGTCCATCGCGATTGGGAATATGATCGAGCGTTGAAACGCAGCCGACTCGCCGATCGATGGGCGACGAAACGAGCATTGGCTCACGGATGAGGCGAGAGAACCATTGCACCTGGTTGACCCCGAGCCATCGCTCAAGCTCCATATCCAAAGGGGAAATACAGACTGCAGCATCGAGAACACGGCGATAATCCGCTTCAAATTGGAGCTTCGCTCCGAGCGCCTTTGCTACACGACCATCAAATTCGGACGTTCCTTTTTGTGTTCGTTGAATCTGCTGCAAGATCAACATGTCTGTGCTGTGCAATCCGTGAGAAAGATGAATTAGCTTTACGGTGTCCCCTAGTTTTTTCCTGAGGTGAATAGCCAGAAAAGTAAAATCGGCTTCGTTTAAAAAAACGAAACGCGCACGTTTCCGTTCTACCGCATTGACGACAGCCTGTGACAGATCGGATGGAATCATCCGACGGTACCCTCGACCATCCAATCTGTTTAGCGCACGGGTAACAATTGTGTACGTTGTATCGAAGCCGACGATCTCTAGCTCAAATCCGGCCCGCTGTAACAAAAGGAGATGGTCGTGTGTGCAGAGCTGCACCCCTCCTCCATTGCGCGCAAGGGCGTTATTCGTTGCAACAAGCACTCCACACGATGTCGCATTCATCGCAAATGTGACTTCGCCCAAACGTTGTTTTCAGGAATGACCATACCGGCTTCCCATTGTCTGTCTTCGACCGTTCGCAATTCTAAGCCACGTTCGCGCAGCAACTGGGTGATACCGACCGTCGCACTGGGCAACATTTCAAAAATAATATTCCTTACGTTGCTCAGGCCATCAGCGAGGCCTTTAATAACTTCGTTCTCGTAACCTTCCACATCGAGTTTCAATAATTTCACGTGTGAAATTTTGTGGCGCTGCAGGATTGAATCCAGCCGAACCGCCGGCACCTCGAAACGCTGCGCCTCGTCCTTGCCGCTGTTTCCTTGCAACGTTAACAGACTCCGGTCAGTATTCGGTTGATCGCTCAGTTCTACCCAACCATCAGAACTACTGGCTGCGGCGATTATTAGTTTTAGATTCGTGAAATTGTTTGCGCGCCAGTTCGCCAGAATCTTTTGCGCATTATACGGCTGTGGCTCAATCGCTACCACAAGTCCGGTCGGTCCAACAAGTTGACGGGCTACGAGCGAGTGAAATCCTATATGCGCGCCGACGTCAACAAACACATCACCCGGTTGAAGAAGTTTTGCGTAGAGTTCAAGCGTTCGCGGTTCGAGCCAATTCCGTTTGAGCAATTGCATCTGGGTCCACTCGGCGGGATCAAGTTCCATACGCAGGTCCCCAAACACTTCTGTTTGGTTGGGCGTCCAAAAGAGCCGGCGCAGTGTGTCCTCAATGCGCGTTTTGCCTTTGAAATGTGGCAAACGGAGAAATGGCGTGAGCAATTTATCGACAATCATTTCCGCGAATTGCCGATGAAGTTTTCCGTAGCCACAAACTTTGGGCGCGCTCGCCCCGATTATTCGGAAAGGCAGACATAAAATCCCTCCGAGTTTGCTGAAGAAAATAACCGGGCCAGGTGATATCGAACGCGTTCCCGAGCAACAGCATTACATGCACGAGATACTGTTCATTCCACTCGCGAGCGTCGGCTACAAAGTCTGAGGGATAATCGAAAGGCAAAAAAATATCGTGGACGTGCAGAAACATGCCGGAGACAAGCCGTGGTAGAACGACGGTGTAGAGAAATGCGCAATCGTTCCCAAGCTGCACTTGATGGCTTGAATCGATGAAGAGCATGTCGCCAGTTTGCAGTTGGTCGAATATCGCAAGATCGACATCTTCGACCGGCCGCCGCACGCATTCATCCGCTAACGAATCGATTTCGGCCCGCGGTTCGGGATCGATTGAAATCAAACGCGTTTCCAATTTTCCATCGATGATCGCCTGACGCGCGATCTTCGTACTGTAACCGCTACCGACCTCGACGATTCGCGCGGGCCTTTTCATCCTGACCAATGTGTAAAACACTTCGGCGTCGGGCGACCGAAAATAATCGTTCGCAAAACTATAGCCTACGTCATTCAGGCTGCCATCGAGAAAGGTATCAAACCGCGAACGGTAGTCCGGCAGCGCATCAATGATTTCAGTTTGATGGCCCGCTTCGATGTTTTCAGGCCACGGAAATATTGCCCGATCGAAGTGGTCGGAATTTCTCAGCTTCGCTAATTGTCGATCTTGTGCGCGCCGAGCTGTCAGCGTTGTCATCTGTAGATTCGCCCGCGCGAGAACACGATTGAGCGCGTTCTTGATTGACGTCGAGAGAGCCATCGCTACACCGGCTGCGGTTCGACGCCGCCGACGAACCGCGCAAAGATCGGCTGCGTTTTCAACAGCTGATCAAACGTGCCGGCCGCGATGATCCGTCCGCGATCCATCAGATAGATCACATCGCAATCGCGCACGGTCGTTAGGCGATGGGCAATTGTGATGATCGTTTTCTGACCTGCGATGGCGTTGATCGCCGCCGCAAACTGGCGCTCGGTTTCGTTGTCGAGCGCTGAGGTCGCTTCGTCCAGGAGCAAAACGTCAGGGTCGTGATAAAGAGCGCGCGCAATCCCGATGCGCTGGCGTTGGCCCGCGGAAATACGCACGCCTCGTTCGCCCACCTGCGCATCGAGACCACCAGTCAAGCCACGCACGAATGTCGAAAGTTGCGCCGATTCCAGGGCGCGCCACACCGCGGCATCCTCGATTTTTTCATCGTCGATTCCAAAGGCCACGTTGCGGCGAATGGTGTCGTCGATCAGGTAAATATCCTGCGGAATATAACCGAGGTGATCCTGCCAGGCGCGCATATGAGTGCGAACATCGACATCGTCCACCAGCAAACAGCCCGAGGTAGGCTGCAATAAACCGAGTAGAACATTCGCGAGCGTTGTTTTGCCCGCGCCGGACGCGCCGACAAATGCCACGCGTAAGCCGCGCGCGATTTCCAGGTTCACGTCATGCAACGAAGGAGTGATGCCGTCTGGATAATAAAACGCCAAATGCTCCAGCCGAATTGTAGAATTGAATTTTAGTGGCCGCAGACTTCCTGCGCTAACGGAATCTTGTTCGGTGCGGAGCCCCTCGTTAACGGCTGTGACCGCATGAGCATAGAAGCGCATTGAGTAAAGCGCGTTCGTGATACGGGTAACGGATGGCACCAGTCTCACCATCGCCATTCCGAAAATTGCAAGTGCGCCGACGACGCTTTTCATGTCACGGCCGGTCAGCACAACAACCAGAACGAAAAGCACGATGACGAGAGCGGCCGACGTTTCAAGAATAACGCGTGGCAATTGCGTCAGCAGCGTGCTGCGATGCAACGCATTGGTATAGCGCCGCCCGGCGCGCGCCATCGTGTCAGCGAAAAATCCCTCGCGGCCCAGCAGCTTGACCTCCTTGATACCGCCTAACGATTGATTGACCCATTGCACCATGTGGCCGTATTCCTCGCTTCGAATTTTCCCGGTGCGGGCAAGTTCTTTGCGCGTGAAGGAGGAGAGCGCCCACATCAGCGCGCCAAGCCCCACAATGCCGAGAAGCGCCGTAGCCGGCTGGGTCAATAGCAACAACAGCAGCAACCCGGTCATCACAACAATCTCGGTCGGCAAAAAGAGCGCGAACTTGAGAACGCCACCAACCGCCTCGGTTTCAAAGGTGACATTCTTCACCAAATCCGCCGTGTTCTTGTGAAGATGAAATAAGTAGGGCGCACGCAAATAATTCATCAATAACTGCCGCGCGAGCGAAAGTACTTTGTTGTAGGTCAACCTGTAAGCAGAGCGCATGGTCATCGTGATGTAGACGCCCTTAAAAATTGTAAGGACGAGTAGAACGACGCATGCGGTCACAACAATGGCGCGCGGTGTCTCGATATGAAATTTGGTGAACCAGAAATTGAAACGCGAATTGAGGAGAATTGCCTCGGGATCGGCAACAACTTTGATGAAGGGAAGAATGATACCGATGCCGACTACTTCGAGTAACGATCCAAAGAAAAGAAAGCCGGATAGCACTGCTAGTTTCAACCGCTCGTGCCGGTCAAAAAGTTGCAGGAGATCACGGAGCAGACGCATTTATGTATTGTTAGGCGATAAAAGGCCAACCGACGGCTCAATTATCGCGCAAATGCCAAAAATGCGCCATAACCCGTACTCAAATCACGAGCTTCCCATTACAACTCAAGACCGCAAGATTCTCTCGATGAAAAAATTTCCGAGCACCAGCACGTCCATGTTTGTGCGAAGAAAACAGTCGAGCGCTTCTTCCGGATAACAAACGACCGGTTCGTTTTCGTTGAACGACGTGTTCAGTAACATTGGCACGCCGGTACTTTCGCGAAACTTGTCGATCAGGCGATAATAAAGCGGGTTTGTTGCAAGATCGACAGTGTGAAGGCGGCCGCTGCCGTCAATATGCGTCACTGCGGGAATGAACGCGCGCTTGGCCGGGCGCACTTGAAAGACCTGCATCATGAAAGGCACGTCGTCGTCTTGTTCGAACCACTCGCTCACGGCTTCGCGCAGAATGGAGGGCGCGAACGGACGGAACGATTCACGGCGTTTTATTTTCGCGTTGAGAATGTCTTTCATATCGGCGCGGCGCGGATCGGCCAGGATGGAGCGATTGCCCAACGCTCGCGGCCCCCACTCCATTCGTCCTTGGAACCAGCCTATCACCTTCCCATCGGCGATCGCCTGCGCCGTTCGCCCGACCAACTCTTCTTCTGCGGCGAGCAGGGTGAGACTGCAACCGGCGACGCCGAGTTCTTTCCTCTTCCAATCGAGCAACGCGTGAAATTCCTCATCGGTTGCCCAAGGTCCGAGATAGGCCGTTGTTAGGCCGCGCCGCGAGCGAAGGTCATAAATCGCAGACGTAAACTCGTCGGTCGATTGTCGATCTTGTGCACCGTTGCCTCCGCTATTGTCCAGTTGTGATTGCACATATGCAGCCGCGCCAATCGCTCCTCCAGCGTCACCTGCCGCGGCGGGCAAATACATTTTCTTAAATGGCGTCCGGCGAAAAATCTTCCCGTTCGCCACGGAGTTCATCGCGCAACCGCCGGAAAGCGCGAGATGATCGGTCGGGTATTGTTTGTGCACCGCCGAGAGCAAGGCAAAGAACGCTTTCTCGTACATCGCCTGGGTCGACCGGGCGATGTCTTTGTGGCGTTGCTCGAGCGGTTCGTTAGGCTGCCGCGCCGGCCCGAGAAGATCGACAAGTGCATGTCGGTAGAGCAACCCAACTGACGGCGTGCAGTCGTTCCAGGAATATGAAACGTCACCGACGTGGTGGCGAAAATACTTCAGGTTCAGGCGAAAGGTTCCGTCGCTTTGTATGCGCACGATGTCGCGCATCTCCTCGAGATAAGTCGGCTCACCGTACGGCGCCAGTCCCATCACCTTGTATTCATCGCCGTAGTGCGGAAAGCCGATGAACTGCGTCATGGCCGAATAAAAAATCCCTAACGAGTGCGGAAAATAAACCCGATCGAGAATATAAACTTTATCGCCGTGACCCGAACCGACGGCGGTGCTGGCAAAATCGCCGAACCCGTCCACCGAGACGCACGCGGCCTCGGAAAATCCCGAAACTAGAAATGCCGAGGCAAGATGCGCAAGATGATGTTCAACGTAGTGGAGCTGTGCCTTTAACTCGATTCCGTAGGCTTTTTGCAAGGCATCGAGCACCGTGGCCGCGCTGCGAATGTTCGAAATTTTTTGCCAGACTAGTTTCGGATGGGGCCAGTGACGTAGCGCGAACGTGATACGCCGTAAATTGTTTACGCCCGGTTTCCGATTGATCGCGACGTGTTCGACGTCCGTCAGGCGCAGCTTCGCTTCACGCAGACAGTAATCGATCGCGTTTGTCGGCAATCCCGCCCAATGTTTGAGCCGTCGAAAACGCTCCTCTTCCGCAGCGGCGATCAATTTTCCGTCGATGATGAGACAAGCCGCAGAGTCAGCGTGGTAGGCGTTAAGTCCGAGAATGATCATGTCGCAACGGCGGCAAATGTTCGCCGTATTTCAAAATGAGCAACGGCAAGAGCGATGCACGCGCAAGTCGCGGAATGAAAATCCCTGGCTGAGAGAACAAACGGAATAGCCACCCGAAATAGAATCGATCGGCCCAGTTCGGAATCGCAACCTGCTCGCCAGTCACGAAACCAAGCGCGGCGCCGATGCAGTGGATAGCAGGCCGGTAGGACAAACTCTCGCGCAGGAAATACGCGAGCTTCTCCTGCGGGCCGTTGCCGATCGCGACGACAACGTGCGCGGGATGTCGATCTTCGATCAGCGCGAGTAATTGTCGATCTTGCACCGACTCTTCATAGATCGGCGCCACGTAACAGTCCTCCGCGGTGATGGCGTGCCCAGTTGTCCGCTCCCATTGCAAAACCTTCTCCCGCGCACTTTCGTTTGGCAAAACAAATACAGCCGCGGCATCGAATGACGGGTCGGCAATTAATACCTTTAGATAGGCCAGTCCCGAGATCCGGTGCACGCTTCGGCCGCGAAAAAATCTCCAAAGCAGAACCATCAAACCGCTGTCGGGAATTGCTAAATCTGCATGCGCAATGGCGTCGCGATAAACTGGATCAGCTTGCAACCTGACCAGCGCGGGTGCAGCCGGCACGATCAAAATCCCGCCGTTGCGCCTCATATGTGCAACGGCTTGCGCGGCTGTGCCGCTGAAGAATCGAATTCCGAGGATTTGGACGCAGGGATAGTCCACGACGCGCGCAACGTAATCACGTTTTCGCCGCGTGAGAATGTAATATAATGAGCGCTTGAGCTCAGTCGCCGATCAGGTCCACATGCCCGCGCCAACGCGCGCACGCGTCCATGTCGATCTTGCAATAACCTTGGCGACGTTCGCCGTTCTCTGGCTCCTGCTCTGGCGACATCTCAGCGGCGAATGGTCGATGAACGAGCAATACAACTATGGCTGGTTCGTACCTTTCTTCGCCGCGTATTTATTTTGGCTGCGATGGGAAGACAAACCGAAAGGCGGAGGGCGGGAGGCGAAGGGCGGACAATTTTTTCTACTTTTTACTGTAGCCTTTCTACTCTTGCTGCTGCTTCCGTTGCGCGTTTTCGAGATCGGAAATCCCGACTGGCGCCCGCTCGGTTGGATTCACGCACTCATCGTCGTCGCGCTCACCTATATATATATAGGCGCAATCGGTGGATCGGCGTGGGTGCGCCACTTTGGCTTTCCGATCGCCTTCACGCTTGTCGCCGTCCCGTGGATCTCACCCATCGAGCAGCCAATTGTCCAGGAGCTGATGCGCGCCGTTGCAGCGGCGGCAGCGGAAACAATGACGCTTTTCGGCATCCCGACACAACTCGAAGGCAATTTGATTCGTGTGCCAACCGGCCTCGTCGGTGTGAACGAGGCCTGCAGCGGCGTGCGCTCGCTCCAGACTTCGATAATGATCGGACTCCTGTTTGGCGAACTAAGGCGATTGTCGATCTTGCGCCGCGTTGTTCTGATCGCTGGTGCAATTGCGATCGCGTTGGTCGCAAATTTTGCGCGCACGTTAGCGCTGGTCTGGATCGCAGCCAGCCGGGGAACAGAGCAATCGGAACATTGGCACGATGTTGCCGGCTATCTCATCGTCGTGTTCGTATTCGTCGGAACAATGGTGCTGGCGAGCAAGTTAACGACCGCGAACGCTGGCGGTTCGCCGGAGAAAAGCCGGGATTTGCCGTTCGTCGGTTTGGGTTCGTCCATTTTCGCGGCGGCGTTAGTCTGGATGATTCTCGTCGAAGTCGCGGCCGCCTCGTGGTATCGCGCGCATGAACAAAATCTGGCGCCGAGCGCGCGTTGGGAAGTTCGCTGGCCGGAAGCGGCGCCCGGTTTTCGTGAACTCAAGATCCCGGAAGGCATTCGCAGCACATTGCGTTTCGATCGTGGCCGCGAAGTCATGTGGCGCGAGTCGGCTGCTTCGCCTGCTGCCGCGACTTACCTGCTCTATTTTTTTAAATGGCAACCGCGAAGATCGACAATTCTGCGTGCGCGCGCGCATCGCCCCGATATCTGTTTACCTGCCGCGGGGTGGCGGCAAACTGCGGACGAGGGAATTCGGAGCTATCCGGTGAACGACACCTTTGCTTTACCGCTGCGCCATTTCGTTTTTGCGCACGAAGGGGGCATGCGCGCGCGTCCCGCGTTTGCACACACATTTTTTTGCCTCCGCGAAAACGCAATCCATCAGGACGAAGCTGCGCAATTGATGACGAACCGACCCGGTGACTGGTCTCCAATCCAACGTTGGCATGTCGTGCGCGACGGCATCCGCAATCCGGGCCAGCAAGTCATGGAATTCATTATGATCTCGCCCCGCGCGCGCCCGAGCGATGAGGTCGAGGGAGAATTAACGCGGATGCTGCCGACGCTCGTCGTTGTGCGCAATTAGTGATGGCCCGCGACGATTTATTGCTCACCGCTGAGGAAGTGCGCCTGCGCAATTTGCGGCGCCGCCGATTGACATTGTCGATCTTAACCGCCGTCGTGTTCGTCGCCCTCGCGGTCGTTAGCGTAAAGCCGGCAGCGCGCTGGATCAAAGGCTGGCAGGCGCGACGACATGCGCAGAAGGCGGTCGCATTAATTGTCGAGCAAAAATGGGAGGACGCGAAGAACGAAGTGATGGCAGCGTATCAATTGCGACAGACAGAACCGCAGGTGATTCGCGCGCTCGCGCAATTCCTCTCGAGAACGCGCCAGCCCGATGCACTTGGATTTTGGCAGCAGCTCGCCAAGATCGACAAGTTGACCGCGGAGGATTTGCGTGACGAAGCCACGATTGCGCTGATTGCCGGTGACGCAGGCACCGCCGAGAGCGCGACAAACGAATTATTGGGCCAAAAGGAAGTCGGGCCGGCCGAATGGCTGCTGGCAGCGCAGTTGTCGATCCAAAAAGGCGCGCCGGATGAAGCGCTCGGGTACATCGACAAGGTTTTTGCTGATCCGCGCGCGAGCGAGCAGCAGCAGTTTCAAACAGCGCTGCTCGAACGCTCGTTAGGCGGGAACGTAACCGGAATGGAAGACCGCGTTAACGATGCGTGGTCAAGAATGCAGAAGCTGGCGCAAAGTAAAAGCGAAGTCGGTTTGAATGCGCTCGTTGTGCTCGCGCAGCAGATCTTAATGTTGCCGAAGGATGCGCCGCATCCATTTGCCCTAACGACCGAAGAGATCCTGCGCGGATTGGAATCTCATCCGTTGGCGAAAGCGCCACAAAAGCTGCTCGCGCTCGATCTGGAGGGGCGTGTCGACCCTTCGCGTAAACCGCAGCTCATTGATCAGGCGATTGCGCGATGGAAGGACACAGACCCCACCGAACTGCTCGCTTTGGCTACATGGCTGAACGGTAAGGGCGAACACGAAAAAATGATCGACGCGATGCCGTTGGAGAAGGCGATCAAAACCCGCGAATTGTTTTTGCAGTATCTCGACGCGCTGGGCGCTCTGGCACATTGGAAAGACATTAAGGAGTTACTCGAGAGCGAACGGTTCCCGCTCGATTCTGTCATTCAACGAATGTACCTCGCACGTTGCAACGCGCAGCTCGGGGAAAAAGCGGCGGAAGAAAACAACTGGCAGCGGGCGCTGGAAGCTGCAAACAGCGACGCGGGCAAGGCGCTGTTATTGGCCGATTACGCGGAGAAGAACGGTAAGATCGACATCGCCGAAGCGGCCTATGCAGCGGCGGCGAAGCAGGCGCCACGATTGCGTCCGGCGTTCCAAGGAAAACTGCGCATCGCCCAATCAAACCGGGACACGAAGAAAATGCACGAGATCCTCGCGGAGATGCTAACGATTTGGCCTAACGATCCCTCGGTGCAGAACGACGAAGCCTACACGCGTTTGTTGCTGACCGGAAAACCTGTAGAGGCAGCCGTGTCGGCTGCTGGTTCGAAATCAATCGCAGGCGACACGCCTGCCGCTACAGCGAATGAACTAAACCAGATCGCGACGCTCGCATCTGATCTCGTTCAGAGAAATCCGCGCAGTCTTCCCCATCGCACCCTGCTGGCGTTGGCGTTGTTGAAACAGAATCGGCCTAACGACGCGCTGCAGGTTTACGATAACATCCAAGTTGCAGCGAACGCTCTGACGCCGTCAGCTCTGGCGGTGCACGCCGCCGTCCTCGCCGCTAACGGCCGCAAAGAGGATGCGCACAGTGAAGCGGGACAGCTCAAACCGGAGCAGATTTTACCGGAGGAAAGAGAGCTGGTCTCTGATTTGTAAGGCCGGGTCTTTCGGCGGCAGACCGTCCTACCCGATGCCGGCGACACGCCTGCCGCTACAGTTAGGGGAAGAATCGCCGCAAAAGTTATTCACAACGCAATTAGTTGTCGATCTTGCGTCCGCTTTCTCTGCGAAAATTCCTAACAATTTTATTGACCCGTCGGGCCAAACCTGATGTCATCACGCGCTAACAATTTAGTTAGCTTCCCACCTCACCCTGCTCCCCAAATGAAAATCAAAGTCGGCTCCCTGCGCGGACGAGTTGTAGCCATTTGTGCGGCTGCTTTCATGGCCGCGGCGCTTACTCAAAGCCGCGCGGGCACGATCGATTGGGATGGGGATAACGGTGTCGGCAATTTTACTTTCGATAACAATTGGTTCGGCGACAATAACCCTAACAATTTCGGAGGTTGGGTTTCATCTAACAACCTTCAGTTTCAGTTTAACAACGGAAACGCCACCAGTCTGTTTTATAACTACGGAGGCTACCGTGATATTGGAGACATCAAATTCTTAAGCACGTTCAACACGGGTGCGGGACCGCTCAACAATAACGGTCTCGGTAGCATCACTTGGAACGGCGACGGCAACGGCCTCAATTTCAATCAGCGCCTCGAGAACTCGAGCACGTCTACACTTGTGATCGGCTCGATGAATTTTTCGGGAGCTAAGTTTGGTGCGGGTCAGATTGAGCTGAACCCCATCAACGGAGACATCATCTTTAACTCCACCTCTTCGATCTTCAACGACAACGCGAAACCGTATATGGTTTTTGGCGGCGGCGGGCACACGCTTAAGCTCAGTAATGTATTGGGTGTCGGTGGAAACGCCGCCGCTGTTAGCTTGACCGATCAGAGTAACAATATTGTCGTGATCGATGCGTCGCAGATCTACACCGGTGACACCACCGTTAACGCTGGACGAATTGAACTCACGCAAAACGGCGGTGTCGCCGGAGCAATCAAGATTGGAAACACTAGTGGCAGCGCTACGGCTGAGTTGCGCCTAACTGACGCCGACGGCGGTTTCTCCGAAAATGCAAACATCACGGTCAACCCTACGGGTACCGGGACTCGAACAATTTCTTCAACGAATACCTCCGGCACCAACACTCTGACAGGCACATTAACCTTGAGTACGGGCGTCACGGTAAATGTCTCGGATGCTAGCGGGACGTTAGCGCTAACCAATACGGTCAGCAGTACGGGAGGCTTGACGAAGACAGGACCTGGCACGTTAACCCTAAGCGGGACGAATAGTTATTCGGGCGTTACAACGATCAGCGGCGGAATTCTTAGTGCAAATACCCTCGCGAATGGACTATCAAACAGTTCGATTGGTGCATCGAGCAACGTAGCCGGCAATCTCGTTATCGACGGCGGAACGCTGCAATATACCGGCGCGGCGACCTCGTCAGACCGGCTATTTACGATCGGCACGTCTGGCGCAACTCTCGACGCATCTGGAAGTGGAGCGATTAACTTCAATAATGGAGGAACGATTCTCCGCACGCCCACAAGCGGTTCGCGCACGCTGACGCTTACCGGAACGAACACTGGCGCAAACACACTCGGTGACCTTCTCTCAGATCCGAGCACTGGGACATTGTCCGTCATCAAGAATGGTGCTGGTCAATGGGTTTTGAACAAAAATAATACTTTCACGGGCGGTCTGACCATCAACCAAGGCGTTCTACGGGGCGAATCCAGCGGCGGCGCCTTCGGAACCGGTGCGATTACGCTTGCTGGTGGTGAATTGCAGACAGCCGTTGGAAATACCAACTTTGGAAACAACACAGTCGTTAGCGGAAATGCTCAAATCACGTCGGACCGAGTCGGAACTGGGGCCGCCTTCACGGCAACGTTCGGAACGTTGTCAATCGGAGCTCAAACTCTAACCATTGCGAAGGGATCAAATGTAACCAGTGGCACGGCCGGTGTAACCTTTGGCGCAACGACTCTCGCGGGAAATGCGACGTTTAATGTTGGAAGCGGCGCGTTGTTGACACTCGGAAACATCTCTGGTGGGACAAATACGTTGCTACTTAATAGCGGTGCAGGATCACTAACTTTGGCGGGCACCGTCTCGAACACCATAGGGCTGCTCACTGCTACGACAGGCTCTCTTAATCTGAGTAAGACTAGTGGCAACGCGATCGGCGCAAATGGCCTCACTGTGAATGGTGCAACTGCGACCGAGACGGCAAGCAACCAAATCGATGATATTGCGACGCTAAGCGTTAGCAGCGGAAGCTTCGGCATCGGCACCTTCAGCGATACGATCGGAAACCTGAATGTCACTGGCGGCAGTGTTACCGCCACTTCTGGTGTCCTCACGATCGCAAGTACGGGCACGACATCGATCAGCAATCCGACAACGTTCAGTGCCAATTTGGTAACGGGCACAAGCGGGCTATCGCTGACTAGTGGTACGCTTTCCGGGGCGTTAACGCTAAATGGCAACCTGACCGTTAGTGCTACCGGAGCGGGATCAATACTTTCCGGTGGCATCACCGTCAATGCCGCGGAATCTTGGACTAACAATAACGCCACTACTTTGGGCGTTTCGAGCGCGGTAACTTACAATAATCAACTAACCTTAAACAGCGGGTCGTTCACCTTCAACGCCGCCGGCACCGGCGCAGGCGGGGTCAAACTTGCAACCGGCAGTACTGCGGTCAATGCCAGCACCGGTGCGATTTTTGGAACGGGGACGCTCGAATTTAATGGCGGCACTTACAGAAACAGCACGGCCGGTACGGATCGCTCGCTTTCCAATCTGTTCAGCATCACGGGTGACTCTATTTTTGACGCGGCGGGGTCCGGCGGTTCGAACACCTTCACCGGTGGAGGAACGACTACAGGAAATCGCACGCTGACGATCAATACGTCGACCACGAGCTTCAACACGGGTACGCTTACGCTGGGTGGGAATCTGACTCTTCAAGGTACGGGAACGGCAGCTTTCGGCGGCGCCCTTTCTGTTGGAGGAGGTAATCGGATTCTGGCCACTTCGCTTGGTAACGCCTTAACGATCAGCGGAGGGATCACAGGTACTGGCAATATGACGCTCGATGCTAACTCGAGCGCGGCGATCAATGTCACCACTGCCGCTGTCAACAACTCTGGCACGCTCACTAACGCAGGCACCGGCGCTGGAACGACCACGATCAGCGGAGGTGTTGGATCGAATGTGACCGGTATCACCGAGAACAGCACCACCTCAGCGCTCACCATCAGCACCAACGCTATCAACGCGAACAGCAGCGGAACGACTCTCACGAACAGCAGCGGTACCAAGCTGCTTACAGTCGCTAGCGGCGTTGTGGGCACCGGCAATCTTGTGTTGAACAACAACAGCTCGACCGACGGCGGTATTACCCTGTCAGGAACTAGCATCAACAACGTTGGCGGTATTACCAATTCTGGCAGTGGCAGCGGAAACACAAACATTACTGCAGTGATTGGGTCGAATGTGACTGGCGTCACCGAAAACGGTAGTTCCGCTTTGTTCCTTTCTGCGCAGAACACTTACTCGGGTGCAACGAACCTAACTGGCGGCTCGATCATTCTGGGCTCTTCCTCTACCGTGTCGAGCGGCGCACTGGTGAGCGGAGCTGTTGGAACCGGTGTGTTACATCTTGGATCAGGAAGCAATTCGGCGACGCTTACGACCGATATCGCCGGGACGCGGACGATTCAAAACAGCATTAGCTTGGACGGAGATATGGCCTTCGCTGTCGGGTCCGGACAAGCCAGCGGGCGTATCGCCCTCGATGTCGCTACCGGGCTGACTACCCCGAATACTTTTGTGCTGACACGCACTAATCAGCTTACGGTTAATTCCAATGAGGTGGTTGACTTCATTGGCGCCCTATCGGGATCTGGTTTCGGATTTACAAAGCTCGGCGCCGGAACGCTCAACCTCGGAGTTATCAGCGGCGGCGTTGGCGCCGATACAAGTATCAATACATTTAGCGGCCCTGTTACGATCAGTGCCGGCACGGTGAACCTGCGCAAGGCATCGGGCGTCAACGCCATCGCGGGCGACGGTAATCCCGCGACGACTGATATCACGATTAACGGTGGCACTTTGCACTGGGATCAAAACGAACAGCTCGATAACACGGCGACCATTGTGATCAGTAGTGGGACCGCCGACCTCGGCGGCAAGACTGAAACGCTTGGCACGTTGATCAATAATGGGGGCACGTTTCAAACGGGCAGTGGTCACTTGATTGGCACGACTGCGTCAATTCAGTGGAACGGCGGCACGAATACAATCAATGCCGGCGGCATTATAGAAGACGGCCACATTACGATCACCGGCGGAACGAACATCGTTAATGGAGGATCTACCGAGGGTCTGCTCCACCTATTGAGCGGAGGAATAGGCCTGCAAATGACCGGCGCCACCTTGACGCTAAATTCCGACAACAGCAATCCCGGCCGGCTTTGGCTGGAAGGTGACGTCAGCACTGCGGCCTCGTCGACAACTTCGACAATCGCTAATGGGCTTTCGAATACGAAAACGGGTGTAGTCGATCTTGGCGCCGGTAGCCGCACATTCACTGTCGCGGACGGCGCGGCGACAACCGATCTTCTGGTTACGGCAAAGATTACAAATGGCAGCTTGGTCAAAGCCGGCGCTGGCAACATGCAGCTGTCCGGCCCGAACACGTATACGGGCTCGACGACAATCAACGGCGGCACGCTAACGGCGGATGTGGGAACATTGGTTTCCAGCTCTGGTGTGACAGTGAATTCCGGAGGCACATTGCTCCTAAACGGCAACGGCCGGCACCTTGGAGCAAATGCGCCTGTCGTACTAAACGGTGGCACGTTTAATACCGGCGGGTTTTCTGAGCCTGGCGCCGGAGCGGGCAGCGCGGCCGCGAATGCGATTGGCGCCTTAACGCTTACGCTTAATTCCACGATTGATTTCGGAGCCGGCAGCACAAGCATTCTCGAGTTTGCCGGACTCGGCGCGCATACGGCGATCACTGGCGCTGATCTAGCAGTGATCAACTGGGACCGCACCATCGGCCCGAATCCCGTCGGAAGCGGCGACGGACTTTATTTCATCGGGACATCCACGGACTTTGTGACGAAGTTCGATCAGAGCGATGTGAGCTTCAATGGCATCACGGGATACGCGGTTTTCGACTATGTCGGCTACTACGAAGTCGTCGGGCTAACGGCAGTACCGGAACCGAGCACGTGGGTCGCGGGATCTCTCGCCCTATTGGCGCTCGCTTATTCGCAGCGGCGGCGATTGTCGATCTTGCGTAAGCGGTAGACGGATTTTTCCCGATCTGCGATAATCGGCCCCCCGCCCGGTGAGATATCTTGTTCCTATTTTTTTCCTGGCGGCGTTTGCTTTAACGCCGGTTGTTCGCGCTGACATTGTCTGGTCGAGTGGAACGAACACCGTTCCTGCAGACACGACACAGGCAGATAGTCACATCGTCATCACTGGCGGCACCAACACGGTGCTGGGAACGCTCGGACCTCCCGCGGGTGCGAATGGCGGAACGTTGCAACTGAATCTCGGCGGCGCCGGACTCGAAATCACCGGCGCGACACTGACGCTGAATTCGGACGATAGCTCGCCCGGTCGATTGTTAGTTCAGGGGCATGTCTCGACCTTTGCTGCATCGACGACGGCGTTGATCGCGACGGCCGGCGCGGGTGCGAATGCAGGAGTTGTCGATCTTGGATTCGGCACGCAACTTTTCACGATCGCGCCCGGCAACGTCCCCTCCTCCGGACCGGACTTGAGCATTACGGCGAACGTTTCGAGCGGCGGGATCGAAAAGAACGGCGGTGGAATTATCGCCCTCAGCGGCGCGAACACCTACACCGGCGGGACGCTGCTTGATGCCGGAACGTTTTATATAAACGGCGCGACCGCGATCGGCTCCAGCTTTTTCACCATCAACGGGCCGAACACAACTATCGACAACACCAGCGGCGGACCAATTACCCTAACGAACAACAACCAGTTCAATCTGACCGCGGGCGATTTTAATTTTACCGGCACAAACGATCTCAATCTTGGAACCGGCATTTTCGTCATGACCAATGCGGATCGCACAGTGAACGTCGTAAACAGCAGCGCGACGTTGACGATCGGTGGACGCATTCAGGATGCCGGTCAGAGCCGCGGCTTGACGAAGACTGGAACGGGAACGCTAGTGCTCGGCGGTAACAGCCTATACACCGGTCCGACCAACTTTAACGCCGGCGCCGTTGTGCTTAACGGATCGTTAGGCAATACGACGGTTGCGGTTGGTGCAAACGGCGCGCTGATCAACAACGGCGTCCTGAACAACAACGTGTCCGTCAGCGGCGTGTTGACCGGCACAGGAACAATTCACGGGTCGCTTGTGATTAACAACGGCGGCCAGGTTAACGTCAGTGGAGGAACTTTGACCGTCGATGGCGCGATCACGAACAATGGTCTGTTCGTTTTGCGGCAAGGCGCGCAAGTCGGTGGCCTTACCGGTTTCGTGAACAATGGCACTGTCGATCTTACGACGGCCGGTGCATTCAATCCGCCGAACTTCACGAACAACGGCACGATCATCGATTCATCGGTCGTAAAAGCGAAGACTGCGGCTCGGGCAGGATCGACATTTACCATCACGATCGATTCGTACACCGGGCATACGTATCAACTGCAAAAATCGACGACTACACCTGCGGGTGCGAACTTCAGCGGCGTTGGCGCGGCGAAACAAGGCAGTACCGGCACTGTATTGACATTTACAGATTCAACCGCCACCGGCACTGCCTCTTTCTATCGCATCGTAGTCGATCCGTAAGCAACAAGTCTTTGAGTGACGCCTACTTGGCGGGACACTATAATCGACAGATGCGTCGTCTCGCGCTCTCCGTCGCATTGTCGATCTTAGCAGGCGTCGCGACGAACGCGCAGACGCCAATCGTGCTCGAGGCGGAGGCTTACACGCAGAATCTCTCGCCGCGATCATCCCACGATTGGAGTTTCAGCAACATCACTTCGGGTTTCAGCGGGCTCGGCTACATGGAAGCGACGCCTAACAATGGCGCAAACATCGCGGCCGGATCGAACAGCCCGGAGCTGCAATTTACAGCCAATTTTGCGAACAGCGGCACACATTACATTTGGATTCGCGGTTACGGCGCCAGCGTCAATGATGACTCAATTCACGTCGGAATCGACGGCGCTTCGTCAGTCGCGATGACATTAACGACGACCGGCGCGTGGCAATGGAGCAATTCACTTCAGTCGAGCGGCGTTGCAACTCTCAACGTGCCGAGCGCCGGCAATCACACGATTAATGTCTGGATGCGCGAAGACGGGATGCGCATTGATCGCGTGCTCCTGACGACGCTTTCGACTTTCGCCGCCCATAGCGGAAACGCCTGGCACATTCCCGACAGCACCGAGAGCGGCGCAGTCCCTGGCGGAATGCGCAATCCTCTGAACGTCATCGCAGGATCGACAATCGCTATTTACAACGGATCGCAGTTCCAGGGCAGCGGCGGCGATCCCGGCAATCAACTCCAAACCGGATCGACCATTTTCTACAAGCGCACGACGGACGCGAATTGGTCGTCGGTGTCGATGACATTTCAGTCGCAGGGAAGCGGCGGGACGGTAAACAATAAATATTACGCGGGAACGTTGCCGGCGTTTAGCGGCGGCGATGTCGTGCAATATTATCTGAAGATTCCGTTCAGTGATCATCTGCCGACGTTCATATACGGAACCGATTCGCAATCGAATGCGACAGAGATCGAAACTATTGCGCAAGCGAATCCGTTTACATTCGCGGTCGCGGCCAGCGCGCATCCGGGCAACAACACCTTGAATTTGCCCGCGAATTTGCCGTCAGCGTCCGGTTACACAATCGAAAATGCGCTCGGCGCATTGACATTCAGCGCACCGATCGCGATCGCGGTCCCGCCCGGCGAAACAAATCGGCTCTTCGTCGTCGAGCGTGGCGGCACCATTCAGGTCGTAAAGAATCTAAACACGACGCCGACGAAACAGACGTTTCTCGACTTGAATGCGGTGCTAGCCGCGATCAGCGGCGGCACGTTATCAACTTCGGGCGAACAGGGCCTGCTCGGCCTCGCCTTTCATCCGAACTACGCGACGAACGGTTACTTCTACATCTTCTACAGCGTCACGATTAACGACGGCGGCACGAATCACACGTTCGAGCGTATCGCGCGTTTTCAGGTGCAGGCCGGTAATGCCGACGCGGCCGACACAACCACGCAGACGCCTTTGATTTCGCAATTGGACGAGGCCGATAATCACAATGGAGGCGATCTGCACTTTGGTCCGGACGGTTATCTTTATGTTTCGTTAGGCGACGAAGGCGGCGCGAACGATTCCTTCGACAACGCGCGCTTCATCAACAAGGATTTCTTCAGCGCGATCTTGCGGTTAGATGTCGATCTTAAGCCCGGAAGTCTGACGTCGAATGCGCATTCGCAGGCGTCGGCGACGTATCCATCGGCCGTTCACGCCGGCACCTACAAGATCCCGGCCGACAATCCGTTCATCGGCGCGACTTCGCATAATGGATTGACGTTTACTTCCGACACGGTGCGGACGGAATTTTGGGCCTGTGGTTTGCGCAATCCGTTCCGCTTTTCGTTCGATCCGCCGACCGGCCGCATGTTCATCGCCGATGTCGGACAGGATGCATGGGAGGAGATCGACATCGGGCAGGCGGGCGCGGATTACGGTTGGAGTTACTACGAAGGGAACCACAACGGCCCGCGCATCGGCAGTTTGCCTAACAACACCAGCTACGTCTTCCCGATTTACGAGTACGGTCACGGCGGCGGAAATTTCCAAGGCAATGTCGTCACCGGCGGCGTGATTTATCGCGGGTCGAAATTTAACGAGCTGTTCGAGGAGTACATCTTTTGCGATGAAGGCAGCGGCCACATCTGGGCGTTGAAGCAAAATGGATCGACCTGGACGCCGACGCTGCTCGCGACCGAGTCGAGCATTGTTTCGTTCGGCACCGATCCGCGCAACGGCGACGTTTTATTCGCCAACATCGCGAACGGACGCATCGAGCGTCTCGTGCGCACCGGCACGACAGGCACGCCACCGCCCGCGCTCCTTTCACAAACCGGCGCGTTCTCCAATCTCGCGATCCTCACGCCTAACAACGGCATCATCGCCTACACGCCGAATGTTCCGTTCTGGTCGGATTACGCGATCAAGACGCGTTGGTTCAGTATTCCGAATCCAAACGCTTCGATGATTTTTAATCAGGATGCTAACTGGAATTTTCCGACGGGCAGCGTCTGGATCAAACATTTCGAACTGGAAACGGTGCGCGGCGATCCGAGCTCGCGACGGCGACTCGAGACGCGTTTTATCGTAAAAACGAGCAACGGCAGCTACGGCATCACTTACAAATGGCGGGCGGATAATTCGGATGCCGATCTTGTCGCCGAGTCGGGGCTCGATGAAGTCATTCCGGTCACGGTCAACGGGAATGCGACCACGCAGACATGGCATTATCCGAGTTGGAACGAGTGTCGCACCTGCCACACCGCGGTCGCCGGCCACGCGCTCAGTTTCAACACCCGCCAGATCAACCGCACGAACACATACGGAGCGCAGTCCATCAACCAGATCCAGTATCTGAGCGACAACGGATATTTTCTGACGCCGGTTACTGGCATCAGCAACATGCCGGCGTTCGCGCAAGCGACCGACACGACGCAAAGCCTCGAATGGCGCGCGCGTTCGTACTTCGCGGTCAACTGCGTGCAATGTCATCAACCGGCCGGCGCCGCGCTCGGCAACTGGGATGCGCGACCGACGACGCCGACCGACTCGGCGAACATGATCAACGGTCTCCTCGCCGACAATCGCGGCGATCCGCTGAACAAATTCGTCGTGCCTAACGACACCGGGCACTCCATGGCGCTAAAGCGGATCCAGGGCAACGGCGTTCCACGCATGCCTCCACTGGATTCGAACGAGCTCGATCCGACTGCGATCCAGCTTCTCACGGATTGGATCACACAATCGTTACCGGTGCGGCAGAGCTTCGCCGATTGGCAAGTTTTCTATTTTGGATCGACATCGAACCCAGACGCGGCCGCGAATGTCGATGCGGATCACGACGGCCACACAAATTACGAAGAGTTTCTCGCCTACACCAATCCGAATAGCGCGGCGAGCGCGCCGCCGCCAGCCACGCTCAATTTCAACGGCAACGGATTGGAGTTGACGTTCACCCAGCCGGCGAACCGATCTGTTCTAGTCGAAACCAGCTTCGACCTAACGAATTGGAGTTTGTGGAATGTGTCCGGTAATTCGGCGATGTATCCGGAATCGGCGACGCAACGAACTTTCGCAATTCCAAGCGGCATCGATCGCGAATTCTTCCGGCTGCGTCTCTCCGCGCCATGAGATGTCGATCTTACATATGTCGATCTTGCGTTGCCGTGACACTTTTGTTCGCGACCGAAGTCGTTAGGGCGAAAAGCGCATTGTTTCTCGCAATGAAACATTCCACGACCAAGCCTGCTCGATTGGCCGCAAGTTCTTCAGCGACCGGCGCGTATTTGTTGAACGAGAACTTCAACACGATGACGACGAATGCAGCGCCGGCCAATAGCTGGATCAGCTCTGCGCCTACCGGATCGATTCAAGTACGGGAGCTGCCTTTTGCGGTAGATAAAAGTGTGCGCATCGAGAAAAGCAGCACTAGCGCTGCGGCGACGAGCCTTGCGCGAAGTCTGCCGAACTACGCCGGCAAGGTCGTCTTCGAAGCAAAGGTGATGATGCGCGAAACGGCGCCGTTCCACGTCTGCCCGTACATCTACGACAGCAACAACAATCCTGTTGTCTCGATCGGCTTTTCCAATGGCAACATCGTCGCTTATGACAAGGCGACCTCGTCGTTCGTCAACATCCAATCTTTTGTCGCGAACGACTGGTACATGGTGCGCGTCGTGATCAACACCAGCACGAACACGTACGATTTGTTCATCGACGGCGTGCGCAAGTTGAACAACGCTGCCGTCCGCAGCAACCCGGCCGGCGGAACGCTCGCTCAGCTTAAGTTTTACATGGACGGGACCAACGTCGGCACGTTTTACGTCGACAATGTGAAGACCTGGGAGTTGAGCAGTTTCATCGGCGCAGCGCCGTCGCCTGTGTTCGACGTCCACACGTTTGGCGCGACCGGCGACGGATCGACTAACGACACCGCCGCGATTCAGAACGCGATTAACGCGTGCGCCGGCACCGGCGGCTCGGTCGTGTTGAGCAACGGCAACTTCGTCGCTGGCACGCTTTATCTGCAGAGCAACATGACTTTCTTTATCGACTACTCCGCAAGCCTGAACAACACCGGAAACGGCGACGATTATCCGAAGCAATCGCCACCGACGACGAACAACCAACTCCTGAACTGCCGCCGTGCCATGTTGTACGCGGTCAACGTCAGCAATCTTACGATCGACGGCGGCGGCACGATCTACGGCCGCGGCGAAAACGGACAGACCAACGGAGGCTCATGGTTTGGAGCGGCGATCAAAGAAGCCGAGCGGCCGATGTTGATCTGGACGGTGCTTTCGAATCACGTGACGATCCAAAATATCTACGGTCGGCTATCGCCGATGTGGACGATCGTTCCGATGGAGACCGATTACGTGCTGATCAAGAACGTGCTGTTGAATGTCGATCTATCGTACACTCATGACGGGATCGACATCGTGGATTGCCATCATACCATCGTTCAGGATTGCACCGTTTACACGGGCGACGATTCGTTTTGTCCTAAGACTGGCATTCGGCGCGGCGTCGATGATTTGCTGATCAAAGATTGTTTCGCGGGTCATGCCGGATCAAACGGGTACAAATTCGGCACGGCGAGCTACGGCGCGTTTAAAAACGCGCTCATTCAGGACTGCTACGTCAAGAACGCCACCTATGCCGCGATGGTGGTGATGTCGCGCAACGGCGCCGACGTGAGCAACATCAATTTTTCGCGACTCGAATTCTCAAATTGTGGCGCGGCGTTCTTCGTGTTCCTGGGCCAACAGCCAGGCCATCCTGACGGCGACGTGGATAAGCTGGGCAAGATCGACAATGTCCATTTCACCGACATCCTTTGCAGCGCGAACAACAGCACGAGCAACAAGTGGGGCTCGAATATCACCGGGCAGATCTACAACGGCGTCACCTATTCGATTTCAAATCTGTTTTTCACGAACTGCAATATCACGTTCAAGGGCGGCGATAATTCCGCCCCCCCAATACCGCCGGAATGGGACAGCAACCAGTATCCGGAGGTAAGCATGTGGGGCGATCTTCCGGCCTACGGCTATTGGATGCGCCATGTGAACGGCGTCACCTTCACGAGTTGCACTTCACGCCTAAATGGATCGGATGCGCGACCGGAGAAAACGCTGAATGATGTTTCAGGTTTTCTCACGCGGCTTGATACCGACGGCGATGGTCTTCCGGACGATTGGGAGCAACAATATTTTGGATCGACAACCGGCGGTAATCCAAACGTTGATTCGGATGGAGACGGCGTGAGCAACTATGCCGAATTCGTTGCCGGCACCAGTCCACTTGATCCGAACGCGCGGCTCACGCCGGTGAGTATCACTTCCGATGCAACGACGGTGACGCTTACATTTCGCACCGTGACCGGAAAACGATATCAACTCGAATACAGCGACGACATTGCGGCGCCGACTTGGACAAATCTTGGGAACGTAGTTGCCGCAGATTCCGACTCGCTCGTCCTCACCGACGCCCCGGGTTCATCGACGCAGCGTTATTACCGGCTGCGGCCGCTCATCGACTAATGCCGTCCGGATTCATGAAAACGTACTTGTCGATCTTGTTCGGATTCGCCCTAACGAGTTCGGCGTTCGCAGGACTGGACCAGACGAGCTACGTCTTCATCATCCTGATGGAGAACCATAATTGGTCGAGCATCAAAGGTAGCGCAGACGCGCCCTATATCAACAACACGCTGCTCGTTAGGTCGGACGCGAGTTACTGCGATCAGTATTACAATCCGCCGGGCCTGCATCCGAGCGAGCCTAACTACTTGTGGTTGGAAGCGGGACAGAACTTCGGAATTACCAACGACAATCCGCCCGCAACGAATCACCAGGCGTCGACGGCGCATTTCGTGACGCAGCTCAAAAATGCCAACATCTCATGGAAAACGTACCAGGAGAGCATCGACGGGTTGACGTGTCCGGTCGCCGATAATTATCCATACGCCGTGCGCCACAATCCCTTCGCGTTCTTCGACGACGTTGTCACATCGGTGAGTCCCGCGTGCACGGCGGTGATGCGGCCGTTCACCGAGCTGGCGAGCGACATCACCGGGAACACTCTCGCGCATTACAATTTCATCACGCCCAATGTTTGCAGCGACGGCCACGACTCGTGCGGGCCGACGAACAACCCGGTGAAACAAACCGACGATTGGCTCGCGGCAAATCTGCCCGCCATCTTGAATTCGTCGCAGTACCAAAACAACGGCCTCGTCATCATCACCTGGGACGAGGGCGAAGGCGGCAGCGACGGCCCGATCGGTTGCATCGTGCTTTCGCCGTTCGCAAAAGGCGGCGGATATCACAACGGCGTTCGTTATACGCACAGCGCAACCCTGCGCACTCTGCAGAAAATTTTTGGACGGACGCCGTTGTTAGGGGGCGCGGCCACGGCGCCTGACTTGAGCGATTTGTTTGTCAACGGCGCGATCCCGACCGGAGATTCGCCGGGCGTGGCAACTACGAGCGCGTCGAATGTCTCCGGCGCGAACGCCACGCTCGGAGGAAGCTTCAATCCAAACGGCGACCAAACCCAGTATTGGTTCGAGTACGGCCTAACGAACGCGTACGGTGGCGACACGCGCTCGCGCAGCAGCGATGACTTCGAATCCTATTCCAACATGGCCTACGGAAATAACGGCGGCAGTGGTTTCGGTTCGCTCACGTATCGTGAAGGCAACAACGGCGGCGTTTATCTCGAAGCAGGCGGAGGAAAGATCGATGGCACAAAATCGTTCGGGCTTTTTTCGAGCACGGGAACGCAAGCGGCGGATCGACAAATCCTCAACGCCAAGCAAGCGGGCGCGCTCAGCATTTCCGTGCGCTGGAACGTCAACAATTCCGTCGCCTTTAGCGGATTCAATTTAAAATCGGGCCAAGGCGCGACATTCGGCGCGAACGAGCTTATCTCGGTGGGAATTCGTCCGGCCAACGGTAACAACACGATCGCGGTGAATGGCGGCGTGCAGACGATCAATCTCGGCTCCGACATTCGGGGGCAGATTGTCGATCTTGTCCTGACTTACGATGGGCTTTCGGGAACGTACCAGCTCGGCGCAAAATTCCGCGCCAGCGCGGGGTACACCTACACATCCGGACCGTTAAAGGCCAGCGGCGTCACGCCGGCCTATCTCGGCTTCGGCAATTTCAACACCGGCAGCCAGCAAAACGTGATCTTCGACAGTATTTCGTTAGTCGATTCTGATTCGGCTGGAAACGGATCTGCGGCGGTCGCGAAAACAGCAAACATCACCGGTCTGACGGCGAACACGCCGTATCATTATCGCGCCGTCGCACAGAATACCCGCGGGACGACGTACGGCGCGGACCAGACTTTCGGCTTTCCGCTCGTTCCGCCTAATAATGCCGCGTTTCATTTTACAAGATCGACATCGGACAATTTCGAGGCGCGGATTTACGATGACACCGGACATCTCGAGATTCGCCAGCCGGACTTGAATGGAAATCCATTCGGCAGCGTGATCACCTTTGCGCCGCCCGCGGCGAAGATCGGCGGCGCGTCGTACGATTTCGGCAAAATTATTTCGACGACGAACATCGCGAACGGAATTCAGATCGTGCAGTCCTTCGCCGGATCGACAATCACCGCCCAACTCACCTTCACCAGCGACGGCGTGATGCATTACGAGGTCGTCAATTGGAACGGCAACGTGCCGAGCGAGACCAATGTCACGTGTGCCTCAGACGCGAACGAACATTTCTACGGCTTCGGCGAGAAGTTCAACTCGTTAGACCAAGCTGGCAAGAAGGTGCACATGATGACATCGGACATCGGCGGCGATAAAAACGATTTCTCCTATAAATCGTCCCCGTGGTTTTTGAGCACGCGCGGTTATGGATTCCATCTCGATTCCACGGCGGAGAGTTACTTCGACATGCGCAACAGCGCGGCCGATCGCTACGTCATCCAGAATTTGTTAGGCACGCTCAAGTTCAATGTTGTCGGCGGACCGAAACTGACCGACGCGCTTTCGCGTTACACCGGTTACACCGGCCGGCCGTATTTGCCGCCGCCGTGGGTTTTCGGCACGTGGGTCTCGTCCGACATCTGGCACAACGGCGGCGAAGTTCGTTATGCGATCAGCAAACACATCGCGAGCGGCATTCCGATTTCGGTCTTCGTTTTCGATTCGCCGTGGGAAACGGCCTACAACGATTTCACCTGGAACATGACACAATTCGGCCAGGGCGGAACGTACGAAGGCGTCTTCTACAACGGCTTTACGTCGGTCACCGACATGATGACGTTTCTGCAACAGAACGGCGTAAAGGTGATTTGCTGGATGACGCCGTTCATCAATACGAGCTCGAACAACGAAGGCATCGCGGGACAGAACACGGGCCAATCGAGCAACTACAGCGCGGCCGCATCGAATGCCTACTTCGTTCGTACATCGACATCGAACTCTTCGCCCTTGAGCGTCGGTTGGTGGAAAGGAACCGGCAGTCCGGTCGATTTCACAAATCCAGCGGCCAAGACCTGGCTGACGTCGCAACTGCAAACGCTCGTTAGCCAAAGCAACGTTACAACCGCCAACGCGTCGCTTGAGCCGGCGATCGGCGGATTTAAAACCGACGACGGCGAATCGATCAATTCTGGGCCGCCATACATTCCAACCACGGCGGCGTATTTCGATGGGCGCACCGGCACCGAAATGCAAAACGGTTATTGCATCGAATATCACAAAGCGATTTCAAGCGTGCTCGGCTCAAACGGAATTCTTTTTGCACGCAGCGGGTTCACCGGCACGGGCGCGTTCCCGGCGGGCTGGCCGGGCGACAATCAGCCTAACTATACCCAGACAAACGGACTCCAGAGTGTGATCACCTCCGGCGACTCCGCCGCGATGAGCGGTTATTCGATTTGGGGACACGACATTGGCGGTTATCAGAATGCGAATTTCACCGGCGACAAAGCCGATCTCTTTATGCGCTGGGCCCAATACGGCGCCTTCACGCCGCTGATGCAGATGCATCGACAAGTGAATACGGGAAATCTCGAACAATACCCGTGGGGCTACGGCGCAACTGCCCTAACGAACTACGTGACCTACGCCAAGCTGCATTCGCAGTTGTTCCCGTACATTTACAGCTACGCGAAAGAGGCAAGCACGACCGGACTCCCGATCATCCGTCCCGAGGTATTGCTGAATCAAACCGACACCGGAACCTACGGAGTTCAGCACACATACTATTTCGGCAACGAATTGCTCGTCGCGCCAATGAACGCCGCGACATCAACGTCGCGCGGTGTCTACCTCCCGCCGGGCGATTGGTACGACTATTGGACGAACGCGCGTTACATGCATGTCGGGTCCGCCGGACAAACCATCACGTGGACCAATGCCGACACGCAGAAAATCCCGCTCTTCGTTCGCGAAGGCGCGATTATCCCGATGCTGACGAATGTCCCCCAAACATTGTGTGACACCAATTACGTCAACAATTCTGGTATCACCACGATGGACAGCGCGCTCCAATTCCTCGTTTATCCCGGGCCAGCTCCGGTCAGCTTCAATGTCTACGACGGCACGACGGCGCAATGCGCTGTCACCGGCACTGGCGTCACACTCAACTTTTCGTCGATCGCGCGTCCGATCACACTGAAGATTTTTGCGACCAACTCGCCCGCCGGTGTTGAGCGCAACGGGTTACGTTTGCCTCATCTCGCGACCCAAAACGATTTCGATGCGGCAAGTATTGGTTGGTTTTTCGATGGCGCGGCGAAATTCCTTTACGTGAAATTCCAGCAGACCGGCGGCAACGCCACCATCACGCTTGGGCCGGACACAGTCGGTGACGGCGTGACCGATTCGTGGCGCCAATACTATAACATCATCGATGATTCGGCCGACAACGACGGCGACGGCCTAACGAACAAGGAAGAATATTTCGCAGGCACAGATCCGAACGATCCGCAGAGCAAGTTGTCGATCTTGCAATTAACGCCGCAAGGCGGCGGTGGCTTTCAGGTGAGCTGGCCCTCGCAACTCGCGATTCCCTATCGCGTGCAGTGGAAAAATTCATTGCTCGACCCGACCTGGCTCAGCATCACGCCCGATTTCGCTGGCAGCGGCGGCATGATGAACTGGCTCGATGACGGAACGCAAACTGGCGGTGTCCCGACGGCCCAGCGTTTCTATCGCGTCACGGTCCCGTAAGATCGACATCTACTTGTCAGGCGCGTCATTCGCGGCAGAGTGGCGCGTATGCCGTACAAAGACATTACGCCGCCTAAAGGCGAGAAAATTACTCGTGGCCAAACCCTGAATGTTCCGGACAAGCCGATCATTCCTTTCATTCGCGGCGACGGCACCGGCCCGGATATTTGGGCGGCGAGCGTGCGCGTGTTCGATGCCGCGGTCGAAAAGGCTTACGGCGGCAAAAAGAAAATTTCGTGGTTTGAAGTTTTTGCGGGCCAGTCGGCGAAGGACAAGTTCGACAACTGGCTGCCGGACGACACGGTCGAAGCGTTTCGCGAATATCTCGTTGGCATCAAAGGTCCCCTAACGACACCGGTCGGCGGCGGAATTCGTTCGCTCAACGTCGCCCTGCGGCAACTTCTCGACCTTTACGTTTGTCTGCGGCCGGTGCAGTGGTTTGCCGGCGTCCCCTCGCCTGTTCGCCGGCCGGGTAAAGTCGACATGGTCATCTTCCGCGAAAACACGGAAGACATTTATGCCGGCATCGAGTACGCGGCCGGAACCCCGGAAGCGCAGAAGATTCTCGATTTCTTCGCCAAAGAATTTCCAAAGGAGTTCGCCAAGATTCGTTTCGGCACAAAAGAAAAAGCAAAAGCGTTTTGGGATGCGGTCGGCGCGAAAGATTTTCCGACGGATGTGCGCGTCGGTCTCGGACTGAAACCCGTGAGTTACTCCGGCACGGTCCGACTCGTTCACAGCGCGATCAGTTACGCGATCCAGAATAAACGCAAAAGCGTCACGCTCGTGCACAAGGGCAACATCATGAAGTTCACCGAAGGCGCATTTCGCGATTGGGGCTACGAAGTGGGGAAGAATTTCTTCGGCGCGGAAGACCTCGATGGCGGACCGTGGCAGAAGATTCCGGATGGAAAACCTGGAGCTGGCATCGTAATCAAAGACGCGATCGCCGACATCACATTGCAACAGGTGCTGACGCGTCCCGAAGATTTCGATGTTATCGCAACATTAAATTTGAATGGCGATTACCTGAGCGACGCGCTCGCTGCGCAAGTCGGCGGCATCGGCATCGCGCCCGGCGGCAACATCAATTACATCACCGGCCACGCCGTTTTCGAAGCGACGCACGGCACCGCACCAAAATACGCGAACCAGGACAAAGTGAATCCCGGCTCTGTTATTCTCTCCGGCGAAATGATGTTCCGTTACATGGGCTGGACCGAAGCGGCCGATCTCATCATCAAAGGATTGAACGGCGCCATCGCGAGCAAACGCGTCACCTACGATTTCGCGCGGCTCATGGACGGCGCGACCGAAATCAAGTGCTCACAGTTCGGTGACAACGTAATCGAGCACATGTAGCAAGATCGACATCTACCAAGATCGACAACGTATGAACAAATATCTCGCCGCTATTTTAATTCTCGTTGGCCTAACGAGCGAAGCTTTCGCGCAAAAGCGCAACATCACCGAAAAAGATCTGTGGGATTTTGTTTGGATCGGGGATCCGCAGGTTTCACCGGATGGGTCGCGTGTCGCGTTTGTACGCGTGACGGTAAACGAAAAGCACGAGGGATATAATACTTCCATTTGGATCGTCTCCACTAACGGCGGCGAAGAGCCGCATCAGTTGACTAAAGGCGATCACGACGGTCAGCCGCGCTGGTCGCCGGATGGAAAATTTCTCGCGTTCGTTAGGGCGAGCGAGAAAGACGGGAAACCCGAGCCCCCGCAGTTGTCGATCTTGCCGATGAACGGTGGCGATTCGTTCAGCTTTACCGAATTACCGAAAGGGGCGGGCGATCCGCATTGGTCGCCCGACGGAAAGCTGATCGCCTTTACGAGCTCGAGCAATCCGGAAGACATCGAGAAACAACAAAAGAAAAAGCAAAAGGAAGAAGAAGCCAAAAAGGCCGCGCCTTCAGCGTCGGCGTCACCCAGCGCCAGCGCGAAGCCTAACGATGCCGCGAAAAAGGCCGAGGCCGAATCGGAGCACGAGAGCGACATCCACGTGATCACACGCGCGATTTATCGGCAGGACAACGACGGTTACGCCGATTTCAAACGGCCGACACACATTTGGACGATCCAGGCGCCGCGAAATGCCGACGAAAAAGTGCAGCCGAAACAGATCACCTCTGGTCGCTTCGACGAAGGCGACATCATGTGGTCTAACGACAGCGCGAAAATTTATTTCACGTCGTTGCACGTGGACGAGCCGTATTACGATTTTCCGAAAACGGAATTGTATTCGGTCGCGGCCAACGGCGGCGAAGCGACGAAGCTGAACACAATCGAGATGGGCGTGAACGATTGCGCGATCAATCCTGATGGAAAACAGATGGCGTTCATCGCCTCGGCGAACCAGCCGGTGAATTCGTATTCGGAGCCCGACTTGTGGATTGTCGATCTTACGCCTAACGCCAAACCGCGGAACCTAACGGAAAAGTTTGATGTCGATCTTGGCAACGGAGTTTTCGGCGATAACGCTGCGCCGCGCGGCGGCGGCGGTAATCTTCCAATCTGGAGTAAAGACGGCAAAAGCATCATCGAGATTTACGGGAAACAAGGCCGCACCGTTCTGGCTTCCTTCGACGTCGCGAGCGGCAACGCCACTGACCTAACGAAAGGCAATCAGGCGGTGCAACGCTTCCGCGCCTCGCCGGACGGAACAAAAATCGTTTACGAAAGTTCGACTCCGACCTTGATCAACGATTTGTACGTTGTCGATCAAACAGGTGGCGAACCGAAGCGCCTAACGAACATCAACGACAAATTATTTGCGCAGCTCAATCTGACCGAGCCGGAGGAAATTTCCTACACCAGCTTCGACGGAAAGAAAATTCAGGCGTGGGTGCAGAAACCGCCGGATTTTAACGCGTCGAAAAAATATCCGCTTATTCTCAACATCCACGGCGGACCGCACGCGGCCTACGGCTACATCTTTGAGCACGAATTTCAGTGGATGGCGGCGAAGGGTTACGTCGTGCTTTATCCAAATCCGCGCGGAAGCACGACCTACGGCCAGGAGTTCGGCAACGTGATTCAATATCATTATCCCGGGGACGATTATCAGGACCTCATGTTGGGCGTCGATGAAATGATCAAACGCGGGTACATCGACAATAACAAACTGGGCGTGACTGGCGGCAGCGGCGGCGGACTCCTAACGAATTGGGTCATCGGTCACACCCAGCGATTCGCCGCGGCGGTAGCGCAACGCGACATCGCGAGCTGGACCGATTGGTGGTACACGGCGGATTTCACTTTATTCCAGCCGACGTGGTTCAAAGCCGCGCCCTTCGACGACGAGGCCGATTTCAAAAATCGTTCGCCGATCACTTACATTAAAAACGTGAAGACGCCGACGATGTTCATTCTCGGCGAATCGGACTATCGCACGCCGCCCGGCGCCGGAGGTGAACAAATGTTTCGTGCGCTCAAGTTCCGCAAAATTCCGACGGCGATGGTCCTTTTCCCTAACGAATCACATGAGCTCTCGCGCTCGGGTCAGCCGTGGCATCGCGTGGAGCGCCTCGAACACATCGTGGGTTGGTTCGACAAATGGCTGACCGGCGCGTCGAAGCCGGAATACGACGTTGCGCCGGAGGAAGTGTCGCCGAAGAAAGATTCGGCCGCGAAGAAGCCGCCACAATAAATTTGGGACGACACGGAGCTCGTCCCTCCATAGTTTAGCGGCGATGGCGAGCTCTTCTCTCTGGCAGCGCTTTCAGCAACACTTCCTGCGCTACGCCGATCCGCCGGTGTGGATCGACATCAGCCGGATGAAATTTCCGGACGACTTCTTCGAACGCATGTCGCCGAAGATCGACAAGGCGTTCGCAGCCATGCGCGAATTGGAATCGGGCGCGATCGCGAATCCGGACGAGCAGCGCATGGTGGGTCATTACTGGCTCCGCAATACCAAGCTCGCGCCTAACGACGAGATTCGTCGCGCGATCGAAGAGACGAATGCGCGAATCAAGAAATTCGCGGCGCAAATTCACGCGGAAAAGAAATTCAAGCATCTGCTTTTGATCGGAATTGGCGGCTCGGCGCTCGGGCCGCAATTTGTTTCCGATGCGCTCGGATCGGCCGACGATCCGATGAACATTTATTTTTTGGATAACACCGATCCCGACGGTTTCGATCGCGTCTTCGCTAAGATCGACAATCACCTTTCGCACACGCTCACCATCGTCATCTCGAAATCGGGCGGAACAAAAGAGACGCGCAATGGAATGATCGAAACCGAGCTTCGCTATAAATCGTTAGGCCTGAATTTTGGCGAGCACGCGGTCGCGGTCACGGGCGCACGCAGCGAGCTGGACAAACACGCGGAAACAAACAAATGGCTCGCACGTTTCCCGATGTGGGATTGGGTCGGCGGGCGCACCTCGGTGATGAGCGCAGTCGGTCTCCTGCCGATGGCGCTGCTCGGATTCAAGATCGACAACTTCCTTCGCGGCGCGGCCGCGATGGACGAACGCACGCGCGCGGCAGATCTTTCCGAGAATGCCGCGATGTTGCTCGCGCTCATGTGGCATTACGCCGGCAATGGTCGCGGTGAAAAAGATATGGTGGTCTTGCCATACAAGGACCGCCTGTTGTTGTTCAGCCGATATTTGCAGCAGCTGGTGATGGAATCGTTAGGCAAAGAGAAAGACCTCGATGGGAACGTCGTTCATCAAGGCATCGCGGTTTACGGGAACAAGGGCTCGACCGATCAACACGCGTATGTGCAGCAATTGCGCGACGGTGTGTTGAACTTCTTCCTCACCTTTATCGAAGTCCGGCAAGATCGACATCGTCCTAAGATCGACATCGAACCGGAGATCACGAGCGGCGATTATCTGCAAGGTTTTCTGCGCGGATCGCGCGCGGCGTTGTTCGAAAAAAATCGCGAGTCGATCACGGTCAGCATTGCGGATGCGGACGAATACAATATCGGCGCGTTGATCGCGCTCTACGAACGTGCGGTCGGGTTTTATGCTTCGCTCGTGAACATCAACGCCTATCATCAGCCTGGCGTGGAGGCCGGAAAAAAGGCGGCGACGCGATTGCTCGAATTGCAGAAGCAGGCGCGCGCGCAGCTTTCCTCAACGGCGCAGACGGCGGAGGAAATCGCGCGCAAGATCGACGCCGATCCGGAGGACGTTTTTCACACGCTTTGCCATCTCGCGAACAACAACGATAAGATCGACATGCAACCGGGCGAACAACCGGGCGACGACAAATTTTCTCTGCGCAAATGAGCAGCGCCGATCTCTCCGTCCGCTGGCCCGACGTGGTGCGCTTCGTTAGGCAACTGAATCACGACGTGCGCAATCATCTCAACGCGCTCGAACTGCAAGCCGCTTTTCTGAACGAGATTGCCGAAGAGGGAGAAGTTAAAGACGAGATTAAACGATTGCGCGAGACGCTGGCGAATGTGGCGACGTCGCTGCAAAAGTTATCGACTACGCTTTCCGAGCCGAAGCTGAATCGCATTCCGTATCGCGCGGCGGATTTGATGGCGGATCTGCAGAAGAAATTCGAGAACGATCATCCCGACCGCAAAGCGCGCGTGAAATGGCAGACGCAAGCCGGGGACGCAAATGTAGATGTCGATCCTCAATTGCTTCAGGAGGCGTTTGCGGAATTGCTCGAGAACGCGTTTCGACTTTCGCCCGCGAATAGCGAAATCTCCATCGCAGCATCCACGCAGGGCAAACAATTTGCGATTACATTCCGCGAACCAAAAGAGAAATTTGAAAGTGCGACGAATGAATGGGGGCGCGCGCCGCTAACGAACGTGACACATGGACATTACGGTCTCGGATTGACTCGCGTTCGCAGCATCATCGAGGCGCACGGCGGGCAGTTTGAGGCGGCTTACGACCCGTCGGCGCGCGTTCTCATTACGACAATTCTATTGCCTGTCGAAGCACCGGCGACGTAGAATTGCCTCGCTTCCTTCGCCTTGGCGAGGGCCAGTTGTTGTCAGCGGGAGGCGCGCGAAGCGCAATGGGCACGAACGCAAAAGAATCACCAGCGATTGGCGACGGTCGTCGAATTCTCATCATCGACGATGAGCGACCGATTTTGTTAACGCTGGAAGCTCTGCTCAAACGTCACGGTTACGCGGTGGAGACAGCCGGGACGGCCGCAGCGGGATTGAAGCTGCTCGAAACCAAAACCCCTTCGCTCATACTTCTCGATCTTCAATTACCCGATGCCGACGGATTACAGATGCTCGAGCAAATCCGACGCGAGCACGTCGACATGCCGGTGATTATTTTAACCGCGCACGATTCCTTGAATAACGCGATCGAATCGATCAAGCGCGGCGCATATCATTTCATCAGCAAGCCGTACGCGCCGGAAGAATTGATCAGCCTTGTCGAAAAAGCGCTGGAGAAGGAATCGTTGCTGCGCGAGACGCAGGTACTGCGCGAAGAGACGGAAGAGTTGCGCGAGAAAACGCACGAGCTGGAGAAGCGTCTCGAAATCGCCGAGACGCGGCACTTCCCGATTTTCACGAGCAAAGCGATGCAGCAGATCGAGGAGCTCGTGAGCGCGATGGCGCCCTCGGATGCGAACGTGCTCATCACCGGCGAAAGCGGCGTGGGCAAGGAAGTGGTCGCGAACATGATTCATCAACGCAGCCGCCGCGCGGACAAAGCGATGGTGAAAGTGAATTGCGCGGCGTTGCCTGCGACGATGATCGAAGGTGAATTGTTCGGTTATGTCAAAGGCGCGTTCACCGGCGCGATGAACGATTTTCCGGGAATGATCGCGGAGGCAAATGGCGCGACGTTGTTCCTGGACGAGATCTCGGACATGCCGGCTGATTTGCAGACGCGATTTCTGCGCGTATTGCAAGAGCGCGAGTATCGCCCGTTAGGCAGCACCAAGACTTTAAAGGCGGATTTTCGCGTGATCGCAGCCACGAACCGGCCGATCGCGCAGGCGCTCGGCGAAGGAAAACTGCGTTCGGATTTATATTATCGCATCAACACGTTTCAGATCGAGGTGCCGCCGTTGCGGGAACGCAAGGCCGCCATTCCTCATTTGGTCGCGGCGTTCGTAAAGCAATTTGCGCAACAGTTAGGCAAACCCGAACCCGCGATCGCGCCGGAGGCATTTCAGAAATTGCTGACCTATTCGTGGCCGGGAAACGTGCGTGAATTGCAGAACGCGATCGAGTACGCCGTCGTTCTTTCGCGTAACGACACGATCGGCGTGAAGGAACTTCCGGCCGAAGTGCAATTGCCGACTGCGCTGCAGCAAACCGAACGCGCGGCCGTGACCGCGGCCGCAAAACGCAATGGCGGAGTGCCGACGCTCGATGACGTCGAACGCAGCACCATTCTGCAAGCGCTCGCGCAGTCGCACGGAAACAAAAAGAAAGCGGCGCAGCTTCTCGGAATCCAGCGCCCAACGCTCTATAACAAGATGAAACGATACGCGATCGAGCTCTGATCGCGCCGTTCGCTTTTTACCTTGTCGATCTTACAGTCCGTTAAGATCGACAATCACGATGCGGCGTCATCTCGAACAGGTCCTCGCGCATGCTAAAACGCAGCTCGCGCCCAGCGGCGGGCGTCGGCCGACGGAAGCGCTCGAAGAATATAAAAAATTCCTCAAGATCGAGGAACATCGGCTGCGGCTGAAACATCAGGCCGGCGCCGGCGGCCGCGAAATCTGTTCGCGTCGCGCCGATCTTGTCGATGTTTTATTGCGCCACGTTTTCGACGCCGCCACGCAAACCGCCGATCGCAAAACCGCGCAACCACTTTCGCTTCTCGCGCTCGGCGGTTACGGACGCGGCGAGTTGAATCCATTCAGCGACGTCGATGTCATGGTCTTGCATAACGGCGGGTCGAACCGCGTTTCGCCTTACATCGAACAAGTCGTCGAACAGATTTTGTATTTGCTGTGGGACATCGGTTTCAAAGTCGGACATTCGACGCGGTCAATTAAGGATGCGCTGGCGCAGGCGAACCGCGACATGCACACCAAGACGGCGATGCTCGAGTCCCGGCACCTGACTGGAGATGTCGATCTTGCAAAAAAATTTCGAGAACAATTTCGGACAAAATGCGTGGCCGGACACGAACGGGAGTACGTCGAAGCGCGCATGCAAGACCAGGTCGCGCGCCACACAAAATTTGGCGACAGCGTTTATATGCAGGAACCGAATGTGAAGAACGGTTGCGGCGGTCTGCGCGATTACCAGAACCTGCTTTGGATGACATTCTTCAAAGAAGGCGCCCTAACGACTACGCACCTGGTTGGTAAAGATTGGCTGAGCGAAACGGACCAGCGCTGCATCGACAGCGCCTACGATTTTCTGCTGCGCGTGCGCAACGATCTGCATTACGCGACCGGACGTGCGACCGATGTTTTGCATCTCAACATGCAGGAGCAAGTCGCGTCACGTCTCGGCTATCGCCATCGGCGCGGCCAACTGCGAAGCGAAGCGCTCATGCGAGACTATTTCGATCACACCCGAAATGTTTTTCGCGTGACCGAGCGCATCACGGAACAATTTCGAGCCGGGCGCGCGACCGATCGCACGCGATCGCTTTTCAGTTTTCTCCCGTTGATGCGCGGCGACGAGAAGCGGCTGGAATCGTTTTTCGTTCGCAACGGGCAGCTTTATCCCGAGTCCTCCGACATCTTCGATAAAGATGCGACGCAAATGATGCGCGTCTTCCAACTGGCGCAGGAACATTCGCTCGATCTCAGTCCGGAGCTGGAAGATTTGATCAGCCGGCGGCTGCGCAAAGTGACGCGTGTTTATCAATACGCGAAAGCGCCGCGCGAAATGTTCATGTCGATCTTAGCGAAAAAGGGCGAAGTCGCGCGGATCCTGCGCATGATGCACCGCGTCGATTTTCTTGGGCGCTACATTCCTGAGTTCGGTCAGCTCACCTGTTTAGTGCAACATGAATTCTTTCATCGCTATACCGCGGACGAACATACGCTCGTGTGCATCGACAAACTCGACGCGCTCATGCGCACCGAGAATTCGAAATTGATCGGCTATCGCAATTTGCTCGAAGAACTCGAAGATCCGGCGGTGCTCTATCTCGCGCTGCTTTTGCACGACACCGGCAAAGCGGTCGGGGCGCGCCCGCATGCGGAAGCGAGCGCGGTCTTTGCCCAACGCGTCGGCGCGCGTCTGCAACTCAGCACCGAACAACGCAAGTCGCTCATTCTTCTGGTCGACCATCACATCACGATGTCGAACATGGCGCAGCAGCGAAATCTCGATGATCCGGAGACGATCGTGGAATTCGCGAACGTGGTGAAGACGGAACGCAATTTACACGCGCTTATGTTGCTCACGCTCGCGGATGGACAGGGCACGACTGCGACCGGTTGGTCGGATTGGAAGGAAACCCTCGTGTGGCAACTTTTTCACGCGACCCGCCAGTATCTCGTCGATCAAAAATCGTATTACGAGCAGCTGCGCATCGAGCGCGACAAATTGCAGTTGTCGATCTTGCAACAACTCTCGCCCGATTACGCCGATGAAGTGGAGGCGCATTTCGATTTCATGCCCGACAGTTATTTTCGCGCGACCGATTCCCGAGAAATTGTCGATCACCTCAAACTGTTTCGCGCATTCTTCTACCAGGCGACGCACAGTGAATACGCATTTGCGCCCGGGATCAGCTGGCAACCGTTCCCCGAACAGGGACACAGCATCGTCACGTTGACCAGTTGGGCGCGGCATCAGCTACTCGCGCGTATCGCCGGCGCCTTCGCCGTCGTGCCGCTTAATATTTTATCCGTCGATACATTCGTTAGGGGCGATCAGACCATGCTCACCATCTTCCGGGTCTGCGACACGAAAGGGCACGCGGTGACCGACAAGAGCGCGATGGAAACGGTAGAGACGACTTTGCGCCGCGCGCTCGAACAAGAAAGTTTCGACTTCCAACCTCTGCTCGAGAAAGTGCGCCAACAAACCCGGTCGCGTCCGCCGCAAGACCTGGAATTTCCCGCTTTCATTGCGGTCGATAACAAAGCGCACCCGACTTACACATTGTTGCAAGTGCAAACGCCCGACCGCATCGGCTTGCTCTTCGATTTGCTCACCTGTCTCGGACGCGAAGGGGTCGCCATCGCGTTCTCGCGCATTAGCACGCAAGCCGGCGCCGCGATCGACACGTTTTATCTCACCGATGCAGCGACCAGCGGAAAAATCACCGATTCCCACCGCCTCAAAACGATGCAAGACCGCTTGCAAAGCATCGTGGCGAGTGAGACGAAGGCGTCTCCTGCATGAACGCGCTCATTCTCGCCGCCGGTTACGCGACGCGGCTCTATCCCCTCACCCAAACCAAAGCGAAACCGCTGCTCGAAGTTGGCGGAAAACCGATGATCGATTGGGTGCTCGATAATCTTGCGAGCGTGCGCGATTTGAAAACGATTTACGTGGTGACGAACGCGAAGTTCGCGAAGGATTTCGAAGCCTGGTCCAAACGCGCGCAAGATCGACATCGTCATTTGCAGATCAAAGTGATCAACGATGGATCGACCAGCGATGACGACAAGTTAGGCGCAATCGGCGACATCAATCTCGTCCTCACCCGCGAACAGGAAATTTTGAAAGACGATCTACTCGTGGTCGCGGGCGATAATTTGTTCAGCGAACCACTGGATGCGTTTGTCGATTTTGCCCGCAACACCGAAGCGACCGTCGCGCTCTACGACGTGGCCCATCTCGAGCAGATGAAAAAATACGCCGCCGTCACGCTCGACGATGAGGGCGTCATAACGCAATTCGAAGAGAAGCCGAAAGAGCCGAAGACAACTCTCGCCGCGATCGCGTTGTATTTTTACTCGCGCGATCTCTTGCCACTTTTCATGACCTACATCGCGGCCGGAAATAATCCCGACCAACCCGGACGATTCCTGCAATGGCTTTATCCGCGCAAGCCGGTGAAGACATTTCAGATCGGCGGAAAATGGCTCGACATCGGCAGCAAAGAAACGCTCGAGCAAGCGAACAAGACTTTCGCGGCCTAACGAAGCGCAATTGTCGATCTTACGATTGTCGATCTTGTGCTATTTGAGCCGGCCTTCGTCGAACTCGATGAGATCAAAATAAGTTTTGATGTCTTTGCGGCCGTGTCCGCCAGATTCCTTTAGGAAGTGAGTGAAGCGCGCGCGTTTTGCGGCCGTATCGGGATGACGCGAAATCATGGCCTCATTCCATTCCGCCACTTCTTCCGGCGAATGTTTCGCAGCGGTTTCTTCGATCCATTTTAAAATGGCGTCGTCGTTTTCCAAACGATTGGCCGCTTCCTCGAACGCTTCGCCGTCGATTTTCAAAAACGCGAGCAGATGTTTGTCGAAGCCGACGGTTTTATAATTGTAACCGTTGAGCAGACCTTTGCGATGCAGCTTCGCCTTGTCGATCAAACGCGGCAGATGAACATAGCCGCCGAGTTTTTCGTAAGGGCTGCGCGGATGAGGACGGCGCTTCACAGCGCAAGTTAAGTCGCGGGCAGCGGGTGCGCTGCGCGCGCCGGCAGATCTTGTTCGTCGTCTTTCAACCGGGCCGGTTCCTCCTCCGGCTGAGGCAAAAGCTCGCCCTGTTTCAAGGCGGCTTCGCCAATGACAAGCTGGCCGGAAAAGAGTCCGCCTTGATCGATGTTGATCGCTTTAGCGGTAACGTTGCCATCGAGCACACCGGTTTTATGAATGTTAACGGTGCCGGTGGCGATGATCTCCGCGGTGAGCCGGCCTTTGATGTCGATGTTACGAACGAAGACGCGGCGATAACATTGCACGTCGGCTTTGCGCTCGACGCAGACATAATTCGCGGTCAAACGCCCCGGAACTTTGCCGACGAAGTTAATCGTGGCCGATTCCGAACACTCCAGATTTCCGCGCATGCGTCCTTCGATCAACGCCGTGCGACAAACCACGCTCGTGCTATTAAGATCGCCCTTATTCGTTAGGTGAATATCGCCGCGGGTGCGAATGGAGCGGCTGAAGCTGGTGTTGATTTTGTAATCGCGCAGATCCATATGCGCGCTGCAGCCCGGACAATTTGTCGATGTGGCCGCTTCGCTCACTTCGTGTCGGCGCTTGCATTCGAAACACGAGACGATGCGGAAACGTTGCTCGCGATTCCACAGTCCTCCGATTTTGCGCAGCCCGGTCGCGGGCGCGACGCTGGCCGGTTGCTCTTCCCGGCCCGGACTCGTTAGGCCGGGTTTCGGAATGCTCGGAGCAAAACTGCGGCCGCATTGCCGACACATGGTCGACTTGGCCGCGGCATAATCCATCTGCTTAAAGCCACAGTGCGGACACTCCACACTGACCTTAAGAGGCGACGGCTTGGGCACTCTTCAGCCTCGCGCGATGGTCCTTGTTGTTAGGCGCGGGCGAAAGCCGGCTTGGTCGAAGTCGCGGTTGAACCTTCGTCGTTGCTGCTGCGGGAAACTTCCGCACGCGACGCCGCACTGCTGCTGCTGGTCGAAGGTTTCACACTCATGCCGCTCGTCACTTCCGACTTGCCGACAAAGGTCGCGCCTTCCTCGATGACGAGACGCGCGGCTTTAAGATCACCTTGCAACGAGCATTTTGATTTCAGCTCGCAGCGTTCGTTCACGGTGATGTTGCCCTGCACTTTGCCAAACACGACGATGGATTTGGTTTTGATCTCGCCGCGAATGTCCGCGTTCTCACCGATGGTCAAAACGCCCTCTGAATGAATCTCTCCTTCGACTTTGCCGTCGATGAGTAATTCCTTCTTGAATTTGATCGAGCCTTTGATTTCCACATCGCTCGAAAGGATGTCTTTGCCAGAATGTTCAGCCATAAACTTATTGTATTCGATTGGTGATTGTTTCGGTGACTCGCTAAAGGCGGGCCGGTTATTCTCCTCAGACACGGAGGCCAGCGACGGTTCGCCAATCGATGACATCGGTTTCTGCGGTATGAACTTCTTTAACACACAGGATTATTGGATCGATGTGGCACGCTGTCAACGGATTCTCACAGGAGAATCCCAAGATTTTCACCGCTTATTCGCAACTTGAAACAATTTGGCCGTTCCATTTTGCAACACGAGCTTCAGGAATCGCGCTGCCTGTGACGGCGCTCGTTCCAAAGATCGACATAGTGGATTCGGAGGAACGCTCGTGCCTAACAAAGCCACCGAGTTAGCGATCACGCGGTCGCTGTCGTAAACGACGACCCAATCGAGATCGCGCCGCTGCAAAATTTCGCGCGCGCCTTCCGGGTCGTTAGCCAGAAAAAATCGCGCACTGTCCACGATGCCGTTGAGACTTTCATGCGAGCTGCCGGCGACTCCAGGTTGACCCGACCAATATGCGATCGGCGGCGACAACCACCACGGCGCGATGAATGCGTGCGTATCGCTCGACATCATGTTGAGCGACAACTCGCGCAGATCGACCGCTTCGCGTCGCGCTTCGATTCGTTTCGCCAAATCGCTTTCGTTAGGCCAAAGCCGCTCATCCCAATCGCGCAAGATCGGCAAGATCGACAGGGTGAACGCGAGGTACACGGCCGCGCCCGATTTGATAGACTCAAGCAATTGCGGCAGCGCGATCGCGAAGATCGACACGAAAATGTAACTCCAGCGCGCCTGCCACATCGTTAGGCACAATGCGATGACGAGCAGCGCGAGAATGAAAAGCGGCGGCTGAAGTTTCCGTCGATATGCGCGCCAAACCAAAACCGGAGCGATCAAAATCAGATAGCCGCACCAGCGAAACCAAATTGAACTCGTTAGGGCAACGGGCGACATCTCGCCGATGGTGCGCGACCAATTCCGTTGCAATAATGTTTGCCGCAAGATCGACAATGACGGAACGCGTTGCTCGATCGCCAGCGCGAGCGCGATGATGGCAGCGAAAACAATCCATCCGACGCGTCGATCCTTCGCGAAAAGAAGATGTCGATCTTGCGCGACCAACACCGCGCTTGTGCAAATGAAAAGCAAAAGCGGTTCGTAAGCCGAAACCCAAATCGCCAGCGCCCATGCCGCCGCTCCGACTACTCCCGACCACCTCGTTAGGCTTGACGGCTTTACGCCGTCAAGTCTAACGAGGTCGATTTCGGCACAGATGGCGATAAGAACGAGCACGACAACCAGCGATTGATGATCGGGCCGGCCAAGCTCGGTGGCATGGACGAGGATTGGACTGATCGCGTAGAGAATGAGCAGGACCCACCGGAACCGCATTCCGCGCGACCACCACCACAAAAACCAGCCGCCGAAGAGCGCGAGTAACGGCGAAATAAGCGCACCGGCGAGATCGATTGGATCAATCGCGAATGGCTTGAGCAAGATCGACAACGACAAAATCGCGTAATCGAGGGGCGCGGTGGTGTGGGGTGTCGTTCCTTGCGGAAAATTTTCGAAGTTGTGATGACGCAGGACGAGTCCCGGATGTTGCGCGCACAAACGCACCCGCGTCATGCGCGCGTAGCAATCGGCATCGGTGAAATAGATTTTGTCGCCGATGAAAACGTCTTCGTAATTTGCGCAGCGGGTCGAAACGATGAGCGCGCTCAAAATTACGAGCTCGATGAGGAGGCGCGCGATTCGCACAAGATCGACAATGACAAATCGCGACGGCGAAATCGAAAATGAAATTGGGCCCGCCAGGATTCGAACCTGGGACCAAGGGATTATGAGTCCCCTGCTCTAACCGCTGAGCTACAGGCCCGTGAGTTACTTGGTGCGATTGAGTAAGCCGCTAATCGTTTCCTGCAACTCGGTAATCGAGACCGGCTTCTTTATATAAGCGTCGCCGCAAACTTCGAGCGCTTGTTCCGCGGTCGCGACGTCAGCGTGGCCGGAGTAGTAAACAATCGGCGCGCCTTCCTGGAGTTGGCGCAGTTGTTTGCACAGATCGATGCCGGTGCCGTCGGGCAATTTCACGTCGAGAATGCAGAGATCGAATTGAAATTCTTTCGCCAGCTTAAGAGCTTCGGCGATGCTGCCGGCGGTCATGACGCGATAACCGAATTCCTGCAACGAGGCGGACATTAAGAGACGAATGTCCGGATCATCGTCGACGTGCAGGATTTGGGCGCTCGGCACAATCGGAAAATGGCATTGGCCTTCGACGATGTCGATCTTGCAGATGTCGATCTTACAAATCTTCGATCGCGTCGATGATTTTTGCGTCGGCGTGGTGGTCCTGCGCGGCGCGCAGCAATCGCGGCCGCAGATTATCGCGCACATCGTCGACCCGACCGCTCACGCTCACCGGTGTCCAGAGATAACCGTCGCGACTTGATTTAAAAACATCCTCGCGCGCTCCCGGAAATTTTTCGACAAGCTCGGGCACGAGGCCGAGCTCGAACTCGCCATTGAGTTTGCCGTCTTGAAGAACGAATTCGCCGCGCACCGCGAAAAGCTGCTTCGCTTCGCCGGAAAAATTTTTCGCCGTCAACGTGTTCGCGTTCCAATCGAAGTCCGCTTTGACGTTGTCGATCTTTGCTTGCGCCAGCTCAGATCGCCCGGTGAGTTGCGCCACGCGCTGGAACGTCGGGACGTTTTTCAAAATCGCGTTCGCCATCACCACCGCGCCGGCCGCGTGAACATTTTGCGGTTGTTCGAAATTGATGCTGCCGGTGACTTCGATCGAATTCACATCACCGAAACTGAGCGAAGCGCGGGCGATGCGAAGATTTGGTTTTGCGTAAGTGATCGTCGCGTCGAGGAGGAATGCTTCGGGAAAGCCGGCGAGACGGAACGTTCCGCCATCGCCCTTGATTATTAGTTCGCTATCGTGACGAGACGTCCTGACGTGAACATCGCGGAACTCGCCCGCATTCGCAGACCCGCTGCCGTAAAGAATCGTGGCGTGCCGAATGTTGACCTGATCTAACTCCGCTGTTCCACTGGTCGGCGGCGACAAGTCTGAAGTCGCGAACGACGTCCGATTGAGCTGCTGCATCGCAAAATCTCCAAACGCCGCTTGCACATCGGCGACCGTCACCTTGTCGATCTTCCAATCGTTGCGCCAAAGATCGACAATCGTTAGGGGCGCCGATACCTGCGATAAGCGAATTTCGGCCGGCAAGGGCGCGTCGCGCGCCAGCACACCCGGTGCGGAAATTGTTAGGCCGTTCCAACGTAGTGGCGCAACCGCGGCGTTACATTCAAAAAAATTCGCGAGCTCACCCGCGAGACGCGCGCGTACTCCGCGCGTCTTCATCACGCGCACCGCTCCGGCGTAGAGCGCGAACGCAACCAGAATCAGTAGGGCAACGAAGATGAAGAAACATCCCGTCGCGCGTTTCACATCCGATTAACGCAAGATCGACAACGTCAGCCTAACAAATCACTCGCGCGCCTTCTTCTTTTTGCCGTCGCGCTCGATCTGAATCTTGTCCACGACCATGTCGTTGCCCTCTTTCGCGTAGTGGACGCGCACCTTGCGGTCTTTTTTCATCTTCCGCTCGTTTACTTCTTTTCCCTTCGGATTGAGATAACGCACGCCTTTGCCGAGTTTGAATCGCATCGGCTCGGACGCACCGGTGTTAAGCACAATGTCTGCGCCGGGCACAAATTCCACGATCGTCCCCACCACTTCATTCGCATTTAGCGCGGTGTTGGTCGTCGCAGTCTGTTTGCTGGTGGTTGCTTTTGTTGGCGCGGGCGACGCGGACGGGCTCTGCGCGAAGCTGACCGCGATCATCGCTATAATCGTAGAGCTAAAAATCAAAAATGTTTTCATCAAGTCTTCTGTTGTTCGACGTTGCGTTAGACGCAAGCGGAATCGCCTTGTTCAATCACGGCTCAGGCATCCTCGTTCAAGCGCTCGCGGAGATAGGCGTCGAAATCCGGCGCGTCTCCTTTTGTGAGGACGTGCTTGATCCAGGCCGCGCGCTCAAACGATTGCAAATGCAAATCCCAAACGCACACCGCAGAGTCGCTCGGCGCCGCGGGCGCCAGCGTTTGCGGATCGTTCGCGCGCGAAAGAAAAACGCGATGAAACAATTCGTTCTCGTTTCCCCAAAAATCGATAAAGACAAACGCGGCGTTGCGGCCGTCGTGCGCGCCGATGAAACCGACGCGGTAATTGTTCCCCTGCTCTTTCGCGAGTTGCTCCGTCGCCATCTTCTTCGCGGCTTCCAGTAATTCCGGTCGCGGCAATTCCTTCTTCCACGCGATGCCGTAAAGTTTCATGCGCCAGTCGCCGATGGTCACCAGTTCAATGAAGCGAAATGCGCGCGGCGCGTACGGTTCCATTGTTAGATCGACATCCACGCCGCGGCGATGCCGCCGAGCGTTCCCATCACGCCACCGACAATTGTTTCGGGCAAAGTGTGGCGCGCGAGAAACAACCGCGACCAAAACACGAGCGCCGTCAGCATGAACGCGACGATTCCGCAAAAGACATTCACCCGAAACAAAATGGTCGTGCAGTAGCTCGCGAACATGGTGTGCAACGAAAGTTTGAAGCGCAGATTCGTGACTGCGGCGACGATGAGAAGCGCGAGCATGACAACGCCGCCGCGAAGAATGTAACGCGGCGCGTTCGCTAGCCACATTGCGATTGTGCCCGCGGCCGAGAGCGGGATCGCGACCGGATAAAAACGTTTGCGCTCTTCGCGCGCGGACACATCGGCATCGCTCCATCGGCCCAAGCGCACGCCGAGAAAAAGCAACATCGCCATCGGCGCGATGACCGCGAGAAAAATAGTAAGCAAAAGCGTGAGCCCGCCTTGCTGGGTCGCCAGGACAATCGCGACGCTAATGGTGATGAACGCCAACGGATGTCCAATCCACGAAACAATCGTGGCCAAACGTCGTGCGAAGATCGACATCTTCTTTTCGTTAGGCCGCAGGCAGGATTTTGCCGGTCACTTCGCCGAAACCGACACGGTATCCATCGCCTTCGCACCAACCGGTGATGGAAAGCGTGTCGCCGTCCTCCAGCCATTTGCGCGATTCGCCGTTAGGCAGAGTCAGCGGATTGGCGCCGCGCCAGGTAAGCTCGAGCATGCAGCCGCGCGAATCTTCGGTCGCGCCGCTGATCGTTCCGCTCGCGAGCAAATCGCCCGGTTGCAGATTGCAGCCGTTCACGGTGTGATGCGCGAGCTGTTGCGCGATGCTCCAGTAAAGATTTTGGAAATTGGTTCGCGTAATCACATGTCGATCTTTCATCGATGCGGTCTGCAACGTTGCTTCCAGTTTGATGTCGAATGTGACGTCGTTAGGCGCGCGCAAATAATCCAGCGGCACCGGGTCCTGCTTCGGCAAAGATTTTCGGAACGGTTCCAGCGCATCGAGCGTCACCACCCACGGCGAAATGCTGGTCGCAAAATTTTTCGCGAGGAACGGACCGAGCGGCTGGTATTCCCACGCCTGAATGTCGCGCGCGCTCCAGTCGTTCATTAAAACGAAGCCGAAAATGTGATCGAGCGCATTGTCGATCTTGACGGGTTGGCCTAACGGATTGCCGGGACCGATCAGAAACGCCATTTCCAATTCGTAGTCAAAACTTTTGCTGGGACCGAATGTGGGCGCGGTCGCGTCCGGCGCTTTTGTCTGGCCGCGCGGCCGGCGCACATCGGTCCCGCTCACGACGATGGAACTGGCGCGACCGTGATACGCGACCGGCAGCCATTTCCAGTTCGGCATGAGTGCGTTCTCCGGGCCGCGCAACATCGTACCGACGTTGTGCGCGTGATGATAGGACGAATAGAAATCGGTGTAGTCGCCAATGCGCACTGGAAGTTGCATCGTGACATCGCGCTGGCGGTGGAACACGCGTTCGCGAAGATCGACATCGTCGCGCAAGGTTGCTGTGTCGACGGCGAGAAGTTTTTGCAAGGTCGTGCGCACTTTCCGCCACGCCGGCCGGCCTAACGATAGGAACTCGTTCAGCGAATCGCGATCGAACGGCCCTTCGAGCAACCCTTTCGCCCCAAGCGCGGCAAGATCGACAACGTACTCACCGAGCGCGACACCGATGCGCCCGTTCGATTCGTTAGGCGTTTTGAAAACGCCGAACGGCAAATTCTCCAGTGGAAAATGCGAATCGCGCGGGACGTCGATGAAAGATTTCAGGGCCATATTTGATTAAAGGAGGTTGAGCGCGCGCAAATCTTCGCGCGGCTCGTCGAAGCTGCAGCTGCCGAACGAAGTGACAAATTTTCGATGCGCTTCGATGCGGTCGATGTCGATCTTCCATTCGCGCCAGGCAAACGTTTTGTCGTCGAACGAAAACGATTTTGCGTCGTCGTCCTCGAGCATCGCAGTCGTCTGCGCCTCGTCCCAACTGTGCTCGAACGCGAACACGGCGGCGCCGAGGACATTGAGGAAGCCGTGCATTTTCGTTTTCACTTCGTCGCGGAACATTCGGATCGGATGATGAAGACCGGCGGTGAATTTGATCGGCACGCGATGTTTCGCAGCGGCGACGAGGACTTTTGCGATTTGCGCGGAAGTTGGAAAAGCATCCGCGGTCACACCACCAGTGCGCAACTTGAAACCGTCCTTGCCGATTTTTGTGATGGTAGGCGCGGGGCCTTCCCAAAATGTGCGCAAGTTCAAATCGATTCGCGGCACATCGCCAACCAGCGGCATCTCGAGCTGCTCGATTGAGACAAGATCGACATGTTCCTTTGCAAAGACGCGAATCGATTCGACAACTTCTTGGATTTTCGCGGCGAATTCGTCAGCGGAATTGGTTTTCGGGCCGAGCGCAGAAATGCGCAGCGGATGTTTCGAATCGAACTCGGATAAATGCCCCGCCGCCTTTTCGAATTGCGCGACTGGCAGCACGAAGGTCGAGAGCATCCACGAATCGGCGTCGCGGACATAAGCGGCCTGTTTTTGGAGCGCGGTCTCGAGATCGAGCGCGCAGGGTGGAAACATCCCCGCGTAGTCGATCGAGCGGGTCAGTAAGGCGCGCAGGGCAGCCGACGGCATGGGCAACACTGAGCGCGCGATTGGGTTTGCCGTCAACCGGGGAGAGAGGCCTAACCATGGCTCAAAATTTAGGCCAACTTGGTCTCGACTTTTTCTCGCAAACCGGCTACAAACCCCAACTCGGAATGGAAAGCGCCGAGTCGGTTTCGCATGGCGAGTTATTGATGTGTTCCTGCGGGAGCGAGGAGTTTACTGCCCGGGACATCATCGATGCCGCATTTTTTCGTGGAGATGTCGATCTTCCATGGGAGCAATTTTTGTATCGTTTAGCCGCGGCCGAGAGGGCAGAAGAGCTGGACCTCGAGCTGAACGAGGACGCTTTCGATGCGGCAGCGGAGCAATTTCGTTACGATCACGACCTGATCACAGCGGAGGAGACGGAGCAATGGCTCGGCGTGCGCGGATTGTCGCTGGAGAATTTCAGCGAGTATTTCACGCGTCAGCAATGGGGCGCGGCGGAACTGGAGGATGTGAAGCCGCAAGAGATCAAATTTGAGGCCGCCCCGGCGGATTTGCGCGACACGTTTACGATTGATCTGATTTTGTCGAACCAACTGGATTGGCTGACGAATGCGCTGGCGTGGCGATTGGCGGCCCTATCGGCCGAGAAAGAGATCGCGCCCGACTTGGTCGCGGCACAGAAGAAAATTTTTCTCGAGCGTACCGGGATGGACGAGAAAGAAAGCGCGTCGTGGCTGGAAAAACTGGGACGCAATGCGGAATGGTTAGATCGACAATGCGCGCTGGAAGCGGCTTACCAGAAACGCTGCGGCGACGTCCTCGTGCCGAACGCGGCGCAACGCGAACTGTCGTCATTACGATTGCCGCTGACGAAATTCGAGATCGAAGTGATGGAACTCGAATCGCGTGATGCTGCGCACGAAGCGCTTTTCTGTGTGCGGGAGGACGGAATGTCGATGGAAGAAGTCGCGAGCGAAGGGCGTTATCCGTTTCGACGTTTGGAATTTATCCTCGAAGATATCGCGCCCGAAGTGCAGCAGAAATTCTTGAGCGTGAGCGCGGGCCAGGTGCTCGAGCCGATGGAGAAGAGCGACGGGTTCGATTTATGTCGCGTTGTGCGCAAAATTGAGCCACAAGCAGACGACCCGGCGATCCTGTCGCGCATCGAGCAACGTTTGCTGAATCGACATTTCGCCGAGCTCACAATTAAACATGTCGATCTTCGGTTAATGCCGTTGGCGGCCAGCGAATGAAAACGCAAGACAGCGAAATCGTCCGGCGAACGTCCGCGTTTCGATTTTTAACCGACGAGCATTTCACTGCGCTCGAGCCGTTGCTCGAGGAAGAAAGTTACGATTTCGGCGACGTCATCGTGAAGCAGGATGATCCGGCCGATTCGTTTTACATCCTGACTAAAGGACGCGCGCGCGCCTTGAAGGTTAAATCCGACGGCGAGGAAATTCCGCTGGGCGTTTTGAAACCGGGCGACAGTTTCGGTGAAGCTGCGCTTATGGATGGCGGGACGCGCAGCGCGACGGTGCGTTGCAGCACGGCGGTAGAAGTATTGCGGATCGACCGCGACGCGTTTCTAGAGTTGGTCGAGCGCGTGCCGGAGCTCAAGCACTACATCGAGATGACGGGGCGCAATCGCGCGCTGCAAAGTTTCCTTTATCAATTTAGCAATTTCGGAAGGCTGCCGGCGCTGGCGTTACGCTCGATGATCGACAAGTTGGAGCCGTTAGGCGTGGCGAAAGGCGAGTTGATCATCAAACAAGGCGACGCCGCCGGGCCGATGTACGTGATCGAGAAGGGGCGGGCGCGCGCCTTCATTGGCCTGAACGGCACGGAAAAGAACCTCGCGTTTTATCGCGAGGGCGATTTTTTTGGTGAGTTGTCGATCTTGAATGGATCGCCCCGCGCCGCGTCGGTGCAGGCCTTCACCGATTGCCAATTGCTCGCACTCGAACCGAAAACGGTGCTGGAGCTGCGCACCCGTTTCCCGGAATTCGAGAAGTTGTTAGGGGAACGGCTCGCTATTTACGAAGCAAAAAAGGAAGCGCGCATTCCGCTCGATTTCACGACTGAAACTCTGCCCGCCGAAACGCAGACGGCGAACAAAGTGGAGCTCGACGGCGAGCAACCGCCGGAGAAAGACGACTCCGAAGATCCTTTCGTCGACGAGCAAGGTTACTTCAAGAAACGCGGCAAACGCATTCGCAAGATCGAACACATTCAGCAGATCGACGAAATGGATTGCGGCGCGGCGTCGTTAGGCATGATTTGCCGTCATTTCGGCCGCAAGGTTTCGCTCGCGCGGATTCGACAGCTTTGTCACACCGCCACCGACGGCACGAGCCTGAAGGCGCTGGTTCGCGCGGCGAGCGAGCTCGGACTCGCGGCGCGCGCGCTGAAAGTTTCAATTCGAAATCTCGGGTCAATGCCGTTGCCGGCAATCGTCCATTGGGAAGGCAATCACTGGATCGTCCTCTACGATGTCGATGAAGTGGAAGTGCGCGTGGCCGATCCGGGAATGGGCCTGCGCAAAATTCCGCGACGCGAATTCGAAACGAAATGGACCGGGTACGCGGCGCTCTTCGATTACACCACCGCATTCGAGCAGGCGCCGGAAAGTAAACCGGCGCTGGCGTGGATCGTTCCATTTCTGGCGCGGTTCAAAGTCATCTTTTTGCAAGTGCTCGGGCTCGCCGTCGCCGTCAGTTTGCTGCAACTGATCTTTCCCGTCTTTACGCAGATGGTGGTCGACAAAGTCATTGTCGATAATGATCTCGGACTGCTGAAGACGATTTTGTTAGGCTTGTTTGCGGCGCTGATCTTCGTGCAATTGTCCACGCTGGCGCAGGAATATTTGCTCGCGTTCGCGGCGGTGCGGCTGGATACCGCCGTCCTCGATTTTCTCAGTCGCAAGTTGTTGTCGCTGCCGATGACGTATTTCACGAGCCGGCGCACGGGCGACATTCAACGCCGTCTCGATGGCGCGCGGCAAGTTCGACAATTCGCCGTGCAACAGGGAATCGGTGCGCTGCTGGCGTTGATCTATCTCGTCGGCGCGGTTTGTTTGATGTTGATCTATAGCCCGCTGTTAACGCTGGCGTTTTTCCTAACCATTCCCCTCTACCTCGGGTTGATGATCTTTTCGGTGAAGGTGTTGCGGCCGCTGTTTGCCGGCGTGGAAGAAAGCCAGGGGAAATACAGTTCGCATCAGATCGACGCGATCAAAGGCATCGAAGCGGTGAAAGCGGCCTCGGCCGAAAGCGCGTTTCGCGACGCGATGTTGAATGAGTTCCTTTCCGTTTCGAAGAAGTTGTTCCGCGCCAGCTTCATCGTGATGTCGTACGACAGCGTGCTGCAATCAATCGGGTTGCTTTCGACCGCGATATTCCTCTGGGTCGGCGCGCTCCAAGTTATCCACGGTAGCCTGAGCGTCGGCGGATTTGTCGCTTTCAGCTCGTTAACGGCGATGGCTTACGGCGGAATCCTGCGCACCCTCGGCGTGTGGGACAACATGCAGTTTGCCACGGTATTGTTGAATCGACTCAATGACATTTTCGAACAGGAGCCGGAACAAGGACACGATCGCTCGCGCCTGGCGCCGGTGCACTCGCTCGAAGGTCGAATTGAACTAAAGGGGGTCACGTTTAAATACGGCGGTCCGGAATCACCGAATATCCTAACGAACGTAAACCTCGATCTCGCGCCCGGACGCATGGTCGCGTTCGTGGGACGTAGCGGATGCGGCAAGACAACCTTGATCAAACTCATCGCCGGCCTGCTCGAGCCAACCGGCGGCACCATCTACTTCGACAATGTCGATCTTCGCACATTGAATTACCGCGATGTTCGCCGGCACATCGGAATGGTGTTGCAGGAAAATCACATGTTCAACGAAACGATCGCGCGCAACATCGCGTTCGGCGATCCCGAGCCCGATCTCGATCGTGTTCTGGCCGCAGCACAGACGGCCGCGGCGCACGATTTCATCATGCGCCTTCCGTTAGGCTACGAGACAAAAATCGGCGAATCGGGTTTGTCTTTATCCGGCGGTCAGAAGCAACGCATCGCGATCGCGCGTGCCATTTACAATAATCCGCCGGTTTTGATTTTCGACGAAGCGACCAGCGCACTCGACACCGAATCCGAGCGCGCCATTCAAGACGGTCTCGGGCGATTGATGGCGGGACGAACGACGATTGTGATCGCACATCGTCTGAGCACGATCCGCGAGGCGCACGCCATCGTGGTTTTGGAAAAAGGGAGCGTCGCGGAAGTGGGCACGCATGACGAGCTGATGGCGCAACGCGGCCTCTATTATTACCTCTCAAGTCAGCAACTCGGCATCTAATGCAAGATCGACAACGGAAAGATCGACATGGCTGAATCAGGCTCACAACGCGGCTCAATCGATGCGGAATCGGAAATGTTATCGCAGGATCCGCCGCCATGGATCGTCCGTTTCACCGCGTGGCTTTTGCTGGCCTTCATGTGTCTGGCATTAGTCGCCTCGATCGTGGTGAAACTGCCGGAGACGGTGCACTGCGCGTTCGTTCTTGTGCCCGAGACCGGCGCCGACCCTGTCCAAGCGCCGCATCAGGGCGTCATTAATCGCATCGCGGTAAGTGAAGGCGCCGTCGTGAAAAAAGGAGCGGAGCTTTTTGTCCTGCGCTCGGATGAGATCCGCGGTTTGGACACGCAATTCCGCACGCTTACGGAAGACCTGCGCGTTCACGAAGACGGGCTGGCCCGTAGCGACGCTGCTTACACGGCGCAAGCCAGCATGAAGCAAGCGGAAGTCGACCAAGCGGAAAGCGAAGTGAAATTCCGAGAGAACCACGCCAAAACGAGCCGCGACCTCGCGGACCGTATGGAGAAGCTTTCAAAGCAGGGAGGCTTCTCGCAGGTGGATCTCATCCGCATGCGTTTGGATTTGGCGGGATCTGAAAAGGACCTGAGCGTGGCGCAACGGACGTTGCAGTCGGTTAACTTAGATCGACAACGGATGGAGACGGAACATGCCAGAATGCGGGGTGAACAACTGGCGGAGATTGAAAAGCTGAAGTTCCGCATCGCGGCATTGAAAGCCGATTTAGAAAACGCGCAGGACAATTTGCTCACGGTCCGAAGTCCATACGACAGCGTCGTTATCTCGTTAGACCAACGCACCGTCGGCAGCGTTGTGACCCAAGGTCAGGTACTATGCCAGCTTTCCCCGCATGACGCGCAGCCGCATGCGCGCATGATTGTGGGCGAAGCCGGGCTGGCGAAACTCGCGCCGGCACAGCGTGTGCGATATTTTTTCGAAGCGTATCCCTACCAACGTTATGGAACGGTCGCGGGGAAACTCGACTGGATCAGTCCCTCAACCGTGAATGCGACCGACGGATCACATTTCATTGCCTTAGCGTCGTTGGACCGCACCGACATCGGAGCTCAACACGGAAAACATCTACCGCTGCGCGTGGGCATGAAGGGCGAAGCGCACATCACAGTCGGAACTCGGACGCCGATCGAATTCGTGCTGGAACCGATCCACCAGCTTCGCGAGAACATGAGCCAGTAACGCTCGCAAGATCGACATCGTCATGCAGGCCCCACTCACCACTTTGCGGGTGGAAGATATCTCGACCACGAACGAAGCCATGGCGCGTTGTCTTCGGCTCGCCGCGCTCGCCGCCAGCTCGGATGTGCCGGTCGTTTTGTTAGGCGAAACTGGGACCGGGAAAACGTTGCTTGCACACGCCATTCACAACTCTTCCGCTCGTGAGAAAGGCCCGTTCATTTCCTTTAACGCTTCCGCCATGAGCGACACGTTGCTCGAGAGCCAATTGTTCGGCCACGAACGGGGCGCATTCACCGGCGCACAGCAAGCCGTGAAAGGTAAATTCGAGCAGGCCGACGGCGGCACTCTTTTTCTCGACGAGATTGCTGACATGAGCCCGCTGGCGCAGGTCAAGATTCTGCGCGTGCTCGAGTACGGCGAGTTCGAGCGACTGGGCTCTGAACGAATGCAAAGGTGCAATGCACGCGTTCTTTGCGCCTCGAATTGCTCTCTGCGCGATCGAGTCAGGCAGGGAAAATTTCGCGAGGACCTGTATCAGCGCCTGAACGGATTGACCTTGCTTATTCCACCCCTGCGTCACCGATTGCAGGAGCTCCCTGCGCTTATCGCGGCCGATCTGAAAGCGGCTTCAATCAAAGAAGGTAAAAACATTACCGCGATCCATCCCGAGGCGATGGAAAAATTAATGCGACATCCATGGCCGGGGAATTTGCGTGAGCTGAGCCACACGGTGCGGACGATGACTTTGTTTTGCGAAGGAGAAGTTATCATGCCCCATCACGTTGTCTTTTCCCCGGACTTGGAGACATCGTCTGCGGGTGTGCACGCGAGTGTTGAAGTGCCGGCGGCGTCCATGAACAACAATCACTCGCCGAACGATGTCGATCTTTCACTCGCGGGGGCGGTGCAAAGACATATCCACTACGTCTACGATCAGACAAATCGCAACCAACGGCGGACGGCGAAATTGCTGGGAATTTCGCGCGCTACGCTTGCCCGACATCTGCAAAAAACATCGGCCTCGAAATAGAACAGGGCATGTCGGAAATGAGGCCGAGAGATGGATTGAAAACTAGGCGAAAAATCCTGCTCTCTTTTCCCGCTTCCGTAGAGTTTAGATTTTGTAAAGCGT